>ENA-UOXG01000002-UOXG01000002.1-mixed-culture-metagenome-genome-assembly--contig:-NODE-2-length-564528-cov-10.052279_pt1 | contig 564528 bp, 533 predicted proteins | sample MGYA00238159_ERZ761634 | MGnify/ENA primary metagenome ERZ761634 (study PRJEB28908, sample SAMN08776845) | mixed culture metagenome | isolation source: Freshwater growth medium | place: USA... | reverse complement strand
AAAGTCTCGGTATCAATCGGTCAACAATCTACAGACTGGTGACGGCGGGCAAAATCCCACTTATCAAACTAGGGTCTCGAAGCCTTCTTGATCCGGCCGACATTAGCGCTCTGGTGGCCGCTGGAAAGAAGGTGGCGGTGTAATGGCAAGACCCAAAAGAGAGGCCCCCCGCGCGGTCGCCACCGCGCGAAAGGGCAAAGCCGGTCAGCAACGATCCAAGCCATCTGGTAATAGCGGAAATGGAAACAGCGCGAAACCCTTGATCGTGAATCACCCTAGGTTTGAGGGTGCAGTCGTTTTCACTGGCCGACTTGAGCAAGTGCTTATTGAGTTGGATTGCCGGGGTTCACGCGGTCTTTCAACGCCAGAAGCGTGTGACCTTTGGCGAGGCATAAGACTGTCAGACCACATCACCAAACTAAAGGCGATTGGTTTCCCGATTACCAGTGCGCGGGAACCATGCGGCGTATCAAACGTGGCGCGATATCGCCTCACAGAGCCGCTGGAGCGCCTGACGGTGGCTACCTTGGCTAGGGGGGGAAAATGAGCGAACGCCTCTCAGAGACCATCTGGACGGTCACCAAGAACGCGCGCGATCACATCAGGGTGGCTTTAGACCAATGGAAGGGCACTGACCTTGTCACGCTTCGCCAATGGGCAGGGAGCGGTGATGACGCGGTCGCGACCAAGAGCGGCTTCGCCCTTGCCATCGGCCAAGCCCCTGCCTTGCTGGAGGCCCTAACGCGGGCAATCCAAGAGGCCAGATCGCGCGGCTTGATCGACTGACCTAAACGGGCGGGGTTCCGGCCCCGCCCACTTTTCCCAAACCATTGAGACAGAAGGCGCGCGAAAGCGCGAACGGCGAAGCTATGTCGTCAAAAAGAGCAAAACCGGGACGCGGACTAGGTTCAAGCGCTCCCGAAGGCGAACCGTGGTTCTGGATGACGCGAAGCATGAATGGAAGCCTACTCTTCCAAGCTTTGGGAATTTCCGCACGGCGTATCCTAGACCGCCTGCTCGAAGAGCATATGAGTCATGGCGGTAAAGAGAATGGGAACCTGATCAGCACTCACCGTCAGCTTGAAAGCTGGGGTGTAACCCGGAACGACATAGGCAAAGGGTTCAGAGAGCTGGAAGCGGCGGGCTTTGTAGTCTGCACGTTCGAGAGCCATAAACAAAGCGCGGGGGCGGCCCCCTCACGGTATCGGTTGACGTGGTTGTCTGCGAAACCCGGTTGCGATCCGAGCGCAGACAGCGTGCCTTTGTGGCAAAAACGACAAACCGAATTGGCAAAACAGGGATTTGACATAAAGGCCACACGAAAATGGCTTGCCGAGCAAGTGAGCGAACGATGCAAGGTCCGAAAGAACAAGCCGAACCCCCTGCCGAGCCAGATCAAAACGGTAACCCCCACCAAGAATATATAAGGGACTCGCCACATGCATGGTGGTTCTGGTGTGCATATGCGGGGTGGAATATATCGTTTATCGATCGATGAAAAATGCATGTGCGGGGTGAAAAGGTTGCATATGCGGGGTGCCAATCTGTTTTTTGCCGCCCCCCACATGGGTCCCCTTGGGGTCAAATGTATTACGACCGCAAGAGCCGCACTCTCTCCCTAGCGCCGGAACGCCAAAAACTCGCACCAAACGGGAAAGGAGCTATCAAAATGGCCCGATTGACCACAAAGCAAGCCGCGTTCCTTGTCGGGCGCACACCCTTGACGCTTTGGCTGTGGCGGCGCGCGGGTGAAGGTCCACCTTGGGAAAAGGTCATGGGGCGGTATTTTTACGACTCTGACGTAATTGAGGCATGGAAGGTCGCAACAATAATTCGCGCACCGCAACAACCGAGCGTGCGCCCCTCACCGGCTGAAAAGCGAGCAAAGGCGCGGCGAATGCTTCCGGGCTGGAAACCGTCTTGGCAAAAACACGCACATTGGATTGAAGCCCCGGGAGGCGGCTTAGAACCGCGCTACGCGCTGGTTGTGGCATCTGATGCGCCGGGCATAAGGTTAGGCCCTGAGGCCATCGTGGCCTGCTTTGACATGCGAACAGGCGCAAGTGAGACCGCTCCCCTGATCACGCGCCTTAAAGCGCTCCCAAGCGGCGCGAACGTGCTTGGTGCGGTGGTCGGTCTCTATTCGCCAATCTCGTTCGGTCCCGATGTTGGTTTCAGCGCGGCCACCGGCGAAGGCGTCATGGCCTGAGGGTCAGCGCTTGCCGATTGTAGCCGGGCGATCTGACGGCTGACGCGCGCACCGGCGACCAGAACGCACCCCCCAACAAAGAAAGCACCGCCCATCGCCATTATCATGGCTCGAATGCCCATCTGATCATTGTTAGCGATCTTCGCGCCGGGCATTTCAGGGATATAGACACTTCCAATCATTTGACCGGGAATGGTGGGGCCATCTACTCCAACGGGATATAGGAAAGCCCCGCCCATCGCGATAAGGCCAACGACGGCTAGAAGAACGCCCATGCTGGACTTTTGGTCGATGCCTATTGCCGTTTCGTGATCAGTGCTGCTCACTTGTTTTCGACTCCCCAAACCAATAGCCCTACCGAATTGACGAAAACGCCATGGCTTTCGACTGTAGCAATGCTTTTGCATGGGTCGCAATCACAGTCGTTTTTTCGCCTCTCGTTTCAGCCAGTTTCAGCCAAGCGCAAACGATTTGTGGGGTGTTTTGTGGGGTACGACCAAATCTAGTTTTCTTATATCATTGTTTTTATGACATATTTCAATGCGTATTTGACGGTCTGCGTCACCGCCACTTATAGTAGTGTTTTTGTTTCCCAGGCATTTCCGTTTTCAGCAAAGCACCTGTTTTTACGCGCCCCTACGCCCGCCACATTCCTGAAACTTCGCTTTTGCGGCATCGGTGCGGCCATTTCCATCCTCATTGCAAGCACGGCTAGCGTGACCTAGGCTGCACCCTCACGCTCGATGAGGGGTCGAGTGAAATCTTGGGGGGCCACAATGAGCGCGACGCTTGAAACATCGAATACGGCTTCAGATCGGAGCTTCTTTAAAACCTGTATAACGGCCATGGCAGTTGTGCTGGTTGGAGGGTTTGTCGTTCAACTTTTGGCCGGTAGGTCGAGTTTCAACGCGCCACTCATCGTGCATGCACACGCAGTTTTATTCATGGGATGGGTCGCCATAACGGTGTCTCAAGTCTGGCTTGCAACAAATGGAGCCAAGAATCTACACCGGACGCTGGGCATGCTGGCAGTCGTTTGGGCCTGTGCACTGTTGATTTCCGGCACATTGGTGTCGCTGAATGCTGTTCAAACTCAACGCGTACCGTTTTTCTTTCAGCCGCAACACTTCCTTCTGAGTGATATGGCCATTCTGATTGGCTTCCTCATCCTCTTTGGCGCTGCTGTCGCCCTGCGCCACAAGCCCGATTGGCATGCGCGTTTGCAGGTGAGCGCTTTTGTAATGTTGATGGGTCCGGGCCTTGGCCGTTTGCTGCCCATGCCGTTCTTGCCACCGTACGCCTTTGAGATTGCATCACTTGTGCCGCTTATCGTTCCGGTGATCGGTATAGCACGCGATAAACGCGTTCACGGTCGCTTACATCCTGCATGGCTGACCTCCATTGTGCTTATGACGGCGCTTTTAGTGATCGTTCGCGTGGTCGCGTTCTCGCCAATAGGTGATCGCATTTATGCGGCCGCGACAAAGGGTTCGATGGCTGAAGGCACGGACGGACGGGCTTTCCCACCCCCTCCCGGACCCCTGCCACAAAGCGGTGCAAAGCCCGCCTGAAGGGCAATTAGGCCGACGGCGGGGACTAAACCCAGCGCGCAACGCCCAATTCTGTACGAACACAATCGAACACAACCGGTTCGAGATTTCATTCCGTATGGCAACAAGTCTATTGGTGAGCCCCCTGGGACTCGAACCCAGGACCCCCTGATTAAAAGTCAGGTGCTCTAACCGGCTGAGCTAGGGGCTCTCAAAAGAGAGGGGGCCTTCTATGATTGTGCGCGGCTTAGGTCAAATGGTCGGCTGCGTTCAGGTGCTTTCTTTTAGCAGGCCTTGGACAAAACTGGGCAGCCACGGCGCGCGTTGCCGACGAAGACGTTCCGCGGCAACGATTGCGCATAAATCGTTATAGCAGGCGTCTAAGTCCTCGTTGACCAGCACATAGTCGTAGCCATCCCAACGGCTAATTTCTGAATAAGCGTTGGTCATGCGCTTCTTGATCGTCTCCGGGCTGTCTTTCGCGCGAGTGTCCAGGCGACCGCGCAATTCCTTCATCGAAGGCGGCAAAATAAATACCTTGACCACATCGGCTTGGGCGGAATTGGTCAACTGCTGGGCGCCTTGCCAGTCAATGTCGAACAGGACGTCACGGCCCTCAGCCAGCGCGTTCATAACCGGCGCGCGTGGACTGCCATAAAGGTGGTCATGAACCTCCGCCCACTCAAGAAAACCGTCAACGGCGCGGTGCTCCCGAAATGTGTCGCGCGTTACAAAGTAATAATGCTTGCCGTCACCTTCACCGTCGCGCGGCGGGCGTGTTGTCCATGAGATGGACAATTGCACATCGGGGTCATCGTCGACGAGGCGGCGCGTCAGCGTGGTTTTCCCGGCGCCTGAAGGGCTAGAAAGTACGAGCATAAGGCCACGACGTTGACGGGGAGGATGCTCACTCGACATTGGCGGACTGCTCTTTCAACTGGTCGACGGTTTGCTTGAGATCCAAGCTCGCCCGCGTGAGAGCGAGCGTCGCGGCTTTGGCGCCTAGCGTATTAGCTTCACGGCCAAATTCTTGCGCAAGAAACTCAAGCTTCCGACCAGCGCCCTCGCCTTCGGCAATAATCTTGTGCGCTTCAACGACATGGCCGGCAAGGCGATCAAGCTCCTCGCGCACATCAGCCTTGAGCGCCAAGGCAGCGGCTTCTTGGGTCAAGCGGATAGGATCGGTGTTATTGGCACCGAGAAGCTCCGCCGCGCGCTTTTCAACACGCTCCTTGATGGCAAATACTTGAGCTACAGCTTCATCCGCTGCTGTCACTGTTAGGCTTTCGACCCGATCGATAGCGGCCCTCAAGATTGTCCCAAGCGCTTCGCCCTCACTGTCTCGTGCAGCCAAAAGGTTGTCCAGTGCGGTGGTTAGGCCCACCAAAATGTCGGCTTCTCGGGCGGCTTTTTGCGCATCGGATTCTACGGTCTCGGCCACCTCGATAACGCCGCGCACTTGAAGGAGGTTGGCCCAGTCTGGCGTTGTCGCCTTGCCCGCCTCAATCAAAGGCGCTCCGATCGCGAGGAGGCGCTCAACAAGCTCGTGATTGACAGTCAGCACGGGCAAAATGCTTGCCGCATCGCGTTTTACCGTTAGGTTGATCTGGATGCTGCCGCGCCTAAACCGCCTCTGGCAGGCCTCGCGGATGCGCGGCTCTAGGGCGTCGTAGCCCGGCGGCGTTCGCAAGCGGACATCAAGGGTTCGGCCATTGACCGAGCGCGCTTCCCAAACCCAATTGGCGTCTCCACTTTGCCCCTCTGACCGGCCGAACCCGGTCATTCCCGTTAACCGCCCCACATCAATTTCCTGCTTTTGCTTCTTCGGCTCGTCGAGCCTCGACCGCGCGCCACTGCTCTACATTTTTTAGATGCTCGGCATAGGTCGCAGCAAAAACGTGGCCGCCTGTGCCGTCCGCCACAAAGAAAAGCTCGTTTGTGCGTGCGGGGTTCATAACCGCAGCAAGCGACTCACGGCCCGGATTGGCAATGGGGGTGGGCGGCAACGCTGGTATTAGATAAGTATTCCAAGGCGTAAACGCGATCAGTTCAGATTGGCGAATACCGCGGCCCAGCGGCTCACCCCGTGTCAGGCCGTAAATAATTGTGGGGTCGGATTCGAGGCGCATGCCAATGCGCAAACGATTCGAAAATACGCCTGCTACGCGCTCGCGCTCGTCTTTTTGGCCGGTTTCTTTTTCAACAATTGAGGCAAGGATAACAGCTTCTTGTGGTGTTCGAACCGGCACATCAAGTGCGCGCTTTTCCCACAACTGCGCCAGTGTTTTGTCGTGGGCGTCGGTCATTTTCGCCAAAATCGCTGCGCGCGAGGTACCTCGCGTGACCATATAAGTTTCGGGCAAGAGCGAGCCCTCAGGCGGTGTTGGCGGCAAAGGCCCGTCGAGGAATTCGGCTTCGGCCAAAGCGCGCATGACCATGGCGCTCGTCCAACCCTCGGGGATGGTTACAGCGTGTTGGATGGACTTTCCTGAAGTCAAAATATCAATGATCTTGGCCGGACTGGCGCGACTTGGGATCGCATATTCACCGGCTTTAAGCTTACCGGCATTGCCGCCGGCGCTTGCAATCGCTTTGAAAGCATCAGCGGACCGCACCACGCCTGCATCGCTCAAAATCGTGGCGATACGGCTAAGCCCCGCGCCCGGCGGCACCACGACAACCGTCTGTTCACCTTGCTTTGCGGCTGGCCCGCCACCCAAAAAGCTACCTACAGCCCAACCTAGCAGCAAAACGACGAGTGCGGCGCCCGCCACGATGGCCAATCGGAAAGGAAAGGCTCGCTGATCTGCGGCCTTCTTGCGGAGTGTTAAGACGGGGTCTTCCACGACCCCTCCCCTAGTCCACAGCCGCGAGAATAAGCGCAGCGTTGGTGCCGCCAAACCCAAAAGAGTTCGACAGAGCAGCGCGGATTTTCATCTTCTTGGCCGTGTGCGGCACCAGATCAATGACCGTTTCAACCGAGGGGTTATCAAGGTTCAGCGTGGGTGGTGCGATACCATCGCGGATTGCCAAGGCTGTGAATATCGCCTCAACGGCACCCGCGGCGCCAAGCAAGTGCCCGATAGCAGACTTGGTGGACGAAACGGTGAGGTTCGTTGCGTGCTCGCCGAAGAAGCGTTCGATGGCGCGGAGTTCAATCTCATCGCCCAAGGGCGTGGATGTGCCGTGCGAGTTTACATAGTCAATGTCAACTAGGCTTAGGCCGCTATCGCGAAGTGCTGCCTGCATAGCTCTAAAGCCACCATCGCCATCCGAAGCCGGAGCAGTGATGTGGTAAGCGTCGCCCGTTAGGCCGTAGCCGAGCACTTCGGCATAAATTTTGGCACCACGCGCTTTAGCGTGCTCGTATTCTTCAAGAACAACGACGCCTGCACCTTCACCAAGCACAAAGCCGTCGCGGTCTTTGTCGTAGGGGCGTGAGGCTTTTTCCGGGGTGTCGTTATAGCCGGTAGAAAGCGCGCGGGCCGCTGCAAAGCCTGCCATGCCGAGACGGCAAACAGCGGCTTCAGCGCCGCCTGCAACCATTACATCCGCGTCGCCATATTTGATCAGCCGACAGGCATCGCCGATCGCATGCGCACCGGTTGCACATGCCGTCACCACGGAATGGTTGGGTCCCTTGAAGCCATGCTTTATCGAGACTTGGCCCGAGGTGAGGTTGATCAAGGCAGAAGGCACGAAAAACGGACTGATACGGCGCGGGCCGTCGCGCTCTAGCTGGATTGCGGTATCAGCAATCGTCGAGAGGCCACCGATGCCTGAGCCAATCATTACGCCGCTGCGATAACGATCTTCTTCGGTTTGAGGAACCCAGCCGCTGTCGGCCACCGCTTCGTCTGCCGCCGCAACGGCATAGAGGATAAAGTCGTCCACGCGTCGTTGGTCGCGCGTTGACATCACCGTGTCCGGGTCAAACGAGCCTTCAATTTCCGGCCCGCCGCCGCCCTGCCCGGAAACGCGCGGCACTTCGCAGGCAATTTGCACCGTCAAGTCACTCGGATCAAACGCGGTGACGCGACCCGCACCGGACTGCCCCGCAAGCAAGCGTGACCAGACCCGCTCGACACCAATGCCGAGCGGGCTGATGATCCCCATTCCCGTGATAACGACGCGACGACGCGCAGTCATAAGCGAGGGCGTGCTCAGGCCGTCTTTTCGGTGATGAACTTCACCGCAGCCGCCACGGTCTGAATGGTTTCAGCCGCATCGTCTGGAATCTCAATGTTGAATTCTTCTTCGAACGCCATAACCAGCTCAACAGTGTCGAGGCTGTCCGCGCCGAGATCGTCAATGAAGCTGGCCTTTTCGACCACTTTTTCAGGATCAGCGTTGAGCTGCTCGATAACGATCTTTTTAACGCGATCAAAAACGTCGGACATATTCGTTTCTCACAACCTGTAAGATGCCAGTCAAGCATCTGAAAAGACGAGTAAACTCGCCAAAAACCCAGCCCTTCTTACGGGGCTGCGGAGGGGTAACATGTTTCCTTATGGCCGAGAAGCCTCAAGGTCTCAATCAGATCATCGCCATGCCGCCATTCACATGCAAGGTCTGGCCGGTAACGTAAGCGCCTTCGTCTGACGCCAGATACACAATGGCAGCCGCGATATCTGCGCCCTGCCCTAGCCGCCCCGCCGGAATCCGTCCGGTGATGCCTTCTTTCTGCGCGTCGGTTAGCGCATCTGTCATGGGTGACGCAATAAAGCCCGGTGCCACGCAATTCACGGTTACGTTTCGGCTGGCAATTTCTTGCGCCAAGGATTTCGCAAATCCGATCATGCCCGCCTTTGAAGCCGCATAATTGGTTTGCCCCGGATTGCCCGTTACACCGACGACCGATGTAATGCCGATGATGCGGCCGCTGCGGCGCTTCATCATGCCTTTGGAGGCCGCCCGCGATAGCCGGAAGAACGCACCGAGATTAAGGGCGAGCACTTGCTCCCAATCCTCATCCTTCATGCGCATCAGCAAACCATCGCGCGTCACGCCCGCGTTCGACACTAAAATGTCGAGACCACCCAAAGCCGCCTCGGCTTGGCCGGGTAAAGCGTCAACAGCCGCTGTGTCGCTCAAATTGCAGGGCAGAGCCACCGAACCGGGGATCTCAGCCGCCATCGCCTCGAGCACTTCGGCCCGCGTGCCCGATAGCGCCACTTTTGCGCCTTGCGCCGCCAGAGCGCGCGCCACCGCACCGCCAATGCCGCCCGTGGCGCCGGTTACCAAAGCGGTCTTTCCGGTTAGATCAAACATGGTGTTTTCCTTTAGGCGTTCAGGCTGGCAGCGAAGGCTTCCAGATCGGCAGGCGTGTTGAGCGCTATCGAGCGCGCGTCGGGCGCTGCTCGCTTGGAAACGCCTGTTAGCACCTTACCCGCGCCCACCTCAACAAAATCAGTAACGCCCTGCCCCGCCAGCCAATTCACCGTTTCGCGCCAGCGCACACGCCCCGTTACCTGCTGCACCAGCAAATCCTTGATGGTGGCAGGATCGCTAACCGGGGCGACTGTAACATTGGCGACGACCGGCACGCTTGGCGGGTGGAAACTTGCGCCTGCCAGCGCCGCGCGCATTTCCTCGGCAGCTGGGGCCATTAAGGGGCAATGGAATGGGGCCGAGACCGGCAGGCTCATTGCCTTGCGAACCCCGCCCTCCTTGGCGGCTACAAGGGCTGCCTCGACGGCGGCCTTCTCGCCCGAAATCACGATTTGGCCTTCGGCGTTATCATTGGCGACCACCACGATGCCGTGCGCCGCACCAGCGGCCACTGCCGCTTCAGCCTGCTCCATACTCGCCCCAAGCAACGCCGCCATCGCGCCAATGCCGGGCGCCACCGCGCGCTGCATCGCTTGACCGCGCAAGCGCAAGAGTTTGGCGGCATCGGCCACCGAAATCGCACCCGCCGCTGCCAAAGCCGAGTATTCTCCGAGGCTATGGCCCGCCACATAAGCTGCCTGCCCCACCTTGATGCCAAACCCTTCGTCTAACGCCGCCATCACGGCCAAGCTCATCGCCATCAATGCGGGCTGGGCGTTGTGTGTCAGCGTCAATTCCTCCGCCGCCCCTTCCCATATCAACGCCGAAAGCTTCTCCCCAAGCGCTTCCTCTACCGCGTCAAAAACAGCCTGCGCAGCGGGAAACGCACCTGCGATATCGCGGCCCATACCGACGGATTGGCTACCCTGACCGGGAAACTGAAAAACGAGCAAGGGCGGGCTCCGGGGTTAGGTGGGCATCGAGTCGCGGTAGGGGAGACACCTAGCCGCTGCGGGGGGATGGGGGCAAGTTTTCGGGGGTGGTGGGTGGCTTTCGATATGAAGTTTTTGAATACGAAAACTCACTTGAGTGCATTTCAATCAAAAGCATTGTTCGCATTTCAATTCACAGCCAATGTATTGGAGGAACCGGTAGCTGCCATCGGTCCACTTTGGCGAACTTTGCGTTAAGATCACGCATTGGACAGTCCCAAAATGCGAGGGAATGTCACCGCCCTATTTAACCTCAGGCGAGACTGCTATTGCATGACTGAGGGCAACTACAGATCACACGTTCACTTTATTTCTTGCTCAATTCCAAGGCAGTGAGCGATAGAAGCCGTTCACTATCTCGAAACAATCATCGAATTCCGGAAGCTCCTCAAGTTCAAGCCGAAGGCTGTTCCAATCCTTTGCTGCGCGGTCTCTAACGTCCTTGTGGCCCAACGCCTCGCGACTCGGTTCTAAATCGCGTGCTCGGCATTTCTCCTGCAACAGCAAGAGGAGATGAGCGCATTCGTCCGTGTCGAGCTGGAACCGTCGTAGTAAGCAAGCAATGTCATAAACATCCTGACGTCGGTTGCGGTTGCGTTGAGGTTGCTGAAGCAACGCGCGCAATTTTTCTGCGATTAGGTCCTTCAACGAGTAAGCACGGACCGTCACTCCCTGATGGCCGAGATGCACTATTTGGATGGCGTTCACCGGCTCGCGAAACGCGATATCCACGTCAAGCACATCAATTGCTGCTCCTCTGCGGAAATGCGGCTCCTGCGGAGAGCCCCGTTTTGCATACCCGACGTGCAACGCAAGGAGTGGGCCCGTGGCTTTAGCAAATAATTTTGCACTCGGCTCGTATTTCGACGATTGGACGCTGCACAAGAAGTCTGGATAGCCAAGTTTTGCTGCTGCTCGTGGGAAAGCATTGTTTAGTTCAATTTTGAGTGCCTCAGCGACTTCTTTGCTCGGCTCGCTGATGGCTGTGAAGTCGACGTCGCCTGTTTGACGAGGGCTTTTGTACACAACACCCATTAAGATCCCGCCCTTTAGGAATATTTCGTTGGCGAAGGGCTTGGTCATGGCTAGCGCGGCAAGGAAGATTTCAGTGACCTGACGCTCGAGATACGCCTTAGGGTCGGCCTTTGCCTTTTCGATCCACTCGCTAATATCAACAGCGATCCGTTTGCCTATCTCGCCAGTTTCAGACATTTAACGAAAGCATCCATCGTTCTGAAAAGAAGGGTGCAAACGGCTTGCCGGGATCGAGGACGCGACTGGATCCGCGTTGGGCGAAATTTGCCCACGCAGCAATGCGTTGATCGCAAATGCCGACGTGCTGCTCCAAAATATAGCCTGCACGAACTTTCCAAATTCCTTTCTCGGCGCGTGTGACGCGCTCAATAATTTCTTCGAGATACACAACGGCATGTTCCGCCCAAATGTCGAGGACATGAGACATTCCACCGCTCAAATCAGGGCTCTCCAGCGTGTCCAAAAAAGTCTGGCCAATCGTAGCGATTCGAGAAAAACTCCCCTTTATCTGTATACTGTCAGTGGAAAACTTGGTTGTATTGATCGAAATCGACCTTCCGCGAACGGTTTGCGGATGCGACACGGCCTTAGCTGGTTCGATATCGATAAAGGGGGCTTCGAGGATTTCACCATAATCATGCTCCATCACCTTCCTGACAAGCCTTCTTCGCAACACCGGAATTGGTTCGACCAGCAGCAAATGCTCAGGACGCCTGTTGGTTAGTCCGTAACGCTGTAATGCTGACAGGTGGGCGATATGGCAAAATGGATCGACGATGCACACCACATCCTCAGCCGGCGCATCTGGCCTGTCAAGCAGCCGCCAATGCGAGCCATAGTCATTGTCTTGGCGAATTATTCCTTCACTTCGCAACAGGCTACGTGTCCGGCGGAACAGCTCGCGACTAGGGGTCTCACCACGCAGATATTTTGCTGTACCGTTCTTGTAGATGTTCCACAGCTCTCTAAAAAGATCATAGTTGGAAAGCACAAGCTTTGGCTGTCTTGAAAGCGCAAGCGCAAGCGCCTCAGCGACCCGAGTGGTCCGTTTGCGTTGCTGAAAAGGGTGAAGAACATTCATTTTTGTATTTGCGTCCTATACCCTATGTCCTTAGGACATAGGGTATAGGACGCATAAGGAAATGTCAAATTTGACTTATAACGTAACCGCGGAAAACGCATTAGCCTTGACAACTTGAGATGTTTACGATATCATATGTCCTAAGGACATATGATATCGTAAACATGGTGCAGTTTGACGGAGCGAAGCTCCGAGTTACAGCGCTTCTGCACTTTCACGATGCCTATTCCCACCACGTCAATACCAGCGGGATTATATCCCGTTCTAATATGGTTAGAATTTTGGGCAGAAGAAACGTCGACTTCTTCAAAACATTATTGCCGGATCCACCGACACACTCGACGACCCCACGCCCCTTGGCAATCCGCCCTCCATACCCGACACTGCCCCCAAGCCCACACGATAACCGGGCACACGGGGAGCGAGCGCGATGGGGTGGAACTTTGGCGATATTGTTGAGGCGGTAGAGGACGTTATCCCGCCTGATGCGCCTGCCTTCATTCATGGCGCGCGGGTTGTTTCGTGGCGCGAGGCGGCACGGTCCAGCACTAATCTCGCCCAAGCCTGCATCGCCAAGGGAGCCAAGCCCGGCGAAAAAATTGCGTTCTACCTACGCAATTGCCCTGAATATTTGATTTCGGTGGCGGCGGGCTGGAAGGCGCGGCTCACCCACGTCAACGTCAATTATCGCTACACCGCCCACGAGGTGGCCTATATCCTTGATAATGCTGACGCGACTGTAGTGGTTTATGGCCGCGAGTTTGCCGCCATTGTCGCTGAGATTGCGCCGACCTTGCCGTTGGTGAAGCTGTGGGTGGAGGTGGGTGATGGCGCGCCCGTGGTGCCCGGCGCCCAGTCGTTTGCTGCGATTGCCGAGGCCGGAAATGGCGCGCGCGTGGTGATGGAGCGCTCTCCAGACGATGAGTTTTTCATCTATACCGGTGGCACCACAGGGATGCCGAAGGGCGTGATGTGGACCCATGGCGATTTGCGCGAAATCACGCTGCAAGCCGGACGCAAGCTTGGCCCCGTGCCGGAAACCATTGAAGAATTGAAGGCGTTTCTCAGCGTCGCAGGCCCGCAAGGCCGCATCCTGCCGGCCCCGCCGCTGATGCACGGCACGGGGCTTTTGACGTCGATGGCGGTGATGATGGCGGGCGGCTGCGTGGTCACACTGGAAAGCCCGACCTTTGATCCCATTGAGCTGCTCGAAGCCATTCACGCCACGCGGCCTACGCTTCTGGTCATCGTAGGCGACGCGTTTGGCCGCCCGATTCTAAACGCCCTGCGCGACAATCCCGGCAAATACGATGTGTCGAGCATTGCCGCGATCACCTCGTCGGGCGTGATGTGGAGCCTTGAGGTCAAAAACGGCCTGCTTGAGTTTATGCCAAACGCCATCCTCAATGACGCGTTCTCATCCTCTGAAGCCTTGGGCATGGGCACGTCGGTGATGGCTAAAGGCGTGGAGATCGCCACCGCCAAATTCATGCTCGGTGATCGCTGCCGCGTGTTTGATGCGGACGATAACCCGGTTCTGCCGGGCTCCGGCGTTCACGGCATCGTGGCGATCGGGCCGCCAAACCCGCTTGGCTATTATAAAGACGCGGAAAAATCGGCCCGCACCTTCCGCGTGATCAATGGCGTGCGCTATTCGATTCCCGGCGATTGGTGCGTGGTGGAAGCTGATGGCTCTCTCACCCTATTGGGCCGTGGCAGCGCCTGCATCAACACGGCGGGTGAAAAAGTGTTCCCTGAGGAAGTCGAGGAGGCGCTGAAAACGCACCCCGCCATTGCCGACGCGCTGGTAATCGGCCTGCCCGACGAGCGTTGGGGCCAATCTGTAACCGGCGTTGTGCAGCTTGAGGATGGTGCGACATTGGACGAAGCCGCGATTTGCGCCCATGTGCGGACCACCTTGGCGGGGTACAAAACGCCCAAGCGCCTCTTTGCAACCGACCAGGCCCTGCGCGCCAGCAATGGCAAGGCGGACTATAAAACCGCGCGCGCGATTGCTGAGGCGGCTGCCTCCATGCGCGAGGCGGGTTAGGATTGGCACCGGGCAAGTTTGATAGTTTCGGCACTGGATTTGGCAAGGATCATCGGCGCGGCGCGCGCTGAAAGAAGACGAACTCAGGATTTCGAATGACCTCCGCTGAGCAATACGTCCAAAGTGTTGAAGCTGCACTGCGCCCGCTGGCCGATTCAGGGCGTGCCGTGGCGATGACGGCCTATATGAAGGACCATTTCCCGTTTCTTGGCATACCGAGCACGCCACGCCGTGCGGCCCTCAAAGCGCTTCCAAAGCCAAGCCCTTACGACGTGCCGGCAATTTTTGCATCTTTGTGGGCGCTAGAGGAACGCGAGTTTCACTACACCGCACTGGACATATTGGAACGCGCCGCTAAGAAGCTGGACGCCGCGATGACACTGGATCAGGTCGAGGCCTTCACGCAGACCAAAACTTGGTGGGATAGCGTCGACGTATTTGCCGGTATCGCCAGCGATATCTTGCATCGCAACCCGAACCTGCGTGACATCGTTTGGCGCTGGAGCGAACATCCGAACTTCTGGGTCAACCGCTTGGCGATCTTGCATCAGAATGGCTGGAAGCGGGATACCGATCCCGCAATCTTGTTCAAGTTAGCACTTGATCATGCTGATAGTGATCAGTTTTTCATCCGCAAAGCGATAGGCTGGGCACTGCGAGATTATGCGTGGGTAGAGGCGGCGGCTGTGCAGGGTTTTGTTTCGGAAAACAGAACCAAACTGTCACCACTGACGGTTCGTGAGGCGTTGAAGAATGTGGGAAGTGGAAGAGTTTGATCGCCGCGCTGGTTTGATCAAATCCGCAACTAGAACCGATGAGAGAAAAACAATGCGCGTTTATCATTTTCTCAGTGCGGAACATGGATTGGACGACCTTTGGAAGCGAAGGCTTAAGGTTTCCACTTTTGACAAGATAAATGATCCGTTTGAGTTAAATGCAATACAATTCCAATTATCGAGAGATCAATATTTATTCCAAAGTCTTAAGGAAAACTACTTGTCGAAAATTGGTATGATTTGTTTCAGCAAATGTTATGATAATCCTGTACAGTGGAGCCACTATGCAGATCGACATAGGGGGATTTGTCTCGGATTTGACATCGAATATAATGAAGAAAATGATGTAAATTATGTTAATCATCGCGCGATGATAGAAAATTTTTTTGCTAGAAGTTTTGCAGACCAGGAAAAGACAATTTACAAGATTCTTACAACAAAATTCGAACATTGGAAATACGAAAAAGAGCATCGTGTTTTCATGAATTTGAGCGAAATTATGCTTGAAAATGGGTTCTATTTTCGTACTTTTGATGAAAATATACTACTCCGCGAAGTACTAATAGGCCCGAAGAGTGAAAAAAAATATCGGAGGTAGAAATGGCGGCTGGCTCTCTGTTAAAAGAAATAGCAATAAGGAAAACCCAGCTATCTTTTGATAGTTTTAGCATCGTTTTTCAGTAGCAACATTAGCTGGAGCTCCCTCAAACCCCATCGCGATACCGATTGGTAATCGGATAGCGGCGGTCCCGACCAAAATTCTTGCCACCGATTTTCACGCCGGGCGGGGCTTGGCGGCGCTTGTATTCGGCGATGTAGAGCAGGTTTTGGATACGGCGGACCGATTCGGGCGCGTGGCCGCGCGCGACTAAGGCGTCTACGTCCTCTTCATGATCAACGAGGCCGCGCAGCATGTCGTCGAGGGCTTCATAAGGCGGCAGGCTGTCTTGGTCTGTCTGGTTGGCGCGCAGTTCGGCGGTTGGCGGCTTGTCGATCACACGCACCGGCATCACCATGCCATCGGGGCCAAGCGCGCCTTGGGGTTTGTTAGCGTTGCGCCAGCGCGACAGGGCAAACACCTCAGTTTTATAGAGGTCTTTCAACACATTATAGCCGCCGCACATATCGCCATAGAGCGTCGCATAGCCGACCGCCATTTCGGATTTGTTGCCCGTTGTCAGCACCATCGCGCCGAATTTGTTGGAAAGCGCCATCAACGTTACCGCACGGGCACGGGATTGGATGTTTTCCTCGGTGATGTCTGGCTTCGTGTCAGCAAACAGTGGGCTAAGCATCGCGCCATAGGCCGAAACGGCGGGCTCAATATCGATGGTGGTGAGCCGCACGCCTAGGAACGTGGCCACGCCCAACGCATCGTCTAGGCTTTCTTGGCTGGTGTAGCGCGAAGGCATCATCACGCAATGCACACGCTCTGCCCCAAGCGCATCGACCGCGACCGCCGCCGTAATTGCCGAGTCGATCCCGCCCGATAGGCCCAACACAACGCCGGGAAACCGGTTTTTGTTTACGTAATCGCCGAGCGCCAGCACCATGGCGGCATAATCGGCTTCGTTACCCTCGATCTGAGGCAAAAGCTCGGCTTCCTCGCATACCCAACGGGTAGAGCCGACACGCTTCCATGTCGCAAGCGAGAGCGCCTCACCAAAGCGCGGCAGGGTTTGGACAAGTTCGCCACTAGCCGAGAGCGCAAACGAACCGCCATCGAATGCCAATTCATCTTGGCCGCCAAGCTGGTTCACATAGATCAGCGGGAGCCCCGTTTCAGCCACGCGCTCGCGCGCCACGGCGAGGCGCTCGGCTGGCACTTGGCGGCGATAAGGCGAACCATTCGGAACGATAAGAAGCTGCGCGCCACGCTTGCGAAGGTTCGTACAAACCCCGGGAAACCAGATATCCTCGCAAATCGGAACGCCAATCGGCACGCCACGCACAAGCATCGGCTCAGCATCGCGCCCCTGCACAAAAACACGTTTCTCATCAAATACTGCGTAGTTTGGAAGTTCACGCTTGAACCGCAGCGCCTGAACTTTTCCGCCATCAAGCAGCGCCACCGCATTATGCAGTCCCTGATCACCCAGCCATGGAACGCCGATAAGGATGGCCGGGCCACCGTCATCGGTTTCTGAGGCGATCGCCTCCAAAGCGGCGCGGCAGTCAGACACGGCGGACGGCTTCAACACCAAATCCTCAGGTGGATAGCCGATCACAAACAGTTCCGGCAGCACCAACAGGTCAGCGCCCTTCTCGGCGGCCTTCACGCGCGCGGTTCTGGCAAGGGCGATGTTGCCAGCAATGTCCCCCACACACGGGTTTAGCTGGGCCGAGGCAATGATGAGGCGATCCATAAAACCCGTTTAGCCTGCACACGGGGTTTGGGTCGAGTGCGACCCCAGAGAGTGTCGTGTATCCAAGACACCTGAAAAATCCACATTCTGACGAATACGACCGTATATGACGTATATCATTAAATGTTCCCCTTGCGTTCTGCGAACATATCATGCACAACCCTGTCCAGTTGGGCAGCTATCGCGAGCTCGGAATCGTGTGAAAAGGGAGAGCGGATATGTCTCAGGCCGCGTTACGGTTGGTGGAACAAGGCGGTATGGACAAGGAAAAGGCTCTAGAATCAGCGCTCTCCCAGATCGAGAAGGCTTTTGGCAAAGGCTCGATCATGCGGATGGGCGAAGGACGGGTTCTCAATGAAATTGAGGGCATTTCGACTGGCTCGATTGGGCTCGACATTGCTTTAGGCATTGGAGGCTTGCCGAAAGGCCGCATTGTTGAGATTTACGGCCCTGAAAGCTCGGGGAAAACAACGCTTGCTCTGCATGTGATTGCAGAAGCCCAGAAAAGCGGTGGCGTCTGTGCATTCGTTGATGCCGAGCATGCCCTTGATCCTGTCTACGCACAGAAACTGGGCGTCGATCTGGATGATCTGCTGATTTCGCAGCCGGACACGGGCGAACAAGCCCTCGAAATCACTGACACTTTGGTACGGTCCGGCGCGATTGATGTATTGGTCGTTGATTCGGTGGCGGCACTCACTCCTAAGGCGGAAATCGAAGGTGAAATGGGCGATAGCCTGCCCGGCCTTCAAGCTCGCCTGATGAGCCAAGCTCTGCGCAAGCTTACCGCATCAATTTCGCGCTCGAACACGCTGGTCATCTTCATCAACCAAATCCGCATGAAGATTGGCGTGATGTTTGGTTCACCCGAAACCACAACCGGCGGCAACGCCTTGAAGTTCTACGCGTCGGTTCGCCTTGATATTCGCCGTATTGGCCAAATTAAGGAAAAGGAAGACGTGATTGGCAATTTGACGCGCGTAAAGGTGGTCAAAAACAAAGTCGCCCCTCCTTTCAAGCAAGTCGAGTTCGACATTCTTTACGGCGAAGGCATCTCCAAAGTCGGCGAATTGATCGATTTGGGCGTTAAGGCCGGGATTGTTGAGAAGTCAGGCTCTTGGTTCTCATGCGACAGCATTCGCATTGGGCAAGGTCGTGAAAATGCGCGCCAGTTTTTGAAGGCGAACCCAGATATGGCTGCCTCGATTGAAGAACGCATCCGCGCTGGATCCGGTGTTTTGGCGAAAGCCATGGCAACACAGCCGAGCGACGATAGCGACGATTAAGTCTAGAACCGTCCAGTCAGCCGGTTTGGCACGCCAAAAGCGACCCGATCGACTGCCTTGCTCCCTCTCGAAGCTGCCAGTCGTGTAATCGACTCCCCCCCGCTCTAAGGGCGTTCTAGAATGCCCTATGCCGTCGACCAGCGCGATTCTCAGCTTGTATGGTTGGACCCTATTGGGCCTCGCACTGCTTGTTGGCGCGGGGCCCGCTTCAAGCATCGCAGCCTTTATGTTGGTGGGCGATCCCCAAGCGCCGCTGGCAATGGCAAGCGCGACGGGAATTCGCGAGATTGTGTTTCTGGTGCCTTCCATTGCCCTGATGCTGCTTTGGCGACGTCGCAACGCGCCACCCTATCGATTGGGTTTTGACGGCGGCCTCGGGCTTGGTTCCCTTTGTGGCTTAGGCCTTGCTTTCCTTGCGATAGCGCTTGCCGGATTTGGCGGCGCCATTGGCCCGGGTGCTGGCCCTGATGCGCGTGATGTGGCCTCAGTTTTTGCCCTCATCATACTTGTGCCCGCTTTGATACTGCACGGCTGTGCGGAAGAGATTGTTTTCCGTGGCATCGTTCAGGAAGCAGCGATTGCACTATTTGGCGTGCGTGGTGGCGTTGTGTTTGCAGCGCTCGGCTGGACGCTACTGCAGTTCTTTCAAGGCTATACCAGCCCAATGCACATTCTAAACTCGTTCCTCGTCGGGCTTGGGTTTGGGCTTGTTGCATTGCGTGCAGGCGTATTGGCCGCAGGAACGGCACATGGCCTGTGGACATGGGCTGAAACGCGCCTTTTCGGCTTTGGACCGCTGGCATCACCGCCTCTTTTTGACCTTGATGTCGTTACGCCCAATTTTTGGACTGGGCCTTTTTCAGACACGTATGGCGGGCTTGCTACTTCGTGCGCCGCGCTCTTGGTTCTCGCTGGGCTCACATGGTCAATCCGAACAATGCCGCCTAGCGCTGCATTACCGACGAGACCCCGGCTAAAGCCAAATTCCAGAAAAGGGCAAAGTAGAACGAAGCGAACAACGCGCTGAAAAATCGCCCGTATTCAGCGCGTGTCGCTCATGAGGCATCGACTCATGCTTTCGCGCTAAGGTCGTTTACCCATTTGATTGCCCTGATAGGCGGCTTCCAGTTCGGCCATTTCTTTGCGACGCGGGCCAATATAGCCAAACAGCCACGCAGCAACTTTTCGGATTTGGATCTCCTCAGACCCTTCTGTAATACGATAGCGGCGGTGATGACGATAGATATGCTCAAACGGCTTATGACGAGAATAGCCAATGCCACCATGGACTTGCATAGCGCGATCGGCCGCCTCGCAGCACAGCCGGTTCGCCCAATAATTGCACATAGAGACCTTATCCGACAGTCGCTTCTCAACTTCGGGCTTCGTCATGCGGTCCATTTCCCAAGCGGTTTTGCGAATGAGCAATCGCAACATTTCGCACTGCGTCGCTAATTCCACCAAAGGAAATTGGATGGCTTGGTTTTTGGCCAGCGCTTCACCAAACGGCTTTCGAACGCGGGCATATTTGATCGACTCTTCGATGCAAAAAACCGCCGCGCCGAGAGAGGATGCCGCCTGCCGAATTCGGTTTTCGTGCACAAAATGCTGTGCAAGCGAAAGCCCGCCGCCCAAGGGGCCGAAAATGGCCGAATCCGGGACCCAAATATCTGTAAACGAGACCCGTGGATGGTCCGTCGGCATATTGAACGTCCAGAGATATTCCTCGATCCGAACGCCAGGGTCATTTGCAGGCACGAGGAAGCACGTGATCCCTGATGCGTCACCATCTTTTCCGGAGGTCCGCGCAAACAACATGCAATGGGTGGCCACATGCATGCCCGTTGTCCACATTTTCTCGCCATTGATACGCCAGCCAGAAACGCCATCGCGGGTTTCTGCGATGGCAGTCGTCTCCATGAAGGTAGCGTCAGAGCCGTGATCGGGCTCGGTTAGGCCAAAGGTTGCAATATATCGGCCTTCAAAGGCCGCTGGGATAAGCGTCTCGCGTTGCTCAGGCGTGCCAAAATCGCGCAGCATTAAGATGCCGGGCATGTTTCCAACAATGGAGTGCTCGTTCTGAAGGTCATTATGCAATCCAAGCCCCTTTGCTGCGAGGTGCTCGCGAATGATCGCCATGCCAAGATTTGTGCCGTCTTGCCCGCCGAACTCCTTCGGCAAGGCATAACGTAGGTGACCAGCAGCATCGGCCCGCCTGCGAGCTTCTCGAAGCAAAACCTCCCAATCGTGGCGCGGCAACCCTTCATTATCCCAATCTGTACGTGCATTCTCACGCCGGTGATCGAAAAACCGTTCATTATCATCTTGCGCCTGCAGCGGTTTGATTTCAGCCTCAATGAACGCGTCGAGCACATCGAGATAATCTTGAATGTCCTTTGGAATGGCAAAATCCATGTCTCGCTCCCTCTACTTTTTCGGCTTTGCGAAACTATAACTCTCAACTCAGCAATCGAAAGTATTTCCGCTGGGTAAGCTGCCTGTACGAGAACGGCGAGGCTTCACAAACTCGTGCGAAAAACAAATTGTGAATAAAGTGATTTTTGTTCATAATTTTGTAGACAGCCCATATTGCACCTGCTAACAGGCTCGGTGACGCCAGTGTCATGTTTGTGTTTTGGCGTCGCCTGATTTCTTGAGGAGCCTCCCCATGCGCACACTCGCACTCGCCACCGTTGCGGTTTTTGCTTTCACCGCGCCAGCGCTTGCTGCCGTTAAGCCAACTTTTGTTGCAAAGCTTGCCGCCCCGCTTGCGACCCCAAAGAATAATGTGATCGCCGCGTCCGTAGTATGGGATTGCGTCGGCAACACATGCACCGCAAAAATGGATTCTAAAAAGCCTTCAGCCCGCGATTGCGCTGATCTCGCTGCTCAGGTCGGTGCGCTAACCGCGTATGGAACCGGCGAGAAAGTTCTGGATGAGGCAAAGCTCACTCAATGCAACACCAAGGCAAAGAAAGCCTAATCGGCGCTCCAGTCTGAACATTGAGGGCGAACCCGCTGGTTCGCCCTTTTTTGATTCCCGATTTGAAAGCAGGCGTACCCAACAACAACCTGCATCAACCACTTTGACCTGCCGGGCATTTCCAGCCTATCGACAGTGGGTTCTAGGGAAGCGCAATGAACGTAATCGAAACCTCCGAAGCTTGGCATCGCGTGTTTGATGATGGCTTCACCGCATATATCGGGGCGGTCGAACGGTTGGTCTGCGATGGCAAACCCCAAGAAATGCTGCGGTTCCGGCTGGAGCCGCATCATATGGGGCCAGACGGAGCCTCAAGCCGAGGTCTGCTTATGGCCTTGATGGACACCATGCTGTGGGCTGTTATCCTTGAAAACATTTATGGCTGCCTCACTCCACCGTCGGGCGAAGGTGCAACCACCGTTTCCCTGAATGCAGACTTTTTGGGCACCGCTACGGCGGGCGAGACCGTTTATGGCGTAGGAGAAATTACGCGGCGGACACGATCAATCGTGTTTATCTCTGGTCGCCTTTTTACGCGGAACGCAGACGGTAATGAGCGCGGTTTGCTGTCAGCGCTTGGGGTCTGGAAAATTTTGGGCGCTTGAACCGTGCACGCAGTGTTCGCCGATTTTATTGGCCTCGAAATTCAGAATGGTTTTGGCCGCGTTCAAATCGACCACAGGCATGCCGGCGACGGGCCCGTTTCCCACGGCGGCGTGACCATAAGCCTTGCAGAGGCAACAGCGGTATCGCTGCCCGCCTTACAAGGGTTCATCTGCGTATCTGCAGCAAATCAACTTATTGGGCCTGCGCGTCGCGAAGATGAATTAGTTGCCCACGCAACGCTAGTCCGAAAAACGCGCACCCTCGCCTTCGTATATGTTTGCGTGCATCAGAAACAGCGCGAAATATTGCACGCTCAATTCGTTTTCGAGAAGGGCGATTAGGCGGCCACCACTGCGGCTGGCTCCTCAACAGCATTCATCGCATTCTCAATGGCTGCAAAAAGCCTCTGGGGCTGGATTGGCTTCGATACGTGAAAATCCATCCCCGCTTCGCGGCATTGCACCACATGCTGGTTCATCGCATTCGCCGTGAGCGCTATTATTGGCGTTCGGGACCGCCGCTGAGTGGCCTCTAGAGCCCGTATCTCGCGTGTTGCATCGAGCCCGCTGAGCACAGGCATTTGGACATCCATTAACACAATATCATAGGCTTGACGCTGCCAAGCCTCCACCGCGAGGCGACCGTTTTCTACGAATGTTGGATTGATCCCAAGCGGCTCCAGCATCAGTTTGAGCACCAGGCGATTATGAGCATTATCCTCTGCCGCCAGCACCCGAATGTCGGTAAAGGGCTCGAACTCAACGCCTTGTTCCAGTTTCGCTTCAAAACTAACTGTTTTTGGAGCGGCTGCGCCTTGCAGCGGCACGCCAAAGCTAAAGACGCTGCCTTTCCCAACTTCTGTTTCCACAATAATCTCGCCACCCATCATGGAGACGAGGCTGCTACAAATCGCAAGACCCAAGCCCGTGCCGCCAAAGTTGCGCGTAGTGGAAGTATCGGCTTGCATAAACTTTTGAAACAGCCGTGATCGGGCTTCTTCGCTTATCCCAATGCCCGTGTCGGATACGGCGAAAGAAACGCAACCATTACCATCGGCAAGTGTCGATCGGGATACTTTCACACGCACTTCGCCCTGCGCGGTGAACTTCACCGCGTTTGAGACTAGGTTATACAGAACCTGCCGCAGACGGGTTGGATCTCCCAAATAGTGGCCATGGACATCGGGCTCGATGGCCACACTAAAGCTCAGCCCCTTTTGCTGCGCGCGGGTGGTGAAGATCGATTCAGCTGAGCGGACAGCATCTTCAAGGCAGAAAACGACATTTTCGATTTCCAGTAGGCCGGACTCGATTTTTGCAAGGTCGAGCACATCATTAAGCAACGCCAAAAGTGTATCGCCAGACTCTTGAATAACGCCAATCATGCGGACTTGGCGCTCATCCAACGGGGTCTTCGCCAAAGCGTCCGCCATACCAAGGACACCATTCAATGGTGTTCGGATTTCATGACTCATTGAGGCAAGAAACTCAGACTTCGCGCGGTCTGCACGCTCGGCAGCAAGCTTTGCAGCCTCTAAATCGGCCGTGCGCTCCACAATCCGGTCTTCGAGAGAAGCAGCATGTTCCGCTAAAGCATCGCGGGCAGCTTCCAATGCGAGTGCTTGCTTTAAGTTATGTTGCCCAACCCGCCGCCAGATTACCAAAAGCGCTGCAGAACACCCAATTCCAATGGAAAGGGCGATACCAAACAAGATATAGGAGGCGCGTAAGCGTTCCTGTAAAATTTGCTCCACGCCGCGCGCGGTTTCTTCGAGGCTCCGCCCAAACATGTCGCTGTAGAGTTGATGCTCTGAGGAAACAAGCGAATCCAGCGCCGGCGGTCGCTCTCCAACGCTCGCATTGGCTATGGCGTTCGTTTGGATGGTCTCCAACATTCGGTTGGCATGCTTCAACTGTTCAAAAGGGCGTCGGGTCTGCGCACTCGGGGCATCAAGCCATGCTTCGTTGAGAGCGGCCGTCATCGCGCTGCGGTCAGCTTTATGGCGTGACCGCCACGGTATCTCGCCAGTAGCTGCAAACATGCGCGCAGAATCCGCTAACCGCTCTTCCAGCACCAGAAGCTGGGCTTGGGCCTTCTCAAATCGGACAATGGAGCGGTTGGATGCATTCACTGACCACAGAGCGATGCAACAAAGCAGCGCGCCAGCTAGGGCGCCAATTACGCCCACGATTGCCCCTGCCGAAACCCACCTACTGCCCGGCCGAATTTTCGGCATAACGCACATTCCCTTTTGGCCCGCGTTCAATTGCCGACCACGAAGAAATGATTAGATCATACAAAGATTAAGGGGCGCTTTCCGTGCCGGGAAAGCGCCCCTCATCTATCAGATTTATCAGCAATACTAATTACATACGTTTCCGCAGCGGAACTAAGTCTGGGTATTGCGCGTCACGCTTGCCTTGTTTCGCCGCAAAGGCCTCACCCATATGGGCAGGTGAGAACATGCCAGTTTGCCAGACCGCGATATAGTCTAAGCCGTCTTGGATTGTATGGTCGCGCGCGTAATTGATCATCACCTTCGAGCCAGCGACCGCAAGCGGAGCCTTGGCTGCGATCTCCAGTGCGGTTGCGTTGACGTGCTCCATCATGGCTTCGTGCGTTGGGAATACTTCATTGACGAGCCCAATTTCCTTGGCCTTCTGCGCGCTGAGCCGACGCCCCGTATAGGCCAACTCGCGTACCCATCCTTGCGGAATAAGGCCGCACAGGCGCGGGAAAGTGCCCACATCGGCGGTCATGCCGATGTTGATTTCTTGAATGCAAAAGAACGCATCTTCAGTCGCATAGCGGATGTCGCAGGCCGAAACCATGTCGACCGCGCCACCGATGCAACCGCCTTGAATGGCTGCGATAACCGGCATGCGCGCATTGTCCAGGCAAGAAAACGTGTCTTGCAAATGGTGCACGTGATAGCGGAAGCTTTCAGCCCGTGTATGTGCATCGGCCTCTGTTGCCCGGCCGGTGGTGCCTTCACCGCTGGTGAATACCGACAGCTCCATGCCAGCGGAAAAATGCTTACCGGTCGAGGAAATGACAATGGCGCGGGCGCGGGCGTTGTCATTTATGTCGTTCACTATGGCTGGCAGCTCATTCCAAAACGCGCGGTTCATCGCGTTCATGGCATCGGGCCGGTTTAGCGTGATGTTGGCGACTTTGTTCTCAAGGGCCACATCAAAGCAGGTGTAAGTTTGGGCGCGGGTGCTGCTCATATCGTCCATAGTGCTTTCCTCCGAAGATCAATCATACTGCTTTTGCCTAAAGATGGCACGATGCACTGGCTCTGTCAGCAATGACGTTGGGAAAGGCATCTCACCCATACCAAGCTTGCTCTTGGGGATGAGCACCTTCCAATACCGCTTCGGCTTCGATCTCGCGCAGGTCCGCCCAAATATCGCGAAACGGGCCAAATACCCTCTCAGCAAAGAACGAGCCTCTAAACGCTGGTAGCGCTGTCCAGAGCCTTGGCGGCGGTGCGCCATCGTCACGTGGGCCTGGCGAAGTCGGAACAAGTCTACGCTCAATCCCATCCAAAATGCCGCTCAATATGCCCGCGAGCACGAGGTATGGGTTGGCGTCAGCGCCCGCGATGCGATGCTCGACGCGCCGCCCAGCACCTCCTTGGCGAGGGATACGAAATGACACACGGCGATCATCTTCGGCCCAGTCGGGCTTCATGGGCGCAAATACGCCTGGTTGATAGCGACGATAAGAGTTCAGATTGGGCGCAAAGGCCAGCATCATGTCTGAAGCAGTGGCCTGCAGACCGGCAACAGCAGAGTGCAGCTTTTCGGTACCCTCGACACGTCGCTCGTCGAAAATGTTACCTTCTTTATCGGCCACACTCACATGCACATGCAAGCCAGATCCCGCCCCGTTTAGGAATGGCTTGGCCATAAAAGTTGCATCCATACCTTTTGCGCGCGCAATGCCACGAACGGCGCGCCGCATCATGAGGGCGTCGTCGGCGGCGCGGAGCGCATCGGGTTTATGATTGAGGTTGATCTCAAATTGGGTGGATGAGTATTCCGCCGTTGTCGCACCGACAGGCAGACCCTGCGCTCGACAGCCATCCTCGATCGCAGTGAGAACATCACTGAAATCATCCATCTTTTCAATCCATAAACACCCGTCTGCAAGGCGCTCCGCTCCTGTTCGTGGCGTCCGCGCGGGCACCATTTCATCGGCCTCGCCTCGTTTGTCGATCAAGTAAAATTCGTACTCGCAGGCTACCACTGGTGTGAGCCCGAGCGCAGCGAACTTGTCCAGTACGCCAATCAGGATCGCACGCGGGTCAAACCAGAGCGGGCCACCACGATCGCCGTCTTCGAGGCCTAACAAAACCTGAGCGCCGCCGCTCTCAATCCACGGCACGGGCACCAATGTACCTGAAACAGGATAAGCCGCAGCATCGGGGTCGCCATCCGTTACGCCAATGCCCCCTACCGCACGCCCTTGGCCGCGACCGTCATAAACCAGATTTGCAGGTGAAAGCCGGATACCGTCGGTGAACAGCTTCTTTGCATCATCGAGCGGCACACGCTTGCCGAAGGGTATGCCGTTGGAGTCAAAAACAATGCCATCAATGTGACGGGTCTGTGGGTTCGCTGCGAGATAGCCTTCAAGTTCGCTGAGCGTCGCGCGTGCCATGGTCATGCAGCCTTTGGCGTAAGGCGAAGGCTCGGCAATGCGGCATCAAGCCCAGCTCGAAGCGTAGACACCAACAAATCGACCTCATCGCGCGATATAATGAGTGGCGGTGACATCACGATGGTATCCCGAACCGCGCGGACCATCAGGCCGCGTGCAATGCATTGGTCCCTTACCGCTGGCCCTGCTGTGCCTTCTTTACCGCCAAACCGAGCGCGCGTGGCTTTATCTTCTACGATTTCCACCGCGCCGATGAGGCCCATCGACCGGACTTGTCCGACAAGGGGGTGATTGGCAAGGCTTGCCAATGCCGCTTCAAAATATGGGCCAATATCGTCGCGGACGCGCTCTACCAAGCCTTCGCTCTCAATAATCTCGAGGTTCGCTAGAGCTACAGCGGCGCAAACAGGGTGGCCCGAATAGGTGAAGCCATGAACGAATTCCCCTCCAGTTTTTAAGGATTTGACTATCTCTGTCGAAACCGCCGTCGCCGAAATGGGGAGGTAGCCTGACGAAAGCCCCTTGGCCATCGAAACGATATCGGGCGAAAAGCCAAAGCGCTGATGACCAAACCACGCACCAAGACGGCCAAAACCGCAAATGACCTCGTCCGCAACCAAAAGAACGCCGTATTTGCGGCAAATTCGCTCAATTTCTGGCCAATAGGTTTCGGGTGGAATGATAACGCCGCCAGCCCCCTGAACGGGCTCGGCAATAAAGGCTGCCACTTTGTCTGCGCCAATTTCGAGGATCTTCTCCTCAAGGAGCCGCGCGCAGCTTAGGCCAAACTCTGCTTCATCCCAATCACCGCCTTCGCCGTACCAATAGGGTTGGTCGATGTGCACGATCCCGGGGATTGGCAGATCGCCCTGTTTGTGCATCGCACTCATGCCGCCCAGCGATGCGCCCGCGACAGTAGAGCCGTGATAGCCATTGCGTCTGCCAATGAAAACGGAGCGCTCTGGTTTCTCCCTCACAGTCCAATAGTGCCGAACCAGACGAAAGACAGTGTCGTTAGCTTCAGAACCGGAATTGTTGAAAAAGATGTGTTGAAGCTGGCCTCCCAATTTCTCGGCGATCTTGGTGGCGAGGCGGATAGGCGGCGGCGTCGCAGTTTTGAAAAACGTATTATAAAATGGCAGTTGCAACATCTGCTCGTGCGCGGCGTCAGCGAGTTCCTTGCGACCATAGCCTACTGCCACGCACCAGAGCCCGGCCATGCCATCTAGCAGCCGATTGCCATCACCATCCCACACAAAGCAGCCTTCTGCGCGGGTGATTATGCGACTGCCACCCAGGTCCTCAATCACCTGCCAATCAGCTTGCGCAGGCAAATGGTGAGCAATATCAAGGCGGCGAAGCTCGGCAATATCGTCGTTTGGCCGGGCATTTGTTGCGTTAGTCATAATCTTTGCCCTCAAGCGCCTGCGCGCGCGCGCATGGCATCGCCGAGCATACGGAAGAAAATTTGGCTATTGATGTCTTTTTCAGGCTGCCACTCGGGGTGCCATTGAACGGCTAAAATATCAGCCCTGCCGGGTTGCGCAGTAAAGGCTTCCACCAAACCATCCGAAGCATATGCCTCTTGCGTCAAGCCGTCGCCTATCCGCGCAACACCTTGATAATGCACAGACCGGATTGGAATTGCTGTTTTGCCAAACGCAGTCGCCAAACGGCCACCCTCGACAAGCTTCACATCGTGCCACCAGTCAAACAGCTCGTTGAAGCCCCACTCGTCAGGCGCATGGTGTTTCAGTGTGGCATCGGGCCCTGCGCAATCGCGACGTAACGAGCCTCCAAAGGCAACATTGAGCTCCTGAAAACCTCTACATATGCCCCAGAGCGGCAAACCATTGGCAATCACAGCATCCACAAGGGCCAACGCAGTCGTGTCACGTGCGATGTCAAATGGGCCATCCCCTAAACCATCATCACCATACCGCGCGGGCTGAACATTGGAGGGGCTGCCCGTCAGTAGGACCCCGTCTAAACGGGCCGTCACGTCGCGAGCGCCTTGAAGGCCCTCAATCGACGGGATCAGAACGATATCGGCATCAACCCAGCGCCCTGCGGCCACCACATAGCGCTGCATAACGGCTGCGGCTGTCTCCACGCCAACCGCCCTATTGCAAGCAATAATTCCCAAAAGTGGTCGTGACGGCATACAAAATTCCTGAATAGGTAAGCTTAGCTGTATGGCTTCGTATCCGAAAGCGTAGACCTGCCTCAAAACCGTTTCACAGGTGCGCCAGATTAGATCACCATTTTGAGATAGCGCCGAACATGACCAAAAACGAACAAGAATGTCATGCCGTGTTCATGTAGACTGTGTTTATTGACGACACGCCGACTCGGTTCGCGGCAGGAGGAAAAGATGACGACGACTTCGATGCGCACAACAACATTTCTGGCTGCAGCTGCTCTTTCGATGGCGATCGCAGGCCAAGCCACTGCAGCACCCTTGGGCGGCCTCTTTAGCTGCAAGGCCTCAGGCGACAAGCAGGCCACTGGCGCTGTCGCTGGCGCCGTCGTTGGGGGCCTGATCGGCAACAGTGTATCAAAGAATGACCGCACACTCGGAACCGTTCTGGGCGCGGCGATTGGGGCAACCGCTGGCCAGTATATTGGCTGCAAAATGCAAGAGGACGACCAGAAAAAAGCCGAAGCCGCAACCCGAGCAGCGCTCGCACAAAATAGCTCGCAACGCTGGAGCAATCCGGATTCTGGCGCCTATGGGCAGGTCAATGTCGGCCCCTATAATGGCCCTGCCAGTGGAACAACTGCGGAATCCTATCAAGCGATCTCAATGAGCGGCTTGCGCCTTGCATCCAATGTTCAGCCCGCTTCGGGATATGTTGGTGCGCCTCCAAAATTCATCGCAAATTCTTCGGTGAATCTGCGCGCGGCGCCGAGCACGACCAGCCGCGTACTTGGTCGCATTGCCGCGGGCCAAACTGTTGATGTGCTTGGCCAAGTGCAAGGCACGAACTGGCTCTTGATTGGACGCAACGGTGTTGGCCAAGGCTATGTGGCTTCAAACCTATTTCGCGTTGCCAATGCTGCCCTAGCGCAACCCGCTTGCAGAACCGTTGACCAAATTATCACCGTTGCAGACGGCAGCACTGAAACCAAGCGCTACATTGCCTGCCCTACGGCCAATGGTGAGTGGAACTTCCGCGACGCATAGCAGGCGGATTATCGGCATAATTTCAATTGCCGGATCAAAAAACAGGTCATAGGCTCCACTCAAAACAACACTTTGGGTGGAGCCGACAAATGAACGCATATGCAGGCAATTTGATCGAATCGGGGATTTCCCTTTCCCCTTTAACGCCAACCATCGGGGCGGAAGTCGCTGGCATCGACCTGCGCGAGCCGTTATCTGACCATAATAAGAGCGCGGTTCGGCGAGCCTTACTTGACTGGAAGGTATTGTTCTTTCGCGACCAAGACATCACAACAGAGCAACACTTGGCCTTCGCTGGCGCTTTTGGCCAACTTGAAGTTCACCCGTTTGCACCGTCGAAACCGGGTTATCCCGAGGTGTTGGCCATCACCCACAACCGTGAAAGCCGCGGGCGTGAAAACGCGTGGCACAGTGATGTCACATGGAGGCTCGAACCATCTTTAGGCTCAGTGCTCCGCGCCGTGGAGATACCACCCGTTGGCGGCGATACCTTATTCGCCGATATGTATGCGGCCTATGAAGGCCTTAGCGATGAGGTCAAGGCAAAGGTGGAGCGCGCTACCGCCGTTCACGATTTCGCCCACTTTCGGAAGCGGATGCGCAGTCAGGGACAAACTGAATCCGAAATTGCTGCCTTTGATCGCGCTTACCCACCGGCCGAACACCCCGTGATCCGAACCCACCCCGAAACAGGCAGGAAGGCAATTTACGTCAATATAGCCTTCACCCAACACATTGTCGGGATGGAGAAATCTGAATCCGAGGCGCTGTTGCGGCATCTTTATGCGCAAGCCGCAATTCCTGAGTACCAATGCCGTTTCCGGTGGCAGAAAAATTCAATCGCCTTTTGGGACAACCGCTCGAGCCAGCATTATGCAGCGTCGGACTATTGGCCTGCAGTGCGTCGAATGGAGCGCGTTACGATTATCGGCGACAAGCCCGTTTAGGCGCGCGGCAACTCGACCCGAAACACTGCGCCATGATCCCAAGGTAGCGCTTTAACGTTGCCGCGGTGGCGTGTGACAGCCGCCTTGACCCACGCGAGCCCGAGCCCCAAGCCGGGCGTCTCGCGATCGCGCGGCAACCGCTTTAAGCGGTCAAAAATTGCTTCGCGGTCACGCTGTGGAACTCCGGGGCCTGTGTCGGACACTTCGAGAAAGGCGATGTTGTCTTGAATTCCAGTTGTTACCCTTATCGTTCCGCCGCTTGGCGTGAACTTGATGGCATTGTCCAGAAGATTGGCGGCAACGCGCATCAGCGCCATCGCATCGCCCGCAACGACCGCTTCTTCCGTTTTGACCGCAAGGGAAACGCCTGCCTCCTCAGCTACGGCTCGAAAGAGCTCAACTGCCTTTGAAGCCGCTTCCTCCAGGTCGACCGCTGCGAAGCCTTGCGGGCCTTCTGCCCCTGCATGCGTTATCTCAAGCAAACCATCCAAGAGGCTCAAAATGCGATCAAGTTCGGCCCGAGCAGTTTCAATGGCGCTCGCCTGCTCCTCGCCCGGTTCCGCGTCCTGCGCGAAGCGCAAGGCTCTTGATAGCCGCCCCATTGGCGCGCGAAGGTCATGAGCCGTTTGATCCGCAACGGTGCGCAAGTTTTCAACAAGTACACCTAAATCATCAAGCGTTCGGTTGACCCTCAAGGCAAGCACGCCGAGCTCGTCATTATATTTTCCGCCGGGTGCACGAGCGGCTAAGTCACCATTTCCCGCCTTTTGAAGGGCTTCACCAATACGGCGAGCACGTCCTAGTGTCTGCCTGCCAATGATGCCGCCGAGGCCTAAGGCCCCCAACGCCAATGCCATACCGCCAAAAACAATAGCAGTGACCAAATTTTGACGAAGGGCATCTTGGTCGCCAATCTTCCGCCCAACTAAGAGCGGGAACAGACCCGCCATCATTTGGACACGCCCGAAAACGCGCTGTAATCGGCCATCCGCGTTGCGCAGCCAGAATACATAATCGCCCGCTTCTTGCTTCACGGTCGGCGGCCATGCGATCAACGTTCCAGCAAGAGGTTGGCCCTGTTTGTCGACCAAGAGATAAACACCATCCCCCGCATCGACCGTTGAGCGCGCCGCAATCGTGGTCATCAGACCTATGATTTTTTGCTCCGCCCACCGGTCTTGAAGGCCAATGGCATCGGCGATCACAGCGCGTTGGGTTGATGCGTCCAGATTGCGATCCACGATCCAATAAATCGTGGCAGCAAAAACAAGCGTCAGGACAGCAATCCCGCCAGAAAACCCCAATGCCAGCCGCATGATCGCAGAGCGTTGGCGTTGGAGTTGCAGAGGTTTGTCACTCAACGACAAGTACAAATCCCTGCCCGCGAATCGTCTGAACCGGACACGTATTCACAGTATCGACGAATTTTCCCCTGAGCCGCGATAGGTTCACGTCAATAACATTGTCCTGCGGCGGGATACGGTATTCTGGCCACGCCTCATTCCAGAGCTGCTGGCGTGACACGACCTCGCCATAGTGCCGGGCGAAAACCAGTAGCATGTCAAATTCCTTAGGGCTGAGGTCAACATGCTTATTGGCCCAATGAACCGTGCGCGCTTTTGTTCGAATCTCGAGAAGGCCATGCACATGCACTTCCGGGTGCGGCATCGGGTTCGCACGTCGCACAACCGCTCGGACGCGCGCCTGCAGTTCCGCCGCTTCAAATGGTTTGGCGAGGTAGTCATCCGCGCCGGCCTCCAAGCCCTCCACGCGATGGCGCGTGAGGCCAAGGTTAGACAGAACAATAGCCGGGGTCATAATTTCGAGACTGCGCAGGGCTTCCAGCAATGCCAACCCGTCCCTATCTGGCAACATCCGGTCCACAACCAAGGCGTCATATCGTTTAGCGCCTGCCATAGTCATGGCGATCTCAGCGCTTTTCGCGCGATCACAGGTCCATCCTGCCGCTTCAATAGCCGCTGCCACAGCGTCCAGCACGTCAGGCTCATCATCAATAGCAAGGATGTGCATTAAAGGAATCCTCTCTGCGGACCTTCTGACTGGCCACTTGCTTCAAGACTTGCAAGGGCGGCTTCAGTCCGAGGCAGAAGAACATAGATCTGATCGCCTTCCTTTCGGCGAACCAATATTGCCAGATAAGCGCCTGACGCCGTCGCGATCTCGCCTGCCGCCGCGGGGCCATCGGGGGTTAGGGCTCGGTTCACCGCAACAATGCCGTCACCTATTTTTAGGCCGAATTGCTCAGCAATCGACCCCGGCGCAACAGCAGCGATAATGGCCGCCGAAGGCCTGCCATCGCGGCTCCAACTAACCGCGTCACTGAATGCTAAACCTGTTTCGAGCGTAGTTTCTGATCCAGGGCTTTCAGGATGGGGGCCGCTGACTGCGGTTGGAGCAACCGCAACTTCCATCCCAAGACTAATGCGAAATTTGAGCACACGACCGCCTCTTTGAACATCCAGAGTAACCATGTCGGCTGGCTTTGAGGCCAAAAGCCGTTTCGACAAATCCCGCACATTGTGGCAGGGTTTACCATTAATAGAGGTTATCAGATCCCCAATTTGCAGCCCGCCAAGTGCCGCCGGGCTCGCGAGCGCCAAAGCTTCAACAGCGAGGCCTTCAACGGACCCAGCACCCAGAGCCGCAGAGAAATCCGCACGCACGGGCTGAACATCAAGGCCCAACCATCCGCGCCGAACAAATCCCTCAGCTATGATCGCGCGCGAAATTGAGCTTGCAAGGGCAGCAGGAATTGCCAACCCAATACCAATATCAAACAATGTCTCGCGTGGTGTTGCTGTATTTACCCCAATCACGTCGCCGTCTTGATCAATAAGTGGCCCGCCAGAATTGCCGGGGTTTAACGCGGCATCATGTTGGAGATAGTCTACCCCATCGACACTGTCATACGCCCGCCCGTGCCCCGAAACTTGGCCAAAGGTAGCAGTCCATCGAAAATCGAGCGGAGAGCCAAGCGCCACCACGGGGTCTGCTAACGCAGGCAACTCATTAGCGAACTGAAGCACCGGCACAGCCCGTTCCGTTGCAATTTTCAACACGGCTATATCGGTGCGTGGATCAGTGCCGACTAAAGCAGCACTGAAACGTTGGCCACCGTGAAGAGTGACCATGATGGAGTTTGCCCCAGCGATCACGTGATGATTGGTCAGTATATAGCCGCGAGAATCGATAAAGAAGCCCGAACCGTGGCGGGCCGATCCACCGATTCGTCGTCCTCGCGCTTCCGGGGTGGGACGCGTTGTTTCAATCAAAACTACGGCGGCATTGGCGCGCTCTATTGCCACGCCAAGGCCTGGCTGGGGTGCAGTGTTAGCCCTTTGCCGCGCTTCAATTCCAGTTGGCGCAACTGAGATTGAAAACCCGATAAACATCATAAGAATGAGAGATTTGCGCATCAATGCACCTCCATTCCTTATCCCGTAAGAAACATCGCGCGACAGCGCCACTGACCTTTCCCGTAAGGATCGATGATCCCCTGACCAGCGCCGCGATATTGTTCCGCAAGTGGGGGTTGATCGATGCCGCCCCTATGATGCCATGCGCCTCGGCCTTCCTGAAAAGGGCTGTAAGGAAAGGATCGGCGGCCAACCTGTCAGCGTTCGTAAGATGAGGTGGGAAAAACAACCGGCTAAACCTCTTCTCACGACGCGGCCATCGGAGAGACGCCGTCCGCGGCGAAACACGGCTCCACGGATTCTCCGTGATGCAGCCCGCGACGAATGAAAAAGGAATTTACGATGTCTTCAAAACTCATCCTTGGCGCAGCACTCGGTGTAGTCATACTCACAGGCGCCACAGCTTTTGCTCAGGCAGCACCAGCTGGCGATGCCTATGAGCGTGCGGGCACCAACGAAGCGCCTAAAGGCACATCAACAACCGCGACACCCGCCGAGCGGCTTAAAACCTCGGGCGATTTGGTGGCGATCGCGCGTGAAACCAAAGATCCTCTGGCGATGATTACGGCCGCTCGCATCCGCGCATCCGTAAGCACGACGGACAAAGAGCGGACGAAAGTAGAAACGGGCTCTCCGACCGACACCACAAAGACGGCCGGCGCCGCTCTAACGGTTGACCAAATCTTGGCAGAAGCCACCGCCTTGGCAAAGGGCGATAAAGTCATCCTAGCCATGATCGCCGATGTAAAGGCTTCAGCGAGCAAAGGTCGTGTTGGTGGTCCAGGGCGCTCAACAACGATCGTGCGTGCCAATGCGGTAGATAGCTTCACCGAAACCTTCCGCGGGGCCGAACGTGCAGCTGTCTATGTTGAAGGTGACGGTGATACCGACCTCGACCTGTTCGTTTATGACGAGAACGGCAACATGGTCTGCTCTGACACTGACGGAACCGATCGCATGATCTGCGCTTGGACCCCACGCTGGACTGGTAACTTCACCATTCGCGTCCGCAATTGGGGTGGCGTGTACAATCAATACTCCATTGTCACCAACTAAGACGCACAGGGATTAACCCCTTAACCTTCAAAGGCGCCCCTCAATTCGTTGCATGAATTGGGGGGCAAACTTTCACGCTCAAGAGTCGTAGGGCCAATCACTATGCGCCTTTCTTCGGCACCGGAACTTTCAAGGTTTTGCACCGCCACTGTTGTGAGCCTTGTCGCGATTTTTTCAGGCAGTTCTGTTGTTCAGGCACAATCGGTTACTCGGGCATCGGCGAGCTTGACTAGCGTTGATCGCCTCGCCCTTGTTCGCTCACTTGCACGTTATGGTCGGGAGTCCCAAGACCCGCTAGCACTCATCACCGCGGCACGTCTGCGCTCCAGTGTCACTACGCAAACACGGACCAGCAGGAGCCGTGAGGAAGTGCTTGGAAATGCGCCGCCGCCCTCATCGTTAGCGCTGGTCGCCCCCACCCTTTCCAGTGACAGCCTCCTGGCGGACGCGCGGACTTATGCTGGAGGAGACCGCGTGTTGCTCGCGATGATTGATGAAGCGACCGCATCAGCCCCAAAAGGACGTGTCGGCGTCCGCCCAGCCAGCGTTATCATGGGTTCTGTCCGCAGCGGGGCGACCGAGCTCCTCCTCTTGAATTTCTACCGTGGACAAAAGGCCGAAATTTTTCTGGCCACCGAAAGCTTGGAGTTGACAGTGCAGGACGAGAAAGGCCGGTCCGTTTGCACTGAGGCCGCGACAGACCAAAGGGGGCTATGCTCATGGACACCAAGGACGAATGGACCGTTCTACGTCCGCATCAAAAACCCCACTAAAGCCGGATCAACCTTTGAATTGTTCACGAACTAAATCGAACGACGGCTCCACAGCCTACTAACTGGAGAGATCCAAAGGTTTATTGCCATGCAAGAGAAGAATTTTTTCTCTCATCTATTCTGCGGCTTGATCGCATGTCTTGCGATATTTTCCGCCCATAATGTTCAGGCGGCACCTGTGGTTCGGGCCTTGTTGATCGGGGTGTCGGATTATCCGGTCGCTTCGGTTGGCACCGAACTTCAGCTTGACGGACCAAAATACGACGTCGCTTTGATGGTTGACGCGTTAAAAGTCGCTGGCGTCGACGACCGGGCAATTACCATACTCGCCGACGGCTTCGATAAAACGTGGATCAAACGCCCAGCCGATGGATTGCCGACCAAGAAAGCCATTATGGATGCTTTTGCTCGCCTCGCGGGTGAGGCGAAGCCCGGTGACGTCGTGTTGATCTACATGTCGGGCCACGGCAGCCAAGAGCCAGAGGTCTCCCCCGCCGCATCAAAAAACCCAGAAGCAGACGGCCTTAACGAGACCTTTCTGCCTCTGGATATTGGAAAATGGAACGATACTGTTGGCCTCGTCGAGAACTCACTGGTCGATGACGAGTTAGGCGTAGCAGTTCAAGCTATCCGGGCGAAGGGTGCATTCGTCTGGCTTGTGGTCGATGCCTGCCATTCAGGTACGCTTACGCGAAGTGGCGGCGTCAACACCGATGACGTCACCAAGAAGGTTGAACCATCGGTTCTAGGCGTACCGAAAGCAGCCCTTGATCGCGCGCGCGCGGCCGCTCTTGCCAATCGACCGGCCACTCGAAGCGCCGGAGGTGGCGCGCCCGTGCCGGACCAAGACGCGCTGATCAATCCGACTGCCCGTGCGGGGGATGGCGGCTACGTGGCATTCTATGCCGCGCATCCCGATGAACTGGCTCTACAACGAGCCTTGCCACGCGGTTACGAGGACATTGAAAACAAGCGGCCACATGGCGTTTTAACGTTCTATATGGTGCAGGCGCTTCGTTCGGGGGGTATGAGCAGTTATCGTCAACTGGCCTTTCGCATTATGGCGGGATACGAGCAGATCGGCTCGGATGCCCCAGTGCCGCTTTTTGAAGGCGAACTCGATGCTGGCCTCTTCGGTGGTCGTGGTGGGCCCAAAGGACTTTACCAAGTTACCAGGGCCGTCAGTGCGATAAGCATCGCCGCTGGCGCTGTGGATGGCATTACTCCGCAGACAGTTTTCGCGCTTGCAGTCGTAGGGCAGGAGAAGGAACCGTTTGCCTATGTGCAAGCGGACAAGATCACTCTTTCCGAAACGAGTGCGTCGTTTACGGCCTTCGGCGGTGCCCCCGCTGCCATTGAGAGCATGTGGCCAAGCGATGGTGTCGTCGTCGCTTCGATTGCTGCACGTGGTGTGCCCTTGGCTTTGCGTGTGGCACGACCGCAAGAGCCGCGTTCCGAAGCGGAACGCGCCATTCAATCTGCCCTGAATGCCTTAGGCCACCCAAGCGGCCCCGCGGCCCCAGGACTAGCACTAACCTTGCTGCCTTTGGGAACGCGGGATGTCGATCTTGCCCTCAAATTTGAAGACAACGCGCTTTGGTTCGTTCCCGACAATGGTGCCTTCTCAAAATCCGGTCGGGATAAGACTCCATCGCTCGATCTGGGTGTAATACTAGATGATAGTGTGGCACAGCGCGTGTTGGTGGACCGTCTCGGGAGGGTGGCGAAGGCGCGAAATCTCTTGCGCGCGACCAGCCAGCTTCTTGGTAGCGCCGTTGAAAGCAAACTGGCTGTTAAAGCCTATTTGTGGCGGCCGAATTTGGAGCCGCTTCCCACCACAGCGAGAGCCCCAGACGATCGGCGGTGTCCTGATCTACCGCGCGACATCATTCCAGAAGGCGCTTTGGCGTTTGACGACATTGCCCCAGGCGGCCTTGATGCCATTGAGCTAACCCACTGCGACCGAATATATTTTCGCCTCACAAACACCGGCGACAAGCCAATTGATGTAACGCCACTTTATGTCGATGGCGGCTCGGGTATCGGTTATCTCGGCCCTTATGACGGCCTTCGCTTGCTGCCCAATGAACAGCCGCGTGTTATTGGCATGAACATTGTCACTTACTCGGTACGCTCTGGCAATCCGCTCCCGACCGGGCTCGAGCGGATGATTTTCATTGCGGTTCAGCGGCCTGATCGTGCGGCCTTGCCTGCAGACTTCTCTTATTTGGCGCAACCAAGCCTTGGCGCGACGACGCGGAGCGCCGGTGCCACTTCGGCCCTCCAAAACCTTCTCAATGACGCGGCATTTGGTGGCGTAGCAACGCGTTCAGCGAGCGCACCAACAGGTGCAGAAGCCAGTGAAGCAGGGGCGTTTACATTTCAGTGGCGGGTCAAGCCGCCACAACCCGCGCAATGACAATAACGCAACGCGAGCCAGTTCACTTAAAGGCAACCGCTCTGTTGGTTTTGACCGTCGTTTTCAGCTGTGTGCCTCAGTTTGCCAGTTCAACCGAGCCTCCAACCCAAAAAACGCAGGAAACACCGCTTTCTGTCGCTGAAAGAGATCTTGGTTTTGCGGGTGGTTATTTTTCTGCGGGTGATCACTCTAAGGCATTGGCACTCTTAGCACCGGCGATTGATTTAGTGCGCCGTGAGGGCCCTAAGGGCGAACCACTATTAGCAACGCTTCTGAATGCGCGCGGCATGGTGTTTTCAGCGCAAAACGAGCTTGAATCCGCTGAGGTAGACTTCCGCGAGGCTCTGGAAATCCATCGGCGTGTTCGTGGTAACAGCGCTACCACTCTGCAAAGCGCGCTAGCGCTCGCTCGCTTGCTCGACAGGAAAAGGGATAGCCAACCTGCCCTCTCGGCCTACCAGCAAGCTTTTGGCTTAGCGGCGCAATTATCGCCGGGCGATGACTCCTTGGCAGCCGATGCCGGCAATGAGCTAGGGCTTTACTTGCACCGACTTGGCAAACACCGCGAGGCGGATCCGGTTTTCCGTCGCGTCCTCAAGCTTCGCAAATCAGCCGAGAAGGTCAATCGTGTGAAACTTGCCGAGGCGCAAAACAACCTAGCGACAAATGAAGCCGCGCTAGGCCGACTTGATGTCGCGGAAACGCTCTATCGAGAAGCATTGGCTATCTACCGCCTTCAAGAAGGCGATCAGTCTGAGAATGTTGCGCGATCAATCAGCAATATGGGCTTTATTCTGGATAAGATGGGGCAATATCACAAAGCCGAAACCCAACATCGCGAGGCGCTTCGCATCCGGCTAGCCATATTGCCGCCTAATCATCCTGACCTTGCCACCAGCTACAGCAATCTTGCGAGCAATTTGAGCGACCTTGGCAGGTCAGCCGAGGCGGAGCCCTTTTTGCGTCTTGCGCTCGCAATAAACATCAAAAACTTTGGCGAGAATGGTGTCGAAACCACCCGAAATATGAGCAATTTGGCCGTCATTCTGCGGGCTCAAAAAAAATACTCCGAAGCCGCCGCGCTCCTCACCCGCGCTTTCAGGGCAGCGAGCAGCGCCCAAGGCCCCAACCATCCAGAAACACTTGTTATTGCAGGAAATCTTGCAGTCGCACTGGGATCCGCTAACAAGCATAGTGAAGCAGAACCACTCCTGCGCCGAATACTGGCTGAGCGAACCCGCAGTTTAGGCGCAAGCCATCCAGATGTCGCTACGACAACAAACAACCTCGCTTCCAATCTTCGTGCCCAAGGCAAACTCACAGCAGCGTTAGCGTTGTTTCAGTCGGCCACGGATCGCACGATTCCACAATTTGGGCCTGACCACCCTCTTTCCATCGCATTTGATGGAAACGTTGCTTATACGAGCCAACTCCTTTCTCGCCACGCCGACGCGCTTTCCCACTATCGCGGTATCGCTGTCGCCATCATCGACCGTGTGGACCTATTGGCAGATAACGCCCGCGAAAATGAGGAAGCGGCCAATGGCGGCTATTTTCGGTACGCCGTTAGTAATGCCTTCGCTTTGGCCAGTAGTCAGATATTGCGGGCCTCGCAATGAGCCGACGGCCAGCCTTTTGCTACTACAGACCGCTTCGATTGGCAGTGCTATTGGCCTTGGCGTTTGCCTTTCAGGCAGCAAGTGCAGCCCCCGTTTCACCTACTAAAGCACCGCTAGCGCCCCAGGCGGAATCTGCAACTCTACAGTCTTTCAGGGAGGTCGATGCCCGCATTTTGGCCGTCAGTCCCGCCGTTATGACCGGTGACATAAACGGCGCGAAAGCCCATTTGGGCGCAATTGCTCAGTTTTTTACCAGCCTTGTTCCGTCTGAAGGCGCGCGTAATCGTGCTGACTTTGTGGCTTTGATTGCGCTAGCAAATACGTTGAAAGCCACAGACCCAAGAAACACCGATGCGCTAACACGCACAGTCAACCAAGCCAAAGTCATCGCCCAAGCGGGTCTGCGGGCTGAAGCGTATGAAAACGGGCAATGGGCCGTTCAAACCGCCGCCGCCCGCGCCCTAGCCCAAGTTGGCGCCCGTTTTGCGGCTGGCACCGACACACTGGCAAAAGTTGTTCGTGAGCGCCAAGATCTTGTCGATCTTTGGCAAGCTAAAGACGCAGAATTGCTTGCTGCCTTATCTTCATCGCAAACTGGTAGTGCCGCGCGCGCTGAAGCCGCACGTACCGAGCTGTCACGCCTAAACGCTGCTATTTCGACCTTAGACGCCCGGTTGGAGCGTGAGTTTCCTGAGTATGCCGATCTAGCCAATCCTAAGCCGCTTACGGTCGTAGAGACTCAAAAGCTACTCCGCCCAGACGAGGCACTCGTATTCTTTATGGTGTCGCAACAGGGCACTTATATTTGGCTGGTCACGCGTGAGGAGGTTGTGTGGGATCGCGCAGCAGCGACTTCAACCGAAATTGCAGCCCAAGTATCAGCGCTGCGCCGACAGCTAGACCCTACTGGCGGCGGCTTGCGGGCAGCGGAAAGTGATTATGGCGAGGAGATTTCGTCAGGCGCCAAAGGCTTTGATCGCAATGCTGCGCTCACATTGTATCGCACTTTGTTTCCGCCCATTATCGAAGCAGCCCTTGGCACCAAGTCGCGCTTAATTGTCGTTAGTTCCGGCCCCCTCACCTCCTTGCCGCTCGGTGTATTGGTAACGGAGCCTCCCTCGGGCGACGATGCCGACGCCCAAGCCCTAAGAAGCACCAAGTGGCTTGGCCTCACGCGCGCACTCACAGTCTTGCCGTCGGTTGCATCGTTGAAAGCACTCAGAGCCTTCCAGGAGCGCGCGCGCGCAAAACGCGCCTTCCAAGGTTATGGCGCACCGACTTTGGTTGGCCGAGCGGGTATAAAGGCTGCCTCTGAAGCCTCTGAGGAGGCCAGCGTAACACGCAGTATAGGTACGTTTTTTCGTGGCGGCGTTGCGGATGTAGAAACCGTGCGTCGGCTCGAACCCCTGCCCCAAACCGAGATTGAGCTGAAAAAGCTTGCGACGGCTTTGAGAGCCCCAAATCAAGACGTCACGATCGGCGATGCCTTTACAGAAACGGCCGTTCGAGCCGCAAAGCTCGACGACGTTCGCGTAATCGCCTTTGCAACGCACGGCTTACTCGCAGGTGAATTACGCGGCTTGGCCGAGCCTGCCCTTGTGCTAACGCCACCTACCATTGCGACGCCGACCGATGACGGGTTGCTCACGGCATCAGAAATAAGCCAACTTCGGCTTGCAGCCGATTGGGTCGTTCTATCCGCTTGCAACACGGCCGCTGGCGATAAGCCGGGTGCCGAAGGCCTTTCTGGGCTCGCGCGCGCTTTCTTCTTTGCTGGAGCGCGCGCACTGCTGGTGTCGCATTGGCCTGTGCGAGACGATGCTGCGGCGCGCCTTACAACGACGGCCATCGAGATACTGAACGCAAACCCGGAAATCGGTCGAGCAGAAGCCTATCGGCGATCTATGCGTTCCCTGATTGACGATGAATCCGACCCAACTCTCGCCCATCCATCTTCGTGGGCACCTTTCGAACTCGTTGGCGAAGGCCAATAGCTTGCTTTTCTGTTTGGAGACTACCGCTCTATGAAACGCCACCTCGCCAGCGCTGCCATCGCTACTGTTTTCACTATGGCTGCTGGGCATCCCGCGCTTAGCCAAACCACCGGCCCAGAAATTGATCGTGCCCGTGGCGTCGCCAGCTATAACGGCGTGCTCACACCGATCTTACCGGCAATACCGCGCATTGTTGCGCTTGGTCGGCAACGCGATGGCTCCACAGGCCCCATCGGATCCGGGTCCGGTGTGGTTATTGATGCAGAACGTGGCCTCATCCTCACCAACCACCACGTCGTCACTGATGACCAATTGACGGGCTTGCGCGTCGATTTTCCAGATGGCCGCTCCGTTCGCGGCGAGCTTGTCGGAAAGGATGAAGCTGCCGATATCGCCATTATTCGCGTCGCGTTGCGCGGTCTCAAAGCCGTTCCCACGGGCCGAACCGATGACATTCGCGTCGGCGATGTCGCCATTGCCGTGGGATACCCCTTTGCGCTGGACCAAACCGTTACTGTCGGGGTGATTTCTGGGCTTGGCCGCGACCGCGACGACAATGAAATCGGCACCTATCTTCAAACGGACGCGCCAATAAACTCCGGCAATTCCGGCGGCCCCCTCCTAGACACGCGCGGACGCCTTATCGGCATCAACACGGCCATTCGCCAAGCCAGCGAACGCGGTGGCAATGTCGGCATCGGCTTTGCCGTCCCGATCGATGATGCTTTGTTCGTCATGCGTGAAATTGTTGATCATGGCGAAGTCCGCCGTGGCCGCATTGCCATAACTACACGTGATTTCACACCAGACCTCGCGGGCGCCTCTGGGATTGCCGATACCGTGCGCGGTGCCTTCGTAACGGAGGTCGCCGCTGGGGGGCCCGGTGCACTCGGCGGGATTAAGGTTGGTGATGTGTTGACGATGGCCGACGGGCGCCCACTGCGGGCCTCACGCGATCTCCGAAATTATCTAGGGACGGTAAGCGCGGGAACCGAAATCCGCCTTGCGGGCCTTCGGGACGGCAAGGCTTTTGAGGCCAAAGTTCGCGTTCGCGCCGAACAAGCAACCGAACGACCACCCACAGCGCCAAAGCCTCCGCCAACACCGACAAGTGGCCCGGTAGTCATGTTTGGTGCCCAACTCGAAGGCAATCCAGCCGGTCTCAGGGTGGTTGCGGTTCAAGCAGGCTCGCCTGCGGCCGCGCAAAACATCGCGGTCGGCGATATCATTACGCGGATCAATGCCGGCAATATCACCACCACGGAGGCAGCTCGCCAATTCCTTGCCTCAAACCCACGCGCAATTATCGCCCTTGTTACACGTGGCGGCGAAAACGCCTTCTTGGCCGTATTTGGCGAATAGTGAAAATGAAAAAGGGCGGGCCTTTCGGTCCGCCCTGATCCATTCAGCTTTTGGCTGGGTCGAAAACTCTATTCTTTAATCCGTAAGCGGAAGGCATCTTTGGCGATTTGGGTAAACGCCGTGCCCAACTGGCCCGCGTCAACGCTAAATGCCCGTGATGCGTCCCCGGCGCAGGTTGCCAAGAGCGAAACTGCTGTCGGATCGGATACGTTCACTGCAACAGTATAAAGCTCAACACCATTGTTCCGGATCGCGGTACACCAGCTCAACATCCGGCTGTCCAACGTCGCACGGTCGGGCGAACCTGTGCAGATGCCATTGGAAGTCTTGGAGCAACCCCAATACCCTGGGAAGTCGACCGCCTGTTGGTTCTCTCCATCGGTGATGAGAACCATCATCTTGCGCGAGCTTGAATTCGTGCCGAACGCGCCCGGTGGCTTAGCCGAAATGCCGAAGAATGAGGCCCATTCCGTTTTTGGCGACAGAGCTCGCATTCCCCAACGGAGACCGACATCGCCGTGTGTTCCGCCGGGCGAAGGCGAAAGCCTGTCAATTGTCGACATGATTTGCGGGCGACTGCCGGACAAACCGAGCATTGGCATCGGGCAGTTCAGGTTTGGCCCAACGATTGCGTCATGCTGCGTCCAGCTAGATGTCGGCACCCACCCAGAGCACAATCGCCCGCCGCCATTGTTATATGTGATCTCGTTGGGATCAGAAACGCAGGACCGAAGCGTGGCCGCGGCTGGCGTGCTCGTGCAATTGCTGCCTTGGTTCAAACAGCTGCGATCAGAAGGCACATAAGCATTGGTTGACCCATTGGTGTCGTCTGGCGTGCAGTGGGTGTTGACGATTGTCGTTGGGTTTACAGACACCGTGCGGCACTTGTTGCAGGTCCAAGTTGAAGTGGTGCACGCAACATTGTTCAGCGCTAACGAACGGTTCTGCCCTGCAAACGCAAACATCCGGTCCAGACGCTCTATTGCACCTTGCGTTGGTGGCGGCGGGGGTGGAGGCGGGCTTGATGGTGGCGGTGGCGGGCCTGGAGGAGGCGGTGGGCCCGGCGGTGACGGTGGGCTTGGCGGGCACGACGTAGACGAACATGTCGTCGTGTAGCTTTCCTGCTTCGTAAACGTCCGGTTCCGCAATTGCGGCATCACCTGAAGTGCGTCCCACTTCATGCCGGTCTTGATGTCGTCATTCGCCGTAAGGCTTTCACCTGTGCCGGCAATACACCCGCGCCAACCGACGGGCGCGAAGTCCGTCACGAGCTGGGCGTCAGTCTTGTTCATATTTGCGGTCCGCGACATCGTCGACGCGGCTAATTGCTGGTTGCCCTTGTCGGCTACACTGGCAGCACCGGCTGCTGTTCGGTTCCAAGCCGCTGGGGTTTCGGTGCGAATGTTGACGGTCGTCGTCCACGGGATAACGGCAATCCGCATCTTGTCCGGCACGGATATGTTGTCGAACATCGTGTTGACGAAGTCTTTGGACGCCGAACGCAGCAGGGTGAAGCGCGTGGTGGCGCGACCATCCTTTTGGAACATAGACGCTGTGGTGTCCAACAGCATCGCGATCTCAAGCTCGTCCTCACCGCCTGCCGTTGCCACCGCAACAGCTGAAATGTTGACCTTTTCACGGTTGATGAAGCCACCAAAGATGAGCGGTGCTTCGGCCGACGCTACGATACGGGCTGAGCCGTCAGCATCCCAACTCGTCGTAAAGGTTGGTGTTCGAACAAAACCGGCAAAAGCTGGCGTCTGGCTATTGAAGAAATTGGCCGCTGCCGTCTCGCCAGCAGTACGCGACCCAGCTTCCCCCAAAGCACTTTGGCGATCAACTTGGGTCCGCTTTGCGGCCAAAGCCGTCGCATCGGCAATGCGGTTCAACGAGTCTTTCGCCGAATTCATCCGAGAGACGTCAACCGCAGCGGCTGCGGACAAGCTCAACACCGTCGCGGAAAGCGCAAAGATTATGGCAACATTGCCACGCTCCTCGCGCAGTTTTTGCGATGCAAACGGGGTAAGGCAGCGAAAAATCGACTTAGCCATGGATTTTGTCCTAGTTCTCACGACAAGACTAACCCAAGGGGCGTTAATTCAACGGAAAAGGGATTGGTAAATCGATCCTTTTTGCAAAACCTAAAATGACTGAGACCCGCAGTCGCCTTTGTTCGCCTTGATTCCATGGATGCGAATCGCGAAACTGCATAGGGATAACGAGTGCATTCCAGACCTTCTCCCTTGCCAACACGCCCCGGCTATTTCGCGCTAGGGGTTCCAGAAGCGTTTGAAGGCGCCCGCCGGCTATCGGGCCTTCTCGGCATAGCGTTAGAAGCCTCCCCCCAGCCTGGCCCCGATCAGTGGGCATGGCGAACGCCTCTGGGTCACGATGATTTCTGGATCTCGGAGATGGTTGCGCCCAATCCGCGCTTTCGCGGTCGCCACCCCCTGCACTTGTCCTTAACAGAAGGGCCGCCGCTACAGACTCTTTGCTGGGCCATGGGCGCAACGGACTTTGGTGAGATTTCAGCCCGCGCCAACCGCTTAAAGCGATCTTTTTCGTGGCTGGAGCCACTTCACAATGCTGAGGAGGGCCCGGTCTTAGGCTTTATAGGGCCCGGTTTGCGTACCGATCTGCCTGGCTTTCTGTTCAACGACATCCCGGTCGCGCGCACGTTGCACGCCGTAGAGATTATTGCCGTGAGAGGGATTGTTGAGGATGCTGCCGCGCACCGTGCCGCTTTCGACAAACTCGGTATTGAGGCGGACCTTGTCGAAGGCGATCCAGAAATCCGTGCCGTCTTGCGAGGCCCAAAGGGGACCCTCACCCTCTCAAGCCCGCCTGTAGCCTTTGGTGGCAACACCACCCGATAGTTCCAATAATCACCGGATGACAGATCGCGCATCTGGTGGCAGCATCGCTTGGTGAAAGGGTATGCCATGCAATTCTCACTGACCGGTAGGCTGCTCATCGCGACACCAAGCCTCGACGATCCGCGGTTTTCACGCGCAATCGTTTTTGTTTGCGCTCATGATGAAGACCATGCGATGGGCGTTGTGGTCAATCGACCGGTAGAGGCGCTAACGCTGCCCGATATGCTGAAAAACCTTGGCATTGAGGCCACAATCACTGTGCCGCCCAAGCCTGTGCTCAATGGTGGTCCGTGCGATCAAGAGCGGGGCTTTGTTCTGCACACGAGCGACTATTTCTCTGAGGATGCCACGCTAATGGTTGGCGGTGGCATCAGCCTGACGGCCACCAAAGACGTTCTCGCCGCCATCGCGAATTCACAAACGCCAAAGCGTTCGGTGTTAGCACTGGGCTATGCAGGCTGGTCAGCAGGTCAGTTGGAAAGCGAAATTCAGGCAAACGCTTGGATCGTCGGCGAGGGTGACCATGCGACTGTATTTGGCGACAATCATGACGCAAAATGGCTTCGGGCGCTTGGCCGTCTCGGCATCGATCCCGGTTTACTGTCACCCGATATTGGTCATGCTTAAGGGCCAGATGCTGGCAGTATCGGGTCACCATTCACAAGGGCGTGCAGGATGTGATCTTCCCAGGCGCCGTTGATGCGCAAATAAGCCCGCGCAAAGCCTTCCTCGCGAAAGCCGACCCGCGCCAAAACCCGCCTAGACGCTTCGTTGCTTGGCAAGCAGGCAGCCTCCACGCGGTGCAGGCCCAACCCATCAAAGGCATGCGACACGCACACGCGCACAGCATCGGCCATATAGCCTCGCCCACCATAAGGTTCGCCGATCCAATACCCAATGTTCGCCATTTGCGCGACGCCCCGCCTAATGTTGGCGATATTGATGCCGCCAACTAAGGCATTGTCACTCTGTCGAAAAATAAAGAGAGATACCGAAACCCCTTCACGGAGCATTTCTAAATACCGCCGGACCCGTCGCCGAAACGCGGCACGTGTTAGCTCATCATGCGTCCACTGAGGTTCCCACGGCTCCAAATGCGCCCGAGATCGACCGCGAAGCTCGGCCCATTCTTCATAATCATTCATTTGCGGTGGCCGAAGCGTCACCAGACTTCCATGCAATATCGGCCCCGGGGCCACAGTCCAGCTCATTAGGGCCATTCCAGCGTTCCCTAGCCTTCAACAAACAGCCGCGCCGCGGCCAGCCCCTTTGCCGGGCCAACTGCTGCAGCGCACCGCGCACCCGGCATTGCCGCGACACGAGCGGCTTCGCGTACTGAAGCCGCGTCCACGGCGTCGATGCGGTCGCTAAGCTGTTCCAAAGTTAGTGGGCCGCCCATCAACCACGTTTGGCTGACTGCCATTTCGCACCGCGCCGCTGGCCCTTCGGCGCCCATCAGCAAGCCCGCCTTCAAGATACGCTTTGCACGCGAAAGCTCGGCATCTTCGGGCCCGAACTGGCCCAACCGTTCTAAGTGTTCGCCCACGCGCTTGGCGATTTCTCCGGCATCTTTCGCCGCACAGCCTGCGCTTATGCTCAATCGCCCAGCATCTTCAAACCCATCCACCCAGCTCTCAATGGAATAGGCAAGGCCTCGCGTCTCGCGCAGGTCTTGGAATAAGCGTGATGCCATGCCCCCGCCCAAAACCTCGGCTGCCACACGCGCCGCAATGGCACCTTCGGCCCCGGCAGCGGGCGCTGCGCCTGAGAAGATCAAATGAACTTGCTCCGTAGCCTTCCGTTCGCTCCGCGCGGCGCTTGCTGGATTGGCCATCTGTGGCCGCTCGACGCCAGTACCTGACGGCAAATCACCAAAGCGACGCTGCGCCACTTCTATGATGGCTTCCACATTGATCGCACCCGCCGCCCCAACCAAAACCCGATCAGCTGTTAACGCGCGGCTGAGAAAGGCGCGTGCATCGTCGCTGGTCAATCTTGCAAGCGTATCCTCCACACCTAAAATCGGCCGCCCAAGCGGCTGATCAGGGAAACAGGCTTCTTGATGCAAACACTCCGTTCGATCTTCTGGATCGTCCGCAGCTTCGGCGATTTCTTGCATTACTACGCCGCGTTCCACCGCCAAATCAGTCGGATCCAGCTTTGGCGCACGCAGCAAATCTGCGGCCAAATCTAACGCGAAACCCGCATCCTCTGCCAAAGCCCGCGCGTGATAGGTGGTTCGCTCATAGCCCGTCGCCGCGTTAACGTAGATGCCGCGCGCCTCAGCGGCCTCGGCGAACCCGCGTGCGTCGCGCCCGCCTGCTCCCTTAAACACGAGGTGCTCAAGAAAATGCGCGATGCCGTTCTCGTGGGCCTGCTCCCAACGCGTGCCCACCTTAACCCACACGCCAACGGCTGCCGTCGCGAGGCCGGGCATCGGATCGGTCAACACCCCTAAGCCATTCGGCAATCGGGTGAGTGTCGCGCTCACTTTGCCACCGCGCGGGTTTTTTCACGCACAAATTTTTTCACAGCATCAATGTCAGCAGGCAAATAGGCAATGCGTTCTTCTCGCTGCATGAGATCGGCACATCGGTGAGGCAAGGCTGGGTTCACGCCGGTTATTGGTGCTACTGTTTCAGGAAACTTCGCCGGATGCGCCGTCGCCAAAGTCACGAGAGGCATATCCGCGTGCGCGCTGATAGAGCGCGCGACGGACAGCCCCACCGCGGTGTGGGGGTCAAGCGTGTAAACCTTTGCTTGGAAAATCTGGCCGATCAGCGCTGCTGCCTCGGCATCAGAGGCACTACCCGCCCCGAACCGCGCCCGGATAAAGTCAAGTGCTCTGGGTGGAATATCAAACGCCCCATCACGCGCTAATGCTTCGAAGCAAGCCCGCACCGCACCGCTATCGCGACCTAGAGCCTCAAATAACAATCGCTCAAAATTCGAGGCGATCTGAATATCCATGGCAGGACTCGACGTGGCATGCACATCCCCACGCGCATAACGCCCTGTCGAGAGAGCTCGCGCCAATATGTCGTTTGCATTCGTTGCGATCAGAATGCGCTGCATCGGTACGCCAACGACACCAGCAACATAGCCCGCAAAAGCATCGCCAAAATTGCCAGTTGGCACAGCATAGGTGGCGGCACCAAGGCGCGCCGCACTCGTAGCGTAATAGACTGACTGCGCCAGAATGCGGACCCAGTTGATAGAATTGACCGCGCCGAGGCTCACATCATCGCGAAACGTAACATCAGAAAACAACGCCTTCACAATCGCTTGTGCGTCGTCAAACGTGCCTTCAATCGCTACGGCGTGAATATTGGCGGCTTTGGGCGTCGTCATAAAGCGACGCTGCACCTCAGAGATCCGGCCCTCAGGAAACAAGACTATCAAGTCTGAGCGTTCCCGCCCAGCCAGCGCTTCCACCGCCGCACCGCCCGTATCGCCGGAGGTCGCTGCTACAATTGTCAGGCGCTGATTGCGCTTGGCCAAAGCCCAATCAAACATTCGCCCTAGCAATTGCATGGCCACATCTTTGAAGGCCAAGGTGGGGCCGTGAAACAACTCCAAAACATGGCCGTCGGCGCCAAGATCAACCAGCGGCGTGACCTCAGGCGCGTCAAAGGTCGCATAAGCGGCCTTAATCATCGCCATTAGTTCATCGGGTGGAATTTCATCCCCCGTAAACGGAGCAATCATCGCAAAGGCGGTGGCAACATAATCATTGGCGTTGAGGTCGCTCAGGGAAACCTGCGGCCATGATTCAGGGCAATAGAGTCCACCATCCGGTGCTAGGCCCGCCAAAAGCGCGTCGATAAAGCCAATAGCGGGCGATTGGCCGCGTGTAGAAACGTAACGCATAAGTTCAACTTAACGGAAAGATAAGCGCCCAGCACGGGCATGGAGTGCCAGATACACTCCAACGAGCGCTACGGCCAATCCCCACCATGTGATCACATAACCGAGGTGCCGCTCTGGCGACAGCGTATCCGCTTTCGGGTTAGCGCGGGGGTTGCCGGTGGGCTCGCAGCTCAGACCATCGCTGCTTTTTGAATAATCACAAAGCGTCAAAGCCGCAGCATAGTAGCCAGTTTCGATTGCCCGTGCGCCGTTCACCGTGCGCCAAGCCGGGTCAGAGATCGCTGCAGCCATCGCTTTGGCATCCAGCCAATACCAAAAGCCCGTCGAAGGGTCGTTTTCTGGTGTATAGGCATTGGCGCGCGTCGCTGGGCGCAGAACCGCTTCAATCGGCCCTTTTGGCACATCCATTGCGGCATCGGCTTTGGGCTCGCCAATCGCTGTTTCCACTAGCACCAAACGCTCCCCGCTAAGGCCGAAGCGAAACACGCGCTTTTGGCTCGCCCATTCCAGTTGCGGCGGCGACCCCGCCAATGGGTCCACAATCACCTTGCGATACATAACGTCTTCGCCGCGCTTCGCGGCTTCAAGCGCCTCCGCCATTGGAACGGCCGGTGCCGCAAGCCCCGCTTCGATTTGAGCGATGACGCTGCGCTTCCACTCCATACGCTGCACCTGCCACGCGCCAAGCCAGAGCAGTATGATGAGCGAAGGGATCGATAGTAGCGTTAATATGGGAAACGGGCGGAAAGTCACAGCGGGATCAGGGCTCCAACCGCGCCTCTGCGGCCTTATGCTTCCATTGCATAGCAAATAAGATGGCCTTGAACGGCCGCATCACTGCCAGACATAGCGCGGCAGTAACGGGTAACCAGATCAACATATGAACCCACATCGGCGGGTGAAACACGATTTGGGTGATCAATGTCAGCGGCACGATAATAAAGCCGACGATTAACATCACAAATACCGCCGGCCCGTCACCCGTGTCCGCGCTCCGGAAATCTGTAGCGCAAGCAGCGCACTGATCGGGAATGCGGATCAAGCCGATGAAAAGCGGCGCTCGCCCGCAGGCCGGGCACCGACAGAGCAAACCAGCTAGAAAAGGGTCGACCGGCTTTGAGCCAATCGACCCCTGAGGCGTCATGCGAACGTGACGTAAATGAACGCGAACAGGAACAGCCAGACCACGTCCACGAAGTGCCAATACCAAGCCGCCGCTTCAAAGCCGAAATGTTTCTGTGGCGTGAAGTGGCCACGGATCGCGCGGATCAAGCACACCGCTAGGAAGATGGTGCCGATGACTACGTGAGCACCGTGGAAGCCAGTCGCCATAAAGAAGGACGAGCCATAGAGGCCCGCCGCCGTCACGCCGTCCTTGGTTGAGCCAAAGGCGAACTCAGCGTGCGTGTACTCAATCACCTGAAGCGCAGTGAACAGGAGGCCCAGTGCCACCGTCACGGCCAAGCCTTGGATCGCCGACTTACGATCGCCTTGCTGAATGGCATGGTGCGCCCATGTTACTGTCGTTCCCGAAAGGAGCAGAACAAGAGTATTCATCAAAGGCAAGTGGAAAGGATCAAAGGTTTCAACGCCTTCGGGCGGCCAGTTTTTCCAGGCTTCAGCCACTTCAGGGATCGTCGAAAGCGCGCGGCTCTCGGTGAAGATCGCTGCGTCGAAGAACATCCAGAACCAAGCCACGAAGAACATGACTTCCGACGCGATAAACATGATCATGCCATAGCGCAGACCGATATCCACGACGGGCGTATGGTCACCCTTGTGGCTTTCTTTCACCACGTCAGCCCACCAGCCATACATGGTATACAAGATCATCACGAGGCCGAGTACCGCCAACCAAGGATGCCCCTTAGCCAGCAACCAAGCAAACGACGAATCTTCCGCAACAAAGCCGTGCGCGAACGCCACAAAACCCAAAGCCGCGACAAAGAGCGACAATGAACCAATGATCGGCCATGGGCTTGGATCAACGAGATGATAATCGTGCTTGACGTCGCCGTGTCCGGCCATGGTGTTCGTCCGCTACTTGTCCGACGCGAGCGCCGGAATCCCCAGAATAGGAGAATGGTTTACCGTAGGCGGCAAAGGCTATGCAAGGCGGCGGAATGTCCCGATAGGCCATCCACTGCGCACAATATCACAAAGACGGCACTTTTCCGGCTTGGGCCGCAGCAATTCTTTTGTCGCTCGCTTCAAAGAAGGTGTAGCTGAGCGTAATCGTGCGGATAGAATCAAGCTGGCGCTCATCATCAATCGACGGATCGACGTAGAAGATCACCGGTAACTCCAGCGTCTCGCCGGGTTTTAGCACCGTATCTTGGTAGCAAAAGCATTCTAGCTTCTGGAAATAGACCCCGGCGGAATGTGGTGTCACATTATAAGTGGCAACCGCTGTTATCGGGCGGGATGAGGTGTTGGTCACTCGGTAAAAGGCCAAGCCATTTTGCCCGACTTTTACGGTGACCGTTTCTTTTTCAGGCTTGAACGCAAATGGGATATTGCGGGCAACATTGGCGTCAAACCGGATTTCCATGGTGCGATCAAGAACCTTAGCCGCAGCCTTAGTAGCCACCTGCGTGGTACCGCCAAAGCCCGTTACTTTGCAGAAAAGGTCATAGAGCGGCACGGCAGCATAGGCTGCGCCAAACATCGCCAAAGGCATAATTGCAAAGATCAGCCCGATCTTGAGGCCACGGCGCGCCGCGGACGAACGGCTGGCTTCTTGTGCGGCTATTTCCGGAACTTCAACCACTTACATTCGCTCCGGTATAACACCTTGCATTTTTGCTAAGGTAATCAGGAACACGAGCGCGACAAACCCAATCAACACCCAGACGAATGCGGCATTGCGACGCTTGCGGGCGACCGCTTCTTCGACCGATGGCTTATGGTAGCCCTCAATATTGGCGTGTGGGCCCTGAGGTGGCTTTTCAACGCCGCTCATTTTGTTAGTCCCGGAATTGCAAAGTGAAGGCCAAAACCATGCTCAATCAACAAGGTAGCGAACAAAAGCGTTAGGTAAAGTAACGAAAAGGCGAACAGATCACGCGCCGGGCGATTGTCGACACCGCCTTCATACAAGGCTTTACCCTCGCCCCGCCCATCGGTATCGCCTGCAAATGAGCGAACCACGCGCGCGGCAAGCAAAACGAACATTGCGCCCGCCAACACCGAAACGATGGCATAAATCGTGCCGCCTAAGCCGGTTAGCACAGGCGTAAATCCAAGAGGGGCCAGCACCATGGAATAGGCAAAAATCTGTTGCCGCGTCGACTGTGCTCCAGCCACGTTTGGCATCATCGGAACGCCAGCGGAGGCATAATCTTGCGCCTTATAGAGTGCCAAGGCCCAGAAGTGTGGCGGCGTCCACACAAAGATGATTGCTACCAGCAAGATCGGGTCGAGCGTTAGGCCACCCGTCGCGGCGGCCCATGCTACTGCTGGAGGCAGCGCCCCGGCTAAGCCACCAATGACGATGTTTTGTGGCGTCGAGCGCTTTAGCCACATCGAATAGACAACCGCGTAGAAGAAAATCGTAAACGCCAGCAGGCCAGCGGCAACAAGATTGGCCGATAGAACCAGCGTCACCACTGACAGGACTGACATAACAAGCCCCATCGCTAGCGCCTCTTCGCGTGGCACAAGGCCAGCCGGAACCGGCCGCCCTTTGGTACGCTTCATGATCCCGTCAATATCTGAATCCCACCACATATTGAGGGCACCTGCGCCACCTGCTCCTACAGCAATCGCTAGAATTGAGGCCGCGCCGAGAATTGGGTTCACATCAACTGGCGCGCACACCATCCCCACAATGGCGGTAAATACCACGAGCGACATAACGCGGGGCTTCATCAGCGCGAAGTAATCTTGCCAGCGCGCGAGATGTTTTGGTTCTGAAGGCGAAATGGTGTCCGTCAACTCTCATGTGACCCCATGTTCGAGGTCTCCCTTCGGCGCGAGCGCTTTAACGCTCTTTGCGCCTTTCTCTTCTATACGACAACGCCCCCGAGTTGGACCTCGGGGGCGCCTGTGGCACGGTGTCCCGTACCGGTTTGCTCTAAGGTGGAGGTTAGTGGGCTGCGTCAGCTTTGATGCGTGGCAGCTCGTTGAATTGGTGGAATGGCGGCGGCGAGGACAAGGTCCACTCCAGCGTCGTTGCACCTTCACCCCACGGATTGTCGCCTGCTTTCCGTTTCGCCAAGAAGTTCTCGATGATCATGATGAAGAAGATCAGCGTACCAACCATGGCAATCATGTAGCCCATGGTCGAGAGATAGTTCCACTGGGCAAACGCGGCTGGATAGTCGACATAGCGGCGTACCATTCCTTGCAAGCCCAAGAAGTGTTGCGGGAAGAAGATCAAGTTCACGCCAACAAACGTCACCCAGAAGTGCGCGCAGCCCAGCATCTCGTTGTATCGGTACCCAGACATTTTTGGGAACCAATAATAGAAGCCAGCAAAGATACCGAACACAGCACCAAGCGACAGAACGTAATGGAAGTGCGCCACCACATAATAGGTTTCGTGCAGAACCACATCGACACCAGCGTTCGCCAACACGACCCCGGTCACACCACCAACGGTGAACAGGAAGATGAAGCCGATCGCGAACAGCATTGGCGTCTTGAACGACATAGAGCCGCCCCACATCGTTGCAATCCACGAGAAGATCTTGATGCCGGTTGGCACGGCGATCACCATCGTCGCGGCCACGAAGTAGGCCTTCAGATTCACACTCATTCCAACGGTATACATGTGGTGAGCCCACACGATGAAGCCGACAACGCCGATGGACACCATGGCATAGGCCATGCCGAGATAGCCAAACACCGGCTTCTTCGAGAAGGTGGACACAACATGCGATACGATGCCAAACGCCGGCATAATGAGAATGTAAACCTCGGGGTGACCAAAGAACCAGAACAAGTGCTGGTACATAATCGGATCGCCGCCGCCGGCTGGATCGAAGAAAGTGGTGCCGAAGTTACGGTCTGTCAGCAACATCGTCAGCGCGCCCGCCAACACAGGCAGTGACAGCAACAGCAAGAACACGGTGACCAACAGGGACCACACAAACAACGGCATTTTGTGCAGGGTCATGCCCGGCGCGCGCATGTTGAAGATGGTCGTGATGAAATTGATTGCACCTAGGATCGACGAAACACCGGCAATGTGAAGTGACAAGATCACCATATCCATCGCTGGGCCGTTATGACCCGACGTTGAGAGCGGTGGGTACATCACCCAGCCGCCGCCAAAGCCCTTGTCCGCCCCCGCGCCTGGCACAAACATCGAGAGGCACAAGAGCGCAAACGAGAATGGCAACAGCCAGAACGAGATGTTGTTCATCCGCGGGAACGCCATATCTGGCGCGCCGATCATGATCGGCATGATGAAGTTACCAAAGCCACCAATCAGCGCCGGCATCACCATGAAGAAGATCATGATAAGGCCGTGCATCGTGATGATCACGTTGTAATTATGTGCATTGCCCCAAGGGCCTTGCGCGGTCGGATCGGTTACCGATCCGAAGTACTGCAGGCCCGGCTCCATCAATTCCATGCGGATCATGCCGGACATCAAGCTCCCCACAATCCCGGCAAGGATTGCGAAGGCCAAATACATCAGGCCGATGTCTTTGTGGTTGGTCGAGTAAACCCAACGCTTCCAGTCATAAAATGACGGGCGGTGGTCTTCATGCACGTCCGCGTGTGCGGCGTTTTCAGCGACGTTTGCTGCAGTGGTCATATCAGAATGCGTCCTCTGCGATTATTGTGCGGAAGCCAGCGTCGTCACGGTCGGTGACGCATCGGCTGTTTTTGTTTTCGCGAGCCAGAGATCATAATCGGCCTGGCTCACAGCATGGATTTCAATTGGCATGTAGGCGTGCTTCACGCCGCAGATTTTCGAGCACTGGCCGAAGTAAATCCCTGGCTTTTCAATCTTGAACCAAGTTTCGTTCAGTCGACCCGGTACCGCGTCCATCTTCACGCCTAAGGCTGGCATTGCCCAAGAATGGATCACATCCGCGGCCGTGATTTGAATACGGACAACCTTGCCGACGGGGACAATCATTGGTGTGTCCACACCAAGCAGATAGGTTTTTCCGGCGGCTTCAGCGTCGGCCTTTTCCAGCATGATGCTGTCAAACGCCACGCCGTCTTGGCCCGCATATTCATAGCTCCAATACCACTGATGGCCGGTCACCTTCACGGTCATGTCCGCGTAAGGAACTGTGGACTCGCGATAAAGCAGCGGGAAGGAGAAAGCTGAGATCACCACTAGGATCAGAACGGGGATAACAGTCCACACAACTTCAACGAGCGTGTTGTGGCTGAACTTGGCCGGCACTGGGTTCGCCTTCGCGTTAAAGCGAACGATCACATAGATTAGCAACGCCAACACAAACAGAGTGATAACCGTGATGATCGGCATTAGAATGCCGTTATGAAAGAAGGTGATCTCTTCCATAATTGGCGTTACGGCAGGCTGGAAACCTAATCCACCCGGAACCGGTTGGTCTGCCGAAGCGGAACCGGTTGCAAAAGTCACGGCCATCGCGGCCATGCCCGCCAAAAAATTACGACGCATAGAGTGACGCCCCACGTTCCGTCCTCCCAGCCCCCAAAAACTGGCAGGCCTCAAACACTAACTAGTTCGCGCACCAGCTTCGCCATCCCCTCAACATCATCCAAAATGTCGCACAGGCGCACGGAGTCGGTGCTCTCACCTTGGTCCGTATCATGGGGTTTTGCACACTCCAAGAGGATGTTTCACCCAAGGGTCATTCGGCCGCATAAAAATGCGGCTTTGAAGGCCCACTTTCTGCGCAAATGTTACGTTTTGCGCAGTCGATCCGATGAAAAATCAGCGTGTTACGAGCAACTTCAACAACCGACCGTCCGTGCCACCTTCATCAGTCAGGATGTAAATGTTACCGTCCGGGCCGAGACGCGCGTCGCGCACCCGCGCTCCCGCGCCTACGCCTTCGGGTGCCTTCGCCCCTTTGCTGGCGTCCAAAGCGAGGATTTGTAGCTGGCGGTTCACGAGGGCCCCAACATAGGCCACACCGTCCTTTATTGCGAAACCAGACGGCCCAATCGACGGAGTCCACACCAAAAGTGGGTCAACCATGCCGGCGCGGCTGCGCTCGATAGAGATTTCGGGGCCTGCATATTCGCGCGAATACGTCACCAATGGCCAGCCATAATTGGCACCCTTGGTCAAAATGTTAATCTCGTCGCCGCCGCGCGCGCCGTGCTCGTGCGCCCAAACCGTGCCGGTTGCTGGGTCGATGGCCAGGCCCTGGATGTTGCGATGCCCAAGCGTCCACACGTAAGCGGCCGTCCCTCCTTCGGCAAAAAACGGATTGTCAGCCAATGGCTGGCCGTCGCGGTCCATGCGCAACACTTTGCCGAATGCAAAATTGCGGTCTTGCGCCTTATTGCGGATAGGTGCGCCATCGAGGCTCGCTGGCGGGTTACCGCCATCGCCAATGGCCACAAACATCGTCTTGTCAGCCAAGAACAATATCCGCGAGCCGAAGTGTTGCCCACCCTGCTTATCGATGGGATTGCGCCAGATTTCGGTCCACTCGCTCAACGCCTTACCGTCGAACTTGGCCCTCACGACCACCGTAGCATTGGCACTCCGATCGCCAGTCGCCACGGTGAAAAAAACATGCCCCGTGCTGGCAAAGTCCGGGTCAACGGCCACGTCCATGAAGCCGCCTTGGCCTATCTCAGCGATCGCGCCCGTGCCGTTCACTGGCTCTTTTTGTAAAACGCCACCGCGGATTATCCGCAGCAATCCCGCCTTCTCGGTCACGAGGATCGATCCATCCGGCAGCCACGCCATCCCCCAAGGGGCATCCAGCCCCGCTGTCACCAAGTCCAGTTTTGCGCCTTTCAGCGCAGGCGCTGTTGCAGAAACCATGACGGGGCCGCCCGCTTGCTGCGCCGGGGGGGTCGCCTGCGCACAGCTAGCAATCGATCCAAAAGCGAGGGCAGCCAAAATCGCACGCATGAAAACTCTCCGAAGCCTTGAGGAGGCCGCCGGCCAGCGTTGGATTTTGCTTACGCGGCGCCCTACTTATGTTAGGCTGCGGAATAGCGCCGCTCATGGCATCCTGTCGCGTAACAGGTTTGTGTTGGCGCTTGGTGGAGCGAACGCGTGCACAGCATCACACCCGTGCGTGTGAAGCCCATTTGTGGAGAGGACTTTCGAATGTCGAATCCGTTTTCAAAGACCCGCCTTTCCTTTGGCGCCGCCGCGCTGGCTGTTGGCTTCTTGGCGGTGGCCGGTTCCGCGCAGGCTGCGGTTTCCGTTATTGGCGATGGTCAAGCGCGCGAGTGCTGGCGCTTTGTGGCGCTTGGTTCGCAGTCTCAGTCGGCCATGCAGGCCTGCAACAACGCGCTGGCAAACGAGGTGCTGCAGCGCCGAGACCGCGCCGCTACGTTGGTCAATCGCGGCATTATTTTCCTGCGCGAACGCAAACTTGAGAAAGCCAAGGGTGACTTCGACTCCGCCCTGCGCCTCGTGCCTGGTTTGGGCGAGGCCCACATTAATCGCGGCGCCACCTTGCTGTTGCTGAGCAAGCCAAAAGACGCGCTCGACGATCTCAACCGCGGGATCGAATTGGGCACGTCAGAGCCTTGGAGCGGCTATTTTAACCGTGCCTTTGCCCACGAAATCCTTGGCGATGCCGCCGCCGCCTATGACGACTTTACCCAAGCCGCTGCCCTAAAGCCGGACTGGCAAGCGCCCCTTGATGAGTTGACGCGGTTCAAAGTAATCCCCGTTGACAGCCCGACTGGTTCTGGCCGCTAATCACCACCCCTTGTTCGGCATTTTCGCTCGCAAAGACCAAAACCTAGAGGCCCTATGTCCACAGAAGCTGCGGCACCGTCGCTGATTGATCTGGCTCGCGCTGAAAATGGCGTCAGCATCCTCAACACTGCCTTGTCGCGCGCCGATGATGGTGAGCTGTATCTGCAGCGGGTGAAGTCAGAATCGTTCGTCTGGGATGATGGGCGCCTGAAGTCCGCCAATTACGACAGCGATGAAGGCTTTGGCTTGCGCATCGTGGCGGGTGAAGCGGCGGGCTATGCCCATTCCAACGAGATTTCCGGTGCGGCCTTTGCGCGTGCGGCCAACGCAGCTTCCATGGCGAAGCGCAATTATGATGGCAGCTTGGGCCTGCCCCCTGCCCGCACAAATCAAGCGCTTTACCGCGATGTAGACCCCCTCGCCGCGCCCGGCTTTGGCGAGAAGATCAGCTTGCTGGCCGACATCGACGCTTGGGTCCGCGCGCAAGATAGCCGCGTCGTGCAGGTTTCAGCATCGCTCACCGGGTCGCGCGCCGAGATCGCGGTGCTGCGCGCCGATAATGATGCCCGCCTTGATGTGCGCCCTTTGGTGCGGGTGAATGTGTCGGTTACGGTGGAAAAGGATGGCAAGCGCGAGACGGGGTCTGCGGGCGCTGGCGGGCGGCAGGACTATGCCCAATGGATCGCGCCGGATCGCTGGAAAGCCCTTGCGGCCGAGGCGCTGCGCGTGGCGCTGGTAAACCTTGACGCCATCCCGGCCCCTGCCGGTGAAATGGACGTTGTGCTTGGCAATGGCTGGCCCGGCATCTTGCTGCATGAAGCGGTCGGCCACGGTCTCGAGGGTGACTTCAACCGCAAGGGTACATCGGCCTTTGCCGGTCGGATCGGTGAGCGTGTCGCCGCCGAAGGCGTTACCGTCATCGACGATGGCACAATGGAAAACCGGCGCGGCTCCCTCACCATTGATGATGAAGGCACGCCGACCGAACGCACCGTCCTGATCGAGGACGGCATCCTTGTTGGCTATCTGCAAGACCGCATGAATGCGCGCCTGATGGGCGTCGCGCCGACGGGCAATGGCCGCCGCGAATCCTATGCCCACCGCCCGATGCCGCGCATGACCAACACGACCATGGCCGCTGGGAAGCACGACCCCGCCGAAATCCTCGCGTCGCTGAAAAAGGGTGTCTACGCGGTCAACTTTGGTGGCGGCTCAGTTGATATCACCTCTGGCAAGTTCGTGTTTGCGTGCACGGAGGCGTATCTCGTCGAAAATGGCAAGATCGTCGCCCCGATTAAGGGCGCGAGCCTAATTGGCGATGGCCCCTCCGCGCTGACCCGCGTTTCCATGATCGGCAACGACCTCCGCTTGGATGATGGCGTCGGCACCTGCGGCAAGGCCGGGCAATCGGTGCCGGTTGGAGTTGGCCAACCGACGCTGAAAATTCACGGTCTTACCGTAGGCGGCACTGGTTAATACCGATGACGCCGTTAGGGAAAGCCGCTAGTCTCCCCGCAAGGCCGCATGATGCGGCCATAAAGGAAGTGCAGCCATGGACCTTAAAGCCCTTACCGACAGCGTAACCTCAGGCGACGCCTTCAAGAAAATCGGCGAACAAGCCGGGTTGACGCAAGAAAAAGCCCAAGAAGCCCTTCAAGGCGTGCTTCAGCACGTTCAAGCGGGCACGGCATCCGCCGCCACGCTGGCGGACGACGTGGCCAAGCAAATTGGCGTTCAGGCCGACCAAGTAAAAGCGATGCTGCCTTATGTGAGCACCGTGATGGAAGAAAACGCCGCCAAAGCCACCGGCGCCGCCAAAGAAGCCCTCGACACGATGAACGCCACCATCGCGGCCTCCCCCCTCGGCGGCTTCCTCAAGGGCCTCGACAAGGATGGCGATGGCAATGTGCTGGACGACGTGATGGACAGCGTTAAAGGCCTTTTCGGCAAAAAATAATCTCCTTTTCTTAATGCCCCCTCCTTTCCTCACCCGTTTACGGGGGAGGTGCCCAAAGGGCGGAGGGGGTGTTAGCGCTGTGGCCTTGCCCCCTCCGTCACGCTTCGCGTGCCACCTCCCCCGCGAGCGGAGGAGGAAAACCCTTTCCCTCACCCGTTTACGGGGGAGGTGCCCAAAGGGCGGAGGGGGCAGGCTACATCTGTGACCAGCGCTCCCCCTCCGTCACGCTGCGCGCGCCACCTCCCCCGCGAGCGGAGGAGGAAAACCCTTTTCTCCCTCACCCGTTCACGGGGGAGGTGCCCAAGGGGCGGAGGGGGCAGGCTACATCTGTGACCAGCGCTCCCCCTCCGTCACGCTGCGCGCGCCACCTCCCCCGCGAGCGGAGGAGGAAAACCCTTTTCTCCCTCACCCGTTTACGGGGGAGGTGCCCGAAGGGCGGAGGGGGTGTTAGCGCTGTGGCCTTGCCCCCTCCGTCACGCTGCGCGTGACACCTCCCCCGCAAGCGGAGGAGGAAAAACAAAAAACTTTCTTCCCCGCTTCACCAAGGAGGGCGCCATTATGCGCGCGGTGAAACCTCGGTAGGATAGATTTTTGCAGTTGAATTGATTTTATGAGGTTTTTCGGCGTTTCGCTGCCGGATTACGCGCAGAGAACGCACAGTTTCGCCACCCCACGCGCAACAAAAAAAGGGGGGCCAAAGCCCCCCTTTCCGTAACCAGCCAGAGTAACTGATCTTATTGGAAACCAACCGTCCCACCGCCGGTGTTGACGCCAACACCAGTGATCGCACCTTGGAACACGCCGTCTGGACGAACAACTGCTTGACGAGCAGTGACCACGCCAGCAGGCGCTTCGATGGTGAAGGAGACATCCGCACGACCGAAGTTCGCGCCGACGATTGTTTCCAGCGCGGCGCTGGAGAGCAAAAGCTCACCACGAGCTGGAATGACACCTGCATTGTAGACGGTGGTCGGAGGCGGCGAAATCGTCGAAGACACAGGCAACGTAAAGAAGATCGGCGCATCAACTGTGCTTGAGTTGGTGAAGCGGATCGAGTTTACCGAAGTCGAGGTCTGAGACAACGTACCTGAAGCTACCCAAGGAACGAACACGGACGAACCGTTGCGCGTGATTGGGGTCAAGGTTCCTGCTACTGCAGCAGATGTAATTGGCGTCAAAGTTGCCGCAGGAGCAAATGTGATACCGCCGCCTACTGTGAAGCTTTGAGCCGAAATGGCTACGTCTGGCGTTGTCGAGTCTGACACCGTGACATCCCTAGCCGTAAGAATACCCGCTGCCTGAGTCGCGTTTAACGAGAGAGTTGCGACCGAACCTGCATTCGTCGATGCCACGTTGGTTGGTGTACCACCGGTCGCCAAGACGTTCACTGAGCCCAAGCCAGCAAAGGCACCAGCGCTGGTTGTTACACTCAAAGTTGCACCACCAACGTCCGCACCGACGACTCGCGAGGCTGCTGCGCTGTTCATCACCTTGTGAACAAAATAGTTACCAGCTGGGAGAGCCGTGGTTCCCGCAGCAACCGAAACGGCGAAGTCAGGTACAATTTGCGCAGTCCCCAGCAAAGCAGACGTCGTTGGAGTGGTAACAGGGCTGGTGAACGAACGGAACTGAGTCGCAACCTGAGCCGTTGTGTTTGCTGTGACTGGATTTGACGCGGTCAAAACAAAGCGCGCTGCATCTGCAAAACGGATAGGTGTAATGACTGGGGAGAACTCAGCGCCGTCGACCGGCAAGTTCGTTGCTGTTACCCGCAAGCCGACCTGCATATTTACCGAAGTCAGCCCGGTTAGACGGACAGGAACTTTGAAGCGAAGGTGTCCTGTCGCCAAACCACAACCAGTGTAATCACCGGTAATTTGTACAGTCGTTGCAGAAGTCGAGGAAACAGCAAGACCACCGAGGATACAGGCGGCGTTTCCGGCGATCAACCAATTAGTATTGCCCGGGGCGTTAAATTCACCACCAGTGATGGAAAGTGTAAGCGTCTGTCCCGGCCCATATGCCGCGGCGTTTGCCACGGTTGGAACCAAATTCATCTCAATGAAGCCGGAGTTCTGACCCGAAATTGGCGTCAAAGAAATTTGGTTCGCAAGGAAGAATGGACTGGTTTCAACACCGTTTCCAGCCGTATCAACATCAGCAACCGCCAACGACTTCTGCGCCAGAACAGGCGTAGCAGCAAGAGCAACCATCGCGGTGGCTGCGAGGAGGATATTTCGTTTCATAGACATGTGTAGGGTGCCCCCAGTTAAATTGAACCAACGCGTACCGGTTACCCCCGCGAAGGCGAGGATGAACCCAAAAGCGGCAATCGGTGATGGGTTATCACCAGCTCGCGCCACCGGGGAAAAGGGATACTCACCCATTTGGGTTAAGTCAACGGGGCGTTACAGGAAAATAGACGGTTGGAATGTGACGTTTAATTGAATTTTGGCGGTTGGGGGCGGTTTCTGAATGGCGGGTGAATAAAATGGGGGTGTTGGCGGGGTGATGGTGTGGCCTGCCCCTCCGCCCTTCGGGCACCTCCCCCGCTTTGCGGAGGAGGGAAGGCGTTGATTCGCCCCCTCCGCCCTGCCCCCTCCGCCCTTCGGGCACCTCCCCCGCTTCGCGGAGGAGGAACACCATTTCCCTCACCCGCGCGCGGGGGAGGTGGCGCGCGCAGCGTGACGGAGGGGGAACTCTGGTCACCTTTGTCGCCTGCCCCCTCCGCCCTGCGGGCACCTCCCCCGCTTTGCGGAGGAGGAACACTCGTGCTATTCATCCCCTTTTCGGGATTGCGTCACGCGGGTTGGGGCTAAGATTGCTTTTGCGCGGGTTTTGCGGGGGCGGCTTACTCCGGCTGAGGGGCTGCTGTGGTCTCGGCTGCGGCGGCGGCTGGTGGGTGGGTTTCGGTTTCGGCGGCAACACCCGATTGGCCCCTACATCGCAGACTTTGCCTGCCTTGAGGCGCGCCTCGTCGTCGAGCTGGACGGGATGAGCCACGGCGCGGCGCAGTTTCTCGCCGATCTGGCGCGGATGGCGTTTATGGAGCGCGCGGGATGGACCGTGGTGCGCTTTGGCAATGATGCCGTGATGGCGGGACTGGATGGTGTGGTTGAAGGGATATGGGGGGTGTTGAATGGGGCCCCCTCTGATTCGCCCCCTCTGTAGCCCTGCCCCCTCCGCCCTTCGGGCACCTCCCCCGCTGGCGCAGGGGAGGAACAACAGCGGGCACAAACGAAAAAGGGGAGGCCGAAGCCTCCCCTTTCCGTGCTTTCCCGAAGGATTGCGGTGTTATTAGCGGGTTGCGTTCGTTGCAACGTCCAACTGGTAGGTTGGGCCGCCTGGGACTTGGATGATGCGACGGATCGCAATCGCGGCGGGAACCGCTTCCACGGTAACAGTGACGTCACCGCGACCGAAGTTGCCCAAGGCTGCTTCGAGGGTTGTGCCGGTCAACAGAAGTTCACCACGAGCTGGAACCGAACCCAAGGAAACGAAGTTACCTGGGGTGACTGGTGTACCGGTGGAGGACACTTCAACGCGACCGAACACTGGAGCAGCTACCGTACCGGTGTTCGAGATACGAACGATACCGACCGAACCGGTTGCCGCTGATTGCGTGCCGGTTGCATACCAAGGAATGCTTGCGGTTACGCCATCACGACCGATCGAACCCATTGGCAAGGTGATGGTTTGAGCAACCAAGCCAAGACCAGCGTCGAAGTTAACAGCGATGTTACCGGAGAACGACTGGGCTTCGATTGCTACGTTACCTGCTGCTGGCGCAGCAATGTCACGGATGCTCAATGCGCGAGCACCAGCAAACAAGTCAGCTACTTGTGCTTCCGAAACAGCAACCAAGGCCGCGGAGCCCGTTGGTGCAGCCAAGGTCGCAACAGGTGTTGTTGCCAAGCTGACCAGATCCAGACCGGCGAAGCCAGCCACGCTTGTGTTGAAGGTCAACACTGCGTTGTTTGCATCTGTAGCAATAACCGCTGTGTTGGTCAGGTTGCGGTTAAGAGCACCAGGGGTCAATTCGAGCTGGTAGTTGCCAACCGTTTGAATGCCAGCAGCAACCACACCACCTTGCGTAGCCAAGGTGCGGAACTGTGTCGACACTTGAGCGGTTGAAGCCGCTGTTGCCGCAGAAGCCGCGGTCAAACGGAAAGCATCAGCAAGCGTAACAGCTGTCGAGAAGTCCGTGAACTGAGGCCCATCAACAGGTGCCAGCGCGTCTGTGGTCAGACCAACGCGAACGCGAAGGTTGTCAACAGAGCCATTCAACTACACTGGGATCCGGAAGCCGAGACGTGTGATTGCAGTTGCACCATCGCACAGATCAAGACGCGACACCACGAAGGAAGCCGAAGTCGTCGATGGAGTGCCGGAGAGCGCGCGCGTCACAGGGCCGCCTGGTGCAAGCGTGCAGTCTGTTGCCGCAACGCCGCCTGGAATTACGACTGCGTCGGTGATCGCACCGTTAAAGGTGCCGCCGGACAGCTCAACGGTTACAATGCTGTTTCCCGATGGGAAAGCTGATGCGTTGCTTGCGTTGATGGTGAATTCAATGTGGCCTGTTCCAGCAGCACCCGGAAGTGCAGCTTGACGAACGAGGTTGTAAGGAATGGCCTCAACCGCGTTAGCGGCTACACCGTCGGTGTTCGCAAAACCAATTGACTTCTGAGCCAACGCTGGCGTCGCAGCCAGAGCAACCAATGCGGTGGCTGCGAGGAGGATATTTCGTTTCGTAGACATCTTTAGGGTGCCCCCAGTTAAATTAAACCAACGCGTACCGGTTACCCCCGCGGATGCGAAGGTTAACGCAGAAGCGGCAATCGGTGATGAGCTTTCATCAGCTCGCGCCACTGGGGAACGGGTATAGGCATCGCCAGAATTAGTCAATGTCTGGATTGTCACAATTTAACGCGCTTTATGCGGAAACTGCAGAGAGTTTCGCCGCATAAAAGCAGTGTGAATACAAGCTGAACGCATATTCATGTTTTTGGTATGCGTTTGCAACCCACTCGCTCTCTGGCAGAACGCCCACCGAATCGAGGCGCGGTGTGGCGGCTTTGCCTCAATCGGGTTTAGGGCGCTGGGCGGGGGGCGCTTGCCTGTTCATTAACAACGCGGGATGAAGCGGGCGATGAGCTTTGCACCCACACACTTCTGTGATCCGCTGGCGGAATGGCCAGAATTTGGCCTGATGGACGATGTGCGCCCGGCTTTGGCTGCCTGTGTGGACCGTGGCGAGGACGTGGCGCTGGCGACGTTGGTGGCCACCGATGGGCCGAGCCCGCGCCCAGTGGGGGCGCAAATGCTGATCCGAGGCGATGGACAGGTGGCGGGCTATGTGTCTGGCGGCTGCGTTGAGGGAACCGTAGCGCACATCGGGCTGGCGGTTCTGGAAACACGCGCGCCAAAGCTGGTGGTGTTTGGCAAGGGCTCCCCCTATTTCGACATTGCCTTGGTGTGTGGCACGCAAATTAAGGTGGCGGTTGAGGCGGTTCCGGCGGCTTGCCCGGCGGTGGGCGGCTTACTGGCGGCATGGCGGGCGCGGCGGCCTGTGGTGTGGGTGTCTGCTTTAGATCGCGCAGCGCGCGCGCTGGCAGATGAGGCGCCGGGGGCGGGCGTGGCGGGGCTGAGCGCGGATGCTTCGCGGTTTTGGAAACGATATGCCCCCTGCCCGCGGTTGATTCTTGTGGGCAGCGATCCTGTGGCGATGGCGACGGCAAGGGCCGCCCATGCGGCGGGGTTTGAAATTGTGTTCATCCGCCCACTAGGGCCAGAAGCGCCGCCGCCTGTGCCGCATACACAGTATGATCGCCGCCGACCGGGCGCGGCTTTGGCGGATCTGGCCCTGGATGAATGGACGGCGTTAGTGACCACAACGCATGATCTGGAGCTGGATGGCGAGGCGCTAGCGCCTGCGTTCGCCTCCCCTGCATTTTATATAGGCGCTTTGGGCAGCCAAAAGCGGCTGGCACTGCGGCTCGACGGTTTGCGCGCGCGGGGCGTGAGCGATGCGGCTTTAGCGCGTCTGAACGCGCCTGTGGGCCTTAATATCGGGGCGGGCACGGCGAACGAGATTGCCGTTTCTATTGTGGCGGATTTGGTGGCAGCGTGGCGCGCGCGGGGCGCTGCGGCGTGAAAATCGGCGGGATAATGCTGGCGGCGGGGGCTTCGTCTCGCTTTGGCGGCGACAAGTTGCTGGCTGTGGTGGGCGATAAGCCGATTGCGCGTCACGCTTTTCAGGGCTTGGCGGCAGGCGTGAGGGACGGGCCGATTGTGGTGGTGGCGCGGCCAGATGCTGCGGCGCTGAAGGCGGCTTTGGCTGGTTGGGAATATTGTGTGTGGGCGGAGAATCCCGACGCCGATAGCGGCATGGCGAGCTCTTTACAGGCGGGGCTCGCCGCCCTCCCCGCCGATTGCGATGCGGCGTTTATTGCGCTTGCCGATATGCCTTTAGTTTCCGTGCAAACCTATAAGGCGTTGGCAAGTGCGCTGCGGCCCGGCGATTATGCTGCCATTCCGGTGTATCAGGGGCGGCGGGGCAATCCGGTTCTGCTGGCGCGTGCGCTATTTAGCTCAGTGTCTCGCCTGTCTGGGGATGTTGGCGCTAAGGCGTTGCTGGCTGCCCATGCCGAGCGGGTTCGCGACGTGATGGTTGATGATCGCGGCATTTGCGCGGATGTGGACACCCGCTCTGATCTCGCGTCAGTCCTCAAGGCCAACATTGTAGGCGGGGAGTGAGGGGTCTAAGCCGCGCTCTTTGCGTTTTTGCTGCTCGAAATAGCTGCGCAACACCGCGTTGATTTTGTCTTGATAGCCGTCGCCGCCCGACTGGAACCACTCAATCATGTCGCCATCGAGGCTAACAGTGAGCTCACGCTTCGGCCAAGGCGCGCCAAGCATGATGCGTGACCAGCAAGGCTCTTTTGGAAACCCAATTTCATCGCCGCCCTCTTCGATCAGGCGCTCAAGCTCTTCCTCAGTCATGGCATCGACCTTGGCCCAGTTTGATTGGTGAAGCCCCGACGCCAGCCGCTCATCGATCTCTTGCCTACTGTAGCGGACGATATTTCCTTCTCTCTCCACGGCGCGAACTCCTTGCTGAAATGATACGAGTTGTCTCTGGTCGCAACGTCCACGCCACCGAAATAACGCGCAACCCCGCTTTCCCAATGGTGAGGAAACGAGTTTCCAGTCCACGGTCACTGGCGATCGTCTGTTCGTATGGATCAAGAAAGACAAGCCGAGCTTCATCAAATGAAATCCCATGCTGGACTAAGTTTGACGCCGCCTTCTTCTCATCCCACTCGAAGAACTCATGCATATGCACACATCCTGTGTGCACAAGTCAACGCGAAAGCGCCGCCGAAACACCTCAAAGTTTTAGTGCTTTAGCCTCTCATCGCCCTCACTTCAATCCCTATTTCGGGATTATCGCTCACTAAGCCGCGGCATCAGATCGACCATGTTGCAGGGCTTATGGCGGCTATCGAGTTGAAAGGAAATCACTTTATCCCACCCATCCCGCACGGCACCGTTCGACCCGGGCAGGCAGAAAACGAACACGTCGTCGATTAACCCAGCGGTCGCGCGCGATTGAAGGGTGGAGAGGCCAACACTCGCATAGCTGACCATGTGGAACACGACCGCGAAGCCATCAATGGTTTTGCGAAACAATGGCTCCAGCGCTTCGGGCGTCACGTCACGCCCTGTTAGGCCCGTGCCGCCCGTGGAGACAATGGCGTCAACTGTGCCACTGGAAACCCACGCGCGAACTTGGGCGCGGATGGCCTCAACCTCGTCCTTCACCCACGCGCGTCCGGCCAATTCGTGGCCCGCGCTGACGACGCGCTCTGCGAGGATGTGGCCAGAGGTGTCGCTCTCTTCATCCTTTGTGTCCGAAACCGTGAGGACGGCAACGCGAATGGGGATGCGCAGCAGGCTTTCGTCGATGCGGCCGCCGGGGGTGAGTTGGGTTTGGGTCATGCGGCTAACCTAACGTGGGCAAAGCATGGTGTCATCGGGGCAATGTGTGGCAATGTTCAGGCCGCGTTCAGGAGGTTTTTGGTTTCCTTTCGCTTGTCGAGGATGAACTCAATGCGCGCTTTGCCTGCTTTTGCCGCCTTCACCGCCTTATTGACCTTGGGCGCGTGTGAAACCGTGCCCTATGCTGAGAGGGTGGCGGCTTATGAGGCGAGCGTGAATGCGCAATTTGTTGGCAAATCGGCTGATGAATTGGTGTTGGCGCTTGGTCCGCCGATGTCGTCATTCAAGTTAAGCGATGGCCGCGACGTGTTTCAATATGCGCGCGACAACACCTACACCACCGGTGGCGGCAGCTATACTAGCTATGAATCCTATACCCGCCGCCGCGAAGTGATCCGCCCGGACGGGACGGTACAGGTGATTAAAGATCGCGAGTCAGTTCCTGTGCAGCGCGTGGAGCCCTTGCGGACGGTGAGTGAGGTGTGCGTGCGCCGGTTTGTGATGTCGAAAGACGGGATCGTGGAAAGCTTCCGCTGGGAAGGCAATGATTGTTTCTAAGCGCTCTTGATGGCGCGGCATCGAGGCCCATTTGGGCATGATGCCCACACTAACCGCGACCGCCCTGCCCGACTTTCCCGCCAAAGCCTTCGACAAGGCTGACCGCAACAGCGACACGATATTCTACGCCGAGCCGCGCTTTGTAACCCACATTGATGACAGCGCGATTGAGGTCGTGACACGGTTGTATCGCGCCCACATTCGGCCGGGCAGCGATGTGTTGGATTTGATGGGAAGCTGGGTGTCTCATCTGCCTGACGATGTGGCCTATGCCAGCGTCGTGGGCCACGGAATGAATGCGGCAGAGCTGGCCGAGAACCCAGTTTATACGCGCCATTTCGTGCAGAACTTGAATGAGAATAGCGCATTACCGCTGGAGGACGGATCTTTTGATGCCGTAATCTGCTGTGTTTCGATCCAATATCTGCAGGACCCTGTGGCCGTGCTTGTCGAAGTCCACCGGATTTTGCGGCCCGGCGGGGTGGTGATTATCAGCTTTTCCAACCGCTGCTTTCCTACCAAAGCGGTGGCCATTTGGCAGTCCATTCGCCAAGGCCAGCATCAGGAATTGGTGGAGTTGTATCTTGATCGGGCGGGCTTTGACGATCTGGAAAGCATTGTGGGTGTGCCGCCGGGGCTGGGCGTGGATCCGCTATGGGCGGTGGTGGGGCGACGGTAGGGGGCAGAAGTGACAAGCGCTTCACCCGATTTTTCTGGACAAGCGGAGCAAAGCATGTAGCTATGTAGCTACAGTGGAGTCTGGCTGTGAGGAAAACCTTTACTGCGCGAGAGTTCAATCAGGACGCAAGCGGCGTAAAACGCGCGGCTAATGACGGACCTGTTATCATCACCGAACGCGGCAAACCTGCCCATGTCCTGATGACGGTAGAAGCCTATGAGCGCCTAAAGGGCGACGCGAAGAAGCAGCCTTTTGTGGAGTTTTTGGAGGGGCTGGATCTCGCAGGACTAGATTTAACACGGGAGCCTGATACGGGCAGAGACGCACCATTTTGAAAAATTGGTTGCTGGACACCAATGTAATAGCATCGTTGATCGCACGGAACGGGGCACCAAGTGTGAAGGCATGGGCAGAATCCTGCGACGAACACAGAATGTTCCTCAGTGTTTTGACGCTTGGGGAGTACGATAAAGGTATCGCGAAACTTCTACCCAATCACGTAGATATTGCGCGATATAGCGCCGCGCGCGATGCACTTGAGGCGCGCTTTCAAGGCCGGATCGTGTCAGTTACGGACGGTATCGTTCGGCGTTGGGGCTCGCTTTCAGGGCGTATACAACGCGAAACCGGCCATCCGCCGCCCGTTATCGATACCCTGTTTGCAGCAACTGCGCTTGAAAACGGGCTATGTTTGGTCACACGCAATGTGAAAGACGTCGTGCGAACGGGCGCAGACGTTTTCAATCCATGGGGTTCAGATTAGGCTTGGGTGCTGGTGCTCAGCCCGCTCCCCCTGCTTCCGGAACCCAACCCATGACCCAAGGCACGCCTCCTGCCGAGGTTGAGATCACTGTTACTCTGGTGCGGAATTTGCTGGCGGATCAGCACCCTGATTTGGCCGCGCTACCCATAACTCCGCTCGATTCCGGATGGGACAATGCGATGTTTCGGCTGGGGGATGGACTTGTGGTTCGGCTGCCGCGTCGGGAGATAGCGGCGCAGTTGATCTTGAACGAACAGAATTGGCTGGGCGTCGTCGCCCGCGATTTGCCGATCCCCTGCCCTGTTCCGGTTCGTGTTGGTGTGCCGGGTTGTGGGTATCCGTGGAGTTGGAGTGTGTTGCCTTGGTTGCCGGGGCAGACAGCTGACTTAGCAGCGCCGAGCCATCACCAAGCAACGATTTTGGGAGAGTTCCTACGCCAACTCCAAGTGGATGCGCCAGAGAATGCGCCGAAGAACCTAGTGCGTGGCGGCCCCTTGGCGGAACGTGCTGCCACCGTTGAGCCTCGGTTGGCGCGGCTTTCAGAGGTGCTCGGCCCACTAGCTGCACCGTTGCGCGCAGTTTGGGACGCAGCGCTGGCGGCACCAGCCACTCCAAAGCGGGTTTGGCTGCACGGTGATTTGCATGCCCGAAACGTGTTAGTGGATAGCGGCATTTTCAGCGGTATTGTCGACTGGGGCGACATTACCTCTGGCGATTGCGCAACCGATTTGGCCGCCTTCTGGGCACTGTTTGAGGATAAAGAGGCAAGGCGCGCAGGGCTGGCAGCCTTTCAGGCAAGTGATGCTGAGATCGCCCGCGGTATGGGATGGGCGGTTTTGTTCGGCAGTATTTTGCTGGAAACAGGGCTAACCGACAATTCACGCCACGCCAAAATGGGGGCAGACACTTTGCGGCGGGTAGCCGAAGAATTCGTAGCGGTCGGTGGAAACTAAAATGATCAAGCCTGACTTCATTGCTGAAGCTTAATGCACAAACGAGGACATTGAGCAGCCAGACATATTGTTAATCAATAAGGATGGGGTAGCGTGTGCCCACGTCAAAAAGGGGCCGCCGATGCGCCGATCTATTATATTTGCTGCTGTTTTCGCCGTCTTGGCGGGCGTTGCGTGCTCTGCACTAGCGGCGCCGTTTGATCCAGAAACTGCGGCGCGCGGGTATCTCGACACACTGAAAGGGGCTGAGCGTGCGCGTTCGGATGCCTATTTCGAGGGCGGCTATTGGCTATTGCTTTGGGGAACAATGATTGCGGTGAGCGCTGAGCTTATCATGCTGCATTTTGGATGGTCGGCTGCATTTCGGGATTGGAGCCAAAGGACCGTAAAGTGGCGCTGGCTTCAACCCGCCGCCTATGCGCTGCCTTATGGTTTGGTTGGCGCGCTAATCATTATTCCTTGGACGGTCTACACTGAGTTTTTCCGGGAAAAGTCCTACGGCTTGTTGAATTTGCGCTTTGGGGAATGGGCTGGCGAACTGGCAATAACCATAGCGATCAACGTCATTTTGATGGCGATTTTTCTGGCGGTGATATTCGCGGTGATCCGGCGCAGCCCACGCTTCTGGTGGCTATGGGGTGCAGGTGCAACCAGTGTGATGCTGGCGATCTTTGTTATGATTGTGCCTGTATTCATCAGCCCACTTTTCAATGATTTTTCTGAGTTAAAAGCTGGACCCGTCCGCGATCGGATCGTTGCGATGGCGGAAAGCCAGAAGGTGCCCGCCCAACACATTTACGTTTTTGACCAATCAAAACAGCACGATCGGATCTCTGCCAATGTGTCTGGCTTGGGGCCTACGATCCGTATTTCATTGAATGACAATCTGTTAAACCGCACGGGCTTGCCGGAGACGGCTTCTGTGATGGCGCATGAAATTGGTCACTATAAGCTTGGCCATCTTCCTTGGCGGATCGCCACTTTCTCGGTTTTGGCACTGTTCATTTTTTGGGTTTCCTCACGTTTCGCGCCCATTTTGTTGGCGCGATTTGGGTCCATCTGGAAGGTAAAGGACCTGAGCGATGTGGCGGCGTTCCCGGCACTGGCCTTGATCTTTGCAGTGGTTCAATTGGCCGTCACGCCGATCACCAATTCCGTGATCCGAATACACGAGAGCCAGGCTGACATTTTTGGGCTAGAGCTAGCGCGCGAGCCCGACGGGTTTGCCTCTGCCGCTATGCGCTTGTCGCAATATCGCAAGATTGAGCCCGGCCCGATTGAGGAAATCCTGTTCTACACACATCCGTCGGGGGCAACACGCGTTCGGATGGCAATGGATTGGAAAGCCAAGCACATCGCCGAAATTGACGCGCGTGCTCCCGCGACTGGCGCTCCAAAGCCCTAGAGCGGCTTGGCGAGCCAAGGCGCACGGCCGCCGCCGAAATGGTCAACAAGAAAATCTGAAAACACGCGGAGCTTGCGCGGAACGCTATGGCCGGGTGGCGTAAGTAGGTGAAGCGTTAGGGGCGCGGCCTGCCATGCCGGCAATGGGTTTTCGAGGCGATGGTCCGCCATAGCATGCCAAACAATAAAGTCAGGTAACAGCGCACAGCCAAGGCCGGCATAGAGAGCCGGAAGCGCCATATCGCCCGTATTGGCACATAGTGGGCCATCGACTTTGACCCCAACGCTGGCACCTTCGGGACCGCTGAATTTCCACAAAGTGCCTGAAGGTGCGTTCACATAATGAAAGCAGGCGTGTTCGCACAGTTCAACTGGGTTTGTTGGCCTGCCCTTTTTGTCCCAATAGCTTGGCGCCCCGACAAGCATGACGTTAACAGGGGCCAAGCGGCGCGCTGTGAGGGAGGAATCGGGCATACCACTAATGCGAAGCGCGGCATCGTAGCCGCCACCGATCAGGTCGATCGTTTTGTCCTCCACGGCGATGTCGAGCTGGATTTCGGGATAGGCTAGCATGAAAGCAGGTAATATCGGGGCAAGGTAAGTGAGCCCGAATGAGAGTGGTGCGGTAATCTTGAGCCGACCGCGTGGGGCCAAGCGCGCTTCGCCCGCTTCTTCCATAGCGCACTCAGCTTCTTCTATTATCCGGCGGGCGCGAACTAAAAGCTGCGCGCCTGCCTCTGTTAAAGCTACCCGCCGCGTGGTTCGCGAGATCAAGCTGACACCCATAGCGGACTCAAGCGCTGTGAGTTGCTTTGAAACGGTTGCTTTCGAAAGGCCAAGCGCCTTGCCAGCCGCCGAAACGCTGCCGTTTTCGGCAACCCGCTCAAACGTAACAAAAAGATCAAGCGGCGGGAGAGACATTTGACAATCCTAGAAACAATCGGTTTCCAAATACGGCATTTTGGAAACAATGCCTAGGGGCTATGTGGGGACAACGGTGATCGCACAGACTTAGTGCGAAGCTCGCCCAAAAAAGGAACCGAAAATGACCAAAGTTCTCGTGCTTTACCATTCTTCCTATGGCCACATTGAAACGCTTGCAGGTGCTGTCGCTGAAGGGGCGGCTTCGGTTGGGGGCGTAGAGGTAAGCGTGAAGCGCGTACCGGAAACGATGTCGGCTGAACTGATGGCGCAAGCCCATATGAAAGTGGACCAGGCAGCGCCTGTGGCGACAGTCGCCGAACTGGCGGACTATGATGCGATCATTTTCGGCACGCCAACACGCTTTGGTAACATGACCGGCCAAATGCGGACCTTCCTCGACCAAACCGGTGGGCTTTGGGCTAAAGGTGCGCTGGTTGGCAAGGTTGGCAGCGTCTTTGTTTCAACAGGAACCGGCAGCGGCAACGAAACCACTGCGTTGACGTTTTACCCAACCCTTCTTCACCACGGCATGGTGATTGTCGGCGTACCTTTTACCAACCCCGTCATGTTTGACATTTCCGAGCCCAAGGGTGGCTCGGTTTACGGCTCAGGCACTTTGGCTGGTGGCGACGGCTCGCGCCAACCCTCCGACAAAGAGCTTACAATTGCGCGCCATCAAGGGGCACACGTCGCAAGCATTGCCGCAAAGCTTGCCCGATAGGCGCATCAGAAAGGACATCAACTATGATCGAGCATCGCCCTTTTAACGGCCTCGGCAAGTTTCAGAATAGCTGGCTGAATGCGCGCCACCATTTTTCGTTTGGCCAGTGGCACGACCCGCGTCGCATGGGCTGGGGTTCGCTGCGGGTTTGGAATGATGACATCATCCAGCCTGGTACTGGCTTTGATCCGCATGGCCATTCTGACATGGAAATCATCACCTATGTCCGTACCGGAGCCATTACCCACAAAGACAATCAGGGCAATCAAGGCCGAACAGTAGCCGGCGATGTGCAAGTGATGTCGGCAGGCTCTGGGATCGTTCACGCCGAATACAACCGCGAGACCGAGGCAACGACGATCTTTCAGATCTGGGTGATGCCCACATCGCGCGGCGGCCAACCCTATTGGGATGCCGCTACCTTCCCGAAGGGTGACCGTAACGGCGTGCTGGTGCCTTTAGCGTCTGGCGTTGCGAGCGACCAAGCCAATGGTGCCCTGCCAATTCGGGCGGACGCGCGAGTTTTGGGTGGCACTTTGCTCGCTGGGCAAGCAACTTCGTATGCTATTGAACCCAATCGGTATGTGTATCTGGCGTTGGCAAAGGGTGCGGCACGCATCAATGGGCTAGCTGTGTCCGCACGCGATGGCGTGGCCGTTACAGCAGAAAAAGTTATTGAAATCAGCGCTACAGAAGATGCTGAAATCGTTTTGGTGGATACGCCGCCGCTGAACTAAGGCGCAAAACGACGTCGGCCCCTGTTAACCAGACTTTGACTATCGTTAGCGCAAGCTGAATTGGCAAAGAACTGCGTTACAGGGGCTTGTTGCGATGGCTTGGGGCATTTCATTTGGAAAGAAGCGCGAAGAAGCGCCTATTCCAGCGCCTGTAGTCTCAGCAGCCGCTGTTGAGCGTGCGCTTCGACATGCTGCGTTTCGAGACCCAAATGCTCGCGATCATCGCAAGCAGGTATTGCGGTCTGCGGTGCGCGGTTTAGAGGCTGCCGCTGCGGGTGTGGATGCGGCGCTGGAACGCTTGAACGAAGCGCGCAGCGTCGTTGAGCGTTCCGTTACGAGTAATTCCGATTTGATGCGTGGGCTTTTGGCTGGGCGCTACGAGGAATTGCTCGACGGGTTGGCGGGTGTTGCCGCACTGGCTGGTGATGCAGGCGTCAACCTCATCGCGGGCGGCAGCTACGGCATCTATGTTGATCTTGATGATGGCGCGTTCAAATATCTGCTGAACCCGATTGATGTTCGCCGCGGCCCACATGGCCTCGACCTGCCCGTGCTGACGAGCGCCTTCGAAGACGACGACGAAACGGCCCATGCCGCCATGTGTTTGCAAAAAGCTGAAGCGCGGCTGCAACAGTTTGGCAAACGCCTTGCCCATGATGCCGTGATGCTGGCTGGCGTTATTGAGGCCGATGATGGCGTAACGGACGACCTTGACATGGAATACGACCCGGATGCCGACGTTGCTGCGTAAAACCAGCATCGCTGCACTATTCGCCGCCACAAGCTTACTGAGTGGCTGCCTCGCGGCGGCGGCTGTTGGCGCAACCGGGGCGGTTGTTGGAACAGCCGTTGGCGTAACCGTCGGCGCCGGAACGCTGGCCGTGAAAGGGACAGGCGCTGTCATTGATGCCGCGATTCCCGATACCGAAGCGCAAAAGGCCAAAAAGCAAGCCAAGCGCGATAAAGCGAGAAAATAGCGGCCTTCCGCCGCTAAATGGGCATCCGACCCGAGCTTCGGCGCGTATACGCAGCGCTAACGAGGTATCGCCAATATGAAACTGAATGCAAAAACACTGGCCTTCGCGGGCTTGGGAGCCGCTGCGTTCGCGGTTTCGGCCTGCGCCACAACGCCAATTGCGCCGAAAACCACGAATCTTCCGAACTTTCAGCTTGAACAGTATTTTTCGGGCAAGACGGTAGCTTGGGGCGTGTTTCAAGAGCGAGGCGGCGCGCTCGCGCGGCAGTTCAAGGTTGAGATCACAGGAACGGTCAATGGCGACACGCTAATTTTGGATGAGCGTTTTGACTACACCGACGGCGAGAAACAAACGCGGATTTGGACCATCAAGAAAACGTCGCCGACGACCTATGAAGGCACCGCGGCCGATGTTGTTGGCGTTGCGAAGGGAACAGTTCAAGGCAACCAATTGTCGTGGGTGTATGATGTTCGCTTGCCAATCGGGAAAAATGGCTTGGTTACGACCTTCGATGATCGCATGTGGCTGCAAAGCGACGGCGTGCTCATCAATAGGGCCATCGTTAAGAAATTTGGCGTTCGGGTGGCCGAAGTCACGATTACGTTCAAGAAACCACAATGATCGGCCTTCGGGTCGAGACACGGTAACGTGTCCAATGGATGAAAAAGTCTTAACTCCGCACGGGCCGAAAACCATGCTAAGTTTCAGCGATGAACCTCGAACACAGGGAGCTTCTGCTATGCGTATCCTCCTGCCTTCACTTGCACTTGCCCTGACGACTGCAACAACAGCAATCGCTGCACCCACTGTTACGGTTAGCTTTTCGCCGGAAGCCCAAGCCAAGTTCGCAAAAGACTATGGTGTAAGGGAACAAGCCTATCTCGCTGCCGACATTAAACGCGAAATTGAACGCGCCTTGCCGAACCATGAAGGCAGCGTGGCTGTTACTGTCGTCAAAGCCGTTCCGAACCGCCCCACTTTTGCCCAAATGGTTCGCCAACCGGGCCTCTCGTTCCAGAGCTTTGGCATTGGTGGCGCGGAGCTGACTGCGGTTGTGAGCGACACAAACGGCGCTGTTGTCACTGAAAACACCACACGTTGGTTCGAATACGATATTGAGTGGTCCTACGGCCAATCAACATGGGGCGATGCAAACACCGCTTTTGATCGGCTCGGTCGCAATCTCACCAAAGCTGTCGCCGCAAAGTCGTAGGCTAGGCCAAATCTAGAATACACTCTTCGCCGAGGCTCGGTCGCGCTACGCTCACGCGCGCCAAGCCCGGCAGATCTTTCAGCTCGCGCGCCACCCAGACACATAGGTTTTCAAGTGTTGGTGTTTCGAGTCCTGGTATCTCGTTCAAGAATGAATGATCGAGCCGAGCCCGGACATGCTCAATTGCAGCCCCAAGCGCGGCGAAATCGGCAACCCAGCGATCCTGCGGGTCTGGCTCGCCAGCGATACTGACCGACAGTTTGAACGAATGCCCATGCAAACGGCGATACGGGTGATCAGCATCGCCTTGGTTGAGATGATGGGCAGCATCAAAGCCGGTGGATTTAGTCAAAAGGAAACGAGCGGTCACGATATGATCTTATGGTATGCCGAGAACTTTGTGGGTTTGCAGGCTCAGCCGCCACTGCGGATTGGCCATGCAATAAGCGATCGCTGCTTGGGTGTTCTCAACCTTTTTTAAGTTATCCATCGGTTGCAGGAAAAAAGTTTCAAAGTCGAGATGGCTGAACTGTTCGGGGCGCGCGGTCGCTTGCGGGAAAACCAGCTTGAGCTCGTGGCCCATGGTTTGAACAACTGGCGCTGTAGCTTTTGGGCTTACACAGATCCAATCGATACCTGCGGGCGCCTCAATCGTGCCATTGGTTTCCACAGCAATTTCGAATCCAGCATCGTGCAAGGCTTCGATCAACGCGGTATCGAGTTGCAAAAGCGGCTCGCCACCCGTGCATACAACGTATGGCGCGCCACCACCGGGCCACGCCGCCTTAACAGCATCAGCAAGCGAAGATGCGGTTTCAAACCGGCCACCACCAACGCCGTCCAGCCCTACAAAGTCTGTGTCACAAAAGGAGCAAATGGCTGTCGCGCGATCTTGCTCGCGGCCGCTCCACAAATTGCAACCCGCAAATCGCAGGAAAACGGCTGGGCGGCCGACGCGAGCACCCTCCCCCTGAAGCGTGTAAAACAATTCCTTGACAGCGTAGCTCATAACGCCGCTCCCGCCCGCCACTCCGCCCAACCCTTTGCCCGCAACTCACAGGCTGGGCAGGTGCCACAGCCATAACCCCAAGCGTGGCGTTGGCTTCGGTCGCCCTTGTAACAGGTGTGGGTTTCTTCGATTGTTAGAGCGACCAATGGGGCACCACCGAGGCTTTCGGCGAGCGCCCACGTTTGGGCTTTATCGAGATACATGAGCGGTGTTTCGATAGAGAAGGCATAGTCCATGCCGAGGCTGAGCGAGGATTGCAGGGCGTCTAAGGTGTCGCGGCGACAATCGGGGTAGCCTGAATAGTCCGTTTCACACATGCCACCGACCAAAACAGCAAGCCCGCGGCGATACGCTATCGCTGCTGCAAAGTTCAAAAAAATCAGATTTCGACCGGGTACAAAGGTATTCGGCAAGCCCGAATCAGCCAGCGCGATCTCAGTCTCTCGCGTTAGTGCGGTATCGGAGACCGCGCCGAGGACAGCCAGATCAATTGTATGATCGTCACCAAGCTTTGCAGCCCATTGTGGATAACCCTGCCGTATTGCATCGAGAACGCGCAGCCGACATGCCAACTCCACATGATGGCGTTGGCCATAGTCAAACCCTACCGTCTCCACACGGTCATAATGCTCAAGCGCCCACGCCAAGCAGGCTGTGGAATCTTGACCACCAGAAAAAAGCACAAGGGCAGCGGACACAGGGTAATTATACTCAAAATGCACAGAGTTTGGGGCAATGGTCTATAATGCGATGCGCAGCGCAGCGCGATTGATAATGCTGCAATGCACCCAACTCATGCCCCAACGTCACCTGTTTGCCACACTTACCACGCAAGTTTTTTTCATTTAGTGGCGGCGATTGACAGACTCCGTTCTGTGGCATTGGATAATTTTTGACGTTTGCTGGCTAAACCAGCATTGGCGTAAACGCTGCCAAAAGAGCAGCGACCAGTTTTTTATCGTTGGCTGCCACCGCTTGGCGTGGGGGCCACGAAGGGGAGGAAAAGTATGAGACTCAATCAACGCTTGGCGTCCGTCCTGCTGTTGGGTGCATCCGCACTCGCGCTCTCGGCCGGTTCTGCCTTTGCACAAGCCACCGCTACCGCAGATGCGGCAGGCGATAAATCAAATCGTGTTCTTGAGACCGTAGTGGTTACCGCTGAAAAGCGCGAAGCCTCCGTACAAGACGTGCCGATCGCCATTTCGGCATTCTCGGAAGCCAAACTAGACCGCCTGCAAATTCAGGGCGCGACCGACATTCAGCGCTCGATTCCAAACTTCCAGTTCTCAAAGGGTAACTTCACAGGCTCGAACGTCGCGATCCGCGGCATCGGTTCAAAGCTCGTAGCGACATCCGGCGATGGCGCGGTGGGTATTCACCAAAACGGCATACCGTTGACGGCTTCGGCGATCTTTGAGACCGAGTTTTATGACGTCCAGCGCGTCGAAGTTCTTCGTGGACCGCAAGGCACGCTCTATGGTCGTAATGCGACCGGTGGTGTTTTGAATATTATCTCCAACAAAGCGAAGCTGGCTGACGAGATGTCAGCTGGCGCAGAAGTCACAGGCGGCAATTACAAGTCTCTGAAGGGTAAAGGTTTCTTGAACCTTCCTCTCACCGAGAATGTAGCGCTTCGTTTGGCAGGCTTCTACACGTCGCGCGATGGCTACACCGACATTGTCGCCGGCCCGAACAGAGGCGCTACAGTTGATGGCCGGAACCTTTATTCGTTACGAGCCAGCTTGTTCTGGGAAATTGGTGAGAACACCGATCTTTCGATCATGGCGCAAACCTTTAACGAGGATGATGATCGGTCGCGTATCTCCAAGCAGTTGTGCTTGAAAGACACCCGCCCCTTCCCATTCAGCCAAGGTTGCTTGGGCTCTGGTCTTGGTTTTGAAAGCCCGAACACCTCTGCATCACTCGGCGGTATCTTTACCTTCCTGCCAGCCATTCTCGGCGCGCCTGCTTTCAATTTGCTACCCGTCGGTGCCGATGGTGCCGCGGGCGCTGTAAACCCACCGAACCTGCGCGAAGTGGCGACAGGCGTTCTGCCAACGCACAAAGCCTATGAAACCCAATACCAAGCAGAGCTAAACCATGACTTTGGTATGGGAACGGCAACGGTAGCCTTGGCCTACCAGCGCTCCGGCGTGGATTCGTTTGTGGATTATGGCCAGTATGGCGTAACTCGCCCGTTCGCCGCCACACCATTGGCGCCGGGCGGCTTTGTCAACGATCCATTCGGGCGTGTTTCAAATGTCCTAGAAACCTATGACCGTTCTGAGGCGTCTTCGACGCAAACGACGGCGGAATTGCGCTTCGTTTCGGATTTGGACGGCAAGTTTAACTATACGGTCGGCGGCATTTACATCGACTTCAAATCGGATGGCGTCTACAATGTGTTCTCGAATTCGCTGTCATACCACGGCCTGCGCAACCAAGCCGCTGGCGTTGTTTACTCGACGGACCAATGGTATTTCACTAGCTTCACTGACTATCGCCTGAAAGCGAAAGCCATCTTTGGGGAAGCTTACTTCCAAGCAACCGATGCTTTGAAGTTTACGCTGGGCCTCCGAAACACTGACGATGACAAGACGACAATCGCGCGCAATACTTTGTTCTCGCGCGTTGGCTCTAGCTCTGCGATCCCATTTGTGACGCAGAAAGCGAAGTTCAACGAAACCACGGGTCGCGTTGGCTTTGATTGGAAAGTTGATCTGCCCTTCACCGACAGCTCAAGCCTCTACGCCTTTGCTTCTAAAGGCTATAAAGGCGGCGGGGTAAATCCTCCGCAAGATCAAAGCTTGCCTCCCGCCCAACGGTCGCCTGAGACCTTTGCGCCAGAATTCGTTAACTCGATCGAATTGGGCTCGAAGAACATCTTGCTGGATGGCCGCTTGGTCGCGAACATGACGCTCTTCAACTATGACTATGAAGGGTATCAGGTTTCGAAAATCGTGAACCGGACCTCGGTGAACGAGAATATTGACGCCAAACTAAAGGGTTTCGAAGGCGAGTTCTCGTGGGAGCCTGTTGATCGGTTGGTGTTCGACCTGACAATTGGTCTGCTGAGCTCCGAAATTGGTAATGTATCGTCAATCGACGTGCTTGACCGTACCAATGGCAACCCAGCGTTCTTGGTCTTGAAAAACCTGGCAACGGCTGCGAACTGCGTCGTTCCAACGGCAGCGTTTAACAACGCGGTCAACTTGGCTAACGCCGGTGCCTTTGGCCCAGGGGTTAACGGCACGTCGGTGGCACTAGGTGCTTGCGGCGGTTCGTTTGCTGCATTGGGCGTGACGCCAACAGACGGCACGCCTAAGAATTTGTCGGGCAAGAAACTACCCAACACGCCAAGCAGCACCATTTCGCTGGCGGCGCAGTATGGTTGGGATCTGAACGACACCTGGTCGATGAACGTCAACGCAGACGTTTACTGGCAGGCAAAGTCCTACGCCCGTATCTTCAACGGCCCAACCGACCTGCTGCCAGCCTATAGCTTGGTCAACGCCTCGGTAACGTTTACCAATGCCGACGCAGGTCTCTTCGCCACCTTGTTCGTGAAGAACATTGGCGACAAGGCGGCCCAGACCGACCACTACCTGACGGATGACAGCTCCGGCTTGTTCACGAACGTGTTCTTGACCGAACCTCGCCTGTTCGGCGTAACCGTCGGCAAGAAGTGGTAATAACACAATAAAATAGACGACTTAAGCGGGGGCTTCGGCCCCCGTTTTTTATTTCAGCAGCTACTTACGACGGCCTCCAGCCGTGACAGTTTCGTGAAATTTATGTGAAATCGTCGTTTCTGCGCCGCCAATTAACCGAAATTATCCAGTCGGCTAATTAGGCTATGGGCTCTTTGGAGCTGTTATGCCTCATCACGTCGGATCGATATCAACCCAAGGGCCAGTGCTCTCTCCGGACGCTCGGGGAGGTGACGCTTATGCGTTATTTCATGAACGGGCCGATTTATTCGGGATTCCGGTTTGCGACGGTGATCAGCCAATCGGCTATGTCAGCCGGGTTGCGTTCTTGCTACGTATGGCCGATCGATTTGGCCGAGCACTGTTTGAATCGCGTCCCATTTCTCTCGTTATGGATCAAGAACCCCTCATCATTGATGCCGAAACCCACATAACGGACCTTGGGCATCGCATCGTTTCCGAGAAACCAGAAGCGCTCGAACAGGGATTTGTCATCGTTCGGGACGGTCGCTACCTCGGCATCGGTTCCGGGATCGCGCTGCTTGGTGCCATGCTAAAGCAAAAAGAAGCTTTTGCTGAAAGCCTTCAGCACCTTGCAGACCAGCGGGAAATCGCTGAGCGCGAGGCACGCCTCGCCACCGAAGCAAAAACCGCTTTTCTGGCCGCGATGAGCCATGAGATACGAACACCACTTAATGGCATTTTGGGTTTGGCACATGCCCTTGCCCTCACTAACCTAAACCAAGACCAAATGCGGCTGGTCAAGACCATTGAAAGCTCCGGTGGCTTGCTGAACCGCGTCTTGAGCGATGTTCTCGACCTCTCCCGCATTGAAGCGGCCGCAACAACACTTGAATTGGAAGCGGAATGCCCCGCGGCAATTCTCCGCGATGCGCGTGAATTGTGGTCCCCACAAGCAGCTGAAAAAGGCTTGGAGTTCGTCGCGCGCTATGAAGGGATAACCGGTCGCGCGGCCTTAATCGACGGTGATCGACTGCGCCAAATTGTATTCAATCTAATCAATAACGCGATCAAGTTTACTCAGACCGGTAGAATTACTGTTTTGATAGAGATGTCAGTGATTAATGGGCAACACTTATTGGAAATCAGTGTTGAAGACACTGGGATCGGCATTGCGCCGGAAGCTCTTTCCACGCTTTTTAAGCCCTTTGTTCAAGCTGACGCGACAATCACGCGACGGTTTGGCGGAACAGGCCTTGGGCTAACAATCTCGTCGAAACTGATCGAATTGATGGGCGGCACTGTCAGCGTAACTAGTGTGTTGGGCAATGGGTCGAAGTTTGCTGTGCAGTTGCCCGTTGACACGGTTGCCGTAGAGACCGTTGAAATCGTCACGACCGCAGATGTTGAAGAGCAAGACGACATAGCATGGCATGTGCTCGTCGTTGAGGATAACGCCGTAAACCGAACGGTTCTTTCGCGCCTTTTGCAGGCCGTTGGATGCACAATTGTTACCGCAAGCGACGGCTCAGAAGCGCTGGAGCTGCTTTCGTCCCAAACGTTTGATATTGTCCTCATGGACGTTCAGATGCCAGTGATGGATGGATTGACGGCAACACGGCTCCTGCGCAAGCGCCCAGGGCCGGAGAGCAAGCTTCCAGTGATTGCTTTAACGGCGAATGTTTTTGCCGAAGACAAACAGAAGTGCATTGATGCAGGCATGGATGGTTTTGTTGGAAAGCCGATCAACCCCACAGCCTTGCTAACCGCCATAAACGACGCATTTGCAGTCCGTTCGGCTTCAAATAACGAGGGAATTTCGGCAGTGGCGTAGACTTGGTAGCGGGGGTGGGGCTCGAACCCACGACCTCAGGATTATGAGTCCTGCGCTCTAACCAGCTGAGCTACCCCGCCACTGTGTCGAGCGGGCGGAATTAGCGCGCGCTCGCGATTGAAGCAACCCGCCGCCTGCGTTGCACGCGCCATTATACTCAGAGACAGCAACGAGTTCGTTACGAATGCTATGCTAAAGGGAAGTCATCGAGAGAGAAAATGCGTCACCAACGATTACCTCAATGCGATGTGGATAAGGTTATCGATGCCCACGAACGGTTGGTTACCGGCCGACAAGGTGGCATGCGCGCCGTTCTGAAGTTTATCGATCTTTCCGGAATCAATCTGGTTGGTCGCAATTTGACTGATGCAGACTTCTCCGGCTCTACGCTTGAAGGCGCGAGCTTGATGAAGTGCAACTTTGAGCGGGCCAATCTGTTCGGTTGCGACTTCCGAAAAGCGGATATGAGAGGCGCAAAAATGACGCGCGCCGATATTCGTGGCGCGTGCTTGCGTGGCGCGGATCTTTCCTTCGCGGACCTAACCGACGCCGACTTCCGGGAAGGCCAGATCGCGATTGCTGATAAGCGCAAAGGTTTTTCAGTTCTCAAGCATGAAGCGCGTGTCGGGGATGCCGAAGGCACGATCTTCAGGGGCGCAACACTCGACAGCGCACGGATGAATGGGGCAACGGCCGGTGGTGCCGATTTCTCTGATTGTTCCATGAAGAACGTCAAGCTTAACGGCGCAAACCTCAAGGATGCCAATCTTACAGGGGCAAATTTGGAAGGCGCGGACCTTTCTGGGGCCAATTGCACGGGTGTAGTGTTCAATAACTCCGTACTGACCAGCGCGAATATGAGCGGTGCCAAGATTAGTGGCGCGGCCTTTGCAGGCGCGCTGATAGGACCCGACGCGGCAGCGATAGCGCGGCGCGACGAAATGATGGCGGCAGCCTTGTTAAACCAAGAATGGTGGAACTCTGGTGCTGCGACTGGAAAACCGGCCAATTTTGACGGCTTGGACCTGCGTCCACTCGGCGACAATCTCAAGGGCATGGGATTAACCGCAATGTCGGCCAAGGGCGCACGCCTTGTTGGCATGACACTCACCGGCACACAGCTCCAAGGCGCGAACTTTGAGGGTGCCGATTTGCGGGGCGTGCTGTTTATTGGGTCTGACTTGCGCGGTGCGCGCTTCTTTGGCGCAAACGTGACAAAGGCTGACTTTCGTAAAGCTATGCTCGGCCCGCTAACTCTTCCCGGTGGCAGGTTACGGCCAACCTGTTTTGTCGGGGCAGCGGTACGGTTTGCGCGGTTCGATGGTTCAGACGTACGCGGAGCCGACTTTAGTGGTGCCGATCTGGCTGGCGCTAACTTCAATGCCGCCCGGACTGACGGTGCTGTGTTTACTGAGGCAGCACTCGTGGACGCAGAAGATTTGATGATCGCTTGACCGTTAAGCCAATTAAGCGACGTGATCAGATCTCAATCTTTGGATGAAAAACCGCCCGCACAATGCGGCTTGGAACCGCAATGAAGCTCAAAAGGATCTCGCAAGCCACACTTGATACGGTTCTCGAAGGCCATGCGAAGCTGGTCTCCGGTCGTCAGGGTGGTGTGCGTGCGATCCTGCGAATGCTTGACCTTTCAGGGCTCGATTTCGCGGGTAAGAACCTGAGCGATGCAGAGTTTTCCGGCTCTAATATGGAAGGTGCCCGGCTCACGAAAACCAAGCTGGATCGCGTGAACTTTTACGGCTGTGATTTGAGGAAGGCGGACCTGCGTGGGGCGAGCCTCATCCGCGCTGACCTTCGCGGTGCATGCCTGCGTGGGGCCGACCTCTCGTTTTCCAATTTGACCGAGGCTGATTTTCGCGAAGCAAAGCTGGCCATAACCACAAAAACCGTTGAATTTGCTGTTGTAACGCACGCACTAACTGAGGCTGATGCAGATGGCGCAAAGTTCGTTGGGGCAACGATGGACGATGCAAAGTTGAATGGCAGTGTGGCGCGCGGCGCAGACTTCTCAGACTGCTCGCTTAGAGGCGCAAAACTGGATGGCGCCAATTTGAAAGACGCCAATTTGACCGGGGCCAATCTGGCCGGTGCAAGCCTGACGCGGGCTAATTGTTCAGGCGTTAGCTTCAAAGATTCGATCCTAAGCGGCGTCGATATGAAGGGCACGATGGTGCTCGGGGCGGCGTTTGAGGATGTTTTGACCAACCCAACACCAACCGCGCATGCAAAGGCACAGGATCATCTCAACGCTGCGCTGTCTAATCAGGAATGGTGGGAGTCCGGGGCCGCGCGTGGCAAGCCTGCACTTTTCGATGATGAGGATTTGCGCCCCTTAGGCGAACGCCTAAAAGGGCTTAGCTTAACCGCGATGTCGGCCAAGCGGGCGTGCATGGCTGGCATGACGCTTACAGGCACCCAGCTCCAAGGGTCAAACTTTGAAGGCGCTGACCTTCGCGGTGTGTTCTTCATCGGCTCGGATCTACGCGGTGCAAACTTTGCTGGTGCGCGTTTAACAAAGGCCGATTTTCGCAAGGCCTTGCTGGGGCCTTTGACGCTACCCGGCGGCCGCCTAAGAAACACCAATTTTTCAAGCACTGTTGCTCGCTTTACCAAGTTCACTGAAACCGATGTACGCGGTGGCAGCTTTGATCGGTCAGACCTAACAGGCGCTGATTTTGACGGAGCAATCCTGCAGGGGACATCCTTTGTTGATGCCATCTTGAAAGATGTTCAAGGGCTGCCAAACACCGCGTCTGCTTAAGTAGCTTCGTAAGCGGCGAGCTTTTCGGTAACCGCCGATTTGGTGGCAACCACAGAAGCTTCCTTCACATGACCAAATCCGCGAATGGAATCAGGGAACTGAGCGATCTCGACCGCGTGCCCATGATTGCGCGCATTAAGCTTCAAAAGCAGCCTATCGACTGTTGCACGATACTCTCCAATTAGCGCGCGCTCCATTGCACGTTCGGCCGTCATACCCATGATATCGAACGGGGTTCCGCGCAGAAATTTGAAATGCTGGAGCACGCTAAAGACTGGGAATATCCAACCGCCAAAAGCAATTTTCTTCGGTATTCCAGTGCGCTTATCCTTTGGCGCGAGGAGCGGTGGCGACAGCCATACCTTTAGTTTCATTGGCCCAGCAAATTGCTCGCTGAGACGTGCCTTGTAGCTTGGATCAGAATAGAGACGGGCGACTTCGTACTCATCCTTATAGGCCATCAGCTTTGCGAGGTTGTGGGCAACAGTACGTGTTAGCCCCTCGCCTAGCCCCAAAGCGTTTTCTCGGGCGCGAACTTGGGCGACGAAGGAGCGATATTCCGCGGCCCAAGCCTCATTGCCCCACGCCAGCAGCATCGTGCTGCGGTGCGCGATGAGGTCATCCAAAGGGCGTTCGGTTGGCGGGGTGCGTGGCGGAACGAGGGCCTTAAGACGACCGGGATCGTGGGCCGCGATACGGCCGAGATCAAAGGCCAGCATATTGGCCTCAACCGCAGCACCATTCAGCTTTATTGCTCGGTAAAGCCCGCGAAGCGTGATTGGCACAAGACCCTTCTGCCATGCAAAGCCAAGCGTAATCATGTTTGAGTAGAGCGCGTCGAACAGATATTCCTCCGCGAGAGCCTCGGCGTTGACTGTATAAAGCGTGTTCACCGCGCCGTTGAGCTTGCGCGTGAGGCGACGACCATCAAAGCGCTTGGTGCGATCGAACACGAACTCAGACGTTGGGGTAACGTCGGCGTTGGCGACAGCTTGGGTGTTTGACGAGCACAAAAGACCGAGCGCGTCTAACCCCGTCGCAACAATCAAATCGCCCGCAATGAGAGCATCCGCTGAGCCGGGCGGCGTCCGTGCGCCGTGGATGGCGCCTGGTTCCTTTGCGATGCGGACGTGAGAGACGACCGGACCACCCTTTTGGGCAAGGCCAGTCATGTCCAACGTGGTTGCGCCTTTGCCATCAACATGGGCGGCCATGCCGACAATGGCAGCAACCGTCGTGACCCCGGTTCCGCCGACGCCCGTGAAGACGAGGTTGCGCGTCTGGGATAGGTCCATGATCTCCGGCATCGGCAACAAGGTGGCATCAAAACTCGGGCGGGCATGGTCTTTTTTGGCGTTGTGGCTGCCTTCGATGGTAACAAACGATGGGCAGAAACCATCAACGCAGCGCAAATCTTGATTACAGGAGGATTGGTCAATCTGGCGTTTGACGCCTAATTCGGTTTCCAACGGCGCAATTGACAAGCAATTCGACTGCTTGGAGCAATCGCCGCAACCCTCACAGACGTCTGAATTGATAAAGGCGCGCTTGGTGGTTGCCGCCATCAGGCCGCGCTTGATCCGGCGTCGCTTTTCGGTGGCGCAGACTTGATCATAGATTAGGACCGTAACACCCTTTGTGTCGCGCAGTGTGCGCTGAACCTCATCAAGGCGCGACCGATGGAACACATCGACGCCAGCGTCCAGTGAACCGGGCTTTGAATAACGTGTCGGATCATCAGCAACGACCACCACACGCGCCACACCTTCGCCGAGCAACTGCCGCGCGATCTGGGGCACGGTTTGCCCGGTTTCGGTTGGCTGGCCGCCCGTCATGGCGACGGCATCATTGTAGAGAAGTTTGTAGGTCAGAGTTGCGCCACCCGCGACCGCCGCTCGGATCGCCAGCGAGCCCGAATGGGCATAGGTGCCATCACCGAGGTTCACGAATACATGGCCTTCATCGGTGAACGGGGCTTGACCGAGCCAACCGACCCCCTCCCCGCCCATCTGGCTGGTCATGTCCGTCATGCGATCCGGCATGAAGGTCGCCATGTAGTGGCATCCGATCCCGGCCAGCGCCCGGCTATCGTCAGGCACGACTGTGGAGGTGTTGTGCGGGCAGCCCGAGCAGAAATGCGGCTTGCGGTGGGCGTCACTTTCCAAGGTGGAGGCGCGGTTGGACGATGCGCCAACACGATCCAGCCAAGCCGAGGCCCGCTCAGAATGGGGCCCATCGGGTAAACGCTCAAACAGGATTCGTGCGAGCGTCGGAATTGGAATCGAGCCAACGATAGGGAAAAGCCCATCGCCTTCCTCATCAGCCTTTCCGATAACGCGGGGGCGTTTTTCCATGTCGTAGAGAGCATCGCGGATTTGAGGCTCCATCAGAGCCCGCTTATGCTCAACAACCATCAAGGTTTGCAGGCCAGTGGCGAACTCTTTCAGGCCCTGCGGCTCCAGCGGCCAAGGCATAGCGACTTTGTAGACGGTAAGGCCGAGGTCGCCTGCCTCTTCATGGCTAATGCCAAGAGCATCGAGTGCCTCGAATACGTCGCGGGCCGCTTGCCCGGTGGCAACAATGCCAAGCTTTGGGCGCTTTGAATGGAGAACGACGCGATCAAGCCGATTGGCCCTGACATAAGCGCGTGCGGCTGGAAGCTTGTAATGGCGTAGCCGCAACTCCTTGGCCATCGGCTCGTCGCCACGACGGATCGAAACACCCCCTTCTGGCAGAAGCGATGGATCGAGCGGCGCAAAGCTTAAGCGGGCAGGATCAATATTGACGACGCCGGCAGAGTCCATGGTGTCAGCTAGCGCAATCAAGCCTGTCCACAGGCCGGAATAGCGCGACATCGCCCACCCATGCATGCCGTAGTCGAGCACATCTTGGATGCTAGCAGTCGATAGCACGGGGATTTCAGCGTCTATATAGGCAAATTCGGACTGTGACGGCAGTGTCGAGCTTTTGCACATATGGTCATCACCAGCGACCGCAAGCACGCCGCCAAGGGCTGATGTTCCTGCAAAGTTGGCGTGCTTGAACACATCGCCTGTCCGATCAACACCGGGGGCTTTTCCGTACCAAAGGCCAAAAACGCCTTGGTATCGCGCGCCGGGGAACAGGCCGAGTTGCTGTGAGCCCCAAACCGCGGTGGCCGCGAGGTCTTCGTTGAGGCCCTCTTGGAATACAACATCGTGTGTGGCCAAGAGTTTGCCTTGGCGCCGCATTTGTTGATCGTAGCCGCCCAATGGAGAGCCTCGGTAACCCGATACATAGCCTGCCGTGTTAAACCCTGCGCGGCGGTCGGCCCGCTTCTGATCGAGCGGCAAGCGGACAAGGGCTTGGATACCCGTGAGGAGCGAATGGCCATCCTCTTGAACGAATTTGTCGTCGAGGGTTACCTCACGGTGTCGCATTAGATTTGCTCCGGCTTTGCCTGTGGGTATTGTTCACCCTTTTTCACGAAAAAGCTTGCCCCTTTGTGCTGTCTATTGCACCCTTTTGCGCAAGGGCGGCGCGATGATCGCCCGTGCGGGGGAATAAAATCGTGCAAGCCGATCTCGACAGCATCGACATCAAGATTCTTGACCTTGTTCAGCATGACGCTGGGCTTTCGGTCGCCGAGATTGCTGACCGTGTTGGCCTGTCGTCATCGCCCTGTTGGCGGCGCGTGAAACGGCTGGAAGAGATTGGCATAATTACTAAGCGAGTGACGTTGCTCGACCGCGAAGCGCTTGGCTTGGGGTTTGAAGTGGTGGCAAGTGTGAAGCTTCAACTGCCAACCAAAGAGAATCTCGAAACCTTTGAGGCCGCCGTTCAAAATTGGCCCGAGGTTGTTGATTGCGTAACCGTTACCGGGGCGATCGACTATATGATCCGCGTTGTGACGACCGACATGCACGCCTACGACGCCTTCCTGCGCGACCGGCCTTTGGCGCTGGGCCTCGTCTCAGATGTTCAGTCCCAGATTATTATGCGTGTAGCGAAGCGAACGACAGCCGTGCCGATTGCGTCCGTGGCGGATCGGTTTGGGCGGTAGCCCGCCATAACGGTTCCTTAACCACGTTCCTTCATCCTTCGTTGGTGGAGATTAAGTCGTGGATGTTGGCAAAACGCCCTTTTTTCAGCTTCTGAAGGAGCGCCTCAGCTACCTCAGTGATCGCCAAGGCGTGCTGGCTGAGAACGTCGCGAACGCCAATACACCCGGATACAAGCCCCGCGATGTGAGCGCAAAGCGCTTTGAAGCCCATGTTGCCGCCCTCTTGCCAGCCTCTGGCGGTTCGCGGCCAATTTCGATGCAGGCCACAAGTGGCGGGCATATTGGTGGCGGCGTCCGGCAGGGTTTCACAACAAGTGGAAACGCGTTGAAGCCATCTGCCGTTGTTGATTCCGAAACAACACTCGATGGCAATGCCGTTGTTCTTGAAGAACAAATGATCAAAGTCGCTGACACGCGCATGCAGTACGACACCGCCATTGTGCTTTATCAAAAAGGCCTTGCGCTCATGCGCTTGGCCAACCGCTCCCCCAGCCAGTAGGAACTAACCCGTGGGCGACATGACTGTAACTCTCGACGTTGCTGCCTCTGGCTTGCGGGCGCAGACCGCCCGGATGCGCATTATTGCTGAGAACTTGGCCAATGCGTCGTCCACGTCGCAAACACCCGGCGGAGACCCGTATCGGCGGCGCGTTCCAACTTTTGCAAGCGTTTTGGACCGGGAAACCGGCGCGCGTGAAGTGAAGATGGATGGCGTCAAGCCTGACAAGGGCGAGTTTTCAAAGCGGTTTGACCCCGGCAACCCCGCTGCGGATGCCAATGGCTATGTGAAAATGCCTAACGTCAATTCGCTTATCGAGATGATGGATATGCGCGAAGCACAACGCGCCTATGAGGCCAATCTTAATGTGGTTGAGTCCGCACGAGCCATGCTGTCGCGAACCATTGATTTGCTGCGCCGCTAGGAGAAGTTTGAACGATGGATGCCACTGCCCTTCTCGCCGCGACTCGCGCCTACGCAAGCGCTGGCAAGTCTCCTATCGATGCTGGCGATGCTAGTGTTGGAGCAGCCAATGGAGCCAATTTCGGCGGCTTTGCCGAGGTTTTGCAAAAAACTGTCACTGACACTATCAACCAATCCAAGGAAGCCGAAGCCGTCGGCCAGCGTGCCGCAGTGGGTAAAGCTGAACTGGTAGATGTAGTGACCGCAATTTCATCGGCCGAAGTTCAGCTTGAGACTATGGTTGCAATGCGAAACCAAGTTATCCAAGCCTATCAAGAAGTTATGCGGATGCCGATCTAGGTAGCGGGCTTTCTTCTGCCGGTACAACAGGGTGATGTGGGCAACGAAGTAGCGAGCTAGCGTTGGGCTCCATCGTCAGTATCGGCCTCCGAAGTCACAAAAAATTAACCGCTACACACCATTGGTTAACCATAGCAAACGCGCAGAAGGCAGCGACTATGACGGGAGCCGATGTGCTCGATCTTGGGCGTCAAGCGCTCTGGCTAACGGTTATGATGGCATCACCGGCAATGCTCGTCGGCCTTGTTGTCGGCGTTGTGATTGGGTTGCTGCAAGCCCTCACGCAAATTCAAGAACAGACCTTGGTATTCGTTCCGAAGATACTTGCCATTTTCGCGGCATTGCTGATTTTCATGCCTTTGATGGGTGCAATGCTGGGTGACTTCACCGTCCGCTTAATGGCGAAGATTGCGCAGGGCGGTTGAGAATGGAGTTTGCCGCTCCAACAGCGTGGGCAGCGGGGCTGGTTTTTGCCCGTGTTACCGCGATCATCATGATGATTCCCGGAATTGGGGATACGGCTGTTCCGCCCCGCGTTCGATTAGCGTTCTGTTTCTTAATTGCCTTAGTCTTGGCACCGGTGGTCAGCAAATCCGTTCCGGCCATTCCGCCCACCTTGGCCGCCGGAGCACTGATACTAATCGGTGAGATTGCGGTTGGCTTGGCGATCGGTGCGGCTACGCGGATCCTTTATTCCTCGCTTGCGACGGCAGGCGCGATTGCTGGCATACAAACCGGGCTCTCGTTTGCAATGTTGGCAGACCCCAGCCAAGGTTCACAAGGCGCAATTTTCGGTGCGTTTCTCGCAGTATTGGGAACGGCTCTAATCTTCGCGACAGGGCTTCATCATTGGTTTTTCATGGCAGCCGCGTCTAGCTACGATAAATTTCCTGTCGGTGGTACCTTAGCGCTGGAAAGCTTGGTTCAGTTTGGCATCCGGGCATTTTCGGATGCGTTCGCCATTGCCGTCCAAATTACGGCCCCTTTAATCGTCTTTGGCCTCGCCATTAACGTTGCCGTTGGCCTGATCAACAAACTAGCACCGGCAGTGCAATTATTTTTTATCGTGCAATCGGCCCAAGTTCTGTTTGGTCTCGTTGTTTTCATGATCACGGCAGGTGCTGGGATGTTGGTCTGGTTGGATCGCATGGACACCGCCGCGCGTGCCCTGAATTAGAGGGAGGCTGCGTTGGCAGACGATCAAGATCCCTCATCAAAAACAGAAGACCCTACCCAGAAAAAGCTAGAGGATGCCCGCGAAAAAGGCGACGTGATCAAGTCACAGGACCTCGCCACTTTGTTCCTGATGGCTGGCAGCGCCATTGTTGTGTTGGCGCTTGGCAGCTCTACGGCGGCAAAACTAGGCGACTGGCTCGTAGCCTTTGTTGAACGACCGCATCAGTTTTCAATGGACCCAGGCGCAGCTCAGGACCTCGCTTTCACAGTATCACTCAACATGTTTCTAGCAGTCGGTGCTGCTTTGGGCACGTTGTTTTTGGCCGCCTTCGCCGGCCATTTTGTCCAATCCGGCTTTATGTGGTCGGGCGAAAAGATAAAGCCGGACCTCACCAAACTGTCACCCATTAAGGGCTTCGGGCGGCTTTTTGGGGGTGAGGCATGGGTCCAGTTCGCAAAAAACATCGTCAAGATAATTGGCGTTGCCATTGTTTGCTGGGTTGTTTTGTGGCCGCACATGGAAAGCATGAAAGTGCTGGTTCGTATGGAACCGGCCGCTTTAGTGCCTGTGTTATTCGATGCCGCGAGCGATCTATTCTGGGCTGTCCTGATCTCCGTCGCCTTGGTGTCTGGCGTAGACTACGTGTTACAGCGGCAAGCCTTCTTGAAGCGCAACCGAATGAGTAAGCGCGACATGATGGATGAGTATAAACAGTCCGAAGGTGACCCTCATGTAAAGGCTAAATTGCGCCAAATTCGTCAGGAAAAAGGGCGCCGTCGCATGATGGCAAAAGTGCCGGAGGCGACCGTTATCATCACTAACCCGACCCACTACGCCGTTGCCTTGCAATATGATCCGGCAAAAGGCGGCGCCCCTGTTTGTGTCGCGAAAGGTGTTGACCGGGTGGCCTTGAAGATACGTGAAATTGCAAAAGAGGCGGGCGTAACCATTATGGAGGACCCGCCTTTGGCGCGTGCACTTTATGCCACTGTCGATCTCGATGAGGCCATTCCGGCAGAGCAATATCAGGCTGTCGCCAAAATCATCTCTATCGTGCTTGGATTGGCAAAGAATAAGCGTTCAGCAATGGGAGCTCGTTGATGAAAATGTCATTCCATGCGCTGTTCACTAAATTGGAAACTATAGTAAGCGCCCTCGACGAGCCGGCGCTAGTGACGACAAAGAGCGGGCGCTTTTTGGCAGCAAATGCGGCTTGGGTTGGCCAATTCGGAGAAACAAGCGCCGCTGGGGTGGCTGCTCAGAACTTGGACGACGCTGCGGTTTTTCGCCTAACCAAGGCCGCGCGGAGAGGTCTATCAGCCAATGAAGCTATGGCGTCGTCGCGCCTGAGCGTTGGCCCACTCGGACCCAACTCTCTGTGGCGGATTCAAGCAAACCCAGATTCCGCGGCGACCAGCCTAGCTACCACTATGCCGACAATCTCAACCAAGCCTATGGCAACAGTAACCGGTTTAGAGGGCCTAATCGCGTCGGCGCCAATTGGAATTGTTCGGCTTTCGAGTAATGATCTCAAGTCAGCTCAAGTCTATGACGTGAATGAGGCCTTTGGGCGCCTTGTTATTGATTGCCCGCCGAACGCGCTTTTCGCCGACCTTCTTTTACCGGAAGATATAGATAGTTTGCAGCGGTTGAACTCCGGCGGGGAAGAGGCCGTTGCACTTCGGTTCAAAACAGGAAAGGCCGCTGAGATTTGGCGCATTGACGACGCTGAGAGCCGAGCAGTTTTAATTTGTGTCGATGCAACGGGTCGGCGCGAAATGGAAAGCCGCATGGCGCAAGGCTCCAAAATGCAAGCCATCGGGCAAATTGCTGGCGGAGTAGCCCACGAACTCAACAATCTGCTGACTGTCGTTACCCTGAACGCCGATAAGCTTTTGGCGCTACACCCGGTTGGTGACCCTTCCTACATCGAACTTTCTCAAATCCAACAAACCACGGGTCGTGCGGCCGAGCTTGTAAAAATGCTGCTTGCCTATGCGCGCAAGCAAACCTTTCGCCGGGACGTTCTTGATGTCGGCGATGTCCTTTCGGATCTAGCGGTACTCCTCCGTCAAGTCGTTGATGAAAAGATCAAAATCGACATAACGCATGGTCGCGATCTCCCTGCCGTCAAGGCAGACCGTCAGCAACTTGAAACGGTTTTGATGAACTTGGTGACCAATGCGCGCGATGCCATCACGTCTGCGGGCGTTCAAGGCGCAAAGATTATGGTTTCGACAAAGGCGGTCGATTCAAGCGCAGTAAGAAGTGCTTTGCGCGGGGCTGGGATTACAGAGGTTCCGGACGGCAATTGGGCTTCAATCATAGTAGCCGACAATGGGTCAGGCATCCCACCAGAACTTGTCGAGAAAATTTTCGAACCCTTTTTCACGACTAAGGAAGTTGGCAAAGGCACTGGCATTGGCCTGGCTACTGTCTATGGAATCATCAAGCAATCCAACGGCTTTATTGGGCTAGAGACCAAAGAGGGTGCCGGGACGGCGTTCACCGTCTTCCTTCCTGCCCACATTCCAGACCCCAATGATATCGCAACGCCTGCACCCAGCCCGCAGGCACCCACTAAACCAGCAGACTTAGCTGGACGGGGGCGGATTCTTTTGGTTGAGGATGAGGATGGCGTTCGATCCATTGCGGCCCAACTGCTTACGCAACGTGGATATTCCGTTACAGAAGCCTGCGATGGTGAGGAGGCCCTTGAGATCATTCAGGATAATCCATCAGGTTTTGATCTGATGCTTTCTGATGTTGTCATGCCCGGCATGGATGGGCCAGCACTTTTGAAAGCGGCGGGGGATTTGCTCGGTGACGCGCGTGTCGTGTTTATGTCTGGATATGCAGAGCGCGATTTTGCTGAGACATTGGATGCCAACCGGTCGATTGCATTCTTGCCAAAGCCATTCACGCTTCAACAATTGGCTGAACGCGTCAAAACAGAGCTTACTGGCGGCTAAAACCCTCCCTCTCGATCACTTGGTGAACACGATGGCGCGGAGGGTTTAAGCGCGCTATCCACGCTTACTAAGAACACAAATCTGGAGGAAATTATGCCATCTATCCCTTCTCGCGAAGTCCGCCTCGCAAAGCGCCCAGTCGGTACGCCACACGCTGACGATTTTGATGTGGGGCAAAACGATGCCGCTGAGCCCGGCCCCGGCATGGTCCAAGTCCGTAATCTGTGGATGTCGGTAGACCCTTACATGCGTGGACGGATGTATGACCGACCATCATATGTCCCACCTTTCCAAATTGGTGAGGCTTTACAGGGCCATGCAATGGGTCAAGTGGTGGCTTCTGGCGATCCAGGCTTCGCACCCGGAGACATCGTTAGCCACATGTTTGGGTGGCGCGAAGCCTTAACGGCCCCAGCCGTTGTATTCACCAAAGTTGACACGCAAGGCGCCCCGATAGAGGCCTTCTTGGGTATTCTCGGCATGCCGGGCATGACCGCCTATTGCGGGTTCCTTGCGATCGGCAAGCCCAAGGCCGGCGAAGTTGTCTTTGTTTCGGGGGCTGCAGGCGCTGTTGGCTCAGCTGTATGCCAGATTGCGAAGATAAAAGGCTGCACCGTTATTGGCACTGCTGGCTCGGACGAAAAGTGCGATTGGTTGCGTTCGGTTGGCGTCGATCACGCCATAAACTACAAAACGTGCGGCGATTTGTTGACGGCCGTTCGTGCAGCAGCACCTAAAGGCATCGATATCTATTTCGACAATGTTGGCGGCGAGCATTTGGAAGTCGCGCTCGAACTCGCAAAGCCATTTGCCCGATTTGCTGAATGCGGGATGATTTCTCAATATAATGATACCGAGGCGCGGCCCGGTCCTGCCAACCTGATTTACGTCGTCGGTAAGAGCTTGACGATTCAGGGCTTCATTGTCTCGAACTATGCTTCGATGCAGGGTGAGTTTGTTACCGATATGGCAAACTGGATTCGGGATGGCAAAATCAAGTACGAAGAAACCATTGAACACGGCATCGAGAATGCAGCGACCGCGTTTGTAAAACTGTTTAGCGGCGGAAATACCGGAAAAATGTTGGTAAAGCTTAGCTAAACCAACAACGCGACATTAACCAGAGTTTGGCAAAAGGTGGCATGCGCCATCTTTTGTCGGCTTTGATTGCATGTTTGGCCCTAACAGGATGCGCAACGACGCGCCCGCCAACGCAAGTAAGCGACGCTTGTTCAATCCTGAAGGAAAAGCGAGCATGGCGGTCTGATCTCCGCGATGCAGCGCGGCAGTGGACAGTGTCACCCGGATTGATTTTGGCCTTTATTCAACAAGAATCTGGCTTTAGGGCTGACGCCAAGCCACCTCGTAGTGACGGCTTTCTTTTTGTTCCGGGCGCTCGGCCTTCCAGCGCTGAGGGCTATGCTCAAGCGCTTGACGGTACTTGGAACGACTATCGCGCAGCGACAGGGAATAGCGGGGCAAAGCGGTCGCGATTTTCCGACGCTGCCGACTTTATTGGCTGGTATGTGAACCGTTCAAAGAAGGTGGCCAATATCCCGGTTGATGACGTTCAAGCTCATTATCTTGCGTATCACGAAGGCCCAGTCGGCTACCGACGTGGCACATGGCGCTCCAAAGCTTGGCTGCTTACTGTGTCGAGCAAAGTAGCCGCCAATGCAGCACGTTATGACAATCAATTGGCACGCTGTGATGGTGTGCGCCTTGCCACGCGGACACTATGACCAAATCCAAGCAACCGATTCCTAAGTTACAGCATATCCATGCCGCTGTTATCGGCCTGCTGTTTGCAATGTCGCTTGGCTACCTCGGCTGGAACCTTGTTCACACGTCGCAGCCCGTGAAGGGCAATTTTGTAACACGCGGCCAAGTTCCGCCCGCTGGCGATTACATCGCGTTCCGGACGGCTGGAATGATGGCAGCGCGGGGTCAAGCGGAAGCTACCTACAAAATGGACAGCTTCATGAAGGAGTTGCGGCCCACCACAGGCACAAAGGCGCCGCTGCTCTCTTGGGCCTACCCACCGAGTTTTTTCATTTTTCTAGTGCCCTTTGGGGTCGTTCCGGGCTGGCCGGGTCTCGGGGCTTGGATGTTGCTAAGCTTCGCTGCGGCCGGCGTTGCCGGGGCTATCGTCGCAAGGGAAAAGCTAGCGGCATTATGGGGCATGCTCTATCCCGGCGTTTGCCATGCCATTAGTTGCGGCCAAGCGGGACCATTCTTGGCGCTACCGCTTGCTATGATGATCCGCTTTTACGAAGAGCGGCCATTTTTAGCCGGAATGGGGTTGGGGCTTTTGGCCCTAAAGCCGCATTTTGCGATAGGCCCGGGCTTAATCATGCTGGCGGAACGCCGCTTCAAAGTCATCGCGGGGTCCGTAACGACAGTGATCTTGCTCGCGGGCATATCGCTCATGTTTGGCGGCATCGACCTTTGGAAGGCTTTCTTCCAAGGTGTTCGCGACCAAGCCCAGTTAGCGTTGGACGGTCGTCTAATGCTGCGAAGAATGATCTCAGCCTTCAGCTTTGTTAGAACCCTCGGTGTGCCAAACAATCCAGCGCTGATTATTCAGGCGGTATGCGCTGCGGGAATGTTGGCAATGGCGTGGCACTTGTGGAGCCGCAAGACCGCACCCTTATGGACACGCGCCATTGGGATGGTCATCGCAGCGCTTTGCTTAAGCCCCTATGCTTATGACTATGATTTGGCATTGCTTTGCGTGGCTTTTGCTCCCCTCGCCGCGAGCCTCGGGAATAACCCAACGCGGTGGCCATGGATTGGCTTGGTGCCACTACTCATCGTCGCGAGTGTCGGCCCGGGGCTCTATATAGTGGGTCAAAGCACCAAATTGTCGTTTGGTTTTCCGGTTCTGGTTTTGCTCGCTTTGGCGGCACGATTCCTGCCGATGGCCCAGCCACCAAAACCCGCAAGTGAGGATGAGGCTACCCAGCCCGCGCCGCAAGCAGCGCTTTAGCCGCCGCTGCCTCGTTTTTCTGGTACGCCATAAAGGCACCCAAAACACTCCGCTTCGTATTCGGCACTTGACCCGCGCCCATATCCATCAAGGCAAGGCAAAACCAGCCCTGAGTGCCCCATCCATTGAGCGCTTTGACGACATCAAACGGCGAATTCGGCCCGAGCCATTTGGTTGGACCGAGGCGGAGCTTGTTCTCCCATGCCTCGCCAGCCTCTACCGTGCCGCTTAGCAAATGCTTTGGCAGGTCTGGATCGGCGCAGAGCGGGCGTGCAATCCCGATAAGATCGGCATCGCCCTCGCTCAGCGCCCCTTCCATAGCTCCGCGCGTTCGAAAGCCTCCTGTTGCCATCACCGGCATCTTCGCCCGCTCGCGCACTGCTTTTGCATAGCCCGCAAAATAGGCCTCACGCGCCTTTGTCGATGCCCGCACGGGTTCGGCGAACACTGGCTCTATGCCTTCAATACCGGCCATTTTCGGCTGTTCGTAATTGCCCCCGGTTATCTCAACCAGATCGACATTGAGGTCATTCAAAATATCAATCACCGCGAGGCAATCTTCAAAACTAAAGCCGCCCTTCTGAAAATCCGCTGAGTTTAGCTTCACGCCCACGGCAAAGTCCGCCCCGACAGCGGCTCGTGTTGTCTTTATGACCTCAACGAGAAAACGCGCCCTATTTTCAAGCGAGCCACCCCATTGGTCGTCGCGCTGATTGGCTTTGGGAGACAGGAATTGCGACAGCAAATAGCCATGCGCAGCGTGGATTTGCACGTCGTCAAAGCCTGTATCTTTGGCAACTAAGGCAGCCTTCGCGAACCGACCAATCAGATCATTGATTTCCGGCTCGCTTAGCGCCCGTGGCATCGCGAACACGCCGCCTGGCATCGCCAGCGCCAGTGCCGACGGGGCAACCGGTTCGGGGCATACTGAAGACGGCGCTTGGCGGCCCGCATGGTTGATCTGCATCCAAACCTTGCCGCCACCCACCTTAGCAGCCGCCGCAAACGCCGCTAAAGCTGCCCGCGCCGCGTCCGATGGCTCTCCCTCAATTACTACATTTCCCGGGCGCTCTAGCCCTCGACGGTCAATTTGCACATTGCCGGTGATCTGGAGCCCAACCCCGCCTTCTGCCCAGCGGCGATACAGCCGAACATGGCCCTGCGTCGCGTGGCCGTGAACATCCGCCAGCCCTTCCGTCATCGCCCCCTTTGCAAGGCGGTTTGGCAGGATTTGGCCGCATGGTAGGGTCAAAGGGTCGGTTAGCGCGGGCATAGAGGCTCCAAACTTAGGCAAGCTAGCTCTAGGCCGGACCGTTGGGCCTGTCATCCCAAAGAAGTCACTTCGCTTATTTCGCTGCCCACGCTATGCTTAGCGCATGACAGTAACCCTCACCCGCGCCGCCGAAGGCCTCGACCGCCGTGCGTTCACGGTCGCGGACGTGTGGAAAATGATCGAAGTGGGTGTGATCGACGAAGACGAACAGTTTGAGCTGATCGAAGGGGAGATCGTACCCAAGGTGTCGCCAGAGAGTAGCAAGCACATCCTCATCAAAAATCGCCTCGGTGCGGCGCTAATCCGAGCTATATCAAAGAAGTTTCTCGTAGCGATTGATTCCACTCTCAATCTTTCCGACATCACCATGGTTGAGCCTGACGTATTTGTCGTTGCCGAAACCAGCGACGCAGGCCTTTTGCGCGGCCCTGACCTTCTCTTGGCGGTTGAGGTTGCGGTCTCGACGCTGAGTAAGGACCTTAAAACCAAGGCCCGCCTCTATGCGCGCCACGGCGTTCGTGAGCTTTGGGTGATTGACGTGGCTGCGCGCCAAACCCACATCCATAGTGATCCTCTCGATGGCCAGTATAGCCAGATCACGGTCGTTGACGCCGAAACAGCGCTTATTCCAACCCTTTTGCCGGGTGTTTCTGTCTCTTTTAGTGAGCTTGAATAGTCTATGCCCATGCCCGCCACCGCCATCGAGGCCATGATCCTTGAAGCCATGCCTGATGCGACCATTACGATCGAAGACCTCGCTGGAGACGGTGATCATTATCGTGCGATCATTCGTTCCTCTGTCTTTTCAGGCAAAAGCCGCGTTCAGCAGCATCAATTGGTCTATGCAGCCCTGAAAGGCAAAATGGGCGGTGAGCTTCACGCGCTGGCCCTCGATACCGCGCCAAAATGATCCCGAAAACTTGACCTAAGCCGCTGCCAACCCTAGCTGCACCGTAATCGCCCCGGAGCCCCCCATGTCCAACGCCGCCCACGACTTTATCGCCGACACCATCGCCAAGAACGACGTCGTCTTGTTCATGAAGGGCAATGCGCGGATGCCGCAATGTGGTTTTTCCGGCACGGTAGTCAAAATCCTAGACCATGTCGGCGTTGATTTTGCCGATGTGAACGTTCTGGCCGATATGTCGGTTCGCGAAGGCATCAAAGAGTTTTCGAATTGGCCAACGATCCCTCAGCTTTATGTGAAGGGCGAGTTTGTTGGCGGTTGCGACATAATTCGCGAGATGTTTGAAACCGGCGAACTGAAAGAGTTCCTCGCCGAAAAGGGCTTATTGCAGGATGCCTGAGCAGGCGGCGATTGGATTTGCGGCTGCCATTGTTCTGTCTATGGCGTGGTCACAAACAGCGTTCGCTCAATTTGGCGGCAGCCCCGCGTCCCAATTCGCGGCGGCGGACGCCAATAAGGATACTATCATCACGCGCGAAGAATATCGCGCTCAGCGTGTCAAAAACTTCACGATCGTGGACAAGAACAGTGATGGCTTTATCACCGATACCGAGTTGACCGCATTTGCGCCGAACGGCCAAGCCAAGATGATGGTTGGCTTTATGGTGGGGCGAATGGATAGCAATAAGGACAAGAAAATCTCAAGAACGGAATGGGCCGCTGCGCCCATGCCCATCTTTGACCGGGCAGACACCAACAAAGACAACAAGGTTACGCAAGACGAAGTTAAAAAGCTGCCCGCACGTCGATAGCGCTAGAGTTAAGGAAATAGCGGCTCCAACTGTAACCCCAGTGCCTCATCCCAACCCATTGCTACATTTAGGTTTTGGACCGCTTGGCCACTGGAGCCTTTGGTAATGTTGTCAATCACGGCCACGATAATGGCACGGCCGGGGATCCGATCAGCAAAAATCGAAATCACGCAAAGATTTGAACCGCGCACCCAGCGTGTGTCCGGCGAAGCACCGGGCGCTGCGACAGAAACAAACGGCTCATCGGCATAGCGTGTCCGAAGTGCCTCGCGGGCATCATCAACGCTCGTTCCTTGTGCGAGCTTAACATGGCAGGTGACAAGCTCACCCCGCACCATTGGCACCAAATGTGGTGTGAAGTTGAGTGTGACAGCCACACCGAAGGCAAATGCCAATTCCTGTTCGATTTCTGGGGCATGGCGATGATTACCAACAGAATAGGCGTGTAACCCTTCTGCCGCTTCGCAGAAGAGGTTGGCTTCCTTTAAGGAGCGCCCGGCACCAGAAACGCCAGACTTGGCATCGACAATAATATCATCAGCGATGATCAGGCCAGCTTGAGCCAGCGGCAGCAATGCCAGGAGAGTGGCCGTGGGATAGCATCCGGGACAAGCGATGAGAGGTGCGCCCTTCAAGGCATCCCTCGCGAACTCAGTTAGGCCGTATACGGCATCCGCGGTTTTCTGCGGTGCGATATGCTTGCGGTCATAAACTGCCTCATAGGTGGTTACATCTCGAAACCGAAAGTCTGCCGAAAGATCAATGATGCGAACATGGCTTGGTAGCGCTAGCAAGGTTTCTTGACTGGCGCCGTGCGGCAGGCAACCAAAAGCGACATCGACGTCAGCCCAGTCAACATCCTCAGCTTTGACGAGAGGCCTGTCTGAATAGGTATGGAGGTGCGGGAACAGTTCGCCTAATGCGCGCCCCGCCTGCGCGTTCGCTGTCAAAGGCCCGACATGCACCTTGGGGTGGCGGGCAAGCAGCCGCACCGCCTCAGCGCCTGTGTAGCCTGAGGCCCCGAGAATTGCCGCGCTTATTTCCTTCGACATGGAATTGCTTCTTGATGCTGGCGTTCTTGATTTGAAGTGTGCCTATACAAGGGATGCTCCTGCTTTGCCATGCTAGGCTTCCGCGCAACACTTCCTTCCAAATAATGTCAGTATGAAGTTGTGATGTCCCTGCTAAAGTAAACGCAGAGGTAAACGAAATGGGATTTCCGACTAGGCGGCTGTTAATCGCATCAACATGGATCGCGGCATTTCTATGCCCGCTCAATGCGATGGCCGGAGCAGCTGAAGGCACCATTTCAACGGCCCGCGCGACGGACACACGTTCGAGCAGCCAAAGCGCCCAGCCAACACGTGTCGAAGGCATTGCCGTATTTTCCATGCGCGCATCACGCCTTTACGAGGCAAGGACGCGCGCGTTGAATTCATGTCTAAACCGCGCCCCACAGCCCAGTGCGCCGCTCTGCGTAACGGAGGGAAATGAGGCTGGGCGTACGGCAATTGCTGCCCTTGATGGCATGTTGAACCGAATTGGCAGCCCTCCAAAGGACGTTGAGGACGCTGCGCGTGCACTTTATCGCTCAGCAGCAAAGCAAAATTCTGAGCCCTGCGCGCCTTTGAATAACGTTTGCAAAGCCGAAGCGACGTGGGCAGCCGAGCGCGTCGCCGACCAAGAGAGGGCCCGGCTTCTTGAAGCAGGTTCCGGGCCGGTTGCTTGGGAGAGCCGAAGAATTGAGTTTGTTCTGCCAGAAGAGGACGATGACGACGAGGACTGGGGGATTTCAAGCTTCCTCCGCGAACAAGAAGCTTCAAATGCACAATCAGGCCTGGCTCGGCCTCAAGAACCACCGATTACCGCCGAAAGAGATGGAGGCTGTCGAACCGTTGACACATTTTCGGAGACCCAAGATCCAGCAACGGGCGCGATTACGACAACTCGCGGTCGATCCATGCAATGTGGGAAAGCCGGGACTGAAGCGGCGCGCCGGGTTCAAGAAATGCTCGACGAGACGACGCGCTAATTTAATCGCGTTCGTCGAAGATCATGCGATTGCGCTACGCAATTTATTCTTCAATTGCTGAATCAATATAGTTTTAACGGCGCTCGCTTGGCGATACTCGGCGTTTATGTCGTGCAGGTGTGCCAATTGTTCCAGGTGCAAAGTAGTGCCAATGGGTACGTCTGGGATTCCAGACAATCCGTAGCCGCGCACAAGCTCATTCCAATGTGCACGAACTTGGGGATGCGCCCAATCACTCCACGGTTTTGGCGATGCTGCATAATGAGCAATTTTTGTTTCTGGATCGATTAATTTGCTTTTCCAGTCCGAAATCAAAAGTTGATCACCGATGAATAATTGATTCCAACAACTCTCGAGATGTAACTTCCGCCCATCAGTGTACAAATTTATTATGCACTGATCGAATGCTGTTAGTTGCTCTCCATATCTACGCATGATGCCGCCAACATCGTCTAGGTAGTTTTTGTCAAATGCCTGCAGGTTCATGATCATAACGCCTGCGTTTGAATAACTGTCAGACATGATCTTTGAAACCGCGTGGTAGTCGGGCGCTATATCAAGGGCAGCGGCGATCAAATTGCTTCCCAACGGTATTTTGAAGATCGGTTCAATATCCCTGTAGGCGACCGTATCTGGGTCCAAGTAAACAATGACCTGCTCATCCAAGAGTTTAGGGAGCAAGAGTCTCGCGTATGTTGACAATGGAAATCGACCAGAAGCGGGCCATCCCGCAAAGTATGACATGTCAATTTCAACAAATTTTATTCGGAACCCCCGATTCAAAAGTTGATCAAAGACAGTGAACTGACCTTGGTCATCTTTTGGGACCAAGCAGTAAAACTGGATGGGCGCGGCGCAATGAGCTTGCACGGATGCCATCGAAACTACGGCATATGGGGCATAATTTCGATCAAAAGTATAAGCGACAACAGGACCGGTCGGGTTGGAAAAAGGCGATGCGCTCATCCGGTCATCCAAGTTTGGATCGAGATACTGCTAAAGCAATTAAGCGTGGCATGTGGCAGCAATTTCCATAGGTCAGCATCTGGCACGAAAAAGGGCCGCAGCATACGCCACGGCCCTTCTATCACTGTGCGAGCCTGCCTCCAAAGAGCCAGGCGCTTTGACTTAGCGCTTCGAGAACTGGAAGCTACGACGGGCTTTCGCTTTACCGTATTTCTTACGCTCAACGACGCGGCTGTCGCGCGTGAGGAAGCCTTCGGCTTTCAACACAGGGCGCAGGTTTGGCTCATAATGGATGAGAGCATGGCTGATGCCGTGACGGATAGCACCGGCTTGGCCAGACAAACCGCCGCCCTTTACGGTGCATACGACGTCATATTCAGTGGCGCGGTTGGCGATAATGCCCGGGGCGTTGATGATCATCCGCAGCACGGGGCGCGCGAAATATTGCACGTGATCCTTGCCATTGATGGTGATCTTGCCTGTGCCACGCTTTACCCACACACGGGCAATCGCGTTCTTACGCTTGCCGGTGGAGTATGAACGGCCAAGGCTGTCGATCTTTGGTTCAGCGACAACAACTTCGTGGCCGAGTTCACCAGAGGCCAAGCCCATGGCGCGTAAGTCGGAAAAGCTCTTGGCGGGTTCAGCGGCCGCTGGGGCCATGTCTTCTGCGGCGTCAGTCATATTATGCCGCTCCTACGTTTTTAGGGCTGAGAGATTTGAAATCAAACACGGTCGGCGCTTGCGCCTCATGCGGGTGCTCGCCACCGGCATAAACGCGCAGCTTCTTGAGCTGGTTCGTCGCCAAAGGGCTTTCTTTTGGCATCATGCGCTCAACGGCCTTTTCGAGCACGCGCTCTGGGAAGCGACCATCGAGGATCTTGTCTGCGGTCCGCTCTTTGATGCCGCCAATATAGCCGGTGTGCCAGTAATAGGTCTTTTGCGTGCGCTTCTTGCCGGTGAACACCACTTTGTCGGCGTTGATCACGATGACATGGTCACCCACGTCCATATGGGGAGTGAAGTCAGCGCGGTGCTTGCCGCGGAGGCGCATGGCGATGAACGTGGCGAGGCGACCGACGACGACGCCAGCGGCGTCCACCACGATCCACTTACGCTCAATCTCGCCAACTTTAGGCAGATAGGATTTCATGTAGGGCTTCCAAACGAGAACGACCCCCCAAGAAGGAGGGCCGACATGGCGCGTTTTTAGGGGAGGAAGTCTACCTAGTCAAGGAATACAGGCTGAAAAACGATGTAAAATCAGCACGAAATGTATACGGTATTATACTACCGTATTTCTTGACTGGCCAGTATGTTGGCGAGAACGCTATAAGGCAGACTTTCCCTAGCGCAAGGCGATGACAGCGGCCTCAAACGCGGTATTCTTCGGCAAAATACGCCAAAAGCGCAGATCAAAGCGAGGAAATACCGCCATGTCAGCTCCAAAAATGCGCTTCGGCGCCTTTATCGCCCCGTTTCATGCTCTCGACGAAAACCCGACCCTAGCCATTGAGCGCGATATTGAGCTGGTCCAGCACATGGACAAATTGGGCTATGATGAGGCCTGGATTGGCGAGCACCATTCGGCGGGCTATGAAATTATCGCCAGCCCAGAGCTGTTTATCGCCACAGTGGCCGAGCGCACACGGCACATAAAGCTGGGGACGGGCGTATCTTCCCTGCCCTATCACCACCCGTTTATGCTGGCCGAGCGGATCAACCAGCTTGACCATATTACACGTGGGCGGGTGATGTTTGGCGTTGGACCCGGCGCACTGCCGTCTGACGCGTTTATGATGGGCATACCTGTGTCAAAGCAGCGTGACCGGATGGATGAGGCCATCGAGGTTCTGGTGCCACTGCTGCGCGGCGAAACCGTGACCAAGACGACCGAGTGGTTCACGCTGAACGAAGCCCGCCTGCACATGAACCCCTATTCGCGGCCGGGCGTTGAAATTGCAGTGGCAAGCCAAGTGTCGCCAACAGGTGCTCGCGCTGCTGGCACGTTTGGGCTCGGCATGTTGTCGATTGGGGCGACGTCGGCAGGTGGGTTTAATGCCTTAGCGTCCAATTGGGCGATTGCAGAGGGCAAGGCCGCCGAGCATGGCAACACCATGGACCGCTCGCAATGGCGTTTGGTCGGGCCTGTTCACATTGCCGAAACACGCGAGAAGGCACGCGAGAATGTGCGCTATGGGCTGGAGAAGTGGCTGTATTATTTCCGCGAGGTCGCTGCGCTGCCACTGGCCCCGGACGACGGCCAAGACCCTGTGGATGCGTTGATCGCCTCTGGCATGGCGGTTATCGGAACACCGGATGATGCGATTGCCCAAATGCACCGCTTGCACACCCAGTCCGGCGGCTTTGGCGCATTCTTGCAGCTGGCTCACAATTGGGCAGATTTTGAGCAGACCAAACGCTCCTATGAGCTGATGGCGCGCTATGTGTTTCCGGTGTTCCAAGGGTCAAACGTCAACCGCGAAGGCTCGCTCGATTGGGCGCGCAACAATCGCGACCGCTTTATTGGCGAGGCACAGATGGCAGTTGGCACGCGGATCATGCAGCACATTGCCGAAAAAGGAACCGGCGATATTGCGCCTGAAATCCTAGAAGCGATGGCCGCCGCGGCGGCCCCTCCCCTTGTGCCGCCAGTCACTCAAGCCGCGGAATAGGTTTTCCAAGCGCATCGACCCGGAACACAACAATGGCGGCCGTGGTTTCCCTCGGCCGCCGTTTTCATTTTCGCAGCCCAATCCTGATTAGGGACGAACGTCGACAACTTCCGCCTTCACGTTTTCGCCGCGATTTTTGGGTGCCCAGATCAAGATAAATGGTGCAGCCACATAAATTGACGAATATGTGCCGATCACGACACCAAAAATCATAGCAACCGTAAACGCGAACAGCGTGTCGCCGCCTAAGATTGTTAGCGCGATCAAAGCCAAAAGCGTCGTTAGGCCCGTGATGATAGTGCGCGACAGGGTTTCGTTCGTCGACAAATCGATAACATCGCCAAGGGGCATCTTCTTGAACTTACGCAAGTTTTCGCGCAATCGGTCAAAGACCACCACTGTATCGTTCATCGAATAGCCGATGATGGTGAGCAAGGCGGCAATTGAGTTCAGTGAGAATTCAATTTGCGTGATCGACAAAAATCCTAGCGTCAGGATTATGTCATGTAACAAAGCGACGATCGATCCGACGCCCATCTGCAGCTCGAACCGAAACCACACATAAAGCATTACCAAGCCCATCGCGATGGCGAGTGCAGAGATTCCAGCCGAAAACAATTCACCGGAAACCTTCGGGCCGACGACTTCCACGCGTTTAAACTCGACACCCGGCATGATTTCGCGAAGTTCACCCTTGATGCGGTCAACTGTTGTGGACGCATCAGCGTTTGCCGGCGGCTGAAATCGGATCAACGCCTCTGTTGACGAGCCAAAGTTTTGGACTTGCAAATCACCAAGCTTTTCCGGCCCCAACTTATCGCGAACCGCCCCAAGATTGATTGGTTTCGACCAAGAGGCCTCAAGGATCGTGCCGCCTTTGAAGTCCACGCCCAAGTTCAGCCCGCGCGTGAAAAGGGAAATTAGTGACCCAATAACGAGTATGACTGAGATGAAGGCTGCAAGGCGCGCGAAACGAACAAACTTGAAGTTTGTTTGCTTTGGAATGTAGCGAATTAGTGGCCAGCGCATGGGCGGCTCCCAAATTTCGACGGATTTAAGTACGAACAAGCCACTAGATTGGCATCTTCTTCGGCTTGCGGGCCCAATACCACCAAGCAATCAAGATCTGAGTGACCAAAACAGCGGTGAAAACGGACGTGACGACGCCGATCGATAACGTCCACGCAAAACCACGGACGGGCCCAGCGCCGAAGATAAACAAGATCAACGCAGCCAAGATGGTTGTGATATTAGCGTCCATGATCGTCATGACAGCGCGGTTAAAACCAGCGTCGATGGCCATAGGCACGGAACGGCCAGCTGCGTACTCTTCCCGCATCCGCTCGTACAACAGAACGTTAGCATCCACGGCCATACCGATTGTGAGGATGAAGCCCGCGATACCGGGCAAGGTGAGTGTTGCGCCGACGATCGACATCGCGCCGAACATCAAAATCACGTTGCAGGCCAGTGCAATAAGCGCAATCCAACCGAAGAAACCGTAGGCAAGCGCCATAAAGGCCATGATCAAAATCACGGCCAAAACACCCGCTGTTGCACCTGCATTAATTGAGTCTTGGCCGAGCTCCGGACCAACAGTGCGCTGCTCTAGCACCTTTAAAGGCGCCGGCAATGCACCCGCACGCAAAAGGAGCGCTAAATCATTTGCTGATTCGACGGTGAATGACCCTGAGATTTGCCCAGAGCCACCAAGGATTGGCTCATTAATGCTTGGTGCTGAGATGATCTTGTTGTCCAGAATGATCGCAAAGCGCTTACCAACATTATCAACTGTTGCGCGACCAAAGGCACGGCCTCCGGCCCCGTCAAAACGGAAGGTTACAACGGGCTCGCCAGTTTGTTGGTTAAAGGAGGCTTGAGCATCAACTAAGCTTTCGCCATCGACCAAAGCACGTTTGCGAACCAGCAATACCCCGCCTTGATCGGCGTTTGGCAACAACACCGCGCCCGGTGGTATGCGGCCTGCCACGGCCTCTTCCAATGGCACGGAATCATCGACCATCTGGAAGGTTAGCTTCGCCGTCTGCCCGATAAGGGCCTTCAGCCGCTCAGGATCGCTTTCCCCTGGGGCCTGAACAACGATACGATCAATGCCTTGCCGCGTGATCGAGGGCTCCTTGGTGCCCGTCTCGTCAATCCGGCGCCGGATAACTTCGATCGACTGCTGGACGGCATTCGAGCGCAATTGTGCAACTGCTTGGTCGACCAAGCGAACCGTAATGGTCCCATCCGGCGTTGATGCGACGGTTATGTCTTTTGCAGCCGCTTGACCAATACTGCTGGTAACCGGCTGGCCAATCGCCTCAATACGCTTAAGAGCGTCAGGCAATTGGGCTGGATCTACCAGCTTGACGGTCGCCGTTTCATTTGAGGAACCCGCCCCTAAAAAGGCGAGGCGTGGGGCTTCGTTGAGCGCCCGCACCATATCATCGGAGACTTTTTCAAGCCTCGACGTGACGACGGCTTGGCTTTCGACCTCAAATAAAAGATGGGAGCCACCTTGAAGATCCAAACCAAGATTTATCCCCTTGTTTGGCATAAAGGCAGGCAGAGCGTCGCGCCAAGCCTGCGGCATGAAGCTCGGCGCGGCAAAAAGCCCGCCGACCAATACTGAGACGACAACAAGGATGATACGCCAACGGGCAATGTTTAACACGGTTCAAAGGTCTCGCGTTGTTAGGATTTCGCGTCGTTGGCTGCGACTGGCTCACCCTTACCGCGTACGGACGCGATCGTCGAACGAACGACGCGGACAGTGTTGTTTGGTGAAAGCTCGACGGCGACTTCATCGTCGGCGACCTTCGAGATTTTACCAATCAAGCCACCCGACGTCACAACAGTGTCGCCGCGACGCAGATTGGTAATCATCTCTTGGTGTTGCTTCCGGAGCTTTTGCTGCGGGCGGATCAGCAGGAAATAGAAAATCACCAAAATTGCGACCAGGGGCAAAATTTGGATCAAAAAAGCTTCTGGACCAGGCGCAGCGCCGGCGGCGGCTTGCGCGTAAGCAGGGGTGATCAACATTGGAACCTCGTGCTTGCTCGCCAAAACCGACAAATTTTAGCGCAGCTTGAAGCGGGGCGGGTAGCATGGTGCACTCGTCATCGCAACGCGCAGACGCTGTCAACAGTGTCACGGCTCTGTCAGCTAGGCTGTGCCTGACCTCGATTCTGGCCTATTCGCATGGTTTATGATCGATGAAGCACTTCTACGTATTGCGGCGGCTCTTGAGCGCATTGCGCCTCAACACGCTTCCGAACCTGACCTTTCGATTGCCGATACCTACTTTTGGAGCGCGTTAGAGAAACGTTTGATTGCCATTCCCCACCCTAAGCGTGTCCCTCTCGACCGTTTGTTGGGCATCGAAAGCGCTAAAGAGCATTTGCTCGAAAACATATGGCGCTTTGGAACGGGGCTACCGGCAAACCACGCGATGCTGTGGGGCGCGCGGGGCACCGGAAAGAGCGCGCTCGTTAAGTCTGTGCATTTTTCTTTGGTCAATGACGGTTTGGCTCTGAAACTCATCGAGATTTCGCGCGATGATATTGCGAATTTGCCAGCGCTTGCCGCTGTGTTGAGAAGTCGCCAAGAGCGCATTCTACTCTTTATCGACGATCTCTCGTTTGAACGCGGCGACCACAGTTATAAAGCGCTGAAATCCTTTTTGGATGGCGGCATTGCCGGCGACCTAACCAATTGCCTCGTGCTCGTGACATCCAATCGGCGCCATTTAATCAACCGCGAAACACCAGCAGAGGGCCTTGAACTCCGGCCAGAGGAAACGGCTGACGATCAAGTGGCACTTAGTGATCGGTTCGGTCTTTGGCTTGGCTTCTATCCAATGGATCAAGCGACTTACCTTGAAATCGTGCGCAGTTATTCAAAACTTCTGAAGCTAAGGCCAAATGACAAAGCACTGGACCGCCAAGCGCTCCAATGGGCCGCAAAGCGCGGTGGCCGTTCGGGTCGGGTGGCATGGCAGTTTATCGTTGACCGCGCCGGGGCCCTTGGAAAATCCGTCAGTTTTGAGGATTAGGCTTGCTTGGGCGCTTTCGCGCGCCGCGCCGCACCAAGCGCCTTTCGCCCCCAGTCACCGGCTTCGTGGGGATCATCCAAAGCGGATTCCGGCATTCGTCGATATGACATTGACGCAGTTTTTCCGGATCCGGAATCGTAAAAGAAGCGAGGGCAATCGCCCGCTGCGTCGAAGTCTGCGTCTAAAATGGCATCTGTTTTCAGATAGATCGCATCAAAGGCCAACAATGCGAACATGACCCCGTCGCCATAGACACCAGCCCCGCCAAACATACGGCGCACTGTAATATAAGCTATCGGATCAAAGAGTTCATGCGCCAGAGCGCGGAGGGCATCAAGCTCAGGATTCGCCGATGCCCTCTTTGCCACAGTCGTTAGGCAGCAGCGGTCTCAAGCGCCGAGAGAGCCGCATAGCGCTTCACGTGGAAATCGACATTGCCGAATTGCGCGTCGATCATGGTCAAGCGCTTGAAATAGTGACCAACGGCGAGTTCATCCGTCATGCCCATGCCGCCGTGGATTTGGATAGCCTCTTGGCCAACCAAACGACCCGCACGCCCGATCTGCACTTTCGCAGCTGAGGCAGCCTTCATGCGATCATGCGCGCTCTCACCCAGTTTCAAATTCACCATATAGGTCATGGAAACCGATTGCTCGGCCGCCATAAACATATCCACCATGCGGTGCTGCAGGACTTGGAACGAGGCAATCGCCACGCCAAACTGCTTGCGCTGACGCGCGTAATCCACAGTTTGGGCCTGAGCGACCTTCATCGCACCGCAGGCTTCGGCGCACAGTGCCGCAATCGCATGGTCCGTCACCGCTTCGACCAACGGCAAAGCGCCGTCAATGGTGCCAATCACAGCATCCGCGCCAACGGACACGTTCTCGAAATACACCTCTGACGCGCGGGATCCGTCCACCGTTGGGTAGTCACGCGTGGAAACACCCTTGGCGTCCTTTGGAACGATAAACACCGACACGCCATTGCGCTCACGACGCCCACCGGCGGTGCGCGCTGTAACGATGACGTGACTTGCCCATGGGGCCCCGATCACGACCGCCTTATGGCCGTTTATCAGGTATCCAGCGCCATCTTTGGTTGCCGTGGTTTCAAGATCAGCCAGATCAAACCGGCCCTTTGGCTCAGCATAGGCGAATGCAAAGATGCCGGTGCCGGACGTGATCGCCGTGCCGTGTTCTTCTTTTTGAGCCGCTGTGCCGGCGTGGGCCAGAAAATTACCGGCAACGACGACGGTCGGGATATAAGGCTCGACGACTAGGCCTTTCCCAAACTCTTCCATGACGATCATCGCGTCGAGTGGACCGCCACCGAGCCCGCCCATTTCCTCTGGCAATGGCGCCATTAGCAGGCCAAGCTCAGCGAACTCAGCCCACAACTCCGGACGCCAGCCGCTTTCCGACTTCAACGTGTTCTTACGAGCTTCAAAATCATATTTGTCGCGGACCACACGTGTGATGGTGTCGCGCAACATTGACTGGTCTTCGGTAAACTCGAAATCCATTGTGTTTCCCCGGCAGGCTTTTTTCGTTGAGAACGGATATTGGATAAACGTTTAGCGAGCCGGGACAGAAGGTCAAACCTCCCGCCCCAGCCCTCCAAACTTTTTGCAGACTTTTTGGCTTAGAGCCCCAGAACCATCTTCGCGATAATATTGTGCTGGATCTCGTTAGAGCCGCCGTAGATCGATGTTTTGCGGTTGTTAAAGTAGGCAGGCGCCGCCTGACCGGCATAGTTCGGGCCGATCGGGAACATGTTGTCGCCATCCTTTGGGAAGCCTCGAAAATAGGGCGCGCCATAAGTTCCAACAGCTTCCAGCGTCAATTCCGTAACGCGTTGCTGAATTTCGGTGCCTTTAATCTTCAAAAGCGAGCTTTCAGGGCCGGGGCCTTTACCCGCCGCTTCACGGGCCAGCGTGCGTAGTTCGGTAAACTCAAGGGCGGTCAGGTCGATCTCAAGCTCAGCAATCTTGCGTGAGAAATCACCGTCATTGAACAACGGCTCACCGTCGGAGAGTTCAGCGCGCGCAATGTTCTTCAACCGTTTGATCGCGTTTTTCGAGCGTGCAACGCCCGCGATGCCGGAGCGTTCATGCGCAAGCAGGAACTTCGCATAGGTCCAGCCTTCGTTTTCCTTGCCTACGAGGTTTTCAACTGGGACGCGGACATTTTCCAGCCAGACCTCGTTGACCTCATGACCACCATCGATGGTGATGATGGGGCGCACGGTGATGCCGGGTGTCTTCATGTCGATCAGAAGGAACGAAATGCCTTGCTGTTGTTTCGCTGTCGGGTCAGTCCGCACGAGCGTGAACATCCAATCCGCGTGCTGCGCCAGCGTTGTCCACGTCTTTTGACCGTTGACGACATAAAAGTCGCCATCGCGTTCAGCTTTGGTCTTTAGCGAAGCAAGGTCAGAGCCTGAGCCGGGCTCCGAATAGCCTTGGCACCACCACTCCTCACCATTCAGGATCGGCTTCAAAAAGCGCTCCTTTTGGGCGTCATTCCCAAAAGTATAAATCACCGGAGCGACCATCGTCACGCCAAATGGCAGAACTGGAACCGTTTCAGCGCGAGCGGATTCTTCAGAGAAAATGTAACGCTGGGTCGAGTTCCAACCTGGACCACCATACTGCTCCGGCCACGCCGGGGCTGCCCATCCGCGCTTTGCTAGAATCTTGTGCCATGCCAAGAAATCCTCGCGCGACAAGGCGTCGCGGCTCTCGCGCTCATGAAGGTATTTCGGGTAATTGTCGTTGATGAACGAGCGAACCTCGTCGCGGAACGCTACTTCTTCAGCGGTAAACTCTAGATTCATGGCGGACTCCCTCAATCACCGAAGCGCTATATTTCGCTAGTTGGGAGTGTTTTAGACGGCCACATCGTTCCGGCAAGGGTGCCGTTTACGTCAAGTGACACCCTGACTGTCAATTCTTCGGTTGTAACCGCTCATTTCGGCCACAAGCGGGCCTTTCACACCCTAAGTCGCCGATGTTCCGCTGGATGCGCTCGGAGCACAAACCGCTTTGAGAGCCTCGAATTCAGCGGCTTTTCGACCACCATTCTTGCCGGCTGCCACAGTGCGGCGAGCGATGCTTGCGGCATCCGATGCGAGCGCAATCACCCACTGGCTTCGGCCAATGCGTTGCTGACGAAAAGCGTCGGCCAGTTCCTTGGCATTGTCCGCCTTCATTTCCTTTGCGAAAGCGACGCAGCGCGCTGACTCCACAAATTGTGGGTCAGTCAGGCGCGTTGGCTTACTTGGTTGGGCAAAGGCGCCGCCGCTGATTCCAACCCCAAACACCACAATAAGACTTATCAGTGAACGAGAGACTGCCATTTTGGCCCCCAATTTGCATAGAGGGGATGTGCCAATTGAGCGCACCAAAGTCACGTTAATTTATCGTAATTCAATGAATTACATATGTTTAACAATAATTCTCAATCACGATTCCGCTGCAGGCGTTTAATCAAGCTTGAGGTATCAAGCCGACGGCCGCCATCCCGTATGATCTCGGCATAAAACTGGTCTACAATGGCCGTTAGTGGAAGGCTCGCGCCGTTTTCTCGCGCCTCGTCCAATACGATGCCAAGGTCTTTCCGCATCCACTCAACCGCAAAACCGAAATCAAACTTTCCATCGTTCATGGTTTGCCAGCGATTATTCATTTGCCACGAGCCAGCGGCGCCTTGTGAAATCGCCGCAATCGCTTTTTCAATATCGACGCCAGCTTGCTGGCCGAAATGCAACGCTTCTGCCAATCCTTGGACAACGCCCGCAATTGCGATCTGGTTCATCGCCTTTGCTAACTGCCCCGAACCGGCATCTCCGATCCGAACGATTGTTTTGCCATAGGCCGACATTACCGGAGAGCCGCGATCAAAGGCCGCTTGGGAACCTCCAACCATGATGGTCAATGCGCCATTGACGGCTCCTGCCTGACCACCTGAAACCGGGGCGTCCAACACTGCGATGCCTCTTTGTGCTCCTACCGCCTCCAATTCGCGCGCCACACTCGGCGATGCCGTTGTGTGATCAACGAATAACGCCTGCGGCGACATCGCCGAAAGCGCCGGCAAGCCAACCGCGCGCACATCGTCATCATTGCCGACGCACATGAAAACAATTTCTGCGCCAGCCACCGTTTCTTCGGGATTAGCGCCACTGATGCCTTGGAACTCGCTCGCCCACGCCACGGACTTTGAGCGCGTTCGATTGTAAACCTTAACCGAGTGTCCTGCTTTCGCGAGGTGGCCCGCCATCGGATAGCCCATGACGCCGAGACCGAGAAAAGCGACGGATGCCATGTTAGGCAAGAATCGGCGCGACGCCGAAACGGCTGCGGAAATAGGTTAAGCCTTCACCATCTCGTATCGAAAATGCAACCACTTCCCCCACCAGCATAAGATGGTCTCCTACCCAGACACGATCAACGACTTTGGCATCAAATGACGCCAGCGCCCGCGGCAAAATAGGGGAGCCTGTCCCTTTTGTTTCGTATTCACCGTCGGCGAGACTTTGGTCGCCTTTGCCTGCAAAACGCATCGCAAAATCAGCATCAGAAGCGGCAAGGACATTTGCCGCATAGCTTTGCGTTGTCGAGAAAAGCTCAAAGGAATCGGATTTGTCGCCCAAGCACCATGTGATCAACGGCGGTGACATTGACGCTGATGTGAAGGAATTAACCGTAAGGCCGTGTGCGCCACCTGCGCTGTCGCGGGTCGTGATGATGGTTACTCCGGTCGCAAAGCAGCCGAGCGCCTTGCGATAGGCTTGGACGTCAAAACTCATGATACTCTCTTTCCGATACCAAGCGGCATTCACATTCCTATAACCACGTCTGGTCACGCCGTTGAAACCACGTCTGGTGCATAAAGGGGTTCGGCTCAAGCCGCGTATCAGAGAAAGCACATCATGGCGTCCGCAGAACGTCCCATTATCATCAAGCGGGTGAAGAAGGTGGCCGGCGGCCACCATGGCGGCGCTTGGAAGGTGGCTTATGCGGACTTTGTTACCGCCATGATGGCCTTCTTTTTGCTGATGTGGCTGATCAACACCACGTCTCCCGAGCAAAAGCGTGGCATCGCCGATTACTTTGCTCCTGCCAGCGTTTCAGCTTCAACATCGGGTTCGGGATCAATCCTTGGCGGCACCGCACTTGGCAAGGAAGGTGCTCGCGAAAAAGGGGCTTCGCCAATTTTCGACCCGGCAGCGCCGTCTACGTCGCCAGACCCGGCATCAATCGAAGGCACGAATGGCACAGCTCAAGGCCAAGGCGCACCGCCCATCGAAGAGTCCGAGCTCGACAAAGCCATTGCCGCGCGCGAACAGGCTGAGTTTGAGCAGGCCGAGATGTCACTGCGCCAAGCCATGCAAGATTTGCCCGAACTTGCTGAGCTCTCGAAAAACCTGATCATCGACATGACCCCTGAAGGCCTTCGCATCCAAATTGTGGATCAAGAGGGGCGTTCGATGTTTCAGCCGGGCTCGGCAACGCCTAACCCGCGCGCACGTTTAATTTTACGGGCTGTGGCCAGTGTTATTCTGCAGCTTCCAAACAGGCTCAACATTGGCGGACACACGGATTCCGGCGCAAACGCAAATCCAGTCTACTCCAATTGGGAATTGTCAGCGGATCGGGCCAATGCAGCGCGGCGGATTCTTTCTGAAGCGGGAGTTTCCGATGATCGCGTGCACCAAGTAAGCGGGAAAGCAGGTTCGGAGCCTCTGTTTGCAGACGATCCGCTTCAAGCTGCCAACCGCCGCATTTCAATTGTTTTGCTACGCTCATCACCACCCTTGCCATCACGGCGCTCACTCTGAGTGCAGGCGCTCTGTTGCGCTGCAAGACATCATCGCGCGCTGATGACAGTTGGCACTTCTAGGCTAATGATGGGGCATGACTCAAAGCCCCGGCTCACTTGGTAAGTCAGGACCCGCACGCCAATTGAGGTTTTACCTCACGGCGCCCGGCCCCTGCCCGTATTTGCCGGGCCAGCAGGAACGAAAAGTGTTCACGGCCCTGGAAGTCGCTGAGTCAATTTCATTGAACAATGCGCTGACCCATGCTGGATTTCGGCGGTCCCAGAACATTGCGTATCGCCCGGCCTGCGAAGGCTGCGATGCTTGCGTCTCTGTGCGCATTCCCGTTTCAGCATTTGAGTTTCCACGAAAATGGGCAAAAATCCTCAATCGAAACGATGATCTGGTTGCAAATCTTAAGCCCGCTCGCGCGACTGAAGAACATTATTCTCTACTCCGAAGCTATCTGGATGCGCGCCACGCCGAGGGTGGCATGGCAGACATGACACCTTTTGACTTTGTTGGGATGGTTGAGGAAAGCACCGTCCGGACGGGTGTGGTTGAGTATCGAAATCGCGACGATGGAAGGTTAACGGCCGCCGCCCTCATTGATATTTTGGGCGACGGGATTTCGCTGGTTTATTCATTTTTCGATCCCGACTTGGTCCAAAGGTCGCTGGGAAGCTTCGTCATTCTTGACGCTGTCAGACGGGCTCAGTCCGCTGGTCTTGCTTATGTTTATCTCGGCTATTGGGTCCGAGGCTCAGAAAAAATGGCCTATAAGGCTCGTTTTAAGCCTCTGGAAGTTCTGGCGCCCGGCGGCTGGATGGACCTTGCCGTTTGGGAAGAAATGCGCGGCTTACGCTAAACCATCGCGCCGGCATAGTTTTGCAGGGCTTCAATGCGTTTGCTAATCGGCGGGTGCGAAGCAAACAGGCTTGCGAGGCCGACGCTCTCATTCTCTAAGAAAAAAGCACGTAGCTCCGCCGGTGCACCTTCCATCTGTGCGTTGCCGGCAACTTTCTTTAGCGCTGACGCCATAGCATCGGGATCTTTGGTCAACTCCACCGCCCCAGCATCGGCGATATATTCGCGCGACCGCGAAATCGCGAACCGAATAACCAGCGCCAATAACCATGCCATCGCGATAATCGCCAGGCCAATCAGAATTACAACACCTTCCGAGCCCCCGCCTCCGGAGCGCCGAGAACGCTGCCCGCGCCCCAAATTGGTGCGCCAGATATTGCGGAATACAATCTCACCAATAAACGAAAAGATACCTACAAAAATGATAGCGATCACTAATAGCTGAACGTCCTTATTGCGCACATGCGTCAACTCATGAGCCAGAACGGCCTCTAGCTCACGATCATCAAGACTGTCGATGAGGCCCGTCGTTACGGTTATGGCGTGTTGTTTATCATCAAGTCCGGACGCGAAAGCATTCAGCGCCGCACTTTCCGCGATCCGCAATGATGGCATGGTTAGGCCGCGAGAAATGCACAAATTCTCGAGGAGGTTCCAGAGTCTCGGTTGCTCCTCGCGCGTCACGGGGTGTGCGGAAGTCGCCAAGTCGATGATTTTCTGGTGGCCGAAATAAGCAATGACAAACCAGATTAGCGTCGCCAACAGAATGATTGGCCCAATTTGGAAGACCAGCAAAAGGGCATCGTCTAAAGCCGACTCAAAGCTATTATTTCCATCCGGAAGCGAAAGCGGCGTATTTGGTATTGAGGCTGAAGGGATCGGCGCTGACGGGTCATTGAGCGCCTGATTGATCGCTTCAAACGGCGCCGAGACGTCGTAGCTTTGATGTTGTATAGCCGAAGAATATCCGGACCCGACCGCCAAAAGTGCGATGCCGAAAACAACAAGCGCCAAAAGCACTGGGAACCCAAGCATGAGAGCCAGTGATTTGGCGTTATTGTTCCAAATATGCGTTCTCAAGCCGTAGGAACGGAACATTGAACCGAACCTAGAATTTCACTTCCGGTGCAACATTCGCTACAGCGCGCTCTTCTCCCAGATCAAAGAAGGTTTGCGCTGCAAATCCCATCGAGCTTGCAAACAAGACTGCCGGAAACTGTTGAATGGCGGTATTCAACTCGCCAACCGCATTGTTGAAGAAACGACGCGCCGCTGCGATCTTGTTTTCAATATCAGAAAGCTCTGCTTGGAGGGCCAAAAAGTTTTCGTTCGCTTTCAAGTCAGGATAGGCTTCGGAAAGTGCAAAAAGCTTGCCCAAAGCGCCAGAAAGCATGTTTTCAGCTTGAGCTTGAGCTTGAACGCCCGATGCCGAGGCGGCCGCGTTCCGCGCCGCAATGACAGCTTCCAACGTATCGCGCTCATGGCTCGCATAGCCTTTGACGGTTTCAACCAAATTAGGAACCAGATCACGGCGCTGCTTCAACTGAACATCAATGTCAGCAAAAGCCTGACCAGTCGTTTGGCGAAGCGCCACTAAACGATTGTATATCCCGATCAGTACCAGACCGATGACGACGACAAGGCCGAGGAGAATAAGCAAACCACTCATTTGTATATTCCTGTGCGAACCGCTCATCCACTATAATGCTTTTTTGGTTTAGCGCTATGGGAACGACTCTTCTGCTTCAAAAGGCACGCATATGCTGTGGCCAACCGCGCTGTCGCGGTAGAGACACTCGACGGCACGGGCGAAGTAGGGCGATAATCTATAAAGTCCTCTCGCGGAGCGCATGCCTTGTTTCAGAAAATCCTCGTCGCAAACCGCGCGGAAATTGCGAGCCGTATCATCAAAACAGCAAGGCGCATGGGCATCGCGACAGTGGCCGTCTATTCCGATGCGGATGCTGGCGCGCTCCACGTTCGGTTGGCCGATGATGCCATTCGGCTTGGCCCTGCGCCAGCCATTGAAAGCTATTTACGGAACGACCTGATCCTCGCCGCAGCAAAGGTTTCGGGCGCTCAGGCAATACATCCCGGTTATGGGTTTCTGTCTGAAAATGCCGATTTTGCCGAACAGTGCGCGGCGACGAATATCGCCTTCATTGGGCCGAAGCCTGATGCCATTCGCGCGATGGGCTTAAAGGATCGTGCAAAGGCAATTGCCTTGGAGGCTGGTGCCCCTGTTTTGCCAGGCTATTGGCAGGCCGATCAAAGCCAAGCGGTGCTGCATGAAGCCGCGCTTTCAATCGGGTTTCCGTTGCTGGTAAAGGCGGTAGCAGGCGGCGGCGGACGCGGTATTCGCCGCGTGGACAGCATCGATGAGTTGGTCGGGGCCGTATCGGCGGCGCGGCGCGAGGCGGCGGGCGCGTTTGGCGATGATCGCGTGATGTTGGAAAAGCTGGTGCTTAACCCGCGCCACATTGAGGTTCAGGTTTTTGGTGATAGCCATGGCAATGTCGTGCATCTGTTTGAGCGCGATTGCTCAATCCAACGCCGCCGACAAAAACTAATCGAGGAAGCGCCAGCCCCGGGCGTCTCGCCTGAGGTGCGAGCCCACTTGACGGCGGCAGCGATTAAAATTGCGAAAGCCGTGCAGTATCAAAATGCCGGAACGGTAGAGTTTGTCGCCGATGGAACCGGGCCTTTAACAACGGAAGGGTTCTGGTTCCTTGAAATGAATACCCGCCTACAAGTTGAGCACCCTGTCACGGAAGCCATTACAGGTCTTGATCTTGTGGAGTGGCAATTGCGTGTCGCCGCCGGTGAGGAGCTGCCGCTAACCCAAAATCAGATCGCCTTGAATGGCTGGGCGATTGAAGCGCGCCTTGTGGCAGAAGACCCCGCAAAAGGCTTTTTGCCATCGAGCGGATTGATTGAACATTTCGATCTAGCCGGTCCCGGTTTGCGTCTAGATGCGGGCTTTAGTGCAGGCGATTTTGTGCCGGATAGCTACGATAGCCTGCTGGCAAAAGCGATTTGCCACGGCGAGACACGAGCTGAGGCCGTGAGCGCATTGGCTGATGTGCTGGAAGGGGCGGTAGTAGTCGGGCCAGCGGTGAACGCAGGCTTTGTTGCACGTGTGCTCCGCCATCCGACATTTACTGCTGGGACCGCCGATACCGGCTTTCTTGATTCCTACGCAGCCGATGTCGCGACGCCTGTCTATGACGATCCCCGCCGCGTTGCATTAGCAGCCCTTGCCCACTGGCAACTTGCCGACGCAAAGCCTCGCGCCTCGCGCTCACCGTGGCACAAAATCGATGGATGGCGACTGAATGCGCCGGCACGGCGCACGATCTGGTTTGAAGTCAACGGACAGGAGCGAGCAGCGTCTGTGATCGGCAATGATGAAAGCCTCGCAGTATCAATCGGTGGTGTAACCAGCGTTTTTCAGCGGTCAGCGATTTCGCTAACCGACGTGGATTCGATTGCCGTTTCTGACGGCGCTCGCGTGATCCGTGCCAAGGTTAGCGGCAACGGCGTTGACGTGTTTGATCGCGGTGAACGCTTTACATACCGCTATCCGCAACCCGGCGCGCACGCCGATGAGGCCGAGGCAAGCGATGCAGTAGTAGCGCCGCTTCCCGGAAAAGTGGCCATGCTCCATGTCGGCACTGGTCAAGCCGTAACGAAAGGCATGGCGTTGGCTGTGCTTGAGGCCATGAAAATGGAGCATACGCTCAATGCAACCCGAGACGGTGTGATTAGCGAGATCCGTATCTCCCCCGGTGCGCAAGTTAAGGCGGGCGACGTGTTGATCCGCCTCGAAGCATTGGCAGAGGGCCAAGCCGCATGACCGGGGTGACTCTCTATGTCGTTTCAGGTTTGGTTTCGGCTCTGTTAGTCGGCTTGGCTTGGTTACTTGGCTTTCGCCAAACCGCGCGCATTGCAGATGTTCAGGCAGCGTTAGCAATGATCGCCGATGCGGAACCGGATTTCATTGTTGAAGGCGATGTAGTGCTGGATAAAGCTGGGAAAGCCGCCTTAGTGCCCGGGACAAATGGGAGTTTCTGCACTGTCCGTGCCTTGGGAGACGGCTTCACACTGCGCCGATTTGGTCCCGGAACCCTACAAGTTCGCGAAGAAGCCGGACGGCTCACGGTCACCAGTGCTGATATCGGGTTCCCAAAAATGGTATTAGAGCGGGCATAGACTTCGCTCGCAAAAGCTGCTTCCCGCTACGGCAGTGTTGCCCGCTGCGCCGCGACCCGTATGATTGTGGCCAACATCAAAAAGCGCGCAGCGCATTATCCAAAGGGAGAGACCATCATGATTTCTTTGATCGCAAATTTTACCGTGAAAGACGGCAAGCAAGCTGAGTTTGAAGCTGGCATGAAGGTAATGGCTGAGGCGGTTTTAGCCAACGAGCCCGGCGTGAAACTATATCAACTCAACAAAAAGAAGGGCTCGGAAACCGAATACTTCATGATGGAACTCTATGCGGATGCAGAAACGCTCGCCGCGCACGATAAGACCGACCACATGAAGGCTGCAATTCCGATCCTGATGGCCTGCTTTGCCGCTCCTCCACAGATCATCATGGCCGAAACGGTCAACTGATCTAGGTTAAAGTCGAACTACCGGAGCACCAACTATGGAACTTGCTTTCACGCCTGACGATATCGCCTTCCGCGACACGATCCGCACCGGGATTGCGCAAGCCTATACGCCAGAGCTTAGGGCTCAAATGGCGCTGTCGAAGAATGGCTATCTTGACAAGGCAGGCCAAATCGCTTGGCAGAAAGCATTGCACAAATTGGGCTGGGTCGCACCAGATTGGCCCGTTGAGCATGGCGGGACCGGCTGGACGGCAACGCAGCGTTACATCTTCAACATGGAGACTGCGTCCGCAGGCTGCCCAACGGTCTCACCGATGGGTTTGAAAATGGTGGCTCCTGTGATTTTGGCTTTCGGCTCACCAGAGCAGAAAGCCAAACATCTGCCGCCGATTCTGTCGTCCGACATTTGGTGGTGCCAAGGCTATTCAGAGCCGGGTTCGGGCTCTGATTTGGCTTCCCTGCAGATGAAGGCTGAGCGCAAAGGTGATACTTATGTGCTCAACGGGTCCAAAATCTGGACAACACACGCTCAATGGGCGGATTGGATTTTCTGCCTCGTGCGCACCAGCACCGAGAAGAAGAACCAAGACGGCATCTCCTTCATCTTGGTTGACATGAAGACACCGGGCATCACGGTCAGCGCGTTGCCAACACTCGATGGGCCGCCTGAGGGCCAACAAGAAGTCAACCAGGTGTTCTTTGAGGACGTGGTGGTGCCTGTCTCCGGTTTGATCGGCGAAGAAGGCAAAGGCTGGACGTACGCTAAATATCTACTCGAGTTTGAACGCGGTAACGCCTATGCGCCGGGCTTGAAGAACATGCTGCGCAAGGTCCGCAAGCTGGCCTCGGTTGAACAATCCGGCGGAGAGCCTCTGATCCGCGATGAAGCGTTTGCCAGCAAAGTAGCCAATCTTGAAATGAAGGTAGAAGCGCTAAACTTCACGGAATTGCGGGTGTTCTCGTCCATGGCAGCAGGCGGGCGCCCTGGTGCGCAATCCTCAATGCTCAAATGCGCAGGCTCCGAAGCCCAACAAGCGATTACTGAACTAGCGTTAGAAGCCGTCGGGGCTTACGCGCAGCCTTTCGTATCCGATAGCTGGGCACACTTGGCGCCGGGAGCCAACGATGCGCTGCCGACGCCGGAATATGCAATCACTGCCGCACCAAGCTATTTCAACTACCGCAAAACCTCGATCTATGCGGGCTCCAATGAAGTTCAGCGCAATATTTTGGCGAAGATGGTCTTGGGTCTTTAGGACTCAAGACCAATCCAGCTTTGATTAAGCGGCGTCTGGATCGCTCGCAACGCCAACACGCGCCGCCAATGAAGCCGCCATAAATCGGTCGAGATCCCCATCAAGAACACCTTGGGTGTCAGACGTTTCGACGTTGGTGCGCAGGTCTTTGACCATCTGGTACGGTTGGAGCACGTAAGAGCGGATTTGGTGGCCCCAACCAATGTCGGTCTTGGTATCTTCTAAGGCTTGAGCCGCGGCTTCTTTTTTCTGCAATTCAGCCTCATAAAGCCGCGCCCGCAGCATGCCCCACGCGATTTCGCGGTTGCGGTGTTGGGAGCGCTCCGACTGAACAGCCACGGCGATATTCGTTGGAATGTGGGTTAGGCGGACGGCGGAATCAGTTTTGTTAACATGCTGACCGCCGGAGCCCGAGGCGCGGAACGTATCAACCCGTACGTCCTTATCATTGATGATAACCTCGATCGTGTCGTCGATCACCGGATACACCCAGACGCTTGAAAAGCTGGTATGGCGGCGGGCGGCACTGTCGTAGGGCGAAATGCGGACGAGGCGGTGGACACCGCTTTCAGTTTTGAGCCAGCCATAAGCGTTCGGGCCCTTGATCAACAGGGTGGCGGATTTGATGCCAGCCTCTTCACCTTGGCTTTCGTCAATAATTTCAACACCCATCCCGTGTGCGTTCGCCCAGCGCGCGTACATGCGGCGCAGCATTTCAGCCCAGTCTTGGCTCTCCGTACCGCCGGCACCAGCATTGATTTCAAGGTAGCAATCATTGGCGTCTGCTTCCCCGGAGAGTAGCGCTTCAAGCTCGGCACGATCACCGCGCTCTTTGGCATGGCGAAGCGCATTTTCTGCCTCGGTGAGCATTTCTTCGTCACCCTCGGCTTCAGCCATTTCGGCGAGTTCGAGATTGTCGTTCAGATCGCGCTCTAGTTCTTGAACGGCCCCAATCGAGGCCGCGAGTTTGTTGCGTTCCTTCATTAAGGCTTGCGCCTTTGAGGCGTTGTCCCACAACGAAGGGTCCTCAGACATAGCGTCGAGTTCATCGAGACGATGGGTCGCCGGTTCCCAGTCAAGGCGGCGCTTTAGAAGGGCGATAGATCGGCGAATGTCTGCCGACAGCGCCTCAAGGTCGGCGCGCATAAGAAAGCTCCGGTACTGTGAAGTGGGGCGGACTAACGCCTAGCAGGTTTAGTGACAAGTCAATGCAACAGCGAAGCCAAAGGATCAGTAAAGGCCGCCAACCTCTTCGGGCGCCTTTTGCGGTTCCTCACCGCTTCGTGGGCGCAATTCGGGAACCGGCTCTCCATTGTCAAATGTGATAGTCGCGGCAGGCGTAGTCCGCACCGACGATGGCGCATTCGGGTTTTCGGCTGGCCGATTTGCGGCCATTTTCGCCGCTGCAATAGCTCTAATTTGACGTACGCGATTGATTTCGCCGACCAGCTCGGGCGAGGCCGCAAATGGAGAATCGGGGACGCCCTTTAGGGCCGCAGCCATAAAGTCTCGAAACACAGGCGCAGCAATCAGGCCGCCCACGGCAGCTCTGCCCATGCTACGGGGTTGATCGTAACCAATATAGACACCAGCAACGATGGTTGGGGTGAAACCGACAAACCAAGCGTCCTTATTGTCATTCGTGGTGCCGGTTTTACCCCCGACCGTGCGTCCAAGCGCTTTCACTTGATAGCCAGTTCCATTAGCAACAGCGCCTTCAAGCATTTCGATCATGGTCCACGCGTTTGCTGGGTTCATGACTTGCGTGCCCCGCGGGCCCAACAACGGTGGGAAATCATCCTTGGTGAAGTTTGCGCATCCCGGGCAAGCGCGATCATCAGCCCGCCACACGGTGGCACCGCGGCCATCTTGCAAACGATCAAATAAAGAAGGCGCAACGTAACGTCCGCCATTAGTAAAGACGCTATAGGCTGCCGTTAGGCGGTAAACGGTCGTGTCGGCGGCCCCCAGCGCAATCGCTAAGTTTGGCTCAACTTTGTCGTACGCTCCAAAACGGCGGAAATAATCAACCACGTTCCGAATACCCGTGGCTTGAGCTACCCGCACCGTGACGGTGTTCCGGGACAATGCCAAGGCGCGCGACACTGGCATCGCGCCATAGAAACGGCCATCAGAATTCTTGGGTGACCAGTTATTCCGTGCTGTGAAGGGGGCGTCTGAAAAAATGGAATCTTTTGTGAAACCGCGCTCAAGCGCTGCTGCATACACCAAAGGCTTAACTGACGAACCGGGCTGCCTGTAGGCCTGCGTTGCCCGATTAAAGCCTGTGCTAAATGTCGAGTATCCGCCAACCATGGCAAGCACCCGACCCGTGTGGGTTTCAATAGCGACCATGCCGCCTTGCACATTTGGCTCTTGCTTTATCTGCCAAGCACCCGGTTCAATCGCACCACTGTCTGTCCGCTTTTCTGCACGGCCTACCCATATAACTTGACCAACGGCCAAGGGTCGCGAGCGTTTTGCCCATGCGACATCGTCGCCAGTGACTGAAATCACCTCGCCTTTATCAATGCCAATGCGGCCACCGTCAGCCAACACAACGCCGCGTGTCCAAGCTCGGTTCGGCATAGGGGGCAGTTTGAACGCAGCGAGGCGATCAGGCCAACCGGCCCCAGCATCAATGGTCCCCAGCGGCCCACGCCAATTCTGCTGGCGATCAAAGGCCTCGAGGGCGCGCCTTAAGGCTCTTCTCGCTTCTTCTTGCAGGCGCAGATCAAGCGATGAGCGAATGGCGAACCCTCGGGTATAGGGCGCGTCTTCGCCAAAGCGGCGGATCAATTCGCGGCGCACTTCCTCAACGAACTCGCCAGCATCCGCGGCAGCCCATGAGCCAGCAGCCCGCGTTTGAACGTTGAGTGGTTCGGCTTTAGAGGCGGCGGCTTGGGCGGCGGTGATAAAGCCATTCGTGGCCATTCGATCCAGAACCCAATTGCGGCGCGCAAGGGCACGCTCTGGGAACCGTGTTGGATGATAGTTGTTGGGCGCTTTAGGCAGCGCGCCCAAATAAGCGGCTTGCGCAAGGGAAATCTCATCAAGGGATTTGCCAAAATAGTTTTGGGCCGCAGCCGACACGCCATAGGAGCGAAGACCAAGAAAAATCTGATTGAGGTAAAGCTCTAAAATACGATCCTTCGAAACTTGGCCTTCGATGCGAATAGCAAGTGCGATCTCGCGCACTTTGCCCACTACTTTGCCGATGGCGGAACCTTCATTTTCAGGCTGTTGAACAAGTACGTTCTGCGCAACTTGCTGCGTGATGGTAGATGCACCTTCAAGGCGGCGGCCCGAGGCAACATTGTTTATGTTCGAAATGCTGGCTCGCACAACGCCAGACCAGTCAACGCCGGAGTGCGAATAGAAGTCCTTGTCTTCGGCTGCCATGAAGGCGGCAATGACGTGATCGGGTATCGACTCAATGGGTGCAAAGGACCGATTTTCGCGCGCAAAAACGCCAACTAATTGTCCGTCCTGTGCGTAAACGCGACTGGAAACAGGGGGTTGATAGTCAGCGATTGACTTGACGCTGGGCATACCAAGCAGGGCCGCCGCCACGATCAACGCCAGCGCCGTGATACCGAGTGCGGCACCGGCAGCGGCTAAAAATCCAAGGCGGCGGAAAAAGGCTAGCATGGAACCTCTGGATGCCACATTATGACAATAATCGCAGAAATGGCCAAATGCGCCAGTTACACGAAACACGCAGGGACGTTATGGCGCGTAGCGAGATTTCTTCCAAGTAGAGTGCTGCAGAACCTACAGGAAATAAGCACTAACGCGCGGAGGCGACCGCTTGAGACGCACCGAAATGTTGGTCGATTGCGCGACTAACCGCCAACATTTGATTGCGCCGAAACACCGGATCCTTGAGGCGTTTTTCATCCGTTGGCGAGGACAGAAACCCCATTTCCAGTAGGATCGCTGCGACATCGGGCGCGAGCAAGACAAAGAAGCCGGCGTGACGATGGGTGTTCCGTAGCATTGGACCGGCTTGCTCAAGCTGCGGCAGCAGCGTTTGGGCAAAGGCCGCAGACTGATTGCGCGTATCGCGTTGGGTGAGGTCAGTTAGAATTTCGGATACTTCGCCCGAATGTTGCTGGGCGGCGTCCACGAGCCAATCTTGGCGAGACATTAAAGAACGCGCGCGTTCACCCCCGGCATCCGACAATGTGTAAATAGAAGCGCCTTCAGCGGTTGGGCCGCCTGAATCGGCGTGAAGGGAAATAAAGAGCGCAGCGTTGGCGTCCCGGGCGATCTTCACGCGTCGCTCAAGGGTCACAAAAACGTCTGTTTCGCGGGTCAAAACTACGCGGTATCGCCCAGTAGCGCGTAGAAGATCTCGAAGCAGGATCGCCGACGCCAAGGTGATGTCTTTTTCGAGTGTTTTTGCAGCCCCCGTTGCACCGGGATCCTTACCGCCGTGTCCAGCGTCAATTACCACCGTTATTGGACCCTTAGGACGTGGCGGCGAGAAAACGGTCGGCTGAACAGAAACTGGCATAGCACCCGACCCAGCGCCACTTGGCATCGGGCGTGTGCTTCGCACTTGAGCAAAAACGGCATTACTGGCGCTTTCGAGTTCGTAGCGCAGTCGTGAACCGCCAATCCCGCCAAGGATTTCTTCGCGGGCAATTTTTACGGGGCCTGACAGGTCCAATACGATCCGGGAAACGGTATCTGAGGTATTGGCCCACCGTATCTGGCGGACGAGCCCCTGCCCGGCTTCTCGACCTGTTCCTTGCGATCCCATCGTGAAATTCAAGCGTGGAAAGTCGAACACCAAACGAGGCTCTGGCGAAGGAAGCGCAAAAATCCGCGCGTTTAGTGCGTCCCCCACCGCGCCAGAATAGGCGATTGTTACGATCGTTCGACCTGACTCGGCTTTCGCCTCGACACTTGTGATCCTGACGCTGCCTGCCTCGGCGGCGGCTTGAGCGGGTCCGCAACTCGTTAGCGCGAACTGCCCGAACGCCACTAAACAAAGCACTGCAATCACCCGCAGGGCATCTTTGATGGACAGAGCTGCGGACCGAAAAAGTGCCACTTGGAATCCCTGAAACAACACCACTCTAGAGCGCGATAATGCTTATCAAAAGGTTGACAGCGCGTTGATTGTAGTGGGCCCCGCTTTCCTTTCGAGAAAAACTGAGGCAGGGTCTGTCTTGTCATGAGTCCAGCCGTGTCAATGCGGCCAAACATGCAAATTTTTACGGGAGAGCGACGCGGCTTGAGCGGCGCTCGATCCGGCACCCGGCGAACTCGTTTCGTCGACCCACAGGACCAATGCGCCAATGGTTGAGCGCGGATGCATTCGGGCTGAACGCCCTCTGCGCTCCCTCCCAGCGGCAGCTTCACCGACTTTTGTCAGCTTCACGGATGCGGCCGCGCCCAGCGCGAAAGCGCTTCCCCTCGCGCGCCGCGCCGTCCCGAACCAAAGGGACCCCCTTTATGTCACGTACAATGTTGATCGACGCCGATCACCGGGAAGAGACCCGTGTGGTAGTGCTCGACGGAGACCAACTCGAGGATTTTGATTTCGAAAGCGCCACGAAGAAACAACTTCGCGGCAACATCTATTTGGCAAAAGTCACGCGTGTGGAGCCTTCGCTCCAAGCCTGCTTTGTAGAATATGGTGGCAATCGGCATGGCTTTTTAGCCGCCGGCGAAATTCACCCCGACTATTATCAAATACCCGCGTCAGACCGTGCTGCATTGTTGGCTGAGGAAGCCGCTGCTGCCGCTAGCCATGACGACGATGATGATAGCGACGAGACCGATGATGATGGGCGGGCGCGTCGGGCGGCTTCGCGCCGTTACAAGATCCAAGAAGTTATTCGCCGTCGGCAAGTCATGCTGGTTCAAGTGGTTAAGGAAGAGCGTGGCAACAAAGGTGCTGCGCTAACAACCTATCTATCCTTAGCGGGCCGTTATTGTGTCTTAATGCCCAACACCCCGCGCGGTGGTGGCGTTTCTCGCAAGATTACGGCTGTCACCGACAGGAAGCGCCTCAAGAAGATCTCAGCCGATCTCGAAGTGCCACAAGGCATGGGGCTGATCATCCGCACCGCCGGCGCCAAACGGACAAAGGCCGAAATTCGCCGTGACTACGAATACCTCCTGCGGCTTTGGGACGATATTCGTGAGCGGACGCTGGCTTCAATGGCACCGGCGGCCATTCATGAAGAAGACAACCTCGTTAAGCGTGCCATCCGTGATCTCTACGAAAAAGACGTAAGCGGCATTTATGTTGCTGGCGAGCATGCCTATCGTGAAGCCAAAGACTTCGTTCGGATGCTGATGCCGAGCCATGCCAAGAAGGTGATGCACCACAAGGATCGCCAACCCATCTTCTCGTCTTTCGGTGTTGAGCGGCAGCTTGATGAAATTTATTCACCCGTCGTTCAACTCCGTTCGGGCGGCTACATCGTCATCAACCAAACCGAAGCTTTGGTTGCCATCGACGTAAACTCAGGGCGGGCGACGAAAGAACGCTCGATTGAGTCAACAGCACTGAAAACGAATTTGGAGGCCGCTGAAGAAGCATGCCGCCAAATGAGGCTTCGCGATCTGGCCGGTCTGCTCGTCATCGATTTCATCGATATGGATGAGTCGAAAAATGATCGGGCCGTTGAAAAGAAAATGAAGGACGGTTTGGCGCTCGATCGTGCGCGCGTTCAAATGGGGCGGATTTCAGGGTTTGGCTTGCTGGAGATTTCCCGCCAACGCCGTCGAACAGGCATTATGGAGGGCTCCTCTCATATCTGCCCAAGTTGTGACGGTTCGGGCCGGATTCGAAGCGCCGATTCGGCCGCGTTAGCCCTGCTTCGCCAACTTGAAGACGCGACTATGGATACCAGCATTGGCATCCTAACCGCACGAGCCTCGATGGATACGGCGCTCTACCTCCTCAATGAGAAACGTGACCATCTTTCCCTAATCGAAGAGCGTCACCAAGTCATTGTGCGGGTATTGGCGGATCCAACACTGCCGCCCGGCCGGACCGAAATCGAAACAACGGAACGCGCTGAACCTCTCGACCCAGAGACCGAAGCCATGCTCGCGGCTCGAAATGCCTCAACACGGTTACGCGCCCCCGAACCCGACGAGTTTGACGAGGTTGAGGAGGAAATTGACGACGAGGTTGACGCCAACGAAGAGGACAATGACGGTGAGGCGGCTGAGGCCGATGATGGCGCAGCAGACACACGCCCCGCTGTGCGTGGTGAGACAGAAGAGAGCGCAGACGGTCGAAAGAAGCGCAGACGCCGGCGGCGGCGCGGTGGAAGCCGCGACAGCGCTCGTGATGGCGTTACCGAAGCCGTTGGCGATGGCAGCGAGATTGAGAGTGAAGCCGCCAGCGCCTCGGACGACGACGATCCGACTGAGGAAACAAGTGACGACGCCCCGCGCGCAGGGGAGACAGCCGCAGAAACAGAAAGCCGGCGACGGAGACGGCGTGGTCGGCGCGGTGGTCGGCGTCGGCGCGAAGGCGAAGAAGTCAATGTGGCCGGCGGTGAGGGTCATCTGGTCGAAGCCGACCCCGGCGCTGACGGCGGTGAACCGAGCGTAGATCAGTCTGGCGTTATGGCTGCAACAGCCCCTTCTCCAGAAGATGCACCGTTAGAAACAAGCGCGACCGAACCAGAAGCGATACCAGCGAGTGTAGACGTGGCACCCGCAGCCTCGATCCAAGATATCGACGTATTGCCACGTTCGGCCGATGAAACGGTTGCGGATGCCCCTGAGCCATCGGCGCCGATCGCACCAGCAATCGATGCCGCAACGCCTACGATCATTGACGACGGGATATCGCCGGAAGAAAACTCACCGGCGGAGCCCATTCTAGCCGATCAACCCGTTGTTGATCCACCGCCGAAGAAGCGTGGTTGGTGGCAGCAACGGTTCGGCGGTTAAGTATTACAGTTTGGTGAGGGAGAGTGTTTGGCCGTGTTTCCGCCACACTCTCCCGGCATCGACTTCCTAAATCTCAGTCCGTGGGGGCGGGCAATTGGAGCGATTGAATGCCAATATCGTCCTCAGCTTCTCGCAACGCCTTCATCGCATTGATGTCCTTTGCGCTGGTTATCGCGCCGGGCGCTGCCAATAGCCAAACCCTTATCCGCGACTCTGAGATTGAGGGCATGTTGAAGGTCTATTCAGACCCGATCTTAACAGCCGCTCAACTCAACCCTGAGGACGTGCGCATTCGCCTGATCGCGGATAAGTCCGTCAATGCCTTCGTGACTGAGGGCCAGCAGATCTTCTTCCATACTGGATTGATCTTGAAGGCCGAGACGCCAAACCAACTCAAGGGCGTGATCGCCCACGAAACCGGCCATATTTCAGGCGGGCACCTAGCACGTTCAACAGCAGCGATGGCCGATGCCATGCGCCCAGCCTACATCACAATCGTTTTGGGATTGCTTGCGATTGCCGCTGGTGCCGGTGATGCCGGAAGCGCCTTGATCGCTTCATCGCAGCAATTCGCTTTGCTCAATTTCCTGCAATACAGTCAGGTTCAGGAATCAGCCGCCGATCAGGCCGCCGTGAGCTTTCTCGATGCCACGGGCCAATCATCGCTCGGTCTCGTGGCCTTCTTTCAAGGCTTTGCTTATAACGAGGTTATGACCGAAGCGCGGCGTGACCCATTTTTCCGGTCTCACCCCCTTTCAAACAGCCGCATTGCCGCCTTAGAGAGGCGTGCCAATGCCAGCCCCTACCGCGACAAAGTTGACCCGGCTGAGGATATTGAAAGCTTCGCGCTGATGCATGCAAAGCTTAAAGGTTTTCTGGAGCCCCCGCAGCGCACGCTGATGACCTTCAAGGACGACAACTCAATTGCTGGCCGCTACGCGCGGGCCATAGCGCAATACCGTACACCAGACATGACAGCGGCCCTTACATCCATTCGCGGATTGATTGCCGATCAACCAAACAATCCCTTTTTCTATGAGCTCGAAGGCCAGATGCTCTATGAGAATGGGCGGATAAAGGAGTCACTCGAGCCCTATCGAAAATCTCACCAGCTTGCCCCGCGCGAGCCATTGATTGCCGTCTCGTTTGCGCGTGCCTTGGCTGAAAGCGGTGATCTCGCCTCGATGAACGAGGCCGTGCCAATCTTGCGTGTGGCCTTGGTGGAAGAGCCTGACAACGCCTTTGCATGGCGAACCTTGTCGATGATTCATGACCGGAAAGGGCAAAAAGGAGCTGCGCGTTTAGCGGCCGCCGAAGAAGCGTTTTGGTTAGGCGATAGCCTTCGCGCCCAACAATTCGGACAGGTGGCGCGCGATTTGCTGCCCGTGGGCTCGCCTGAACGTCGACGGGCTGAGGATATCGTTTTGGTGACTGAAGTGGCGGCAATCCGGCAGCAACGCCGCAGTGGCGGGCCTAGGTTTTCAATAAATGGGGCGGGGTTCTCTGAGGCAGCCACCGCGCGTTAACGCCTTTGGCTTAGTATGGGTTGAGATTTGTGATCACCTCAGCTTCCGGATGCCCTCCCATGCGCTTGTTTTCTCGTTTGGCTCTCAGCGTTGCCCTTATTGGTGCACTGGCTCTCAGCAGCTGCACTAACCCCAGCCCCTCAGCGTCGGGCAAGGCCGACCCAGCAATTTTGGCGTCCCTAACACCCCAGCAACAAGCTGCGGTACGCGCCCTGATCCGTGACACCCTCATTGAAAACCCCGACATTCTGACTGAAGCCTCACTCGCATTGACAGCACGCGAGAAAGCAAAGGCCATGACGAAGGTGATGGCCGAAGCCGCAGACGTGTCGATGGGTCCAAAGGATGCGCCGATTACCGTTGTTGAGTTTTTCGACTATCGGTGTGGTTTTTGCCATGCGGCAAACGATTATGTTTTCAACCTCGTAAAGACACGCAAAGACGTTCGCGTTGTCTTTAAAGAGCTGCCGATCCTGTCGGCTGAATCCGAAGAAGCATCGCGCGCCGCTCTCGCTATACACATGCAAAACCCAGCAAAGTATCCCGAATTCCACCGCGCTTTAATGCAGTTCAAAGGCGATCTGAACATGACGGTGGTGGAGCGCATCGCAGGTGGCATGGGCATCGACATCGCCCGCATGAAAGAAGACATGGATAAGCCTGCAGTGATGGATCACATTTCGGCGGTGCGCGGTCAGGCGCAGGAGCTTGGGATCAACGGAACACCCGGCTTTATCGTCAATGGCGAAATGGTATCGGGTTTCAACCAGCCCGCTATCGATGCCGCCATCAATGCCGCGGCAGGGAAAACCTGATCAACTTGAAGCGCCAGCGATTGGGATGATTTGGCCGGAAACGAACCCTACATCATCTAAAGCAAAAGTTTTTGCTAAGGCGGCCACCTCTTCAGCCCGCCCTAACCGCCCCATTGGTACCCGCGCGAGTAAACGCGGGCCTTTGACTGGGTCTGCCAGCAGGGCCTTTGGATAGTAGGTTTCGGTTTGGATAAAGTTCGGCGCAATGGCGTTTACCGAAATGCCATACGGAGCCAACTCAAGCGACAGCGACTTCACAGCCGCGTTCACAGCGCCGCGCGCAGCGGCATAACCACAAAAGCCAGGAATTCCCCCAATAGGCCCCGCTGAGGTGATGAACAAAATGCGGCCTGCACCATTCGCTTGCATGTGACGAGCGGCAGCGCCAGCGAAAACCAACGCTTCAAGCGCAAGGCGTTCAAAAAGAGGCCTAAGCTGCTGCATCGAGAGTGCGCCAATGGGCGTGCGCGGTGCCGGTGTGGCTGGTGCGATAATGATCGCGTCTAACACGCCGCCTGCAGCTTGAATTGCGCGCTCCACAAGGGCCTCGGGATGATCCCAAGGTAGATACGCCACACCATCAATGCTGATGTCGTCGAACACAGCGGGATCACACGCCCATACGTGGGCTCCAGCATCAATAAGGGCCTGGATAATGACTGGATTGGCAAATCCAAGGCCGTCAGTAACGAGGATTGTGGGCTTGCGATTCGTGTCACTCATCGTTGTGGGTGTCTCCGTCTAATTACTTATCGCGCCACCACATTTGTAAAGCATCGGCCTGACAGTGGAAGCTTCGAACGGCTGCGCACTCGTGTCGTGCTGGACAGCGCTTCTAGCCTCAGCATAGGGTGGCAATGGACAGCGAACGAGCACCTCGTTTGTTCGCACGAGCGAAGATTATGGCGGGACTAATGAGCACCGAGCATTTTGATGTATTGATTGTTGGTGCTGGAATATCGGGGATCGGTGCTGGCTATCACTTGCAAGACAAATGTCCCAAACGGACATTTGCGATCTTGGAAGGCCGCAACAACATTGGTGGCACTTGGGATTTGTTCAAATATCCCGGCATCCGTTCTGATAGCGATATGTATACGCTAGGGTTTTCGTTTCGGCCTTGGAAGGAATCCAAAGCGATCGCCAATGCTCCCGCGATTATGAAATATCTCGGCGAAACCGCTAAAGACTATGGCATCGACAAGAAAATTCGGTTCAACCATCAGGTGAAAGCCGCCAGCTGGGACAGTAAAACAGCGCGTTGGACCGTCGATGTCGAGCGTGGCCCCGCAAAGGAGCCCGCCCAGCTCACCTGCAACTTCCTCTATATGTGCAGTGGCTATTACAACTATGCTGGCGGTTATCGCCCTGATTTTCCGGGGGAAGAAAACTTCAAGGGCCGCATCGTTCACCCTCAAAAGTGGACCGACGATATTGAGTATGCCGATAAAAAAGTAGTGGTTATTGGCAGCGGTGCGACCGCCGTCACGCTTGTGCCAGAAATGGCGAAAACCGCCGGTCATGTGACCATGCTCCAGCGCTCGCCGACCTATGTCGCCTCGCGACCAGCTGAGGATCCTGTGGCGAATTGGCTCCGCAAAGTTTTGCCTGCCAAGCTGGCCTACACGATCACGCGTTGGAAGAACGTGTTGATGCAGATGTACTTTTTCAAAATATGCCGCGACACGCCCGAACGCGCTAAAGAGTTGATCATGGGTCAAGTGACAGAGGCCTTGGGCGAGGACTATGTCAAGAAGCACTTCACACCACGCTATAACCCATGGGAGCAGCGCCTTTGTTTGGTTCCCGACGGCGATATGTTTGAGGCCATAAAGGCAAATAAGGCTTCAGTTGTCACCGATCATATCGAAAAATTTGATGAAACCGGCATCGTATTGAAGTCAGGCGAACGCCTTGATGCGGACCTGATCGTTACGGCAACGGGCCTGAGCCTGCAATTCTTAAGCGGCGTAACCTATACGGTTGATGGCGTCCTCTTCGACCCAACTACCGCGCTGAATTACAAAGGCATGATGTATTCAGGGCTGCCAAATCTGGCTTCCAGCTTTGGCTACACCAATGCCTCTTGGACACTAAAAGCCGATCTCACTAGCGAATATGTGTGTCGATTGCTCAACCATATGGAAGCCAAGGGCTATGCCAAATGCACACCGCAGCTTACCGATCCAACGATGGAGCGGGAACCATGGCTCGATTTCTCATCGGGCTATGTGACCCGTGCCAACGACATCTTCCCGAAACAGGGCAAGGTCGCGCCTTGGAAAGTTCACCAGAATTATGCCTTGGACATCATAAATTTCCGTTTTGCCAAACTTGAAGATGGCACGATGGAGTTTGCGCGCGCGGGATAAGCCGCGCCGTCGCGATGGCTGGGGTTCACGTCTGGTCGGAGATGGTGCAGTGACTCGACCATGAATGGCGCAGCCCCAACAAAACCTATTCTCTTTATTGGCCCAGCGCCTATCGGCGATACGATCCTAACCACAGGCGTTTTGGAGCAGCTGCGCGCAAATCATCCCGACGCACAATTTACCCTCGCGCTAAGCCCGGCGACGATTGGGCTCTTTCGCGGATTTCCGGGTCTGGAACGGCTGATCCCGCTTAAAAAGCAAAAGAACGGCCTGCACTGGTGGCATTTGTGGCGCGCCACAATGGCAACGCACTGGACCCTAAGTGTGGATATGCGCGGGTCTGCGATGACGCGCTTTTTGCGCTCATCGCTGCGGTATATTCGTAAGGGGGGGGTTGTGGATGGCGTGCGGGCTGCCGATGACGCGGCACAGGTCATTGGCTTGGATAAGTCGCCACCTCTTGCCATTCATACCGATCCCGCTGCCAAGGCCGCCATTGCAGACCTTCTTCCAAACGACGGACGGGCTTTGCTCGTACTCGCGCCGGGATCGAATTGGGGCCCAAAACGATGGCCAGCTGACAGGTTTGGCGCGCTCGCCATGCGGCTCACTCAGGCGGGCGCTGCCCTCGCGCAGGCACGGATTATCGTGCTAGGGGGGCCGGGCGAGGAAGAGATGACCCGTAGCGTTGCGGGCGAATTACCAGATCGTGATGTGATCAACCTCGGCGGCACCTTGCCCTTGCTGGAGGCAGCAGCTCTGTTTGAGCGCTCGCAGCTTTTTGTCGGAAACGATAGCGGTTTGATGCACTTAGCCGCGGCTGCTGGAGCCCCAACGCTCGGCTTATTTGGACCAACAGACGAGCGGCGCTATGCCCCTTTTGGCCCTCGTGCGGCATGGGTTCGCGGGGAGCGACCGTTCGCTGCCAGCCTCGCACGGTATCGCGCGAACCACGTCGATGACAGCCTCTTGGATGATTTAAGCGTGGAGCGCGCAGAACACGCCGCCTTGGCGGTTTTGGCGGGGCCACTGTGATCGGCCTACGGGCTTGGTACAAAATTCGCTCTGGGCCGAATGGGAAGCCCTGAAAGGGCTTGCTCCATTGCATGGGCAAGCCAGCCCGCCGTACGCGCCGCCGCGAAAAGAATGAAGGGTGCGTCCGATGGGAGTTCTAGCTCATGGGTTAGTGCGGCGAGCGCCATATCAACATTCGCCTTATTGCCCGTTGCGGCTTCAGCAGCCTCGATGAGAGCGCATGTTTGATGCGATGGCCGTAAGGCGGAAAGGATTGCAGCGGCGCGGGGGTCACCCGACGGGTAGAGCGGGTGGCCAGTTGCCGGGATAGCTTGGGCCCGTGCGAGCCATGCCATCACCGCTAGATCAGCGCCGATAGTGTTGGCACTCTTGAGGAAATCGAGAGCGCGAGCCGCCGCCTCACCGTGGCGCGGGCCGGTCAGGGTCGCAAATCCCGCCATCATTGCCGCAGCCAGTGAAGCGCCAGTAGACGCCGCGACCCGGGCCGCAAAGGTAGAGGGGTTCAGTTCGTGATCGGCAAGCAAAACCAAAGTTCGGCGCAATAAATCGGCTTGCATTCGCCCAAGCCCCCATTGCTGCGCGAGGCGTTCATGCATGGGAGCATCGGTCTGTATACCACCTAGCGCGCATGTCATTCCGGCAAGTAGGCTCTCGGACTCCAAGATAAGCGCCTCTTGCGCGCGGCCAAAACTGGGCGGGTCTGACGCGACCCGGGTTGCCAAGAAGAATAGCGCGCGCTCCTTAGCGTTGGCGTTTTCGGGCTGCGTAGCGCCGTACGAAGGTGCTGACGGATCGCGAGATGGGCCAGCCCAAAGCAAACGTGCGGTTTCTTCCAAAGTGGCTGTTTCCGCTAGGATAACAGCATCATGGTCGCGATAGACTAACCTCCCCTCCCGCACTGTGGTGATGGCGCTGGTCAAGACCGGCTCCCCCCATGCGATGGTTGCTTCGGCTATATCGGCCCGTTTGCGGCCTGCCGCCCGCCGTCGGGCGAGGGCTTCAACATCTTCGACGGCATAGAGGCTAGCGCGAGGGTCATCCGTATCCGCGCACGCTGTCAGCAGGCCACGGCTGACATAGGCGTAAAGCGTTTGGCGCTTGACGTTCAAGCGCTTAGCGGCCGCGTCTGCAGATATCCAGCTCATATATTGATTATATTGATCAAGATTGACGAAATCAATCATTGGGTATTCTGGAAGAGCACAAAGAGGAGAATACCATGGACTCTGGCTTGGAAAATGTAGTGGCGGCGGAGACGATTTTGTCCGACGTGGATGGCCATAATGGGCGCTTGATTATTCGCGGGCATGAATTGGCTGAGCTGGCTGGAAGCGCAATGTTTGAGGATGTCATCGCCTTGCTTTGGAGCGGCTTCTTCCCAGGGCTGCCTGAAAAGGCTGAGCTAACATCGAGACTAGCAGCAGCGCGTGTTGCAGCGTTTGCAGCCCTACCCGACCTATCAAAAGCGGCCTCACCTATAGAAGCGCTGAGGGTTGCTTTGGCCAGTGTGAGCGATGGTGATAGCATTGAGACAGCACTTGCCTTGGTGGCGATGAGTGGCGTGGCGACAGCAGCAGCAGGGCGTCTCGCACAGGGTGAAGCCCCCCTGCCTCCGAACCCACAACTGAGCCATTCGGCAGATATTCTGGCGATGTTGAGCGGCGCCTTACCCAATTCAGACGACGTTGCGGCCTTAGACGCTTACCTTGTTACGGTGAGTGACCATGGTTTGAATGCGTCAACGTTTGCAGCCCGTGTGGTGGCATCAACGCGGGCGGGACTAGGGTCTGCGGCGATTGCCGGGCTGTCTGCTCTAAAAGGGCCGCTGCATGGCGGGGCTCCTGGGCCAGTGTTGGACATGTTTGATTCTATCGGCGTCCCGGAAAATGCAGAGGCATGGATTGAGGCTGCGTTGGCGCGCGGTGAACGGCTCATGGGGTTTGGCCATAGGGTTTATCGGGTACGAGATCCGCGCGCGGACGCCCTAAAGCTGGCGCTTGGCCGTATGAAAAAGAATGTCGGGCGATTGGCTTTTGCTGAAGAAATTGAGACCAAAGTGCTCAGCCGTCTTGCTTCTAGATATCCCGCTCGAACCCTGGAAACTAATGTTGAATATTACACGGCGCTCTTACTGGAGGCTTTAGCAATTCCAAGGAGCGTCTTTACCTGCATTTTCGGATGCGGGCGAATGGCTGGTTGGATCGCACACGCCCAAGAACAGCTGGCGACGAGCCGCTTGGTGCGGCCGAAATCGGTTTATGTGGGGCCGCTGCCACGGCTGGCGGCTTAAACCAACCCCTTTTCTAGAGCGCCTTCGAGCTGCAAAAGGGCGCGTTTGCGGTCTAGCCCACCGGCATAGCCCGTTAGGGAGCCATTTGCGCCGATAACCCGGTGGCACGGAGTGATGATGCCAATGGGGTTGCGCCCATTGGCGGCACCCACTGCCCGCACCGCAAGCGGGGAACCAATAGCGTTGGCGAGCCATGTGTAAGACGTTGTTGTTCCGTAGGGAATCGTTCGCAACGCTTCCCAAACGCGGCGTTGAAACAGGGTGCCTTCCTCGGCCAAAGGCACATTGAAGGCGGTGAGTTTGCCCGCAAAATAAAGGTCAAGCTGGCGGCGTGCCTCATCTAAGACCGAACATTTGCCCGATTCTGGTGCCATTTCCCCGCCTTTTTGCCCCTCTATCGACAGCTTTCGGAGCGCCCCTTCGCTCGAAATGAGCGAAATGGAGCCGATTGGAGAGGCGTAGAGCGCGCTATTCCTGTGCATTTCCGAACTCCTTCGTGTCGCCCTGTATCCATATCCGCTGCGCCGCATACGACCGCCACGGAGACCATTGTTCTGCGATTGCTTTTTGGGCCTGTGGGTTTTGCCCACCGATGCGCTGGGCCAGCACAAGATCGGTGAGGGGGAAAACGTCTGGGTCGCCAAGCACGCGCAAGGCAACATAGGTTTCCGTCCACTCCCCTATGCCGGGCAAAGCGCGCAATTGGGTCCGCGCATTTGGGCTAGCGAGGTTCAACGTCTCTGAAGCTATGGCCTCTGCAACGGTGAACAGGGTTTGGGCGCGCGCTTGGGTAAGGCCAATGGTTTGCAGGCCCCCTGCCCCAGCGGCGGCGAGCGCGTGGGCACTGGGAAATATCCGGGTGAGGCCCTCTGGCGCTTCCGGCAAAGCGGTGCCGAACGTCGCAGCCAACCGGCCTGCAAAGGTTCGCGCCGCCGCAACGGAAACCTGCTGACCCAAAATCGTGCGAATAACGCCCTCAAAAGGATCAAACGCCAACGGCAACCGTATTCCCGGGCGTACCCGGACCATAGGCAGTAATTCAGAATGGCCGCCAAGAAAGGCATCGATCCGCGCAATATCGGCGTCGAGGTCAAACACGGCGCGGATGCGCGAAAGCAAGGGGCGCATTGCCGGCAACAGGCTGTCGGAAAGGGTAATTTCCACTTCATTCTCGCGATTGGGGGTCACGCTGATGATGCCGACGCGGCCAGAGATCTGCACGGTGCGGCGCCACACTAACCCCTCAACCTGCTCCACCCCAGGAATGGCGCGCTGGGCGAGCCAGCTATAATGCGCGTTGAGGTCAAAAGGCGGGCGATAAGCGAGGCGCAAGGTGATGCCATGGCCGACCGGTGCTGCACGGGCGCGCCGCATCGTGGAAGGGTTGAGCCCGTAACGATCCAAAAAGGCGGCATTGAACCGACGCAGAGACGCGAAGCCCGCCGCAAAGGCGATCTCAGTGATCGGCGCATTGGTTTCGCCCAATAGCTGCTTGGCCGACAAAAGGCGCCGTGTTTGGGCAAGAGCAACGGGCGTGACGCCCATGGTTTGCTTCACAACGCGGCGCAAATGCCGGGTGGTGATGCCAAGGCGAATGGCAAGGCGCTCCTCATTATCATCATCCATGGCCCCGGCCTCGATAAGGCCAACGGCCTTTCCCGCCAGTATGGGAGAGCGATCCATGGGCGCGCCGCCGGGCGCTCTTTCAGGGCAACAGCGTAGGCACGGGCGAAACCCGCGCGCCTCCGCCGCGGCGGGCGTTCGAACAAACAGCCGGTTTTCCCGCTTCGGCGGCTTAACCGGGCACACCGGGCGGCAATAGATTTTGGTGGAGGTGACACAGATGAAAAACAACCCGTCAAAACGGGCATCTTTCGCCTCCGCCGCCTCGTGAAAATGGATACTGGCCCTGAGCATAACACTGGGTCTAGCACGGATGAAAAGTCACGCACGCCGTTTTCGGACATCGGTGTCGTTGAGCCTTTTGCTCGCCTCACCTCCAGCCCGCCCCGCCTCATCCTAGGGCTTGTCCGTTGGACCCAGCTGTTGCGCCCACGTCGCGACATTGTCTCAAGAAGCTGGGTTGTCGGCACAAGTCCAACTAAGAGGCCGGTGAGGGGCTTATCCTTACACTAAGTGCCCATCCGCCTGCACTTTAGATCCGACGCCGCCTAAATCCCGTTTGCCGCTTTTGGCTCCCCATGTGATAGATTGCACCAGCGCAAGTACCCCTTCGGAACCGGAGCGTTTATGACAGACCAAAAAGAAGCCTACACACCACCCGCTATCTGGGCGTGGAACAAAGAAAGCGGCGGGCGCTTTGCCGCGATCAATCGGCCCATTGCTGGCCCGACCCACGATAAAGAATTGCCGATTGGTCGCCACCCCTTGCAGCTTTACTCGCTCGGCACGCCAAATGGCGTCAAGGTCACGGTGCTTCTCGAAGAGCTTCTAGCCGCTGGCCACACAGGTGCTGAATATGATGCTTGGCTCATCAATATCGGCGCGGGGGACCAATTCGGCTCTGGCTTCGTGTCGCTCAATCCAAACTCAAAAATCCCGGCCTTGTGTGACCGCAGCGGCCCTGAGCCCATCCGCGTGTTCGAGTCGGCGGCCATCTTGGTCTATTTGGCTGAGAAGTTTGGCGCTTTCCTGCCGACAGACCCGGCGAAACGCGCCGAAGCGCTCTCCTGGCTGTTTTGGGTACAAGGCAGCGCGCCTTATCTCGGCGGCGGCTTTGGCCATTTCTACGCCTATGCGCCGTTCAAGATTGAATATGCCATTGATCGCTTTGCCATGGAGACCAAGCGTCAACTCGATGTGTTGAACCGTCGGCTTGGCGAAAGCGAGTATATTGCCGGGGCGGACTATACGATCGCCGACATGGCGATCTGGCCGTGGTATGGCGCCTTGGTCAAAGGCTTGGTGTATGAGGCCGGCGAGTTTCTGCAAGTGCATGAATACACGAATGTTATTCGCTGGACGGACCAAATTGGCGCTCGCCCCGCCGTCAAAAGAGGCCGGATGGTGAACCGTGTTTCAGGCGAGCCTTCCAGCCAGTTGCATGAGCGCCACGAAGCCTCCGACTTCGACACAAAAACCGCCGATAAGATCGCGGCAGCCAAGGCATAAACGCAAAGAAAACCCCACGGACCGGCTTCGGCTCGTGGGGTTTTCATGTGTGTTCAGACTCAATTTTCGCCGAATAGTGCCGGAGCCGTCCGGCAGTATTCAATCAGCTCAATTCTAGCTTAGTTCGCCTGACGACGCAGGAAAGCTGGAATTTCCAGAGTATCGTCAAACTCATCGGCGAACAAAGGTGCCTGTTGTTGCGGTGCGCGCGCCGCTGGCTCTTGGCGAACGGGCGCTTCGGGCCGCTTGGGGCGACCAAAAAGGCTAAACCCACCAACTTTCTCGCGCTGCGGCTCTGGGCGCGGCTCAAGGCGCGGCATTGGGCCAAAACGTTCGGTAACTGGCGAACGCTCATAATGCGGACGCTCAAAATTCCTGCGATCTTGATTTCGGGGCGCTTCGGCAGCGGGTTGCACGGTGCGTGGCTCTGGCGCGGCCTCACGGCGCACCTCCGGTTCCGGCTCCCGATATGAGGTCAGCGGCTCTGGAACGGGCGGTAGCGTTTGAACGATGGGCGTCGCCTGAACCGAAGCCGCTGACGGCGCTACATCGCGGGCAGCACCCACCCGCACAACCGGGCGCCCAATGGGCGTGGGCTGCTGGGCTGCAACAGGCTGTCCGTGCATTGGGCGAGGCGCCGCATTGGCATGGGCCGTTTGCGTCGCAACGGGGCGCGCTTGTTGAATAATCTCGGCATCAATCCCTGTCGCCACGACGGAAACGCGCAACTTGCCTTCCATCGACTGATCAAGCGTTGAGCCGACAATAATGTTGGCATCGGCATCAACTTCGGACCGAATATGGTTAGCCGCCTCATCAAGCTCATACAGCGTCATGTCGTAGCCGCCGGTGATGTTGATCAACACGCCACGCGCGCCCTTCAACGACACATCTTCGAGCAGCGGATTATTGATCGCAGCAATGGCAGCTTCCGCCGCGCGCCGATCACCAGACGCTTCTCCCGTGCCCATCATCGCTTTGCCCATCTCAGACATCACAGACCGCACGTCAGCAAAGTCCAGATTGATCAAGCCGGGCCGCACCATCAGATCGGTGATACCGCGCACGCCAGAGTGCAGCACCTGGTCTGCCAAATGGAAGGCGTCAGCGAAGGTGGTTTTCTCATTGGCGACGCGGAACAGGTTTTGGTTCGGAATGACGATCAGCGTGTCGACGTATTTCTGCAGCTCAGCGAGGCCTGCCTCGGCCATTTTGGAGCGACGACCGCCCTCAAAGTCAAACGGCTTGGTAACCACCGCCACCGTCAAGATACCGCGCTCCTTGGCGGCGCGCGCAATCACCGGGGCAGCCCCCGTGCCCGTGCCACCGCCCATACCCGCCGTGATAAACACCATATGTGCAGTATCGAGTTGGTCGAGGATTTCGTTGACGGTTTCTTCGGCTGCCGCCATGCCAACATCGGGGTTTGCACCAGCGCCAAGCCCTTGGGTGGTGTTCGCGCCAAGCTGGATGCGCCGCTCGGCCTTCGAGCGCGCCAAAGCTTGAGCGTCCGTGTTGGCCACCACAAAGTCACAGCCCTGCAAGTCAGCGCTGATCATATTATCGACCGCATTTCCACCGGCCCCGCCCACGCCGAACACAACGATGCGCGGCTTCAGTTCAGTGGATTGGGGCATTGAAAGTCTGATCGTCATTGGCTTGGCTCCGACGGGTTAGCGCCGTTGTAAAACGCTGAATACAGGTTCCTGCGAACAGGATTAAGAAGGCGTTAAACTGCTTCGCAATCTTTACAAATTAGAAAGCGACAGTTTGGTGAAAGAGTTTTGCAGTGGATGGAAAATCGCGGAAAATGGGCCAAACAACGCCAATTCAGGAACGCTCGGGCGAAGCCGCCGTCCCTATTGTGTTAATCTTTGACTCCGGTGCGGGCGGGCTTTCCGTTGCGTCGAGCATCGCTGAAACCGGCCTAAATATCCGCCTAGTCTACCTCGCCGACGATGGCTTTTTCCCGTATGGTGACAAGGCAGACGGCGTGCTTCTTAACAGGATACCTGAACTTGTAATCGCCGCCATTGAGGCCACGAATGCGGCCCTCGTCGTCGTTGCTTGCAACACCGCTTCCACACTCGCGCTGGATGCGATCCGCGCTCGCACAGCAATTCCAATTGTCGGTGTTGTGCCTGCAATTAAGCCTGCAGCCGCGATCACAAAAACAGGAGTGGTTGGCCTTCTTGGCACGCCCGCCACAGTTCGCCGCCGCTACACAGACCAACTGATCGCCGACCACGCCGCCGGGGTCACTGTGATACGCCACGGAGCCCCCGATTTGGCCAAAGCCGCAGAACTGGAACTCGAGGGCATACCTGCCGATCCAGCAATCTATAAAAGCGCGGTCGAAGCCATGCTCTCTGCGCCCGGTGGCGCGACAATGGATGTGGTGGTGCTCGCCTGCACGCATTTTCCTCTCGTGCAAAGCCAGCTTGCCGTCGCTGCGGCACCGCGCGTGTTTAAATGGATCGATTCCGGTGCCGCGATCGCGCGCCGCGTCGCCCATCTATTGGGCCTCACTCCCCATCAAGGGAAAACAGTTTTCGGCGCAGCTTGGACAACGGGCGAACCCACAGAAACCCGCGCGCGCGCTTTTGCGAAGTGTGGCTTTAGCCCGTTATTGGCGTTCGAAATGCCACCGCCTAAAGCCACGAACGGAATCTCAGAAATTCTGGCGAACCCAGTTTAGGCAGCGCGAAACGATCCCCCGGGCTTCTTCTTCGCTATCGGCCGGGCCGCGCTGCGCAATGTCAGCCGGGCGCTCTAATGCCCAACGCAACAGGCCCGCAGAACCTGCAAATGCAGGTCCAGATACTGCATCAGCAAGACCCACATACCGGCTCGGGCGCGCCAACCGCACCGGGCTTTCAAACACCCGCGCTGCCAATTCGCGTGCACCGTTTAGCTGTGCGGCGCCCCCGGTCAACACGATGCGGCGTGCACCCAAGCGATCTGCACCCGCGGCCCGCAACCGGTCTCGCAGCAACTCCAAGGTTTCTTCAACACGAGGCCGGATAACGCCCGTCAGCAAGGAGCGCGGCGCGGTCGCGGGGTGCAGCCGCCCATCATCGCCCAATTGCGGCGCATCAATCATCTCATTTTCTTCGTTTGGGCTGGCCAAAACGGTGCCGTTTAGGATCTTTACGCGCTCGGCAGACGCATATGACGTTGACAGCCCCATCGCCACATCATTGGTAACGTGTTGCCCACCCAAAGGCACGGCATCCACATGCACAAGTGATCCGTTCAAAAACACCGCAGCACTCGTCGAAGCCCCACCCATATCAAGGCAGATCGAGCCGAGATTGAGATCATCATCAACCAAGGTCGCCAGTGCCGACGCATAAGGCCCCGCCACGGCGCCAGAGACCGTCAAATGCGCCCGCTCAACACACAAAATCAGATTTCGCCACGCACTAGTCGGCACCGAGACGACCGTTAAGGTCACGCTCAAAACCCGCCCCATCATGCCGCGCGGATCGGATATGCTTTTGCCGCCATCTAACACGTAGGCAACCGGCACAGCATGGATAACCGTTCGGCCATCACAGCGGACGGATTGCAGCGCTTGCGCCACCACGCGGCGAACATCCTTGGTCGTAACCTCGCCGGGCCCGACGCCAATTTCGCCATGCGCAGGCCGAGCTGCGAGCCCGAAGCCGGAAACAGATACCACCGCCTCGGTTATGCGTGTCCCCGCCATACGTTCGGCTTGCTCAACGGCGGCGCCAACAGCCTTTGCGGCCATTTCAAGGTCAACGATCCCACCGCCGCGCACACCTTTGGAGGGTTGTTGCCCAACACCGGCCACACGCAATGGCCCCGTCCGGCCAACAGTGCCCAAGGCGTCAGTTTTCGCAATGAAACAGGCGATCTTTGAAGCCCCGATATCGAGTGCCGCAACAACCGAGGGCTTCGCAGCAGGGGTCCGCGTGGGAACGGCTAGGCGCTTAGCTAGTGAGGACATGACTCTCGCGTCGTGTTAGTCAGCACTGCGGTTAGACAGGCTGAAACTCGACCGGAGCACGCGCTTCTGCACGGGGCCGGACAATCAGGAAACCTTCATTCCGAAGGTCAATGCGTTGGGCGGGGCGGTCAAGCAATCCGTACTCAACCTGTAAATTCAGCGCGGTATCAAGCGCTGTTGGCCAATTCGCCTCTGGCAGCATCAGGTCTGCACCCGATTTTAAGCGTAGGTTCCATCGCCGTTCGCCAACACGAACAACCGCCTCTGTGCGGCGCGCCAGTTCAGGGCGGGCGCCAAGGGCCGCAAAAATCTCAGGCGCAAATTTGGGCGCGCCCACACCCACGACTAGGGGCAATCCACCGGACCACGCGCTCGGCAACGGCCCGACATTAGCTCCGGTCGAATCAATCAGGGAAAGCCGCCCTTGAACCTGCCAAACCGCCGTCGCCGTGCGCGGCGTTACCATAATCACAACGCGGTTCGGCCACAGCCGCATAACTTTGGCCTCAGCCACCCAGGGCAATTCTTGGACACGCGCCCGAAGCCGATTTGGGTCCACTACAAACATCGGGTCGGCATCGGCCTTGCCCGTGGCAAGGCCAACAACGTCGGCCACTTCCTGCCGACGGCTCTCCGGCAAAGGCTCTCCGCTCGGGTCGATAACGTCAACGGCGCGTACTGCAAGGCCAGCGCCGCGCGCAGTGTCTGCTGCGGCTCGTGCCGTGGACCGTCCTGCATCGTCCAAAACCCCGAAACCCGCGGCGAACAACGCCACCAAGCCAAACAAAGCCAAACTCGCAACACCCGTCGCTGCCCAGCGGGCGCGCGCATCTTGCTGGGTCGCCCGCCAACTCGCGTGCGCCAGCGCGCCCAACTTAATCTGCCAGCTCGGCGCACTTTCGTTGCGGCGCGAAACCCGAGGGCTTCGCCGGATCGGCGTTTTTTTGGTGGGCCGGTTAGGCGCTTTGCGACGCGGGGATCTTACCGGGGGCATGATGCATCCTCCAGCATCCACCCAACCAATTGCTCAAAGCTCATGCCGCGCGCGGCGGCCTGCTCCGGTGCCAAACTTGTCGGGGTCATGCCGGGCTGGGTGTTTACTTCCAAAACAATCAGCCGCCCCGTCGCAGGGTCCCAACGGAAGTCGGTTCGGGTAATGCCTTTGCAGCCCAAAGCACGATGCGAAAGTTCAGCTAATCGCCGCGCTTCGGCCGAGACACCGGCAGGCATATCGACCGGATCAACCACATGCCGGGACCCACCTTCAGCATATTTGGCGTCGTAATCATAGAACTCGTGGTCGGTCACAATCTCGGTGACCGCCAAGGCCCCGCGATCGCCCATAACCGCCACCGCCAATTCGCGACCGGGAATAAACTCCTCCACCATCACATCGTCGCCCAGCGTCCACGATGGATCCATAAGCGCCTCAGGCGGTCGGTTTTCACCCTTCCGCACGATAAACACGCCAACCGACGAGCCTTGCGCATTGGGCTTCACAACGTATGGCGGCTCCATTGGGTGCGCCGCCGCTGCATCAGCCCGGTGCATCAGTTTACCGTGTGCCAACGCCACGCCCGCCGTGTGCAAAACTGATTTTGCCTTGGCTTTATCCATCGCTAAAGCCGACGCTAAAACGCCCGAATGGGTGTAGGGAACGCCCAGAATGTCCAAAATGCCTTGAACGCGGCCGTCCTCGCCCCATTCACCATGAAGCGCGTTCAGCACAATGTCTGGCTTAGCTTCGACGAGAGCCGCCGCCAAATCACGCCCGGCATCAATCTCGATGACGTCATGGCCGAGCGCACGCGCAGCATCCGCGCAGGCAGCGCCGGAGACCAGCGACACAGGTCGCTCGGGACTCCAACCACCCATCAAAACTGCAACCCGCTTGCCAGTCATCCACGCCCCCGGACAAGCTACCGAGACCGGCAACTTTCACATCCTGTTAAGGACGCCAAAGATGGTGAATATGCCGTTAAGCCTGCGTAATTTTGACAGTAATTTGTGGTCTGAAGCCATAAGGGTCTGCAGTTTATCGGCGGCCGACGCGCTTGATTTCCCAGCGCAATCGAACGCCCGTTTCGGCTTCCACCTTGGCAATCACGCTATCGCCCAACGCTTCTAGATCAGCTGCCGTTGCTGTGCCCTTATTGATCATAAAGTTCGCATGCTTCTCAGACATGGCGGCATCGTTGACACTCGCCCCGCGCATACCGACGGCGTCGATTAATTGCCATGACTTTCTGCCACCCGATATTTCAGGATCGGGATTGGCAAATGTCGAACCCCCGGTTTTTTCTCGAATAGGCTGGCTGGCCTCCCGGCTGGCCGTGATCGCATCCATTCGCGCCAGAATGGCCTCAGGCGCATCTGGCGTGCCTTGAAAAGTCGCCTCAAGGAAAATCAGGTCGTCCGGCACTTCCGAATGGCGATAGGAGAATCCAAAATCGGCATTGCTGAGAACCACGCGCTTGCCGTGCCGGTCCAAGGCTATCGCCTCAACCAAAACGTCCTTGGTTTCCCCGCCATAGCAGCCCGCATTCATCCGCAACGCGCCACCGATTGTGCCCGGCACGCCGCGGAAAAACTCCAGCCCCGCAATCCCCGCCTCAGCCGCTTTCTTAGCGACCATAGCATCCAATGCACCTGCCCCGACGCGCACACGATCGCCCGGCAGCACCTCGACAAACGAAAAAGCCGGGCCCGCGAGCCGAACAACGACCCCGTCAATACCGCCATCGCGAATAATGATGTTGGATCCCACACCCAATGCCATCACTGGGGTAGTTTCCGGCAAACGTGCCAAAAACCCTGCCAAATCATCAGCATCAGCGGGAAGAAACAATAGATCCGCCGCGCCGCCAACCCGAAACCATGTGTAGGGCGCTAAAGGCGTTGCCAGCAATTGCTTGCCGCGCACTTCGGCACCGGCCTCACTCATTCACTAGCCGCCAATTTAGCGGCCAAGCCATTGGCATAGGTCGTAATGTCGCCCGCGCCGAGGCACACCACGATATCGCCGGGGCTCGCCTCGGTCCGAACGAAATAGGGTAAATCGGCAAACGACGCCAAGCGCAGCGCGCGCCTATGCCCCCCTGCCCGCAAGCCTTCCACTAAAGCGTCCGACGAAACCCCTTCAATCGGGCTTTCGCCAGCGGTGTAAACATCGCTCACCGCCACTACGTCCGCGTCATTAAAGCAGGTGCAGAAGTCTGCAAACAAATCGCGCAGCCGTGTAAACCGGTGCGGCTGCACCACAGCAATCACCTTGCCATCGGTCACGCTGCGCGCCGCCGCCAGCACAGCGGCAATCTCAACCGGATGGTGGCCGTAATCGTCGATCAGGCTGACACCGTTCCACTCGCCAACCGGGGTGAACCGCCGCTTTACACCGCCAAACTTGGACAGCCCAGCGCGCAGCGCCTCGTCGCTCGCACCCAGTTCAACTGCCACCGCCAGGGCCGCCAAGGTGTTCAAAACATTGTGCTTCCCCGCCATTGGCAAGAACAAGCCCTCAATCTTGCGCTCGGTTTGGGTTTTGCGGCTGCGCAACATCACATTGAAACGCGAGCCATCTTTGTCGGCCACCAGATCAATGGCGCGTACATCAGCTTGTGGATTGAAGCCGTACGTGATGGTGCGACGATCCTGAACGCGCGCCACCAAGGCCTGCACATCGGGATGGTCCGTGCACATCACCGCAAAGCCGTAAAACGGGATCGAGGTTACAAACGTCTCAAACCCGGCCTTCATATTTTCCACAGTGCCGTAATGGTCCAGATGTTCTGGGTCCATATTGGTCACGATCACCACGGTTGGGCGCAATTTCGTGAAGGTGCCGTCGCTTTCGTCGGCCTCCACCACCATCCATTCGCCCTCGCCAAGCCGCGCATTTGAAGCATAGGCGTTGATGATGCCGCCATTGATCACCGTGGGGTCAATCCCGGCGCCGTCCAACAGCGTCGCCACCAGCGATGTCGTCGTAGTTTTGCCATGCGTCCCGCCAACCGCGACAGTCCACTTTAGACGCATCAGCTCGGCCAGCATCTCCGCGCGCCGCACAATGGGAATCCCACGCGCCCGCGCCGCCATCAACTCGGCATTGTCCGGCTTGATCGCCGACGACACCACCAACACCGCCGCATCACCCAGATTTTCAGCCGAATGCCCTATACGCACATCAATGCCGCCTACGCGCAGCCGGTCTACGTTCGCGCCTTCCTTGGCGTCGGTGCCCTGAACCTTATAGCCAAGGTTCGCCATCACCTCGGCAATGCCGCTCATGCCAATGCCGCCAATGCCAACAAAATGAACAGGGCCGACTTCGAAGGGTAGTGACTTCAAGAGCATAGCATTCGCCTAAAGGTGGAGTGGCCCTTAGCGGGCAAGTTTCAAAGCGTGCTCGGCGAGGCTGTCGGCGGCCCCAGGCTTGCCCACAGCGCGCGCGGCGGCAGCCCGAGCGATCAACGCGTCGGAATCGTCGAGAAGGGCCGCCAAAGAAGCCGTCAGCCTCTCAGGCGTCAAGGCAGCCTCTGCGATCACTTCGGCCGCTCCACAGTCCGCCAGCGCTGCTGCATTGGCGGTTTGGTGGTCATTAGCCGCAATCGCCAGCGGGATCAGGATCGCCGCGCGGCCCACAATCGCAATTTCAGAGACCGTCGAAGCCCCGGCCCGCCCAATAACCAGATGAGACCAGCTAAGGCGCTCCGCCATATCCGAAAAGAACGGCGCCACAGTCGCCCTGATGCCGACATCGGCATAAGTTGCCTGAACCGCCTCAACTTGTTCGGCGCGCACTTGGTGCACCATTTCCAACCGAGACCGCATCGCCTCAGGCAACGCCACCAAAGCCGCCGGAATGGCGGTGCCAAACAACCGCGCCCCTTGGCTGCCCCCAGTCACCAAAATGCGGAGAGGCCCGGTTGTTACCGGCGCTTCCCACATCGAATCTCGCGCGCCAACAATCGCGGCCCGTACAGGATTCCCAGTCACCACATGACGCGCAGCGTTGGCGCTTTGCAACCGATCAAGCCGGGCAAACCCTGAAGCAATGAGCCCCGCACGATTTTGAAAAAACCGGTTCACGCGGCCTAAAACGGCATTTTGCTCATGGATCAAGATCGGCCGCGCACCCGCGACCGCCAAAGCCGGAAAGCTCGGATAACCACCAAACCCTGCAATCAAGCCCGGGTTGAGGCCACCCATGCGCGATGCCATGAGCGCCAGCCCACGGGCATGGCCAAGGCTCGCTTTCACCTTGCCCACAAGGCCGCCTTCATCGGCATTGGCCACGGGAAGCGTGATCACCGTTTCGGCCGGAAAGCCCTCTGCATAGCGCGCGCCACGCGGATCAGTCACCAAAGCGACCCGCCCGCCCCGTGCAATCAAAGCATCGGCAAAGGCGCGCGCCGGGAACATGTGCCCCCCGGTTCCGCCCGCCGCAATCAGAACAAGTTTCGCGCTCATGGGCTCGTGTTGAGCGACGCGCCCGGCCGTCGCCGTATCAGCGCCAAGGCTAAGCCGATTGTAATGGCGGAACCCAGCAAAGACGAACCGCCATAAGAAATGAACGGCAACGTCATCCCCTTAGGCGGAATCAGATGCAGATTCACCGCGATGTTGATCGCCACTTGGCACCCCAGAAGCGAAAACAGGCCAGTGGCGGCTAATTGGCTATAGGCATCGGTCTGCTTAGCCGCCGCTGCCAGCCCGCGCACAATCAAAAACGCAAACAAAATGATCAAGCCAACGCCCGCCAGCAAGCCAAACTCTTCACTCGCTACAGCATAGATAAAATCAGTGTGAGAGTCCGGCAGTAACGCCTTCACCTCACCCTCGCCCGGCCCGCGCCCCAAAATCCCGCCGGACGCAATCGCATCCAGCGCACGCTCAATCTGGTAATTCTCTTCCCCACCGGGATTGAGGAAACCATTTACCCGCTTGGCCACATGCGGCAGCGTCATGTACAGCGCCGCGCCGCCAAGAACCGCGATGATCGCAAAACCTGCGATCCAAATCCAAGGCATGCCAGCCACGAAAAACACGATCAAAAACGATATCGTCAACAGGAATGTTTGGCCCACATCCGGCTGCGCGATCAGCAAACAAGCCGGGACCAAAAACAGCCCCATCGCAATGCGCGCACCCGGAAACCCCGGTCGCCCAGCCCGCTCAGCAAACATCCACGCCGCCAAAATAATTAGGCATGGCTTCAAAATTTCAGACGGTTGGAAGGTGAACGAGCCGAACTTTAACCAACGCTGCGCACCCTTGGCCTCGTGCCCCCCAAAGATGATGGCCACCATCACCAAGACCATCACGGCATAACCAATGATCGCAAACCGGCGAACACCTGTTGGGCTCAGCAATGAAAGCCCTGTCATTACCATTGCCGCTATAAAAGCAAAAACTGCCTGCCGCGATACGAAGTAAAACGGATTGGCGATGTCTAGCCGATTTGCCGCTGCCGTTGACGATGCAAATGCAAACAAAAGACCTGCCGCCATCAAGCAAAGTGCTAAAATCAACGCCGTCCGGTCCACGGTCCACCACCATTGGGACAAGGGCGAACGATCCGCACGCGACATCGTTGGTGCATAGGTCATGCGATTGCCTCCAAGGCCGTTGGCGCCTTCGCCGCAGCCATCAGGTCCGCCACAATGGCGCGAAAGGCATCGCCACGCGCCTCATAATCCTTGAACTGGTCGAACGAAGCGCAGGCCGGTGAGAGCAAAACAATGGCCTCGCCACCCCGCGCTGATGCATCAGCTAAGGCGGCTTTCGTCGCCGCTTCCAGCGTTCCCGAGGTGACATGCGGCGCAGCCGTCCCGATCGTTTCCGCAAACGCGCCCGCAGCGTCACCTATCAAGTATGCGCACTCAACTTTTTTGAAGAACCGAACCAACGGTTCAATGCCCTCAGCCTTGGGAACACCGCCGGCAATCCAGTAGAGCTTGGGATAGGCCGCCAGAGCCTGCGCCGCCGCGTCCGCATTGGTCGCTTTAGAATCGTTGATAAAGCTAACGCCGCCGATCTCGCCGACCTTTTCCAGCCGATGCGGAAGCCCCGGGAAGGTCAGCATCGCGTCGCAAATCGCCTTTGGCGACAGACCAAGCGCCCGACAGGCTGCATACGCCGAAGCTGCGTTTTGCGCATTGTGTGCGCCGCGCAAGGCTAAGGCTCCGGTCAGGTCCGCCACCTGCTGCGCACGGCCGTCAATGGCATCGAACAGCCGTGTCCCCAGCGCATAAACGCCCTTCCCCAAGGTTTGCCCGGATGAAATCGGCACCACATGCCCGCGTCCAGCCATAAGACGCGTGCACAGGCTTTCGCCATTATCGTCATCAACGCCCACGATTGCCGCATCGCCGACGCTTTGGTTTTGGAAGATCATCCGCTTGGCTTGGGCATAGCGATCCATGGTGCCATGGCGATCAAGATGGTCTGGCGTGAGATTGAGATGAATAGCCACATTCGCGCGAAGCGACTGCACTAAATCCAGCTGGAACGACGACAATTCCAACACATAAATCGCACCAGCCCGCGGCGGTGCTAACCCCAGAACGCCTAGACCAATATTGCCGCCGACGCGGGTATCCTTGCCGCAGGATGACAAGATATGCCCGATCAGCGCGGTCGTGGTAGACTTACCATTTGTCCCTGTAATGGCGACAACGCGCGGACGAACCGCGTCGTCCAACGCATTCAGCGTGCGCGCAAACAGCTCCACATCGCCAATAACGGGCACGCCAGCGCCTTCTGCCCTCGCCACCGTCCAATGCGCTTGAGGATGGTAAAGCGGCACACCCGGGCTCATCACCAACGCATCGAACTGGGCGAAGTCCACCCCGTTCAAGTCCGTTAGCGTCACCCCCTCGCTCGCCGCGCGTGCGCGCGTTGCCTCGCCATCATCCCACGCCGAAACCCGTGCCCCACCCGCCTCTAGCGCTCGCACAGCCGTTAGCCCGGTGCGGCCAAGGCCAAACACCGCAACATTTCGACCGGCAAAGGCTGAAACAGGGATCATCAGGCTCCTCTAACGCAGCTTCAATGTCGCAAGGCCGATGAGGGCCAGAATAGTCGCAATAATCCAAAACCGGATCACGACCGTCGGTTCAGACCATCCGAGCTTTTCAAAATGGTGGTGGATTGGCGCCATGCGGAACACCCGCTTGCCAGTAAGCTTGAACGAAACGATTTGGATAATCACCGACAGCGTTTCCAAAACGAACAGCCCGCCAACGATCACCAGAACAAGCTCGTGCTTCACGCAAACCGCGACCGCGCCAAGCAGGCCACCCAGTGCCAAAGAGCCGGTATCCCCCATAAAAACCATAGCCGGAGGTGCGTTATACCAAAGGAAACCAAGCCCCGCCCCAAGCAGAGCGCCGAGGATCACCGCCAGCTCACCAGTCCCTTCGGTGAAGTGGATCTGGAGGTAAGACGCGAAAACGAAGTTTCCGGCCAAATAGGCTATGAACCCAAAAGTCGCTGCGGCAATCATCACCGGCATGATTGCCAGCCCATCGAGGCCGTCCGTCAAGTTCACCGCATTGCCAAAGCCCGCAATCACAACCATCGCGAAGATGAAGAAGAAGAAGCCGAGATCGACCAGCAAATCCTTGAAGAATGGGAAGGCTAGGGAGGTGCCGAAGTTCTCCGGAGCGCGGTCACCCAAGTTTTGATAGTGCGCGATAGCAATGGCGGCCACGAGGGCAATCGCAAACTCAAGCGCCAAGCGAACCTTGGACGAAAGCCCGTCCGTTGTCCGTTTCGTTACCTTGTTAAAGTCGTCGACAAACCCGATTAGGCCATAACCAACTGTCACGCCGAGCACGATCCACACATAAGGGTTATGCAAATCCATCCACAGGAAGGTGCCAAGCACAACACCCAAGAGGATAATGATGCCGCCCATGGTTGGCGTTCCGGCCTTGCTAAAGTGGCTTTGTGGGCCATCGGCGCGGATCGGCTGCCCCTTGCCTTGGCGTGCACGCAGCCAATCAATCATCGGCTTGCCAAAAACGAATACGAATAGCGCTGCCGTGCAAACAGCGGCGGCTGTCCGGAACGTAATGTATTTCAACAAGTTAAACGGCTGGAAAACATCCGCTAGCGGGTAAAGTAAATCATACAGCACGCGCGGATTCCCTTAAATTTGATGGCGTTGTCGTGGTTCCCAGCGCGACCAGCGCTTCAATAACCTTGCTCATCCGCGAACCGTTTGAGCCCTTGACCATAACGACATCACCGGCCGCGACGGCGGCGCACACCATCGGGGCCAAATCGGCAGCGCTCTCGGCATAGCCGCCTTTAAGCGCACTTGGCAGCACGTCCCACAAATGCTTCATCCGTGGCCCGGCACAATAAACGGCATCGATCGAGCGCGTTGCGAGTTCATCTACGAGAGCGGCGTGATAGCGGGCTTCATGCAGGCCCAATTCCAGCATGTCCCCCAACACAGCGATGCGGCGCTTGCCCGGCCGTGTAGCCAACGTTGCAATGGCGCCCGCCATCGAGGTCGGGTTGGCGTTATAGGCCTCGTCGACCAAGGTAAAGCTGCCATCGCCGAGGCTAACGGTTCTCGCGGCGCCGCGCCCATCCAAAGCACCAAAAACCGAAAGCGCTTCGCCAGCAGCGCTTAAGGATCCGCCCGCCAAGTGCGCCAGTGTTAAAGCGCAGAGCCCGTTCAGTGCCCAGTGCGCACCTGGTTCTGCGATCCGCCAAGACACCTCTTTGCCTAAAATGCTCGCGCTTGCCCGCTGGCCGCTGCCATCGGGCACCAAGTCCGTCAGTCTGGCCCCACTCTCAGATTTCGTTCCAAACCGCACCACAGAGAGGTCCGCGCGCATCCCGGCTCGACGCGCCAAACGTTCCGCCCATGGATTGTCCCCATTGATCACTGCGGTTCCGCCTTGCTCAATGCCGAGGAACATCTCCGCCTTTGCATCGCAAATCCCAGCTTCATTGGCAAAATGCTCAATGTGAACAGGGCCTACCGTCGTAATCGCAGCTACATGCGGGCGCACTTGCGGGGCCAAAAGGGCGATCTCACCGCTATGGTTCATCCCGATTTCGTAAACAGCATAGCGCGCATCAGCGGGGCAGCGTGCCAGCGTCAGCGGCACGCCCCATTGGTTATTGAACGATTTGATGGCGGCATGTGTGGTTCCGCTTGCCGCCAAAGCCGATGCGGTCATTTCCTTGACGGTCGTCTTACCAACCGATCCGGTAACGCCAACGCGTATTGCCGCTTCGGCGCGCCGCCGCGCAGCATTGGCCAACAGTTCGAGCCCAAAAAGTGTGTCGTCCACCACCAAGCGCGGACCCGCAGCGCCACCCGCTGACGGATCGGAAACCAACGCAGCGGCGGCTCCTTTTGCAAACGCATCGGCCACAAAATCGTGGCCGTCACGCTCGGCCTTGATCGCAATAAAGAGATCACCGGGAACAAGAGAACGCGTATCGATGGCAATGCCAAACGCTGTCCAGCTTGGGCCAAACACTTTACCGCCCGTAGCGGCTTGCGCCTCAGCGGCCGTCCAAAGCGCGTTTGCGGCTTGCGAACGATGGTTCATCGGCGTGTCTCAGCCAGCGCCGCGCGGGCGGTTTCTTGGTCGGAAAATGGCAGCACAGTTGAGCCAACAATTTGGCCAGTTTCATGGCCCTTGCCCGCAATCAGCAATGCATCACCCGCTTTCAGCATCGCAACGGCAGTCCGAATGGCGTCACCGCGATCCCCGACCTCAAGCGCATCAGGGCACCCCTGCCTTACTTCCGCTCGAATGGCGGCAGCGTCCTCGGAACGCGGATTGTCGTCCGTCACGATAGCGATGTCGGCAAGCTTGGCGGCGAGGGCGCCCATTGTCGGCCGTTTGCCGCGGTCGCGATCACCGCCGCAGCCAAAAACCAGTATAATCCGACCCGGGGCATGGGGCCGCGCCGCACGTAACAGAACGTCCAGACCGTCGGGCGTATGGGCGTAATCAACAAACACATGCGCACCATCAGGTGTTCCGCCGACATGGTCCATCCGACCCATGACCGGCGTTAATCGCCGCATGCCTTCAAACACGGCTTCAGGCGCATCCCCCAATGCCAATGCGAAGCCCGCCGCCGTTACGGCGTTCAGCGCCTGAAACTCACCAATCAGCGGAATTTCAACAGCATAGGTTCGGCCATCAAAACGTAGATCAAGGCGTTGAGACGCAGGCTTTGGCCACAGCTCAGCAATCTTCAAATAGTCACCGCGCCAACCACAAAGCTTCAAATCTAAGCCATGCTCGCGCGCAGCGGCCTCAAACGCAGGCGTTTCCAGCGCATCGGCATTGATGATCGCCGGGCCACCCTTTGGAACCAATTCTGTAAACAAGCGGAGCTTTGCCGCGCGGTAGAGCTCCATGGTTTTATGGTAGTCGAGGTGATCTTGGGTAAGGTTGGTAAAGCCGGCCGCCGCCAAGCGCGCGCCGTCCATGCGATGCTGATCCAGAGCGTGGCTCGATGCCTCCATCGCCGCATGGGTTACGCCTTGTTCTACAAGAGACGCCAAGGTCGCGTGCAATGAAATAGGGTCAGGCGTTGTAAAGCCGAGATCAACCCGACCATTCGGCCCAATGGCGCCCAAGGTTCCAATACTGGCCGCCTTATGCCCGCAGGCGGTCCAGATTTGGCGGAGGAAATCCACCGTGGAGCTTTTGCCGTTTGTGCCCGTCACCGCAGCAATCGTGCGTGGCTGCTGTGGATAAAGCCGCGAGGCCGCAATCGCCAGCGCAAGGCGGGGGTCGTTTGCTTCAACAACCGGCACGGACGCGCCTTGCAAACCGGGCGCCGCCAATACAGCGACCGCGCCGCGCGCCACGGCGTCATTGATGAAGGCGCGGCCATCAAACGCTAAGCCCTCAAGCGCAACAAACACATCGCCTTGTTTAACCTTGCGCGAATCCGAAGCCAGGCCGGTCACGACGATCCCCGCTCCGGGGTGGTCGTCGGCAAGGTCAAAAAGCGCGCTCAGCTTCATCACGGTGTCCCAGCCGCTTTCTGCGGCGCGTCTGCCAATGCGAGCGCACGAATAGGCTCTAAACCCAACAATGGCGCTGTGCGCGCGACGATGCGCGACACTGCCGGCGCAGCGGTCCAACCCGCCGTCGCCAACCCATGAGTTTCAGCATTTCCCTGCGGCTCATCAAGGAGAACGAGAACCGCGTAGCGTGGTTCGCTGGAAGGGAAAACGCCCACAAATGATGAAACGCGGCGATTACTGTCATATCCCTGTGGACCGGACTTTTCCGCCGTCCCCGTCTTGCCGCCCACCTCATAGCCCTCGGCTTCAGCCTTCCGGCCAGTGCCTTCGGTCACCACGTCCCGCAAAAATTTCACCATCTGGGCCGATGTTTCCGGCTTCATTGCGCGGCGGCGCTCAATCGGTTCGTTGGTAGTGCGCGCCAACAAGGTCGGCGTAACATACTCTCCGCCATTCGTGACCGCTGCAAAAGCTGTCAACAACGCCACAGGGCTAACCGCAATACCATGCCCGTATGATGCCGTTGCGACGGTAATGTCGCTCCATGTTTTCGGCAAAAGCGGCGAGGCGGAATCATTAAGCTCGATAGGTGCTTTTTCCAGTAAGCCCGTCCGCTCGTAAAACTCTTTCAAGCGCTCTGCCCCAACATCCAACGCGATCTTGGCGGAGCCAATGTTGGAGGAATGGGAAAGGATTTCTTGGATGCTCAAGAACCGGTTTTGAGCGTGAAAATCGCGAATGGTTGAGCCACCAATATGCAGCGCACGGGTGGCGTCATAGCCCTTGGAGGGCGTGATCACGCCGTCATCCAGCCCAACGGCAACCGTGAACACCTTAAACGTTGAACCCATTTCAAACCGCGACAAGCTTGCCCGGTTGAACTTTTCATTGTCGGTGGCACGGCCCGCCGCATTTGCATCATATGTTGGCCATGACGACTGCGCCAAAACCTCACCGGTGCGCACATCCATCATAATGCCAACAGCACCTTTGACGTTCTGCGCCCGCGCAAGCGTTTCAAGCTCGCGCTCCACAACATATTGAACGCGCCGATCAATCGATAGCCGCACCGGCTCGACGCCACCCTTGGCGATCAGGCGGTTATTCAGCGATTGCTCAATCCCAGAGGCACCCTTGCCATCAAGCCCTGTCCAGCCGAGCAAATGCGCCGCAAGCGGCCCTTGCGGATAAATCCGTCTCGGTTCTTCAATGAAATCAAGCCCCGGCTGCCCAAGCGCCCATACCGCTTGGCGCTGCGCTGGGGTCAAACGACGCTTAATCCACACAAACCGCGAGCGGCTTTCCAGCTTGGCTTCCATCGCGTTGGCATCGATGTCTGGAAACACGGTGCGTAACGTATGAACGGTCTCACGCGCGTCCCAAATCTTCCGCGGATCAGCAAAAACGGACCACGTTGGCAGCGTTGTCGCTAAAAGCTCACCATTGCGATCCACAATATCGGCGCGCTCGATGGCCAAGGGCGCCTCGGCGCGCGCTGCCGTCGCCGCATCATCGACAGGGCGAAAAATCGCGACCTGAACGGCCCGCGCCGACAGCGCCATGAAGCCAAAAATAAACAGCATCGCCATCGCAATAATGCGCGCTCGGGCGGCGGTGGTGCCCGCCCCGGTCCGGTCCGCCTGCGCTTCCCAGCGATCGACATCGTCTAACCCAAGGTCTGGCAACCCAAGCTTCATTGCCCGGCTCCCTCTGGCAAGCCTGCTCCAGCGGGAGGCCGTGTAGTTCCTTCAAAAACCGGAACCGCGCTCGGCGTGGCCGCTGGCGTAGGTTGAACGGCTTTTTTTGGTGCAGCCTCTACCTTCGCGATCGCTGCGGGCAACTCGCCCAACCGAACACGACGCGCAGAGTCGATCGGCACCAACCCCAAGGTTTCCGTAGCCGCCGTTTCAAGGCGATCCGGCCGCTCCAAGAACGCCAATTCGGCTTCTAAAGTGCGGACTGCGCGCCGATCGGCGTGGATTTGCTGCTCAAGTGCGGTCAGGCGTTCGCGCGCCACCTGCCCTTCAATTTTGGCCCAATACAACCCGGCTGCTACAGCAAATAGAGCCGCCAAACCCGCAATATGGCTCCGCCGAAGGTTCACGCAGCCCTCCGCAGAACATCAAGGCTTGGGGCGCCAAACCGAGCGCCGTCACCGCGCGCGCGCGCCGGAGCACCCGTCCGTATGCCCACCCGCAACTTCGCGGAGCGGGAGCGTGGATTGCTGACAATCTCGGCGGCCGTGGCCGTTTGTGCTTTGCGTTGAGCCAGCGAAAATGTCGGCGCAGGGCCACTGGCGCCCGCCGGTAAATGCCGCGATCCGCCCGGCTGCTCGCCAGAACGATCCGCGAAAAACTGCTTTACGATGCGGTCCTCGAGCGAATGAAAACTGACCACCACCAAGCGTCCGTCTGGTGCCAGCAACCGCTCAGCGGCCTCCAGGGCCATGGCCAATTCGCCCAGCTCGTCATTCACATAGATCCGCAACGCCTGAAAAACGCGCGTCGCTGGATGGATCTTGTCTTTCCCCGCTTTGCCAGCCAACCGCTCGATCAGTGAGGCCAACTGCGTTGTCCGCGTAAACGGCGTCGTATCACGATCCATCACAATCGCTGCCGCAATCCGCCGCGCCGCCCGTTCTTCGCCATAATAGTGGAAGATGTCGGCCAGATCGTCCCGCGAGAGCTGGTTTAAGGCATCCGCGGCGCTTGGCCCATCCGCCGCCATCCGCATATCGAGGGGCCCGTCGCGCATGAATGAGAAGCCACGCTCGGCCTCGTCAAATTGAAACGACGACACCCCAATGTCCAACACAACACCGTCAACCTTGGAAAAGCCGAGACTCAAGGCCGCGCCATCCAAGGAGGAGAAGTTCGTCGCGCAAAACCGAAACCGCTCTGCATAAACCTCGCTCAGCGTGCGCGCCCGCAAGGCTGCTGCAGGGTCACGGTCCAAGCCGACCACAGTGCAGGTCGCAGTCTCCAACACGGCGCGCGAATAGCCGCCCGCGCCAAAGGTTCCGTCGATATAAACACCACCGTCACGAGGCAACAACGCCGCTACGGCTTCGTTGAGCATAACCGGAACATGCCCGCCGCTCACGCCTCGCCCCCCGCACCCCGACGCCGCGCCCGCGCGAACACACGATCACGCACTGCGTCATTGGCAAGCGACCGAGAGCGCTCCTCAAGCGCTTCGGTGGCCGCAGGGCTAGCCAGCCGAAAATAGGCGCCCGCGCCGGTAAACACGCCGCGATCCGCCAAGCCCACTGCCCTCGTAAAGGCTTCTGGCAAAACAAACCGCCCACCGGCATCCAGATTTACGGCCCGTGAAGCGCCAAAAATCTGCTGACTCAATGCCTCGGCTTGCCCGGGGTCCTCCAAAGAGAGCACATCAAGTTGAGCCTCCAGCCGATCGATGAAATCCTCGCCAGCACACTCCAATGTGTCGCCTTCTTTGGATTTCCAAAGATACAGCGTGTCTGGCGCGCTCAGGTTCATGTGGCGCAGGGTCGCGCGAAACTCTGCAGGCACCGTGATGCGCCGCTTATCGTCGATGCCAGTGTCGTATGTCGCAATAAAGCGCACGATGGCCCCAACCCCGGACATAGCCCCACCCACGCGAGGCACCCCCTATCCATGGAATGGGATAACACGGGAATTTGACCCACTCAATCGTGCTTAATCGGGAATTAACGGGAAATCTTACCAACAGATCAAGATTTTGCAGAACTTTACATGAACAGTATTAAAACACGCACGCAGCACGGCCCAGCACGGGGTTTGTCAAAAGCAAAAACGGCCCGCCACGAGGGCAGGCCGTTTCCGTCTCATCATTTCGGCCCCGTCAGCGTCGCGCTTTCGCACTTTGCCAACCTGCGTGCTCGGCCTCAGTCGATCCGGACCATCATCTCGGTATAGCCCTTCACAAAGGCAGACGCGACGCGACCGGGCTCTTCGAGAATGGTAATTGCCAAGCGACCATCCTTGACGAAGCGCGCCAGCACTTCTTCCCACACGATCTTCAGCTGCATTTCAGCCAAACGATTGCCAACGCAGCGGTGAATGCCAAAGCCGAACGACAAATGTTGCCGTGCGCGTGGGCGGTCGATCAAAAACGCATTGGGGTTCTCGATAACCGTTTCGTCCCGATTGCCCGAAACATACCACATGACGACCTTATCGCCCTTTTTGATCTGCTTTCCGGCCAGTTCGGTATCCTGCAGTGCGGTGCGGCGCATATGGGCCAATGGCGTTTGCCAGCGGATGATTTCGGACACCATGTTGGGGATCAGGCTGTGGTCGGCCAACAGCTTAGCTTCCTCGGATGGGTTTTGCTTCAGCGCGTAAAGCCCACCCGTTAGGGAGTTCCGCGTCGTGTCATTGCCACCTACGATCAACAGAATGATGTTGCCGAGATACTCCATCGGCGGCATGTCGCGTGTGGATTCGCCATGGGCCAGCATGGAGATCAAATCCCCGCCCGGCTCGGAATTCACGCGCTCATTCCACAGATTGGTGAAATAGCCGAGGCATTCCAACAATTCCATGCGGCGGGCTTCTTCGCTCTCCACGATGCCGGATTCTTCGCTGGCGGTCGCTACGTCCGACCACCGCGTCAGCTTGCGGCGTTCCTCAAAGGGAAAGTCAAACAATGTCGCCAACATTTGCGTCGTCAGCTCGATAGAAACCCGATCCACCCAGTCAAAAGCCACCCCGCGCGGCAGCTCATCAAGGATTTTTCCCGCGCGCTCACGGATCAGCCCCTCAAGCTTGGCAAGGTTGTCTGGGGCTACAATAGGCGAAACCACCTTGCGCTGCGCATCATGCTTTGGTGGGTCCATCGCGATGAACATGGGCAGGATGAAATCCTCATCCATGTTCCGCATCGTAATGCCGCCTAAATGTGCATCGGAGGAAAAGACGCCGTGATTGGTGTCGACTTCCATGATGTCTTTATAGCGCGTGACAGACCAATACGGCCCGAACTCATTGGTCGCGCAATAATGGACCGGGTCGTCGCGGCGCAGGCGTTCGAAATAAGGCCAATGCGCGTCATGGATCCAGAGTGGCGCAAGCGAAACGTCAATTTCTTCCAGCGGCATTGTCCAAGGGTCTGGAAACACTGGTTTTTCCGCCTTAAAATTTCCGTCGGCCATGCTTGCCCTCCTCATGAGTGTCACATTACGCCGTAGGCTAGCCTATACAAAACCTGACGGCGGCGTCATTTTTGGTGATCGGAACAGATTTCGCTGCGTTTGTCACGTCAAACTTGCCGCGACGAGACGAGTTTTTGGCGTTAGTGGCATTTGAGCACAGGAACCTTCCCACCATGCCCCAGTCCATCGGCGCGATTACGCTGCTCGTCGCAGACTATGACGACGCCATCGCCTACTATCGAGACAAGCTAGGCTTCGCGTTGATTGAAGACACAGCGCTCGGCCATGGCAAGCGCTGGGTGCTCGTGGCCCCGTCGCTGACCTCCGAAGCACGGCTGCTTCTCGCGCAAGCGGCCAACCCTAACCAAGCCACGCAAATCGGCCATCAAGCGGGCGGGCGGGTGTTTCTGTTCCTGCACACAAACGACTTTGCAGCCGACTACGCCCGCATGAAGGCAAACGGCATAAACTTCCTCGAAGAGCCTCGCTACGAATCTTACGGTGCCGTGGCCGTGTTTGCGGACCTCTACGGCAATAAATGGGACCTCCTCGAGAAATGCTGAACCCTCCCCTGCGCTTGCCTCAGAGAAGGAATTAAAGGCAGACCCGCCAAACACCCAAATCCCGCAGAGACTTGCCCGTGGACAAACCACTATCAGATTGAATCCAATAATTATTGTGCATCCTCACATGATGCGCAGAAATAAAGTTCCCACCCCCCATTGGGGCTGTGTTAGCCTAGTGGAAAGATCAACCCTTACCCCGCGAGCCCTATGCCCGAAACTTATGCCTTTGAAACCGTCGATGTGTTCACTAGTGAACGCTTTGGCGGCAATCCGCTCGCGGTGTTTACCGACGCGCGCGGGCTAACAACGGAGCAGATGCAAAATCTGGCTTTTGAGTTCAATCTCTCAGAAACCACCTTCGTATTACCGCCAGACGATCCGGCCAACACCGCTCGCGTGCGGATTTTCACGCCAAAGAGCGAAATGCCTTTTGCTGGGCACCCAAGCGTCGGCACAGCCTATGTGCTGGCCCGATTGCACAACCAAGCCAGCGATGAAATGCGCTTGGAAATGCACGCAGGGCTCGTCACCGTCAGCTTGGAGCGTGATAGCGATGGCATGGTGCTTGGCGGGAAAATCAACGCGCCCTTGCCCTTAGCATTAGGCGACGAAATCGAGCCTGCAATCATTGCCGCCTGCGCGGGCCTTACCGAAGCCGACATTATTACCCGAACACACAAGCCAATCATCGCCTCGGTCGGCGCGCGCTTTGTGATCGCCGAGGTTGCGCCCGAAGCGCTTGGCCGTGCTGTGCCGGATGTGAGCGCGATGCGGCGAGCCGTGGCGACGGTTCCCGCGCTTTCGGCGGGCGTCCATTTGCATCTGCACAGCCAGGCGCAAGAGTGCATCCGCGCCCGCATGTTTGCCCCGCTAGATGGCGTGTTCGAGGACCCCGCCACCGGCAGCGCCAACGCCGCACTCGGCGCGTTGCTCCTGCACGCCAGCGAGGGAGACGACGCGGCCTTCACCATCAGCCAAGGCACCGAAATGAGCCGCCCTAGCATCCTGCTTGTAACCGCAACGCGCACCGCAAGCGGCATCATGGCCAGTGTCGCCGGGCACTGCGTTCCGATGATGCGCGGCGAAGCTCAGCTTAAATGACAGGAATTGACAGGAAATGACGGCATAAACAGGTTTTTTCCTCCCCTGCGCCAGCGGGGGAGGTGGCAGCCAAAGGCTGACGGAGGGGGCAGACTACAAAAGAAAACCCCTAATCCGCATCCATCTTCAGCGCCGCGATAAAGGCTTCCTGCGGTATCTCGACCTTACCGAACTGGCGCATCCGCTTTTTGCCTTCTTTTTGCTTGTCAAGCAGCTTGCGCTTGCGGCTGGCGTCGCCGCCATAGCATTTCGCGGTCACGTCTTTGCGCAGGGCGCGCACGGTTTCGCGCGCGATGATCCGCCCGCCCATGGCCGCTTGGATCGGGATTTGGAACATGTGTGGCGGGATCAGCTCTTTCAGCTTTTCTACCATGGCGCGCCCGCGCATATCGGCCCGATCACGGTGCACCAGCATGGAGAGCGCATCGACTGGTTCGGCATTGACGAGGATTTGCATCTTCACCAGGTCGCCGTCGCGATAGCCTTCAATGGCATAGTCAAACGACGCATAGCCCTTCGAGATCGACTTCAAGCGATCATAGAAGTCAAACACCACCTCATTGAGCGGCAAATCATAAATAATCATCGCGCGCGAGCCGACATAGGATAGCTCCCGTTGCACGCCCCGGCGATCCTGACACAGTTTGATGATGGAGCCGAGATACTCGTCCGGCGTTAGGATAGTGGCTTTAATCCACGGCTCGGCAATGGTCTCGATCTTCATCGGGTCTGGCATGTCGGCCGGGTTGTGCAAATCGATGGCGGAGCCGTCACTCAGTTCCATCTTATACACCACCGACGGCGCGGTCGCGATCAGATCAAGGTTAAACTCACGGCTCAAGCGCTCCTGCACGATTTCGAGGTGGAGCAGGCCCAAGAAGCCGCAGCGGAAGCCAAAGCCTAAAGCCGCGCTGGTTTCCATCTCATAGGTGAAGCTGGCATCGTTCAGGCGCAGGCGGCCCACGGCGGCCCGTAAATCCTCGAAATTGGCCGCATCAACCGGGAACAGCCCACAAAACACCACCGGTTGAGCGGGCTTGAAACCGGGCAAGGCTTCGGCGGTTTGACGGCGCTCCTCGGTAATGGTTTCGCCAACGCGGGCGTCTGCCACTTCCTTGATGGAGCCGGTGAAGAAGCCGATTTCGCCGGGGCCAAGCTCCTCTTGGTCCTGTGGTTTCGGGCGGAACACGCCCACCTTATCCGCGGTGTAAACGGCCTTCGTCGCCATCATGGTGATCTTGGTGCCGCGCTTCAGCGTGCCTTCAAGGATCCGCACCAGCACCACCACGCCCATATACGGGTCATACCACGCATCCACGAGCATGGCTTTGAGCGGCGCTTTCGGATCGCCAGACTTTGGCGGCGGCAGGCGGGTGACGATAGCTTCTAGCACGTCGGCAATGCCAATGCCGGTCTTAGCCGAGATCAACACAGCATCAGAGGCATCCAGCCCAATCACATCTTCAATCTGGGCCTTGATCCGGTCCGGCTCAGCGGCGGGAAGATCGATCTTGTTGAGGATCGGAACGATCTCAAGATTGGCATCCAGCGCCTGATACACGTTCGCCAGCGTCTGCGCTTCCACGCCTTGGGAGGCATCCACCACCAAAAGCGCGCCCTCGCAAGCGCGCAGCGAGCGCGACACCTCATAAGCAAAGTCCACGTGGCCGGGCGTGTCGATCAAATTCAACACATAATCCAGCCCATCGGCCGCCTTATAGTCGAGCCGCACTGTTTGAGCCTTGATCGTGATGCCGCGCTCACGCTCAATTTCCATGGAATCCAGCACCTGCTCGCGCATTTCACGCTGGGTCAGGCCGCCGGTAAGTTGAATAAGCCGGTCAGAAAGGGTGGACTTGCCATGGTCGATATGGGCGACGATGGAGAAGTTTCGGATGCGCTCTAAAGGGATCATGCGCGCGACATAGCGTGCAACGGCGCGAACGCGAAGGGCCGGTGTGCAACAGCGCAGCGAAATCGCGGAATCCACCCGTCGTTAAGGGAACATTCACCACGTTGGGGCGATTGAAAGGGTCTACTGGGGGGTAGTTCGGCTTTAACCCTGACAGGATCACGTCATGCGTAACCTTGCTCTCGCCACAATGCTGATTGGCCTGTTGGCCGCTCCGGCTTTCGCCCAGTCAAATCCCTCAACGGGATATAAGGACCCGTGGGCCAACCAAACTACCCAATTGCCTCCGGCCCAGCCCGCGCCGCCGCCAGCAGCCGAAACGCTGCCCACCGCCCCGCCGCCTGTGCAAACGCTCGCCATGGCCCAACCGGGCACGCCCAGCGACTACACACAGCCCATGGATGGCTACGAGAAAAACGAAGTCATCCGCGCCGCGTCAGATTTCTTTGGTACAACCTCGGAAGCCGTCGCCCAAGTGGTGGAGCGTGTGTTCTCCCAATATGGCAAGCCTGTTGGCTATATCGCGGGCGATGAAGGCTCTGCCGCCTTCGTGTTTGGCCTGCGCTACGGCGAAGGCACCCTCACCATGAAGAATGGCGACAAGCGCAAAGTCTATTGGCAAGGCCCTTCGGTTGGGTTTGACACGGGCGGCAATGCCGCGCGCGTGTTCACTCTCGTTTACGGCCTGCAAAACCCCGATGGGGTCTATCGTCGCTATCCCGGCGTTGAAGGCTCCGCCTATTTTGTGGGCGGCATTGGCGTAAACTATCAAAAAGCCGAAGGCGTGGTTCTCGCCCCCATGCGCACAGGCGTCGGCCTCCGTCTCGGTGCCAATGTCGGCTACCTCGCCTACTCAAAAAAGCGCCGCTACAACCCGTTTTGAGGGCGATTTGCGCGACCTATTTGATCACCCGGCAAACGGGTCGCGCATCAAAATCGTGTCGTCACGCTCTGGGCTGGTGCTGAGCAGCGCCACAGGGGCTTCGATCAATTCCTCGATCCGCCGCACATATTTGATCGCATTGGCATTGAGGTCGCGGAACGTGCGCACCCCGGCGGTCGATTCCGTCCACCCTTCCATTTCCTCGTAGATCGGCTGGGCGGCCATTTGGTCGCGCATTCCGGCGGGTAAATAATCGAGCACGCGGTCACCGATTTTGTAGCCGACACAGATTTTCAGCGTCTTGAGGCCGTCGAGTACGTCTAATTTGGTCAAGGCGATGCCGTCGATGCCGTTAATCGCCACCGATTGGCGCACCAGCACAGCATCAAACCAACCACAACGGCGCGGGCGGCCCGTATTAACGCCGACTTCCTTGCCAACCGTCGAGAAGTGGCGGCCCACCTCATCATTCAGCTCGCAAGTGAAGGGCCCTTCGCCAACCCGCGTCGTGTAGGCCTTCACAATGCCCAGCACATAGCCCGCACCCTTCGGCCCCATGCCAGAGCCCGCAGCCGCCTGCCCTGCCACGGTGTTGGACGAGGTGACAAACGGATAGGTGCCATGGTCCACATCAAGAAGCGCGCCCTGGGCCCCTTCAAACAGGATGCGCTTCCCGGCCTTGCGCGTTTGGTCCAGCAATCGCCACGCGGGCTTGGCAAAAGCCAACACTTGCGGCGCGATTTCCATTAACGCTGCAAACAATTCCTCGCCATCGGCATCGGGCAAGCCAAGGCCGCGGCGCAGCGCGCCATGGTGGCTCAACAGCCGCTCGATCTTGGGCTTCAGCGCTTCAGGGTCTGCCAAGTCCGCGACACGGATTGCCCGACGCCCCACCTTGTCCTCGTAGGCTGGCCCAATGCCGCGCCCGGTTGTGCCGATTTTCTGGCTGGACTGCGCCTCGCGCGCTTGGTCGAGGTCCTTATGCAACGGCAAAATCAGGGTGGCATTATCGGCCACCACCAGCAAATCCGGGGTGATCGAGACGCCCTGCTCGGCAATCTTGGCGATCTCGCCCAGCAAATGCCACGGGTCCACTACCACGCCATTGCCAATGACCGAGACCTTGCCTTGAACGACACCAGACGGCAGCAAAGCCAGCTTGTAAACCTTGCCATCTACCACAAGGGTGTGGCCTGCATTGTGGCCGCCTTGAAACCGCACCACTACATCGGCGCGATTGCTCAACCAATCAACAATCTTGCCCTTACCTTCGTCGCCCCACTGAGCGCCGACGACCACAACATTTCCCATTTTGTCCTCGATGGCGCGTTCAGATGCGCCGCAGAAAGTGCCCTGAGCCTATTGCCCTAACGTGTAGCCAATGCGCAGCCCGGCCCCGTCTAAGCCTTGGCGATTGCCTTTGCCCAAAAGCCCCGCGTGAGACAAATGCTCACTCGCCAACGAAACCGTCATCCGGTCCGACACCCGATAGCCAACCAGCAACCCAAGCCGGAACAAGTCCGCCGAACCGGTCGCAAGCCTGTTCGGGTCCAGCCGCTGATAGCGGGGATCGTCACGCTTGTAGACGACCGTTGTATCGCCGTCGTGCAGCGCATAGCCCAAGCCAAATTCGCCAAACCAACGCTCAGACCAATTGCCGCCCCAGACCAAGGAGGCGGCCACATAATTCGTGCCGCCAGCGGTGTTCACCGACGCCATTAAGCTCGCACGCGGTGCCGCAATCCACTTCAGGGCGTTCAATTTCGGACCAATGATTTCGCCCTGAAGGTCAAAGCCTTCCTCAATCCGGCCTTCTTCATTGAGTCCAAGATCATGATACAAAAGCGATCCACGAACCTCGGTGGATTGTCCGTAGGCGACAGATTGCGCTGCAGCCGGGGCAGCAATGCCAGCGACCAGCACAGCAAGAAGTAGCATCTTTTTCATCGCGATTCCCCCCGAGCGCAAAACCACCCCTTCCATAGAATGAAAGGGGCGGAATGTCGCGCGGTTTTAGAAGCGGTGTGCTGACTAGAAGGTCAACACCTTCACATATTTCACCTGCGGCAACGCACGCAGATTGGCTTGAATCGGCTCTGGCACCACCTGGTCTACGCCGACCAGCGCCACGGCATCTTCACCGGCATCCACACGGCCCAGATTAAACGTGGCAATGTTCACGCCCGCTTCGCCCAGCATCATGCCCAGAGCGCCAATGAAGCCCGGCTTGTCGAGGTTGTTGATGTAAAGCATCACGGGGTGAAACGCGGCATCAAGCGCCATGCCTTTGAGCTCCACAATGCGCGGCGCCCCGCCAACCACCGCACCCGCCAAGGTGCGCAAGCCTGCGCCGGTATGGATTTTGATGCGGATCAAGCTGCCATAGGTCGGCGATACTTCGCGCTTGGCCTCGGTGATCGCGATGCCACGTTCCTTGGCGACTGCAGGGGCGGACACCATGTTCACATCCGCCAACATCGGGCGCAGAACGCCAGCAATAGCGGCCGCCGTTAAAGGCTTGGTGTTAAGCGCGGCTACATCGCCCTCAAACTCAATCTCAAGCGCCGAAAGCCCGTCATCGACGATCTGGCCCGCAAACAGCCCAAGGCGCTCGGCCAAAGCGGCAAACGGCTTCAACTTCGGGGCTTCTTCAGCCGTGATAGAGGGGGTGTTCAGCGCATTGGTAACAGCACCCGTCAGCAGATAATCCGACATTTGGTCAGCCAATTGCAGCGCCACATTTTCCTGCGCTTCGGTCGTAGCCGCGCCGAGATGCGGGGTCGCGGTAAAGTTTTTGGCGCCAAACAGCGGGTTGGTTTTCGCAGGCTCCTCGACGAACACGTCAAAGGCAGCCGCCGCCACATGGCCGGAGATCAACAGGTCAGCCAAGGCCGCCTCATCAACCAAGCCACCACGCGCACAGTTCACAATCATCACGCCTGGCTTGGTGCGCGCGAGAGCCTCTGCCGAGAGCACGTTCTTGGTCTTTTCGGTCAACGGCGTGTGCAACGTGATCACGTCAGCCCGGGCCAACAGATCCTCAAGCTCAACCTTCTCAACGCCAATCTCAATGGCGCGTTCCGGCGACAAGAATGGGTCATAGGCGACCACTTTCATTTTCAGGCCCAAGGCGCGGTCTGCCACGATAGAGCCGATATTGCCGCAACCAATCACGCCGAGTGTTTTGGAAAACAGCTCAACGCCATTAAACCGGTTCTTTTCCCACTTTCCGGCCTGAGTGGATGCGTCAGCCGCCCCGATTTGGCGCGCGGCGGCAAACATCATGGCAATGGCGTGTTCCGCCGTGGTGATGGCGTTGCCAAACGGGGTGTTCATCACGACGATGCCCTTAGCGGTCGCGGCCGGAATATCGACGTTATCAACGCCGATACCCGCCCGGCCAATCACCTTCAGATTGGCGGCTTCAGCAATAATGGCAGCGGTTGCCTTAGTAGCAGATCGAATGGCCAGGCCATCATACTTACCGATGATTTCCTTCAGCTTTTCGGCATCTTTGCCAAGGTCTGGCAAATAATCCACATCAACGCCGCGGCGTTTGAAAATATCAACAGCGGCGGTCGAGAGTTGGTCTGAAATCAGAACTTTTGGAGCGGTCATGGGGGTGTTCCTTTTGAGGGAGAATGTGGTGGCCCCCCTCCGCCCTTCGGGCACCTCCCCCGCCTGCGGGGGAGGTGGCAGCCAAAGGCTGACGGAGGGGGCGTTCAGGGGGGAGCGTTAAGCCAGCTCAGAGACGACGGTTTCAAACGCCCAATCAAGCCAAGGTGTAAGCGCCATGACGTCATCGGCATCAACCGTTGCGCCACACCAAAGCCGCAGGCCCGGAGGGGCGGAGCGATAGGAAGCCGCATCAAGCGCCACGCCTTCTTTGTCGAGAATCCCTGCGAGCTTCTTGGCAAAATCAGCCTGAGCATCTTCGGAAAGAGCGGTCACGCGCGGATCGACGACTTTCAGGCACACGCTGGTATTGGAACGCGTCGCTGATACAACCGGCAAGAAATCGACCCAGTCGGTTTTCTCAACCCAGTCAGCGAGAACGCCGAGATTGCTGTCTGCCCGGCCCATCAAGCCAGCCAAGCCGCCAATCGAATCGGCCCATTTCAGGGCGTCGATATAATCTTCGGTGGCAAGCATGGACGGCGTGTTGATGGTTTCGCCTTCAAAAATGCCCTCGACGATCTTGCCGCCCTTAGTCATGCGGAAAATCTTCGGCATTGGCCACGGCGGGGAATAGCTTTCGAGACGCGCCACGGCGCGCGGGGACAGTACCAACATGCCATGAGCCGCTTCGCCACCGAGCGCCTTTTGCCATGAAAACGTCACCACATCGAGCTTGCCCCAATCGAGGTCTTGCGCGAAGGCCGCCGAGGTCGCGTCACAAATTGTGATGCCCGTGCGGTCGTCCTTGATCCAGTCCGCATTGGGAACGCGCACGCCGGACGTTGTTCCATTCCACGTAAACACGATGTCATGGTCGCCGGGGATCGACGCCAGATCAGGCAACAGGCCGTAATCGGCTTTGTAAACGGTGTGGGTCAGTTTCAGCTGCTTGGCGACATCAGTCACCCAGTCTTCGCCAAAGCTTTCCCAAGCGCACATCGCCACAGGCGCCGGGCCCAGAAGGGACCACATCGCCATTTCCACAGCGCCAGTATCAGACGCCGGAACAATGCCGATGCGATAATCGGCAGGGATGCCCAGCACGTCGCGCGTGCGGTCAATCGCCTCTTTCAGACGCGCCTTGCCAGGTTTTGAACGGTGTGAACGGCCCAAAATAGCGCCAGAAAGCGCGCTAAGGTTCCAACCAGGGCGTTTCTTGCAGGGTCCGCTTGAAAAGCGTGGATCAGCTGGCCGCATGTGCGGCTTCGTCGGTATGCTCATGTTTTACTCCCATCCTCACAGATGAGCGCCCTCCGGTGGGAGAGGGTGGCCCGACGCTAGCCATAAGCATGTCAGCGGTTACCGTCAAATGAAGAAACTGTGGTGCGGGAAGGTACGACATGGCAAAGTTGTAACTGATGGGGGTTTGGATGAGCGATTTTGAAGCGCGATTGTATGACCAACTAGCAGTCTTTGTATCACGGAGGAAAATCTGCCGTTCCGCGCGAGTTTATCATGATCTGATGATTAACGGCGATGACGCAGGCGAATTCCTAGACGCTTATGTGAACGCATTCCAAATCGATTTGACCGGCTTCGAGTTTGAAACATTTTTCCCTAACGAAACCGACGAACCATGGGAACATTGGGGAATGCTGTTAGGGTTTCCGAATAAGCGCAAAGAGCTAACGGTCGCTCATTTGCAGCTTGTAGCGGAGAGTCAGCGCTGGTTTGATCCGCCAGAGGCAACCGGCAAAACCGTCTAAGCAAGCCGGTTAATCCGGCCAACAGCGCTCCGTCCTTGCCGTCAAATGAAGATGGCGTCACACAGCAGCGCATATGAGTGCCATTCCCATCAAGCCGGCCCATTGGGCGGCGTTTGCTTTGTGCGTCACCCTTTGGGGTTCGGCATACGCAATGGTGCATGTAGCGCTCGGCCATGGGGCGCCGCCGTCGGTGATTGTGGGGGCAAGGCTGTGGATTTCGGCGCTCATTTTGGTGGTGTGGCTGCGGATTCGAGGTGAGCGCTTGCCATCGTCCACCGGCTGGAAAGATGGCCGCTGGCCGCTTTTAATGGCGCTGGGCTTCCTCGGGGCTACCCTACCCTTCACGCTGCTTTCGTGGGCGCAAAACAGCATCGATTCTGGCCTAGCCGGAATTTTGGCAGCGATCACGCCCCTGATCGTGGCCGTTGTCGCGCCCTTGGTCGCCCCGGAAGATAAGCTCACGATCTGGCGCGTAGCCGGGTTTGGCCTCGGCTTTGCCGGGATCGTGGTGTTGATGGGGCCCTCGGCGCTTTCCGGCCTCGGCGGGCCACTGTTTCTGGGGCAGCTCGCCGCCGCTGCGGCCGCCATATCCTATGCGGCAAATACTTTGCTGGCGCGCGCTGGCCCGGCCATGCCCGCCCTTTCGGCCTCAGCAGGCTGGACACTGTTTGGCGCGCTGTGGTCCACACCCTTCCTCGTAACGGCCTTTATGGATGGCGCACGCCCGGACGGCGTAGCATGGCTGATGATCATCATCCTCGGCATTGGCCCCACTGCCATCGCGTCAGTTGCCTATTTCTGGCTGATCCGGGCTGCCGGGCCGAGTTTCGTCACCCAAACCAATTTCGTGATCCCGCTCGTGGCGGTCACCATCGGCATCATCGCCTTTGGTGAGAAGCCCGGGATTAACGCATTCGCGGCCCTTTGCCTTATCGGGGCAGGCTTATGGCTCGCGCAGCGCGTGAGTGCAGCGCATGATCGGCAGTAAAGCTGAGCTGTAGGCAATCGTTGGCATCGCAACCTTGTCAGGTCGCGGCCAAACCAAGTTGCGTCCATACCAATAAATAGTGATAACAAAAGCTCTATAGCCTGCTTTAGAGTTTTCCCACTTCATGAATATTGATCTCACCAAGTCACCGGACCGAGACGTTTTTGAGCGCCTGTTCGTTGGCATCTTTGGGCGGACACCGAACGACGCCGACGTGAAGATGGTTGCCACTGCTGTCCAGAGCCCTTCCGACCTTTGGCACTATCTAAAGCATGCTTCCGTAACCGAAGAAGCGCAGTCCAATAAAGCGCGGCAAGCAACAGCACCGCTCTTTGTGCCGCCTGGGCACTATTACTCACCCATCGTCAATTTGGCCGACCTTAATCGCGAAGCTATCGCAAACGCGAGCCAACCACTCGATATCGCGCTTGACAGCGACGCAATGCTTGAAGCGCTCCGCGCCATAACGGCTCACTATCAACCCGGACAGTTTCCCCCGAGCCAAAGCGAAGATCGGTTTCACCTCGACAATGGTTTCTTCGGCATCGGCGACGCCATTATTCTGTCGGGCATGATTGCGGAGAAGCGCCCCGCTCAAATTATCGAAGTTGGCTCTGGCTATTCAAGCGCTGTGATCCTCGACACACTCGACCGCTTGGACCTCCAAACACCATGCACGTTTGTTGAGCCCTATCCTGAGCGCCTGCATGGGCTTTTGAGAGCGGCAGACCATACCCGAGTCACGATCCACGAAAGCCCTGTCCAACAAGTTCCTTTAGGCGTCTTTGAAGCGCTGAATAGCGGCGACATGGTTTTCTTTGACACGACGCACGTCAGCAAAACTGGCAGCGATGTGAACCACGAAATCTTTGAGATTTTGCCGCGGCTCAAAGCCGGCGTTTTGATCCACTTCCACGACATGTTCAACAAATTCGAATATCCACTCAACTGGATTTTCGATCACAGTCGCTCGTGGAACGAGATCTACACCTTGCGCGCATTCCTAATGAATAACGACGCATACGAAATCCTCATTCTAAGCGATTACCTTGCGCACACACGCGGGTCTGAGGCGCTGGCCATTTGCCACGATTTCATGATCAATCCCGGCGGCGCGCTTTGGCTCGTCAAAAAATGATCTAGGCCTTCACGAGCCCAATCTCTTTTAGGCGAATTTGCAAATAGTCATCCGCGGTAATCGGTTCGGGATAAGCATTTGGGCGCTCGGCGCTGATGCATGAGGGCAGAGTCTCAATTAAGAAGTCGCTGTTAAAGTGCAAGAAAAACGGCGTAGAGTACCGCGCGACACTGGCCCTATCTGGCGTAGGGTTCACAACCCTATGGGTGGTTGAAGGCAGCACATGATTGGTTAAGCGTTGCAGCATGTCGCCGATATTGCAGACAAGCGAGCCCGGTGGTGGGTTTATCGCAATCCAATTCCCGCCTCGATCAAGCACTTCAAGACCCGCTTCATCCGCACCCAAAAGCAAGGTTATGACGTTAATATCTTCATGGGCTCCAGCCCGGATGCCAGAGGAACCCGCAGCAACAGGCGGATAATGCAAAAGTCGCAAAACCGAATTCCCCACATCGACTGTTCCATCGAACCACGTGTCCGAAAGGCCCAGATAGCGCGCCAAAGCCCGCAATAGTGTGGCACCGAGGTGATCAAGAGCGGCATAAAGCCAACTCACCTCCGCTTTGAAGGCGGCAATTTCCACTGGCCAGAGGTTTGGCAACATGGAAACTGAAAGTGGGTGACCTTGCGGCAGATCGCGCCCAACATGCCAAAACTCTTTCAGGTCAGCCTCGACCGCACCCTTGGCAGTCTCGACCCGAAACGGCGTGTAGCCCCGTTGGCCTCCCAGCCCAGCATCGAAATAGGCCAGCTTTGAGGCCTCCGGCAGTGCAAAGAACGCCCGCATTGCGCCAAGTGCGGCATCGATCCGCGTCTGATCCAAACCATGATCAGCCACAACGGCAAATCCCGTCGACGCAAAGGAATCACCAAAAGCCTTGGTGAAAGCATCGAAATCGCGCGCAGCCAGATGCATTGAAACTGGCTTGATAGTTGTGTGGGGCATTGAGGCGTTCCGCGGCAAAGGTTTGTGCCACCCTAGCAAACACGGCATCAGAATTGAAAGAAGGGCGCTCAGTCATCTCGACTCCGTGGCAAATACAGGCTTCAAGGCGCCGTCACTTTCAACTCAAAACAAAAGGGAAGAAACGCCATGATTGGCTACGTCATGCTCGGCACCAACGATATCGTAAAAGCGCGCACATTGTGGGACCCCATCGCTGAAATGCTCAGCGCAAGGGTGGTTCCAGCCTACACAACAGAAAGCCGCGTTTGGTATGGCAGCGCCCCGGGCGCACCGCTTTTGTGCATCACAGGTCCGCACAATGGAGAGCCTGCCACCGCTGGAAACGGCACCATGATCGCCATTCCGGTCACAGATACTAATCTCTGCCACACCATCCACGCGAAAGCGCTGGAACTGGGTGCGACGACTGAAGGCGAGCCCGGGCCGCGCGGCCCCGGTTTCTACGGGTCATATTTCCGCGACTTCGACGGCAACAAGATTTGCATCTTCAAAGCGGACTGAGACATCCGTTCCGAATAAAAAATGGCCGGGCACAAGGCCCGGCCAAAAAAGTTACTAGGGAGGAAACGCCCAAAAGGGCGGGAACGCGCGGCGCTCCAACACCATCAAGATTACATTGCACTGCAACATAAGCAAGTAAAATCTTCGGCCAGATTGCCGCATCCTGCATCACAAATTGCGTCACATTCTGGCAACATACTGATTTCTTGCCTCATCCTTGCGGTTGAAGCGTTGTGCGACGCACACAAAAATGCCATCAGGCAAACGTGAAGCATGCCGTAGGGCTGCGCTTGTTCGGATACACTCCCGGAAAGAACCATGAGCTATGCGCTAATGGGGCTGGACCGGGCTGTTTGATTCCGGTTCAAGGCCGCACCAAACCCGCCGTCATCAAACTTTCGCGCGAGTCGCTCAAAGGCAGTTGCCTTTAGCGCTGGCGCAGCCAGCACGCCTGCACCGGCAGGCGGAACGAGGAATTGTAATGGATACCGCGCCACGCCTGCGCAACGTCGCGATCATCGCCCACGTTGACCATGGCAAGACCACACTTGTCGACCAAATGCTTTCTCAGGGTGGAGCCTTTCGTGAGAACGAAGCTCGGACAGAGCGCGCTATGGACTCCAACCCGCTTGAGCGCGAGCGCGGCATCACCATTCTTGCCAAACCAACCAGCGTGATGTGGCACGATGCGCGCGGCGAAGCCCGCCTCAACATCGTTGATACCCCCGGCCACGCCGACTTTGGCGGCGAAGTCGAGCGCATTCTCTCCATGGTCGATGGTTGCTTGCTATTGGTGGACGCCACCGAAGGGCCGATGCCGCAAACGAAGTTTGTGCTCGGCAAAGCGTTGCGCCTAGGGTTGAAGCCAATTGTGGTGCTGAACAAGGTCGATCGTCCAACCGCACGCCCCGATGCCGTTCTCGACGAAGTGTTCGATCTCTTCATGGCGCTCGGTGCCACGAACGAGCAGCTTGATTTTACCGCCCTCTACGCATCCGGCAAAGAAGGGTGGGCGACGCACCGCATGGAAGATGAGCGCAAGAACCTCGCGCCTTTGTTCGATGCCATTATCGACCACGTGCCACCACCCAAGCCGATGGCGTTGGTCGGCGAGCCCTTCCGCCTCCTTGTTACCATGATCGACAGCGACCCCTTCTTGGGCCGCACGCTGACAGGCCGTATCGAAAGTGGCGTAATCCGCGTTGGCGAGACCATCAAAGCCATGACGCGCGACGGCAAAGAAGTTGAACGCGCGCGCATGTCAAAGTTGCTCGCCTATCGCGGCCTCAAGCGCATCCCCGTTGAAGAAGCGAGCGCCGGCGACATCGTCGCCATTGCGGGCCTTTCGGAAGCCACCGTTGCTTATACGCTCTGCGCCCTCGAAGTCACCGAGCCCGTCAAGGCGATCCCAATCGATCCGCCAACGCTTTCAGTCACCATCTCGGTCAATTCCAGCCCTCTTGCTGGTCGCGAAGGCGATAAGGTCCAATCGCGCGTTATCCGCGACCGCCTAATGCGCCAAGCCGAAGGCGACGTTGCCATTACGGTCACCGAGGCGGAAGACAAAGATAGCCTTGAGCTTGCTGGTCGCGGCGAATTGCAGATCGGTGTCTTGATCGAAACCATGCGCCGCGAGGGCTTTGAGCTCTCGATCTCACGCCCAAAGGTGCTTCTGCGGACGGATGATGAAACCGGCGAAAAGCTGGAGCCCATCGAAGAAATCGTCATCGACGTCGATGATGAATTCACCGGCTCCGTTATTGAAAAGCTCGCGGTCCGCAAAGCGGAAATGACCGAGATGAAGCCTGCCGGTGGCGGCAAAACCCGCTTGATCTTCCATGCCCCATCGCGTGGCCTGATCGGCTACTACTCTGAATTCATGACCGATACGCGCGGCACCGGCGTTATGAACCGCCTATTCCACGCTTACGAGCCGTGGCGCGGCGATATCCCCGGCCGTCGCAATGGTGCCCTTGTCGCCAATGATTCTGGGAACTCTGTGCTTTACGCCCTCTTCTATCTTGAGCCGCGCGGCACCTTGTTCATCGGTGATGGCGAAGCGGTTTACGAAGGCATGATCATCGGGGAAAACTCCCGCGGTGAAGACATGGACGTAAACCCTCTGAAAGAAAAGAAACTTTCAAACGTCCGCTCAGCCGGTAAGGATGAGCAAATGCGCCTGACGCCAGCCCGCCGCGCGACGCTAGAACAAGCGATTTCATGGATCGACGATGATGAATTGGTCGAAGTGACCCCGAAATCAATCCGTCTTCGCAAGCGCGAACTTAATGCCAGCTTCCGCAAAAAGCGTGTCCGCGTAGGATAAGAATGCTTGAAAATGGGTCCACTAATTTCGTGGCCCCAAGGGCTGCCACAAGTAATGGCGGGTGGCCGATCCGGTCACGCGGCCATGCTCGGTCTAGCTCGACTTCTCATCTACCGTAGCCTTGGCAATTTTGCTGGAGGTAAAGGGGAGCCGAGGCTAGGGTGCTCATCCCCAATGCTTGGCGATTGAGAGTGGCTATGTCAGACGATACCTTGTTTCCGGTTCCAGCGGCTTTTGCGGCAGCAGCGCGCTATGACAAAGCGGCTTATGATCGGCTTTACGCAGAAAGCATCGCAGATCCAGATGCGTTTTGGCGCGAGCAAGGCAAGCGCCTTGACTGGATCAAACCCTATACCAAGGTCAAGGAAACCTCTTTCAATGAAGGGGACTTTGGCATCCTATGGTATGCCGATGGAACGCTAAACCTTTCTACCAATTGCGTGGATCGCTGGGCTGCCATTCAGCCTGAGGCGCGCGCAATTGTTTGGGAGGGCGACGAACCGGGCGATACGCGCACAATCACCTATGGCGAATTAAAAGACGAAGTTTGCCGGCTCGCCAATGTCCTCAAAGACTTGGGCGTAGGAATAGGCGAACGGGTCACGCTCTATATGCCGATGATCCCGGAGGCAGCCTTCGCAATGCTCGCCTGCGCGCGACTTGGCGCCATTCACTCCATCGTATTTGGCGGCTTCTCGCCCGATAGCTTGGCGGGCCGGATCAATGATTGCGATAGCAAGTTCGTAATTACCGCCGATGAAGGGTGGCGTGGCGGCAAAATCATCCCGCTCAAAGCCAATGTCGATGCCGCTTTAGCGTTGACGCCATGTGTTCAAAAAGTACTTGTTTATGCCCGCACTGGGGCCAACGTACCGATGGTTGAAGGCCGGGATGTGGCATGGGGTCCTGCGGTCGCCGCAGCCTCAACCGATTGCGCCGCCATCGAAATGAACGCGGAAGATCCGCTCTTCATCCTTTACACATCGGGCTCCACCGGAAAACCGAAGGGCGTGCTTCACACGACAGGAGGCTATCTCGTCTATGCCTCGATGACCTTCGAAGCCATCTTTGATTATCGAAAGGGCGAGGTCTTTTGGTGCACCGCTGACGTTGGATGGGTCACCGGGCACTCGTATGTTGTCTATGGGCCGCTCTCAAACGGCGCGACAACCTTCATGTTTGAGGGCGTGCCAAACTATCCAAGTGTCTCGCGGTTCTGGGAGACGGTAGACCGACATCAGGTCAATATCTTCTATACGGCTCCGACCGCACTTCGCGCTTTGATGCGTGAAGGAGAGGAGCCCGTTAAGTGCACCTCGCGCGCGTCCATCCGCCTGCTTGGCACGGTGGGTGAACCCATCAATCCAGAGGCATGGCTTTGGTATCACCGCGTCGTTGGTGAAGGGCGCTGCCCGATTGTCGATACGTGGTGGCAAACAGAAACTGGAGCAGCGCTCATTTCCCCCCTCCCCGGCGCAACGGACCTGAAACCTGGCTCAGCAACCAAACCGTTCTTTGGTGTCCGTCCAGCCTTGGTTGATGGGGACGGCAATTTCCTCGAAGGCGCAACGAGCGGCAATCTTGTTTTGCTCGACAGTTGGCCAGGGCAGATGCGCACGGTCTATGGCGACCATGCGCGCTTCTTCAACACCTATTTCTCGACCTATCCAGGCCTTTATTTTACAGGCGATGGCTGCCGTCGCGACGAGGACGGCTATTATTGGATAACAGGCCGGGTAGACGATGTGATCAATGTTTCGGGCCACCGCATGGGAACGGCGGAAGTTGAAAGCGCGCTGGTTGCCCACCCTGATGTCGCTGAGGCCGCTGTTGTCGGCTATCCCCACGATATTAAAGGCCAAGGGATCTACGCTTACGTTACTCTCAATGTGGGCGTTGAGGCGGGGGATGTTTTAGCGAAAACCTTGGTCAACTGGGTGCGAAAGGAGATCGGGCCAATTGCGGCACCAGACCTGATCCAATTTGCGCCGGGTCTGCCTAAGACGCGCTCGGGCAAAATCATGCGCCGTATATTGCGGAAGATCGCTGAAAATGACGTTACCACACTGGGCGATACGTCCACTTTGGCTGATCCTAGCGTGGTTGATGATTTGGTAGCGAACCGAAAAGTGGGGTGACCGTGATCGGTCACCGTTGCCTCACAAAGTTCTTAAAACTCGGCCGAAACACCGACAACGATGCCCTCGCCAAACACATCTTCGCTGCCGACCGGTGGCTTCTCGTCAGTGTCGACATAGGCGATCGACAGCAGTAACGGCCCGACGGGATAGCGGAGGCCTACGCTATAGTCGACTTTCTCGCCGTCTAAAGTGAAAGCGCCTTGCTCATAACCAACGGTTCCAAAAAGGGTTACGCCAGTTTTCGGGATTGAGCGTTCAACGGCGAGGGAGGCGTAACTGGAGTATTGAGAAAGCCCGCTTTGCGGCGGCGCATACTCGACAGCCGCGCGCGCCGTCCATTCACCAACGGGAATTTCATAGGCGGCTATGAGGTTAACATAGTCGCTATTGTCGAGATTTGGATAAACATAGCCAACAACGGAGAGGTCCGCTGTTCCGGGACCAACGCCAAATGTATAGCCAACGCTAATGTCGATTTCGGTTTCGCCTGTGCCACGCAGTGGAACAGAACCCCAAACAGTCCCGTAGAACCCGCTTTCATGTTCAGCGGTCACACTGCCTTGAAATGCCGCTTCATTGTCGGTCAGCGAAACGCCGCGATAGCGATAATCTGAAACAATGCCGGCTTCCGCTGAAAAGTCTGTGCGGCCCCGAAGGTCGATTGCCCACACACTTGAAGCGACTGAAGCCAAGATCAGGCCAAAAGCTAATGACTTCATTGAAACGCCCTCAATTTCCAAATCCATTTCGGAAAATGGCACGAGGCGCGCTAAATCTTGGTTAAAGATAGTGTCATTAGGGGGAGGAAGCGAAAAACCGGCTACGCGTCACAACGACGAAACACGCGGCCTTCGGTGCCATCCATTGGCGCTTTACCCGCCGCAAGCAAGACATAAGGCTCCTGCCCCGGCAGCCTGCCTTCAAAATCCCATTCTTGCATCGTGTTTGCGTCGATAACCTTGTAGCGCTCAATGGTGTGGTTGCAGCCGACCGGCGCGCACACCTTGGTCTCAATGCTTACGAAAGCTTCTGTCGCATCCGCTTTCAAAAGCTGAACCGTTTCCCCAGTTCCGGGGGCACCCTGCCCGACTTCAACGCTCGGCGGCCGTGTGAATACGAAGGCTTGAAAGTTTGCCGCAGGTTCGCACGCGCCTGTCTTTTCAACCACACGCCAGACACCTTCGCCAAGAAAGGCGCGCGCTTTCGGTGCGATTTGCGCTGTTTCAGGCCCCGGTGCGAAACCACCGGGCAAAACGGGCTCTCCGGCGGCAGCTCTTAAAGCCAGCCCGCTTGAAAATGCGATGGCCACCAAAACGGCAAGCACAAGCACGCTATCCCGGCGCGCAGGAGCGGCTTGCTCGAATAGAATGTGCTCATCAGACATTGGTGCAGGCATGGGTATCTCCAAGCCATCACTCTGCCACATCAGGATTAACAGGCTGCAAAAGGCCCTGCCACGCCTGCCACAGTCATTGAACGCGCGCGTTAAGCTCCACTAGAATGCCGTCCGGGTCCCATACTTGGCAGCCCCTTACCCGAATAACAGGCCCACCTTCGCGACCGGGATATTCAGCAATCTTTGTGGGCGAGGCCAGACGAGCTCCGGGTGATGCTGCCGCCGCCGCACAACGTTTGTCGGCATCATCAACATTAGTCACAATGACAATAGAGCCAAGCTCAAGCTCTGTCGGTGGCTTTTTACCTTTAACGGGTTTGATGGGTGGCTTTGTGTACTCAATGAGGCCAATCCAACCGATCCAAGGGTCGTTGCCATTCAGCAGAACCAATCGGATCTCGCGTCCAGGCTGCCCCTTTGCAAAGGCCGGGCCGGAAACAGTGGTGAGGTTGTCATAATTGATTTTGAGGCCAAGAGCGTCGCGATAGAATTTGAGGCTTCGTTCAATGGAATGAACGATGACCGTGGTCCGTCTTATGTCTGTTGGGATTTTCTCGATCGGCGTCGCTATCGGATTAGACGTGGTTTGTGCGCTGGCGACCATGGGCGCGCCGCTCAACACGGCGAACGCGATCGCTGCAAATCCAACACAACATTTCATGGGCGGGTTTCCTCAGTTTTGGTGCCTTTAGACCAACGATCAGAAAGCACGCTCATGAGGTCTGCATTGCGATTGAGCAAGCTATCTTGAATTCCAATACCAAAGTGATATCATTTTGATACTCGTTGGAGGGGAAAGAATGTCAAACTCGATGGAAATTACCCGCTCGAAAGAACGCCAAGCCGCGACAATGGGTGGCGGCCTCGCGTTTTTATTGGGCCTATTGGCCCTCGTTTTCGCGGTTTGGCTTCTCGTCGGCCTCTCAAACTTTGAGGCGATTGCTATTGTCATCATCGTGTTCGCGGTTTTCGCGCTGACTGGCCTATACCAATTGCAACCCAATGAAGGCGCAGCCATCACTCTTTTTGGTTCCTATCAGGGCACGGACCGCAAAACAGGCTTACGTTGGATTTGGCCTTGGTATGGCAAAAAGAAAATATCACTTCGGGTGCGCAACGTTACCAGCGAGCAATTGAAGGTAAACGATAAGCGTGGAAACCCCATCGAAATTGCTGCAAACGTCGTGTGGCGCATCTCGGACACGGCACAAGCTTTGTTCGATGTCGATGACTACGCGTCTTTCGTAAACATAGAGATTGACACGGGCCTTCGCGATATTGCCGGGCACTACGCTTATGATCACGCAGAGGACGAAGAGCCAACTCTGCGCGCTGATGCGCAAGTTGTAGCCGACAAGCTGCGGACTGAACTGCAAGCCCGCCTCCTCTTGGCCGGAATTGAAGTAGACGAAGCGCGCATTTCGCACCTCGCTTATGCGCCTGAGATCGCGGGGGCGATGCTTCGCCGCCAACAGGCCGAAGCAATCTTGTCCGCTCGAGCCAAGATCGTGACCGGGGCTGTGACCATGGTGGAGAGCGCACTTAACCAGTTGTCGGAGCGCAAGATTGTCGCGCTCGACGATGAGCGAAAAGCCGCCATGGTTTCCAATCTGCTCGTCGTGCTTTGCGCTGATCGTGAGGCGCAGCCTGTTTTGAATACCGGCACACTGCACGGCTAAGCGCGCTATGGCCGTCGCCTCACGCAAACCATTTCTGCTGCGGGTAAGCCCCCGCGTGCTTGCCGCTATCGAGCGACTGGCCGCGGGGGAATTACGCTCGACCAACGCCCAGATGGAAGTACTGTTGCGTGAGGCTCTGTCTCGCCGAGGTGTAAGTCTTGCCGAGAACGAACCGAATGATCAGCCGGGCACAAACTGAAGCTCGACACCGGTTCCGCGAAGCTTGGTTGAGAATGCACGGTCTGTGGTAACCAAAACAGCGTCATGCTTGAGTGCGGCAACCGCGTTTAAGCAATCTGGCACCGGGTATCCAATCTTTAGAGCCATGGTCATGGCTTCCTTGAGAAGCGGGCCACTGGGCACAATTCGGTCAAACAGGCTCGTACTTGCCTCATGACCTGCCCATGCTGCAGGTCGCATGATCTGATGGTTTCTGTGCTTCTGCCAAATCAGATTTGAAATCTCGACGAGCGTTAGATCGAGGCCAATGCGCTCACTCGCGGACGTCCAAAGCCCCATGGCCACCGCAGAGCCGGCCTCCTCAACTAGCAGCGGCATGGCGGCACTGGCGTCAAAGATGCGCTTCACGCCTTGTCTCGCTCTCGGCGTAGTAGCTCGCCGCCACTCGGGCCGCCTGCGCGGGTCATGGCGCGCGCGCCATTGATCCGCGCAAGGCGCTCATCAAGGGAAGATGGCGCGTTAGCTTCCAGAAACTCCTTTAGCGCAACTTGTAGCGAAACCCCACGCATTGTTGCGTGCGCTTTGAACAAGGCGATGGTTTCGGGCTCAACATTGCGGATCAGGACATCAGGCATGATCGTTCTCACTACCAGTTATTGGTAAAATTAGCGCGAATATTGAGCTGTCTTGTGACAACCTCACCCGGGCGAGATCATCTTCTCAGGGCGAACCGCTTCGTCGAACTCCGTGTCGGTGAGATACCCACCGCCGACGGCTTCTTCGCGCAGGGTTGTGCCGTTCTTGTGGGCTGTCTTAGCGATCTTGGCGCACGCATCGTATCCGAGCTTGCCGTTGAGCGCGGTGACCAACATCAGCGAACGATCAACGCCTTGCTTGATGTTGTCGAGCCGCGGCTCAATGCCGACGACGCAATTATCGGTGAAACTAATGGCGGCGTCGGCCATTAGGCGGACTGATTGCAAGAAATTATAGGCCATCATCGGGTTAAACACGTTCAGTTCGAAATGGCCCTGGCTGCCGGCAAAGCCGATGGCCGCGTTATTGCCCATGACGTGAGCGCAGACTTGGGTCAGCGCTTCACATTGGGTTGGGTTGACCTTGCCCGGCATGATGGACGAGCCCGGCTCGTTCTCTGGCAACGACAATTCGCCCAAGCCCGCGCGAGGGCCAGAGCCCAAAAAGCGAATGTCATTGGCAATTTTGAACAAGCTAGACGCGACTGTGGCTATCGCGCCGTGGGTAAACACCATCGCATCGTGCGCCGCCAAGGCTTCAAACTTGTTGGGTGCCGATGTGAAGGGCAAGCCGGTGATCGAGGCAATTTCGGCGGCTACCTTTTCAGCAAAGCCAATCGGGGCGTTGAGGCCAGTGCCGACCGCGGTTCCACCTTGGGCAAGCTCCATCAACGCGGGAAGCGTCATCCGAATGCGCTTTAGGCCGTTCTCTACCTGTTGGGCATAGCCTGAAAACTCTTGGCCAAGCGTAAGGGGCGTGGCGTCCTGCGTGTGGGTTCGCCCGATCTTGATGATGTCTTTCCACGCCTCGGCCTTTGCGCGCAGCGCGGCCAACAAATGCTCTAGCGCCGGATCCAAAACAGTCACAACTTCCTCGGCGCAGGCGACGTGCATAGCCGTTGGGAAGGTGTCGTTGGAGCTTTGGCTCATATTGACGTGGTCGTTCGGATGAACGGGCTTTTTCGACCCCATGACGCCACCCATCATTTCGATGGCGCGGTTCGAGATCACTTCGTTGGCGTTCATATTGGACTGGGTGCCTGAACCTGTTTGCCATACGACCAGCGGAAAATGATCGTTCAGCTTGCCGTCAATGACCTCTTGAGCGGCTTTAATGATGACGTCGCCAAGGGTCGCGTCGAGCTTGCCGAGGGCCATGTTGGTGCGGGCGGCGGCCTGCTTGACGACGCCAAGTGCGCGCACGATAGGCAGGGGCTGCCTTTCCCAGCCGATCTTGAAATTGCCGAGCGAGCGCTGGGCCTGCGCACCCCAATAGCGATCTGATGCTACCTCAATCGGGCCAAAAGTATCGGTTTCAATGCGCGTGGCGGTCATGGTTTCAGTCTCGCTTGTGGATTAAGAGGATATTAAGCGGCTCTAGCACGACGGCTTCGGTCTTCGAAAGCAAGGGATGGCATCGGCTCTGTATTCGCGCCAAACTGACACCATGAATGATGGCGCGATGGATTGGGTAGGCGGAGCGACGGTGCGCGCGCGCCGCGTTGGGGAAGTTGTCGAGGTCCGTCTCGGCACCGTGACGTCCCAAGCGCGCATCTACAAGCAAACCCTGCGCGAGTTTTTCCGGACCAGCTTTGATATTCGCCCGCGGTGGGGCGATTTTGAAGTCGAGATCATGGTGGACCTTTTGCCCGGAATGCCGCCGATAGATTTGGACAACATCGCCAAAGCCGTTCTCGATGGGCTGACCAAGGCGGTGTTTCATGACGACAGCCAGATCGTGCGCCTCGTTTTGGAAAAGCGCCGAGCCGAAAGCGAGTGTGTGATGATCCGCGCGTGGCAGCGTGCCCCTGCTGGGCTTTAGCGTGCCACCCCCAAGATTGCGGCGACGATTTCATGTGCCGGGTTTGCCATGATTTCGACAGGCGTGGCGGTTTGAAGGGTTTCACCACGATGCATTACGGTGATGAGGTCGGCTAATCCGAGGGCTTCGTCGATGTCGTGGGTTACCAAGAGGATCGGGATGTTGAGCGACTGACGGAGCGCTGCCAGATCGGCCTGAAGGCGACGCCTGGTCATGCGGTCAACGGCAGAAAACGGCTCGTCAAGCAGGAGAATGGCGGGGTCTCTCGCGAGGGCGCGGGCGACGGCCACGCGCTGCTGCTCTCCGCCTGAGAGGCTGGCGATCCGGCGTGCGCCGAAGCCCGGCAATGCCACTTGGTTCAACAGATCATCGGCACGATTGGCTTTTTCGCTGGGGCTCCCATGGTCAATGGCGCTGGAAACGTTGTCTCGGGCGTTCATGTGCGGAAAGAGCGCGTAGTTTTGAAAGACGAGGCCAACGCGGCGGGCTTGCGGGCTGACAAAGCGGCGGTTTTCGGTGTCGAGCCAGATATTTCCGTTACACGTGATGGTGCCCATGCAGCTGCGGTTTAGCCCGGCAATGGCTTTCAGAAGCGTGGTTTTGCCGGCTCCTGATGTGCCAACAATAGCGTGCAATTGACCGGCAGGGCACGCCAGACGCGCTTGCATGGGGAACGGGGTCTTTTGCGTGACCGCCACGATGAGGCCAGAACCCCCCTCACCCACTGACGCGCACCGAGCGCGAACCAAACCCATAGACCAGCGCAATGGCCACGAAGGAGATGCCCAACAGGGTGGCGGCCATCAAGCCCGCACTTGCCATATCAAAGGCTTGAACACGGTCGTAAATCGCGATGGCAAAGGTGCGGGTTTCGCCGGGGATGGAACCGCCCACCATCAACACAACGCCAAACTCCCCCATGGTGTGGGCTAGTGTGAGAACGATCGAGGTGAGAAGGCCAGGCCAAGCCAGCGGCAATTCGATACGCAAAAACGTCTGCCACGGGCTAAGGCCGCCTACCCAAGAAGCATGGCGGACGTCGGTGCCGATGCCCTCAAACGCGCGCTGGAGGGGTTGGATAGCGAAAGGAAGATTTGCGATGATGCTGGCGATGACGAGACCTTGAAACGTGAACGCAACGCCTTGGCCGGTAAGCGCTTGGACCCATTGGCCAATCGGGCTATTCGCGCTCATGCCTTGCAGCATGTAAAAACCGAGCACCGTCGGCGGCAACAATAATGGCAAAGCAACCAACGCCTCAACCAGTGCACGCCCTCGGAAATGGTTGAACGCCAACCAACGCCCCACCACAATACCGAGCGGCACAAGGATCAGCGCGGTGACGCCTGCAAGCTTGGCTGATACGGCAAGAGCCTGCCAATCCATCGGTCTAGGCCTTGTCTTGTGGCAAGGCGAAGCCGAAGCGCTTGAATACCGCACGCGCTGGGGGGCTTTGCAAATAGGAGTAGAAGGCGAATGCCGCAGGCTTGGCTCGGGTGAGTATGACCATACGCTGATCCAGCGGCTTATGCCAATTTTCGGGAATGAGCACGGCTTTTCCCAGTTTGGCGATATCTGGGGCCGACGCGAGCGACCACGCAATAATGCCAGCCTGAGCATCGCCTGTCGTGGCAAATTGGGTGGCTTGAGACACGTTTTCGCCGAGGACCAAGCGGGGTTGGGCGGCGGACCATAGGCCCGCATAGATCAAAGCTTCGCGCGCGGCGCGTCCGTAAGGGGCGTGTTCCGGATTGGCGATAGCGAGCCTTTTTAGTCTGCCGTCGTTCAAAGCCATGCGCAGATCAGCCAGTCTCCCGTCGGGCTTGAGCGGCGAACCTTTTGCTACAAAAAGCGCGATGCGGCCTCGGGCATAAAGCGCACCGGCCCCTTGCGTTAGGCGTTTGCTGGCAAGGCGGCTGGTATAGGATTGGTCGGCGGACATGAAGATGTCAAACGCCGCGCCCTGCTCGATCTGCGCAGTGAGCAGGCCCGAAGAGCCAAGCACCATGTCGATCGGCTGTCGCGAAATGGCCTTATAGGATTGCACAATTTCGGCCATTGCAAACTTCAAATCGGATGCGGCAGCGACCCGCAATGGCTTGAGCGCTTGGGCTTGTGTTTGGGTGGCCATGCTTGCGGCAGCGAAGCTTGCAAGAACAAAGCAGCGACGGGAAGGCGAAGCAATCACGGGTGAACCTCAAACACGACGCACACTAGCGCGGATTTGCTGCCGTGGTCGATGTGGCGCTCAGCCTCGCTTAGGGACAGCGGCAATCGTCGCCGTAGCAGTGGCTCGAGCCACAGGTCGGCCATCTGGATCAAACAATTCAGACTCGAGGAACGCAATTTGACGCCCCCATTTCACGACACGCGCAGTCGCCTCGAGCCTGCCTGGCGGGCACGGGCGCAGAAAGCTGACCTTAAGCTCAAGCGTCGGGACGGTTGCAGTGACGTTTGAGGCGACGATACCGGCAACGGCCATGACCTCGTCGAGCATTGCGGTCACGAAGCCACCTTGCAGCGCGCCCATGGGGTTTACCCACGAAGGGCTGCCGGTGAATGCGGCGCGCACAGTCATCTGCTCTTGGTTGATGGCTAGAAGCTCTAAACCCAAAGCGTCTGAACACGGCGGACGGCGTTTGGCCCCATGAAAGCGGGCCAGCATCTCGGCATCGGTCAGCTTCGGGCGGGCATCCGCCGCGGCTTCAGCGCTCATTTCTTGCGGCGGAACGCATCAAGGCTGACCACTCCGGCCGTTGCGGGGGCGGCGTCGGCATTAGCATCATCGCCACCGGCTATCTCAGGCACTTTTTCGTTGGCCGCTTCGGCATCAACCGCGTCGAACTGCAGGCCAAACCGCACCGAGGGGTCGAAGAAGCGCGTAAGCGCGCCCCATGGGATGGAAAGATGCTGGGGGACACCAGCGAACTTCAACACAACTTCGAAATGCTTATCATCGGTCATCAAGTCCCAAAACTGGTGCTGGACGACGATCGTCATCTCGTCTGGGTATTTGTCGGCAAGATAGTCCGCGATCACCACGCCACGCGCCTTGGTCTTGAACGTGATGTAAAAATGGTGCTCGCCGGGCGCAGCTCCGGCTTTAGCAGTAATGTCGAGGGCGCGGCGTACCACCCCACGCAGCGCATCCTGCGCTAGCGCTTCATAGCCAATGATATCGTCCGCCATTGTTTTTCTCCCTGTGAATTGACCCTTAGCTGACCCGAAGCGTGCGTCAATCGGCTTTCGGACGGTTGGTGTGCGCGTATCCCGATTGGGCGAAAAATCGGCGTGTAATTCAGGGATAACGACCAGCGCCGTAAGATCAAAAAAAGCCCTATAATGAGCATAAGTCGAAAAAATGCCAAAAACAGGTGTCGTGCGCTAAAGCGGGAGGAGTTCTGTTGCCGGGTCTCCCCCCTTACCCCGCCTGAAGGGGCTAACCTTCAGGGCTTAGGTCGAATATGCCAGCACCGCATTACGCGGCGAGAGCGTACTCTTCAGCGAAGTTATCGTTCGCAGTTACATAAATGGGCTGATAACGAAGCCCACACGAGTAAAAGCCACGTCTTTAGACGTCCGTCGATCCTGATCGGCCCCTCAGTCCTCTTGGTCCCGCATGCCGCGATAACTGGCCGGGAGAGGTGGTGGAGCCGCCGGGAATCGCACCCGGGTCCGGTCCGCTTATGCCACGCGCGTTTATCACCATATCTGCTCATTGCTGGGCAGCACGTTGGATATAGGCGCGAATGGTTGACGATGGAAGAACAAGGCACTGTTTGCGGTGTTTTCGTGCTTGACGGGCAAAAGCAAGGCGGCCACTTGAGCGCCATGAAAGTCGAAAAAACCTCTCCGCTTGCACCGACGCGCTTCCCGGCCCTACCACCTGTACGGGGTGTTCAAACCGCCGTCGCACGCCTCGGTTTGTACAAATACGAACGCAATGAGTTAATCGTTGCCGTTGTGAACGAGGGGTCTTCCGTTGGCGGCGCGTTTACACGCTCGGCGACGCGATCCTGCGATGTGGAATGGTGCGCCGCCAATGTGGCCGCAGGCGGCTCAGCGCGGGCACTTATTGCTCATGCAGGCAATTCCAATGCGTTTACCGGGACGGCTGGTGTGGCCAAAAACGCCGCCACGGTGGCGTCGGTTCAGGAATTGGTGGGCTGCTCTCCCACGGAAGTAATGTTGGCTGCTACGGGGGTTATCGGCGCGCCTGTGCCTGCTGATACTGTGGCAAAGCATTTGCCGTCCGTTTGGCCGACGCTGGCCCCGCCAGATTGGGAAGCGTTAGCGCGCACGATTATGACGACCGACACCTTCCCAAAGGGAGCCGGCGCGACGGTAGAGATTGATGGTGTGCCCGTTCATTTGGCCGGTATTGCTAAGGGCTCCGGCATGATCGCCCCCAATATGGCGACAATGTTGGTGTTCATGTTCACCGATGCCGCCCTAAGCCCACCCGTTGTTCAAGCGTTGGTGTCGCGTTTCGTTGACCCGACATTCAATTCAATCACCGTCGATAGCGATACCTCTACGTCTGATACAGTGCTGCTCTACGCGACCGGTGCTTCGGGTGCGCCGCTGATTGAGGATGCCAATGATCCTCGCCTTGAGGGGTTTGCCGCTGCGCTTCGAGGCGTGATGCTGGACTTGGCGCATCAGGTGGTTTGCGATGGCGAGGGAGCCTCAAAATTCATCCAAATTGAGGTGCAAGGCGCGGTTTCGGAGGCCTCTGCCCGGACGATTGCGATGGCTATTGCCAATTCCCCGTTGGTTAAAACCGCGATCTGTGGCGAAGATGCCAACTGGGGCCGGATCGTGATGGCGGTGGGCAAGGCTGGAGAGCCGGTCTCGCGCGAGAAACTATCCGTGCGCTTTGGCGGCATTTGGACAGCGCGGGACGGTGGCGCGGTGGCTTATGATGAAGCCCCTATCAATGCGCACATGGCCGGTCAAAACATCGACATCCTTGTGGATGTTGGCTTAGGCGCTGGCGCGGCCACAGTTTGGACATGTGACCTCACAAAGGAATACGTCGCTATTAATGGTGATTACCGCTCATGAGGCCAACTGAGCCACGTAATTTTGAGGTCTTGTTAACTCTGGTCGTTGGGGATCATTCAACCAATCCCGTGCTAGTGTGCAAAGACCAATAAATGCGAGCGTTGCTAATTGTGGTGGCGGTGGCGTTGTTGGATGGGGAGGGGCGAGTGCTCCTAGCGCAACGACCTGAAGGCAAAAGCCTCGCTGGCCTCTGGGAATTTCCTGGTGGCAAACGCGAAGCCAATGAAAGCCTTACGGCTGCGCTTGTGCGGGAGTTGCACGAGGAGCTTGGCATTCAGGTCGCTGAATCCTCACTCTCGCCATGGCACTTTGCATCCCACGCCTACCCGGACTTTGACCTTTTGATGCCTGTCTTTATCTGCACACAGTGGGAAGGCACGCCCCAAGGAAAAGAAGCCCAAAACTTGGCATGGGTCAGCGCTGACGCTTTGACCAGCTATGCAATGCCAGCTGCCGACATTCCTCTTCTTGAGCCTTTGGCTGAACTGCTGGGAAAGACACGGCTATGCTGAGGACTGTTCACGCGTTCATCGCTTATTTCGCAACCAATCAACGCGGCGCTACTGCGATTGAGTATGGCTTGATTGCGGCACTGGTGTTCCTTGGTCTTGTGGGCGGTTTTACGGCGTTTGCTGGCAGCACAACCAATATGTTCAGCAACATCACCTCGTCGGTGCAAAACGCCCGCTAAAGCTTGTGCTCAACCGCGCCTAACGCATCTGCTAGACGCATTTTCGCTGAACCCGGTCGCAATGGCTTCTGCTGCGTTTCGGATGGCGCCCAGCCCGTAGCGGTTACAATGTCAAACTTTGCGACGTAGCGACCATCGGCATCGCGTGTCCTATCGGCGTAAATCTCCATCGCTCGCACCAAAATGGCCCGTGTAAGGGGCGACCGCGTTCTGTCCTTGAGGGCAGACGCCTCTCCCATGAGACGCAAATCCCTCAGGATTTTGAAGGGGTCACGATAACGCACTTCAATGGTATCCGTATCGGCTACGGGCAAAGCAAAGCCGGCCCTTTGAAGCAAACCTGCGACATCCTGAACATCTGCAAATGGCGACAAACGCGGACCAGCGCCACCAACTATTTCACTCTCTGCTTCCAAGAACGCCGCACGGAGGTCCGCTAACGAACGCCCACCGATTATCGAGGCGATGAAAAGCCCGTCAGGCTTCAAAGCGCGCCGAACTTGAGCAAAGCAGCCCGGCAAATCGTTCACCCAATGCAAACTGATGGCTGAAACCACAAGATCGAGGCTTGCCGGAGCGATTGGCAACGTTTCCTCATCAGCCACGAAACTCGTGCCCCGATTGCCACGGCACGCGAGCATCGTTTCTGAAAAATCGGACTCCAGTACAACACCAATCCGCTGCGCCAAACCTTCACGTTTGCGGACCTCCGAGCGAAAATACCCGCCATGGCTACCCAGATCATACGCGACTGGAAAGTCCCTCTTTATCGCTTCGAGACGATCAGCAAGGTCCGCGACCACGCGGCATTTGAGAAAATCTGCCGCAGCAAAGCCATAAGCTGCCCGCTCGCGACGCAAGCGGACAAGGTGTCTATCAAACACTGCAGCCGGATTTGAGGGTGTCGTCATATAGGCCCCTATGCATTCTCAACGTCTAATCAGCCAGAGCAAAGCAACACTAGAATGGCTGAAATTTAATCTCGTTTCCCCGTTCATTGACAGAAGTTAAGTCGATTTTCACATCAACTAACCTTATGAGCACCTCTAAGGGGCACCCCATGAATAAGAAACTTCTTTGCGCTGCAGCGCTTTTGACTGTGGCTCAACTCAACTTTTCGGTGGCATACGCCGAGACCCAAAAGTTTGAACCAGCTTACTTTGCCTCCTACGTGCCGCAAACGGCCCTCGATATGGTGCGCCGGATACCGGGCTTCTCGATCAATGAGGGCGACAGCGTTCGAGGATTCGGCGGCGCAGCTGGGAACGTTTTGATTGATGGCGAACGGCCATCGGCCAAAAGCAGCTCCTTGCAAGATGTACTGACCGCAGTTCCAGCAGCCTCGGTCAGCCATATCGAGCTCATTGATGCCGCAAGCGTAGGGATTGATGCGGGTGGTTCTGCCCTAGTAGTCAATGTAGTGCGGCTAGAGGGCGCCAGCGGTGCTGGCAGTGCGAAACTGAATTTTGCAGTGCAGCGTGGTGATCGCCTTGCACCTTATGGCGAAATTTCTTGGTCGGGTCAGGTTCTCAAAGGGGTCACAGGTACACTCGGGCTAAAGGGCGGACAAGTTCAATCGGAATATTTGATTGGGCGGGAAAAAATAACGGATCGCAATGACGTGATCATCGGCCAAGGCCCAAACCGTGACCGAAGGATTCGATGGTATCAGTCCGGCACCGCAGCTTTTAGCGGTGGCGCTGCCGACACACCATTTAACATCAACATCAAGCTTGAGAATGGACGCTTTAGCCGCGACTATTGGGTTGATGCCCAAGACGGGGCGCAACGACCTGTTACTTTCGATTCGGGCTTTGAGCGAAATAATGAGCAAGAATTCGAAGTCGGCGGCGATATTTCTCGCCCCGGTCCTTGGGGGGCTGTTTGGAAGCTGACCGGTCTTGCAAATGGCGAGAACGAAGCCAACACAAACGTCTTTCGCCAGCGCCAAGCGAACAATCCGAACTTGTTTTCAGCCTCCGAATTTACGTCGGAGGGCAGCTCCGGCGAACGACTCGCTCGCCTTTCGCTGACGGGGAAAACGACACAGCATAATTGGGATGTTGGCCTCGAAGTGGCATTCAACTTTTTGGATGCCAGCCAAAAGCTGAAAACCTCGAGCGGCGGCCCTTTCGTAAATGTGCCCTTAAGCATCGCAAATTCACGTGTCGAGGAACTTCGCTACGAGCTTTCCGCCCGCGATGCTTGGCAAATGACGCCGACGCTAAGCCTCGAAGGAGGCCTAAAGCTCGAATCGTCCACGATTGAACAATCAGGCGACGCAAAAAAATCTCGCTCATTCTTCTACCCCAAACCCAGTGCCGCATTTTCATGGCGCCCGAGAGAGGGATGGACGGTACGAGGCCGGGTTGAGCGCGAGGTTGGCCAGCTAAACTTTGGGGACTTTGTATCGTCGTCTGATGTCCAAGATTCACGCCAGAACGCTGGCAACCCGGAGCTGGAGCCCGATCAGACTTGGCACACCGAGCTAGGCTTTGAGCGTCGTTGGGGCGCGAAGAACGTAGTCGAGTTCACCGTGTTCTATGACGCCATTGACGGGGCCATCGGCGATATCCCCGTCGCAGATGGCGGCGAAGCGATTGGCAATGTCGGCGATGCGAAGCAATGGGGTCTTAACCTTTCAACCACGCTGCAAACGGACCCAATTGGGATCAAGAATGGTGAGCTTTCCGTCGATTGGGCTTGGCAAGATAACGAAATAACCGATCCCGTAACCCTGAAGTCACGGCCCCTCAGTGGCAATGGCAATCGCTATTTCTGGACATCATTTCGCCAAGACATCTCGCCCGGCAAGCTATCCTGGGGCTTTGATTATGGAAGGGAAGGTTTACGGCGCCAATTTACGAGGCGTGAAACCATCGTGTGGACCGAGGCTCAGTTTGTGACCCTTTATGCGGACGCCACTTTACGCAAAGGAATCACTGCGCGCTTTGGGGTCGACAATCCCGGGGGGGCAACGTTCCGGCGGTCTCGGTCCATTTGGGAAGGCAGCCGGGCGACTTCGCCGCTTTCGATTACGGCGGGGCGGGAACGTCGCCTGCGACCAAGCTACTTTGTGCATTTTGCTGCCAGCTTTTAGGCGTTGGTATTAGGCTCGTTTCTCATATCGGCGATACGACCAATGGGTATCGCCATGATCGTCGACGCATTCCCAACCATGCGCCAAAAGCACAGGGCGTATCATGCGATTGAACCAGCCGTGCGCAACAAGCATCACTGAGCCATTGGCCTCGGCTAACTCAATCAGTTTGCGGGCGCCCTTTTCGGCCCGAATTTCGGCTTCAACACGGCTTTCTTGATCGCCATGAAACCCAAACCACCATGAAATTCGCGCAAGGACGCCCCAAAAACCCGGCTTAACGCAGAAAAAGTCAGGCAGCATTGGCGGGGGCAAGCGCGCCTCGACAAACAACTCGTCAAAGCGAACTTCGCGGCCGTTGGCGATCACGTCGGCTGTTTCACGCGCACGGCGGAGCGTGCTGGCGATGATTACCGCCACATGTTCCCCTTCGGCCTTTAGCTCATCACTGATTTTCTGGCCGGCCTCCGCAAGGCCCCCAGCGTCATATTCATCCCACCAAGTAATGAAGCGGCGCGCATTCATACGCACAGAACGGTCTAATGCGGGTTTGCCGTGGCGGACAATTGTTATCGACTTCAGCGCGGCATCGAACGCGCCTTCTGCTGCACTCTCAGCCGGGAAAGCATCCATTTGGCTTGTTATCCCCACCCGAAACAGGCGCACACAGCAGCGATGTGACGCACTTATCCCCTCATAAGCACATTAACATGCGAAGAAACACAACGGCCTAACGCAGCTAGGTGGTAGCCGCCCTCCAGAGTCGAAACAAGCCGCCCACCACAAAATCGATGTGCTTGGGTCAGAATTTCCCGGCTTGCCCAGTCAAAATCCTCTGTTTCCAACCGTAGACTCGCGAGTGGGTCCAGAACATGGGCATCGAAGCCAGCGGAAATCACGATGAACTCCGGCTCGAATCTTTCGAGCGCTGGCATGATTTTCTCTTCAAAGGCACGCCGCCATGCGGCGCCTGCGGATCCGCTTGGGACCGGCGCATTCACCAAATTGCCGTGTGCCGTCTCATGGGCAAACCCGGTCCCGGGATAGGCTCCCGCATCATGAATGGAGCCATAAAAGAAGTCAGGGTCTGCTTCCGCGACGGTTTGAGAGCCATTGCCATGGTGAACATCAAAATCAATGACGGCCACGCGCTGAAGCTTGTGGGCATGGCGAGCATGGAGCGCCCCGATTGCGGCATTGTTCAAAAAGCAAAAACCCATGGCTTGATCGGGTTCTGCATGGTGCCCCGGTGGGCGCACCGCGCAGAATGCGTTTGTCCACAGCCCTGCCATCACACCGTCAACAGCACAGGTCACGGCGCCGGCCGCACGTTGCATCGCTTCAACCGATCCAGCAGACATCACTGTGTCGGCGTCGATCCCAACAAGCATGCCTTCCTGTTTTGGAGCGAGCGAGTAAAGTCGATCCACAAACTCCCGTGGATGTACCAGCATGACCGCTTCATCGGAAACCAATGGGGCCTCGAAACGGACAAGTTCAGCAAAAACGGGGGTATCAAGCGCTGCCAACGCGGCGCGCAGCCGATCTGGGCTTTCGGGATGGCCCAAACCTGTATCGTGCCTCAGCATCGCTGGATGCGTTATCAAAGCCGTTCGAGGCATCATCGTCGCTCAGGTTTCAGTGATTGCGACAAAGTGCGTTGGCCAGGTTTCTTCAAACCGGGGCAAACTTTCCACACGTCGCATCCAATCAATCACGGCCGGTTCGACATTTTCTTTGATCTTCAGTCCTGGCTGCTCGCGATCCACATGGAGGGTAAATCCGATCAAGCCATAAAGAACATAATCTGCAAGGCATGGGGCGTTGCCGACGAGCCAATCTTGCCCTTCCAAAATCAAGCCAAAGCGGGCCAATTCCCGTTTGCCGGTTGAAAGCGCCTTATTGATGATCGCCGGTTGGCGCTCTTCCGGTGGCAACCCGAAAATCTGTTCTGCTAGCAACCCGTAAACACGATTTCCGAGGATGTTGAGCGCGACCTCTGTCAGTTCCCGCGCCCTCGCGCGGTCTGCTTTATCGAGCGGCCACAAGGATCGCCCTTGCGCGCGATCGCTATACTCGTCCTCAAGATAGCCAAGGATCGCCATCGAATCGCAAACAACTAAGCTACCATCAACGAGTGCTGGCGCTTGGCCGCGCGGATTGATGCTGAGAAACTCAGGCGTTTGCATGTCTCCGGCCGCATATGACATCCGCTTCACCTCAAACGGGACGCCCAAATGCAGAAGGCCAAGCCAAACGCGCCAGCTGGGTGGCGATCCGGGAAGTGCGTACAAGGTGATGCTCATCGCGAAACGTTAGCAGTCAAATTCCCGCTTCGCGAGCGAGAAATCCATTTTACATTACTGTCGATAGGCACGGGTCTCCCGCATCGGATCAAACGCAGGATTACGAAATGGATCGTGCGATAGCTTAGTCCCCCAACGCTCCACGAAACGGGCGCGTTCTGCGGCCCTTGCCGGGTTGTCGCCTTCGGCGCCACGCGACTGGCTCTCCCAATGACGGGCCAAGGCGTCTGGGGTCCAAACGGTGTAGAATCCGCGATCTGCGCAGCGAAGGCAAAAGTCGACATCGTTCCACGCGACCCCAAAGGTCTCGCTATCCATACCCCCTACGGCCTTCCAAACATCGCGCCGAACCACCATACATGCCGCCGTGACAGCGCTTACACGCCGCAATAATCGCAGATGGTGGAAAGGTCCCGCCTCCTCCATGGCCGCCCCACGATATTCATGGCCTGCGACACCGCCGGGGCCTAGAATGATGCCAGCATGTTGGATGGTGTTGTCGGGGTAAAGCAGTTTGGCACCCACTGGGCCAATCTCAGGGCGGAGCGCCTCACCAACCATGGCCTTAAGCCAAGCTTGTGCAATGATCTCAACATCATCATTAACCAAAGCCAAAATAGGCGCGTTGGTTTCTTTCACCCCATCATTATTCAACCGTGCAAAGTTGAAGGCGTAGTCAAACCGCTTCACCCGCACCCGCTGATCGCGGGCGAGTGCCTCTAACACGGCAAAGGTGCGTGGCTCGGTCGAGCCATTGTCTAGAATGATCACCTCGAAATTGTCGTAATCGGTGAGACTTAAGATCGACCACACGGCGCGTTCGATCAGATCGGGCCGATCGCGCGTTGGAACCAAGATAGAAACACGGGGTAAATTCTGAGGAAGTACGCGCTTGATTGCCACATAAGGTGCACCTGCCAGCGGGAGCGCAACATCCCCTCGGCCAAGGCGGTCCAAGGCAGCTTGCACGGCGCGCAGGCCGGCCGCTTGGGCTTCCGGCTTGGCACCGATAGAAGATGCGGTTGAGTGCTGCGTCCTGCGCCAATGGTAGCGTGGTTGCGCCACATGGACGATGTCAGCCGCTCGGCACCCTTCACTGAGGCGGAGATATAAGTCCCAATCCTGAGCGCCATCAAAGGCGGATCTAAACCCACCAATCCTAAGGGCATCTTCGGCTCTAAAGACTGTTAAATGGTTCAGATAGTTTTGGCCCAACAACAGCTCTGGGTTCCAATCAGGCTTCAAATTTGGCTCAATCCTGTTGCCAGCTCCATTCAATTTGTCTTCGTCAGTGAAGGCTAGGCGTGCATGAGGGTTTGCAGCCAGGCCGTGGGCAACATCGCCAAGAGCATTCGGATGCAGGCAATCATCCTGATCGAGCACACCAACCCAACCCTCTTTAGCTTCTTGCAGCGCCAAATTGAGCGCAGCGGAAATGCCCCCGTTTGTAATTGCCGACACAAACGAAATCCGCTCATCGCCTGCCGATAGTGCGGACAGTTTTTCCGTTAAGCTCTTATCGGCATTACCATCATCGCTGAGGATCAAACGCCAATGGTTGTGGGTCTGCCTTTGTACAGACGCAATCATCGCGTCAAAATGGTCAGTGTTCGGCCGAAAAATCGGCGTCATTAATGTGATGAGCACATCGCTTGCCGAAGAAGGTGCGCTGAAATCATAGCGGCGAAGCCAATCTCGATAATCCTCATCGGTGAGCCTTGCCACAGCCGCACTCGGTAGCGCCGCCAACGAACCTTTCAGGATTGAGCGCAGGATTGGTATGGCTTTGTGTAAAGTTTCCACCGGGCTTGCCAGAAACGATCGAAATCCGCGTACCATCAGTTCCAGCAGCAGTTCCAAACCGGAAACTTTGCTCAAGCGAACATTCGCATACTCGCCGGTGCCGTCCCAATGCACTTCAAGCGTACGGACGGCTTCGGAAAGCAGGCAGACTACTGACCAGGTGCCCGCTTTATCCCGCGACAGGCTGATGCGCTGGGCAAATGTTGGCGCCCCATCGCCGGATCGCATCGTCAGAATAACGTTGTAAAAGCCTTCCCCCTGCACGCTAAAGCGATACCAGCCGCGCGTCAGGGTCGCCCACGACCAGCGCGCGCACCCTGAAGCCTGAAAATCAGGTGTGGATGGAAGCATTCCGGCTGATTTCAATGTCGGATTCATGCCTTATCCAGTTGCGGCGCGGAGAATTGAGTGGCACGCAGCGCCCGTGTTCATTCAAAGACCCCATACTCGTCAATGCCAATAAAGCCGATTACTGACCACAAGTCCCGTGCCGTGCGCGCTCGGGCTCCGTTGAGGCTTGGTTTTGCCGGGGGGGGAACCGATGTCTCGCCCTATTGTGATAGGCATGGCGGCTTCGTTCTTAACTGCGCCATCCAACTTTATGCCCATGCCCATATCGAACCGCGCAAAGATGGCAAACTGGTCCTTGTGTCGGCAGACCTCAACGAAACCGTCGAATTAAAGGCTCAGCACCCCCTCGCAACAAATGGCCAAGCACGGCTGATCTGTGGCGTCTATAACCGCATGGTGGCGCTGTTTAATGGCGGTGATGCGTTTGGCGCAACGATTACGACCCATGTGGATGTGCCCGCTGGCTCTGGCCTCGGTTCATCATCTGCGCTGGTTGTGGCCCTCATCGAAGCGTTCAAAACCTATCTGCAAGCCCCGCTGGGTGAATATGATATAGCACGGCTAGCCTTTGAGATTGAGCGTCGCGACCTTGGGCTTGATGGCGGTCGACAAGACCAATATGCGGCGGCCTTTGGCGGGCTGAACTTCATGGAATTCTACGCCGATGACCGCGTTATCGTGAATCCGCTAAGGCTACCGGCCCGAATCGAACGCGAATTAGAAGCCTCGATACTGCTCTATTTTACCGGCGCGACCCGAGAATCGGCGAAAATCATTGCTCAACAGGTCGAAAGCCTTGACGGCGATGACGGAAGCGCGCTTGAGGCAACCCACGCGGTGAAGGCCGAAGCACGAGAAATGAAGGAAGCGATTTTGACTGGTGATCTGATCCGCGCAGCGCACACGTTGCGCCGGGGGTGGGATGCCAAGAAAAAGACTGCTTTGCATGTTACAAACGATTCAATCGACCAAGTCCTTGATGCAGCACTGAAAGCCGGTGCGCGGGCGGGCAAAGTCTCAGGTGCGGGAGGCGGTGGCTTTATGATGCTCTTCGTAGACCCATCCCGCGCCCATTTCGTTCAAAGAGCGTTAGAAAATTTTGGCGGACAGGTCATGACATGTCGTTTTTCAGGAATGGGCTCAGAAAGTTGGCAAGCGTTATGATGCCGAAGTCCGTTTGTTTTTTCGCTAACTCCCAAAACTAGAATCCTTTGAGAGCTTTGACTTTTCAATGAATGTTGCTCAAGCGTTTTCCGATATTTTAACCACATTCAAGCGCTTCCCAATTTTTGGCGCCCTAGCTTGGCTGGATTTGCAGGAAAGGTATCATCGCTCTGTTCTCGGTCCTCTTTGGATGGCGATGAGCCTTGCTATCATCTCTGGATCATTTGGGTTTCTCTATGCCCGCATTTTGAACATTGATCACTCAACGTTCATACCATTCATAACCTGCGCATTGTTCGGTTGGTTGTATTTCCAAAACACCATGACTGAGTCGACCAATACGTTTATTGCTTCAGCTGGCATGATCAAAAACGCACCACAGCCACTCTTTGGCTATGTAGCGAGGGTAATTCTGCGAAATCTGTTGGTTGCAGCCCATACTCTACCTGTGGCACTATTGGTGCTGTTATTTTACGGCAGAATTCTTGACATAAACCCGATATCTCTTGTTCTTGGAACGCTTTTGCTTATTGCCAACTTGGTGTGGATGGCGACGCTAATGGGTCTGTTAGGCGCTCGCTACCGAGATGTGCCCTATATTGTTTCCTATATACTGCAGTTCTTAATGTTCGTTTCGCCGATTTTCTGGATGCCGGACATGCTCCGCGGCAGAGAGTGGTACGCTGAAATCAACCCTCTTTATCACTGGCTTTCTCTCGTTCGTGATCCGCTTTTGGGCATTTCTATTCCGATAAGCTCGTGGGTTTTCTCGATCGCTTCCTTGGTCGTTGGGGGTGTTTTCACCTTCTTCATGTTTGCCAAGTATCGCCGTCGCATTGCTTTTTGGGTCTGATTAAATGCACGATACCAAGCACGCTGTGCCGCTGATTTCACTTCGTGGTGTCAGCCTCATTTATCCAGTTCTGTCGGTTGCAGAAGCCTCGCTTCGACGCGACGTTGTTCGCAAATTGGTAGGCGGAAAAGTCGGTCGCGACCGTAGTGGCGGCGTCGCCGTACAGGCGCTCGACAATATCAACATCAAGATCGAAGAAGGCGAGCGCGTCGCTCTCTATGGGCATAACGGGTCTGGAAAGACCACGCTTTTGCGTGTCGCAGCGGGCGTGTATCACCCCACGCGCGGTGACGTTTCGATTTCTGGGCGCGTTTCGGCAATGCTGGACATTAGCATGGGGATGTCAGCTGAAGCGACCGGTCGGCAAAACATACGGCTTTTGGGGCTGCATCGAGGCATTCCTCGCAAAGATGTTGAAGCGATTATCCCCGACATCGAGGAGTTTTCCGAACTGGGCCACTTTTTTGATTTGCCGATTAAAACCTACTCGGCAGGCATGACGACTCGCCTTGCCTTTGCTTTTGCGACAGCGATCGAACCTGACGTCTTGATCCTCGATGAGTGGATCACGCCGGGCGATGCTTCCTTCATAGCGCGGGCAACGCAACGCATGGCTGAGCATGCAGCGCGTGCGAGGATCCTCCTATTGGCTTCGCACGCCATTCCAATCATCAAGCAAGTGTGCACACGCGTTATCGTCCTTGAGAAGGGCCGCATTGTTGATGATGGTGATCCGGAATCTGTATTCGCTAGGCTGGAAGCGGCCTAAATGCGCTATATTGATATGTTGGCGAGCATCGATCGCCACACACGTTTAGTGGAAGGCCGCCAGCCGGTACGTACAGCCCCGGAATCGGCGAGCATGGCGCTGCAGGCCTTTATTCGACGGGATATCGTTAAACATTTTCTGTCGCGTTATGGTGAGAGCATAGGGGTCGATGCCGATCAACAAATCACCAGCTTTGTCGCCTTCCTCGCAATGACCACCTATGCGCGGGCGGCAAAAAGACTGATCGTTCTTGCCGACCCGCGTTTCGGCCCGGATTTGCCGTTTGATGAGCCTTATTTTCCAAACGGATCACCGTCGACAGTAATTGTCTTGGACGGGGAAAGCCACCTTAAAAAATTGGTTCAAGGTGTTAGTCGATTCGACCACGTCTTGATGATTGCGCAGGCGAGCGATCTGTCGGTTTCAATTAAGTCAGCAGCCCAAGCGATTGCCCGCCGCGCTACTGCTTTCACGATTATTGGCAATAGTCAGCTATTGGGCTCGCCTTCTGAACATAGCAGCGCGATTTTCCAATTAATGCCACGCAGAGACCTTACTGTCTTCGTCGGTGACAAGAAATGATAAGAAAACTAGCTGAAAAAATGTCCCGCAGCGCGTCAAAAAAAGGGCTAAAGCCGACAACCGATTGGGCCGGCAAAATCATTGTGCCACGAGACGTTTTTGATTTTGGCAAAGCTGCCGATCCGGATATCGCCCAACGTCGCAGTGTCCTTGAACCGCGCGGTAAGTGCATACGCGAGAAGCCATTCGCTTCGGATATTGTGCCTGAATATAATGGATTCTGGGCACATAAGATGTACCCGTTTACGGACCGAACCTACGATGTCTTTCCCCTAGAGATTTGGGAAACGAAAAATGCCTGCGTTTCGGGTTATGATGGTGGCGTGGTCTACGAAGATGGTACTTTTGAACGCTCTTTGATGGACTTTGCCCCGATTGGCGCGCCCGACTCCCGCTTCCTTCGTTCCGGAATAAATATGGAAGTGCGGTTTCCCGCAGCGCGGCGGCTGGAAGGCGATTACTTCTTAGGATTCAATGGCGGCCATACCAATTATGCGCATTGGCTTAGCGACCACCTCATAATCCTGTGGGCATTTGCTACAGCGCCTGCGCTTTCGAACGCTACGATGATAATGCCTGAAACGGCCAAGGGTTTTGTTAAGCCTACCTTGAAGTTAATGGGGATCGCAGACTCCCGCATACTATGGCTCGGCTCCGAGCTCGTTGAATTCTCCCAACTCAGCTATCTTAGCTATATCTCTTTTGGAAACATCCCAAATAGCTACCGAGATGCCATTAGGCTGCTTCACGCCGGGATTAGCCAAGACACGCCAGTGAAGCAAAAGCCCATTTATGTCAGCCGTCGCGATGCATGGTCTCGACGCCTTCTTAATGAAGTTGAACTCGAACTTGCACTGGAACGTTTAGGCTTCGAGATTGTTATCCCCGGAAATTTATCCTTTCAGGGGCAGATTGACGTATTCTCTAACGCATCTTTTGTGGTTGGCCTGCATGGTGCGGGGCTGGCCAATCTTGTATTCTGTAAGCCAGAGACACCAGTGCTCGAGATATTCTCTGAATACTCCATGCAACCGCAATTCTGGACTTTGGCATCCCTTTGTGGGCTTGATTACGGCTTTACAAGCGGATCGTCGTTTGAATTGAATGATTCCAATGTCGACCAAAACAGCAATTGGGAATCTCCCTTTGTTGTCGATATTGATCGGATCGTCCAATTGATCCAAACAAAACTGCCAACCTAGCATCACGTTATACTATACCTTCAAAATATTTGATGGTACGCAATAGCCCCTCGCGAAGCGCTATTGTGGGCTCCCAGTTAATTGTTGACTTTGCGATATCGATATTTGGCTGCCTTTGCTTTGGATCATCGGCTGGTAATGGTAGATATGTCACAACAGACTTCGAGCCCGTAAGCTCGACAACCAAATCTGCCAATTGACGCATTGTGAACTCAACGGGGTTACCGAGGTTCATCGGCCCGGTGAAATCTTCGGCCGTTCTCTCCATCAAACCACGCAGGCCCGATACAAGGTCAGAAACGTAGCAAAATGATCGCGTTTGGCTGCCGTCTCCATATATCGTGATCGGCTCACCCTTCAGCGCTTGCACGATGAAATTGGAGACAACGCGGCCGTCTTGCGGGTGCATATGGGGGCCATACGTGTTGAAAATCCGCGCGACTTTGATCCGTACCTTGTGCTGTTGCCAATACGAAAAGAACAAAGTCTCAGCGCACCGTTTACCCTCGTCATAGCAAGCACGCGGCCCAATTGGGTTCACCTTGCCCCAATACGATTCTGGTTGAGGATGTACCTCTGGATCGCCATAAACTTCACTGGTGGAGGCTTGCAGAATTTTTGCCCGCACCCGTTTAGCAAGCCCGAGCATGTTGATTGCACCGTGCACAGACGTCTTTACTGTTTGAACGGGATCAAATTGATAGTGCACTGGTGAGGCCGGGCAGGCCAAATTATAAATCTCATCGACTTCAAGATAGAGCGGGAACGTTACATCGTGGCGAATGAGTTCAAACCGCTTATTGTCCATCAGATGCTCGACATTTGATCGCCGACCCGTAAAAAAGTTATCGGCGCAAACGACGCTATGCCCGTCTGCCAAAAGGCTTTCGCAAAGATGGCTCCCTACAAAGCCAGCACCGCCCGTTACCAAAATTGACTTAGATGCGGCATAGCTCATGGGGGTCACTCTTATCCATTGCAGCATGCTCGCGGATTCGATACACACGCGCAGCGCTCTTATCCCATTGAAGGGGCAAAGCAAAACAGCGACAACATTCAAAAATGCAGTTGGTTGATCGCGATGTGTTCAAGCATCAGTTTGAAAAACTGAATAAATGATGCGTGATCACACAATCACTATCACTATCCACAATCCTCGAAAGACACTATTGGGAGCGCATATCGCCATGTCCGTAACGGCCCTTGACGCTGACTATGCCAAACGCATCGATGCCGAGAAATCACGGTTTGCGCGGGACGTGAACGTGCATGACTTGCCTGACATTTTTCACTATTGGTCGAACAAATATCTCGCACCAAAGCTGCATGCGGTTGGCCTGAAGGGGCCCTACGACATTTTTGCGGATTTTTTCGAACGAGCCGCCAAAGCAACACAGGGAACAGCAAAATTCGTTAGCATCGGCGCTGGTAATCTCGATACAGAAATCATCGTCGCGAAGATGTTACTCGCGCGCGGTGTAACCGACTTCCAAATCGAATGTTTAGAATTGAGCCCCGTAATGCTTGAGCGTGGTCAAACGCTCGCGGCTTCAGAGGGTGTGTCTGAGCACATCATTGGTTTGGAAGCTGATTTCAACACTTGGGAACCGCAACACGTTTATGACGGCTATATGGCCAATCAGTCCTTGCACCATGTGACAAATCTTGAAGGCCTTTTCGATCGGGTTCGCGCATCATTGGCACCCCACGGATGGTTTGCAGTTTCAGACATCATTGGAAGAAATGGCCATTTGCGTTGGCCAGAAGCCTTGGAAATCGTTCAAGAGTTTTGGCAACAAATGCCCCCCAGCCATCGCTACAATCACTTGCTGGGTAGAAGTGAGCCGGAATATGAGAACTGGGATTGTTCACACGAGGGGTTTGAAGGCATTCGCGCGCAAGACATCTTGCCGTTGCTCGTTGAACGCTTCAATTTTGAAACCTTTTTGGTATTTGGGAATTTGATCGATATTTTCGTCGATCGAGCATTTGGCCATAACTTTATGGTCGACAGCGTCTGGGATACCCACTTCATTGATCGTATTGAAGCGCGCGACGATGCAGAAATGAGTGCTGGGAGGCTCAAACCCAGCCACCTAATAGCCGCGATGTCAACGCAGGCGGTCGGTGCGATGAAATTCATCGCACCCATGACACCGGCATTCAGCATTCGCCCTACGGGCTAACAGCCGCCTTCGAAAAAATCACGCGGCGCGGTAAACCAGATGCGGGAATACCTGCTCAGCGCTCAGATTATCTCGACGCACAAAGATGTCTTCGACGGCCTCATAGGCACCGATACAGCTGGAATAAAGCGGGTCGTCGAGTACGATATAGCCGCCTGAAACCATATTGGGCTTAGTCGCTTCGTAGGAATAAACCACGCCAGAGTGAATATCGCAGTCGATGTGATTAAGGCGAATTGGGCCAATCTCTGCCAATTTTCCAGGCAATGTGTCTTCAAAGAGCCCTTTGACGAACTCTATGTTACTCAAACCGTGAGCGGCTGCATAAGCGCGGATCTCCCCGAGATCAGCGGTATTAAAGTCGCCGATATTGTGTGCATCCACGTCGGCATTGGTTTCCGGCATGCCTTCAAATGTGTCGAAAGCATAGATGCGTGTTTCTGGGTGCAATACTTGGCAAACACGCGCCATAAACAGCGCACTTCCACCTCGAAAGGTCCCGAATTCGACTATGTTGACCGGTGGAAGGGCATCGAAATAGAAGGCCATGAGCAGAAACATGTTCATCCGATTGTCTTCGGATTGGACAGAACGCCCATCTGCAAATCGAACCGCATCGCGATAAAGCGGATCTTGCCGGATCTTTTCTGCAAGATCGCCATACTGAATGCCCCAACCGCGCGTGTATCCGCCATTGAGGTTTCGGCCTTTTCGCATTTCGTTCGGAATCTTCGGAAAGATCGGCAGTTCAAAGGATAATTTGGCAGACGACATAGGATCTTTCCGAAAGAGGCCAAAGCGGCGGGCAAGACGGGCAAACGGCATAGTTTATCTCGGCTCCCACCCCACGTTTCGAGGCGTTTAGCGCTCTATGCGTGGCACCACAAACCCTGAAAGGTTGTCGCCTGTGAAAAGATCAGCAGCGATGCCACCTGCAGCGGCGGCTTGAAGGTCAGTTTCGCGGTCACCAATCAAGAAAGAACGCGTTGGATCCACAGGCCAATCGGCCAACGCGCGTAAGATCATGCCCGGTTGAGGCTTACGGTCCGGGTGGTTTCCAGTGAACTCGGGCACGACACCGTCGGGATGATACGGGCAATGATAAAACTGGTCGATATAGGCGCCTGCCAACGCAAGTTCGTCTTGAACCCAGGCATGTAACGCATGCATGTCAGCCTCAGAATAATACCCACGTGCAATGCCAGCTTGATTAGTGACAACAAATACGAGCCATCCCGCATCGTTGGCGGCGCGGATCGCAGCTTTTGCGCCCGGCACCCAATCAAAATCGGCGGGTTTATGCACATAACCGTGATCAATATTGAGAACCCCATCCCGGTCGAGAAAAAGTCCCGGGCGTGGCCGTGACACGACGAGCGCCTCACGTGCAGCGGCGAGGGTTTCGGGTAACCCGATATCAATAAAGAAACCATCCGCTGGAAAGGCTGCCATTTGGGCGGATGTTGCGAGGGTTGGAAGAAGATCAGCCTCAATCGAAAATGCGCCCTTCGGCGCGTTTACAAAAGCCGACTTCCTTAGCAAATAGGCCCCAGCATTGATCAAGCCCGGCTCATCCAGACCTGTTTTCTCTTCAAAAGCAGTCACCAGGCCGTCTACGATTGTCACGGCTCCATAACGCGCCGTGCTTTCGACATGGCGGAGCGCCATTACGCCCTTTATGTCGCCATGCTCATAGAGAAGCGGTTCTAACGCCCTGTAGTTTATGTCAAAAAAAGTATCGCCATTGGCAAGCAAGAACGTTTCATTCAGGTGGTCCATTGCAAAGTTCAGTGCGCCTCCCGTACCCATGGGTACGGGTTCAATCAGCACTTTGACTGAACGACCGAGAATAAGTCGGTTGGCATAGGTTTCCGAAACTACTTCGCCGAGATGGCCAGCCAAAAGGACGATGTCGTCAAAACCTTGCCGGATTGCTGTCTCAATGAGGAGATCAAGAAAAGGGCGCCCGTCATTCAAGGGAAGCAAGGGCTTTGGGGTGTCCTTTGCAAGCTCTCCAAGGCGCGTGCCCTTACCGCCAATGAGGAATACGGCTTGCCGTGTACGCTTTCTTGTCATGTTGAGGTGGGGCCCTTACCTGAAATCTGTTATGCAACATACCGTTTGAGGGCGTTTCCTTGCGCGCCCAGCGCCTATATGACGCGCAGACCGTTTTGCACTATCCCTTATCCCATGGTCCAAGCATGAATGATGTAACGACGCCGAAGCGCACCAGCACAAGCCGGTCGGTGCGGCAAGCCTATGTAGTCCTTGGAATGCACAGGTCAGGGACGTCCGCCTTAACGCGCGTCTTGTCGTTGGCCGGTGCTACATTGCCAAAGGCTCTGATGGCCCCAGGCGCGGACAACCCGAAGGGGTTTTGGGAATCAACCGCCATTGCGGACTTGAATGATGAGATACTTGATAGCGTCGATTCAGAGTGGGACGACGTGTTTGCGCTGCGCCCACGGCCATTCCTCGCTAATTTCGATACAGCCTTCCTAGCCCGCGCCGTTGAAACCCTTGAGGCGGACTTCGGATCGGCAAACCCAATCGTTTTGAAAGACCCGCGAATTTCCATCTTGGCGCCATTTTGGACACGCGCTTTACGGGAGTTTGGTGCTGACCCTCGTTTCATCATCGCGGTGCGACACCCGATTGAGGTGGCTGGCTCATTGATGGCGCGGAATCAAATGCCGATGGCAAAATCGGCCCTGGTTTGGGCCAGCTATATGATTGCCGCCGAGCGTGACACACGAGACGAAAAGCGGGTTTTTGTGAGCTATGATGCGATGCTCGCAAACTGGCGCGAACAGGTGCAGCGCATTGAAGCGCAGACCGGTATGCCCTTACCGCGCATGACACCGCGTACGACGTCTGAAATTGATAGCTTCTTGAATGCTGATGATCGCCATCATCGCGCGGACCCCAAGTCTCTCGAGCGGCGTCGTGATATTCCCGCTTGGATCCAATCGGTTGCGGATTGGATGGAAGCGGCCGCAAACGACAAAAACCCGTCGCCGAAAGAGATCGAAGCCCTATCGCAAAATCTACTCGGCGCTGAAGAAACCTTCGGCACCGTGATCGCTGACAGTCGCGCACGTTTCAATGGGCTGAAGCGGGAATTGAGCGAGGCCCAAACCGTTCTGATGAAGAATGAATGGGATATCAAAGACCTTCAGAAGATTATTGCTGAGAACACAGAACTGGCTGGCGCTGAAATCGAGCGCCGCGAGAAAGACTTCAAGACAGAGTGGGATCGGCTGCAAGGCGAAATCGCGCGGATAGAAAAAGAGCGATTGGAAGAACACAACACGCTTTTGGGCGAACAGGCCCGGTTCAACACTGAATGGCAGCGGCTGCAGGATGAGATCACGCGCTTAGAAGCCGAACGCTTATCCGAGCATATGGCCGCCGGAAAAGTCATTGAAAAACTAAATCAAGAGCTCGCCTCGCTAAACAATGAAGTCGCAAAGGGGATAACGCCCGGCAAAATAGCAGAGTTCGAGGCCCGAATTGCCGAAATCTCGCGGGATCGTGACCAAGCGGTTCAACTGATTGAAACTGAACGCGACGTCGCGAAGGGGGAGTTTGAGCGCCGCGATGCCGAGCTTGCCGAAGAACGCAAACGAGCGGCCGCAGAGCTAGAGCGTCTCAATAGGTTGGCGGCAGAGCTTGATGCAGAACTTGTGGAGGAACGCGCACGCGCTGCCGCAGAAATTGAGCGGTTGCAAAAACGAGTGGCAGACCTCGACGCTGAATTATCAGCACGCCGCAACGACCTCGAAACGACAAAGCAACAATTGGAAGCCGAGCGTCGATTGACCGCCGATGAGTTTGATCGTCGAGACGAGGTTCTGCGAACAGAACGCCACGCCGCTGCGGCCGAACGCGAACGTTTGGCGTCGCTTTTGGCCGATACCGATGCGAAAGCGCTCGAGCTCACGAATCAAGTGCGCTATCATCAAGGCTTATTGGAAGAAGAGCGCCAAACGGCGATATCTGAATACGAACGCCGTGACCGGGAACTGGAACATGATCGCAGCATTGCCCGTGCCGAAGTAGACCGGCTCAATCAATTAGCAGAAGAAATGGGTTCCGAGGCGCTGCGGTTACGCGCGCAACTCGAAGAAGCAATTGCCTCCCGGGCTACTGTTTTGGAGTTGATATCCGAGCTTGAAGATGCCGTTGAGCAGGCGAGGCTGAACAATACAGGAGCACTTGAGCTCATCGAAACCGAACGCGCCGCAGCGCGCGCCGAATTTGAACGACTGAATGACGTTATTCGCGCCAATGAAGAAGCCGCGCGCTTGGAAATCGAGCGTCTAACCTCGGAAATCAACGCTCTTCAGGCTGCCATCACATCGAAAACGGCTGAAAACGAGAATGCCACTGCAACGCTTCGCGCCGAAACCGAAACTCAACTTGGTGAATATCGCCAACGGCTTGAACAGGCCGAAGCTGAGCGATCAAATTTTGAGAGCCTTGTATCGGAAGCCGATCAGCGCGCCAATCATGCACAGCGCGAAGCGGAAAACATCTTGGCTTTGCTTGCCGCTGAACGCGAATTGGCGCGCAGTGAGTATGAGCGCCTAAACAACGAAATTCAAAATGAACGAGGCATTGCAAGTACCGAGTTTGAACGTCTGAATGCTGAAATTCAGCAAACTGGGGGTCTTAATCAAGAGCTTTTGGCCCGGTTGAATGAGCGTGAAACTCGTATCTCCGTACTCGAGGTCGAGCATCAATCTGCACTCGCCGCTGTTGAACGCCTCAATAGCGAATTTAGTTTAGCGACTGTTCTCAATCGCAGCCTCAACACCCAAATAGTAGAGCGAGATGCAGCCCTTGATTCCTTTGAGGCGGAACTCCAAGCTTTTCGAAACCACAATACTGAGCTCCTGAGCCAGGTTGGTGAGCGCGATGATAAGCTTTCCCACCTTCAAGCCGAGTATAATAGCCAAGTCGCCAATATTGAGCGCCTTACAGCGGACATCGCATCGCTCAACGATCTAGTCGCGGTTGGTCAGGGTGAAGCGGAAACGCTTCGTCTTGATCGTGACAATGCGGTTGAGATCCTCATGACAGAGCGCGAGATCGCGCGCGCAGAATTCGCTCGGCTAGCCGATGAAATCGAGGCGGAACGCACGTTAGCGCGCGGCGAGTTTGAGCGGCTTAATGGCATTATTGACTATGAAAAGGCTCAGAAAGCGGAGAAAGAGGCCCAAGTTGGCGAACGAACGGCACGCGTTGAAGAATTGGAGCAGCTCCACGAAACAGCGGTCGCCGAAATCACAGCCCTTCTCGCCAGCCAATCTTCGCTTTCTGCCGATGTCAGCGAACGGACGGCCCGGATCGAGCACCTCGAGGGGCTCCACGGAGCAGCGGTCGCCGAAATCAACGCGCTGCTCGCCAGCCAATCTTCGCTTTCTGCCGATGTCAGCGAACGGACAGCCCGGATCGAACACCTCGAAGGGCTTCATGCAGCGGCAATTGCCGATCACGAAGCCGCTCAAGCGAACGTTGAAACCCTTCGATTGTCATTGGCCGAAACCACATCGCGCTACGCGCTAAGAGTTGCGGATTTGGAAGGCCTTGTTGAGACCGATCGCGCGATTGCTCGAAGCGAGTTTGCGCGGCGGGATGCCGAGTTAACCGCTGAGCGTGCTGTGGTTTTTGAGGAACGTGCGGCAAAACAAGCCCAAATTGAAGACCTCACCCGGCGCATGAATGATCGTGCGCGCGACAGCCTCATCCTCAGCCAAGAATTAGAATCGATCCGGCAAAGCACGACATGGAAGATGACCGATCCGCTGCGGCGGTTCTTGAGCCAACATAGGGGCCTCGCGGCCACTGGCAGACGGGCCCTAAAGCTGGCATGGTGGACGGTTACACTTCAACTGCCGAAACGCTTGGCTGCTCGCCAAGAAGCACTTCCAGCACCTTCCGATGCGCCTGCGGCCCCGATTGCGGACAGACCTACAAACACAGCAAGCCTTTTGGCGCCGCCAACCGCACCGTTGGATGGGCGGCCGCAACCAGCAGATCTCTCTGGTCTCATCAAAGAAATGCGCGACGAATTTGGTCCATCTGCGCCGGTTGCATGGCTTGAAACGCACGCGGCAACTTTCGGCCTCCCGTTCGACCCTAACGGCGGCAAAACGCCAAAGTGGTCGCTTACGAATGAAGAGGCGGAGAGTTTGGCGCAAAAAGTGCGTGAAATGGCAGCGGGCTGGCCATCGGAGGTCGAAAACCCTGATGTGTCGATCATTATTCCGGTTTACAACCAACTTGCCTTTACGCTTGGGTGCGTAGCCTCGCTGTTTGCAAATACGACACGCTATTCATTCGAAATCATCATCGGCGATGACGCGTCCACCGACCAAACGGCGGCCGTTCTGGAAGCGGGCTTACCGCGTACCCATACGGTTCGCCAAACGACGAACGTTGGCTTCATAAAGAACTGTAACGCGGCCGCAGCCGTCGCGCGGGGCCGTGTCATCGTTATGCTCAATAATGATACGATCACGCTGCCTGGTTGGCTCGATGAACTCGTCGCAACACTTGATGACCCCGCTATCGGCATGAGTGGCTCCAAACTGCTCTATCCAGACGGACGCTTACAAGAAGCTGGCGGCATCGTTTGGCGCGACGCTTCCGCTTGGAACCTAGGGCGTCTCGATCAGGCACGCCGCCCTGAATACTCATATAGGCGCGATGTAGATTATATGTCCGGCGCTTCTATCGCCTTACGGGCTGACACGTGGCGATTGCTGCGCGGCTTTGATGATTGGTACGACGTCGCCTATGGCGAGGATACCGACCTTGCCTTCCGTGTGCGCCAAATTGGCCTTCGCACTGCGCTTCAGCCGCTTTCAATGTTGGTCCATTTTGAAGGCGTGAGTGCTGGGACGGATACAGCCGAAGGCATGAAGGCGTATCAAATCGGCAATGCAAGGAAGCTTGCGGAGCGCTGGGCACCTGTCCTCGCAACCCACCGACCCAACGCTGAATCGCCCGAGCTAGAGAAAGAAAGAAGCGTAACCAAGCGCGTCTTGGTTATCGATGCGTGCACGCCAGAACCGGATAAAGATGCCGGCTCGCTTACTTGTATGGAGCTCATGCGCGCATTCCAGAAGAATGGTTACAAAGTAACCTTCATTCCCGAAGACAATTTCCTATTTATGCCGCATGAGACCCGCGCCCTGCAGCGCGAGGGCATAGAGGTGATTTATTGGCCCTTCTATGGTTCTGTCGATGACTATCTAACCCGCACGGGCAGCCTCTATGAAGCTGTGGTGATTTTCAGGGTAGGGACAGCGGCCAAGCACATCCCTACGATCCGCAAACGCGCGCCTCAAGCGCGGATCATGTTTCATACGTCGGACGTTCACTTTGTGCGGGAAGAACGCGAAGCAGCACTTTCGGGCGACACAGCGATGGCGGATCGCGCAAAAGCTACCCGCACCAAAGAGCTTGCCGTTATCAACTCGGCCGATCTTACTATTTTGCACTCAACATATGAGGCATCGATTTTGGCACAGGCCGCACCGGACGCGCGTGCCTATGTGTTCCCATGGATATTAGACACCAAACCCTGTGAACTTGGGCCGTTTGACCGGTCAGATATGATGTTCCTCGGCGGCTATCGCCACGGGCCGAATGTTGATGCCGTGAAGCATTTCGTAGCTGATATCTGGCCGCTTGTCCGCGCTGAGCTGCCTGACGCGCGGTTCCATATCGTCGGTAGCGAAGCGCCCTCAGAGTTGCGCGCGATGGACGGCCAAAACGGCATTGTGTTTGTTGGCCACGTTCCTGATCTCGACGATGCGTTCCGAACCATTCGGATGAGTGTTGCGCCAATCCGCTTCGGCGCTGGGATCAAAGGCAAAGTAGCAATGAGCCTCGCTTATGGTGTCCCAGTAGTAGCAACGACGGTGGCTGCCGAAGGAATGGGCTTAAGCCATGGCGAAGACGCGCTAATCGCTGACGATCCTGCAGAGTTTGCCCGCTGCGTGATTGCTCTTTATCGCGATCACGGATTGTGGGAGAGGCTGTCTGGTGCCGGGCTTCGTTTTGTTTCAGAAACCTACGGCTCTGCCTTGGGCAAGCGCCGGGTTGCCGAAATGCTTTCGTTGGCTGGCGTCGCTTCGCGGTAGCACCCCGATTTTGAGAACTCGAGTACCTCTATGAAAGAATGCAGTAAATCCATTTTGCGGCGGCTTCAGGACGTTCGCTTCGCCACTCGCTGGCTAGTGGGCTCCGGCGTGGACATTGGCGGCAAACCAGACCCGTTGGCGATCTATAAAGAGCTGTTTCCGGGCATTACGGCGATCAAAACTTGGGACTGGGAAGACGGCGACGCCCAAGTGATGGCTGGCGTCGCAGACAACACGTTTGACTTCGTTTTTTCCAGCCATTGCCTTGAACACTTGGTGGACCCCGCGGCGGGTCTCGCAACATGGCTCCGCGTCGTAAAGCCAGGCGGCCATATTGTGGTGACCATCCCCGATGAAGATTTGTATGAACAAGGCGTGTGGCCCTCCACGCACAACCTTGACCACAAACACACTTTTTCAATTTGGAAAGCGAAGTCTTGGTCACCCGCTTCAATCAACGTGATGGACTTGCTCGCCTCCTTAGGAGCGAGTGCCGAAATTTGTCGCGTTGAGAAAGTCGATGCCGCCTATCGCTATGAATTGCCGCGTTTTGACCAGACGCTGAGCCCCGTTGCCGAGTGCGCCATTGAGTTCATTATTCGCAAACGACCCGAAGCTGAAATTGCCATCGGTGGTCGTTTGCCAACAACGCAAGAACCAAGCGCTGATATGCGCATTCACTTCAACCAATATCGCAATGATATGAAAGCGATGAAGCGGAGCAATGAGAGCGGCCCTCCCTTTACGGACACCACCCCGCTGATAGTTTAATTTGTCGCGCACGCTATAGAAGCTTATAAGCCTCACATGCCAAATTCGATGAAAAAAGCCCATTCAACCGATCCGCGCGCTGGCTATAGCTTGCTGGAAGTGTTGATCGTGCTCGCTATCATCGCTTTGATCGCCACGCTTGTTGGGCCGCGCCTTCTCAACCAGCTCGACCGATCAAAGGTTACTGCCGCTAAAGCACAAATCCGTTCGCTGGAAACCGCATTGGAAACGTTCCGGCTCGATTTGGGCCGTTACCCAAACGCTGCAGAGGGCTTGAATAGCCTTACGGTAGCGCCCGGCGGGCTTGAAGGCTGGATGGGCCCCTATTTGAACGGCAAGGTTCCAGCGGATCCGTGGGAACGGCCCTATACGTACACCGCACCAGCCGGACCTGACCAAGAACCAGTCATCATGAGCCTCGGCGCAGACGGCCAACCAGGGGGCGACGGGCTCGACGCTGACATTACTGCACAGAAAAAATGAGTGTAGCGGGTTCCAAATCCGGCTTTTCTCTTCTGGAAGTTTTGGCGACGCTTGCGCTGATGGCGCTATCCTTAGCCCTCGTCGTTCCAAGCTTTTCTACTGCGATCAAACGCATCGACCAGCGCTCGGCTGTTAGCCGCGTTCAGTTGCAACTCGCAGCTGAGCATTTTCGGGCTGTCAATGAGGGTATTTCTTACCGCGTGGAGGCCATCGAGGGGGCCACACGTGTCGTCAATCCGAATGGTCCTGTCGGAAACACCGACCGTCTGATTTCCATTACACTCCAACCTTCTCCCGGATGGACGATCAAAGCTGAGGGCAATTTGATCATATCAGCCGCTGAGGGCTGCTCCGGTGGCCCTTTGATTTTGCGGAACGACGATGGGGAAACTGTTCGGTTATCCGTAGACACCGAATGCGCGGTTGTACGTGCGGATACCCGCTAGCGTTATGGTCAAGGTGCAAAATCGATTAGGCTTCACCTTTATCGAAGCGCTGATAACACTCCTCATCTCGAGCCTTATCCTTACGTCAGTTTTTGCTTTGGCGCGGCGGATGACAACAGATGCTGGTCAATTAGAAGGTCGGCTTCGTTCGGTGGTTTCGCGGTCTGCGCTTGAGGTTGAGGTTCGCCAGCTTGCAGCAGCATTCGTAGTTATGCCGACCCCTGCCCTACCTGATACCGTTGAAAAAATGGTATTTTCTGGGAATTCGCGCCAGATTAGTGGTACAATTTCTGCCTCTCGGCCCATTCCATGCGCGGCGAATGGTGGAACCTTTGCGGTCACACTGACGCTGGAGACCGACACAGGGGGTGGCGATGCACTTTTTTGTTCAACGGGCCGCCAAAAACAGAAGCTTGCTCATTTTCCGAATGGAGATGCGCGGTTTCGGTTTCTGAACCAAGATACCGGCGCACTTGAGGATCGATGGGTATATCGCGAGCCTACAAGCACGTTGACACTCTTTACTTCAGCCATCGTTGACCGAGAGAAACCACTGGACGGCCTGACGCCGTCGATTGTTTTGGAATGGCAGGATGGCCAAAATCGTCGCGCTATCATCGCTCCAACGCTGACCTCGGGGCCAGCGCGACCAAACCTGAGCGAGTTCGAAAAGCCAGAGGAGTTTCAATAGGGTGAGCCAGCATTCTAATCCTCAATCGGGATTTGTGCTGCCTGCGGTACTGGCCGTTTTGGCAATGATCGGCCTTGTGACCGTTGGTGCGGTCTTAGCGCTGCGTGCCTCTACCGAAGCCGTTGTATCAGCACGGACGCTTGCGAATCTGGACCGCGCAGCTGCCACGGCTGAGGCGCGGTTTGCGTTCATAATGGCTACACAGCCGCTGGCCTCATCAGGTTTTCGCGTCAATGGCTATCGGCTGTCTATTCAACAAGCCGACGGGTTTGAACCAACACCGTTTCCGTTTGATGACCCACGCTTCATTGGCACCATGCTTTTGGCGGATGGGCGACCCTATCGCATCGCCTCTAGCGATACAGTGGCGACGCCGATCATAGTCGAAGTTCAGGACGCCGCGGGGCTAATCAACGTCAACTCAGCACTTAATCAGTCATTTGCACGATTGTTGATTGCGAACGGTGCCAGTGCGGGTGATGCACGCCGCCTTTCGGCGAAGCTAGCTGATTTCACGGATGTCGATGGCGACATACGATTCGAGGGTGCCGAGCGCGCGGCATATTTGCGCTTGGGCCAGCCAGCCCCCCCCAACAAGTTCGTATATCGCCTGCAGGACCTCTACAGAATCCCCGGCTGGCCGCCAGCCGGCGTGAACACGACCGCGCTTGAAAACTCGCTAACCGCGGCGCAACCGCGCGACATTAACGTCAACACCGCTACGGCCGAAGCCATAGCCGCCAGTTTTGATGTTTCCTTGGCACAAGCAAACCTTGCGATTAGGGCACGGGAACTAAAACCGTTTCCGTCGCTCCAAGCCTTCCTTTCAACGGTGCGCGCCAACGTGGACACCTCCGACGAGGGCATCTATACGTTTCCGAGCCAGTTTTTTCGATTACGCATCCGATCTCCTGATGGTGGGCCGGTGCTCGAACGGTCGATGGAAATTGTGCCCCGGAATAGTTTGCGCCCAATTTGGGTCAATGATCGAAGGCAGTTGCCGCCTCGCGCGGCCCTCAGTCAGGAACAACAGGGACTTGTCAGTGCCGCGCTTCCTTCGCCGACCGATCTTAGCCTTACGCGCTGATGGTTCGCTCTTTGATAGCGGCGCCTCGGAGTTTTCACTGGATGCGCGTCCAGTAGTCGTTGTCGCGCGGGCCCTGTGCCAATTTCAGTCAATCGCACTTCCCGAAGGGCTGAAGGGTGGGAAAGCGGTGAAAGCCGCCGTTCTGTCAGCACAGTCTTCCCAGCCATTTTCGGATACCGGCAGCTTTGTGGCTCGATTTGGGGATAGTTTTCGGGCTTGGAGCTGGGACAATGCGCGGATCGCTTCCGTTAACCTCGCGGGCGAAGGATTAGGCCGCGTTGAAGCAATTCCAGAATCGGCCACGCAACCCGCCGGGGATGGCTGGCGGATTGTTGCGTGTGAGCAGGGGTACGACGCCCAGTTCTGGGATAAAGGTGCGCCTATTGCGATGCAGTGGCGCCCAACACCGTTTGATCGCGCGAGCTGGTTTGCATTTGCGCGTTCCTGTGCGGCAGATACAACCTTCCCGGATGAGCCTCCTGCCCCCATCAAACCTCTGCCGCGCTACCGTGGTGGCGTTCTCAGCAAACGCGTCGGGCAACCGCTTGAGTTTGATCCGGTTTTGATCGCGGGAACGGCTGCTGCAACCTTGCTGACTACATCCATCGCATACGATGCCGCACGCCTTTATCGGGTTGATCAGGAACGCGACACTGTAACGGCAGCGCTTGCGGCGCGAAAAACGACCTCCGAGGCCATCCGTTCGGCAGGCGATGAAATTGCAAAGGCGCGGCGAGATATTGGTGCGTTCAATGAGGTCGCGCGCGTGCCTCAGCCATTGCAACTTATGGCAATCATCAGCCAACAATCGTCTCTCGGGGGCGCAAAGCTGAAACGCTGGGCCCTGGCTGACGGAAAGTTGCAAGCCGTTTTTGATCTGCCGCCGAAAGAAACGGTGACAACTCTCGTACAAACGCTGGAGACCCTCCCAGATTTTTCAAACGTTGCTGCGGAGGTTGATCGCGCACAGCGCCGATTAACCCTTTCAGCCGACGTTGGCGATGGTGCAACAAACGCGAATCCCACTGGTGGGACCCAATGAGCGATAGACGCAATCTCTTGGCCCCGCTCAGCGATTGGTGGGCTGGCTTAACGGCGCGCGAGCGTCTGCTTGTTGGTGTATTGCCCTTTATCGCATTGGCTGGCGCCGCCTACACACTTAATCTTGAAACCACGGCCCGCATTGAAGCACTAGTCGAGCAAAAGCAGGAATTGCAGGCCCTTGGGCAAGCGCCTGCAGGTGCTTGGCTGTCTGCGCGCGAATTGGCTTTAGGCGAACGCGAAGCCGTTTTGGCTGAGGCCTTTACCGCAATTAACGATGCGTCGGCCCGTGAGTATGTGCGCGGCATTCTCGACAGTGTTGCTGTCGAATCCGGAATTCCAGCGCTGACGATTCAGGTGCGCACGCCACTGGCAACCATTAGTGACGGAGAAGGCGTTTCCGCGCCGCCCGGCAGCATTCAATTTCTCGAAGTCGATATTGCTGGCCCCTTTAAGTGGGACACTTTTCTTACGTTTCAGACAAAGCTAGCGGCCTATCGCGAGATCGCTGCATGGCCCGCTCTATCCTTTGACGAAGCTGGGGATTCCCGTTTTCGCGCGACGCTCAAGGTCGCTTATGTGCTGCGGTCAGAAACTCCATGATCTCACGCACACATCTAATTCTAAGCGGAATTTGCGTCCTGATCGGCGGTGCGTTTGGCGCCATTTTTGGGGCCATAGGCCCGCTTCTGCCAACTGAGGACGTCGTTTCGGCGCGAAGCACGCCACCGCGCGTGGAACGCTTACTCGACTCAGGTTCCCCGTTAACCGGCATCACAATGATGCGCGGCTTGGGTTATGGCAAACCACCGCTTCCACCGCCGCCGCCGCCGCCGCCGCCTCGGGTAGTTTATCGGCCCCCAGCGCCACCGCCACCGCCAGACATTGCCGATGTGTTCCGGCGGTCCGTCGTTGCAATCGAGTCCGAAAAAGACGGCGTGCGTGTGATGGTCCGTACCAATCTCGATTCTTCACCGCGACGCCTACGTGTCGGCGATACCTTTGTGGATGGTTGGGTGATCACAGCCCTATCATCATCCGAAGGGGCATTGGTCAAAGGCAAAGATCGCCGAACAATACGCTTATTTGCGCCGCCACCGCGCGACGCTGGAGTTCTTTGATATGGTGAATACCAATCCGTTTCGCCGCGCGCGAACGTCTGTTGCGGCAGGGCTGCTACTCAGTACAGCTCTGGCGGGCTGCGCGTCTTTTCCACAATTGGCCGCTCCAGCGCGCGTGCCGGACCCTTCGGTGGTGAACGACCCAAGCGCAACGCCGCGCCTCCCGACAGATGCACCGTTGCAAACGCGGGTCGAACGCCTATCGCAAGGTTCGGGGCCTGTGTTTGAAGCCAAGGAACCTCAGGCGACACGCGAGCAAATTGAAGCGATTGTAGGAACCGGCGAAGTAAAGATCGCACTTCCCCCACAAACCCTACCCGAGTTCGTGCGTTCGGCGTTTCAAGATGTACTGGGTCTTTCTGTCGGGCTTGGCCCCGAGGCCGGCACGCGCCGCGATATTGTGGCCATGGCTACCCCAGCCTCAACATCGCGTGCGGATTTCTTCGATGCGGCCCAAAAAACGCTGAAAGCGTATGGTCTTGAGGTCTATGTCGAAGACAAGTTCGTCCTCGTAACCGACAGCGCGGGTGGGCCCGGTGGCAGCACCTATTTTAGCCGTGGCCGAACCATCCCGGATTCGATCAGCGGCGGGCGCCAAGTCGTGCTCTATTTCCCACTCGTTGCCATCGAAGCGCCGGCTTTGGAGGGGCTTGTCCGGGATATGGCAGACCGTCCGCAGTCGGTTCGTATCCAAGCAGACTCTACCCAAAACGCCTTGATAATGACGGGTTCGGCTTCCCAAGTTCGGGACTTCGCAACGTTTCTGCGCGAAATTGATCGCCCGCTTTATGCCAATCTCCGTGTTGCCCGCGTTCAACCGGCCTATTGGGGCGCTTCGGCTTTAGCCGACCAATTGGTGGAAGTGCTAAAGGCCGAGGGGATTAGCGCCTATCGAGGCACCGCGGTGCGGCGTGGGATCAATTTGGTCCCGATTGCGTTTGCCAATCAATTGCTGGTTTTCGCCGAAGACGACACTGTTTTTGAACGTGCCCTTGAATGGGTATCGCAGCTTGATCGTCCCGCGGCACTGGGCGATGCCACCAGTCTGTTTGTTTATGAAGTGCGCAACACCAGTGCGGAAAGCCTTGGCGTGTTGCTCGGCGCGCAGGCGCCAGCCTCAAGCAGCAACAATGGCGGCAACCAAAATTCCGACCAAAGCGCCGCGTTTCGCCAACCCCAGCAAGGCGGGCAAGGGGCAGCCGGTGGGCAAGTTACCATCGACACTGGCGGAAACCGTTTGATCTTTAGAGGCACGGCGACCGAGTTTGAGCGCATTTTGAACACGGTGCGCGTGCTGGATATCGCGCCAAAGCAAGTTATGGTCGAAGTTACGATCGCTGAAGTAACCCTCACAGATCAGACCCGCTTTGGCATTGAATGGTTTGGTGCTGATCGTTCGGGAGACTTTAATCTGCGCGGCGGCACACAAGGTGGCTTGGAGCTGGGCGGCTCCGGTTTCAGCCTCACCGTTACCGGTGCAAAGGCACAAGCGGCTCTCAATGCGCTTGCGTCAAACAATAAAGTGAACATCCTTTCGACGCCGCGTTTGATGGCTCAATCCGGCGGAGAAGCCTCCATCCAGCTCGGCACGGACATTCCAATCATCACCTCGCGCCGCGCCGGGGCAACGACAACCAACGCAAATACCGACGTCGTTCAGACAGTTGAGTACCGTCAAACGGGTATTCAGCTTACGGTGAAACCTGTCGTCTATGCCGATGATCGCATCGACATCGAAATGACCCAAAGCGTATCGAGCGCTACCGGATCAACGAGCGCCGCCACCTCCAACCCGCTGATTTTAAACAGAACCGTCAATACGCGGCTTTCCATGCGTGAAGGATTGACGGCCGTGGTTGGTGGTTTGATGTCTGAGAACTTTTCGAAGTCTAATCAGGGCATTCCCTTCTTGAAGGATATCCCGGGCATCGGGTCGGCATTTCGAACGGATACGGTAGACGGGACAAAGACAGAGCTGTTGATCCTCGTTACGCCACGGCTTCTAGAAGAAAATGGCACCGATGGCGTGAATTCGTCGCTTATTTCCTCGATGAATCAATCGCTACGATTGTCGCGTCGGGGTTCATATACGCTTACGCCAATTCCCACCGGTATCAGCATAGGTGGTGGGGAAGCTGTGGATACCAATTCAAGCCGCCCGCCGCCGCGCCCGCGCGATGAACAAGCTGGCAAGCCACGCCCTGAAAAGCGGCCAGCACCAACGGCTCCTGAAGCGGTTTCGGCACCAAAGCCACCATCCACTAAACCAGCGGCTACAAAGCCCTAAGCATCAGAAACCGGACAGGGAATCGCGCTGTTCCTGTTCGGCGCTGATAATCCGTTGCCATCCCATGCGCTCAATGGCGAAATCGGCGAGCACTGTGGAATTGTCTCGTGCTGTAACGGTCACATCGACGCGATACAGGGCCACTCTAAATGCGCCATCGCCGATGGTGTAGTTCGCGTTCAGGACTTCCTTTGTCAAAGGTTCAGAAACCCAGCGAATGGTAGTGCCGTCACCCAGCGCCAACGTGCCCGTCGGGGTCGCCTTGGGGTTAATCTCAGTAACAACGGCAAGGGCATTTTTTTCCGCGCTTATGCGGTTCCATGCTGCTTGTTGGCGCTCCGTTGCCCGAATTTGCTGACGCTGGACCTCCATGAGTGGCAACAACGCGATAGCAAGGATCGCGACGGCTAACAGCGCCTCTAACGCGGTAAAGCCATTGCGGTTCATCGCGCTGCCAGCGTCGAGAAGAGCGGGATCGCAATACCAGCAATCGCCAACCCAACACCCAAGGGTGCCGCCGGCGCGCCGCCGTGCAATCGCAGACCGCGCTTAGCGATGAAAAATACGGCTGTAATTGCGCAGGCAGCAAGCAATGCGGCTGGAAAGTCCCAGAGACCCACCATCGCCCCCAAGGCACCAGCCAGCTTCACATCACCCCAACCGAGCGCCTCGCGGCCCAATTGGCGTTGAAAGATCACCCGAACTGTCCAAAACATGGCAAGGCCTAATGCCATTCCAGAAAGGCGATCGGCCACAGAAGCGCCCTCGCCCAGAACGCCCGAAATGATTGCAATAACAATCAGGCTCACCGTTGCGGCATTGGGAATCAGAAGCCGACGGGTATCGGTTTCGACAATCGCCAGCACTAAAACAACGGAAGCTGCCAACAAGCGAGAAGCCGTGCCGGGTAATTGCAACAATGCGACCGCTAGCCAAACGATTGCGCCGTAAGCCACAGCGCGTAGCCCAATTTCGATCGGGGCCAATTTATGCGTTGGAGCGAAGATCGGGCTCATTCCCGCGGTCGCAAAGGCGGCAATCCAACACGCCAAGCCCCACAAAACAGCCGCGATCCAATACCCGGTGACTGGATCGAGGGTCATCTCAGCCAACTGTATCGTAAATGCTAGAAAGAGCCAAAGCCAACGCAACAGCGATGGTGCCAACAACCCCCGCTACCATCGCAAGCGCAATTGGCTCAATCAAGGCGGTTGCGCGACGCACAAGGTCTTTGACATCAGCTTCGTAGTTATCCGCCAACAATAAGAACATCGGCCCTAAAGCGCCTGACCTCTGCCCTGTTCGCACGACTGAAAGGTCCACCACAGACAATGGCGTGTTGGGGGCCAGAGCCTCGTCGACATCGGCGCCAGACCTCAAGGCCCGCTCAACTTGGACTAGGCGCGCACGCCAATTTGGATCAGCGACCCCGGCTTTGGCCAAATCCAATGCTTTCAATAGAATCAACCCATTGGAGAGCCCAAAGCCAACCAAACGGGTCCAACCCGCCAAATCGCGGCTCTTTAAAATACGGCCCAAAATCGGCATAGCGCGCGCCACACTCGCCCCAAGGGCGCGAAACTGTGGGATCGCGGCCATCGCGCCAATGCCCATTATTGCGCCACCGATAATTGCGACGATAAAGGGCCAATTTGCGCGCGTGAAATCGCCTGCTGCAAACACCGCCGCTGAAACAAAGGGCAGTTTTGAGCGATCATCGCCAATCATTGTGGAAAAGCGCGGCACGACCTCAAAAAACAAGAAAGCCACCGCTAATGTGCCTACTGCGGCTAGAAACATAGGGTAAGCCAATGCGTTGCCGACATCGCGGCCGAGCCGGTCGTCAAAGCTCATCTGGTCTGCGGCTTGCCGCAAAACCTCTGGCAGACGACCCGTTTCTTCGCCAACGTCAAGCATCGCGTAAACATAGGCTGGAAAGCCCGGCACATGCTCTGCGAAGGATTTGCCCAAGCGATCGCCGCGACGAAGGGCGCGCATCGCGTTCGCGAGGCCCGGCCCCAATTCGCTATTCGGAAATGCAGTCGCGACGGATTCAAGCGCACCCAACAGAGGTACGCCCGCCCCCAGCATGATCGATAATTGGCGAACGACCAAAAGCCGATCCGCCAACGTTGCTTTCTTTGATCCACTGGCATTTGTCGCCACGGCTTCAGCGGGCTTAATCTCAACGGCCGTTAGGCGGTCTGCGGCTAATCGCCGAACGGCATCGGCCCTGTCACTGGCTTGGACGATGCCCGACACCGTGCGCCCAGTGGCATCAATGGCACGATAGCGAAGGCGCGTTAGGTCAGCCATCCGCTAACTCGTCCGCCGAAACATCGCCCAAGACGCGGATTACCTCTGCAGCCGAGGTTAGGCCGTCGCGCGCTTTAAGGAGGCCATCGGTGAGCATTGGCTTGTAACCGTTGCGCGCGGCGGTTGTCACCAATTCGTCCTCAGATGCACGGCGACGGATCGCACCGCTCAAATCCTGAGATATTTCCGCAAGCTCATAAACACCCAAGCGCCCTCGATAGCCAGAACCACCGCATGACGGGCATCCAACAGGATGCCGCCAATTCGCTTTGCCGTGCACCGCGAGGCCCGGTGATTGTCGGGCCAAGCGCGCTTCCAGTGCCGCAACAGTTGCTGCGTCCTCTGGCGCTGAGCACACGCCACACAACTTCCGCAGCAAACGCTGAGCAACAAGTCCGCGCAACACATCGGATAGCAAAAAGTCGTCCACGCCCAAATCGAGCATGCGCGAAGCGCCCGCCAGTGCTGAGTTTGTGTGGACGGTTGAGATCACGAGGTGGCCTGTAAGCGCTGCCTGTACTGCGATCCGCGCGGTTTCAGCGTCGCGGATTTCCCCGATCATAATCACGTCAGGGTCCTGTCGCAGCACTGAACGAAGCGAGGCAGCAAAAGTGAGCCCAATATCGGACTTCACCGGCACCTGGACGACGCCCGGTAGATCAAACTCGACCGGGTCTTCAATCGTGATAATCTTGCGCTCACCATCATCGATATCGCGGATAAGACGATAAATTGTGGTGGTTTTACCAGATCCCGTTGGCCCGGTTATCAACACAACGCCGTTTGTAAACGCCGTTAGCTTAGTAAAGGTAATCCGCTGATCTTCGGAAGCACCCAGCTCTCCCAAGGTCGGCAAAGCGCGCGTTTTTCCGAGCAAACGCATGACGATGCTCTCGCCCCACGCCGCTGGCAAAGTCGACACGCGGAGGTCCACCTCCTCGCCGGCCATCCGGATCGATTGGCGGCCATCCTGTGGTAGGCGGCGCTCGCCAATGTCCATGCCTGACAAAAGCTTGATGCGAGAGGCGACGGCATCAAAGTCGGAGCGGGGCCCCGCCCGCCACTCACGCAACACACCGTCTGCCCGTAGGCGAACTACGAATTGGCTCTCAAACGGCTCGATGTGCACATCCGACGCTTTCCGCTTGAGCGCTTCGGCAAACATGGCGTTCACAAAGTCAATGACCGGCGCTTCTTCAGCGAGTTCCCGCAAGCGCCCCGCACCTTCACCATCCATTAGCGCGGCTGATGTCGCAGCTTCGCTCTCGTCTTGCCCCCCCAAAAGACGCGCGAGCGCTAACCATTGCCCATGGTTAGCAAGGCGCAACTCAACCGGCGAAAGTGGGCCGATGACCTCAATCAAGCGAGGATCAAGCGGGAACTTTGCTGCGCACACAAATCCAGCGCCGCCATGCGGGGCTGCAAATAGTGCCGCCTCGCGATCGAGCCACCACGCCGGTGTCAGCCCATTTGCCGCCAATCCGGCTGCCAATTCTGCGCTTCCAGGTAGATCATCGCGGCCGAGAAGCGGAATGCCCAATTGATCAGAAACGGTTTCAAGGAGCTTGTCTTCCGACACCGCGCCAAGGCGTACCAGGAGCGCGCCAATCAGCCCGCCCACTTCCTTTTGCAATGCCAAAGCCTGACGCACCTCAGACGGTGTGGCCAGACCACGCTCTACCAGCAATTCACCAAGACGACGGGGGTTCATAGCATGGTTGTAGCGGTTTGAAGGGTGCGGGGAAAGGTGGTGTGGCGGTCGCCTCAGGGCATGTTATCGATCACTCGTTTCAGGCTTCGCAAACGTCGGAGCCCAATGCCTGCGCTTGCAGCGCTGTGGGAGCGGGTTTCGGCAATCGGCAGTTTGGGCGCTGGGCTGTGCCGCGCGCCACACCCCGTATCGTCATCCAAAACCACCCTTCGGGGCCAAATCGCACGCATTGACCCTGTCCCTTTGGACAGGGTGACAAGCCGTCGCTTTAGTGATCCCCTGTTAGGGACGATGCGGAATTTCCTGCTCGTTTGGCGTCGGCGGAGCTATGCCTGTTCGAACCCGACAATTTCGCGATGCGCGAACGCCGCATAGGCCCCTCGTCGTCACGCCGCTCTTTCCCCCGGAGATGGCCGTGGCGGCGCAGGATGCGGTTTTTACTCTGCGTCGGAATACCCCGGATTTATCAGCGGCGGCGCCGTCGAGCCTTGGGCAGTTGCTCTTCATGATCGCTCTTGGCTTTGGTGCGGCTTCGGGCCTGATGCTGGCGCCATTCGCTACCTTGACCCTACTCCATGCACTTGCTGTGTGGGGGTTTGCTGGCCTTGCGATCGTGAGACTGACGGCTGCACTCACGCCTTTGCCCGTCGCACGTCTCAGCCCGAGGTCAGACGTCCTTCCGATGTGGACGGTTTTGGTGGCGCTCTATGAAGAGGCGGATGTTGTCGCCAGTTTGGTCGCCGCACTTGACCGGCTGGATTGGCCTACGGATCGTCTTGATATTCTGCTTTTAGTCGAGGCGGATGATTTAAGCACCCAGCACGCCATTGCGCGCCTCAACCTCAGCAAACCGTATCGTGTATTGGTGGTGCCGTTTGGCCAACCGCGGACGAAACCTCGTGCGCTCAATGTTGGCCTTGCCTTTGCCCGCGGTCAGTTTGTCACCGTTTACGATGCAGAGGATCGGCCATCGCCGGCCCAATTGAGGGCCGCGCACGCCGCATTAACCGATCCAAAACAACCAAAACAAGCCTGCGTTCAATCGCCGCTTACGATCCATAATGCGCAGGAAGGCTGGCTGACAGCGCAATTTGCCTTGGAGTACGCGATCCAGTTTCAGATTATTGTGCCGGCTTTAGTGCGCTTGGGGTGGCCCGTCCCGCTTGGTGGCACAAGTAACCACTTCCGTTGCGACGTTCTCCGAAAAATCGGCGGCTGGGATCCCTATAATGTGACCGAGGACGCCGATCTTGGCATCCGTCTTATGCGTTCTGGCTGGAAGACGGGCTACATTCGGCCCGAAACCTTGGAGGAAGCGCCGCCGCGCCTTCGTGCCTGGTTACGACAGCGCTCTCGATGGCTCAAAGGCCACGCCCAGACTCTTGGCGTACATACGCGCTATCCACTTACTCTGTTACACGAGATAGGCCCATGGCCAATGTTCGGCTTCATCGTGACCTTAGGCGGCACTGTGGTGTCAGCCTTACTGCATGGACCATTAGCGCTCGGCGCGGTCTTGGCAACAATGCTTGGCGTTCTGCCGCGAGACGATACGGCCGTGCTCCTACTTGGCATTGGATCAAGTTGGGTTGCCGGTGCGGTCGCTACTTATCGGATGGGCTATCACAGCCACTGGGCCGCGGCTCTGACAATGCCTCTTTACTGGCCGTTTCAAACACTTGCTGCAGTAAAGGCATTGCATGGACTGGTGACAAAGCCATTTGAGTGGGACAAGACCGCGCATGGGCACGCTGCCCGTCAGTAACGGGTATGGCCGCATGAGCTCAGAATGGATTTTCGCCACCGTGGCATTGGTGGTGAGTATTGGCCTGTTCATCTTCTCGGCTTGGTGGGGTTCGCGCCCGCCACAAATTGGCCGCACACGAATGATCCCGTGGAACATCGTTCAGCTTGCCGCGACCATGGGCATCATCTTGACCTTAGTTCATATGCTCAATTTGCTCGGCTTCCATACAGGCCGCAAATAGTCTAGCGGCAAACGGTCTGGCCCGCCTCAAACTGACCGCACGTCAACGAGATTTTCGCTAGCGGCGCGCGTGGCAGCCCGCTATCGTCGCCCTAAATGTGAAAAAACGTCTCAGGGAGATAGCCCCCATGTCTGGTGAAACCGCATTGGCCGATAGCGCACTTGAAGCCTTCCGAACCGAAACGCGCGCGTGGCTTGAAGAAAACTGCCCGCCGTCCATGAGAACGCCGATGACCGAGCACGATACCGTGTGGGGTGGTCGGCGCGCGGTTTACGCCAACCCCGAAGCCAAGCTTTGGCTCGACCGTATGGCCTCGCGAGGGTGGACGGCACCGGAATGGCCCGCGCAATATGGTGGCGGTGGCCTCAGCAAAGCCCAGAACGCCATTCTGCAAGCCGAGCTTCGCCGCATTAAAGCGCGCCCCGCCTTGTCATCGTTCGGGATATGGATGTTCGGGCCTGTGCTACTTGAGTATGGCAGCGAGGAGCAAAAGCAACGCTTTATTCCCGGCATCATCAAGGGCGAAATCCGCTGGTGCCAAGGCTATTCAGAGCCGGGCGCGGGGTCAGACCTCGCAGGCCTGCAAACCAAAGCCGAGGATAAGGGCGACCATTGGCTGATTAACGGCCAAAAAGTCTGGACATCTTACGCTAACGAGGCGGACTGGATCTTCTGCCTTGTTCGCACCGACACATCGGTCAAGCACGAAGGCATCTCCTTCATCTTGTTTGATATGGAGACGGCTGGTGTCGAGACGCGGCCAATCCTGCTGATTTCTGGGTCATCACCTTTCTGCGAAACCTTTTTCACCGACGTGAAAGTGCCCAAAGACCAATTGGTCGGGCGCGTTGGCGGTGGTTGGGAAATCGCCAAGCGCCTGTTGCAATATGAGCGCGTCAACATTTCCGCCGGTGGCTTCGGCGGTGGCGGCGGGCTGCCGGTCGAAGAACAAGCCAAGCATTTCGTCGGCGAAGAAAACGGCAAATTGGCCGATCCGGACCTCCGCGCCCGCCTCGCCGAGTGGAAAATGTTTGATCGCGCCTTCGGGCTCACCATCCGGCGCTCCCAAGAAGAAGCCAAAGCGGGCAAGTCGGTCTCAGACACCGCTTCGGTATTCAAGTGGGGTGCGGCTAAGCTGAACCAAGATCGCTCCGAATTGTTGGTGGAGGCGATGGGAACGCAAGGGTTAGGCTGGGAAGGTGATGCCTTTGAAAAAGGCGCCTTGAAAAACACTCGCGATTGGCTGCGCTCCAAAGGCAATTCGATTGAAGGCGGCACCTCGGAGGTCAACCTCAACGTCATCGCCAAACGCGTCCTTGGCCTGCGCGACCATCAATAGACCGCCCTACAAAAAGAACACGATTAGGAAACGCCTCCATGTTCACCTTAACTGAAGAACACGAAATGCTGCGCGATGCCGCGCGGGCTTTCGCTCAAGACAAAATGCCAACAACCGCCCTGCGTTCCCTGCGCGACAACAAAGTGGCTGATGGCTTTGATCGCAAAACCTGGGCTGAAATGGCTGAGATGGGTTGGGCTGGGATTTTGGTACCGGAGGAGCATGGCGGCTCCGGCTTTGGGATTCGCGGCGCGGGGCTCATCGCAGAAGAACTAGGGCGAACCTTGGCCGCCTCGCCCTTTATCGCCACAGCCGTTGTCGGGGTGTCAGCGCTGCTTCTTGCCGGAACTGATGCCCAGAAAGATGCCCACCTGCCACAGATCGCTGCCGGTGAAACGCTCCTCGCTCTCGCCGTCGATGAAGCCGCTCACCATGCGCCCTCAAAAATCGCCACGACGGCTGAAAAATCCGGCTCTGGCTTTACCCTGAACGGCGCCAAAAAATTCGTGGTCGACGGCCAATCAGCAACCGTGTTCATCGTGGCCGCGCGGACCGCCGGGGCCGGAGCCGACACCAACGGCATCACCTTATTCTTGGTGCCCGCTGACGCTGACGGTATTTCAATCACGCCCTTGACCACCATGGATGGCCGTGGCGCGGCCGATCTCCGCTTTGATGCTGTAAGCCTTCCGGCTGAGGCTGTGTTAGGCTCTATCAATGGCGGCTATTTGCTGCTCGACGACATCTTGGATCGCGCCCGCGTCGTCCAAGCCGCTGAAATGCTCGGCACCGCCGAGGCCGCCTTCGCAATGACGGTAGATTATCTCAAGGTCCGCAAGCAATTCGGCCAATTGATTGGCTCGTTTCAAGCCTTGCAGCACCGCGCAGCCCGGATGTTCTCCGAACTGGAGCTCACCCGTTCCTGCGTTGGGGCCGCGCTGGCGGGGCTGGAAGACCGCGCCAATGACGTCAAAGCCTTAGCATCGCTTGCAAAAGCTCGCGCTGGCGACACCTTGCACCTCGTCTCGAGCGAAACCGTGCAAATGCATGGCGGCATTGGCATGACGGACGTGCATGATAGCGGATTGTTCTTGAAACGCGCCCGTGTGACGGAAGCGCTCTATGGCAGCGCCAGCTTCCACCGCGATCGGTTTGCGACGCTGAGCGGCTTCTAAATCAATTAGGCCATAAGGAAAAAGAAAAGGCCCCGAAACAGATGTTTCGGGGCCTTTTTGTTTCACATCGGGGAAACGCTTAGAGCTGACCGAGCATGAATTCAGCGCTGGACACTTTGTACTCGCCGCCTTCTTCAACATTGAGCTGGGTCACGACGCCGTCTTTCGCCACGAACGAGAAGCGTTGCGCGCGCAGACCCATACCGAACTTCGAGCCGTCCAGTTCCAAGCCAATGGCCTTCGTAAAGTCGCCATTGCCATCGGCCAGCATGGTGATGGAGCCCATCACATCTTGGTCTTTGGCCCATGCCCCCATGACGAACACATCATTCACCGACAGGCAGGCGATGGTGTCGATACCCTTACCGGCCAATTCGTCGTGCTTTTCCTTGAAGGATGGCAGGTGTTTGGCTGAACAGGTTGGCGTGAAAGCGCCGGGCACCGCAAAAACAGCGACTGTTTTGCCCTTAAACAAGTCATCGCTCGACATCGGGCGTGGGCCGTCAGCGGTTGGCGTCATGAACATGCCGGCTGGAAGGGTATCGCCTACTTTAATCGTCATTTTGGTCTCTCCTGATTGCGCACGGCTTGGCACCGGGGCTTGAGTGCGGTCTAACAGGGGCGCGTGACCGACGAAAGACAAAAGCGGCACGTTGTAACAGGCTGGGGAGGCCAAAATGACCGGAATGCTCACACCAATTCTCGCGCTCGTCGCGTGGACGCTCATTGTTTGGATTTGGATGTATGCGCTGCGGATACCCGCAATGCAGGCAGCAAAGCTTGACCCTCAGGAAGCGCGCCACCCCGGTTCCCTGAACATTCTGCCCACAGCCGCCCGCCAAGTGGCCGACAATTACAATCACCTGATGGAACAGCCGACGATTTTCTATGCCTTGGCATTGGCAGTCCAAGTCGCTGGGCTCAGCGATAGTTTCAACGTGATGCTGGCGTGGATTTATGTGGGCCTCCGCGTCGTGCACTCACTCGTTCAAAACACCGTGAACATCGTACCGCTGCGCTTCTTAGTATTTTCGCTTGCAACGATTGCGTTGATGGTCATGGCCGTGCGCGTCGGCATGGGCGTTTTGGCGTAAGAGTTCGCTAAACCGGAAGGCGTTGCTCGCAAGCATCGTGCGGGCAACGCCTAGAGTGCGATGTGGTTAGCGGCTGAGACGGAGGAGAAAAGTATGGCTATCACGCTCTATCAATTCGAAATTTCACCGTTTTGCGACAAGATTCGCCGAATTTTGAACGTGAAAGACGTGCCGTACAGAACCGTCGATCCTAAGCTCAACGAACTCGGTGCCTTTAAGAAGAAAAGCCCCGCGGGCAGGCTTCCGGTGTTGGACCATGATGGGAGGATCATCACAGATTCAACCGATATCGCGCATTATCTCGAGGCTGCATTTCCAACCCCGGCCTTAATCCCAATAGACCCACGCCAAGCCGCTGAAGCCGCAATCTTGGAAGACTGGGCCGACGAAAGCCTTTACTTCTTCGAACTCACCATGCGCCTGACATGGGAAACGAACGCCCCGCGCATCGTTGGCCAGATGATGGAAAAGGCAAGCGCTCCAAAATGGATGGCCCGGTTCGCGCCCGGCCAAATCATGAGTACTTATGGCAAGGTAGCACGTGCCCAAGGTCTCGGCGCAAAACCACGCCCGCAATTGCTGGCAGACCTGCAGCGCAATCTGCACGCCGTGGAACATTGGCTAGGCGGCAAGGAATGGCTGGTCGGCGACACCATGACGCTGGCTGACATTTCGGTGGCCGTTCAACTCTTTTGCATCGAAGGCACCGTCGAAGGAGGCCCCCTCGTGGCAGCCCACCCCAATGTAGTGGCGTGGCTTCGCCGCACGGAGGCGGCAAGCGGCCCCAGGCTCTAACCACTCCGCAGCGAACCGAAAGAAGTCGCAGATTCTTTAGGTTGCCCCCTTGCGAACATCAGGCACGATCCCAATATCCGCCAAAGTGGATTATTCGAAAGGGTGTGAACTGATGCTTGCGACATGAAACTTAAAAGGAATGCCGATTTCATTGTTCAGATGAATCTAAGCTGACCCTAAATCTGACTGCCGTGTTGAATAGGTGTACGGGCGCTTGTCGCTTCCTTATGCCCAACGCTTTCAAAAAAGTCGCATCGGTTTTTGTTTTGCTTCACTCCATTGACAGAAAAATCAACGGATTGCTGAGAGTTTTCGTGCACTAATCCAACAAAGTTCCAAACCTTGCGAAAGTGCTGATGGCAAAAATCATACCGATCATCATGTGCGGCGGTGCCGGCTCTCGGCTTTGGCCTTTGTCACGGGTTGAGAACCCCAAGCAGCTCCACGCGCTTGTAACGAACAAGTCGATGCTCGCCGAAACGGCGCTGCGTATGGTCGACGACGGCCATTTTGCGCCTCCAATCATCATTGTAGGCGCCGACACCGCACAAGCCGCCATGGCTGAAATTGCCGCTGTAGTTGATAACGGCCGGGCCGTGGTTGAACCTTCCGGCAAAAACACCGCACCCTGCGCAGCGCTCGCCTGCCACGCCGCACTAGATCGCGACCCCAACGCCATCATCGCCCTATTGGCAGCGGACCATCATATCGCCGAAGCCGCCGCCTTTCGCAGCACAATCCGCACAGCGGCCGAGCTTGCCGCCACTGGCAAAATCGTAACGCTGGGGATCACGCCAACCGAACCAGCAACGGGCTACGGTTATATCGAACAAGGCGCACCTCTGGGACAAGGCTTTGAGGTTGCCCGCTTTGTCGAGAAGCCAGATCGTGCTTCCGCTCAAGCTATGCTGGCAGCAGGCGGCCACTATTGGAATGCCGGCGTCTTCGTTTTCCGCGCCGCTGACATGCTGAACGAGCTTGAACAGCTTGCGCCAGAGATAGCCAAAACAACCGCTGCCGCATGGGCCGCCGGGTATCAAGACGGGATTGGCTTTCACCCAGACGCAGCAATTTGGAGCACCTGCCCGGCTGATAGCCTAGATTATGCGGTCGCGGAAAAAACCAAGCATGCCGCCATGGTGCCGTTTTCAGCCGGGTGGAGCGATGTTGGCTCCTGGGCCTCGTTGTGGGAAATTGGCGACAAGGACGACCAAGGCAATCGGGCGCTGGGCGATACCCTCTTAATCGACAGTCACAATTCTTATGTTCGCGCAGGCTCCCGGTTGGTGACGCTTATTGGCGTCGAGGACCTCGTTGTTATCGAGACGGCTGACAGTGTCTTGATCGTGCCACGGGCCAAAGCTCAAGACGTAAAACGGGCCGTCGACGCCCTCAACAAAGCCGGGAGGCCTGAAACAAAGCGCTAGCCGCGCGTGACCTTTGCTCCAATCCGCTCTAATTCCGCTGGCATGACCACATTGGACACAGACATCATCATTGTTGGCGCAGGAATTGTCGGCCTCGCGCTCGGCCGAGCCTTTGCGCAAGCGGGCCAGTCAGTCATTATACTAGAACGAAATCAATGGTTTGGATCGGAAACTTCATCCCGTAACTCAGAAGTGCTCCATGCCGGAATGTACTACCCCGAAGGTTCTCTCAAGGCTCGACTGTGCGTGCAAGGCAAGCGCAAAGCGTACGCCTATTGCCACGAGCGTGGGATCGCCGCACGCGCGCTCGGTAAGCTGATCGTTGCCACAACGCCTTCCGAACTACCCGCGCTTGAAAAACTCCACGTCCTTGGAAACGCGAATGATGTTGAGGGTTTAACGCTCATCGGGCCCGCCGAAATCAAACGCTACGAACCCGCCATTACAGCCTTGGCCGCCATGCACTCACCCTCGTCGGGCATCGTCGATAGCCATAGCTGGATGCTGGCCATGCTGGGCGACCTAGAGGATGCAGGCGGCGCACTCGTGCGCGAAACGCCCTTTGAAGGAGCGTCGAAGGTGCCCGGTGGATGGAGTGTTCTGGTCGGCGGAACCGAACCCATGGCGATCACAACGCGGGTGCTCATTTCAGCCGCTGGGCTCGGGGCAGAGCATGTCGCGCGCACCATTGAAGGGCTCGATCCAGCCAATATCCCCGTCATGACCTACGCCAAAGGCTCCTACTTCCGCTACGCCGCCAAAGCCCCATTCACCCATCTAATTTATCCGATGCCAAGCCCGGGAGGCCTCGGGATCCACGTCACGCCAGACATGGATGGGCGCGCCCGCTTCGGCCCAGATGTGGAGCCGGTTACAACGCTCGACTATCGGGTTGACCCCGTGCGGCGAGCCAGCTTTGCAGCGTCTATACGGTCTTACTGGCCTGATCTGGATGAGGAAAAGCTGGAGGTCGACTATTCCGGCATCCGCCCAAAAATTCCGCCCGCGCCAGCATCGTTCGCCGATTTCCGCATCGACGGACCGCCTGAGCACGGCCTCGACGGCCTTTTCTGCCTGTTCGGTATCGATAGCCCCGGCCTCACATCCTCAATGGCCTTGGCCGAGGAAGTTTTGGCAAGGGCAAAGGCAGCGGGGCTCGTTTGACGGCCTCGGTTAGCCTGAAAGATGTAAGCCTTCAGCGCGGCAACCGGCTGCTTTTTGAAGGGCTTAGCTTCGACGCGAAAGAGGGCGAAGCCGTGGAGCTTCGCGGGGCCAATGGTTCTGGCAAATCGTCGCTGCTGCGCGCCATCGTGGGCCTCCTCCCTATTGCCAGTGGTGCAATTACCCTCAGCCCCCGCAGCGTGGACGATGACAGGCTCCCCACCGCCTATCTCGGGCATCTTGATGCCGTCAAAAACGGCGAGACCGTCAGCGCACAACTTCAATTTTGGGCGACCGTAAGCGGCACCCCCGGTGCAAACATCGCTGAAGCGCTGGATCGGCTTGGCATAGGGGGATTGGCAAACCTCCCTTCCAGCATGCTTTCAGCAGGCCAAAAGCGCCGCCTCGCTCTAGCTCGGCTTTTGGTGGCACCACAGCCCATTTGGCTGCTTGATGAGCCTGCCGCTCCTCTCGACGCAAATGGCCGAGACGTCCTCGCAGGCCTCATTGCCAGCCACCGCCGCGCAGGGGGTATCGTCATCGCCGCCATACACGACCCCCTCCCCGGTGGAGCCAGCCAAACTGTCGATTTGAGTGCGCTGCCATGAGCCTGCTGCACGCGCTTCTTGCCATAGTCCTGCGCGATGCCAAGCTTGGCTGGGTCGGCGGCGGCGGTGCGGCTTTGCCAGCGGCCTTCTTCGCAGGTGCCTCCGCGCTGGCCCCCTTTGCCCTCGGGCCAGACCCCCAATTACTCACCAAAATTGGGCCGGGCTTTCTGTGGTTGGCGTTAGCGCTGTCCGCTTTAGTGTCGCTCGAGAGACTGTTTCAGGGCGACCTCGAAGATGGCACGCTCGATCAATTGGCGCTGTCCGGTATCCCTCTAACCTTGGTAGTCGCCGCCAAAGTCCTCGGCCAATGGCTGGCAGCCGGTGCACCTCTGGTGATCATCAGCCCCATTTTGGCGCTGCTTTTGCAGATCCCGCCCCATGCAATCCCAGCTTTGATGCTCAACCTTGCCCTCGGCGGGCTCGGCCTATTTTTCATCGGCTCAATCCCGGCAGCGCTTGCTGCGGGCGTGCGGCGCGGTGGGCTTTTAGCGGCTTTGCTGGCTCTCCCCCTCTATGCGCCACCGGTAATTTTTGGCGCCGCGGCGGCTTCAGCGGCAGCAAGTCTCGGCGATTTCGGCGGCCAACCGTTTTTGCTCCTGTGCGCGTTCACTTTAGCGGCTCTGGCAACCGCTCCGCCGGCTGCGGCGGCGGGCCTCAGGCTGCATCTGTCATGATGGTCTTGCTCTTGCCTGCATCGGAACATAGGTCAGTGTCATGATCACCGCCTTGGCCAACCCGCAGCGTTTCATGGCTCTGTCGCGCTCTCTTTTGCCGTGGTTGGCCGGATTGGCTGTTGCCCTATTCGCGATTGGCTTGCCGTGGAGCCTTTTCATCGCACCGCCAGACTACCAACAAGGCGACGCCGCTCGAATCATGTTTGTCCATGTGCCAGCCGCTTGGATGTCGATGGCCGTCTATATGACCATGGCCGCCGCCGCTATTTCATTCCTCGTCTGGGGCCACGTCGTTGCCGACGTGGCAGTAAAAACGGCGGCTCCGCTCGGCGCTGCCTTTACGGCCATTGCCCTCATCACTGGCTCTCTTTGGGGCCAACCTATGTGGGGCACATGGTGGGTGTGGGATGCAAGGCTCACCTCAGTCCTCGTGCTATTTTTCCTCTATCTCGGCGCGATGGCCCTACGTGGCGCGATGGACGACGAGACTAAAGCCGGAAAAGCCTGTGCGATCCTCGTTCTGGTGGGCGTCATCAATATCCCGATTATCAAGTTTTCGGTCGATTGGTGGAACACATTGCATCAGCCTGCCAGTGTGTTTCGTGCCGGGGGACCTGCGATTGATCCTTCCCTTCTTTGGCCGCTTTTGGTGATGGCACTGGCCTTCACAATCGCCTTCGCCGCGATGCTAGTGGTCGGGATGCGCGGCGAAATTTTGCGCCGTCGCGTGATAGCGCTCGAAATGCGGCGCGCGCGCGGATGATTGTTTTAGCCACGGTTTTGATCACCATGGGTAAGTATGGCTGGTTTGTGTGGCCATCTTACGCAATCGCGTTGGGTGTGATTGTTGGGCTCGCAGTCAGTGTTTGGCGATCCTATTCGAACTGGCGGAGACGTCTGGCTTCATTAGAAACCGATGATAGTGGCGGACCGACATGAAGCGCTTTTGGGCCTTTCTGCCGCTTGCCATCTTCCTGGCGATCCCAATCTTGGGCGCTTGGGCAATGTTTTCGTTGCGGATGGACAAGAAGGTTTCGCCTTTGATTGGCAAACCTGCACCGACGGTCATGCTGCCGGCCGTTCAGGAAGGAAAGCCTCCGCTTGTTTTGTCGGAGCTGAAAGGCCGCGTGGTTGTGGTCAATTTCATGGCGTCGTGGTGCGCCCCGTGCCGTGAGGAACATCCTATTCTGATGCAAGCAGCGAATGACCCTCGTTTCATTCTCGTGGGCGTCGCTTACAAAGATAAACCCTCCGACACGATCACGATGCTCCAAGATCTGGGTGATCCATTTGCAGCGCTCGGCGCCGATCGGGATGGCACAACGGGCGTAGCGTTCGGCCTTACTGGCGTACCCGAAACCTATGTTATTGGCCCCAACGGCACCGTTATTGCCAAGCATACAGGGCCGCTGGATGCACCGGGCCTAAAACGACTGATCGCTCCCGCAATCGAGACGCGCCAATCAACCTCGCGTTAACCAAACAATGGGCAATTCTTGCCTATGCGCGTTTCACCCGACATTCAGCTTATCACACAGCAACTCGAACAGTTGCGACGCAATGGGACTGCCGCCCCTGATGCCAGTAAGGCGTTTCAAGCGGCTCTAACCGGGAAAACGCTTGCGGTCGCTGCCGAAGGCGATAACCGCCCTCAAAGCAACCCCTACCCACAACGTGAAGCGCCAACACGAAGTGTCGTCAGCGTTACCGGGACACCACCAAAGCCCGGAAGCTATGTTGATATCAGGGTCTAGCGATCCGCTCAGATCAGTCCAGCCGCGACTTCAAACATGAGGCTATGTCGACGCGCCAAGGCTTCGATGTCTGTCGAATAGCCACCACCCAAAACGCCGGCCACAGGCACACCACGCGCATTGCAGGCCCCGAAAACCAAAGCTTCGCGCGCGGCCAATCCAGCGTCGCTCAGCTTTAGCTTGCCCAGCCGATCATCAGCATGAGGATCAACGCCTGCGTTGTAGAACACGAGATCTGGGCGGGCTGCATCAAAAAGTAGGGGCATTTCTTGAGCCAATGCTTCGAGATACCGGTTGTCACCAGTCCCCACCGCGAGCTGTACATCGCGATCTGACGGCGGCTTTTGGAGCGGCCAATTTGCCTCACAGTGCAAGGAGAAGGTGAAAACGCGGTCGTCGTCGGCCATGATAAGGGCAGTGCCATCGCCTTGGTGCACGTCGAGATCGACGATTAAAATCCGCCGGACCAGCCCTTCGCTCAGCAATACGCGAGCGGCTACGGCCACATCATTGAACACGCAGAACCCTGCCCCCCCTGAAGTATTGGCATGGTGGCTGCCGCCTGCGGTGTTGCAGGCGATGCCGTGCTCAAGCGCAAGGCGGCCCGCAAGAATAGTGCCGCCGGTTGCTAACCTGGCCCGTCGCGCTACGGTTTCATTGAGTGGCAGACCAAGCCGGCGCACGGCCTTAGCGTCGAGTGTCAAGGAATTGATGGCGTGGATGTAGGTCTCGTCGTGTGCCAAGCCTAGCCAAGCGGGGCTGGCCTCCTCCGGTACATGGAACCCCTCCGGGCTTACCAATCCCAACCCCTCGACGCGCCTCGCCACCGCGCCAAATTTGGCCATTGGAAACCTGTGATCCCACGGCGTATCGGCGACATAGGCAGGGTGATGGACGATCGGCAAAGCCATGCCGCGAACTTAGCCCACGCTCAGCGAGTGCCAACCGCTTCGGCGATTGTTGCGAAGCCTTCAGCTTTCATCCGTCCGCGCAACTCACGCTTAATCGCTTGGACGAGACTCGGCCCCTCAAAGATCAACGCCGAGTATAACTGCACCGCGGATGCGCCCGCGCGGATCTTGGCCCACGCATCAGCGCCGCTCGCGATTCCCCCTACGCCTATCAGTGGCAGACCGCCGCCAAAGGCTTCTGCGAATAGCGCCAAAACTTGTGTAGAAAGTGACATAAGTGGCGCACCTGAAAGACCGCCCGCCTCTCCCCTATGCGCGCTCTTCAAGGAACCGGGACGGTCGATGGTCGTGTTAGAAACAATGAGTACATCGATGGCGTTGGCGCGGACAACGTCGGCGATAGTGGTAATGGCGCTCTCATCAAGATCAGGCGCCACCTTTAGGAAAAGCGGCGTGTGGCCGTTTCGTGCGCCAAGTTCTGCCTTCGCTTCGCTGAGCCTGCCAAGAAGTTCTTCCAGCGGTCCACGGTCTTGCAGGCCGCGCAATCCGGGGGTGTTTGGTGATGAGACATTAATTGTCACATAGCTCGCGAGTCCATGGACGCGCTTGTATCCGACTACGTAGTCCGCGATGCGATCTGTTGTGTCTTTGTTTGCGCCAATGTTGGCACCAACTATCCCCGGCCGCTTGCGCCGCGCTGCGAGGCGACCAGCATAAGCATCTAACCCGCCATTATTGAAGCCAAGCCGATTGATCACGCCGCGATCTTCAACTAGGCGAAACAGGCGTGGCTTCGGGTTTCCCTGCTGCGGCAAGGGCGTCACCGTTCCGCATTCCACAAAGCCAAACCCAGCCCGCAGCATGGCGTCGGGTGCTTCGGCATTCTTATCGAACCCGGCGGCCAATCCGATAGGGTTTGGTAGTTTCAGGCCAGCGAGGGTTGTTTCTAAACCCGCATCCTCCCCGTCCGTGCACCGCGGCCCAAGGCCCGCCTGAAGCACGCGAATGGTTGCCCGATGGGCATCTTCCGGAGGCAATAGCCGTAAAAGGCGCGTTCCGATTTGAGTGAGCGATCTCACGGGATATCATCCGGAAAAACAAACGCGCCGTTTGCATCCGCCTTAAGCGCGACTAAGGATTTGACCAATCCAACACTCATGGACCCATAGATGTGTGGGAAGAGGGCGCCGTCGCGCGACGTTTCCCATTTGAGCGTCTGTTGAAAATCAGCAGGATCAAAAGTTGCTAACAACAAGCCTTCCTGGCCAGCAAACCATTTGTCTGCTGTCTCTCGAACTTGTTCTGCCGTGGATAAATGAATGTAGCCATCGGCGATATCGATGGCGGAACCTGCGAACTTCGTCGCGGCTAACGCTGCTTGCCATTCAGTTGCGGGGAGGATTTTGTAGATCAGCTTGCTCATCAGCCCCTGATGCCCGCTCTGTTGTCCTCTGTCATCCACTCGAAAGTCGGCTACCTGCAGAAGGCGACCCTTAGCTACATAAACTGGGCGGCTAGGGCGGCGGCTTTAGTTGTTCCTTCACGATCCAAGGTTCGCGATACTTCGAGCGCTCTCTGCCGCACGGCGTCTTGAAAGGCGCCTCGCCGTGAAGCATTGGCAGCACGCCTAAGCAAGGCGCGAACTTCCGGAACCGCGGTTTCTTGCTTGAGGTTCAATAAAGACGCCGCATAGTAGAACGGAATTGCTGGCTCTGCGGGGTCCAGCGCTAAGGCCTTTGCAAACGCGGCTTTTCCTTGGTTGAAATTGGCCCCTAAGGCAGCTTCAGCGGCTGCGCCACCTTGGCGCAATGCCTCAATATGCCATCCGCCGATGAGCGCCCATGCCCATGCACTCTCTGGCGCATCACGGGTTACAGAGATCAACAAGCGGCGGGAGCGTTGGGGCAAACCTTGCGCCACCGCCGCGATCGGCGGGATGAGGCGTGCCTCCATACCAAGTGCCGTTGCTAATTGTAAGCGCCCCTCAATATGTCGAGGGTTCTGCTTCAATGCGCGATCAGCAAGGTTTTTTGCTTCTGAGATGCGCGAGAGTGGCACGCGCATGGTGCCATCGATCATCGCCTGCGTCAGAATTGTGCGTGCTGAAAGCGCGAAGCCATCAGCTGATCCTGCCTCTTCGGCCTTCGCCTCCGCTTCACGCCACCGCCCATCTTTATAAGCTGACTGGGCATCTAACAGTGCGCCCGCCATTGCTGGGTGAGTAATCAAGAGTGCAAAGATGAGTGACCAAAGACGCATCGGCTAACCATGGCGGATTACGCCTGAACGTCCAGCCCTTTTCGGACCTCAAGCACCATCGAAACGGCCAAGCTCACGAAACCGTGAGAATTCATTTGAAACTAACTGACTGGTCACTTACAGTTTGGCGATGGAAGCACATGCTCGGAACCAAGGTAGTCTGGATGAGGCGCGCCGTTGGCGGCGAAAGCCGGAAGCACGCACTGAGGAAGTGCTCGAGGCCGCGCTTGATTTGTTTATCGTTAAGGGATTTGCCTCAACACGCATGGAGGACATCGCGACGGCGGCGGGTCTCTCAAAGGCGGCAATATACCTCTATTTTTCATCCAAAGATGCAGTGTTTATAGCTTTGGTTCGAACGCGTCTTGTTCCGATTCGGAGCCGGTTCTTGGAGGCCGCCATGAGCGGCGGTGGCGATCCCGTCGCGGGCCTCAAGGCGGTGGCCCTCGCTTGGACATCAGTCATGAGCGATCAACGTTTAGCCGCGCTTCCATTGATCGTAATGGGCGAAGCGGCGCGGTTTCCCGAAGTCGTCCGTTACTATCATGAAGAAGTCACCGAGCGGGTCCTCTCCATTATTGGCGATCTCTACCAAAGAGGGGTTGAGACGGGGCAATTTCGTGCGATCGATCCACGATCTGCTGCGCGTGCCCTGATCGCGCCCCTGGTTTTGGATGTTTGGCGCCGTCAGGCGTTTGCCGGATTGGAGCCCGCCCCTAAACCCTCTGAAATGGTTGCTGAGGAGGTGTTTGATGTTTTCTTTAAGGGCGCAGCCGCGCGTCCGCAGCTTGTGGAAAATCAGCTATGAATCGCAGGATCGCCCTCACTGCTCTTTTTGGCTTGGTTGCTGTCGTTGTTCTTTTTTTTGCATTTCAATGGTTCTCCAAGGGCCGTTTTGAGATCGCGACGAATAACGCCTATATCAGAGCTGACATAACGCTAGTCGCCGCCAAGAGCGATGCTTTCGTTCGAAGCATCAAAGTCATCGACAATACAAAGGTTATGGCGGGGGCCGTTCTAGTTGAACTCGACCCACAGGATTCCGATGCCCGCGTGGCGCTCGCGCGTGCCAATCTGTCGGCGGCTGAAGCCAATCTGGCGCGGGCACAAGCGATGGCCAATTCGAGCGTTGCCTCTGTGCGCAGCGCTGAAGCCCAGATAACACTACAGGGCGATATTGTAGCGGAGGCGCGTGCGGCGGTAGCAGCCGCGCAGGCGCAAAAGGCCGTTGCGGTGGCTGACCGTTCACGCTTCGCAAGCCTTGCAAAGCAGGGTTATCTTGCCCCTTCTAGGCTTGAATCCGCTGATGCCTCGGCGAAGGCTCGTGCAGCACAATTGGCGCAAGCGGAAGCAGCCGTGGCGGCGCAATCAGCGCAAGTGCAGGTGTATCAGGCCGCCCGTGACAAAACCGCGGCCGATGCCGGTGCTGCTAATGCAGCCGTTGCGTCATCCTTAGCCGCGGTGGAAGCCGCCAAAGCAGCGCTGCAAACCGCTCTAAACGACCGAGGCTATACTGAAGTTCGAGCGCCAGTGACTGGATTGGCGGCTAATAGGACCGTCCAACCAGGGCAATTGGTGCGGCCTGGTATGCAGTTAATGGCCATTGTGCCGCTCGATCAGGTGTTTGTCGTCGCCAATTTCAAAGAAACTCAAATTGAGCAGTTGCAGCCGGGACAAAAAGTACGCTTCAAGGTCGATGCGTTTCCCGATCTTGTTGTTACGGGCCGGGTTGAGAGCCTTTCGCCTGCTTCGGGTTCACAGTTTTCCTTGCTCCCAACCGATACCGCTACAGGTAATTTCACAAAGATAACGCAACGTGTGCCGGTTCGAATTTCTGTGGACCCTGAATGGCGGAACAAAGAGATCCTGCGGCCAGGTATGTCGGTGCATGCTGTCGTTGATATCCGTGGCGAGATGGCATCGAAGCCAACAGCTGCAAAAGTTGCCACCAAGTGAGTAGCGAGGCGGTCCCTAGCCCTTCGACCGCACCTTCTATACCGGCCGAGCCCGGAGCGCCGACATTTTGGACATGGCTTGGCTTTGCGGCGATGGCGCTCGGCAATTTTATGGCGATCCTCGACATTCAGATTGTCGCGAGTTCGATCCGCGATATTCAAGCTGGTATCGCAGCCAGTGCCGACGAATTGGCGTGGGTTCAGACGGCTTATTTGATCGCCGAGGTGATTGCTATTCCGCTATCAGGCTATTTGGGCCGGGCGTTTTCTATCCCAACATTTTTCGCTTGGGCCGCTGGTGGGTTTGCCGTTGCAAGTGCTGCGTGTGGGCTGGCCTGGAACATAGAGTCGATGATCGTCTTTCGAGCCATCCAAGGGTTCTTAGGTGGCGCGCTCATTCCGACAACCATGGCCAGCGCTTGGCTGCTGTTTCCGCTCAAGTATCGTAACGGCGTTCAGATTATGATCGGGATGATCGTTACGATCGCGCCATCGATCGGGCCGACTGTGGGCGGCACCATTACCGACGCGCTGGGTTGGCGGTGGCTGTTCTTCATCAATCTGGTGCCGGCTGTTATCATCGCGTTTCTGGTACCCATGTGCATCCGGGGCCTACCGAAAGCGCAACCCGAGTTATTGCGGAAACTCGATTGGCTGGGGCTTTTTAGCTTGGCGATCTTTTTAGGTTCTTTGCAGCTTTATCTGGAGGAAGCACCCGGGGATGGATGGTTTGCAACCCAGAAAATCCTCACAATTTTTGTGGTTTGCGCGTTAGCTGCTACGGTCTTTTTTTGGCGGGCTTTCACCGTCGCGGAACCCATTGTCAGCCTTAAGGCCTTTCGAAATCGGAACTTCGCGATTGGCGCTTTGATCACGTTTGTGATCGGTATTGGCCTTTATGGTTCGGTTTATTTGCAGCCCCTGTTCCTTGGGATGATTAGAGGCTTTGGCGCGCTGCAAATTGGCCATGTGATGTTCGCTACGGGCGCCGCCATGTTCCTTACGGCCCCAATTATCCGCACCGTTGGCGACAAGTTCGACATGCGGGTTGTGGTTGCGATTGGCGTTGTTATCGCTGCGATTGGCTGTTTTACCCAGTCCGGTTTAACCCACGAATCTGACTTTAACGAGTTCATTTTGCCGCAAGCCTTGCGCGGTATGGGCTTCATGTTCGTGTTTGCCCTTATGACACAGCTCGCCTTTGCCACGCTGCCACCGGAGGAAATCCAGACGGCATCGGGATTGTTTAATCTGATGCGCAATTTGGGTGGGGCCTTGGGTGTGGCCGTGCTGAATGCCCTAAAGGACTACTACACGGTGTTTCATAAAACCATGCTGGCGCCTATGCTTGATCCCGCCAACCCTTTGGTAGCGGCACGATTGCAAGGCTTAGAAGCTGCCATGACCGCCGCCGGAACACATGACCCTTACTTGGCCGCCCTTGCCCAAATGACGGCAATCCTCAACCGCGAGGCCATGGTTATGACGTTCAACAACCTGTTTTTTATTATGGGCGTTATCTTCTTGACATCGCTTATCGCGATGCCGCTTTTGAAGAAACCAGAAGGGCCGCCACCCGCTGCCGCCTCAGACGCTCACTAGCGCTTTAGCGGCGCGGCTTTGGCTTTCTTGGGGCATCCCATTTCTTCATAGCGACTTTGGTACGATGTTCGCCGACCTTAGTTGGTTCCCCTCCCGCGCCAATGCCCCGGAAATAACCCTTTTGCCACTTTAGCTGCTTTGCTTCGTGTGACTCTGGATCATCCAGCGCCTCGTTGAAAGCGTTGCGCGACAATTGCCATGCTTCGTATGCGCCTTTGAGATTAGGCTCCGTGGATACGTCGCGGAACTCCGGCATCGTGGCTTCAAGACTGCCCAAAGCGAGCGGGAAGATCGTGGCAATCGGCTCACCCTTTTCAAAACGAACGGGGTGCAAGGCGCGTGTGAAAAGCCAGTTCATCGTGAACGTATAATGGGACCAATCGGTTTCGATTACGCCGGACAGCGCGCCAATGCCATCTTTTGGACGATTAAGGGGGCCGGTCACAAAAAGCTGAGTGGCGGGCTCAGTCCGAAAAAGGACGTTGACGTGGAATGTTAGGACGCCATGGCCGAAATGGGCCAAGGGCGGCGGATAGCCTTCATCAAGAAGGTCAATGATGACCGACGACGGATAAGGGCCGCCGTCCCAGGTTGCTTCAAACGATACGGGTGACAGGATTTCCCAGCCGATTTGATTGGCGATGTTAAGCGGGAGGCAACGATAGGCAAACCGATCGGTGGTGGCTTCCATCCAAGGGCGCTCTAAGGGCGCTACCCGGATGGCTGGTGGATCAAGGCCGAGGGTATAGGCGATCAGTTTCATAGAAAGTCCCGACTCAAAACTTCTTCACATCCGCGCATAGCGCCCCTTGGCGACCGCGCCTATATGCCGTGGGCAGGAGACTACCATGAGCACGCCAAACCCAGTTGTCACCATCGGAACCGGAACCGGCGCCCTTCAGGTTGGGAACGCGCTTCCCATTACCTTCATTGCAGGCCCCTGCGCTATGGAAAGCCGGCAACATGCGCTGGAAACAGCGCATTGGCTGAAGGAGACCTTCTCGAAGCTTGGTGTTGGGGTGATCTATAAAACGTCGTTTGATAAGGCGAACCGATCCTCGTTGACGGGTGAGCGCGGGGCAGGCTTGGATTTTGCTTTGCCAGTATTCGCTGAAATTCGCGAAGTAACTGGCCTTCCAGTGATCACAGACGTTCACACCGCCGAAATGTGTGCCGTTGCCGCCCAAGCGGTGGATGTGTTGCAAATCCCCGCTTTCTTGTGCCGTCAAACCGATTTGCTGATTGCGGCTGCCGACACAGGCAAGCCAGTGAATGTCAAAAAGGGTCAGTTCCTTGCACCGTGGGATATGAAGCATGTGATCGCCAAGATCACGGGCAGTGGTAACCCGAATGTGCTGGTGACTGAGCGCGGGGCCAGCTTCGGCTATAACACCCTAGTGACTGACTTCCGAGGCTTACCAACGATGGCGGCTTTTGGAGCCCCTATTGTGTTTGACGCGACCCACTCCGTTCAGCAACCCGGTGGGCTGGGAGACCGCTCCGGCGGACAGCGAGAGTTCGTTCCGGTTTTGGCACGAGCGGCGGCTGCCGTTGGCGTGGCCGCGATCTTTATGGAAACGCACCCAGACCCTGATAAAGCGCCCTCGGATGGGCCAAATATGGTGCCGTTTGACGAACTTGTTGGCGTGGTTGAAATGGTCATGGCCCACGATAAACTGGCGAAAGCTAGGCTATAATTTTTTCATTATTACAAAATTCTACGCGAATTTCTTCCGAGCCCATCCGATGCTGGTGGCAAGGACTACACCCATAATTGCGAGCAGGATTAGCGCTGCAAACATTGTGGGCGTCTCCAAGCGGTTTCCGGCTTCGACGATGCGCCATGCTAGCCCTCCTGTTGCGCCTGTCCCGGCAACAAACTCAGCGACAACGGCGCCAACGAGCGCCAACCCTGCGGCCGTTTCAATCCCCGCAAGCAGATAGGGTGCAGCTGTCGGCACTTCCAAGCGCAAAAAGCGATCAAGCGGCTTGGCACGATGCAACCGGAACAAGCGATCGAGACCGGGGTCAATCGCGGCAAGCCCGGCGGTCGCGTTCGCGAGAACAGGAAAGAAGGCAACGATGGTAGCCAAAATCAGGATGGCGGTTCTGGGGTTCTCTACGCCCGTCCAGATAATGACCAAAGGTGCAATGGCGACAACCGGCGTTGCCTGGAGCACCAACGCATATGGCCCCAGAGCGCGCCCAAGCCACGTCACACGCGAAAACAAAACGGCAAGGCCTACGCCCAAAAGCAATGCGAAGAGCAAGGCTTGCAAAGCCAGTCCGAGAGTAACTACCGCAGAAGGGATAAGAACAGGCGCGCCGCTGATCAGCGCGTTCGCTATCGCGGTTGGTGCCGGCAACAAATAGGTCGCCACCCCGGTTAGCCTTACGGCCAATTCCCACACAGCCAACATAACTATGCCGCCAATGAGAGGCGCGATATCGGGTGTTCTCATGCGGCTTTACTCAAGGCCAACGCGGAACGGGCCTCTGCGGCAGAATCAACAAACGCCCTTGAAGTAAAAAAGCCATCGCCACGTGGCTCGTTTGGCACCGCAATGTCAGCTTGGATGCGGCCTGGGCGCGGCGTCATAATAATCACCCTGTCGCCAAGATAGACGGCTTCTTCAACAGAATGCGTCACAAACAGAACTGCCAACTTAAGCTCTGCTTTCAGTCGCAAGACGAGGTCATCGAGCGATCGGCGACCAAGCTCATCAATCGCCGCAAAAGGTTCATCGAGTAACAGCGCTTTCGGCGAACCAACGAGTGCCCGCGCAAGCGAAACGCGCATGCGCATTCCACCGGACAACCCCGCTGGCCGAACCGCATCAAACTCCTCGAGCCCGGCGAGCGTGAGGGCGGCTCGCGCCGCTGCCTCACTACCGGCTCGCCCGGCCAATTTTAGCGGCAATGCGACATTCTCTGCGACACTGGCCCAGGGCATCAAGGTTGGTTCTTGAAAGACAACGCCCGGTGGCTCGCCATCACCACAGCGCGCACTGCCTGATGTCGGCCTCAACAGCCCTGTCAAAGACGCCAGCAACGTACTTTTCCCACAGCCTGATGGGCCAAGGATTGATACACATTCACCAGCCTTAACGGACAGATCGATTGGCCCCAAGGCGTGCAGGCCCGAGGGGTATGACACTGTTAGAGTGTCAGCAAAAAGTACGGACTCGCCGTCAAAAGCTGTCATTACCTGTCTTTTCGGGCTAGCTGGCTATCCAGATTATGCTTTTCCGCCGCCGACGAATTGCAAGGTGAACGCCTTTTTCCAATCGAGCTCTTTTGGATACACGCCGGCCGCCGCCATGACGTCGAAAAACTCTTTCCAGCGCGCATCTGTCATAACGCCAATGCCGCCTTGATCCTTCGTTGTTGGCCCCACCATGCCGTAAGCCACCATCTTTTCGCGCGCTTGCTTAAGCGTGGCGTCGTCCATGTCCGGGTTGTCTTTCTTGATCGCCGAATCCCCCTTTGTGGAATCACCAAATAGGTAGTCGGTCCAGCCTTGGATAGTGGCATCAACAAAAGATTTTACAGCGGCAGGATTTGCGTCGATCAGGGACTGCGGGGCCAGCACCATCGCGCCATAACTGGGATAGCCATAATCGGCGAGCAGGAAGATTTTTGGGAGCACCCCGCCCTTTGTCGCAATCGTATAGGGTTCGGAGGTCAGATAGCCTTGTTGGATCGCGGTTTTATCGGCCAAAAATGGTGCGGCGTTGAAAGTGTATTTGCGGACTTGGGCATCGGTGAACCCATATTTGGCCTTCAACCACACCCAAAACGCCGTGATCGAAGCATCAGCCAACATGACCGGCTTGCCCTTCATGTCGGCGAGATCCTTGATGTCGTCGCGCGGGTGCGTCAGCAAGACTTGGGGGTCTTTCTGGAACGAGGCCATCACGGCGCGGACCGGGGCCCCCGCCTTCACAATATTGAGCGGGATGAAGCTATTGGAGCCCATGCCCATTTCGACAGCGCCTGCCGCAACAAGCTGAGGCACGTTCACAGCAGGACCACCCGCGATAATCGAGACGTCGAGACCCTTCGCAGCATAGAGGCCGGTGGCCAGTGCTTGGTAGAAGCCGCCTTGCTCGGCTTGGGCCTTCCAATCTGTTGCAAAACGGATTTTTGTACTCGCCGTTTTTGCCGATGAACCAGACGCCTCAGGGGAACATGCGGCCAAAGTGCCAAGCCCCATGAAGCCTGTGATGACGGAACGACGGTCCATTTTTGCTCTCCGCTTGGTCTGCTGCCGCAACATAGCGCGCGATTTCAGAAGTGGGATACTTTTATTGTTTTGATCAGGCTATGGAAGCAGCGCTAGGGCTCGCTGGGGCCTACTCGGCGGCGATGGGCGCTTTGGAGTCAGAATTTTGAAGGTTTTGGTGACCGGAGCGGCCGGGTTTATCGGCTCGGCCTGCAGCCGGGCTTTGGTGGCGCGCGGCGATAATGTCGTCGGGATCGACAATCTCAACGCCTATTACGATGTGGCATTAAAGCATGAGCGCCTGAGACTGCTCTCCGACGAGCCGGGGTTTCGGTTCACGCCGCTTGATATTGCGGACCTCAATGCCATCTGCGCACTGATTGCTGATGTTCGCCCTGACGCGGTTCTGCACCTTGCAGCGCAAGCAGGCGTGCGCGCCTCGGCGGACGACCCTTACAGCTATATCGTATCGAACATTATCGGCCATTCCAATGTGCTGGAAGCGCTTCGCCGCCATGATCCCGCGGTGCCATTGGTTTATGCGTCATCATCGTCGGTCTATGGAGACCGTGCCGAAGGTCCGTTTATTGAAACTGACCGCATTGACGCGCCAACCTCGTTTTACGCCGCCACTAAAGCTGCAGACGAGATGATAACAGGTGCTTTTTGTGCAGCTTCGGGCTTGGCGGCAACCGGGCTTCGCTTCTTCACAGTGTATGGCCCAATGGGGCGCCCGGATATGGCGTACTGGCTGTTTGGCAAGGCCATGCTGAAGGGTGAGCCAATTTCATTGTATGGCGACGGGCTTTTGCGTCGTGATTTTACCTACATTGATGATATAGCGACAGGCATAATTGCGTGCATTGACCAACCGGCTACCCCCGCGACGCATCGGGTCTACAATCTTGGCAGCGGAAGCGCAGAAACGGTCGCCTCGATGGTTGATGCGCTAGAGCATCATCTTGGCTGCAAGGCGGAGCGCGTCTTCGTTCCGAAGCCCGCGTGGGATGTCTCTACCACACATGCCGATACCAATCTGGCGATGAAGGAACTGCACTGGACGCCGAAGGTCAAACTTAACCAAGGCATTGAGCAGTTTTCCCGCTGGTTTAAGCCCTGGTATCAAAAACAAAAATAGCCAATCGAGCAAATTGATCTCGAGAATAAAAGTATTTTGTGGCGCAAAATCTGATTTCCAGCTAAGATTGTCGGTGAGCTAGCGTGGGAGTACTTCCAATGCAGTCACTACAATTAGGATCACGCAACGCTGAGGTCATGTTCCTACAGCGGCTCCTCAATAAGAAGGGCGCCATTCCAACCGTAACAGAAGATGGTGATTTCGGCGCGAAAACGCGCGCCGCGGTTATGTCATTCCAGCTGAAGAACAATATTAAGCCCGCAAACGGGGTGGTCGGCCCGATGACGTGGACCGGTTTTGGGTTTCTGGTATCGCACAGCCACAAGATCCAACTTTTTGGCCAGACGAACGACATGACGTGCTGGTCGGCAGCAGCGACCTTGATGCTCGGCTCAAACCGCTCGATTGACGCGGGAGCAGCAAAAGTAAATCCAGATGGCAGCTTGAACACGCGGATGGAAAATATTGAATTGTTTGCGAGTTCGCTGGGGTGGTCTATCGTCAATCAAATCAGTGCGCCTTCCACGTCAACTTTGATCAACGCCTTAGCTCGCGGCCCAATTTGCATCTTTTTCGCTGGACATCATTTCGTGCACGCCGTCGTCGGAAGCGCAATTTATAGTGATCGGGACAATGACGGGTCTGGCACAGTATTGCGGATCCACGACCCGTGGCCAAAAAATATAGGCACTGTTTACGCGTCTTCCTACGTCAATCGGGAGGTCACGATCCGAAGCATTCCCGCACGACCAAAGGCGCAAATTCAATATATGATGCAAGCCTGAGGCAGGGCCTTTACAAACATGGCGAGAACATCTGCTTTTTGCCGATTCGTTCCGCCGTCCAGCCACCAGATTTAGTGGGCCATCCCCGACTATGGTTAATGACGATTGCGTGCTCAAGCCGCCTTGGCTGGGGGCTTCAACACGCGCTGCGCGGCTACCATCAGGCCAAGTAGGACAATCTCAATCACGAGCGGCGGTAGCATGATAAAGCCGACACCCTCTGTTACCAAGGTTATGATGCGCGCGAATATCGCCAAGCCGAGAATGACCATTGGCGCGAACAGGAAAGCCGGGGCCTGACGCCACGCGGCTAAGGCTGAAAAGCCACCCATCGCGATGAACAAGGAGCCCATGTCGGCGCGCAAATTGGCGATGCCCAATGTGCTGGTCGCGCTTAGGCCAAATGGAACGGCGGCAACTTCAGGGGCAACCCAAAACCAAAGACCCAACATTATGAATTGCAGGCCCAGCACGCCGATAATAATACGTATGATAACCTGCATTCCGGTCTCCGGTTTTTTTGAGCCTCGCATAGCAGGTGGAAGATGGGCAAGGCGAGGCTGCCGAGCTGTATCACCGCTTGAAGTCTAACTCTAATGATACGAGCGGCCGCTCAGGCCGCCGCTCCATTAACAGACATCCTGAGAACATCTGCTTTTTGCCGATTCGTTCCGGGTGCAAGCCGCTAGATATAGTGGTTTGCGCCCGAGGACGTTCACCAATATGACACATTCCGGCTAATGCGGCGTGAACTCTCCGGCCACAAAACGATCACGCAGGACGAACTTTTGGATTTTGCCGGAACCCGTGAGGGGCCAATCGGTGATCTCGATCCAGTGGACAGGGGTCTTCTGCGGCGCGATGTTTTGTCGGCAGTGCGCTACTAGGGCTTGTTTGTCGAAATTAGCGCCGGCACGAAGCCGCAGGAAGCACACTACAATTTCGCCCCAGCGCTCATCAGGCGCGCCGACAATCGCCACTTCGGCAACATCATCATGCTCAAGCAGCACGTTTTCGATCTCGGCAGGGAACAGGTTTTCCCCGCCGCGTATGATCATTTCCTTCACGCGACCAGTGATTTTCACATAGCCGCGCGCATCCATCGTGCCGAGGTCGCCAGTATGGAGCCAGCCTTGAGAATCGAAGGTTTTGGCGTTGGCTTCGGGGTTGTCGTTATACCCAATCATCAAACAGTATCCCCGCGCACAAATCTCGCCGACTTCGCCAATTGGCATCACCGCATTGGTTCTGGGATCAATGATGGCGACTTCGGTTTGCGGCAAGGGTTGGCCTACGGTTTCACAAAGGTCCTCGAGGCTGTCGTCGATCTGGGCTTGCGTGAGCAAAGGCGAGGTTTCTGTTTGGCCGTAAACGGTCTCGAAATCGCAGCCGAACACCGTTTTCATGCGGCGCACCAGCTCGGGCGAAACCATCGACCCACCGCTTCCTGCGAGTGTTATTGACGACACATTGCGCGGCCGGGCCGCTTGGGCCTCAAGCAATGCAACCAGCATGGTAGGAACGCCGAATAAGAACGCGACGCTCTCGGTTTCAACGAGATCGAGCATCTTCCCCGGATCAAACAGCTTGGCGAGGATCATCCGGTTGCCGAGTTGAACCGCACCAAGGGTGGCAATCCCGCAGCCCGCGGTGTGGAACATCGGCATAAAGTTTAGGATGGTGATGCCACGACCTAAATGCATGCGCGCCGCGCCGAGGCGAGCATTGTTGGTGATGCCGAGATGGCTGAGAACAGCGCCTTTTGGGAAGCCCGTGGTTCCTGATGTGTATTGAATTTGAACGGGATCTTCTGGCTTTACATCGGGTAGAATGGTTTCTGAGTTGGCGCCTGCGAAGAATGCAGTGTGGTCGTCCATGTCGATGATGGAACGAAGATTGGGTAGGCTGGGCGCTATTTCAGCGACGATTGAGCCCATCGGGTTGCCGCGATATTCTTGCACATACAACAGCCCAACAGAGCGAGACTGTTCCAGCACATAATGCAATTCGCGTGGGCGATAGGCTGGGTTTGCCGTGACTAGGGTGAGCCCTGCGATGGCAGCGCCATATTCGAGAATGACCCATTCAGGGATATTGGGTGCCCACACACAAACGCGCTCCCCCGGTTGGAAACGGCTGAGAAGTGCGGTGGCAAGTTTTTCGGCGTCCGAGAGCAACTCGGCATAGGTCCAGCGGCGACCTATGGAACCATCGATGCCAGCCTCAACAAGGGCCTCCGCATCCGGCGTCAGGGCCGCCTGATCACGGAGCACACTGCCAACGGTGGTTTCCAGAACAACATCATCGGTTTGAGCTGGAAAATAGCTTTCCGTCAGCTGGACTTGATACATCGCGCGACCCCCAAACTTTTCGCGGAAGTATGCGGGCGCTTAGGGCGTCAGGGCAATGGGTTTGAAGCGACATCGCGAAACTGTGCATGCGCTTGGCGTTAATGGACATGATTGGAACATCCGCTTTTTGCCGATTCGTTCCGGTGTCGAGCCACTAAATATTGATGGCGGCCATTGATACGTTAAGAGGAACCTGAGTTTGGCTAATGTGCGTGGTTGGATCTCTGCCAGTTGAGAACGTGGGCGCTCGCCAGCGCTAAGCCACCAATGACGGTTAGCACTGTTTCCAAATCATGTGTTGGCCAGCCCGCTGCGCCTGCAAGCAAACCGCTGAGCCCAATAAGGGCGAAGAGGAAAATCTTCCGGTGCGCCCTTGCCCGACCCAACCGCACCAGCATGGTAATTGTGATTGGTAGGGCAAACCCGACAAATACCCAATGCACCCATTCCGCTTGAGCAAAAATGCCCAGAACCGGCAATGCAACCGCAGCTACTGGCAAAACAAGACAGTGTATCAAGCAAAGGCTTGAAAGAGAGACCGCAACGCCATCAAGGGCTCGACTAAGGGAGGGTGCCATCCTTGCGTATTTTCCTGTAAAGCTTTGTAGGAATTTTCAATGTTATATTATAACGTCGATTGTGGCTAGTGACCTTGATTGGCGCAGTTTGCGAAAGGTGTTGGGAGATCCGCATGGATATGCGCTCAGCGAATTTTCCAGACGCACATCCGATCATTTCCCTCGCGAATCTTTCGGTGGGTTATCAAAAGAAAACCGTCGCTCGCGTGCCATCACTTCAGGTCGAGCGCGGTCAATCTTTGCTTTTGACGGGGGCGTCAGGGTCCGGGAAATCTACTTTGCTCTTTACTATTGGTGGCTTGCTAAAGCCGCTTGCGGGCAATGTTGTTTTCGACGGTCACGACTTTTCTCAGCTATCAACCGGAAAAATTGGGCGGCTGCGGGGGGAGCGGATTGGTTTCATTTTCCAAGACGTCCACTTGCTGGCTGGGCTCAGCGTACTGGATAATGTCGTGCTCGGCGCGTTTGCGGTCGGTAAACGTCAAGAGCGCGATCGCGCGGTAGAACTCCTGCAAATCGTGGGACTTCAGGACCTCCAGCACCGGAAGGCTGAAACGCTGAGCCGTGGTGAAGCCCAACGCGTGGCGATTGCGCGGGCTATGCTTCTGCAACCAAAATTGATTTTGGCAGATGAGCCCACGGCAAGCCTTGATGACCAGAATACGGAAATCGTTGGTACCCTTTTGGTTGAGGCGGCGAAACACACCGATGCGGCTTTGTTGATCGCTACGCATGATCAACGATTAAAGTTGCGCTTCGTTGACCATTTGGAGCTTTCGAACAATCCGATTGCCGGATCGACCCAATGAACGATTTCAAACTTGTTGGTTCATTCATCCTTCGGCGGCCTGTAACGTGGCTGTTTCACGCGCTCAGCTTGGCCGTTGCTATCGCCGTTTTAGGGTCTGTCCTGCTGATCCAACGCGCTGCAGACACGCGATTGAAGCGTGATTTGGCAGGTGTTGACCTTGTCGTTGGGGCGAAAGGTAGCCCGCTTCAGCTCGTGATGTCCTCGTTGTTTCACGTTGACGCGCCGACTGGGAATATCCTGTTAAGCCAAGCCGAAACCATCCGTGCCAATCGACTTGTTAGGTCTGCAATCCCTATCTCTCTAGGCGATAATGTTGGCGGCGTTCGCATTGTCGGCACGGAAAAGGCCTTTGGCACGCTTTACGGAGCAGAGCTTTCGAGCGGTCGTTGGTGGGACAAAACCATGGAAGCTGTCATTGGCGCGGAAGCAGCTGAGCGACTTTCCCTCGGCTTGGGCGACACATTTGTTGGCGATCACGGGTTAATGCCCGGCGGCCAAGCCCATCGCGATGCGCGCTACAAAGTCACTGGCATTTTGGCCCCGACAGGCGCTGTAATTGATCGGTTAGTGCTGACCGATCTTGCCAGTGTCTGGGCTATTCATGAGAACCACCACCATGATGGGGAAGCCAAGGATGGCCACAAACACCATGAACGCGGGAATGAAATTGGAAAGAAAGACGCGAGGCAAATCACTGCGCTGCTCGTTCAATATCAGTCTCCCCTTGCTGCCGCGATCCTGCCAGGCTTGGTATCCGCTACACCTGACCTACAACCGGCCTCTCCTGCGCGTGAAGCATTGCGGTTGACAGCTTTGCTCGGCGCTGGATCCAATACGCTTACACTTTTGGGTACCGTTCTTTTGGCACTCGCCGCATTCGGCTTCATTATTGCGCTTGCGTCAGCAGTCGCCTCGCGCCGTCGCGAGTTGGCGCTTCTCGGTGCTCTAGGGGCCTCGCAAAGCCACCTTTTGAGGCTCACTCTTATTGAAGGACTAGTGCTTGGTAGTGTCGGCGGAGCCATAGGAATTGCATTCGCTCGGCTGGCCGCGGCATCAATTGCTGCAACGGGTTTGGGTGGTTACGCGCTGCCCGTCGAGAGCTTCGGACAAACGGACTTGGTTCTTTGGAGCGGCGCGGTTGCTTTGGGGCTTTTGGGTGCGGTTTTTCCGGGTCTGGTCGCGGCTCGCACAGATATCGTTCGCAGCTTAGGGGGTGGAGCTTGAACCGGCTGAAACACCGCCTCATCGTCTTTTCGGCCTGGTTATTCAGCGTGTCCGCTTGCAATCAGTCTGGACCGACATCGGCAACGAACTCTATACAAGACAAAACAGGGAGCGCCGCACAAGAGGCTGGGCGCGATTCAGTGGCTGAAGGTTTTGTTTCCAGTGAGGCCCTGATCCCACCGTCGGAGCCGAAGCAAGGCGTATCTCTCGCAGAAGCTGCAAAACGACAAGAAGACCGAGCCTCGGCTGCAAATCCAGAATTAAGCGGCAATGTGCAGCCAAGTGGCACTTCAATTGATGCAGAGCTATCGAGCGAGCGCGCCTTTCAACGCACCTTACCGATGTCGAATAGCCCCCTTTGGGATCGACTTCGCCAAACAACGATTTCTATCGACGAGTCTTCGCAGCTTTATGTTGCGAAACACCCTATTGCGACGCGTTTGCTGGCAGGAAAAACAATGACTTTTGAGGGCTTCATGCTGCCACTGGAGCCCACGGAGACGACAACGCACTTTCTGATTTCACCCTATACGCCAGTCTGTTTCTTTCATCCACCAGCCGAACCCAATGAGATTATTGAAGTGAAACTGAAGAAACCCGTTCAAGCTGGTTATGACCGCGTTGAGGTAACCGGAAAATTCGGCCTCGCGAACAATGGCGAGAAAGGCTTGTTTTTCACGCTAACCGATGCCACCGCGCGGGTGACGCTTCGCGTCGAGGACCCGTAATCGCGTTAATGGACATGATTGGAACATCCGCTTTTTGCCGATTCGTTCCGGTGTCGATCTACTAGATGTTGGGGTTGTTGGTTGAGAGTGTTACCGGAAGCTTTGCGCAGATGGCTTTCGGTTTCGCCCCTCCCGCCTTGCGCGATGAGGCCCTATGTTCCATCGCTCAGGCGACCTTAGCTTTGGACATGCATCCTTATGGAAAAAATCCCAGTCACCGTTCTTACCGGCTATTTGGGTGCGGGTAAGACCACGCTGTTGAACCGCATTCTGACTGAGCCGCACGGCAAGAAATACGCCGTGATCGTCAATGAGTTTGGCGAGATTGGCATCGATAATGACCTTATCGTCGATGTGGATGAGGAGATTTTTGAGGTCAATAATGGCTGCGTGTGCTGCACGGTGCGCGGAGATCTGGTTCGGATTATTGCCGGGCTGATGAAGCGTAAAGGCGGCTTTGACGGCATTTTGGTCGAAACGACGGGATTGGCGGACCCTGCGCCTGTCGCCCAAACCTTCTTTGCTGACGATGAAGTGCGCGCGCGGACCCGGCTGGACGCGATTGTAACCGTGGCAGACGCAGCGCATTTGCTGGCCCGGCTGGGCGATAGCAAAGAGGCTCAAGAGCAGATTGCTTTTGCCGATGTAATTTTGCTCAACAAGATGGACGCAGTAACAACAGAACAGGCCGATTTGGTTGAAGCGCGTATTCGCCAGATTAACCGCGCAGCTGAGATTATTCGAACGACAAGAAGCGTCGTTGACCTTGACCGCGTGTTGGATCGGGGTGCGTTCTCGCTCGATCGCATCCTTGATCTTGACCCGCACTTTATTGATGGCGCGGGACACGATCACCATCATCATGATCACGGGCATCACCATGGGCATGATCATGGGCATCACCATGGGCATGATCATGGGCACGACCATCATCACCACGACGAACCCGAAACGACCCATTATAAGGGCATTAGTAGCGTTGCGCTGAAGACGGATAAGCCGATCTCGGAGCGCTTGTTCAACAATTGGATCGGGGCGTTGGTGCAGGAGAAAGGTGCCGATTTGCTGCGCGCTAAAGGCATTCTGAAGATGGCCGAAAGCGAGGAACGCTTCGTATTTCATGGCGTCCACATGATGATTGAGGGCGGCTACCATGGCGCATGGAGTAAGGACCGCGCGCCCGATAGCCGATTGGTGTTCATTGGCCGCGATCTGGATGCGGAAGCATTGAAGGCCGGGTTTGAGGCCTGCGCTGCGTGAACCAGCCTCCTCTTCGCCCATCGCCGGGGCTAGTCCCAACACCTAACCGCCCCTTGGTTGAGCAAGCGCGGATGGCACGGACGATACAGTTCGATGCCCCTGTTACCGCAGCGCATTACATTGGCGTACGCGCTGCGTTCGCTTTGGGCGATGGCAGCGTGCATTTCACGGTGTTGAGCGCGCATAATGATGTTGTGCATCAATGCCATAGCGGGGCGATTTTGGCGGCGGTCCCCTCCCCGGATGGCAAAGCACTTCTTAGCGTCGGCGATGACGGAAAATTGGTGCGTTCATCTGCGGAGGGGTCTCCCGAGGTCCTGTTTGAGACTGGCGGTCGTTGGCTAGAGCAGGCGGTGGCGTCGCGTGTTTCCGGAGTCGTCGCTGTAGCAGCCGGGAAGCAGGTTACCGTACTGACCGAGGGCGGGCGCGGCAAAAAGCTTGTGTTTCAAGCGCCTGCGGCAGTGACGGCTCTGGCTTTGGACCCGAAGGGGCGGCGTTTGGCGTGCGCACACCGCGATGGGGTGTCGCTCTATTGGGCGCTGATCAAGGATTCGCCCGCAAAAACACTGCATTGGAAAGGCGCGCACATTGCCTGCACGTTCCACCCATCCGGTGATTTCCTGGTGACGGGCATGTTGGAAAACGCGCTACATGGCTGGCGCTTGGCCGATGGCACTGATTTTCAGATGCGCAATTATGCCTATCGGCCGAAGCATTTGTCGTGGTCGTCCAAAGGCAAGTTATTGGCGACAAGCGGGGCACAGGTGGCGCTACTTTGGCCGTTTGAGGGCAAGGACGGCCCGATGGGAAAGCCCGGCCAGCAATTGCCATCCCGTCCGGGGCTCGTGACCTCAATCAACCACCACAAGGTTGATAATTTGGTGGCCGTTGGGTTTGCCGATGGTGGTGTTCACATTTTACGGACGCGAGACGGGGCTGATTTATGGATTTCAGGGCCATCGGAGCCGTTTGAGCCCGCCGAGGAACCGCTTGAGGCCGGGACCGCTGTTGAAGCTCTCGCTTGGTCAGCTGATGGTATGAGGATGGCTTGGGGTGGCCAAGACGGGGCGGCCGGCTGGATTGAGCTGATCAAATAGCCTCTAGGGCGCCCCAGTTTTGCCAAGGTGGGGGTCAACGCCGTCGGTTGTGCAGGTTCTTCCGAGATTAGAGCCGACGGTTCCCGGTGGGCAGACGGGCCTAGGCTCCCGAAGGGGGCCGGGTTCTCGGGGAATTGACCCCGGCGGCGGAACGATCACGCGCGGCTTTTCATTTTCTGGCCGACGAGCCGGATCCAACACAACACGATCAGGGCAGCGGCCGTCAGCATCGCGCGAAACGCGCGCACAGTCGGCGTCGCGCTCAACGCGACCAAGCAAGCCGCCGGGTGCTGCGGTGCCGCCAAATCGCCCGCCAATAGCGCCGGGGACAACCGGGCCGATACCGCCGCCACCGCGCAAAGTCGCTCCGCCACCGGAAGGCCTTGGGCCGCCACCGGGAGGGCTAATTGCAGTTACCCCTGTTGAGCCGCTTGATGGACTGCCACCGCCTGCTGGAGGAGATCCTAATGATCCGGCTGGCGCGCCTGCTGCGCCAGCACCGCCCGCAGGCTGCCCCCCGACTGCTCGTGGAGCGGTTGAACCGGGCGGACCAGCGGGTGTTCCTGCGCGGGCGGCCTCACCCTCTCGCCGTCGACGCTCATCCTCCGTCTCGCCTCGGCTTTCGGCTGGCACGTCCACGGCGGAGGGTAATGCGGTCGCGCGCGATGGCGCTGACACGGAGGAATTTGTGAGGGACGGCCTTTCCGGAAGCGGCGCAATCGTTGGCAACGCCTCAAGCGGCAAAGAAACCTGACCGGGCAGCCGCGATGGTCGTTCGGTGGGCGCCGCAGCGTTCGGCACGATTGGTGCGCGTGGCCTCGGTGCAACGATTGCTGGAACAGGTTCGGCCGGAAGCGTGACTTGGCTGGGCCGATTTGAGGGGCGGCTTGCCGTTAATGCCGGAACGGGCGTTGAGCGCGCCTTCGGTGTGGCGATTTCGGGGAGTGCTGCCTGCGGCATCGGCACCGGCGGCTGTGGGCGGTCCTCAGGAACAGTCTCCGCAGGCGGTGTTGGCTGGGCGGCAGAGGTGGATAGTTGCCGCGCTGTTGTCGTGGGCGGCGGTGTGACGGTAGGTGGCTGTGCTATCGGCGGCGCTGTCGCCTGAGCAGTCGCCGGCGTTGCAGGGTCGGGCAAGATACGAGACTTAAGAACTGGCGGCGGCACCTCTTGTTCGGGTGGCTTCGGATCTATCAACACCACGGGGATCGGCGAGAGCCGAACCGGCGCATAAGGGTTCACGAAGGCTAGCAGGATGACTGCAACGATGTGAACAAAAACAGTAACGCCAACCGTTTTGAGGCTGGGCCGCCAAGTCCAATCATCGACATGTAAGGCGGTTAACGACAGAGAATCGGGCCTTCATCGGAGCAGGAGCGCGTGGGGTCTTTACGCATGTAGCGTGTTGGGTTTGAAAAGTCCGCAGGCGCAAGGCAGTACTTAGCCAAATTGAAATCGACCATGCGTTTCAATTCACGCCAGCACAGCCGCAATCGCTTCCGCCTGAAAACTTAGCTGTGAAGACTACCGGCTGGTTGAGGCCTAAGAAAGGCATCCACACTTGCGAAGAAGCGCCCAGCGACGCTAGGCAATAGAGAGTTGACGGGAGAGTGCGGCTTGAAAGTTTTGCTAGTCGGATCTGGCGGTCGCGAACATGCGTTAGCCCTCTCTTTGAAGGCGAGCCCAAGTGTTTCGTCGCTCATATGCGCCCCCGGAAATCCAGGGATAGCCGATGTTGCGAGGCTTGCGAATGTAGCGGCGGATGATTTGGCCGGGCTGGTTCGTCTTGCAACACAAGAGGCTATTGACCTTGTTGTAGTCGGGCCCGAGGTGCCATTGGCGCTTGGGTTGGCGGATAAGCTGGCCGAGGCCCGGATCGCGTGTTTCGGGCCCCGCCAGAACGCGGCAATTTTGGAAAGCTCCAAAGCTTTTACAAAAGAGTTTTGCCAGCGCCACAACATTCCAACCGCATCTTACGCCACTTTCACAATGGCAGGGCCAGCCAAAATGCACTTGGCGAATTTGAGCCCGCCTTTTGTGTTGAAAGCCGATGGATTGGCGGCAGGAAAAGGTGTGGTGATCGCGGAAAGCCGAAGCGAAGCCGAGGCCGCCTTGGACGAGATGTTTAGCGGGCGCTTCGGGACAGCGAGTGCGCGCGTTGTAGTTGAAGAGTTTATGGCTGGCGAGGAAGTGTCGGTCTTTGCGCTGAGCGATGGGCGCAAAGCGGTTTTTTTTGGTGATGCTCAGGACCATAAGCGCGTTTTTGATGGCGATCGTGGGCCCAATACAGGCGGGATGGGTGCGTACTCTCCCGCCCCTGTTGCAAGCGCTGACATCCTGAATAGCGTGATGGACACCATTATCTCGCCGACTGTGGCGGGCATGGCCGCGGAGGGCCGGGCCTTTCGCGGGGTGTTGTTTGCCGGGATCATGTTGACCGACGACGGGCCAAAGCTTGTTGAATTCAATGCGCGCTTTGGCGATCCGGAATGTCAGGTGTTGATGGCACGGTTTCGAGGCGATTTGGCCTTGACGCTACGGGCATGCGCGCTGGGCAATATCGATGCTGCGCCGGATTTTGACTTCGCGCCGGACCCGGCTGTTGCGGTTGTTATGGCGGCGCAAGGCTATCCAGAAAACCCACTGACGGGCTCTACGATACGCGGAATAGCGGCAGCTGAGGAAATTGACGGACTGGCGGTTCTCCATGCCGGAACCAAGCGTGACGAAGATGGCACCATACGGGCGGCGGGCGGCCGCGTGTTAACTATCGTCGCCATGGCACCCAATTTAGCCGATGCTGTTCACAAAGCCTATCGCGGCGTCGACAGTATAATGTGGCCCATGGGCTTCTGCCGTAGGGACATCGCTTGGCGAGCGCTTGCGCGCGGGTAAACTAAGCCCGAAGAAGAATTAAAACGGGAGAGCAACATTATGGCCGACGCCGCACCAACTGATTCAGTTCAGGACACTTTTTCCGGGACGAAGCCTGTTGATGAGCGCCATCGTATTGACGAAGGCAAGCTAGAAACGTGGCTGATTGAAAATGTTGAAGGTTATGTTGGTCCGCTTGAAGTGCGCCAATTTAAGGGCGGCCAATCAAACCCGACCTATCAGCTTGTGACGCCGAACAAGAAGTATGTTCTACGCCGGAAGCCGCCGGGGAAATTGTTGCCTTCAGCGCACGCTGTTGATCGCGAATACCGCGTGATTACGGCCCTATACCCGACAGGATTTCCCGTTGCACGCTCGTATGGGCTGTGCACGGACGATAGCGTGATCGGCACGATGTTTTATGTGATGGACAATGTTGAGGGCCGCATTCTGTGGGATGGGCAGTTGCCTGATTATGCGCCTTCCGATCGGCGCGAAATCTATGATGCGATGAACAAAACGCTCGCGGGGCTACACAATACCGATGTTGACGCGATCGGGATGTCGGACTTTGGGAAGCCTGGCAACTATTTTGCGCGCCAGATCGACCGCTGGACCAAGCAGTATAAGCTGTCAGAAACCCAATCGATCCCATCGATGGACAAACTGATTGATTGGCTACCGGGCAACATCCCCTCAGGCGAAACAGTCTCCATTGTTCATGGCGATTATCGCCTCGACAACATGGTGTTGCATGCGACTGAGAATAGGGTTGCAGCCGTGTTGGATTGGGAATTGTGCACGCTTGGCGACCCGCTGGCTGATTTCACCTATCAGCTGATGCAATGGATTATGCCGGGCGAGCAGCGCGGCGGATTGGCTGGGCTGGATTTGAAGGCGATGGGGATTCCCAGCATTGAGGAATACGTTGCAATGTATTGTGAGCGGACCGGACGCTCTGGCATTGAAAATCTCGACTTCTATTTTGCTTACAACAGCTTCCGTTTGGCAGGCATCTGCCAAGGTATTGTTGGCCGTGTGCGTGATGGCACGGCGGCGAGCCCACATGCTGTGGCAATGGGTGAGCGGGTGGCCCCGTTGGCTGACATCGCGTGGAAGCATGCTCAAATGGCTGGCGCATCCTAGGACAATCGCGTGACACTTACCGTCTACGCCCACGGTGAAAATGGCCGCATCGCTGCGGTTCCCGATGGTCGCCTTGGTTTGGTTGATGGGGGTGCAGTCTGGGTTGATTTGCACAATCCCACCGATGCTGAGGAGGCGCTAGTTGAGGCCACGCTTGAAATCGACGTTCCAACGGCAACAGAACGCACTGCGCTGGAAGAATCAACGCGATTTTATGAGGAAGGAGGCGCGGCTTTCTTTACGGCCACTGTTTTGGCGCGACGCCCAGATGGCACGCAGCAGCGAGACGCTATCACCTTTATTTTGGCGCGCTCTCGCCTCGTAACGTTTCGGACCTGCAAACCGCGCGCGTTCGAGATTGGAAAAGGGCGGGCTTCTGCGCGGATCGAAGAAGCAACCTCGGCAGCGGGTGTGTTCTTGGCGTTGGTCGAGGGGTTGATCGAGCGACATGCGGACTTGTTGGGCGATGCAGTCGGCCAAGTGGAAATTGTCTCAGAGACGTTGCTTCAGACGAAGGGTGGCGCATCGTTCAACGCCACTTTGCGAAAATTGGCACGATTGGGCGCGCAGGCTGCGCAATGCCGCGACTCCCTCGGAAGCATCGGGCGTTTGTGCCGCTATGCGCAGGCGGTGGCGGAACGCCATGGATTAACGGCATCCCATTTTCGTTCTCCTGCTCATGATGTCGATGATTTGGAGCGGCAAGCGGAGTCTTTGTCGAACGATTTGACCTTTATGCTCGATGCGACCTTGGGCCTTGTTAATGTCGAGCAGAATGGCGCGATGAAGGCCATGGCGGGCGTGACGCTGTTCTTTATGCCGCCGACGCTGATTGCGTCTGCGTTTGGGATGAACTTTGAGGAGATGTCGATCTTCCAATTTCCTAATGGCGCATGGATCGCTTTGGCGGCGATGTTGGTCTCAGCTTTTGGGTTTTTCTGGCTCGCCAAAGCGCGAAAGTGGCTCTGAGGTTCAAAGTGACGTTACGCCAAGCGCAAGAGTGCTTCACAAGCGCCTCACTTGCTCCTAATTGACAGGGTAACACCTCACAATGGCGGGCTAACCGCCACGATATTTTATGGACTTTGGGCTTGGCCCATTTGCCTCAAGGGAGTGAATACCATGATTGAACGGCTTCAGTTCTACATCGATGGCGCGTGGGTCGATCCCGTTACGCCGCGCACGCACAATGTGATCAATCCTGCGACGGAAGACGCGGTTGCTACAATCTCGCTCGGATCCAGCGCTGATGTCGATAAGGCAGTTGCGGCAGCGAAAGCGGCATTCCCATCCTATTCGATCACGTCGCGCGAAGAACGCATCGCGTTGATGGAAAAGATCATTGGCCTCTATCAGGGTCGTCTTGGTGAGTTTGCCGAGTTGATCTCGATGGAAATGGGCGCGCCAAAATGGCTCGCGCAAGCTGCGCAAGCGCCCGCTGGCCTCGGCCATTTGATGGGCGCTTTGACGGCTCTGAAAGAGTATGAATTCGCCTATTCCAAGGGCAACACGCGGATTATTCGTGAGCCGATCGGCGTTTGCGCGCTGGTGACGCCTTGGAATTGGCCAATCAACCAAATCACCTGCAAAGTCGGCCCGGCATTGGCAGCAGGCTGCACCATGGTGCTGAAGCCTTCCGAAATGGCTCCACTCGACGCGTTGCTGCTAGCTGACATCCTGCATGAAGCCGGCGTTCCTAAGGGCGTGTTCAACCTCGTAAACGGCGATGGCCCCGGCGTTGGCGCGGCGATGTCGTCCCACCCGGACGTGGATTTCGTGTCTTTCACCGGCTCAACTGGCGCTGGCGTGCAAGTCGCGATCAATGCGGCTCCTACCGTGAAGCGCGTTGCGCAGGAACTCGGCGGGAAGTCAGCGAACATTATTCTGGAAGATGCAGACCTGCAAAAATCCGTCGCCAGCGGCGTGATGCAGGTGATGATGAATTCGGGCCAATCGTGCAATGCGCCCACGCGTATGTTCGTGCCGGCTGCGCGCAATGACGAAGCGTTGGCGATTGCGAAGGCGGCCGCTGAAAGCGTGAAGGTGATCGATCCAACCGCCGATGATCGCGGCGCAATTGGCCCTGTGGCCAACGCCCGCCAGTTCGACAAGATCCAAGGCATGATTGAAGGCGGCATGAAAGAAGGCGCAACGGTTGTGGCTGGTGGCCTTGGCCGCCCTGAAGGCTTCAATAAGGGCTACTTCATCCGCCCAACCATCTTCGGCAATGCAACGAACGACATGACCATTGCCCGCGAAGAAATCTTCGGACCAGTGCTCACGATCATTCCCTACAACACCGAAGAAGAAGCCATCGCGATGGCGAACGACACGGTTTATGGCTTGTCTGGGTATGTTCAGTCTGGCTCGATCGAGCATGCGCGTGCGGTGGCTGCCCGCCTCCGCACCGGCAACGTTCACTTGAATGGCGCGGGCGTCGACTCGTCAGCTCCGTTTGGTGGCTACAAGCAATCCGGCAATGGCCGCGAGTGGGGCGAGTATGGCTTTGAGGAATTCCTCGAAGTGAAGTCCGTGCTCGGCTATGGCGCGGTTGCCGCTGAGTAGTTTTTCAAGAGCCTGAAGAAGAAAAGCCCTGGCATAGCTGCCGGGGCTTTTTGCTTTTTGGCGATTTAGTATTTCAAAAAGGCTCTATGCCTAGCTGCTAGGCCATTGAGACAGGATCGTCGCGGCATCAAAGTAATCCCGCCAATATGTTATCAAGCCGTCATGGACTTCGAATACGCCGGTTACTGGCAACTCCACCCACTTGTCGGCTAAGCGATGACGATCAAGGCGTTCTATGATAACGATGGGGCCATCAGCGGCGACGCGGATTATCTTGAATTCATTTTCAAGAGTAGGCGAAAAAAATGGCTGAAGGACAGCCCTAATCCCTGCGGGTCCGTGGACAGTGCCTATCGGCGGCGGATTAGTGTACTCGCAATTGCTCGCCACTAATGTCAGCGCGGTATCATAATCGAGCGGCTCCATCGCTTTTAGAAACTGGCGCGCAATTGAAGTTGGGGATTTCGATAAGTCGGTCATTGACACTTCCTCTCGTGGCGTTAGGCCCCGCCAACATTACCACCTGGTGCCTCGGTGCAATTACCTGCACGGTTATGGGTGGGGCATTCGCTTCGGGCGAACAAAAGTCGGTCATCAAACTAACAGTACCGAGACGGTGCAAAGCTTTTTATGGCCTGTTGAATGCACTATCTTCACTTACGCCGTGCGTTGTGACTCCCGTTGAAGAAACTAGATGATCGTTTCGGTGGTGATCAATTAGGACCCGATGGCCAATTCCTCCCAGCCTCTTTCTCTCAACGCCATGCGAACCATTGCCACGGGATTGCTTGTATTCATGGCAGCTGTGTTCGTTGTTGCCAAAGCAAACGAGCACTTGCACCCAGCTATTGGGTATGTGCGTGCGTTTGCTGAAGCTTCAATGGTTGGGGCGTTAGCCGATTGGTTTGCTGTAACCGCACTTTTTCGGCGGCCCTTGGGGCTGCCGATTCCGCACACGGCCATCATACCCCGCAGCAAGGATCGTATTGGCGAGGGTTTAGGCACATTTATCGCGGAAAATTTCCTCCACCCAGACGTGATTGCCCGCCGGATTGACGGCGTTGATTTAGCGGGCGCGGCGGCGCGTTGGCTCGGGGAGCCTGAACGCTTGCGCATGGTTGGCAATGCCTTGGCCGATGCCGCGCCACGATTACTTGAGCTGGTTGACGATGACCGTGTCGAAAAGTGGTTACAGGATTTTGCGGTATCTCGATTACAAGCGATGGATGTTTCGTCGGCTTTGGCGAGCGGCATTTCCATTCTCACCGCTGACGGACGGCACCAAGAAGTTGTGGACATGCTGCTGCGCCATGCCGATGAAGCGCTGATTGATGAAGAACCTCTGCTGCGCCAGAAGGTTTCGGCGAATACGGGATGGATGTCGAAGCTGTTTTCAGCCGATGACAAAGCCGCCGATGCGATGATCGCTGCGGTTCGCGACACGATCGCTGAAGCGGCTGCAAACCCAGACCACGCCGTGCGCCGACGCTTCAACGACGCCGTGACTGAGTTGATTTACGATTTGAAACTTTCCCCAACGTTGAGGGGCAAGGTTGAGGAAGCCGCGCATCAAGCGTTGGAGCATCCTTCCGTTCGTGCTTATGTCGCCGAAGTTTGGCGCGATATGAAGGATAGCCTCGCTGCCAGCGATGGAACGTCCAAGCAAGCGCTCGCCGCGCGGATTTCAGAAGCGCTCGGTGATTTGACGGCGGGCCTGTTAAAGGAGGACGCGTTGCGCGCGGCCCTGAATGAGCGGCTTTCAGCGTGGGTCATCACCCTCGCCGACACGCGCGGGGCTGATGTGGGGCGGATTGTTGCGGACACCGTCAAAGGTTGGGACGCGCGCACCGTTGTTTCGCAAATCGAAAATGCTGTAGGTCGGGATCTGCAATATATTCGGATAAATGGCACATTAATCGGCGGATTGGTGGGGCTGACGCTGCACGCGGTGACCGAAGGTGCTCGTATGGCGGGACTCATTGGGGGCTAACGGCACTACTACGCGCCAGCGAGATCCAGCTCCGGGAGCGCGTTCTTGGATGAGGCAAAAGTTGGCAAGTGGCACGTAACCGTTGTTCCAAGCCCTTCTTTTGAACGCAACGATACCCAGCCGCCGTGCAACTCAATAAAGCGTTTTACGAGAGCCAATCCCACCCCTGCCCCGCGCCGGTCACCGGAACTGAAGCCATCAAAAGCGGCCATTTGGCGATCAGCATCCATGATCTCGCCGGTATCGCTGACCCAAAGAGAAACGCTGTCTCCTGTGCGACGCGCGCCGAGAGTGATCGTATCGCCCTCGCTAGTATGGCCAATGGCGCTCGACACCAGATTGAAGAGAATTTGACGAATGCGTTTTCCATCCGCCCGAATAACGCCCACCGACGGATTGCAGATAACGTTGACCATTACACGGCTCTCGACCGCTTTGGTTGAAGCCATAGCGGCAGCTTCTTCCAACGCGTCGATGATGTGCACATCACCAAGGTCGAGGTCCATTTTTCCAGCTTCAATCATCGCGAGGTCCAAAATGTTTTCGATCAATTTCGCCAATTGGTCTGCGGCAGAACGGATGGCGCCGACATGCTTTATCTGAGGCGGCGTTAAGGAACCGACGATTCCCGCTTCCAAAAGCTCAGCATAACCACCAATCGTGGTGAGCGGTGTTCGCAATTGGTAAGAAACATTGCGGACGAACTCAGTTTTGAGCTTGTCCGCATCTTCAAAGGCAGCGGCACTTTCCCGTAAAACGGCTTCAACACGCTTTGCGGCGGTTACGTCTGTGAACGCGAGAAGAGTCGCGCCATCGGGCAACGGACGCGTAAGCCAATTCAGCATTGCACCATCGCGGCGGTTTATTTCGCCTTGGGTTTCTTGGCGCGCATGGGCTGAAGGATCTGTAACGCGCGCACGTGTTTCTGCCCAGAACTCATCGTTTGGGAATACGAGGCTGGCGCGCTCGGCAAAGGCGGAAAAGTCAGGCGCATTGAGGGTGAAGCTATCCTCAAGATCCCACATTTCGGCGAAGGCTTGGTTCGAGAGGCGAAGCTTGCCATCGGCACCAAACACAGCAACCGCTTCGCGCAATTTGTCGAGGGTTGCCCGCTGGACATCGAGCTGCGTCCGGAACTGTGCTTTTAGGGCAACCGTGTCCGTTATGTCTTCAAACAGAAGCAAAAGCCCACCGCCCGGTTGCCTTTGACGAGCGACACGCAGCGTGCGGCCATCCGGTAGGGTCCAAAGCGTATCAGGCAACGCACCTACAGATGTATAAAGGGCAAGCTCCTCAAGCTTCCACGCATTGTAGTTTGGCGCTTGAGGGAGGCGACGTCGATCACGCAAGCGGTCGAGAACCTCAGCATGACTGGGCCGCTCATCGAGCCATGCCTCTTCGAGGCCCCAAAGGGAGGTGAAGGCGCGATTACGAGACAGGAGCCGCCGGTCAGGTCCAAACACCGCGACTGCATCCGTTAGGTGGTCAAGGGTTTCGGCATGCGCGCGGGTTTCGCGTGCCAAAACCTCTCGGGCCTCGACCTGTTCCGTTACATCCAGCGCCATACCAAGCGCGCCGCCCTTAGTTGGAAAAGTGGCAATCCGAAACGATGAACGCCTGCCGGCAACAGTAACTTGCCGAACTTCATCGATAAGGGCGCCGCCAATACCCGCCTTTCCATCAACGGCTGCTCGCGTGTCGAACCAAGTTTGGCGGTTAATGGCCTCCTCCAGCGATGGGGCTTCAACAGCAGACAGGCCTGCTTGATTCAGCCAATCCAACTTGCCATCAATCCCGACACGCCACGCGGGAAATGGCGCACGCTCAAGCACGTCAAATGAAGCGATGCTGCTGCTGGCGGGTTCAATCCAGACGATCGCCCGCGGCCCGAAAGTGCTGCCGCGAATAAGGCCCGTTGCGGTCGCTTTGCTGAACGGTATGCCAAGGCTTCTAAGGGCTTGCACTAAACCTTCCAGCTCAGGCTCTCGGTCACACAGCGCTTTTATTATGTCGTGCCCTAGAGCATCGGGAGGCATGAGCAGGGTGCTACACAAACGCTCAAGCACGGCATTGGAGGCTAAGACCTCCGGGGCACCCCAACGTTCATTGCTGTCATCATCATCGGGCCACAAAAGCGCGACGCCGCCAGAAGCCACTAAAAACGCTTCGTCAGATTCGACTTGGTCACGCTCGGCATCAGTGGCTTTCTGAGCTTTCCCTAACCGGAATCCTAACCACCCTGCACCGGCTAAAGCGGCGGCGCCGAAAGCGACAAACAGGGTGCTGATGCCGTCTGGAAACATGGTACAAGGGCGCTCCAAATTGGTTAACGTCTATGGCGCCAAATGGTTAACGAACACTAACAAATGGTTTCCAAGCCGGAAAAACCTGATTCAGAACCGAGATGTAGCGATGGTGGAAACTCCCGCGCCCAAACCTGAAAACTCCATAGGATCAGCACTGTTGGGCGCTTTTGGTGATATCGGCTCAGCCCAAATGCGCGGCATAGTGTTGGCGAGCATGCTGCTTGCTGTTGTGATTCTTGGTGGGGCGGTTTGGGTGATTCTAGCCATTGCCGTGCCACTGATTCCATCAAGTCTTGTTGCTGAAAATGCGATTGCACTTGGCTTCGTCCAAGCATTGTCCGGGTTCGGAGCTGGATTGGTGGCGTTCGTGATGTGGCTGCCCATTTCATCGTTTATCGCGGGCTTATTCATTGATGCAGGCGCTGAATATGTCGATCAACGAGCCTTTCCGGGATCACCATCCGGAAAGCCCCCAGCCCTTTTTCGCGCACTTCCGGTCGGCCTTGGCTTTGCTGCAAAGGCACTCGCCTTCAACTTACTTGCGCTACCCATTGCCTTTGTGCCGGTTCTCAATGTGGCAGGTTTTGTGGTGTTGAACGGTTGGTTGTTGGGGCGTGAGTATTTCACCATGGCGGCAATGCGAATTGCCGATGACCAAACCGTCGCGGCACTAAGGCGCAGACATGGTTCCGCGATGTTCGTAGCGGGGTTGTGCATCGCGTTCGTTTTTGTGATGCCCGTTTTGAACCTTGTAGCGCCGCTTTTTGGTATTGCTGTGATGGTTCGGCTAAGTCGCCAGCTTTATCGTGCCTAAGAAAAAAGGGGTCCGTTGCCGGACCCCTTCTGGTATTTGTGACGCAGCAGCCGCCTAGTAGCGGTAAGCTTCGGCTTTGAATGGGCCGGCTTCCGGCACATCGAGATATTTCGATTGAGCTGGCGTCAACTTGGTCAGCTTTGCGCCAACTTTGTCGAGGTGGAGCGCGGCAACTTTTTCGTCGAGGTGCTTTGGCAACACGTAAACTTTGTTTTCGTATTTACCTGGGTTTGTCCAAAGCTCGATTTGCGCCAGCGTTTGGTTAGTGAAGGAGGCCGACATTACGAAGGATGGGTGGCCCGTGGCGTTGCCGAGATTGACCAAGCGGCCCTCAGAGAGAAGCAGCAGACGCTTGCCATCGGGAAATTCGATCTCGTCGACCTGTGGCTTTACATTGTGCCACTTGTAGTTCCGCAGGGAAGCAACTTGGATTTCGCTGTCGAAGTGGCCGATGTTGCAGACAATCGCCCGATCTTTCATTTCGCGCATATGGTCGATGGTAATGACATCGACGTTTCCCGTTGCGGTTACGAAGATGTCGGCACGCGGAGCGGCGTCTTCCATCGTGACAACTTCATAGCCTTCCATAGCGGCTTGTAACGCGCAAATTGGATCAACTTCAGAGATCATTACACGGCAGCCAGCGTTGCGCAGCGACGCGGCCGAGCCTTTGCCCACGTCGCCGAAGCCAGCAACCATGGCAACCTTGCCTGACATCATGACGTCGGTCCCGCGACGGATACCGTCAACGAGGGATTCGCGGCAGCCATAGAGGTTATCGAACTTCGACTTGGTGACGCTGTCGTTTACGTTGATGCCTGGGAATGGCAGGCGGCCTTCGGCGGCCATTTGGTATAGGCGATGAACACCGGTGGTGGTTTCTTCGGTGACGCCTTTGATGGCCGCGGCGTTACGCGAATACCAACCTGGACGCTCAGCGAGGTAGCGCTTCATCACGGTGTAAAGCGCTTCTTCTTCTTCATTCGTTGGGTTGTCGAGAACCGATGGGTCTTGCTCGGCCTTTGGCCCGAGGACGCAAAGGAGTGTCGCGTCACCGCCGTCGTCGAGGATCATGTTTGGCGTACCGCCATCAGACCAGTCGAACAGCATGTGGACGTATTCCCAGTATTCAATCAGGGTTTCACCCTTGATCGCGAACACTGGAACGCCAGTTGCTGCGATGGCAGCGGCTGCGTGGTCCTGGGTCGAATAGATATTGCACGAAGCCCAGCGAACGTCTGCGCCAAGTGCGGTCAGCGTTTCAATGAGAACGCCGGTTTGGATGGTCATGTGCAAACAGCCAGCAATCCGCGCGCCCTTCAGGGTCTGCAGCGGGCCATGTTCGGCGCGAGTTGCCATCAGGCCCGGCATTTCGGTCTCAGCGATAGCGAGTTCTTTGCGTCCGAAATCCGCGAGGGTGATGTCTTTAACGATATATGGGGGTGTCATGGCGGGCTCCTGCCGTGGCCGCCCGGTGCGGCGCTGGCCTCGTAGCGCGCTTCATATAAAGATATGTTTATATGTTCAAGTCGAAACAATGGAAAAGACGCCGGGTCGCGTGTGATGCAGAAGCACTTAGGCAAACCAAGAGCGGATTCAGAAAGATTTATCGGTTGATGGGCTAAGTTTCGAGGACTTTCGAATGGGACATCCGCCTTGCCTCTGCCTTCACTGCAACACATGATCAGGCCACTGTTAGCCTTATGGGTTCTGCTGGGTGTGGTCTTGGCGGCACCATCCCATGCCCAAACCAACGAGCGACGCGTAGCGTTGGTTATTGGGGCCGAGGATTACACGGTCGCAAAAAAGTTGGTGAACCCGATTAACGACGCAAACGCGATAGCGGCATCCTTGAGGGCCGTCGGCTTCGAAAGCGTTGATGTCGTGCTGAACCCGCGCACTTTGGCCGCGTTTGGCGAAGCTGTCAGTGCGTTTGAGGACAAGGCGCGCGATGCGGATGTGGCGATCATCTATTATGCGGGCCATGGTGTTTCAGTGGATGGAACCAATTGGTTGTTGCCAACTGATATTGATGTCGCCCGCAAGCAACAGCTTCGCTACGAGGCGATGACGGCCGACGATCTGGTGGGGGCAGTGCGCGGCGCGTCAAAGGTCCGTTTGGTGATTTTGGACGCTTGCCGGAATGACCCATTTTCGGGAATTGGAAGCGATGGCTCGCGCTCCGTGGCGCCATCAGGTGGCCTTGCCCGCGTTTCCACAGGGAATAATGTCGTTGTGCTGATGGCAACATCGCCCGGTGCAACCGCTTCAGATGGCGCGGGCAAACCTAACAGCCCGTTTGGCGCAGCCTTGGCCTACCTTATTCGCCAGCCCGGAATGCGCCTCGTTACGCTGCCAAGCGAAGTTTCACGCTATGTGCAGCAGATGACGCTAAACACTCAAAGACCCGATCAACAGGGCATTCCAGACGATCCAGACTGGGCCTTTTCGCCAGCCCTTCTTGCTGACAGTACAACGACGCTAGCGCCACCGCCCACACCCCTCGCCGCGCAACCCGCCTTTGATGCACGCCAAGCGGAACTGGCCTATTGGAATGGGTGTTGTTCGAGCCCGAATGCAACGCCTGCAATGCTACAGGCCTATCTCTCCAAGGTTTCGGATGGTGAATTTCCCGGCACCTTTAGCGACATAGCGCGGGCGCGAACCGATACGGGCCGCGGCGGCATCGGCGCAACGGCGACCGTTACGCCCACTGCGCGATTACCGGCAGCGCCGGGGCGGGTAATTGCCCCGGGCACAACAATTTCAGTTGGCCAAGTTTTTCGCGATTGTGACAATTGCCCGCAAATGGTCGCGCTACCTGCCGGAGCTTTCATCATGGGATCGCCGCCCGCGGAAGCTGACCACTTTGCCAACGAAGCGCCCCAAACTGCGGTGGAAATCTCTAGTTTTGCAATGGGTCGCTATGAAGTGACCCGCGCCGAGTACGCAGCGTTCGTGAAGGCGACGAACCACAAGTCGGACGATGGTTGTTTCTTGCTGAATAAAGCTGGCAATTATGATCTGATCCCCAATGGCTCATGGAAAACCACGGGCTTTGCCCAAACCGACACCGATCCGGCGGTGTGCATCAGTTGGGATGATGCCAATGCCTACGCGTCGTGGCTATCAAAAACGACGAAAGAAACCTATCGCCTGCCTAGTGAGGCCGAGTGGGAGTATGCGGCACGGGCTGGAACGACAAGCGCGTTTTATTTTGGAGACAATGAGGCCGATGCCTGTCGGTTCATAAATGCGGAGGACGCGGCAATGGCGATTGTCGCGACCCGTTCGCTGGACACCGCCTGCGACGACAAGTACCTTTTCACCGCTCCTGTGGGATCCCTTGGCGCCAATCGGTTCAAGCTATCCGATATGCATGGCAATGTGCGCGAGTGGGTATCGACCTGCTACGCTGAGGCTTTGGACATTGCCACGGTAACAGCCAAACAGGACGATGATGCGTTTTGTTCTGATCGCGTACTACGAGGTGGTTCCTACAATACCGCTGTGGGACGAACGCGATCAGCAAGCCGGAATGCCGGTGATCCAACGGGGCGTGGCAATGCAACAGGCTTTCGCGTGGCGCGCGAGATTGTCAAAGCTCAATAAGGCGGCCTATTCTTCTTCGCCGAATTTATTCGCAACAAGCTCTGCTAAAGCGGTCAACGCGGCTTCAGCATCTGGGCCCTCGGCGCGCACTAAGATTTCTGAGCCCGGGCCTGCAGCAAGCATCATAAGGCCCATCAGGCTCTCTGCATCAACTTCATAGTCATCTTTTGAAACCTTGATATCGGCGTCAAACGCGCGCGCCGCCGCCGCGAACTTCGCCGATGCTCGAGCGTGGAGCCCGCGCACATTAATGATCGGCAGGGTTTGCTCCGGCATGGCTTTATCCAGCCAGAACCGCCGAAGCGATGGTGATGTATTTGCGCCCAGCTTCTTGGGCCGCGAGCGCAGCAGCACCAACGGAGAACCGCCCGCGTACTTCGGCCAGCTTAATCAACATCGGCAAGTTTGCACCCGCCAAAACCTCATATTCGCCGCGGTTCATAATCGAGATCGCCAGATTCGACGGCGTGCCGCCAAACATATCCGTAAGCACCACAACTCCAGAGCCATCGTCCACGGTTCGGCACGCACTCAAGATGTCTTGCCGCCGGATTTCCATGTCGTCATCGGCTTCTATGCAAATGCCCTTCATTGCAGGCATCGGCCCAACGACGTGCTCAGCGGCTGCAATGAGCTCGGCTGAAAGGCGGCCATGGCTTACTACAACGATGCCAATCATACGTTACGGTCTTCGCTCAACGCGGTATCACCTCGAAAAAGGCCCTTAACGACGGCGCGCAGAGCAAGACGCACCTTGGACGGGGCCGAAGCCTCAAACGCTTTAACGCCTATTGCGGGGACTGCAATGCCACACAGTGTCTTGGTGTAGTGCCGTGGGATGCGCTCAAGATCACACCGTGGGTCTCTACATTCTACAATCAACGCAATGGCGGTTTCGGCGGCATGCTCAATTTGAATGACGCCAACACCGCGCACTTCGAGAAGCCCAGCAATTCGTGGCGGAGGAGACGCAATTAAGTTGCCGCCTATTGCGGCAAGCATAGTTTGATCATCAGCGATAAGGCGTGTTTGAGCAGTCGGGCATGTGTCTATCAAGCGCAGTGCCAAATCGGATTTGCCATTACCTGATGACCCGACACAGAGAACGCCCACGCATTGATCGCCGACAGGCATACCAACACTCGTCGCATGAACGATCATAGTGCTGGCAGATCCACAATGAAGCGGGCACCGAGAATATCGCCAGACTGGGCATCCATACGATTTTCGGCGCGAATCGTGCCGCCATGGGCTTCAACAATTTGACGCGTGATCGCTAAGCCGAGCCCTGAGTGGGTACCAAAACCGTGAGTTTTCGGCCGGTGTGTGTAAAAGCGCTCAAACACGCTTTCAACGCTCTCTGGCGGTATGCCGGGGCCACTATCTTCGACATTTACCCGAATAGTGCCCGTGTTTACAGGACGGCCGGCGACCAAGCGCACGCTTGCACCTTTAGGCGAGAAGGAAACGGCATTGTCGAGCAGATTGCGGAACACCCGGGCAATGGCTTCTTCGCGGCCGCGTATCTTTAGGTCATCGTCGGGGCGGCCGAGCTCAAGCACTATCTGGATTGCCCCGTCGTCTATGAGCGGGTTTGAGCCAGATACGATGTCGGTCAACAATTGTCTGAGGCTGAGCGAGGAAGCTTGGACGCGCGCCATTTCGGCTTCCATGCGCGTGGCGTTGGATATGTCGGTAACTAGGCGGTCAAGCCGCTTCACATCGGCAGCAATGATGCCTTCCATACGTTGGCGGCTTTGATCGTCCTTTGCGCGAGGCAAAAGGTCAGCAGCGTTGCGTATTGAAGCCAGAGGGTTTTTGATTTCATGGGCGACGTCCGCCGCAAAACGAGCATTCGCCTCGATCCGCTGCGCGAGGGATTTGGTCATGGCATCTAAGGCAATCGCAAGCTCGCCAATTTCATCTTCCCGCCGACCAAGATCAGCGGCGGAAAGATCTTGCCGGGTTCCAGCCCGAACGGCGTCTGCTGCAGATGCCAATCGACGTAATGGGCGTGCAATAAATACCGTGAGCAATGTTGAGGAAGCCGCGGCCACCAACATGGCAACGACAATGAAGGGTACAAGGGCAATGCGCTCAGCCACAACGATGGCGTCGACATCGCCACTCTCGAGGGTCAGAACGCCAACAACGGCCTTCACGCGCGCAACGGGCAATGAAACCGAAACCACGCGCTCGCCAGCCTCGTCGAGGCGCTCCACGGATTGCGGCTCCCCCGCTGATGCACCGGCATATTCTTGGGCAAGTGTTGTGATGCCACGAAGGCCAAGGATCGCACCCCAGCCTAAACGGGCTTGAGTGAGCCAATCTGGCCGTTGGGTTCCCGGCTGTGGCGCATCTATTGGCGGCAAGGGCCGGACTTCAACTTCGTCAAAAAGCAAACGAGAATCTGCCAGCACGGTTCGATTTCGATCAAAAAGCCGAACGCGAACGCCTTCCGAAAGCGATAAACGCTTGAGCAACAACCGCGCACGCTCTGGCACAAGGGTGGGCTCAGGCTCGCCATCAGTAGCAGCCTCGGCGAGTAGGCTTGCAATTGTTTGCCCTTGGGCCGTGAGACTGTCGACCTTGGCCGCGATAAGGCCAGTTCTCAATTCGTTGAGGACCAACGCGCCGCCAATCAAAACCAACAAACCAGCAAGGTTCGCCGCAAAAATTAGCCCCGCAATACCACTCCGTCGTGTCTCACGGGCCGGTCGGCGAGCACGCGGGAGCGTTGTCGCTTTCACCGAGGATTCACGGCTCGCGGTATCGATAGCCGACGCCGTAGAGGGTTTCGATACCATCAAACTCTTGATCGACTTCACGGAACTTACGTCTCATTCTTTTGACGTGGCTGTCGATTGTTCGATCATCGACATAGACCTGATCGTCATAGGCGGCATCCATTAGCGCGTCGCGGCTCTTCACATATCCCGGACGATGGGCGAGGCTTTCTAAGATCAAGAACTCAGTCACCGTTAGGCGCACGTCCTTGCCTTTCCACATCGTAACATGACGATTGGGGTCAAGGGTCAAATCACCGCGAACCATCGATTTCTTATCGCCAACATCACCAACTTCCGGAGGCGCACCAATTGGTCGGGCTCGCCGTAAAACTGCCTTAACTCGTTCCCCCAACAAGCGCGTTGAACAGGGTTTTCGTACGAAGTCATCCGCGCCGATGGTAAAGCCGACAACTTCATCAATCTCTTCATCTTTTGACGTTAGAAAGATCACCGGCAAGGCAGAGGATTGGCGTAGGCGGCGCAGCAGTTCGAGCCCATCGAGACGGGGCAATTTCATATCGAGGATCGCGATATCTGGCGGTGATTCGATGAGAGATTGCAGAGCAGCAACGGGATCGCTCCACGCTCGAACCTCATAGCCTTCGCTATCGAAGAAGAATCGCAGGGATTCCAAGATGTTTTCGTCGTCGTCAACTAGGCCAATGGTGCTCATGAAGAAATCCTATGCCCCCGCAAGAGAGTCTGAAAGCTTTAAGTTTTGGTGTGCCACACCGATTTACAGCCTTGTTGGCAGATGATTTGAGGCAAATGGATGGCAGAGGGCCTAATTTTTCGGATAAAGCGGCGCACGCGCGAAGTCGCTGCAAGGTTTGAGCGCAGTTTTGTACGGCCACTTCACTTTGAAAGCGGTGTACTGAGCCTCACTTTTGACGATGCGCCGCGCAGCGCTGTGACAACTGGAGCCGCGATCTTAGAGGCAGAAGGGGTTTGCGGCACGTATTACCTCGCAGGATGTTTCGCGGACGGCATCGTTGATGGCGGGCCAAGCTATGCCTCCGCCGACATCCGGGCGCTGCAAGAACGTGGACATGAGATTGGCTGCCACTCCTATGCGCATGTCCGAACACCTGATTTTGGGTCAGGTGTGATCGCGCGCGATCTCGATAAGAATCAGGAAGCCCTCGGCCTCAAGCCAACAAGCCATGCGTTTCCCTATGGGGAGGTTTCACCGCGCACGAAGGCGCTGTTGGGGAAGCGCTTTTCCACTGTTCGCGGGATTGTCCCTGGTTTGAATGTTGGCGCCGTCGATGTGGCCCAATTGAAAGCGGTTCCGCTGGAGGCGCGATCCAGAAACCATGAAGGGCTTGCACAGCGAATTGCCGACGCTGCGCAACAAAAAGGCTGGCTGATTTTATTTAGTCACGATGTGGCCGATGATCCCAGCCCTTATGGTTGTACGCCGGGTGACCTAATTTTTGCAATACAAACAGCGAAGAAGGCGGGCTTGAAGGTGTTGCCGGTAAGCGAAGCAGCACGATTGGCAGGCGCTTAAGGCCCACTTGCTTCGTGGCGAACCTGACCGCATGGTTGGTTTCCTTGGGAAAACTCGAGCAGAGACATGCTGATTTGCGTTGATGGAACAGGGCCGTGGTCTGACGCAGAATACGCTATCGAGTTTCGCTATAGCTTTGTGCGCGAATTGTATAGGACATCAATTCTCTCAGGCCGCCATTATTGGCGTGGCCCTTCTATGTTGGGGCTTGAGGTTACCCGTATCGTCAATGGTGTGATGGATGTGGTTAGATCCGGCGTTACCGCTGGCGACCTGGAAGTACATCTGACTGGGTATAGCCGTGGCGGCCACACCGTGATCGAAATCGCGCAGGAGATCGCAGAAGCCAGTTGGGCGCGATCCGTTACAGTGCCGACGATGACTTTGTTTGATGCGGTAGACCGCGACATTCTCAACGAGACTGACGAAATTCCCGGGAATGTTGGCTATGTTTTTCACGCCTTGCGCAGCCCCGAGATTGGGTCCCGTTCGTCATTTGGAAACACGGGCCGAACCTATGCGCGCGGCGTAAACTATAGTGAACGTGTGTTTCGCGGCACCCATGCTGCGTTGGGAGGAACGCCATGGACTGGCGACCATCCCACTGAAACCGTTATTTTGCCCGTAGGTACCCGACCAAGAAGGCCCTTCATCAGCCAACGTGCGGTGTCGCGTAGTGGTATGCGCGGGGAATTCGAAGACCCGATGATCGCCTATGAAGTGCCTACGATTGATGAAGCGACGGACCGGCAGGCCTCAAGCGAGGTCCACGATTGGATATGGGGCCATTTGCGCACCCATAATGTCGTAAGCTGATAGATCCCTGCGTTTCTGATGGGAATGAGGTGACTTCGCAGGCCGAGGCTGGCAATAGAGTGGTTTGCAAACTCAAGCAGTAACCATGAGCACACCAAAAGTCTTTCCGGGCCCAGCAACAGAAGCGCTTGGCCGTGTTGAGGGCGATCTGAGCATCTGGCGGGATCGCGTTTCAAAGTGGTGTGCGATCAATACAGGCAGCCGAAATCTTGCGGGTTTGGCGGCGTTCCTGCCCGAGCTTCAAGCCGCCTTCAGTGTGCTTCCCGGAACAATGACGTGCATTCAGTTGGAGCCCGAAGCGGGCATCGATAATGAGGGGCGCGCCTTTGATCGCGCCGCCGGGCAGTGTATGCTTCTGACAGTTCGACCAGACGCGAATATACGCCTTGTGCTGACGGGCCATTACGACACTGTGTTTCCGGCCGATACGGCTTTTCGAGAGGTGCGCGAGGCTTCGGACGGTGTCCTGAATGGGCCCGGTGTTGCCGACATGAAGGGCGGTATCTTGGTTATGCTGGAAGCGCTTCAGGCCCTTGAATCGAGCCCCTACGCTTCTGCACTTGGCTATGATGTGTTGCTTAGCCCTGATGAAGAAATAGGATCGCCGGGGTCTGCGCCCTACCTCGCGGAATTGGGTCGTAGAGCGGCGCTGGGCCTGACCTTTGAGCCTGCCATGCCCGACGGCTATTTCGCCAGCGCGCGAAAGGGCTCTGGCAACTTCAGCTTGGTTGTGCACGGGCGGAGCGCGCATGTTGGCAGGGCCCATGCTGACGGTCGCTCAGCCATTCTTGCCGCAGCCGAGTTCACCATGGCCCTTGAAGCCCTGAATGGCTGCGTTGACGGGGTTACATTCAACGTTGGCCGGATCGATGGTGGCGGGCCGAACAATGCGGTGCCCGAAGGCGCTGTTGTTCGATTTAACGCGCGCGCGCCCGACCATGAGGGTCAAAATTGGGCGGCGGAACAGATTGACGCACTCGTTGCCAATGCAAACAGGCGCGACGGTATCCACTGTCATTTGCATGGTGGTTTTACCCGACCGCCCAAACCAATAACGCCAAGCCAAAAACGTATTTTTGACGATCTGAGCGCGATTGGCACAATGCTTGGCATTCCGATTGGCTTTCGCGCAACCGGTGGCGTTTGTGAGGGTAATAACCTTGCGGCTTCGGGGTGTCCAAACATTGACACGTTAGGCCCAGTGGGTGGTGCCCTTCATTCAAGCGATGAATTTGCCGTACTGGCAAGCTTCCCAGAACGCGCGCGCCTTGTCGCCGGACTTCTGCTTGCCTATGCCTCTGGTGAATTAGACCCAATGGCGGCACGCCGTGCGGGGATGAGCGCTGCATGAGTTTGGTTGTGCGCCCGGCCCGATTGACTGATCTGCCGACAATGCTGGAATTCGCGCGGCTTTCAGGGGCAGGCTTTACGAGCTTGCCAGAAGATGAGCCACTATTGGCCTCAAAGCTGGCGAAAAGTGAGGCCGCCTTCGCCGCAAGCGCTACAGACGAAGAAAGGCGCGCAGGCTATCTTTTAATGCTGGAGAAAGCGGGGCTGACATCACCGGTTGGCTGCGCCGCCGTGAAGCCCGGCGTTGGCTTGGAAGAGCCGTTTTTCAATTTCCGCATCATGAAAATCGCACAAGCATCGTTTGCTGCGCAACGTCGGTTCGATCTCGATGTTTTGATGCTCGTGAATGACTATGCAGGCTGCACGGAGGTTGGAACGCTTTTCTTACATCCCGACCATCGCGGCGGTGGTGCGGGTAGCCTTTTGTCGCTGTCGCGGTTTTTGCTGATCGCTTCTGACCCTGAACGGTTTGACGAGCGTATTCTTGCCGAGCTTCGCGGTTATTGTGACGATGATGGTCGGTCTCCTTTTTGGGAGAGGCTCGGGCGCACATTTTTCAAGATGGACTTCGCTGACGCCGATCATTTTTGCGCGACGAGCGACAAGCAGTTCATCATCGATTTGATGCCGAAATATCCGATTTATGCGGAGCTTTTGCCAGAGGATGCACGCGCGGTGATCGGGAAATGCCATCCAGATGGCCTCCCTGCCATGGCGATGCTCGAACGCGAAGGGTTTCGTTTTGAGGGCGTGGTGGACATCTTTGACGCGGGGCCATTGGTGTCGGTTCCACGAAAAGATTTGGCAACCTTGCAAAACTCCGTTCAACTGCCGATCGCGGTTTATGACATTGGCGACGCGCAGCGCTTGTTAATCTCGAACGATAAAATCAACGGGTTCAGGGCTACTTTGGCGCCGGTTCGGATTACGCGGGATGCCATGCTGGTTTCCCAAGCGACCCTAGATTCGTTGAATATGAAGGCCGGCGATGTCGGCCGGGTGAGGCTGAAATGAACAATGGTGTTTACGTCAATGGTGACTGGCGTCCGGGACATGGGCCGGCTTTTCAAAGCTATGACCCCGCCACCGGCGCGATCATTTTTGAAGCAACAAGCGCTGACAATGCCGATGTGATCCGGACGGTTATTGCTGCGCGCAAGGCGTTTCCAAAGTGGGCCGCGAAAACGAGAGCCGAGCGGATCGCGCTGATAAAGCGCTATGCTGAAGCGTTGAAGGCGCGGGAGGCCGAAATAGCTGAAGCGATCTGTCGCGACACCGGCAAACCACTTTGGGAGGGCAAAGCGGAGGCTGCAACCATGATTGGCAAAGCCGCTTTATCAATCCGCGCTTACAATGAGCGCACCGGGGAGCGGAGTGAAGATGCCGTTTTTGGGCGCCTATCCCTCGCGCATAAGCCCTGGGGCGTTATGGCCGTTCTCGGACCCTTCAACTTTCCGGGTCACTTGCCAAATGGCCATATCGTGCCGGCATTGCTGGCGGGAAATACGGTGGTGTTTAAGCCAAGCGAGCTAGCACCACTCGTTTCAACGCTGATGATAAAGGCATTTGAGGAGGCCGAGTTACCCGAAGGCGTTGTGAACATCGTTATGGGTGCACGGGAGACAGGGGCGTATCTGTTGGCCGCAACCGGCATTGACGGCGTTCTGTTTACAGGGTCTGCGACGACCGGCATTGCTATCCATCGCCAGTTTGGCGGGCGGCCCGAGGTGATCCTTGCACTGGAGATGGGCGGCAATAACGCGCTGATCGTTTGGCATCCTTGTGGCGTGGAAGAAGCCGCGGATCAGATCGTCCACTCAGCCTTCATCACGGCAGGACAACGTTGCTCCTGCGCGCGACGGCTAATTTTGCCGAAGGGTGATTGGGGCGATGCTGTTCTGGCGAGCGTGGTCGCGCGCATAAAGACGATGGTCGTTGGGCCATGGAATGGGCCGAAAGAGCCTTTCATCGGGCCTCTCATTTCACCAACCCAAGCCGCTCGGGTGCGATCAACCATGGTAGAATTGTTGGCGCGCGGCGCTGTTTCAATCATTGATCCTGTGATTGGCAGCCCCGGCCCAGCTTTTGTTCGCCCTGGCATGATGGATGTGACTAACGCAACCGATATTCCTGACGAGGAATTGTTTGCTCCGTTCTTACAAGTCACGCGCGTTGCAACTTTTGAGAAAGCACTTCAAGTGGCCAACGATACACGCTTTGGTCTTTCGGGTGGCCTGGTGTGTGATGATCCCGCCCGTTGGGACGAAGCGCAGAATACGTTACGCGCCGGCGTGTTGAACTGGAACCGACCAACGACAGGCGCGTCGGGGGCTATGCCCTTTGGTGGACCGGGCCTATCGGGCGATGGCAGACCTTCAGCCTATTATGCGGCGGATTATTGTGCGTGGCCCGTCGCGCGACAAGAAGCCGACAAAGCCACACGACTGCCAGCACCCGGATTGAATTGAGACGGGTATGCCAAGTGTTGAAGCCAATTTCGATGGCCTGATCGGGCCTAGCCATCATTACGCCGGCCAGTCGCATGGCAACATCGCATCGTCGTCCAATGCCTTGCAAATTGCGCGCCCACGTGCGGCCGCATTGGAAGGCATCGGTAAAATGCGCGCGATGGTTCAACGCGGGTTGGTTCAAGGCGTTTTACCGCCGCAAGAGCGACCCTTTGTTCCAGCCCTGAGAGCGTTGGGATTTTCGGGCTCGGATGCTGACGTGATGGCAGCCGCGAACAAGGCTGACCCTCGGCTGGTGAGGATTGTTTCGTCGGCATCTTCAATGTGGGCAGCAAATGCGGCGACGGTTTCGCCGTCACCAGATTCCGGCGATGGGCGTTTGCATTTCTCGACGGCCAATCTGCTGACTATGCCCCACAGGGTATTGGAAGCGGATGGCACTTTCCGAGCGCTGGGCAGGATTTTTGGAAGCACGGACCATTTTGCTGTCCACGCGGCCTTGCCCGCTCATCCGCTTTTCGCCGATGAGGGGGCAGCCAACCACATGCGCATGTGCCGACAACATGGCGAGGCTGGCGTTGAGATTTTTGTTACAGGTCGGTCTGGCTTCTCCGCCGCCAGCACCAGTTTTCCTGCGCGACAAACCCGCGAAGCGTCTGATGCTGTCGTTCGCCGGCACGGCTTGAAAGCTGAGAACACGGTTTTCATTGCGCAGTCGACCGAGGCGATTGATGCCGGTGCGTTCCACAATGATGTTGTGGCTGTGTCTCACGAGCATGTTCTGTTTTACCATGAACAGGCTTTCGAGGATGCAGAGGAAGCGCGTGCGGCAATACGCATTGCGGCAAAAGGCTTATTTGATCCTGCCTTTGTTGAGGTTCCCGCCAACAGGGTGAGCCTAGAGGACGCCGTAAGCTCGTATCTGTTTAATGCGATGCTTGTACGGTTTCCGGGCCACGATCGTGCAACGCTGATTGCGCCAGCGGAATCCCGCGAACATCCGCGTGTGGGGCGGTATCTGGCTGAGCTTATTGCTGGCAATGGGCCGATTGGGGATGTGCTCTATGTGGACGTTCGCCAGTCTATGCGGAATGGCGGCGGGCCAGCCTGTTTGCGTTTGCGGGTAGTGTTGTCGGAGGCCGAGCTTCTGGCCGTTCGTCCGGCGGCAGTGATGAATGAGGAAAGGCTGGCGGCACTCGAAGCGTGGGCAAATAAGCACTATCGGGATGAGCTGAGCACACCGGATTTGATCGATCCCGCCCTTATTGAGGAAGTGCGGAGCGGTTTAGACAACTTAACGCAAATTCTTGATCTTGGCAGCGACTTTTACGACTTCCAGCGTTTGTGAATGGGCATTGGCGGGCCTCCGAATGCTGGGGGTGCAAACCGTGTTATCAAATATCCCGCTGCGCTCTAAAACGGCGTGAGAAGGAATCGGCATGACAGACTTACCCAAAACCGCTGCCGATATTGAGGCCGAAGCCGAGGAAAATCTGGCATTACTTGGCAACGTAAAGGCGGCCATCGGCGAAACGGTTTTCGGGCAAGAAAGGGTTATCGAGGAAACGCTGTGTGTTCTCCTTGCAGGGGGGCACGGGCTTTTGGTCGGCGCACCGGGCCTTGCGAAAACAACGCTTGTTGATGCCGTCGCGACGGCTTTCGGTTTGGATTGGCGTCGGATTCAATTCACCCCGGATTTGATGCCCGCCGACATTATCGGCTCCGAAATCTTGGATGGCGGTGCTGATGGACAGCGCCGATTTCGGTTTGTACCCGGGCCAGTTTTTGCAACCTTGGTTATGGGTGATGAAGTCAACCGCGCGAGCCCGCGCACCCAATCAGCACTCTTGCAATCAATGCAGGAGCGGCATGTGACGGTGGCAGGGCAGCGCTATGATTTGCCTGAGCCTTTCCACGTTTTGGCAACGCAAAACCCTATTGAGCAAGAAGGCACCTACCCTTTACCGGAAGCGCAATTGGATCGTTTCCTGTTGCAGATAAATGTACCCTATCCTGATGCCGTCACGGAGCGATCGATCCTGTTGGCAACGACTGGTGGGACAATCCAAACCACGAAAACGGTAGCATCGACCGGCGAACTTCAACGGTTGCAAGCGTTTGTGCGCATGATGCCGGTGGGTGAAAAAGTCCTGGAAACCATCATCTCGCTGGTTCGATCCGCACGACCCGATGAGAGCGCCGCTAAGGCTGTGCGCGAAAGCGTTTCATGGGGGCCGGGCCCGCGCGCTGGGCAAGCTCTGATTTTGGCCTGCAAAGCAAGGGCGCTGCTGCGCGGGCGCCTAGCACCTTCGCTTGATGATGTATTGGCTTTGGCGCGCCCAGCCTTGGCACATCGGATGGCGCTTAACTGGTCAGCGCGGGCTGACGGGCTTGAGGCTGGGACGTTAATCGAAACGCTTTCCCAAAAAGCGATAGCGCCCTAATGGCAAAATTAGGCACGCTCCTAAGGGATGCGGGTCAGCAATCCGCAAAGCTTCCAGCTTTGGTGGCTTCGGCGCGAAAGGCTGCTGCGAGCCTTCATTTTGGCGCGCATGGGCTACGCCGACCGGGACCCGGCGAAACATTTTGGCAGCATCGAGAGCATCAAAGCGATGAAGGCTTGAGCCAAGTGGATTGGCGGCGATCGGCACGCGCAGAGCGGCTTTTTGTTCGCGACCGTGAACGCGAGACGCCGACGCAAATAGTTTTGTGGAGTGATGGGCGCGCTGGAATGGAGTGGCGCTCGCACCACAGTTTGCCAACCAAAGCCGACGTTGCGCTGATTGGCACTTTGGCGCTTGGCTTGGCGCTTCGTTCAAGTGGCGAACAAATTTCGGTGCTGGACAGCGTGGTAAGTGATCGCGACGATCGCGTTGCCGGTGCCTTGATTGCGCAAAGCAATTTCGACCCGCGCTTTGATACGGTTTGCGCCAATCACAGCCTTATCCTCGCAAGCGATTGCCTTGAGCCCATCGATATTTGGGAAAAACGGTTCAGAAGCTTACGAAATCACGAAATGCCGCGCGCTTTGCTTTTGGTTTGGGACCCTGCGGAGGAAGCGTTTCCGTTCCAAGGACGTACAGCGTTCCGAACGAAAACCAACCCAAACGACATTTTTGTGATTGGACGCGCTCAAGCCGTTCGAGAGGAATATCAGGCCCTTTGGCGTAACCACATTGGCGCAATTTCAGCACTAGCACGCGCGCACCGATTTGCAGTTGCGCAGGCGTGCACAGCGGCACCATTGGACGGCGCACTTTTGACATTAGCGCGCGCGATCTCGGAAGGCCCTGTCTGATGGTAGGCTTCGCGGGATTCGCCTTTGCAGCACCGTGGGCCCTACTTGGCTTGCTCGCCTTGCCGTTGATATTTTGGCTAGCCCGAGCCATTCCGCCGCCACCAAAAGAGGCGATTTTCCCACCTGCTGCGCTTTTGGGAGCGGTCAAGATCGATGAGGAGACCCCGCAGCGCTCCCCTGTATGGTTGTTGATTTTACGGGCTATTGCGGTGGCAACTTTAGTTCTTGGGTTCGCCAGCCCTGTTATCAACCCATCGACTGCTGAGCCGGATGGGCGAAACTTGGTTATCGTGATCGATGATGGATGGTCGTCAGCACCGGAATGGCCGGCAATCATCGGCGAAGCCAAAACTGTGGTGGAGACAGAGCTCTTGGGGTCCGCCACCGTTCGGCTGATCTTTACAGCCCCCGACAAGCCGCGCGCCAATGCGGAGGATGCTTTATCGCCGCGGCAGGCGGTTGAACGCTTGGATGCAGCGGAACCAAAACCGTGGGGGACCGACCGACAGAAAGCAACAGCCTTGCTCGCCGCAATACCGACCAATAGTCGGGTTGTTTGGTTCTCCAATGGTTTGGCTGAGCCCGGTGATTCCGTTTGGCTTGACGCGGTGTCGCGGCTTGGCACGGTCGAAGTGCGTCGTCCAGACGGTTTTGCCGTGGCCCTAACCAAGGCGGAGCCGACAGCGGCGGGCTACCGCGCTTTCATCCAAAAGGCTGTAAGTGAGCCGTTTTCTTTGCCACTTCAGGTTCGCGATGAGCGCGGGCGGGTTTTGGGCACGGCCTCAATTGCATTGCCGCCAAAAGCTGGGGCGTATTCGGCTGAAATTGCGGTGCCGCCCGCATTAACCAAACGGGCCACCTCAGTTGTTCTTGGGAGGAGCGATCATGCGGGTGCCATTCGGTTGCTCGGCACAAGTGACCGTCGCGCTCGCATAGGGCTCGTGGCACCCCCGACCGATGCCCAGCCGCTGGTGTCAGACGCCTATTTCTTGCAGCGCGCGCTAGCAAGCCAAGCAGAAACCGTTCGGGGTGATATCGCGAGCCTGACTGCCTCCGATATGGATGTGATCATTTTGCCGGATGCGCGCCCACAGGGTGCCGAGGCCGACGCCCTACGAAAATGGGTTCGTGAGGGCGGGCTGCTAATCCGCTATGCGGGTCCACGCTTTGATAGTTCCGGAGGCAATCCTACCGAAAACCCAGAGGCGCTCATTGACGACTTGTTGCCCGCGCCGATTCTTCCGGGCGTTCGTCGTCTTGATGCCGGCGTTGCGTTTACGGGAGCGTTGGGGATTGCCGCTTTTCCGGCTGATGGACCATTTGCAGGCCTGACTGTGCCGAATGACATCACAGTCCGAGCGCAGGTTCTCATTGATCCGGCTGCGAACCCAGCGCCGTTGGTGTGGGCAAGTTTATCGGATGGAACCCCCTTGATCGCTGCTCGGGGCCTTGGAGAAGGATCCATAGTGCTCATCGCCACGACGGCAGGCCCGGCCTGGGGCGACCTTGCGCTTTCGGGGCTCCAACCGGCGCTTTTGGGGCGCTTAGCTCGTTTACCAGCCGCACGCAGCAACTCAATCGGCCCTCTCGAAGGCGCGCCTACTACGGCCTTGGCGCCCAAATTACTTATTGACGGCTTTGGCAGTGTGCGCCCCGCCGGTTCGGATGATCCTGCGTTGACACCTGAGCGCGCACGAAAAATCGGGCGGGAGGCTATAGCGTTAGCCCCGGGCATTTATTCGACCGGGCAGGAGGCCCGACAATTAGCGATTATTCAGCCAAACCAGAAACTGACACGGATTGAAGCCTACCCTCAAAATTTCAAGATGGCTTCGCCCGGGGGTGCCTCACCTATTGAATTGGGTGGCGCGTTCATTGTGCTCGGGTTGGCCCTGTTGGCGATTGATATGCTGGTGGCGATATTTCTGTTGGGTGGACGGCGAACTCTTTCTTTTTTGCGCTTTGCAAAGGCTAGCGCGCCGACCGTATTTTTTGCGGCAATGGTTGGGGTTGGTCTTTTTGGGATGGCTACAAACGCCCGCGCCGAGGCCCCAATGCCGCTGGACCTGCGGCTCGCCTTTGTGGAGACGGGTGACCCAGCCACTGATAGTGTTGCGCTGAACGGGTTACGCGGGCTTTCGCGATTTGTGCGCGAGCGGACAGCTGCCGAACCGGGTGAGCCCATTGGTGTTGACCCATCGAACGATGACCTCGGTGCCTACCCAATCTTGTTCTGGGTTGTCCCGCCATCGCCGTCTCCGCCAAGTACTGAAACGATCGCGCGGCTTCGACGCTTCCTGGCCAGTGGCGGCATGTTGTTTGTGGACACACGCGGGAACGCGGCTGCCGGGAGACTAGCAGTGCAGGGATTGGCCTTGCCGCCCCTGGTTGCTGTGCCTGAGGGCCACACCCTCACTAAAACGTTCTATCTGCTAAAGACGATGCCGGGCCGACGAACAGATAGTCGGCTATTCGTCGAGACAGACGCTTCAGCCGCCGATGGTGACGGGGATGGGGCTTCGAGCATTCTGTTGGGTGATGGAGACTGGGTATCGGCTTGGGCCATTGATGGGCAGGGGCGCCCTTTGTTTAGCGTGGAAGGTGGCGAGCGGGGGCGTGAACTTGCGTATCGCGTCGGCACCAATGTGGTGATTTACGCGCTGACCGGAACCTATAAGAGCGATCAAGTTCATGTTCCTGCATTGCTGGATCGGCTGCGCCGATGATCGCATGGCCAAGCTTTGCGCCGCTCGTTCCTTGGCCCTTGTTCTGGCTGGTGTGCGCGGGAATTAGCGTTGTTTTGGTGCTCTATGGAGTCGGCAGAGGGCGCGCCATCTTCCTGCGAACAGGGGCTGCGCTCGCTGTGATTTTGGCGCTCAGCGGGCCGATGCGACGCGAAGATGATCGTCAAAGCTTGCCGGACATCGTAGTCATCGTGGCCGATACCTCTGAAAGTGTGACGGTTGCCAAACGATCCGGCGAAGTATCTCGGATTACCAAGACCCTTTCCGAAAAATTAGCGGTCGACAAAAGCCTTGAGGTTCGCACGATTGAGGCGGGCGCGGGAGCCGACGAGACAAGGCTTTTTGAGGCTTTGGATCGGGGTTTAGCGGGTATGCCACCCGAGCGCGTGGGCGCGGTTTTCCTCGTGACCGATGGGCGCCTGAGCGATGCCCTCCTCGCCCAAAATCGGCCCTTTCCCATTTATGGTTTGATCAGCGGTGTCAGGAATGAGATTGACCGGCGACTGACGATTCTGTCAGCACCGCGCGAGGGTTTGGTGGGCGTCCAAACCAATCTGCAAGTCCGCATTGAGGACGAGTCGTCCACTGGCGCGACCGTGGCGCTTAGGGTTTCGGTCGATGGCGCGCCGCCCGCACTTCAAGAGGTCACCGTTGGGGATATTGTTCGGGTTCCAGTAACGCCGCGACGGCGCGGGCCGGTCCCTATTGCGCTTTCAGTTGAGAGCAAAGCGGGCGAGTTAACGACGCTGAACAATGTTGCGGCTGCGACCATTACGGGCGTTCGTGATCGGCTGCGGGTTTTGCTGGTTACGGGCGAGCCTCACGCCGGAGAAAGGGCGTGGCGAAACCTTTTGCGCGCCGATCCCGGCGTTGATCTCGTGCATTTCACTATCTTGCGGCCGCCCGAAAAACAGGATTCGACTCCCGTGGAGGAGTTGGCGCTGATCGCCTTCCCCGTTCGGGAATTGTTTGAGGAGAAACTGGATAGCTTCGATCTTATTGTGTTTGACCGGTTTCGTCGGCTCGAAGTGTTGCCCGACGCCTATCTGGAAAACGTCGCCAATTGGGTGCGCAAAGGCGGCGCTTTATTGGTCGCGATGGGACCCCGGGATGCCGAGAAGATTGGCCAAAGTTCAGCGCCTAGTCGAGGAGGGCCTGTTGATTTGAGCAACCCTTTTGGTGGTTTCTTTGACCCCTTTAGCCCACGCGCAGAAGGCCAAGGGCTTTGGGCAACGCCGTTGGCGGATATTTTACCAGCGCGCCCAACAGGCAGGATTATTGAGGAGCCCTTTCAGCCAAGCCTGACAGCGACCGGCCGGCTGCATCCGGCGTCAGCGAGTTTAGTCTCGGGGGCTAACAAATGGGGGCGCTGGTATCGCTTGATCGAGGCCAAGCCTGTTGGAGAAGCTGGCGAGAACCCGGTTCTTTTGGAGGCAAATGGTCGCCCTCTTTTGGTGATCGGACGAAAAGAGCTCGGCCGCGTAGCGCTGATTGCTTCAGATCAGGTTTGGCTGTGGGCGCGCGGCTATGATGGTGGTGGGCCGTTTGCCGACCTTTTTAACCGGGTTTCGCATTGGCTTATGGCTGAACCCGATCTGGAAGATGAGCAGCTACGGCTTACAGCCCAAGACGGCTTAACGATCGACCGACGCAGCGCGCGATTTGGCAGCGGTGCAGACATGCCGAGCCTTGTTGCGCTTACAGGGCCTGATGGGGCGGAACGAACTGTTGCACTGGAACGCGCAGAGAATGGTCGTTTTAAGGCCGTGATTGCCAATCCGGAGCCGGGCCTGTGGCGGGCAACTGGCGATGGGCTGCAGGCATCGATTGCGCTCGGACCGCGTTTCCCCGCCGAAACCCAAGACGTTCGGGCTGATGCGGGCACTTTGGAAAGCCAAGGCGTTCCCGTTCGTTGGGTTTCGTCAGGCGACAGCCCACCAAATACGCGCCGCGTCGGTCAATTCGAACTACAAAGCGGCAGCGATTGGCTTGGTGTCCGCCGAACCAACACTGCTACCATCACCTCAACTCGCGAAACACCAGTTTTGCCGACAGTTGTTTGGCTAGTTTTGGCGATTTTGTTCGGCTTTCTGGCGTGGTGGCGCGAAGGTCGCGCTTAGGCCGCACGACTAGACTGGCTGCGGAACGCGCAGCGCGCCGCTTAATCCCTCGAGCCCGCCCGGTTTGAGCGGTTTCCACAATACGCGCTCGGGGTCCACGGGGCCGGGTAGCGTTACGAGACCTTGAGGCACTTTAGTGAAGCCCAACGGCCCGAAATAGGGATAGTCACCGATGAGTAGGATGGCGCGCTCGTTTGCTTGGGTCGCAAGACGGCTGGCTTCATTGATCAGTTGCGCGCCCAAACCAACAGAACGGCGCGTATTTTCAACAGCAAACGGCCCGAGATAGATGATTTGAGTTGACCCAATTAGCAGTGGCCATTGACGGCAGACGCCGACGATCTCTCCACCTTCAATGGCAACAGGGGACAACGCTAAATGTGGCCGATTGCCCTCACGCAGGCGTTCGGCAGTTTTTGCAAAGCGACCGGGACCAAAGGCGCGGTCTATCAGGGCATTGATAGCGGGGAAGTCGGGGGGGTTCTCGGTCCGCAAAGAAATACCTTGCGAGCCTGCCGGGTGAGGCAGATTTGAAATGACGGACATAGGGAGCGTGTAACCAAACTAGATGACAAAGCGATGCGCCCGACGATACCCATCAGGCCGTGAAGGACGTTTCACATCGTTCGTCGTCGTAGGATCACTTTAGCTCAGCCCTGTATTTGATCGCCGCGCCTATGAGGCTGAAGCGCCGCATTGTCAATTGCTATTCGGAGGCAGCGGCGACGATGGTGACACTTTCGCCGCAACCGCAGGCGTCGGTTTGATTTGGGTTTTTGAAGGTGAAACGCGATGCTAACTTAGTGGTCTCGACGTCAATTTCCGAGCCGATCAGAAACAACACCGCTTTGCTTTCGATTAGAATTTTTACGCCTTGGTCTTCCACCACTTCATCGAGGGGGGCCGGCGCGTCGGCATAGTCCATCACATATTCCATACCGGCACAGCCACCGTTTTTAACACCGACCCGAAGGTAGGGCTTATCTGTGCGGGCCATGACGTCGCTGACGCGCGCGGCTGCGGCGGGCGTAAGACGGACGACTTTGGGGCGTTCGCGGCGGGCACGGGGTGTGCTGAGGGCGGCTTCCATGATTTTGGCGTCCTACAACATATTCAGGGCTAGGCGGGCTTCGTCCGACATGCGGGCTTGGCTCCATGGTGGATCGAACGTAACCATGGCTTTGGCGGACTTGATGCCTTTCACCGAGGCGGCGGCTTCTTCGATTTGGCGCGGCAATTCTTCAGCGGCCGGGCATGCCGGTGCGGTCAACGTCATATCGATCGTGACATGGCGATCATCATCAATATCGACCTTATAGATTAGGCCCAACTCGTAGATATCAACCGGGATCTCTGGGTCGTAAACGGTCTTCATCGCGTCGATTAGATCGTCGGTCAGCCGGTCGGTTTCCTCCGGGGTTAGCGGTGGATACTTGCCGTCTGGAAGAGCGTCAGGGGCAATGGTCTCACTCACAGTAAGAAACTCCGGGCTTTGTCGAGCGCCTCGATGAAAGCGTCGACCTCGTCGTCAGTATTGTAAAGCGCAAAACTCGCACGCGCTGTGGCCGTGACCCCCAGCCGCTTCATCAATGGCTGGGCGCAATGATGACCGGCGCGCACGGCAACGCCCGAGCGATCCAGCACTTGGGCCACATCATGTGGGTGTGCGCCCTCGATTGCGAAAGACAGGATCGCACCCTTATCGACGGCTTCACCGAAAACGCGCACGCCATTGATACTGCGGAGATGGGCCATGGCGCGGTCGTGCAAAGCCATTTCGTGATTGTGCGCGGCGACGCGGTCAATCTTACCGAGCCAACGGATCGCCGCCGCAAGGCCCACCGCTTCAGCGATGGGGGGAGTTCCGGCTTCAAAGCGGAACGGTGGCACATTGTAGGTCACCATCTCTGTGGTGACGATCTCGATCATCTCACCGCCACCTTGATAGGGCGGGAGCGCGGCCAGTGCCTCCTCGCGCCCATACAAAACGCCGATGCCAGTGGGGCCGTACAGCTTGTGGCCACCAAAGCAAAAGAAATCTACGCCGAGATTGGCGACATCAACAGGGCCGTGGACAACGGCTTGGCAGCCATCGAGCAGTACCTTTGCGCCAAACGTGTGCGCCATACGAACGATGGCTTGCCAATCGGTCTTGGTGCCGAGCACATTCGACATGGCCGTCAGCGCGACCATTCTTGTACGCGGGCCCAGCATGGCTGCGTATGCGGCCATATCCAGAGAGCCGTCATCCAGCACCGGCACCCAGCGAAGCACAGCACCGCGCGCGCGCAGAAAGTGCCAAGGCACGATGTTGGCGTGATGCTCCATCTCCGACAGGATGATTTCATCGCCCGGATTGATCGAAGCCCCGAAGCTGGAGGCAACTAAATTGATCGCATCCGTCGCCCCCTTAGTGAAGACGATCTCGTTGGGAGACGCAGCATTTAGGAAGCTAGCAACGGTGGCGCGGGCGTCCTCGTAGGCGGTAGTGGCTTCATTAGCGAGCGTATGGAGACCGCGATGCACATTGGCGTGGGAGTGGCGATAATAGTCCGCCATGGCATCAATCACAGCGTTTGGTTTTTGGGCTGAGGCAGCGTTGTCGAGGTAGACCAGCGGGCGCGAATGGACCGAGCGCGTGAGCACGGGGAAAGCCGAGCGGATCGCTGCCAGATCAAATGTTTTCTCATGAATGAAGGGCGCGTTCATGGCGTTTCCCCGCTTGCGACCGCGGTAGCAAGCCAGCCCTGCGCCTGCGCGTTGAGCCATTCTCTGATCGAGTCGTCTGTCACATTGTCGAAAGCCTCGCCAATGAAGGCTTCAACCAGCATTGCCTTGGCCGCAGGTTCGGGGATGCCACGCTGGCGCATATAAAAGAGCGCGTTGTCGTCTATTGCGCCAATGGTATTGCCATGCGCGCAGGCCACATCATCAGCCCAGATTTCAAGCTCAGGCTTGGCATCGATGCTGGCCCCTTCGGTAAGCATGAGGGCGTCATGACGCAGACGGGCATCCGTCTTTTGCGCGGCCTGTTCAACTTTGATTTTGCCTTGAAATACGCCGTGGGCTTTGTCCTTTACCGCGCCCTTGAACACCTCAGTTGTGGTTCCGTTGAGCCACGTATGTTCGACGAGGACGGTGGAATCCGCGTGCGCGGTTCCATCGAGTAGGTAGGCGCCGTTAATCGAGACTTGGCCGCCCTCACCTTCGACGGTGACACGGGTTTCAGCACGGGCGAGCTTGCTGCCGAAGGCCAACGCCGTTTGGCTGTACTTGGCGTCTTGGTAGAGCTTCGTTGAGGCATAAGAAAGGTTGATCGCGTCCGCACTGCCCTTTTGCAGCATGATGCGCGTGAACGAGCCCCCTTCTTCCACTCTGACTTCCATATGCAGCGTAGAAAGACCGGCCGTGCCGTCGCTGATCTCGACTAATGTGGCCGCACAATGGGCCACGACATGGAAATTGATCCGGGAGGATGTCCCCGGCCCTCGTAACAACACAATGGGTTTGGCGAGAGGAGCTGTGACTTTAAGGCTCGCAGTGGCAGGGCTTAATCCTGCACAGAGCATCGACATTGGGTCTTCGTGATAAGGCGGCTGAGGCTCAGGCCACACTATTGCATGCAACCCTTCCTCCTCAGCAGGTTCCAAGGCGACCCATGTGTCTTGAGCACGAAGGACCGTGCAACCGATGAGAAAAGTTGGCAATTCCGGCATCTCGCCGGCACCCCACGGATACTCGTCTCGAAGCGCTAAGCGGATATCCGCGTATTTGAACGCTTCAACGCGGCGATTGGGAAGCCCTTCTGCGCGCAATTTCTGAGCCGAGGCGACTGAGGCCGGTGTATCCATATTTTCAAGCCACGAGATGATGGCTTGCTCGCCCAACGTATAGTCGATCGTTGGGGTCGGCTTGGTTTCTTCCGCAGTCTCGAGCACCTGTGTTTCCACCTTATGCGGCCTCGCGGTAGCGGTCATAGCCGGAACGCTCAAGCTCAAGGGCGAGTTCTGGCCCACCGGAATCAACGATTGCACCATTTGCAAGAACGTGGACGCGGTCTGGCTTCACATAGTCCAGCAGGCGTTGGTAATGGGTGATGACGAGCATGCCATGATCGGGCGCGCGGAGTGCATTTACCCCATCGGACACGACCTTTAGGGCATCAATGTCGAGGCCCGAGTCGGTTTCGTCGAGGATCAGAAAGCGCGGGGCGAGGATCAGCATTTGGAACACTTCAAGGCGCTTTTTTTCGCCACCGGAGAAACCAACATTGAGCGGTCGCTTCAGCATATCCATGTCCATCGACAACTGCTTTGCGGCAGCGCGGGCTACCTTAATGAACTCCGGAGCGCCCATTTCAGGCTCACCGCGCGCTTTGCGTTGCGCGTTTAGGGCCGTGCGGACGAAGGTTAGTGTGGGGACACCCGGGATTTCGAGCGGGTATTGGAACGAGAGAAACAGGCCTTTGGCGGCACGCTCCTCTGGGGTCAGGGTTAGCAGATCGTGACCGTCGAGCATAGCGGTGCCGTTCGTGACCTCATAGCCATTGCGGCCCGCTAACGCATAAGAAAGCGTGGATTTGCCCGCGCCGTTTGGCCCCATAATCGCGTGCACTTCGCCCGCTGGCACCGAAAGGCTCAAGCCGTCGAGGATGGCTTTGCCGTCAACAGAGACAGAAAGATTGGCGATATCAAGCATTAGAGGCTTCCAGAGTTTGGATTACGGGGCGATGGGAGCTTGGTGTTTGCAGCGCAGGTTTGGATCATTAGCTCACAGCCTGATCGCGTTTGGCCAACACTTCGATGCGGTTTCCGAAGGGGTCGTAGAGAAAGGCGCGGACGTGACCGGGTAGATCATTGTCGTCTTTGACCTTGAAGCCTGCCGCACGAGCCTGCTCGGCGAGGTCAAGCGGGTCAGTTACAAGGAAGGCCACATGGGCTTTGTCATTGGCTCGGAAATCCGCTTCAACACCCAAATGCACCTGGACGTTTCCAGCTTCAAACCATGCGCCGCCGCGACCTGCCATATCGGCAGGTTTTGGAACTTCAGTGAGACCAAGCAGATCGCGATAGAATGGGCGCGCGCGCTCCTCCCCGCCTACAGGGATGGCGATCTGGACGTGGTCGATGGCGTGGATGATCACCCAACACTCCCCTCTAGACTGATCGCCACGAGCTTTTGGGCCTCTACCGCAAACTCCATCGGAAGCTCTTGCAGCACCTCGCGCACGAAACCGTTGACGAGGAGGGCAACGGCATCTTCGGCGGGAAGGCCGCGCTGGCGGCAGTAAAATAGCTGGTCGTCTGAGAGGCGCGTGGTGGTGGCTTCGTGCTCAAACGTTGCGTACGGCGTTTTGGCCTCGACATAGGGGATGGTGTGGGCGCCGCACTGATCGCCGATGAGCAAGCTGTCGCATTGGGTAAAATTGCGGGCGCCCTTGGCCTTAGCGTGCGCCGAAACGAGGCCTCGATAGGTGTTGGACGAATGGCCCGCCGAGATGCCCTTTGAGATGATGCGTGAGCGGGTGTTGGCGCCGAGGTGGATCATCTTGGTGCCGGTATCGGCTTGTTGGCGGCCATTGGTGATGGCGATGGAGTAAAACTCACCCGATGAGCCTTCGCCGCGCAAAACGCACGAGGGGTATTTCCACGTAATCGCTGACCCGGTTTCGACCTGCGTCCAAGACACTTTGGAGCGTGCACCCCGGCAATCAGCACGCTTGGTTACGAAGTTGTAGATGCCGCCGACGCCGTTTTCGTCTCCGGGATACCAATTTTGAACGGTGGAATATTTGATCTCGGCGTCGTCGAGCACGATCAACTCAACGCAGGCGGCATGAAGCTGGTTTTCATCCCGCATCGGGGCCGTGCAGCCTTCCAGATACGAAACGTAAGCGCCCTTGTCAGCGATGATAAGGGTGCGCTCAAACTGGCCAGTGTTTTCAGCATTGATGCGGAAATAGGTGGAAAGTTCCATCGGGCAGCGCACGCCAGGCGGGATGTAAACGAAGGTGCCGTCGGAAAAGACCGCTGAGTTCAGCGTGGCGAAATAATTGTCTGATATCGGGATTACGGTGCCAAGGTATTGGCGCACCAGCTCTGGGTGGTCCTTCACGGCCTCTGAGAACGAGCAGAATATGACGCCGGATTTCGCCAGCTCCGCCCGGAACGTGGTCGCGACCGATACGCTGTCAAACACGGCATCGACGGCGACGCGCGGCGAGCCGATCACGCCTGCCAGAAACGCCTGCTCGCGCAGGGGGATGCCCAGCTTTTCGTAGGTGCGGAGCAACTCGGGATCAACTTCGTCGAGGCTTTTTGGGCCTTCCTTGGTTTTCGGGGCGGCGAAGTAATAGGCGGCTTGATAGTCAATCTTGGGGTAATTCACCATTGCCCAAGTCGGCTCTTCCAGCGTCAACCAGCGTTCGTAAGCTTTGAGACGCCAGTCAAGCAGCCATTCGGGCTCCCCCTTTTTGGCGGAAATGAACCGAACGGTATCTTCGCTTAGGCCCTTTGGCGCGTACTCAGTCTCAATGTTTGAGACAAAGCCAAACTCATACTTATCCCCGGAAAGTTCGGCGACTTTGTCGATGGTTTGTTGAACGGCAGGCATAGTCTTGATCGTCCTAAGCGGCGTTGAGTGCGCGGGGGCTGGCGCGAGTGGCAGCGTTTAGCCAAGCATTGGCGAGCGCATCGAAATCATCCTCGCTGCTTCCCCATCCAAAGCTGGCGCGAATGGCGCAGCCGACAAGGGCGGCATCTACGCCCATAGCGTTGAGAGTCTTGCTGGAGCGCACTTTGCCTGATGAGCACGCAGCGCCAGCCGAAACCATCACGCCGGCTAGATCAAGCGCCATGACTTGGGTGGCCGCCGCGAAGCCTTCGCGGCCAAAGCAGGTAATACCGGGCAAGCGCCGAGCGTCAGCCCCAAATACAACCACATCGCCGCGTTGACGGAGGTGATTTTCCAAGGCGTCTCGCTGAGCAGCGAGAGCGTCAAGGGCTGGAAGTTCCTTGATTGAAGCCTTCAGCGCGGCTGCAAAGCCTGCAATGCCAGCTACGTTTTCAGTGCCTGAGCGTGAGCCGCGCTCTTGCCCGCCGCCGAACTGGCGCGGCGCAAAGGGAGCGCCATCACGCACAATCAGTGCGCCGATACCCATCGGGCCACCGACCTTGTGACCTGAAACGGCGATATAATCTGCGCCCAATAGGCCCAAATGTACTTGGGTTTTGCCCAAGGCTTGCACCGCATCAACAGCGATCACACCGCCCACGGAATGGACCATATCGGCGGCTTCGCGGACGGGTTGGATTACGCCGGTTTCGTTGTTGGCCAGCATCAGGGCAACAATGGGCGTGCCGTACAGTGCTACATCCCAGCCCTCAAAGCGGGCTTGGAGCCAAGCAATATCTGTTGAGCCAGACGATAAGGTTGGGATGGTTTCAACCGTGATACCTGACATTTCGGCGGCAGCGGCCACGGCGTCATGCTCAATCCCAGAAACAAGCAGCACTGGCGGCTTGGCATCTTTTGCCGCGAGTGCACTCATCGCGCCGAGCACCATGAGATTGCAGGCCTCCGTGCCGCCCGACGTAAAAACCAACTCCCGCGACGACGCGCCCACAGTGGTTGTGATTATGTCTCGTGCGTCTTCCACCAGCGCCCGGGCCTTCCGACCGGCCCCATGAATGGAGGAAGGGTTGCCGCCCATTGCCAATGCCGCCAGCATAGCCTCGCGTGCTTCGGGCCGGATCGGCGCGGTCGCAGCGTAGTCGCAATAATGGGCTGGCCGTGTGTTCAAAATGCTATTCCGCCGCTGTGCTAAAGGCGTTGAGGGTTGGGTTTGCGCCCACTGAACGGCCAAGGACGCGGCGCTCCACAACGTCAGCGATTGAAACGCCCGCGAGAAACACATGGATTTGGCGTGAAAGCTCGTCCCATAAATCGTGGGTAAGGCAGCGGCCCGCTTGGCCTGTGCAGCCCTTGGGGCTTCCGGCTTTGCAGCGTGTAGCTTTCAGTGGCTCGTCGACCGCGATCATGACGTCCGCAACGCGGGTTTCCGAAGCCGCACGTGCGAGCCGGTATCCGCCGCCGGGACCACGCGCGGAGGCGACCAGCCCGCCGCGGCGCATTTTGGCAAAAAGTTGTTCCAAATAGGAAAGCGAGATGGATTGGCGCGAGGCAATATCGGCTAAGGCAACAGCGCGCTCTTGGCCACCGTTGGCGGCAAGATCAGCTAATGCCATCACCGCATATCGGCCTTTCGTAGATAGCTTCATGCTACTGCTCGCATTTCTCGCATTTTGCGGATCGCTTGTGCTAAAGCGCGCCACTTAAACCTTCGCCTTTAGTGTGGCGTAGCGTGGCATGGGACCTAGGATGTCCTACCTCCATGGTCAACCATTGGCGGCAGGAACTTCAGGAAAATGTGTTCGCAACGGCATTTCTGAAGTGTGAGTAACTGATCTTTTTGGTTGGGTATTTCACATGCCCAGCGATGAAGCCAACGCCACAGGAAACCTAGCGCCCCATGCCTGAAGTCATTTTTCCCGGCCCCGCCGGTCGCATTGAAGCCCGCTATACGCCCGGTCCTGAAGAAACATCGCCGATTGCTTTGATTTTGCACCCCCATCCAAAAGCGGGTGGCTCCATGCAAGATCGCCTTGCTGTGCGGATGTTCCAGCTTTTTGTGGCGCGCGGCTTTGCTGCCTTGCGGTTTAACTTCCGCGGCGTTGGGCGCAGCCAAGGCACGTTTGACAATGGTATGGGGGAATTGTCCGACGCGGCTTCGGCGCTTGATTGGGTACAAGGCATCAACCCAAATGCCAAGCAGACATGGGTTTGTGGCTACTCGTTCGGCGCTTGGATCGCCCTTCAATTGCTGATGCGGCGGCCCGAGATTGACGGTTTCATCGCGATCGCGCCGCCAGCGAACCATTATGACTTCACCTTCTTAGCCCCCTGCCCATCATCGGGCCTCATCCTTTACGGCTCGAACGATAGCGTTTCGCCGCCGGGCGATACTGAACGGATGGCCTCCAAAATCCGTGTTCAGAAGAACATCATCGTCGACTATAAGCAGATTGAAGGGGCAGACCACTTCTTCCGTACGCACCTCGAAGAGATTGCTACGCTGAGCGACGAGTATCTCGAGATGCGTAAGCATCTGGCCCCCATCCCAAAGATTACGTCGAGCCGCGGCCGGGCCTGAGGCGGCTTCGTGGCCATGTCGGCACCGATGCTGGAAACGGAACGTCTGGTCCTGTCGGGCCAGACCGTGGACGACTTCCACGAGAGCGTTCAGCTTTGGGCCGATCCCAACGTTACGCGCTTCATTGGCGGACGACCGTTTCGCGAGGATGAGAGCTGGATCCGCCTCATTCGCAATGCCGGACATTGGGCCATGCTTGGCTTTGGCATGTGGGTGATCCGCGAACGCGAAACAGGCACTTATGTGGGTGAAATCGGGTTTCACGATATGCACCGCCAGATCGAACCGCGCTTTGACGGCGTGCCCGAGGCTGGTTGGGTGTTAAGCCCGACGGCGCATGGAAAGGGCTTTGCGAGCGAGGCCCTACAAGCGGTGCTGGCGTGGAGCGATGGCTATTTGGCAGCACCACGAACGGTTTGCATCATCAGCCCAGACAATGCCCCGTCGTTGCGTGTAGCCGCCAAGGCTGGCTATACCGAACTTGCCCAGACGATCTATAATGAAAGCCCGACCGTTATACTTGAGCGCTTTAAGCCATTGTAACATATGTGTTTTATTGGCATTAGAAACATTGCAAGGTTTAAACGCTGACAAAACGGGGTGCGGATAACACGTCGCTTTCACGGGTGCGACTTGCTTTTCCCATCCCTTTCCACCATAAGCCCGCCTTCGCTCGGTCGCGGTCTCCGCGGACGGCCCGTGTTTAGTGCTTGGGCCACCCCAAAGAGATCCACCGCGGAACCGGTCATCCCTCCGTTTCTGCGCCGCGACCTTTATGGGAAACCAGAACCATGGCTCTTTACGAGCACGTGCTTATTGCGCGTCCAGATATTTCGCCCCAACAGGTCGATGCGTTGATGGAAGACATCACGCGCCAGATCGAAGAAAAAGGCGGCACCATCGGCAAAACCGAATATTGGGGCCTCCGTAACCTCGCTTACCGCGTCAAGAAGAACCGCAAGGGCCACTATGCGTTGATGTATATCGACGCGCCTGCAGCGGCCGTGCATGAACTTGAGCGCAAGCAATCAATCAATGAAGACGTTTTGCGCTATATCACGATCCGTCTTGAAGAGTTTGACGACCAGCCTTCGCCAATCCTTGCGCGCCGTGAGCGCGACGAGAAGAAAGCAAAGTCCCGGGCTGACGAGGTGCGATACTAATCATGTCAACGACCAAGTTTACCATTTCCAACCTGCCAACCCGTCGCCCCTTTGGCCGTCGGCGGAAGGTGTGCCCGTTCTCTGGCGATCAAGCGCCAAAGATCGACTATAAAGACGTGAAGATGCTGCAGCGTTACCTGTCCGAAAAGGGCAAGATCGTGCCTGCGCGCATCACGGCGGTTACCGCCAAAAAGCAACGTGAACTGACACGCGCCATCAAACGCGCCCGGTTCATGGCCCTTCTTCCCTACGCGGTCGTGTGAGGCACACATTATGGACGTGATCCTGCTTGAGCGCATTGGCCGTACCGGCCACATCGGTGACACGGTCACCGTGAAGGACGGCTATGCGCGTAACTTCCTCCTCCCCCAGGGCAAAGCACTGCGGGCGACGGAAGCCAACAAAAAGAAATTCGAACTGCAACGTGCAGACATCGAAGCCCGCAACGCGGACACACGCGCTAAGGCTGAAGCCGTCGGCGAAAAGCTTGCAGGCGCAATGTTTACAATGATCCGTCAGGCATCAGAGAGCGGCCAGCTCTATGGTTCCGTGTCGGCGCGTGACATTGCAGAAGCCGCCGCCGCAGAAGGCCACGCGGTTGTTCGCAACCAAGTGGTTCTCAACACCCCGATCAAGACGATCGGCACCACAAAGGTGATGATCGCTTTGCATGGCGAAGTTGAAGTCGAAGTGACTGTCAACGTAGCCCGCACGCCTGAAGAAGCTGAACGTCAAGCCAAGGGCGAAGACGTTATCGCAGCCGCTCTGGACGAGGATCGTGCCGTTGCTGAAGCGCAAGCGAAGGAAATCTTTGAAGGTTCCTTGGCAAACGATAGCGGCAGCATGCGCGGCGAAGACTGAGGTCTTTCCACTCTGCTGTCCTAAAACGAAGGGCCTCGCGGAAACGCGGGGCCTTTTCTTTGTGTGCCGCACCCTCAAATCAGTTTCGTTGACCTGACGCGCCGCGCAATCAAACGCGGTCCATTTTTGTATTCCTCCTTCGCCACAGCATCGCACTACCCCCGGGGAGCCTTAAAGCACCGATGAAAACCCACCTGCCGAGAGTGGGCGTTCATCCGCGTCGAAGGAATGCCGAAGCCTGCCGAGCTGTAGGCTAACACAGGGTTTTGGGGGGTTGGTTAGATTCTACTGCTTTTTGTTATACAGCGTTGAAAATAAAGAAAACCGAGTAGGCAAAACTGTGCGTTCTCTGCCAAAATAGGGAAAGACTTCCCTGCTCGCCTTTTGAGCTTTCGGCCTGTTTAGCGCACCAATGTGCTTGGCTTATCGCCGACGCCGGCGACGGCCATCACGGTTTCACCGGCAATCATGGTTTGGCCCGCGACAGCTTCAATCGTGTTGTCGCCTTGGACATAGATGTCGCACCAACCGCCAAAGCGCCGATGCCCCATCGTGGCACCGGTTCCGACAGTGTCGCCTTCATTGGCATCAATAAAGGTGCGTGGCCCGAAGCCACCGGAGGCAAACACCAAACCAATAGTGGCGGTATCTGTTTCGAGGCGAACATAGGTGCGCGACAAGGTTGGGTCGTCGGCATCGGTTGCGAAAACATAGGGTGCGCCGGGGCGAACCACTTTTTGGGTGAGGCGCGCCTCACCGGGCGCACGGATTGGCGCTGGTGCCCAAGGCGCCGTTCCGATGCGGATGCGCGCGGCTTGCCCTGAAAGCCCAAGCTCCGACGGGATGCCCGCATTTTCATCGACAGACTCGATGATGCCATCCACTGGGGCGAGAACGAGGCGGTCGTCTACCGGGACAGTACGCAGCGGTGCGCGGCTCGCGAGGGTGATAAAAATGGCAGCGCCAACGCCAAGCACAAAGAAAACCTCTAAGCCGGTAAGCAGACCAAGCACGCCAAGGGCAGCAGCGCCGATTGCGGGCATCCTGCCCTCTGGGTGCAACGTGGGCAGGCGAACGGCAAGGGCAGACATGGGCAATACTCCAGAGCTTCCCTTAGGTATGGATAGCGGCGATACGGTTCAACCCGCTAATGCAGCGCCTATCGGCTCTACCGATCCACCGGGAATAGCGGCTTCCGGCGCACGGGCCTGCCGATTCCAAAGCTCCGCATACAGACCATCGAGTGCGAGGAGTTCTCCGTGCGTGCCGCGCTCAGCGATAACACCATCATTCAGCACTAGAATTTGGTCGGCATCGACAATGGTTGAAAGCCTGTGCGCAACAACGACTGTAGTCCGCCCGGCGGCGGCGGCATCAAGCGAGGCTTGCACTTCTGCTTCGGTGCCGCTGTCGAGGCTTGAAGTTGCCTCGTCGAGAACGAGTATGGCTGGGTCTTTCAAGATTGCGCGTGCGATACCGACACGTTGGCGCTCACCGCCGGAGACCTTTAGGCCCCGTTCGCCGACTTTGGTTTGCAAGCCAAGGGGGGCGCCGGCGATCAAACCATCGAGTTGGGCCAAATTGGCGGCGCGCAAAATCTCGGCCTCCGTGGCTTCAGGGCGGCCATAGGCGATATTGTAAGCCAAGGTATCATTAAAGAGCACAACGTCTTGCGGGACCAAGCCGATGGCGCCTCGCAACGAGGCTTGCGTAACGTCGCGAACGTCTTGCCCATCGATCAGCACGCGGCCGCTTTGGGTTTCGTAGAACCGGAATAGCAGGCGCAGGACGGTGGATTTTCCAGCGCCAGACGGGCCAACGAGCGCAACCCGCGAACCCGGCGGCACATCGAACGAGACGCCTTTCAGACCAGCGGAGCGACCATCGTGGGAAAAGGCGACATCCTCAAACTGGATAGCGCCGCCTTTTATCGCCAGCGGTTTGGCATTTGGCCCATCTTCAATGTCCAGCTTTTCATCGAGGAGCGCGAACATCTTTTCCATGTCGATGGAGGATTGTTTGATTTCGCGATAGGCAAAGCCAAGCACGTTTAGCGGCGCGTAGAGGTTCATCATCACCATAGTCACCGCCGCAACGTCGCCCGGCCCCATGGTTCCATCGGCAATCGCATAACCAGCCATGGCGACCATGAAGGCCAGACCGATATTTTGGACGAAGCCCTGAGCGGCGTTGAGACCGACGAGCGTTGAGTTTGAGCGGACAGCGGCTTTGGCATAGGCGCTGACAGCGCGGTCGTAGCGGGCCACTTCGCGGGTTTCGGCGGCGAAGGACTTCACGGTCTCGAAATTCATCAAGCTATCGACGGCGCGCGAAGAGGCTTCCGTGTCTGCCTCATTCATATCGCGGCGATATTGCAGCCGCCATTCCGTGATCGCGAAGGTCATGATCGCATAAATGATGACCGTGCCAACGGCGATTGCCGAGAACGTGACGCCATAGCGCCAGCCGAGCACAACCGAGGCCAAGACAAGCTCAATTAGGGTTGGGCCAATGTTGAAGGCGAGGAAACGAATCAGGAAGTCGATGGAGCGGACGCCCCGCTCAATGGTTCGAAAGAGGCCGCCCGTGCGTTTTGATTGGTGAAAGCGCACCGAAAGAGCGTGAACATGGGCGAATACAGCAACCCCGGCGCGGCGTTGGGCTTCTTCCGAAACAGGCTGGAACAAAGCATCGCGCAGTTGCGGCAAGGCTTGGCCACCAAAGCGAATGGCGGTCCACACGAAAACGGCGCTCAAGAAAAGCGGTAAGGCGGCGGCCTTCTGCGCGGTCAAAGCGTTGACGGCATCGCCCAGTACCACGGGGGCCCCAACAATGAGGACCTTTGAGATTAGCGTTAGCGCGAGCGCAATGGCGATCCGCGCGCGAAGGCCCGCATCATCGAGAGAGCCCAAGAGTTTGGACAGCCTTGCCAAGGTTGGGCCAAAACCGGGACTGGGATCAGCCTCAACCGGAGCTTTCGTTTTTGGGTTTCGTTCGCCACGCGCCATGCACACTTCCTGTCACGTTACTGAGGTAGGAGCATAGGGGGGGAGGTGCAATCGGCACCAACTAGGTCCACATTGTGCTTGTTACGATGTGACAGAATGGGCGGCCATGGGGGTCGCCTTGGGAAAGGGTAAGAAAATGAGCGGATTAAAGTCCGTATGCGTCTATTGTGGGTCGTCCAACCGGGTTGATCCGAAATATCTGACGCTTGGCGAAAACATGGGACGTGCGATCGCACGGCGGGGTGTTCGCCTTGTTTATGGCGGCGGCGACGTCGGCTTGATGGGTGCATCGTCGCGCACTGCTTTGGCCGAAGGCGGCAAAGTGTTGGGCGTTATGCCAAAATTTTTGACCACCATCGAGAAGCCAAACCCCGCGATTGAGACGCGGCTGGTTGACACGATGCATGAGCGTAAGTGGATGCTTTTTGACGAGGCTGATGCCTTTATTGTGTTGCCGGGTGGCATTGGCACGCTGGAGGAAATTGTTGAGACGCTGAGCTGGTATCGGCTGTCGCTGCATCGGAAGCCTTCAGTGTTTGTCGATACCGCGTTTTGGGCACCGTTCTTCAAACTAATCGATCAAACGGTTGATGTTGGGTTTACGCCGACAGACTTTCGGAACGCCTATATGGCGGTGGATACACCTGAAGAAGCTTTAGACGCGCTTGAGGCCGCGCTGGCACGGGCAGCCGCATAGGCTGCAGGAGAGAGCGCCAGATAGACACTATCGGCCCAAGTCTCGCCAATTTTCCACGTCTTGCTCGCCCGCCGGGTTTCGATGAAGCCGTGGCGTGCGAGCAAGCGCAAGGATGCTTGATTTCTGGGATCGACATCGGCGGTTACGCATTGGAGCGCCATCGGCCCAAAAGCGTGGGATAGGACGGCTTGAACGGCCTCCGAAGCGAGACCTTTGCCCCAGTAATCGGGGTGAAGGATGTAGCCAATTTCAGGCGGCCGCCAGAAGCCTGCCTTGCCAATGACGCGGCCATCGCATTCGACAACGAAATCCTCCGACAGGCCGGCTTCGGTGGCCGCGACCATGTCAGCAACCCAATCTTTAGTTTCGCTGAGCGTCGAGTGGGGCAGTGTTGACCAATACGACATGGCGGCTGGATCACTGAACACACGGTGAAAAGCCTCGACATCCTCCATCACGGCACGGCGGAGGGTGAGCCGAGGCGTCTTCAGGACGGTGGATCGATCCCCCAGCCGCATGTGGTGGCCCTAGGCTACCAACCGCCGCGATCAATTGCCCGTTTGTAGGCTGGGCGATCTTGCATGCGTGTGACGTACGCGCTGAGCTTGGGATAAGCGGCGAGACCGCCCGACATTGCCATACCTTCAAGCGCAAACAGCATTTGGCAATCGGCGGCGGTGAGTTGGTCGCCACACAAGAAAGGCTGGTCGCCAAGGCGGCCCTCAAGGTATCTGTATTGATTGGCGATTTCGCTTGTTATGCGGGGGTGTAGAGGCGCGCCAGCTTCCCCCAAGCGGCCAACATAAAGATTGAGCAAGAGCGGCAGCATGACGGAGCCTTCAGCGGAGTGCATAAACTCCAGATAGGCTAGGCCTTCCTTGCTGAATGGGTCTGCGGGCACCAGCTTCCCGTTCCCATATTTGCGAACCAGATACTCAATGATCGCGCCGGATTCCGCCAAGGTCACATCACCATCCGTAATCACGGGTGCTTTGCCGAGAGGATGAACTTTCATCAGTTCAGGTGGGGCCAAGCGGGTTACGGCATCGCGCTCGTAGTGGATGAACTCATAAGGCACGTCGAGTTCTTCAAGCAGCCAAAGGATGCGGCGTGAGCGTGACATGTTCAGGTGATGGATCGTGATCATTTGTTTGGCTCCGCCTTTGAGTGATCGGGCAAGTTCTGTTGCACGCAAAGCCGTGTTGCGCAGGTAAAGCTTTGCCACAAGCCTTGGTTTCGCATGACGCAGCGCCACGCTGCAGATTTAGGCGGTAACGTGTGTAACCAAGTTTGCAAACGGCGCGAAGAACGCTGCAAGGAAACGTGTTATCGCTCAGAATGATCCTCTCCGCAGCCTCATGTTGGCTGGCCTTGATGGCGACGCCGCAGCGCACCGCGCTGTGTTGGCCGCGCTGTCGGTCCGGCTTCGAGCCTATTTTTCTCGGCGCATGGGCACCGGGGCAGCCGATGTGGAGGATGTCGTGCAAGACGCGCTGATTGCGATCCACACACGCCGCACCACCTATGATCGGACCCAACCGTTTGCGCCGTGGGTGTTTGCGATCGCGCGCTACAAAATGATTGACCATTTCCGAAAAAACCGGATTGGGCGGGCGAGTGTGCCGATTGACGATGTCGATGATCTTTTCACCGACGATGAAAGCGATGCGGCGACAGCGCCGATGGATTTGGCGAGGCTGTTGGCAACCCTGCCTGATAAACAACGCGAAACGATCCGACTAACACGGATTGACGGGCTTTCGGTGACCGAAGTGGCCGCGCGGACCGGGCTTTCAGAGTCCGATGTAAAAGTTTCGGTCCATCGCGGGTTGAAAACGCTGATGGGAAAATTTGGTGGAGGGAATCCCCATGCAGACCAATGAATTGCTTGACGCACTTGCGCTCGACGCGACGCCCAAGCCCCGTTCCGAGATAAAGACATTGCTCGCCTTCGCCGTGGTTGGCGGGCTGCTCGTCGCTATGATCGGCGTTGTGTTGACGTTTGGGCTGCGCCCAGACTTCTGGGAAGCTGTGGTTCAACCGCCGTTTTGGATCAAAGCGGGCATGACGTGCGCCACTCTTCTTATTGCGTTGGCAATCACGAGCACTTTGGCGCGGCCCGAAGGGAAGCCCGGACAAGGTATCTGGTTGATCGTGTTGCCGTTCGTCATTGTGGCGGCATTGGCTTTGTTTGAATTGAGCTTTGCTTCACCAGATCAGCGCATGGCATTGTGGCTTGGTTCCACTGGGCATCCGTATCCGCTCGCGATTTCGAGTTACTCTGTGCCTGTTTTTGCAGTTTTGGTGTTGGCCATGCGGCAGTTTGCGCCGACTCGATTGCGGCTGGCTGGCTTCGCTGTTGGCTTGGCTGCAGGCGCGGTCGGGGCGGGCGCTTACGTTTTGCATTGCCAAGAAGATTCCATGACTTTCGTGGCGAGCTGGTATGGCTTGGCCATGCTTATTCCGGCGGCTGTTGGTGCACTTCTAGGCCCACGACTGCTCCGTTGGTAAAAAAACATTGGCGCGTTGTAACGGCCTCCACGGCCCTTGCGTAATTCAATTCAAGAGACGGTCACAGAGACAAGTTTCGAGCAAGGAGACCTAAAATGAAATCAAATACAAAAATTGTAGCGGCACTAGCGATTGCCTTTGGAGGTGCGCTTATTGCACTCCCGGGCGTTGCTCTTGCGGCAAAACCACCAGTTTATACTTCTACGTTCTCAAAAGTAGCGGCCGATGGTTATGATGTAGTCGCCTTCTTTACTGATAAAAAGCCAGTAAAGGGCGCACCGGGCTTTACCACCGTATACAAGGGCGCGACGTTTCAATTTGCAAACGCAGCTAACCTCGCGAAGTTCAAAGCATCGCCTGCCGCTTACGCTCCACAATATGGTGGTTACTGCGCTTGGGCTGTTTCGCAAGGCTATACCGCGAAAGGCGATCCACGGTTTTGGAAAGTCGTCGATGGCAAGCTCTATCTGAACTACAATGGTGACGTGCAAACCAAGTGGAACAAGGACATTCCCGGTTTCATTCGCTCGGGTAACGCGAACTGGCCGACGGTGCTGAACAAATGAGCCAGACCTCTCCTCTTTCCTCGCCCGACCACATGATGAATGAAAGCAGTGCCATGAAAAAGGTTATGGGTCTTGTCCCCCACGCGATGGCGATCTTTATGACCGCCATCTTCGTCGACAGCTTACGCTTCAAGTTTTCCAACGCGATTGAAACCCAAACGATCTTTGGGGCGTTGGATGGCTGGGCGGGCGGCTTTGGCCTGGCGGGTATTTTTGCCCAAACCGGGCTTCTGTCTCAATATGTGATTGGTTCAATCGAATTGCTAGCGGCTATTCTATTGGTTGTTGGTATCCTGCCAAAGTTCAGGCATTTACAAGCCGGAGGGGCGCTTGCGGGCCTTTTGGTGATGATGGGTGCGGTAAGCTTTCATTTGTTTACACCACTCGGGATTGATCCAAATCATGACGGCGGTGGCCTTTTCGTTGCAGCCTGCATAAATCTTGGGTTCGGCGCGCTGCTTCTTGGGGTATTTCGTCGCAATGAGCTTGGCATCCTCGTGTCACGGATTACTGCTATCTTCGCGCCGCTGCATCCTGATATGCGGACAGCATGATTCCATCCACTGAACCAAACGAGCCGAATGTGATCCCCTTCAACAAAAACTTCACATGCGATTACGGCGTGGTGGAAACGATTTCGCCGCTAATCCGGCGTGTTGTTGCCAACAATCCCGGCCCGTTCACCTTCACCGGCACAGGGACTTTCATCATCGGCCATGGTACGGTCGCGGTGATTGATCCCGGTCCGGATTGCGATGAGCATCTCGACGCGCTGAAGGCGGCGTTGCAGGGGGAAACGGTCAGCCACATTTTTGTGACGCACCACCACTTGGACCATTCGCCACTGTCGCGGGCGCTGAAAGCCTATTCCGGGGCGAAAATCTATTCTCTGCCTGGCGACATGACGGACTCTGACGGCGGTGCGGTGAGGCTTGAAGCGGGTGACGACATCCACTTCAGCCCTGATGTTGAGATTGCTGATGGCACGATTGCCAAAGGCCCCGGCTGGACGTTGGAGACCCTTCACACACCCGGCCATACTTCTGGCCATTTGTGCTTTGCGCTTCACGAAGAAAACGCGTTGTTTTGCGGCGACCATGTGATGGCGTGGTCTACGTCGATTGTGTCCCCACCCGATGGCCACATGGGCGCGTATCTTGCGAGCCTTGAGCGCATTCTTGGGCGGGAATTTGCGACGCTTTATCCAACGCATGGCCCAGCAATCGACAAGCCCGCGCTCTTCATTCAAGGCACTATCAATCACCGTCGCGCGCGCGAGGAACAAGTCGTGGCCTTGCTTCAGGATGGCCCGAGTACAATCCGTGCGATGGTGGCAAAACTCTACGCCGATGTTGAAAAACGCTTGCACCCGGCAGCGGCCCATATGCTGCTGGCCCATATGATCCACCTGACAGAGCGAGGCGTAACCACGGCATCGGGTTGCGCCAATATCGAAGCCGAATGGCGGCTAAAGGCGGATGATCAGGTCGCTTGCGCGGCCTGATAATAGGAGACTTCCATGCTAATTCGCACTGAATCCGACCTCACTGAGGCGGACGTGACCGATCATGCCCTGTATCTTCGCCGCCGGGAGTTCATGACGGGTGCGATTGGCGCAAGCCTGCTTGTTGCTGGTTGTGGCCCAGAGGCGAGCGAGGCGAACGCGGCAACGCCATTGCCAGCCACAAAGCCACTCGCCTTTCGCAAAAGCCCGCTTTCAACGACGGAACCACCAAACTCCAAAGCGGACATTACAAGCTACAATAATTTCTACGAATTTGGCCTCGATAAGGAGGACCCTGCCCGTAATGCCGGTACATTGCGGCCGCGACCTTGGACGGTTGTTGTGGATGGCGAGGTTGCTAAACCGACACGGTTCGGGATCGACGATCTGATTAAGGCCTTCCCGCTGGAGGAGCGGATTTATCGGCTTCGCTGCGTGGAAGCATGGTCCATGGTGGTACCATGGATTGGTTTCCCGCTTGCCTCGTTGATTGCCAAGGTTCAACCAACCTCAAACGCCAAATATGTGGCGTTCGAAACTCTTCTCGACCCGCGCCAGATGCCGGGCCAGCGGAGCAGCGTTTTGGCATGGCCTTATCGTGAGGGCTTGCGGCTCGATGAAGCCATGAACCCGCTAACGCTGATGACAGTGGGCCTGTATGGGCAGACGCTACCGAACCAGAACGGGGCGCCGATCCGGTTGGTTGTTCCGTGGAAATACGGCTTCAAGTCCATCAAGTCTGTGGTCCGGATCAGCTTTACCGCGACACAGCCACGGACCTCCTGGAGTTTGTCCGCGCCGAGGGAATATGGCTTTTATGCCAATGTGAACCCCGATGTGGATCATCCACGCTGGACCCAAGCCAATGAGCGCCGGATTGGAGAGTTTAGGCGACGTCCTACCCTGCCTTTTAATGGCTATGCCGCTCAAGTGGCTTCGCTCTATAAAGGGATGGATTTGCGGCGGTTCTATTGATCGCGTGCCGCGGCTCGCGGTTTGGCGGCGGCACGGCTTTTGTGGTCTGCTTGATGACATCTAACTGCGCCACCACGCCCATTTGGAAGCGGCGGCAAAAAGTCGAGGTCGTGAAATGTCATTTCGGTTGCATGCAAGCGGAACTACGAACCGGGACGAATTATTCGTTTATGACCGCAATGGGCTTGATATTGGCGATATTTACGATGCGGTTGGGGCGTTGGACGCTATTCGCTCGTCGCCGTCCGCGGCACGCGTTTTCGATGGCGGCGTGGGCGCAGGGTTCAGGTCTCTGGCGATTGACGATGCGCGCGATCGGCTTTCGACGACGACGCCACGCCAACAGGGATTGGAAGCGCAAGGCCAGTTCATCGGCGCGCATCTGATGTCAAACTCAATCACGCTACTATTGGCTACCCATGCACCGCTGAATTTGCATATTTCAGTCCGCAGTGGTGGCTGGGGCGGCAATGTGCGGATCACACTGGAACAAGACGAATCCGACCCTGGCGCTTCATTGCTGAGAGAACTCACGCCTGTGCTTTCCGATGCCGATATGAATGGCTTTGGTGTGCTGAGCGCCCTTGGGCGGACCTTTGATGCTTATGCCAATGTAGCCGGACGTGGAGCCGATGGGCTTTTTCGTCTCCTGATTCAACTCGACAATTAAGGCCGATCTCTGCGCGTATGATGGCATCGGGCAGATTTTTCAGAAACCGCACTTTCAGTTTACGGATCCAACAGATGGCCGCCTCCGGCGACTTCATTCGGCAATCCAAGCCTGTGCGGCCTGCGCCGATAACACTTGCGCACTGGGCTGTTGGCTTGGCGTGCGCGGCGCCTTTGGTTTGGCTGATTGCGCAACTGTTTTTGGGTGGGCTCGGTGCCAATCCGGTGGAGAAGCTGACCCGTGAACTCGGCCAATGGGGCTTGCGGTTTCTTTTGCTGACCTTAGCGCTGGGGAGCGTGGCTGCCTTGGCGAAAACGCCGGTGCTGTTGCGGTTTCGCCGGACTTTGGGGCTTTTTGCCTTTGGCGCGATTAGTTTGCATTTGCTGAGCTGGGTCGGTCTGGATCATGGTTTTGATCTCTCTGCCTTGTGGAAAGGCATTGTGAAGCGGCCTTACATTACGATTGGGATGGCGGCGTTTTTGGCGTTGATCCCGCTGGCAATCACCTCGACCAATGGGATGATCCGTCGCATCGGGCCGAAACGCTGGAAGCTGTTGCATCGGCTGACTTACGGCGTGGTGGTTGCGGGCATTGTGCATTTTTACCTGCTGGTGAAGGCTGACCATACCGAACCATTGATCTACGCAGCGATTGCGGCCTGCCTATTGGGAGCACGCTTCGTGCCCGTTTTGCGCGCGCGGTTCGCAGCCTAGTGGCTCGCGCTTGGGTGGTGTCGTCATCGCAGAAGACTTCATGCTAGGGTGGACAGGATGAGCCACAGGATCGCCCCTTGAGCATTTTGGACAAGGTCGTGGAAAACCCGCAGCGCTTAAAAGCGCTTTTTGGCGTGGTGGCGGGGCTTTCGATTGCGATCAATCTGTTCGCACTCGTGCAGCCGCTATTTATGCTGCATGTTTATGACTACGTATTGAGCAGCGGCAGCCTGCCGACCTTGGGCTATTTGACCCTAATCGCCGTATTCTTAATTGGCTTGCAGGGCGTAGTCGATTTTGGGCGCACGAGCCTTTTGAATGATGCCGCTGAGGAGCTTGACGAACAAGTTCGCGCGAAGCTTTTGACGGCCACGCTGGCGCAGCGCTATCGCACGGGAGACGCAGCGCGCGCCGGATTCACCCGGCATTTGGATACGATCAAGGCGTTTCTATCCGGGCCCAGCGCGGTGTCGTTGATTGATCTGCCATGGACGCCGCTTTTCATTATTGTTCTGTGGTTGCTGTCCCCGTGGCTGGCGCTGCTGGTGATCGTGTTTGCCGGTATCGTGCTCGGTGTGACGGTTTGGGGCGAGCGACGGATTCGCGAGGGCGTGCTGGATGCTAATGCACGCAATCAAGAGGCTTCGGCATTCGTTGGCGATGTGGTGGCCAATGGCGATGCGGCGTTGGCAATGGGATTTGCCGGTGCGTTGATCAAGAAATGGGAGCGCATGGCCCATGAGAGCGTCCGGCGGGCCACGATCACCGCGATTTTAGCCGGACAAAGCGGGGCGGCGGTGAAGGCGCTTCGCGTGCTGTTGCAGGTGTTGGTTTTGGCCGCGGCGGCGTGGCTGGTTCTGCTGAACCAACTTTCAGCGGGTGCGATGATTGCGGCTTCCATCATTGCGGCGCGTGCGCTGGCCCCGATTGATCTAGTGGTCGGCGCGTGGCGCCAAGTTTTGGCCGCGCGTGAGGCTTGGGCCGCTCTGGGGATTTTAGCCCCGCTTGCCGAAGGATTTGATCCGCCCCGCGTTGCGCCGTTGCAACCGTCCGGTGCGTTGTCGCTTGAGGGGGTTTCTCTGGTCGTTGGGCCGCAGAAGCGCGCGGTGGTGCGCGCGGTTTCGATGGCGATCCCGGCGGGCAGCTTTGTGGGGCTGGTGGGGGCGAGCGGGTCTGGCAAGTCGAGCCTGATGCGGCTGATGGTGGGGGCGGTTGCGCCCAGCCAAGGCAGCGTGCGGCTCGATCAGATTGAGCTGGATCAGCACCCAAGGGAATTGCTCGGTTCGTGGATTGGCTACCTGCCGCAGAATGTGCAGCTGATTTCGGGCAGCGTGGCCGACAATATCCGCCGCTTTGGCACTGGGACGGATGAGGAGGTAATCCTCGCCGCGCGCGCTGTGGGGGCAGACCGGATTATCGCGCGGCTTGCCGATGGCTATGACACCGACATTGGGCCAAGCGGGGCTTCCCTTTCGGGCGGTGAGCAGGCCCTCATCGGGCTGGCGCGCGCCTTGTTTGGCAATCCAAGCCTGATCGTCTTGGACGAGCCGTTTGCGCATTTGGATGCTGAGGCGGGCCAGCAGGTTTGGAAAGCACTTCGCCTGCTGCGCAAAGAAAAACGCACCCTCGTCATGGCAACCCATCGGCCACGCGACTTGACGGGCTTTGATCTTGTTGGGGCGCTAGTGGATGGGCGTTTGGCGCGTTTGGGGCCGGTTTCTGAAGTTTTGGCCGCGTTGGTAGGCACACCCGACATGAAGCCCGACATTAAGGTGGTGTCGTGAGCGAGAATGAGCCGCCACCACGCCCGGTGCTGAGCCAAGCGGTGCGGATGCCGCTCTATGCCGTGGCCGTCGCGGTGATCGGCTTCATGATTTGGGGTCTTTTTGCCCCGCTCAACCGGGGTGTACTGGCCGAGGGCTTCGTTGAGGCAAGCGGGCGACGTACAGTGTTACAACATGAGGATGGCGGCGAGGTGGGCCGAGTGTTTGTGGTGGAAGGCAGCCGCGTGAAGGCGGGCGACACCATTATGACGCTAAACACACAGACGCTGACGCTGAGCATTGCCGCGCTGGACCAACAATATTGGGCGTTGTTGACGGAGCGCGCGGTTCGCCTCGCCGATGCGCAAGGGAACGCTGCGGTCGTGTGGCCCAAGGCACTGGCAGAACAGACAGACCCCCAAATCGTGCGCGCCAGGGAAAGCGCCTTGGGCGCACGGATGGCGCGGCAAGCGGCGGAGACGGCGCTGATTTCGGTGCTGCGCGCCCAGATTGATCAAAACCGCGCTTCGATCATCGGCGTGGAAGCTGAGATTGCGGCTAATACGGAGGAGACCCGCTCCATCCGCAATGAATATGATGTGTTGAAAAAGCTTTTTGACCAAGGGCTTGTGCCGCGCGCACGGATTTACCCGCTTGACCGGGCCTTAGCCGTGGCGGAGGGGACGAAGGGGCGCTTGGCCTCGGCGCGCCAGCAGTTATTCGCGGAAGGCGTAGCACTGAACCGACGCATTGCCGAGGCCGGTTTGAAAGCGCGTGAAGCAGCGGCCATTCGCCTGGCGGAGATTGATGCAGCCCTCTTGCCCGTGGATGAGCGTTTGGCCTCGGAACGCCTGAAGCTGGCGCGCGCCACCATTAAAGCCCCAATCGCTGGGCGCATTTTGGCCCAACCAGCGATGACACCCGGCGGCGTGTTACGGGCGGGCGAAACCGTGGCGGAAATCGTGCCGGATGAGGGCCTCGTGATCCGCGCGCGCATCCGGCCGAATGATATTGAGCGCGTGAGCGCGGGGCAAAAGGCCAATGTTCGCTTGGTCGGCCTGAACCCCCAAACTACGCCACGCTTAATTGGCAAGGTGAGCCGTGTATCGCCAGACGCGCTAAGCGACCGCCAAACCGGAGCCAGCTATTTCGAAGCTATTGTGACACTGGACCGGAACCAAAAGCTGCCCGATGCGGTTGTTCTAAGCCCCGGCATGCCTGCGCAAGTGACAGTGGACGCAGGCGCGCGGTCTGCCTTTGCGTATTTGAGCGAGCCGGTTCGGAATGCCTATGAGCAGGCGTTTCGGGAGTAGACTTTGGGGGGGGGGGGGGGGTGATACAATTTTTGGGTGTGATTGGCCGTCCAAAGCGGCACGGCCTAACCCAGTGACTTCCTGACTACGTCGTTCGACAACTGAAACGGAGAGAGTCCTATGGCTGATATCGTTGGCACTGAAGGTAACGACGTGTTGGACGGCACTTCCGATGCCGACACCATCAATGACCTAGGCGGTGATGACACGATCCGCAGCGGCGCGGGTAATGACACTATTGATGGCGGAGCGAATATTGAACATTCTAGCCCAGTGACTGAAATTTTCGGCACCGAATTGAATGATCAGTTAATTTTTCGGGGAGGCCGGTTCGGAGTTAGCTTTCCTAGTGGACCAGTCGATTTGTATGCTCTGGGTGGCGACGACTTCATAGATATATCTTCAATTATACCAGGATCTAATCTCATAAGGATATTTGGTGGTGCCGGAAATGATAATATTAAGTCGAACTCTCTTGGCAATTATATTCTAACGATTGATGGTGGAGACGGTGATGATAGGCTCGATACTGTGGGTGGACAGGCTATATTGATTGGAGGAAGTGGAAATGATGTGATTTTTGGACAATCGTTCGACATCATTTCAGGTGGCGACGGAAATGACACAATTACTGTTGCAAATCCAATGACCATTGATGCTGGCGATGGCGACGACTATGTCTCTATTTCCACCGTTCCTCAGATCACTCCAAATTTTAGCGCGTTTGAAATAAAACTTGGCAATGGAAATGATCGCATCCTCGTCAACATGGGAAAGTTCAATGCTGGCACGATAATCGATGGTGGCGCTGGGTATGATAGCGTTACGCTGGCGGTGGAGGGTGCAGCCGATCTGAGCCTTGGCTATAGAAACATCGAGGAATTCATCATTTCCAATGCAACTGGTGACGTGCTGGGAAGCGAATTCAAAGAGGTAATAATCGGCCGGGACACCCGCGACGTCATCAAGTCCCTCGGCGGCGACGATGAAATTTATGCCAAGGGGGGTGATGACTTTATCGACGGCGGTGATGGCAATGACATTCTGGCGGGCGAAGATGGCAATGACACGATCGTTGGCGGTGTGGGTGATGACCGCGTCGAGGGTGGCTCTGGGAATGACTACATTTTGGGCGGCGCGGGCCTCGACCTGATCTTCGCAGGCAGCGGCAATGATGTCGTGTTTGGCGATGATGGCAATGACACGATCTATGGCGATCTCGGCAATGATAATCTGAATGGTGGCGTAGGCGATGACTTCGTCAATGGCGGCGAAGGCGATGACTTCGTGGCTGGGGACGCCGGCAATGACACCCTAATTGGCGAGGGCGGCAATGACGGCCTTGCCGGTGGGGATGGCGACGACACGCTGTTTGGCGGCGATGGGGCGGATAATCTGCTCGGCCAAGCGGGACGAGACATACTCTATGGTGGCGCAGGCGGGGACTATATTCTCGGCGATCTGGGCGACGATACCGCCTATGGTGGGACAGAGAATGATCTGATCAGCGGCGGCGATGGCAATGACACGCTGTTGGGTGAAGATGGCAATGACATTATCTTTGGCGATTTAGGCGACGATAGCCTTGATGGCGGCGCCGGCAACGACATCCTTTATGGCGGCGAAGGGGTCGATGCCATTGCGGGCGGTGCTGGTGACGATCAGATCAGCGGCGGCGCTGGCAATGACACCCTTGTCGGCCAAGACGGCAATGACACCATCTCCGGCAATGAAGGCGATGACTACATTCTGGGCGGCCTCGGCAATGACAACCTTTATGGTTTTACCGGTAATGACAACATAGATGGCGGCGATGGTGTCGACACCATTCTCGGCATGGAGGGTGATGATTTGCTGGCCGGTGGGCTGGGCAATGACTTCATCCTTGGCGGTGTTGGCAATGATACGCTGTCAGGCGATGCGGGCGACGATAACCTCGACGGTGAGGACGGCGACGACACGCTTTATGGCGGCGATGGCAATGATGGTGTGCTCGGCGGGGCAGGCAATGACACGCTCTATGGCCAGGCCGGAAACGACTTCCTTGGCGGTGGCGATGGCAATGATGTGCTGGACGGGGGCGACGGTAATGACGTTCTCGTCGGCGGCCTTGGCCAAGACACCCTCACCGGCGGGCTTGGGGCCGATGCGTTCATCTTCTCGGCTGAGTTCCGCTTCAACGTGTTCAACGAGTCCACACGCGCGGCACCGGATCGGATCACAGACTTCTCCGCGGCGCAGGGTGACTATGTAGACCTGTCGCGCATTGATGCGAACTTCAATCTGATCGGGGATCAGGGCTTTAACTTCGTTTCGGCCTTCACCAATCAGGCGGGCCAAGCAACCTTGCTGTATCATGCAGCCACCAACACCACGACCTTCTCCGGCGATGCCGACGGCGATGGCGTGGCGGACTTCGTGCTGCTGCTCACCGGCAATGTCGGCACATCGGCGGGGTGGGTGTTGTAATGTAACCTTAGCGTTAGGGTCGGGTCAGGGTCAGATCTCGAAACGCCCCCGCTCCTCGAAAAAGCTTGGAACCGACGAGGGAAAAGAACACAACTGTGTCGCCTTCCTTGTCAGCAAGGGCGATGCCGTCGGGCGCACCTCGCCAACGAGCAATGGGCGGCAAATTGAGCACCTTTAGGCAGGCCGCCGAAGCTTTTGCCTGTTTTACCGCGCCCTTTTGGGAAAGCGTAACCGAGCAAGTTCCCGCCGTGCCCGCACGCGCCAAAACCCATTTACCCAAAACAGCCTCACCGCCCATAAGCGGCCTTGACGTTGCATGGCTGGGGCTAGCGAGCAAAGGGCTCATCGCTATCGCGGCAAGTAAAACCGATCGGCAGCGCTTCATCGTAATCTCCTGATCGAATTCCGAACGATCTGCCTTCGTTCTTATGCGTTTGCACTGAGAAATCCAGTTTGGTCCGGCTTGTCAAATCCTTATTTCGAGCAGAACCTTAGCGCCGTAAAAGTGTTCGGGGGGGACCTATGTGCTTTGTATGTGCATCGCGTGGAATTAAGGGGCACGTCGATCTTGGGCGGGTGGATATAGTCGGCCTCGATTCCAACGGAATGGCGACGGCAATTGGATTGAGCGAGGGCAGCGATGCCGAGGCAATCCCTACGACCTCGTTCACGACAGCCCAGGCGGCGGCTCAAATCACGCGCGGTGGCTTTAGCTGGAGCCCAACCCTTGGCACGCCGATAACAATCACCTTTGCGTTCCGCGCCACAGCCCCAACGACGATGCCCGACGAAACAGGTGGTTTTTCGGTCTTCAATGCCGCCCAGATCACAGCAACCCTGAACGCGCTGCAGGCGTGGGCCGATGTCGCGAATATAACGTTTGTTCGCGTATCTGGATCAGGCGAAAATGGCGCCTATTCCAATAACGCAACGATTTTATTCGGGAACTATAGTACTGGAAAAGCGGAAGCAGCAGGTTTTGCCTATTTTCCAAGTGCTGGATCAAATCCTTCCGACAGGGCCGCAGACGATATTTCGGGCGACGTCTGGATGAATAATATTTTCGGGAATTGGGAAATCCCGGCGCGCCTTGGGTATGGCCCGAGTACCGTGCTGCACGAGATTGGCCATGCCTTAGGATTGCAACACCCCGGCGACTATAATGCCGGTTCCGGCACGCCCACATACGAAGCGAACGCCGATTATCGGCAGGACACTATTCAATACACAGTGATGAGCTATTGGAGCGAAAGCAACTTAAACGGGGCAAGCTTTAACGACAATTATGCTGCATCACCCCTGCTGCACGATATAGCCGCCATCCAGCGCCTCTATGGCGCTAAGTCCAACGCGTTTTTGGGCGACACGGTTTATGGCTTCAACTCAAACACAGGCCGCGATTGGCTTGGAGTCACGAATAATTCCCAAAAGCTTGTGTTTGCGGCCTGGGACAATGGCGGCATCGATACGTTTGATTTCTCCGGCTACACTGCGGCCCAGTTGATTGATCTGCGCCAAGAGCGATTTTCCAATGTCGGTGGCTTGATCGGCAATGTGACGATTGCCGCAGGCGTCGATATTGAAAATGCGCGCGGTGGTTCGGGCGCGGATACGCTGATCGGTAATGCTCTGGCGAACCGGCTGGAAGGCAATGGCGGCAATGACACTCTGACAGGCGGAGCGGGCCGCGACACCTTTGTATTTGGCGCGTCTGGGGCTGGCACCGATAGGATTACCGATTTTGATCCAACCGAAGATAACTATCTATTTCTCGGCACCGTGACTTCAGTTGACCTCGGCGTCGACCTCAATGGTGACGGTCGGTACAATGATGTTCGGGTAACGCACTCTGGCGGCGTTGTCCAAATCCTTGGGCGGATCACGAGCGTGCTTGGCATTACTGCCGGGGGAACATCAAACGGCGAAGTTATGTTCGGCGGCGCCAACGACGATAATCTATTCGCTAATGCGGGCAATGACATCCTTTACGGCCGAGACGGTAACGATACGCTCGGCGGCGGCGATGGGGCCGACCAATTGATAGGTGAAGGCGGCGACGACTTCTTGTTTGGTGGTATTGGCAATGATTTCATTGACGGCGGAGTCGGCAATGACTGGGCCTTTGGCGAAGATGGCGACGACGGAATTGCCGGTGGTGACGGCAATGATGCCCTCTACGGCAATGATGGCAATGACAATTTGTTGGGCCAAGGCGGTAACGATTTGCTCGATGGCGGCGCCGGTATCGACTACCTCGTAGGTGGGCTTGGCAACGACATAATCTACGGCGGCGATGACAACGATCTTATCAATGGCGACGATGGCGATGACGCCATCTATGGCGATGGCGGAAACGACTTCATCTTTAGCAATTCGGGCAATGACTACGTCGACGGTGGGCTCGGCAATGATGTGATCTATGGCGATGATGGCAGTGATATTATTGCCGGTGGCGCAGGTGACGACCAAATCAGCGGCGGTATTGGCGACGACGCGCTATACGGCGAAGACGGCAACGACACCATTTCGGGCAATGACGGCAATGATTTTATCGTTGGCGGCATCGGCAACGATAACCTGTATGGATTCTTCGGCAACGACACCATCGAAGGCGGGGACGGCGTGGATACGCTTCTCGGGATGGAAGGTGACGATACTGTATCAGGGGGGCTTGGCGGCGATTACATCGTTGGCGGTGTTGGCAATGATACGCTGCATGGTGACGGCGGCGACGACAACATTGAAGGCAATGATGGCAACGATACGCTGAATGGCGGCGATGGTGGTGACGGCTTAGTCGGCGGGGCCGGCAATGACACGTTGAACGGCGGGGCAGGCAACGACATTTTGGATGGCGGACTGGGCAACGACACGATTAGTGGCGGCGATGGCAACGACGTTATCCTAGGCGGCTTAGGCCAAGACACCATGACCGGTGGCCTCGGTGCCAATGCCTTCTTGTTTACGGCCCTCACAGAATCCACGCGGGCAGCGCCGGATCGGATAACAGATTTTGCACCGGGCCTTGGCGACTACATCGACCTTTCTCGCATCGATGCCAATGCTTCTTTGGCCGGTGATCAGGCGTTTGCGTTTGTGTCAGCGTTTTCAAATCAGGCTGGGCAGGCAACGTTGGTTTATGATGCCGCAACCAACACAACGACCTTTAGCGCGGATGCCGATGGCGATGGCGTGGCAGACTTTGTGCTGCTTCTGACCGGCAACGTTGGCACGTCCGCGGGATGGGTGTTGTAGCGCTTGCCTTAGGCCTTTAACGGCTGAGGGTTAAGGTGTGTCCTAGCCCGATGCCGCGATAGGAGCCCAATTCCGTTAGCTCAAAAGTGACTACGGTATTGCCCGCGTTGTCGGTGCGGGCGAGGCCATCTTGCTCGCCTCCCAATTAGTGACCGCGCGGTAGCCTAATTCGAAGCACCTCAGAGAATACCCGCAAACGAGCGGCTAAAAGCGCTGTTTGGTGGAATTTCATTGGCCTGCCTCCCCTTTTCCAAGCGACGAGCCGTGCCATTTTATGGTAGTGAATAGCCAAGAGCGGTGAAACTGTGATCGAAACCCTTGCAAAGTGTTAATGATGCGCTGGCTATCAATCCCTTCGTAACAAATAGGAGCCGACTATGTGTTTCGTGTGCGCATCGCGTGGGATTAAGGGCCATGTTGACCTTGGGCGCGTGGACATTGGTGGCTTTGATACCAGCGGGGTGGCTGAGATTGTTGGCCTAAACGAAGGTGATGCGGCAGAGGCAGCGCCCACGGCTTCGTTCACTGCGGCGCAGGCCGCCGTTCAAATTACGCGTGGCGGCTATAGCTGGAGCCCAACACTCGGTACACCCGTTACCGTAACCTTTGCATTCCGCGAGACGGCACCGACGACGATGCCGTCGGACATTGGGGAATTTACCCCGTTTAACCTGACGCAGATCACCGCGACTTTGAACGCCTTGCAAGCGTGGGCGGATGTCGCGAACATCAATTTCGTGCGCGTGTCTGGGTCTGGCGAGAATGGCGCGTATTCTAACAACGCCACGATGCTGTTTGGCAATTACGCCACAGGTGCGGAAGGGGCGGCGGCGTTTGCGTATTTGCCGCGCCCAACCTCAACCGGGCCGACGAGCAATGCCGGCGACGTGTGGGTCAACTCAACGCTGGGTTATAATTCCAACCCCGTTCTTAACGGCTATGGCCCGCAAGTTCTGCTCCATGAAATTGGCCACGCTTTGGGCTTGCGGCACCCCGGCGACTATAATGCCGACCCCGACACTCCACTTTCTTATGACGCTAACGCCGAATATCTGCAGGACACGCGCCAATACTCGGTGATGAGCTATTGGAGTGAGCGTAATTTCAACGGCGCTAACTTTAACGGCAATTACGCCGCTTCGCCATTGCTGCACGATATTGCCGCGATCCAACGGCTCTATGGCGCGAAAACCAACGCCTTTTTGGGCGATACCGTTTACGGCTTCAACTCAAATACAGGGCGCGACTGGCTGTTGACGACGGCGAACTCCAAGAAGTTAGTGTTTGCTGCTTGGGATAATGGCGGCATCGATACGTTTGATTTCTCCGGTTACACTGCTGCTCAACTCATCGATCTGCGGCAAGAGCGGTTCTCCAATGTGGGCGGTTTGATCGGTAACATCGTGATTGCGGCAGGCGTCGATATTGAAAATGCGCGCGGTGGCTCCGGGGCTGATACATTGATAGGCAACGCTCTAGCGAACCGGCTGGAAGGTAATGGCGGCAATGACACCCTGACCGGCGGGGCGGGGCGCGATACTTTCGTATTTGGCGCTTCGGGCGCGGGCACGGACACGATTACTGACTATGACGCCGCACAGGATAGCCTTCTGTTTCTAGGCACTGTGACGCTGACTGAAACAGGCCTAGACCTTAATGCGGACGGGCGTTTCAACGATACACGGATCACCCATAGCGGCGGCGTGGTGCAGATCATCGGGCCAAATACGGGGGTTCCGGGACTTACCATCGTTGGAACGGCAGCGGGCGAGGTCTTGGTCGGTGGGATCAATGACGACACAATCTCCGGCCTAGGCGGCAATGACATCCTTTATGGTCGCGAAGGCAATGACACACTGAATGGTGGCGATGGTGACGACCAGTTGCTGGGCGAATCGGGTGACGACATTCTCGTCGGCGGAAATGGTAACGATTTCCTAGATGGCGGTCTCGGGAACGACACCGCCTATGGCGAAGTCGGCGATGACGGTATTGCCGGTGGCGATGGCAATGACACGTTGTACGGCGGCGATGGCAACGACAATCTCTTGGGTCAAGCCGGCAACGACGTGCTCTATGGCGGCATTGGCATGGACTATTTGGTCGGCGGCCTCGGCAATGACATCTTCTACGGTGGCGATGACAACGACCTAATCAACGGCGATGACGGAAATGACACCATCAATGGCGACGCTGGAAATGATTTCATTTTCGGCAATGCTGGCGATGACACCATCGATGGAGGCCTCGGCAATGACGTAATTTTTGGCGATGACGGCATCGATAGCATTGCTGGCGGCGTTGGCGACGACCAAATCAGTGGCGGCAATGGAAATGATACTCTTCTCGGCCAAGACGGAAACGACACCATATCGGGCAATGATGGTGACGATTTTATCGTCGGCGGCGCTGGAAATGATAGCCTCTACGGCTTCATTGGCAACGATACACTGGACGGCGGCGACGGGGTGGACACGCTGCTCGGCATGGAAGGGAACGACACTATTTCGGGTGGTTTGGGTGGTGACTATGTCGTCGGCGGCATTGGCGATGACACGCTGAACGGCGATGGCGGCGATGACAACATTGAAGGCAGTGACGGCAATGACACGCTGAACGGCGGCGACGGCGCGGACGGGCTTTTGGGTGGAGCTGGCAATGACTCCCTTAACGGCGGCGCCGGTAACGACATTTTGGACGGTGGCATTGGGAACGACACCATTGATGGCGGCGATGGAAACGACGTTATCCTAGGTGGCTTAGGCCAAGACACCATGACCGGTGGCCTCGGTGCCAATGCCTTCTTGTTTACGGCCCTCACAGAATCCACGCGGGCAGCACCGGATCGCATCACAGACTTTGCGCCGAGCCTTGGCGACTACATCGACCTGTCGCGCATCGATGCCAATGCCTCGTTGGCTGGTGATCAGGCCTTTGCGTTTGTGTCAGCGTTTTCAAATCAGGCGGGGCAGGCAACGCTGGTTTATGATGCCGCAACCAACACAACCACATTTAGCGCCGATGCCGATGGCGATGGCGTGGCGGATTTCGTTCTCCTCTTGACGGGAAATGTGGGGACATCGGCAGGGTGGGTGTTGTAAGTTCAGGTGACAGCCCAATGGCGCCAGAACTAGCCTGATTGCCGCTACCCGCCGCGAAAAACGTCCTCATAGGCGAACAAGGTCGGCATTCCGCCCGTGTGCAGAAACAAGACCCGTTGGTTTGCAGAAATTTCGCCGCTGCGTGCCATCCCGATCAGGCCGGCCATAATCTTTCCTGTGTAAACGGGATCGAGAAGGATCGCTTCGGTTTTGGCAAGCAAATGCACGGCCTCCACCATTGCTGCATTCGGGATTGAATATTTCGGCTGCCAATACCCACCAACACAACGAACGGCTTCTGATGGAACGGTGATATTTAGGCCAAGTAAATCCAGGACGGCTTGGGCTTCGCGCTGAACGAGTGGCGCTTGTTCGACGGGATCGCGACTGACACCCACGCCGAGCAATGGTGTCGTGATCGAGTTTCCAAGAAAGCCTGCCAGCATTCCGCCATGCGTTCCGGAGCTTCCCGATCCAACAATGACAGCGTCGAACGCCAAGCCTTGCTCAAATGTTTGAATTTGTAGCTCCTGAGCGCAGGCCACATAGCCAAGGCCGCCAAGCGCGTTGCTGCCGCCACCCGGGATGATGTAGCCACATCGACCTTCGGAGCGGAGGCTCGCGGCCTCCTCCTGCATCGCGGCAATCATGTCTGATCCTGCCGGCACGACACGCATGGTTTCGACACCAAAAAGCTTAAAAAGAAAGTGGTTGCCGCTGGCGGTTTCGCTATAGCTGCCGGGCACGCGTTCTTCGATGATGAAGCGACACTTCAGGCCCTCCTTTACGGCGGCTGACAGTGTGATCCGGCAATGATTGGACTGGGGAGCGCCGCATGTAATGAGCGTATCGGCACCTTGCGCAAGCGCATCAGCGACCAAAAACTCAAGCTTGCGTGTTTTGTTTCCACCCGGCGCAAGGCCAAGCAGGTCGTCTCGCTTTATCCAAACTTCTGGCCCTACGCCGTTCGGGCATGATTTCGCCAAGGCGGCACTAAAGCGCGGCATAGGCTCAAGTGGCGTCGGCCCGTAAGAATACGTGCGGCGGGGGAACCGAGAAAGGTCCATTGATTGGGCTCCAGCAACGAGCCGCTACTATGGGCATGCGGGTGGCTTATGAATAGGCAAAAAAGGCAGCTATTCAGGGCGCCCCTCACCGTGGCGCCGCCTCTGTTCACTTTGGCATCACAACCCTATGGCGGAGTGCGAAATTGCACTTTAGAGCAGGCTCAAAGAAGTTCTTTCAAGAAGTGTCCTGTGCTGAAATCAAAAAAAACGGCCAAAAACCCGGCGGATGCGGTGGCCATCGCCTTTGGGATCAAGTTCGTCGTGCTGGCTTTGCTTGGGGTCGGCGTGCTTGCGATCCCGGCTGTCGATACTGGCATCATTGCGCCCTTTAACGACGTTTTGGCGAGAGCCGCTGGCTGGCTGATTAGCCCCTTCCGCGATGATGTAAATGTTGCGGGTCGGGTTTTGTCGTTTGCCGATGGTCGGGGGGCTGTCGCCGTTGCGGGCGGCTGTAATGGCGTTGAGGTTTGCCTGATTATGTCCGCCGCGCTGTTGGCGTTCCCGGCACCGATCCTGGCGCGCATCGGCGGCGTGATCGTTTGCATTCTCTCCATACAAGCCATTAATCTTATCCGTATCGCAAGCCTATTGTTTCTGGCACGCTACGCGCATGATTGGTTTGAGTTTTTCCATACCTATGTATGGGATGCGGTTATCTTGCTCGACGCCATATTGATATTCTTCCTGTGGCTCCGTCTCTATGGAAAACCAAAGCCCGCAGCAGCAATCGTGGCTCAAGGGTAAATTTATGCTGAAATCGCTTTCGGACCGCGGACGGTTTGCGCTTTTTGGATTTGCAGCCCTCGCTGCCTTGCTTCCACTCTGGTGGACCTTCGCCGACATCGCAATCGAGCTTGCTCAGCCATTAGCCGTTGCACTGGCTCAGGTCTTGGGTCTGGTCACCGATGGTGGAACAAGAACAGCCAATGGCTGGGCGCTGACCACACCGTATTGGATTACTGCGGGGCCTGAAAATCTGCTGGGGAAATACGCGAAAATTGGCTTGGGCGAGGCCGAGATGAAGTTCGCCATTCGCAGTTTTCCAATCTTCATGGCACTCATGCTGGCGCCACCTTGGAGTGTGGCGAGCCTTTGGCGGATGCTGCTCGGCCTCCTGGTTTTGTATGTCTATTTGGCCCTCAGCGCGCTTGCGCTCATCAACATGCAAGTAAGCATTTTGCTGGCGGGTAAACCGAACCCGGTGTTTGCCAATAGCCCGCCGCCTTCGATTTCTGTGCTCGGAACACCTTATGGCGAGTTCGGTTTCTGGCTTGCCGGTGCCCTTACCTATTTGGCGCTTTTCTTTGCCTCGCTGATTTTGCCTGTCATGCTTTGGGCGATTTTGAAGCCAGAGGCTGTGGCTGTTTTGATGCGCAGCAAAGACGCAAAGGATGATAGCGAGACGCCTGCCACGTCACCTCAAGCAGACTAGCACCTTGATCCGCGCGCGCTCGGCGTTCATTAGCCTCGCGCGTTCCCAACCTTGGAGTAGCCCGCTTTGGCTCACGATCTGCGTCCCGTTCGTCGGGCCTTGCTTTCGCTTTCTGACAAGACCGGCTTGATTGATGCCGCGACCATTTTGGCTGGATATGGCGTCGAACTACTCTCCACGGGCGGCACAAAGGCGTCGATCGCTGCAGCCGGCTTGCCGGTTCGTGACGTCGCTGACGTTACAGGCTTTCCAGAGATGATGGATGGCCGTGTGAAAACGCTCCATCCGCGCGTCCACGGCGGGCTGCTGGCGCTTCGCGATGACGCGGCCCATGCGGCATCCATGGCTGAGCATGATATCCTTGGCATCGACCTCTTGGTCGTCAACCTCTATCCGTTTGAAGCCACGGTGGCGGCGGGCGCAGACTTTGAGACCTGTATCGAAAACATCGATATAGGGGGCCCGGCAATGATCAGGGGCGCGGCTAAGAACCATGGCTGGGTCGCGGTAGCCACGGACTCTAGCGATTTGGCGGCAGTTTTGGCTGATATGGCAGCGCATGATGGCGCGACCACGGCCCGGCTTCGCAAACGCCTAGCGGCAAAAGCCTATAGCCGAACGGCGGCCTATGATGCGGCCATTTCGGGATGGTATGCGACACAGCTTGGTGAAGAGGCCCCCAATTGGCGCGCCATTGGCGGTCACCTCGCCCAGCCATTGCGGTATGGCGAAAATCCACACCAAACGGCTGCATTCTACAAAAGTGGGGCATCGCGGGCTGGGATCGCAACGGCAATCCAGCTGCAAGGCAAAGAACTTTCCTACAATAACCTCAACGACACCGACGCGGCTTATGAACTCGTTGCTGAGTTTGACGCGACCGAAACCGCCGCCGTGGCCATTATTAAACATGCAAACCCGTGTGGCGTTGCATTGGGTGCCACGCTTAAGGAGGCCTATCTCCGCGCCTATGCCTGCGACACAACTTCGGCCTTTGGTGGAATTGTCGCCTGCAACAGGCCGCTAGACGCTGAGGCGGCAGAGGAAATCGTGAAGATTTTCACTGAGGTAGTCATTGCGCCGGATGCGGATGCCGAGGCGCGCGCTATCTTTGCAACTAAGAAAAACCTGCGCCTATTGATAGCAGGGAGCCTACCCGACCCAGCTGCGCCCGGGCTTAGCGTCAAAACTGTTTCCGGCGGCATGCTGGTTCAAGATCGTGACGCGGGTCGTGTGACGATTGAGGGCCTAAAGGTCGTTACTGAGAAAGCCCCCGCTGACTCACAGATGCGCGACTTGCTGTTTGCGTTTCGTGTAGCAAAACACGTGAAATCGAATGCCATCGTTTATGCGCGCGATGGAGCGACGGTGGGCATTGGGGCTGGTCAAATGAGCCGGATCGATAGTGCTCGGATTGCTGCACGCAAAGCCCTCGATGTCGCTGAAGCCGAGGGGCTTGCTGAGCCGCGCACAAAGGGCTGTGTTTGCGCATCAGACGCGTTTTTTCCATTCGCGGACGGGCTACTCCAAGCCGCCGAAGCTGGGGCTACGGCGGTCATTCAACCAGGTGGCTCCATTCGCGACGATGACGTCATCAAAGCCGCCAATGAAGCGGGTTTAACGATGGTATTCACGGGAATGCGCCACTTCCGCCACTAGGCAATAGGTCAGGCTACGGATTGCGCTCCGGGCATCAAGGGCCTGACCATTATCCGTTCATCATCGGCTGTTTTGCCTACCATGAAGTAATAGGCCCCAACGATTGAGAAGCCATTGCGCGTGTAGAAAGCGATAGCGCGGGCGTTTTGGGAAAACACCCCAAGGTAAAGGTCCTGTGCGCCCTCTTCTCGGGCCCATTGCGTCGATGCATCCATTAACGCCTGCGCGATGCCAGTGCCTTTTGCCGCTTCCGCAACATAAAGGCGTTTAATCTCCCGGGCAGCGCGCCCACCTATGTCGAATGGCAGGCCCATTTTACCGGCCTGAACGAACCCGACGATGGCGTGATTAACCTCGGCGAGAAGAATATAGGTTTCAGGGTCGCGTATGTCCCGACTGGTCTTTGTGACGTCATAGCTCTCGCGGAGAAAAGGCTGCAAGTCGGCTTCGGAATAGAGGTGGCCAAAGGTCGCCACGAACGTATCGCGCGCCACTTGCGCCAAGCGTGCCGCATCTGCGGCCAAGGGTCGGCGATAGCTAACTTCCATCCGCAAGGTAACCTTAGACTGATCGCGCCGTGGCCGCGAACTCCCGCAATTGGGTGTTCGCGATTGACAATTTTGCAAAACTCCAAGGACCCGATGCCGCGAGCTCGGCAATTGCTGTTCGTGTACGGTCAACTTCGGCGGCATTAAGGGTTAGCCAGGCGTCAATCGTCATTGCCGTCCACTCGGCGTCTGGGGCTTCCATGCCAGAAGCAATCCGCCCATCGGCGCTTTGAGCAAATGCCATGACTGCGCGCGTAACCGATGCTTGCTCGTCCATGAAATCCTCGATCATGCGCCGTGTGGCTACGCGGTCCCAATGATCTGGCGACGCGGCCTGACCCGATGCAGCCCGCAGGTCATCGAAGCCGATCGCCTCGCCAACCGCGTGATACAGCCGGGCGGTTGCTTCGACGGGCCACGCTTGGCTCTGAGCGAGATCGACAATGTCAGTTGCCGAGATCATGGGACGCAGAGCCGCAATCGTTTCGGCGAGCGCGCGAGGGGCACCTTTAGTGACCAGTCCTTCGGCGTGAGCGGTGATCCGTGCGCGCTCTTTCGGCGCAAGGATGGCCGTCTGAACGGTACGCAATTGAGCGGTCGGGGCGCTGTAGGCCGCGACGAGTGAGCCCACCGAGCCGCCCCGGCCTTCTGAACGCGTGACTTTGCGGGCAAGCCAGAATGTCTGCCGACGCAGCACAGCAACAACATCTTGGAGCAGGCTGGTTTGCACATCGGCATGGACCCGACCGTCAAGATTATCGATGGCCTCGATCAACGCGTCGAGATCGTAAATAGCGGTGGCTGCAGAGAAGGCACGGACAATGGCGCCCGTTCCAGCGACGGCACTTTCGCGAACACGATCAATGAAGGTTGCGCCGCCCAGATCAATCATGCGGTTTGCAATCACCGTCGCGATGATTTCGCGCTTCAAGCGGTGGCGCGCCATGGCATCGGTGTAAGGGGCACATCCATCGGGGAAGTAGGCCGTCAAGGTCGTGGCAAGCCACGCATCATCGGGCGCATCTGAAGCGACAATCTCGTCGAATAGAACGATCTTGGAATAGGCCATAATCACCGCCAGTTCCGGGCGCGTCATGCCCTGTCCTGCCATACGCAGTGCGCGAAGTTCCTCCGCCGATGGCAGATACTCCACACGGCGGTTGAGAAGGCCCGCCGTCTCTAAGCGCTCCATGAAACGCTCGTGGGCATCAAGATCGGCAGCTGCGGTGGCTTGCTGTAGGGTGAGGGCCCGGGTCTGACTGTAGTTGTGGGCGAGAACGTGGCCAGCCACGTCGTCGGTCATGGAGGCCAAAAGATCGTCGCGTTGTGGGAGGGTCATTGTCCCTGCGGCCACGAGCGCATTGAGCAAAATCTTGATATTGACTTCGTGGTCCGAACTATCGACGCCGGCGGAATTGTCGATTGCATCGGTGTTGATCTTGCCACCTATACGGGCAAACGCGATCCTGCCCCTCTGGGTTAGGCCAAGATTTGCACCTTCGCCGATAACGAGGGCGCCGACTTCATCAGCATCAACGCGAATGGCATCATTTGCCTTGTCGCCAGCATCCGCGTGAGTTTCCGTTTTTGCTTTGACGTAAGTGCCAATCCCACCGAACCACAACAAATCACATTTCGCTTTCAGGAGCGCATTCATCAATTCGTTGGGCGTCACTTCGTCGACGTCAAGGCCGGTTAGAGCCTTCATCTGCGCGCTCATGGCAATAGCTTTTGCGGAACGAGAGAAAATGCCGCCGCCATCGGAAATCAAAGAGGGTGCATAGTCTTGCCACGAAGAGCGCGGGAGGGCGAACATCCGTTGCCGTTCTGCAAAACTGGAGACAGGGTCTGGATCGGGGTCGATAAAGATATCTCTGTGGTCGAAAGCAGCGACAAGTCGGATTTCGGGCGACAGCAACATGCCGTTGCCAAAAACATCACCAGACATGTCGCCGACGCCGATGACACGGAAAGCTTCAGTTTGAATGTCGCGGCCCATTTCGCGGAAATGTCGCTTGACCGCTTCCCATGCACCACGCGCCGTGATGCCCATTTTTTTGTGATCGTAACCGACCGAACCGCCGCTGGCGAAGGCGTCGCCTAGCCAATGGCCGTATTCGGCGGAGATCCCGTTTGCGATATCTGAAAACGTTGCGGTGCCCTTATCTGCGGCAACGACGAGATAAGGATCGTCGCCGTCCCAGCGAACGACATTGGCCGCGGGCACAATCTTGCCTCCACCGTCGATATTGTCGGTGATATCGAGAAGCCCACGAAGGAAGGTCTTGTAGGCTTCAATCCCAGCCGCTTGAACCTCATCGCGCGTGCCATTCTTTGGCAACCGCTTTGGATAAAACCCGCCCTTTGAGCCCACAGGAACAATGACGGCGTTCTTGACCTGTTGAGCCTTCACGAGCCCCAACACTTCGGTACGGTAATCGTCGCGCCGATCTGACCAACGCAGCCCACCCCGCGCCACAGGGCCAAACCTTAGATGCAACCCTTCAACAAGCGCTGAGGAAACAAAAATCTCGCGATAAGGCTTTGGATTTGGGAGGTCGGCAATTTCGCGCGGGGAAATCTTGAAGGAAATCCATGCCTTTGGGCCGCCATCAAGGGCCGTTTGCCAGAAATTGGTGCGTTGAATGGCCCCAACCAATCCGGCCATACGCCTAAGAACGCGGTCTGCATCGAGACTAGGAACGTCTTGCAACGCCGACTCAATGCTTGCTTTTAGCGTTTCAGCTTTAGCCGTTCGATCAGACAAAGAAAGTGTGAGCGATGGATCAAACCGAATATTGAAATAATCCAGGATACCTTTGGCAATCGCTGGGTAATCTGAAAGCGCTTGAATTTGTACATCTCGTGATGGGTCGAGCCCCGACTGTTGCCGCCAGCCAGCCAATGCGCGGATGAGGGCGGCTTCGCGCCATGAGATCCCAAGCTTTAAGATGAGGCGATTGAAGCCATCATTATCAGTGTTGCCGGCCCAAATTGCAGCAAACGCTTGCTCAAAGGCGGACTCTACAGAATCGAACGCGAGCGGCGCGCCGTTGGCCGTGCGCATGTTCAACGCTTGAATCCAATGGACTTTATTGTCGTCGCCCATGCGGCGTATGAGTTTGAACGGCGTTTCGGACTCGACCCATAGGCCCATATTTTCAAGGATTGGCAAAGCTGCCGACAGAGGCACCGCCACGCCACGCCGATAGACCTTTGCCCGCAATTTATCGGGCCCATCTTCAGGTAGGCGATAGGCGCGCACCCGTACGTCAGCGTCCCCGCCTAACGCACTCAGCTCCAAAATATCTTTAATGGCCTCCTCGGCATCACTGGCCTCGCGATAGCCCGCGGGGAAACCGCCGAGCCATGAGTCAAGCGGCACAGAGCTCTCGCCGCGGCTGTCATTAACCTGTTCGAGCGCGTCCACCCAGGTGGCGGTTAAGCCAACAATACGGCGCTCGAGCGCACCTAAGTCTGGATGGACCGGGGCTGACGGATCAATGCCAATGATGAAGTGAACGCGCGCTAGGGGTGTGTCGCCAAATTGTGGATAATAGGCTGATATCCGGCCCTCGAACGCTTCGGCCAGCACCTCGCCCACTTGGGATCGAACACTTGAGTTATAGCGGTCACGTGGAATAAACACTAGAATTGAAACAAAGCGTTCAAAACGGTCGCGGCGGACAAAAAGCTTTGTTCGCGGTCGATCCGAAAGGTGCAGAACGCCTTGGGCAATCCGCAACAAATCGTCCTCAGCAATCTGGAAAAGCTCGTCCCGCGGGAACGTTTCCACGATGTTGCGGAGCTTTTTGTCGTTGTGGGAGCCCGGCACCATGCCAGCGCGGCCCATAACGCGAGACACTTTGCGGCGGAGAAGCGGCACATCGCGCGCCATGCTGTCATAGCTGTCGGAGGTGAATAGGCCGAGGAAGCGATCCTCTCCGACGACAAAGCCATCCTCGCCATACCGCTTGACGCCGATGTAATCCATGACCACGCGGCGGTGGACGCGCGACTGGGAGTTCGACTTCGCCACGATCAGAGGTGTAGGCTCCTCCAAATAGGCAAGAAACTCTGGCGTCAAGACAAGGGTTTCATTGGTACGGCGAAGGATTAAGCGAAGAGGGTCCCGCAGTATCCCAAGATTGAGCTCGTCGCGAATAATTGGCTCTGGCGGCGCCTCATCGGGATCGACCAGCATTGGAAAGTCGTAGGAACGCGCACCGAGAAAGGTGAAATGATCATTCGCGAGCCAACGTAAGAAGGCGATCGCTTCTGAAACTTCTTCCGGATCAATATGGCTGGGCGCTAGAGCAAGCGCGCCAGCGCTGGCGAGCATCCGCGCTTTCATGGCCGCAAAATCACTGACCGACATTGCGACATCGTTCAAAGTCTCGCGAACGCCCATCAGAACGGCATCCCGCTTCGACGCGGGAACAGTTTGAAGGTGCACCTGAATAAGGGACTCCCGGCGCGGCACGCCTTGGTCGCAGCGTGTGCCATCCGCATCGCGACGGACTTCCACAATCGGATGAAAGAGTGCGAGCAAGTGGGCGCCCTGGGCGCCGAGTTCAGCGATCACAGAATCCACTAAGAACGGTACATCCGGTCCGACTATTTCAAGGATATCGCGGCGCAGCGGGCGCCCTTTATGGTCTCGCCCCTCAATCAATCGTATCTCGCGCTTGTCTGGATGCTTGTGGGCCGCCCACGTCCAAATGCTGCTGGCCAAGCTGATTAGGTCGTCTGGCTCAAGCCCTTCGAGATCGGCTGGATCCGCATCAAGCGCGATTTGTTGGAGAAATGACTCTGCGTCGGCACCGAAGGGGTGGAAAAGCCCGCTCGCCCGCCCTGCCCCGATGAGGCCCGCAGCATCGATGAAATGTGCACTTGATTGAGCGGTTTCCATGGCTTTCCCCGGTGCCGCGCTTGGGTTGGATTCACCTCCCCACCCAACGCTTTTCATATGTCCAATGCCATGAGGTCATAAACCTGTTTCCAAGCCGTAACCATGAATGTTCAGCAAAAGCGGGATATTTCGCGTTCGCGACGTTCGAGAGGTTCAAAAGTTGGTAATTGTAAGGATGAGGAAGCCGCCGGACCTTTGCTGGGGGAGCGGGTCCGGCGGCTGGTGAAGCCAACGTTTGGGGAGAACGCTGCTTGGCCTCATCTGTGAAGGGCGGGGGGCTCTTCTTCACCGTGCCAAGATAGGCGCGACAAAGGGCGAAACCAAGGCCGCAATTGTTACAAAGTTTCAACCTTCAGTGCGGGTCGTTTCCGATACTGGCACGGCATCATCCTGTATCGGCATTGGGGGCGGGCTCGCTGGCGGCGGACCGCCATCGGGTCGGCCATTTGCCGATAGCATAACCGCAATCCAGCGTGTCGATGGGAATTGGCAAAGCACAATCATTGCCATCACGGCAATCGGTGTCGATAGGAACGCGCCGGTTATGCCCCAGAGCGTGCTCCACAAGGCTAACGACAGAAATACCACCAAAATTGACAGGTTTAGGCTATCACCTGTCATACGGGGCTGGATCACGTTTCCCACGATGAAAGCGATGCCTTGGGTCGCGCCTAGAATGATGAGCGCCGGGACAACGCTTGGGAACTGAACAAGGGCAAACAGCGTTGGCAAAGCGGTCGAAAGCGCACCACCAATGGCCGGGATATAGCTCAGCAAGAAGGTGATCAGTGCCCAAAACAAAGCATTGTCGAGGCCAACCGCCACAAACACGACCCACGCGCCGAATGCAATCATAGCGCCTGTAACCGTCTGAATCCAAAGATATTCCTCGATAGACTTGCGGATCGCATTGCCCATTTTTTCAGCGGTCTGGCGGCTTTCCGAACTTTCAAAAATGGCATCTAGCTTGGCGGGGAACGACGCTTGGGCGGCGAAAAGGCAAGCAATGTAAATCAATACAAAAAGTGCGTCGCCAACGATGCTTTGTGCGGTGTTTGCAATTTCGGTGAGGAATTGGGTCGGGTTTAGGTGGGTGAACAACTCCCCCACTGTAGGCGCAGCACCCTGCTGGCCCGTAAGTGCAAATCCTTGGGCAAGCACCTCATTGATGCGAACTTGGTATCGGCCAGCATTTGACGCAAATGATGATGCATTTTCTGCAATGAAAACGATAGAAAACCCAATGCCCAGCAATACGACGAGTAACGCAATGGTCAGCGCTGCCCACTGTGGCGCTTTAGGCATCCATGCACGAATGCCATTCGCGAAACCATCAATCACGAGCCAAAGAAAGACGGCGAGCGCGAAGGGGGTCAGGATATCGCGAAACCAATAGATCCCGACAATAACCGCCGCCACCGCAACAATGGAGAGGGCAACACTATTTGATCGAACGATAGACATACGCATCACAAAAAGCCTGTCATCGCTGCGGGTCAATCCACAGCAGCCTTGCGCACTGCCTTCAGCGCATTAAACCTTCATCGATCGCTCAGGAGTTTGGCGCGCTATGTCTGACAGAATTCTCATTGGTGCAGGCGGTGAGCCGATGTTACCGCAAAACCTACTTCTGAAGCGCGCCAACCGTCACGGTCTTGTGGCAGGCGCAACGGGGACTGGCAAAACAGTAACGTTGCAAGTTTTGGCGGAGGGGTTTGCGCGTGCCGGTGTGCCGGTTTTTGCCGCGGATGTGAAAACGGACCTTTCCGGGATTGCCTGTTCTTGGGAACCTTCTGCACCCTTTAAGGCGCGAGCCGAACAATTAGGTATGGCTAACGGCTATGTTGGCGAGCCTACGCCTACTGTGTTCTGGGACCTCTATGGAGAGAAAGGCCACCCGATCCGAGCCACGATCTCGGAAATGGGGCCGACCTTGTTGTCTCGCTTGATGGACCTTTCGGAGGCGCAGGAAGGCGTTTTGGCCATCGCCTTCAAAATGGCTGACACTGAAAAGCTGCTGCTGATCGATTTGAAGGATCTGAAAGCGCTGCTTGATGCGATGGCTGAAAACGCCGCTGAAGTCTCAAAGAAATATGGTTTGGTAACGGCGCAGTCCATTGCGGCTGTCCAACGCAATCTGTTGCAGCTTGAATCGGCTGGGGCGGCAAACTTTTTCGGTGAGCCCGCTTTAGAGCTATCAGACTTCTTGCGAACGGACCTGACGGGCCGCGGCATTGTGAACATTCTGGCGGCAGATCGGCTCATCACGTCGCCGCAACTCTATTCGACGTTCTTGCTATGGTTGCTGTCTGAGCTGTTCGAACAATTGCCCGAAATTGGTGATCCTGAGAAGCCGAAGCTGGTGTTCTTTTTCGACGAAGCACACTTGCTGTTTCGTGACGCCCCAAAGGCGCTTTTGAATTCGATTGAGCAAGTCGTGCGGCTGATCCGGTCCAAGGGTGTTGGGATCTATTTTGTAACGCAAAATCCGCAAGACATCCCTGAATCGGTTTTGGCACAGTTGGGCAATCGCATTCAGCACGCTTTGCGCGCTTACACACCTTCAGAAGCAAAAGCTGTGCGGGTTGCGGCGGAAAGCTTTAGGCCAAACCCGCGCTTTTCAACGGAAGAAGCGATTACGGCACTTGGCGTCGGTGAAGCATTGGTATCGGTACTCGACGAAAAGGGCGCCCCAACCATAGTCGAACGAACATTCATTCGACCACCGGTTTCAAAAGTCGGCCCGGCTTCGCCAGAGGACAGGGCGCGCGTCATGGCAGCAAGCCCGGTCGCCATGAAGTATACGCAGCTCGTCGATCGCGAGAGCGCGTTTGAGATATTGCAGCGCAAAGCAGAAGCAGTGGAGGCTGAACAAGCTGAAGTCGAGGCCGCCGAGGCAAAGGCCAAAGCTGAGGCAACCGCCGCAAAGGAGGCTGCGCGCGGTGTTCCGAAGGAACGGGCAGCACCATCAAATGGCGGCGGTTTGTTGGAAGGTATTTTTGGCGGTGGGCGCCGTCAGGGTGTTGTGGAAACAACCGTCAAATCGATGGCGCGGCAAGTCGGTAGCCAGTTAACGCGCGAATTGGTTCGCGGTTTACTCGGCAGCCTGCGAAAACGGTAACGCTGAGCCCTCACGCGCGGGCCATCGCGAACTCTGGGAATAAGGAACAGCATATTTGGCGGTGCAGAGCACTGCACCGCCATCAGAATGAAAACAGTTGGCGCGTTTAGTGTTGGCTGGCTGGCAAGCGAACGACGAGGCCATCCAAATCAGCGCTCATCGAAATCTGGCACGACAGGCGGCTCAGCTCGGTGACGCCTTCGGCAAAGTCCAGCATAGACTCTTCCATCGAGCCTGCTTTGCCGGTTTTAGCCAACCAATCGGCATCAACGAATACGTGGCAAGTGGCACACGCGCAGGCGCCGCCGCAATCGGCATCGATCCCCGGCACATTATTCTTTACGGCGGCTTCCATCACGGTGACGCCAGCGGCGGCCTCAATGGTGTGTTCTTTGCCGGAATGCTCGATGAAAGTGACTTTAGGCATAGTGGTTCCTGTTGTGCTTTCGTGTTGGTCAGGCAGACTAAGCGGTCTGCGCTGCGATTTGTTTCATAGATACCGATGTATCGGCCAAAACTTCTGGTGCAACCCTGCCCTTGCGCCCGATGATCTGTTTTCCGGCTAAAAACTCAGGCGCGGCGTTGATCGCGTCCACCGCTAAGATACGATTATCCGCGTCGAGGTGAAACGCGGCAAACTTGCGGTCCTCAATGGAGCCCCGGATCACAACCTTGGTCGCGCCATTAAACAGCCCCGCCGTTTGTAGCTTCAAATCATATTGGTCCGACCAGAACCATGGCGTATCCAATGCGGGCGCAGGCAAACCCAGAATGGCAGCCACCGCCAACTTCCCCTGCTCGATAGCATTGTGCACGGATTCAAGCCGCCCAGTGCGATCATACAGCGCCAGCGGGCGAAACGCGCAGTCCCCAATCGCAAACACTGAAGGGTCCGATGTGCGGGCATTGTCATCGACAACGATACCATTCGTGCAAATGATGCCCGCCTCCGCCGCTAATTCCTGATTGGGCAGAATACCAACGCCTACAAGGATCAGATCAGCCGGAATCAGCGTGCCATCGGCCAATCTCACGCCGGTAACCGACCCCTCGCCCTCAAACCCTTCGACTTTGACTGAAACCCGTAGGTCCACGCCCGCAGCGCGGTGCACATCTTGATAAAAATTCGAGATTTCAGCGCTCGTAACCCGCGCCAACACGCGATCAGCGGCTTCCAAAGCGGTCACGTGCAACCCCTGCTTGATGGCCACGGCGGCGACTTCAAGCCCAATATAGCCGCATCCGACCACAACGAGGCGTTTCCCCTCCGCAAAATCAGCTTGTAGCGTGCCAACATCCCTCACAGTGCGCAGATAATGCACGCCCTTCAGATCAGCGCCGGGGCACGTAATGTTCCGCACGCGCGATCCAGTGGCAATAATCAACGCCCCATAGGAAAGCGTTTCACCGTCAGTCAGAGTAACGGATTTGGCGGCACGATCAATGGAAGCAACCGAGCAATTGAGCTTGAGGGTGACGCTTTCAGCCGCCCACGCATCGCCGTCGCGAAACATCAAGCGGTCCAGCCCCATAGTTCCGGCTAGATAGGCTTTCGACAAGGGCGGGCGCTGATACGGCGGCACGGCCTCATCGCAGACCATGGTGATCGGCCCCGCAAAGCCGCCCTGGCGCAACGACATCGCCGCCTGCGCACCGGCCTGGCCACCGCCAATGATCACCACAGTTTCAGGCAAATCCGCCATCGCCACCCATCCGCTTCCGCGCCCCCTGTTTCGCGAGTGAGCGCGCTATGGTCAAGTGCATGACGCCATCGTCAACTTTCCGACAGCACCTTAGAGGAGCATTGAAATGATCGTTATCTCCGGCAAAGCCTCTATTCGCGCCGACAAACTCGACGAGGCCATCACATCTGCGCTCGCCATGTCGAAAGCGAGTATGGCTGAACCAGGGTGCATAAGCTATGAGTTCAGCCAGCAACTCGACGACCCCACGACCTTCCGCCTTTTTGAAGAATGGGAAAGCGCCGAAGCCTTGGCAACGCATTTTACGCTGCCTCATTTTTTGGCTTTCTCTTCCACTTTGCCGAGCTTCTTAGCGGTACCGCCCCACTTCACAAAATACGAAGTGTCAAAGGCCGGCCCGCTTCGGGGCTAATTCTTGGCGATATAGGCGAGCACATCAAGCACCAGCGGGTAGAGCGACGCTACCAGCAGAAGAGCCGCTGTGACGTTGAAAATGCGCAGCTTTTTCTGGTCACTCAGAAATTTTCGTATTTGCGCGCCCATCACCGTCCAAACTGCGACCGATGGTAAATTGATCAGCCCAAATATCACCGCGCAGACGATCAGGCCCGAAACCTTATGCGTCGGTGGCACGTAAACGCTCACGGCCGTGAGCGCCATCGTCCACGCCTTGGGGTTCACCCATTGAAACAAGCAGGCCTGCACAAAAGTCATTGGCTTGGCTTTGGCGGCGGCCTTTGCGTCGTCGATAGCGGGAGCGGATGCCGTAGCGATGTGCCAAGCCAGATAGAGCAAATAAATCACGCTCAAGACCTTGAGGATCTCGTAGGCGATCGGAAACGCCGCAAACGCCTCCGCAATGCCCAGGCCGATCAACACGATCATCGCTGTGAAGCCGATTGAAACGCCAAGCAAATGCGGAATGGTGCGTCGAAAGCCGAAATTGGTGCCAGACGACATCAACATCAGATTATTAGGCCCCGGCGTGATCGACGAGACAAAGGCGAAAGCGGAGATACCGATCAAGAGGTCTGGGGTCATTGTGACGCAACTATAGTGCACACACTGTCGAATTAACTTGCGTTCCACAGCGCTAGGATGCTATTTTTGCACATTATGGCGAACCTGGATCATATTGGCCGCACTATATTGCGTGAGCTTCAGCGCGACGGCCGGCAGACCAATTTGGAATTGGCAGCCCGCGTTGGCCTTTCGCCCTCGGCCTGCCTCCGCCGGGTTCAGGAATTGGAGCGCGTCGGCATCATCACCGGGTATCGCGCAGTGCTAAACCCCGCCGCGCTGGGCATTGGCGTCATCGCTTACGTCGCCGTCGGCCTGTCGCGCCACACAAAGGAGGAGCAGCGCTCATTTGAGGTGGCGATGTCAACCGTCCCGGAAGTCCGGGAGTGTCACAATATCACCGGCGCGTTTGAATATATGCTCCGCGTCGAAGCCGAAGACCTGCCCGCCTATAAACGCTTCCACAGCGAAATTCTCGGCGCCCTGCCCCAAGTCTCCAGCATCACGTCCTATATTGTTATGGAATCGACGAAGGATGAACGGGCTTGACTTAGAGGGTACGAGCGTGTGTATAATACACACCATGAAAAGCCGTGATCTCTTGCACGAGTTGGTGGCGGCGGGTTGGCAGATTGATCGAATTCGTGGCTCGCATCACGTGCTGAAGCACCCCATGCGCAGTGGTTTGATTGTGGTTCCACATCCAAAAAAGCAGCTTGGCGTTGGGCTGGTGGCTGCCATTCGAAAACAAGCCGGATTGTAGGAGGAAAAATGCGCTATCCCATCGCCATAGAACCCGGCACTGAAACCTCAGCTTTTGGGGTCATCATTCCGGATTTCCCGGGCTGCTTTTCAGCTGGCGACACGCTAGATGAGGCCATTCACGAGGCCGAGGAAGCCGCCGCCGCTTGGGTCGATGCCCAATTGGATGCCGGCCTCGCCATTCCAAGCCCATCCCAACTCGACGCCATTCGCGCCGATCCGCGATTCATTAACTGGGTTTTTGCCGTCATAGACTTAGACCTCGACGCCTTGGCGGACACCATCGAACGGGTCAACATCACCTTGCCGCGCCGCGTGCTCACCCGGCTCGACGCCCTCGCTCGCGCCGCCGGTCAAAGCCGGTCCGGCTACATTGCGCATTTGACGCTTATGGGCCGCAATCGAGCCGCCTGACCCATCAGCAGCCCACCTTTCAATTGACTCCGCCGCCCTTCTCGCCCCACGCTGCCACCATGGAAAACGCCGAAACCGCCCCCGAACCGATCCTCGATCCCTCCCTCGCGATCATCGATCCGCACCATCATTTGTGGGATTATCGCGCGCGGATAGTCAATGCGCCGCCGCCGAAGCATCCGTTTGAGAACGTGTCGCGCAAATCGCCGCTCTATCTGATGGATCAGCTTCTGGCCGACATTGGCTCTGGCCATACTGTGCGCGGCACTGTCTATCTTGAGTGCGGGTCCATGTATCGCGCGGAAGGGCCAGACGCGTTCAAACCCGTCGGCGAGACGGAGTTCGTCAACGGTGTCGCCGCCATGGGAGCCAGCGGCCTCTATGGTGATACGCGGCCCTGCGCCGGGATCGTCAGCCACGTCGATTTGACCCTCGGAGCGCACGCGCGCGACGTTTTGGAGGCTCATATCCTTGCCGCACCAGCGCGCTTTCGCGGCATTCGCCATGCCGGTTCTTGGGATGGTGACCCGAATGTCCTTGGTGGCCTTGGCGCAAGCCGCCGTGGGCCAGAACTCTACGCCAACTCCACATTCCGTGAAGGCTTTGCCCAATTAGCGCCGCTCAACCTCTCCTTTGACGCATGGCTCCTCGAACCTCAAATTCCTGACCTGACAAGCCTTGCCCAAGCGTTTCCAGACACCCGCATCGTGCTCGATCACGTAGGAACGCCGCTAGGCATTTCTAGCTATCAGGGCCGTCGAGACGAGCGTTTCGACGTGTGGCGCGCGAATATCAAGGCACTCGCAGCCTGCCCGAATGTCAGTGTGAAGCTTGGTGGGCTCGCCATGCCATTTGCCGGTTTTGCATCCTTCATGTCCAAGCCGCCCGCAACGTCGCAACAGCTTGCCGAGGAGTGGCGGCTCTATATTGAAACCTGCATCGAGGCCTTTGGCCCGGCGCGCGCGATGTTTGAAAGCAATTTTCCTGTCGATGCGCTGACCTGCGATTACGCCACGCTGTGGAACGCTTTCAAAGTGTTGGCGGCGGGCTATTCCGACACCGAAAAGCACGACCTATTCTTCGGCACAGCGGCCCGCTTCTACCGCCTCAGCCTGTAGCGAAGGCCGCCCTCGCACTGTATTTGCCGGGTATGCCGGAAAGAATCGAAGTGACAGTGGGCCTCCCGACACCAGACGATACCTCTGCTTTGGGGGCGCGGCTTGCGACGATCCTGCAGCCGGGAGATATTGTTGCGCTTAAAGGCCATCTCGGTGCTGGCAAAACCTCATTGTGCCGTGGGCTGATCTCAGCCCTCATCGGCCCCGAAACTGAAGTGCCAAGCCCGACCTACACACTGGTCCAAACCTACGATACGCCCATTGGCGAAGTATGGCACATGGACCTTTATCGCCTCAAAGAGCCCGACGAAGCCTTGGAACTCGGCATCGAGGACGCCTTTGTCGACGCCATTTGCTTGATCGAATGGCCCGAGCGCTTGGATGCATTTCTGCCAGCCCAGCATCTGGACGTCACCCTAGAAACCGTGGGAAGCGGTCGGCGGGCCATTCTTCGCGGTGGCCCGGAATGGGAGCAACGCCTGCGTGACCTCTGAGCGTGAAACAGCCATCGGCGAGTTTTTAGATAAGGCGGGTTGGCGTGATGCAAAGCGCGCGCCACTCGCGGGTGACGCCTCTACACGACGTTACGAGCGCCTGCATTTGAACGGTAAACCGGCAATTCTCATGGATGCGCCGCCCAAGGCCGAAACACCGGCGTGCCCAGCCACAGCAACCCCGATTGAGCGAGCGGCGTTGGGCTATAACGCGCTGGCGCGCCTTGCCGCTGGCCGCGTTGATGCGTTCGTATCGATAGCAGCATGGCTGCATGAGGGGGGGTTCGGTGCCCCTGAGATTTACGCGTTCGATACGCCTCGGGGTTTTGCTCTGCTCGAAGATCTTGGCGACGATGTTTTTGCTACCGTGCTAGCCAAAGGTGCGCCTGACAAAGAGTTATATGCGGGCGCAATCGAAACCCTGGCCGCTCTGCATCAACGCGAAGCGCCCAAGGCTGTCAATAAAGGCAGTGCCCATTGGCCGCTGCTTAGCTATGATCGCCCTGCCATGCATGCGGAGGTGAACCTCCTCACTGAGTGGTGGGCAGGCGCCCATCTGGGCGTGAAGCTAAGCGATGGAGCGCGCGCGGATTGGGCGTTGGCGTGGGAAACTGCGTTTGACCAATTGGATAGTGCATCCCCAGTCGTCGTCTTGCGAGATTTCCATGCCGAGAACGTCCTTTGGCGACCAAGCAAGCCCAAACTTGAGCGCGTGGGTTTGGTCGATTTTCAAGACGCACTTGCTGGGCACCCTGCGTATGATTTGGTCTCATTGCTTGAAGACGCGCGCCGCGACGTTTCACCTGAACTGGCGGCGGCCATGGTTGAGCATTACATCGACGTCTCTGCCCCTGCCGATCGGGCCTCATTTCGGGCTGGCTATGCTGCGCTAGGCGCACAGCGCAACGCCAAGATCGTGGGGATTTTTGCCCGCCTTGCACTGCGCGATGGCAAGCCGCGCTATCTCGATCTGATTCCCCGCGTAGCTCGGCATCTTGTCAATAATCTGCGCCATCCTGCATTAGGGTCCGTTGCCAGCTGGATGCACACACATCTGCCGGGCAAATTAGCAGAGGCCGCCGCGTGATCGCGGTTCCAGACACCGCGATGGTGTTTGCCGCCGGGCTTGGCACCCGCATGCGCCCGCTCACTAATGATCGCCCCAAAGCGCTGGTGGAGGTAGCGGGCAAAGCGATGATCGACCACGTGCTCGATAAGCTCGCCCAGATCGGCGTGCAGCGTGCCGTCGTCAACGTCCACCATTTCGCCGATCGCCTGCGCGAGCATTTGGCCACGCGCACCGCGCCACACATCATCATATCGGACGAAACCGACACCCTGCTCGAAACCGGAGGCGGCCTCGTCCGCGCCTTGCCGCTGCTTGGCCGCGGCCCTATCATCACAATGAACGCCGACCCCTTGTGGCGCGATGATGGCGGGGCAGGCCTGAAATCACTCGCCGACAATTTCGACCCTGAAACCATGGACGCGCTTTTGCTTTTGGCGCGCCATCATGATGCTGTAGGATTTGAAAAAGCCGGTGATTTCACCATGGACCCCCAGGGCCACATCGCCCGGCGCGGCTCCGCCCCTGAAGCCCCCTACATTTACGCCGGCGCGCAAATCCTCAATCTCAACACCATGGCTGGGCGCGTTGAGGAGCGCTTTTCGTTGAACCGCATCTGGGACGACAGCCTGCCAAAAAGTCGTGTTTATGGCGTTGTGCTCAACAACCAATGGCTGCATGTTGGTGATCCGAAGGCCCGCGACGAGGCCGAAGCCATTTTGTTAGGGCACATGTAAAGACGATGGACTTGTTCGCGCTGCCAGCCCCGCGCGTTCTGACGATTCCGCCCACCGCACCATTTCTGAAAGTCTTGGCCAACGCCCTATGGCATTCCCAAGCCGACGCTGATTTTGCCCTAGCCGACACGATCGTCCTGTTGCCGACGCGGCGTGCGGCGCGGGTGTTGGGCCAAGAATTGCTCACGATTTCCGGCAAAAGCGCGTTGCTTTTGCCCGCGATCCGCACTCTCGGCGATTTGGACCCTGACGAAGCCGCCCTCGCCGATCTGTCAGACACCCTCGCTTTGCCGCCCGCGATCAACCCGATGCAGCGGCGCTTAGAGCTTGCCAGCCTTGTTCGCGCGCGCGGCAAAGCGTCGGGCGAATGGAGCGACGATCCGGTGGCTGCTCTCAACGCTGCCGACGCTTTGTGCGAGCTTTTGGACTCAGCAGCCCTCGCCGGAGACACTGTCGATTGGTCACGCCTGCCTGACCTAGTGGCCGAGACAGACCTTGCCCAGCATTGGCAACAATCCGTTGCATTTCTCTCTATCATCACTGAGAATTGGCCGGCACGTTTGGCTGAGCTTGGCCAAACCGACCCCGGCACACGACAACGCGCAGCGCTCGTCGGCATCGCAGATCGTTGGGCTGAAAAGCCGCCGCAAGCCCCAGTTTTCATTGCAGGCTCAACCGGAACCGTTCCCGCAACACGCGCGCTGATGGCGGTTGTAGCCCACCTTGAACGCGGCTCTGTCATCCTACCCGGACTCGACAAAAAACTACCAGATTCGGCTTGGGCACAAGCCGCCAAGGACGACCAACACCCGCAACGCTCCATGGCTTTGGTGCTGAAAGCCTGCGGCATCACGGATCGTGGTGCCGTGGAAGTTATGCCGGGCATCAAAGAAACCAGTCAGGGCCGCCTCCGACTCGGCCTGCTCAACGACGCCCTAACACCCGCCGAAGCCACGGGCGATTGGCACCAACGCATCCAAGAATTGCGAGGGCGTCACCACGCGCCGGGAGATGCCGTTGAGATCAGTCTCGCGGGCCTGTCACTCGCCGAAGCCGCTACCGAGGAGGAGGAAGCTTCCGCCATTGCGCTCAAGCTTCGCCACACCCTTGAAATTCCACACGCAACAGCAGCCCTCGTCACGCCGGATAGTGATTTAGCCGCGCGCGTTGCTGCCAAGCTGCACCGGTGGGGCATTGTGGTAGACGCCTCAGCGGGCCGCCCGCTTTCAGCCTCACAACCCGGCTCGTTCTTCAGTCTCGTGTTGGCATGGGCGCTCGACCCGGTAGAGCCCGTGGCGCTGTGCGCGATGCTAAAGCACCCCTTGTGTGCCTTGCGCTTGCCAGCATCCACCAAGCGAGAGCTTGCGGCCTTGCTGGAAACCAAAGTTCTACGCACTTCGCGCGCCTATCGTTCGCTCGACGATGTGGTGGCGATCACGCTACTCGAAAAGCGAGAACGAATTTCGTGGCCCAGCGTCGACAAGCAACACGCCACCTCTGACCTCATGCGCCGCATAGAAGCCGCGAGCGTTGACCTTTTCGCAGCCTTCGCCCAACCGCTAACGCTCGGCGAACTCGCCCGCAGCCTGACGTGTGCCGCTGAAAGCCTCGCAACAGAAGCGTCGGGCACATCGGCGCTTTGGGCGGGCGAGGCGGGCAATAGTGCGGCGGTTTTCCTCGATGAAGTCGTCACACATGGCGATGTGTTTGGCTTGCAAACACCGTCTAATGCAGTGAGGCTGTTCAAGGCCTTAATGGAGGGCCGTGTCGTGCGCCCGCGCGGGTCGCATCCGCGCCTTGCGATCCTCGGCCCGCTCGAAGCACGTCTCCTATCGTTTGACCACACGATTGTTGGCGGCCTCGATGAAGGCGTTTGGCCCGCTCTGCCGAAAGCGGACCCGTTTCTGTCGCGGCCCATGCGCGAAGCCCTTGGTTTGCCGTCTGCCGAACAGCGCATAGGCCTGCAAGCGCATGACTTTATTCAGTTGGCCGCAGCGCCTTCGGTGATGCTAACGCGCGCGGCGCGGCGCGGTGATGCGCCCACAGTGCCATCGCGCTGGTTGTGGCGGCTTAATACGCTTGCTGAAGGGGCTTTGGGGGAGGAGGCCGCCAAAAAAGCCCTCGCCGCTGAGCCCTTGGCGTGGGCGCGTGACCTCCTGCCCCGCACACGAACCTACGACAACAAAGCTGCACGCCCCCAACCGAAACCACCTGTAAGCCTGAGACCAACGAAATTCTCCGCCACAGAAATCGAAAAATGGGTGCGCGACCCCTATTCAATTTATGCCGCCAAAGTTTTGGGCCTGAGCGCTCTTAGCGAATTGGGCACCCCGATAGGTGCCCGGGACCGCGGCACCGCCATCCACGCTGCGCTTGAAAACCTGACCAAAGGCCCAAGCCTTCACCCGTCTGCCATTGAAGGCCGCCTTACCATTCTCTTACAAGAGGCGCTTCAAGAAGCAGGCTATTCTGGTGTCACACTCGCTGGCGACATGGTGCGCCTCAAGCCGGCTATTGCTGCTTTTGCGGCATGGGAGCGGGAGCGAAGTCCGCTGATCGCCAAAACCTACATTGAAAATCGAGGTGAAGTCACGCTTGATACTCCACACGGAAAACTGACCCTCTCCGCGCGCGCTGACCGGATTGACCAGACCAAAGCCGGTGCGGTGGATATCATTGACTACAAAACCGGCGGCCCACCAAGCGGCAAACAAGTGCAAACCTTCCTTGCTTCGCAATTGCCCGTGACTGGCTTGATCGTCGCCAATGGTGGCTTCGATGACATCGGCAAGCGCAATACAAATGCGCTGATCTATTTCCGTTTTGGGAGCCAAAAGCCGGGTGCATCACAGGCGGGGTGGATCGGAAGATCTCCGGACGGGCTAGAAAACGAGCCCAGCCCTGCTTCCCTCATCCAAAAGGCCCAAGAAGGTCTTTCCCAATTGATGGTGCAATATAGCCGACCGGAGCAAGTCTACCTCTCCAAGCCACGCCCCCAATTTGCCAATGAATATGGTGACTTCGACCATCTAGCACGCCGTGCAGAATGGGCCGCGATCGCGGATGGCAACGATGGCGAAAGCGAGTTTGGCGAATGAGTGACCAAGCCGCTCTGATTTCACGCGCCATTGAGGACCAACGCCGTGCCGCGAACCCTAAGCAATCGGTTTGGGTGTCGGCCAATGCCGGGACCGGCAAAACTAAGGTTTTGACAGACCGTATCGCCCGATTGCTGCTTGAAGGAGCTGAACCTGCCCAAATTTTGGCGGTAACGTATACCAAAGCAGCGGCCTCAGAGATGAAATCCCGCCTGTTCAAAGTGCTGGGCAAATGGGCGATTGATGACGATTCCAAGCTGATCGCGGCTCTCAATGCACTCGAGGGCCGGGCGAGCGACACCCCTGTCAGCGCGCTTCAGTTAAGCCGTGCCCGCAGGTTATTTGCGCGTGCCCTCGACACACCAGGCGGCCTCCGCATCCTCACCATACACGCTTTCTGCACCACGGTTTTACAACGATTTCCGTTGGAAGCCGGCATCGCGCCGGGGTTTTCGGTCATTGAAGACACAGAAGCGGAGAATGCCGCTACGGCCGCGCGCGAACGCCTGCTCGACGGTGGAGAAAAACACCGTGCGGCTTATGAGTTACTGGCTGCAGAGTTTGACGGCGATCGATTCAACGGCCTTCTCAAAGCCGCCAAAGGTCGACGGCGTGAGCGTGATCTAGTGTTCGCTCAAGGGCTGGACAGCGCGCTTGAGCGGCTGCGCAATGTGCTTGGTGTTGACCCCGACGCCACTGAACATGAAATCATCGTCGCGGCCATTCTGGATATTAGTCGCCTCGCGCCAGTCTCGGTTGCTGCACTAAGGGCTGCGGGGTCGGTATCCGACAGCAATCTCGCTGATGCTATTGAGGCCGCGCTCGGTTGCCCTGAGCCAGAACGCAAGTTTGGCGAACTCTCCAAAGCCCTCTTAACGAAGGGCCAGCCCAAAAAACCGACGCTGTCCGCCAAGGCCAAAGCCAACCTTGCGGCGATGAAGTTTGCCAAGCTGGCTGACTTCCCAGGCTCCGGCGAGGCCGTCGATCTCGTGCTCGCCACTATCGAAACCCTCAAAGCGCTCCGAACCTATCAGCGCACTGCCGCCTTCTTGCGCCTGTCTGAAACCTACGCTCACGCCTATGCGCGCGAAAAATCCGCCCGTGGCGCTCTCGATTTTGACGACCTGCTCGCAAAGACCAGCGCGCTCCTGAACGGCTCGAATGGTGAGGCGGCGTGGGTTCTCTACAAGCTCGACCAAGGCATTGAGCACGTTTTGATCGACGAAGCGCAAGACACGAGCCCAGACCAATGGGACCTTCTTCAACCCTTGTTTGACGAGCTTGAGGCAGGCTCTGGCGCCCGCAATAAAGTCCGCACGCGCTTCATTGTCGGTGATGAAAAACAGTCTATCTATTCATTCCAAGGCGCTGACCCACAACGTTTTCTCGACGAGGCCGCGCGTTTTGGTTTGCCGCAACGCAATGACCGGTCGTCCATTGCACTCGGGCTGTCATGGCGGACGACGCAGACCGTACTCGATGCCGTTGATGATGTTTGGGGCAGCGACAGTGTCAAACCTGAAACGAAGTTCCTGGATACAAAAAGACACACGGCCCAGCGCCAACACGACAGCGGCAGGGTCGAGCTTTGGGGCTTATCGCAACCAACCAATGATGATGATTCCACCACACCGATCATGGCCCCGGTTGATTATGAAAAGGAAACCTCGCCAAAGCAGCAATTAGCGCTTGCCATTGCTGAAACCGTAGCACGCTGGCTCGATGCTACGACGCCACTTACCGTTTACGATCCTGAGACAGGACAACCGCGCGCCGCGCATGCTGGCGATGTAATGATTTTGGTGCGCGAGCGCACGAGCCTGTTTGAAAACATCATTCGACGCCTGAAAGAGAAAAAGGTTCCTGTTGCCGGAGCCGATAAGCTTTCTCTAGCCGATGAATTGGCCGTGATGGATTTGATAGCGTTAGCGCGGGTCGCCTTGCTGCCGGAAGATGATCTCAACGTTGCCATCGTGCTGCGTGGCCCCTTCGCCGGGCTCGTTGATGATGATGCAGACCTATTGCCTCTAAGCCGCTCCCAAAGCGGAAAGTGGAGCTTTTATGAAGCCCTCATGGCCCGCGAGGAGGAGCGCTATCAGCCTGCAAGGGCCTTGCTCTCCAATTGCCGAGCCCAAGCTGCCATCTTGTCGCCATACGAATTTTTTGCGTCAATCCTTGAACGACCGCACCTAGGCGGGAAAACAGGGTGGGAATTACTCATCGAACGCCTTGGCCCTGAAGTGCGTGAGCCCGTTGAGGCGTTCCTCGCCAAAGCGCTGGCCCATGGCCGCGAACCCGCGCCGTCATTAGAGCGTTTCCTCTTTGAAATCGTCAATCAAGGCGGGGAGATCAAACGCGAACAAGATCAGGACAGCCGCAGCGTCCGCGTGATGACCGTTCACGGCGCCAAGGGCCTAGAAGCCCCCATTGTCATCCTGCCCGACACAACGAGCGCCCCTAAGACCAAAAGCGACGGGCTTTTCTTTGACGATGATGCCAAAGTGTGGATCCTGGCGACCAAGCAGGAAGATGATCCAGCCAAAGCCGCGGCAATGCGAGAAGCATCAAAGGCGCGTGCCTTGGGCGAGCATTTACGCCTGCTCTATGTAGCGATGACACGCGCACGCGATCGCTTGATCATCTGCGGCGCATGGTATGGCGGCAGCAAACACAAGACAGGCTACGCTAAGGACTCGTGGTACGACCGCATTTCGAGCACGCTTGGCGACGGCGAAGCCATTGATACACCCTGCGGCCCCGGTCGGGCGTTCGGCAGCAATTTGCTCCCTATCGCCCAAGCCCTCAACGCCATCGAACCACAGGCCGGCGACCTAACATGGGCCCACCGCGTACCGCCCCATGAAGCCCCGGCCCCGCGCCGCGCCGCGCCCTCGACGCTTTACGTCGACAGTCCCGAGCCCAGCGCCGTGTCCCCCGTTTCGGGCAAGGCGAACCGCTTTCGGCGTGGCACGCTCATCCATGAATTACTGCAGCGCCTGCCGGATTTGCCGCCCAGCGCCCGCCCAAAAGCCGCCACTGCAAGGCTGGCGCGCGAAATCACGCTGACCGAAGCCGAACGGGCGGACATCATCACCGAAGCGTTCCAAGTTATCGACCACGCAGATTTCGCACCATTGTTCGCAACGGGAAGCCGGGCCGAAGTTTCCATCGCAGGCAAAGTCAGTGATCTGGATGTCGTCGGCAGCATTGATCGCCTCGTCATCACGTCCGATTCCGTTTTGATCCTCGACTACAAGACCAATAAGCCGCCCCCTAAGCGAGAAGCCGATGTGGCGCCGCTCTACATGCGCCAAATGGCACTTTACCGCGCCGTTTTGAGCCAGATTTATCCAAGTCATGCGATACGCTGCGCCTTGGTGTGGACTGATGAGCCGCGCCTCATGGAGCTATCAGCGTCTCTCCTCGATGCCGCCTTGCAGGATGTGATGACGCTGCCTAAGTCTGCTGCACCAAGAGATTCCCGTTGATGGAGGGCCCGATGGCCACGTTAAAAGTCAGTGACGACAGCTTTGAAACCGATGTTCTAAAGGCCGACATGCCGGTCTTGGTGGATTTCTGGGCAGAATGGTGCGGACCCTGCAAGCAGATCGGCCCATCATTGGAAGAGATTTCCGCCGAAATGGGCGAGAAAGTGTCCGTCGTCAAAATCAATATCGACGATAATCCCAACACCCCGGGCCGTTATGGCGTGCGCGGCATCCCAACGATGATGGTGTTCAAGGATGGCAAGGTGCTTTCGACAAAAGTCGGCGCGATGGCCAAGTCCAAAATTGTTGAATGGATCAACGAAACTGTCTGATCGCGTCCCCTAAAGGAGTGGTGGCCCAAGCGCCAAAACCTCCCCTGCAATATAGAGTGACCCCGTGATCAAAATGCGCGGGGTCGTTTTGCTTTCCGCCAGCGCCCGCTCAACAGCGGCAGTCACATCAGACGCAATCTCAGCCTCGAAACCAAGGCTTACCGCATCTATCGCCAACATTTCGGGCGCAACCCCTGCCGCACTTGAAGTAACCGGAACAGCAATAAGCTTTTCCGATAAAGCGCGGTAACAACGAAGGAAACCAAGTCGGTCTTTCGTGTTCAACATGCCAACGATGAGCACGAGAGGCATCGGTGCTGCATTGTTGCGTTTGGCAAACGCGGCGGCAACCGCTGCGCCACCGTGCGGGTTGTGACCTCCATCCAGCCAAAGCTCAGCGCCGCGGGCCTGCACCAAAGAAGCCAAGGGTCCGCTCGTGATCGGCTGCATTCTTGCAGGCCATTGCGCCGTCGCAATTCCCTTGGCGATTGCCTCGGGCGTAATGCGCGCATCGTTTAGTGCCATCGCGGCCATCGCAGCAGTGCCCGCATTCTCAATTTGATGGGCGCCGAGAAGGCTTGGTAATGGCAGGTCGAGCAGCCCCTTTTCATATTGCAGCGTCATTCGGCCATGTTGGCCAAAGGCATCCCACTCGATGCCGAAGCGTTGCAGCGCCACGTTATGCCCTTCTGCCTCGGAAGCGATCCGGTCAGCGGCCTCGTCCTGTTGGCGCGCCAGTACGGCCGGAGCGCCTCGCTTCAGGATGGCCGCTTTTTCGCCAGCAATGAGTGTGAGTGTGTTACCGAGGAAATCCTGGTGGTCGTAATCGACCGGGGTGATCACGGTTACAGCAGGGTTGGCGATCACATTGGTGGCATCAAACCGCCCGCCAAGGCCGACTTCGAGCAACAGATAGTCCGCCTCAACGCGGGAAAACGCCAATAGTGCCGCGGCCGTCCACGCCTCGAACTGGGTAATGCCGGTTTCGCGCGATGCCGCCTCAACCTCCTCCAAAACGCCAACAAAAGTCGCATCATCAATCAGCGTGCCCGCCAACCGAACCCGCTCATTAGGGCGCACCAAATGCGGCGACGTATACACATGGGCCGTCAGCCCCGCCGCCTCCACAATGGCGCGCAGAAACGCCACGGTAGAGCCTTTTCCATTGGTTCCGGCCACATGGATAATTGGGGGCAGGCGTCGCTCCGGGTGGCCAAGAGCGGCCAGAACCGCGTGCATACGGTCGAGTGACAGATCAATCAGCTTGGGGTGCAGCTGCGCCAAGCGCGCCAAAGCCGCGGAAACAGAAGCCTTATCCGGCATATGCGTTCAGTGCGGCGTCAAGAGCGACAAAATTCGCGCCAGCGTTTCTTTCAGTTTGCGCCGATCCACCACGAGATCAACCATGCCTTTTTCGCGCAGATATTCAGCCCGCTGAAAGCCTTCCGGCAATTTTTGGCGGATGGTCTGCTCAATCACTCGAGGCCCAGCAAAGCCAATCAGCGCCCCCGGCTCAGCAATATGGATGTCGCCCAGCATTGCATACGACGCCGTAACCCCGCCGGTTGTTGGGTCCGACAGCACGACGATGTACGGCAATTTGGCGTTTTTCAGCATCTGCACCGCTATGGTGGTCCGCGGCATTTGCATGAGGGACAAAATCCCTTCCTGCATGCGCGCGCCGCCTGCTGCCGAAACGCAGATCATCCCGCATTTCCGTGCCACAGCCTCCTGCGCAGCCGCAATGAATCCCTCGCCCGCTGCCATGCCGAGCGAGCCGCCCATAAACTCAAAGTCCTGCACCAAAACAACAGCCGGAACGCCGCCAATCCGGCCAAAACCAATCGCCATTGCATCATCGCGGCCAGTTTTGGCGCGCGAAGCCTTCAAACGATCAACATATTTCTTGTCGTCTTTGAACTTGAGAGGGTCTTCCTGCACGCTAGGCGACGGGATCACTTCCCAGCTTTCACCGTCAAAAAAGTGCTTAAACCGAAGCTCTGGCCCAATACGCATATGTCGACCCGACGGTGTCACCCACTGGGACGCTTCTAAGTCGGCGCGATACAGCATATCGCCGGTATCGGGGCATTTGACCCACAAATTATCAGGCGTCGTGTCGCGCTTGGCGAACAGGTTTTTGACGCCGGGCCGTGTGAACCTCGAAAGCCAGCTCATGCCGCAATCTCCCTTGGAGCCTCATGCGCAGCGTCGGCGAGGATGGCAGTGATTGCAAGGGCGGCCGCCACAGGGTCTTGGCCATGCTCAACGGCTTGCCCCATAGCATCCACAATGGCAGACCCGACGACGACGGCATCAGCGGAAGCCGCCGTAGCACGGGCGTTTTCAGCGGTTTTGATACCAAAGCCGACGACGACTGGAAGCTTGGCCGCATCGCGTATCGTCGAGACTGCCGCACGAACGCCCGCCGTGGCAATCTCGCGATCGCCCGTCGTTCCTGCGACCGACACATAATACACAAAGCCCTTCACACCCTCGATAACGGCGGGCAGGCGAGCCGCATCTGTGGTCGGCGTAGCAAGGCGAATGACCGCCAGATCATGCTGCACATAAGCAGCGCGCAAATCTTGGTCTTCTTCGGGAGGCAAATCTACAACGATAGTACCGTCCACACCCGCTGCTGCCGCGTCAGCCGCAAAGCGCTCAACCCCGTAAGTATAAATAGGGTTCGCATAGCCCATTAAAATGATCGGCGTTTCTAGATGAGCCGCGCGCACCACACGGGCGAGTTCAAGGGTTTTCGCCATAGTCATGCCGTTAGCGAGCGCGCGAATGCCCGCCTTCTGGATCGCCACACCATCGGCCATCGGATCCGAGAACGGGAAGCCAAGCTCGATGATATCCACACCCACGCCGGGTAAGCCGAGCACTACCCGCTTTGAGGTCTCAAAGTCCGGGTCGCCCGCCATCACATAGGCCACAAAGCCCGCTTGCTTGGCGGTTGCCAGCGCTGCAAAGCGCGCCGCAATTCGTGCCACGCCCATTAGATTTTTACTCCGAGCGCATCGGCTATGGTGAAGATGTCTTTGTCTCCACGGCCACAAAGGTTCATCACGACGATACCGCCCTTGCCGATGTCTTTGGCGATTTCCGGAAGGCGAGCCAGCGCATGGCTCGGCTCAAGAGCAGGCAAAATACCTTCTAGGCGTGCGCACAATTGGAACGCCTCGAGCGCTTCTTCATCGGTCGTTGAGAGGTAAGTAGCCCGGCCCGCATCCTTCAAGAACGAATGCTCAGGACCAACACCGGGATAGTCCAGCCCCGCCGAAATCGAGTGGGCGTCTGTGATTTGTCCGTCAGCGTCTTGCAGCAAATAGGTGCGATTACCATGCAGTATGCCCGGCCGTCCGCCTGTTAGCGCCGCCGCATGCTTGCCCGTATCCACGCCGTGGCCAGCCGCCTCGACACCATACATTTTGACGCCTTCATCTTCCAAGAACGGGTGAAACAGGCCAATTGCGTTTGATCCGCCGCCGACGCAGGCAACAACTGCATCCGGCAACCGACCCTCACGCTCCAGAACTTGCGCGCGGGCTTCTTTGCCAATCACCGATTGGAAATCCCGCACCATGGCGGGATAAGGATGCGGGCCTGCCACCGTGCCGATAATGTAAAATGTGTCCGCAACATTGGTCACCCAATCGCGCAGCGCATCGTTCATCGCGTCCTTCAAGGTCGCGGTGCCGGAAACAACCGGGCGCACTTCAGCCCCCAGCAGCTTCATTCGGAACACGTTTGGCGATTGTCGGGCCACATCGGTTGCGCCCATATACACAACACACGGCAAGCCAAAGCGGGCCGAAACCGTGGCTGAGGCCACGCCATGCTGCCCCGCGCCGGTCTCAGCGATGATGCGGGTTTTGCCCATACGCCGCGCCAGCAGGATTTGGCCCATGCAATTATTGATCTTGTGGGCGCCGGTATGGTTCAGCTCGTCGCGCTTAAAATAGATTTTCGCGCCACCAAAATGCTCAGTCAGGCGCTCTGCAAAATAAAGTGGGCTCGGGCGGCCGACATAATCGCGCAGAAACTCGTCTAGTTCCGCCTGAAAGCTCGGGTCGCGCTTGGCAGCTTCATAGGCCGCCTCAAGCTCCAACACGCACGGCATCAAGGTTTCAGCGACAAAGCGCCCGCCATACTCGCCAAACCGGCCACGGGCGTCTGGATAAGCGCCCCAAGTGTTACGTGCGTCCATGTTTCAGGTCCAATGATGACGGCTGCGCGCTCGCAGCGTGTCAGGAAATGGTGCCAACGGCTTTCAGGAAAGCCGTGATGCGGTCGGGGTCTTTTAGGCCGCGTGAACTTTCAACGCCAGAGGACACATCGACGGCGCGAGCCCCACTTATGCCAATCGCCTGCGTCACGTTCTCCGGTGTCAAACCGCCCGACAGAAACCACGGCACGCCGGGGTTTGCGCCGTTCAGCAAAGTCCAATCAATTGTCACGCCATTGCCGCCGGGAATATCGATGCCCGGTGGTGGCTTAGCATCAAACAAGATCGCCTCGACAACGAGGGCATAGGCGGTAGCGGCTACGACATCATCCAGCGAGGACACCGGCAGCGCCTTTATTATCGGAATGCCCCGCGCCTTGATTGCCGCGACACGCTCCACCGTCTCCTTGCCATGCAATTGCACCATATCCGGGGCCAATTCCACTTCGATCTGATCGAGCAATTCATCGGACGGATCAACCACCACCGCCACAATTTTAGCCTGCCCGCGCGCTGGCTTTGCGACGACGGCATGGGCCGACGGCTCTTGATGGCGTGGACTCTTCGGAAAAATCATGAAGCCGAGATGGCTGGCGCCACCGTCTACAGCCGCCGCCACAGATGCTGGCGTTCGCAGCCCACATATTTTGCTGAGGATCATTCTGGCGGTTTAGCCCAAGGCCCCAGCGCGCGAAAGCCATCAGCCGCACCCCCTCACACTAGCGAGGGCGCGCGGCTTTTCAGGGCTTATTTCTTCAGCGCATCGCGAATTTCCGCAAGCAACACTTCACTTGGGGTTGGCCCGGGATCGGCCGGGGCAGCCGCTGGCGCACGAAGGCGATTAACCGCCTTTACCAGCATGAACACCACGAACGCGACGATTACGAACTGGATCAGCGCATTGCCAAAGGTGCCAATCTGCATCGCAACTTCTGGCGTTTTCGCGACCTCGTCGGCGGCCTTCAGCACGACCTTGATGTCAGAAAAATCGACCCCACCGAGCATCAACCCAATCGGCGGCATGATGACGTTATCAACCAAAGTCGAGACGATTTTTCCAAACGCGCCACCGATAATCACACCGACAGCAAGGTCGACAACGTTGCCGCGCGCTAAAAACTCTTTGAATTCGCTGGTTATTGACATCTTCGCCTCCTGACGCGTCCCCATGCGTCATTAAGCGTAGTTTTATGGCCTAAGCCAAGGCCGACGCGCACACCAAAGTGATCTGGCGGACTGCAACCGCGCCGAAAGACAGGCGGTTAGACCTTAGTCGCGATCACCGGGATCAACGCCGTCATTCAAGCGTGTGCGCAGCTCTTTTCCCGCCTTGAAAAAGGGCACGCCCTTAGCATCAACCGAGACAGAAGCACCCGTACGCGGGTTGCGACCGACGCGGGCATCCCGTTTGCGAACCGAAAAAGCGCCAAAGCCGCGCAATTCAACGCGATCACCGGCGACGAGGGCATCCCCCACGCCGTCCAACACCACATCAACGATGCGCTCAACATCACGCTGCAAAAGATGTGGGTTTTCTTCGGCTAGCTTAATAACGAGTTCTGATCTCAGCATTTCGCGCCCCCGGGCCAATCAATACTGACTAGAAGGCCAAAGCCGAGGACGCAACACCCTAGCGGAAAAAAGAAAAGGGCCGGCGCATGAGCACCGGCCCTCAACGACTTCCCAAAGGGAACGTCTTACTCTTGCTTCTGCTTTTCGCGTAGAGCCGCACCAAGGATATCACCCAAGGATGCGCCGGAATCCGACGAACCGAACTGAGCGATCGCGTCCTTCTCGTCAGCCAATTCCATGGCCTTGATCGAAACGCTAACTTTGCGGGTCGACTTTTCAACGGACGTAACAGTCGCGTCGACGCGGTCACCCACGGCGAAGCGCTCTGGACGCTGTTCCGACCGATCACGCGACAGGTCTGACTTGCGAACGAAAGCGCGCAGGTGGTTGTCTGGCCCAAACGAAACTTCGATGCCGCCTGTCGTCACTTCAGTCACGGTGCAGGTAACAATCTGGCCGCGCTTGACGGTTTCGGTTTCAAACGGATCAGAACCGAGTTGCTTGATACCGAGCGAAATGCGCTCTTTCTCAACATCAACGTCGAGAACTTTCGCTTCGACAATGTCGCCCTTTTTGTAACGGGTAACCGCTTCTTCGCCCGCGGTGTTCCAGTCGATATCCGACAAGTGCACCATACCGTCGAGGTCTTCTGACACGCCCACAAACAGACCGAACTCGGTGATGTTTTTGACTTCGCCCTTGACGGTCGAACCCACTGGGAATTGCTCGATGAAGGTGTCCCAAGGATTGGTTTGGGTTTGCTTCATGCCCAGCGAAATGCGGCGCTTCTCACCATCAACGTCAAGAACCATCACCATCGCGGGGTCGCCTGCGTTGACGATCTTGCCAGGGTGCAAATTCTTCTTGGTCCAGCTCATCTCAGAAACGTGGACAAGGCCTTCAACACCGGCTTCCAGCTCTACGAACGCGCCATAATCGGTGATGTTGGTGACGATACCCTCAAACGAGCCACCGGCTGGGTATTTGGCTTCTGCGCCTTCCCATGGGTCGGACATCAATTGTTTCATGCCGAGCGAGATGCGCTGGGTGTCTGGGTTGATTTTGACGATCTGAACCCGAACCGTATCGCCCACATTGACGACTTGGCTTGGGTGCGACACGCGCTTCCAGCTCATGTCGGTCACGTGCAGCAGGCCATCAATGCCGCCGAGGTCAACGAACGCGCCGTAATCGGTGATGTTCTTGACGACGCCGTCACGGATTTCACCTTCGAGCAATTGCGCCACGATTTCAGTGCGCTGCTCGGCGCGATCGACTTCGAGAACTGAGCGGCGTGACACCACGATATTGCCACGTGGACGGTCCATTTTCAGGATCGCGAATGGCTGAACGAGGTTCATCAACGGGCCGACATCGCGCACAGGGCGGATATCAACTTGGCTGCCCGGCAAGAAGGCGTTGGCGCCGCCCAATTCAACAGTAAAGCCGCCTTTAACGCGACCCACGATCGAACCCATAACGGTTTCTTGCGCTTCAAATACTTTTTCGAGGCGGGTCCATGCTTCTTCGCGGCGCGCTTTTTCGCGCGACAGCATAGCTTCGCCTAATGCGTTCTCGATGCGGTCCAGATAAACTTCGACAATATCGCCAACTTTTACAGCAGCGCCTTCGTCCAAGCCAAACTCACGCAGTGGAATGCGGCCTTCGGTCTTCAAGCCAACATCGACGATCACAAAGTCGTTTTCGATGGCAGCCACAGTAGCCGCAACAACGCGGCCTTCCATCAGCGCGCGTTGGCCGACGGATTCTTCAAACATTGACGCGAAATCGTCGCGTGATGGATTAGCAGAGGCAACAGAGCCCATGTGGTATCAACTCCAAAATCAATTCAGGCCGACCGGTTGGTTCCGGCGGTCTCACCGCAATCCTGCGGCCGGTGGCGGCGGTAGTGCCGATATCGCTTCAGTCAGGAACGCCCGAAATGCCCAGCCACACACGCTGGAACCGACGTTACGGGCAAGGTTCGAACCGGTTTTTCTGGGAAAAACGCTTAGATCCGCGCACGCGCAACGACCGCACGAGCCTCGGCGATCGCGGCGTCTATACTCAATTGAGTGGTGTCCAGCAAGATCGCGTCAGGGGCCATCGTCAAGGGCGCATCTTTGCGGCCTGAATCGCGAGCATCGCGCTCTTTGATCTGCGCCAGCATGGTGTCGAAACTGACGGTTTCGCCTCTTTTGGCCAGCTCCGCTTGGCGGCGCTGGGCCCGCTCCTCCGGCGTGGCGGTCACAAAAATCTTCACATCGGCCTGGGGCGCAATCACCGTGGCAATGTCGCGCCCATCCAGCACTGCTCCGCCGGATTGGGTGGCAAAGCTGCGCTGATACTCCAGCAAAGCCGCGCGCACTTCGGGGATAACAGCCACCACAGAAGCCCCAGCCCCAATCGCCGCGGTCCGCAGCTCGTTTGGGTCATAGGCCATTAGATCAAGGGATGCCGCTGCCGCGCGCGCCGCCTCAACGTCCGTCAACGCCTTGCCGGCCTTGATTAGGGAAAGCGCCACCGCGCGATACAGTAAGCCGGTGTCGAGGCATGGCAGGCCGAAATGCTCCGCAACCGCCTTGGCGATGGTGCCCTTTCCCGAGGCCGTTGGGCCGTCAATCGCGATAATCATGGCGCACAGTCCGACCAAAGCTGCTTCCCACGCTGGGCGGCATCGCCTATTCGGTGCGCCATGGACATTCTTGATCTTCCCCAGTTTGAGCGGCCCGCGCGCGGCATTGTGTCCGTGCCCGGCTCCAAAAGCATAAACAATCGGGCACTGCTCCTTGCCGCACTCGCCCACGGCACGTCTACCCTCACCGGTGCATTGGACAGCGACGATACTCGCATTTTCGCGTCGTGCCTCGAAGCCTTGGGCTTTACCGTCCGCCACGACCGCGCCGCGGAAACTTTCACGGTTACCGGCTGTGGCGGCACTCTGCCCGCCTCGGCCACCGCCACACCAGACCTTTTTGTAGGCAATGCCGGAACCGCTGCGCGCTTCTTGTTGGCCCTATGCGCACTACGCCACGGCCCAGTTGGGTTCGACGGCGTACCGGCCATGCGCAAGCGCCCGATGGGGGATTTGCTAGAGCTTTTGGCGCTGCAAGGCGCTGAAATTATGTTTGAAGGCGCACCCGGCTATTTTCCGCTTTCGCTCAACGGTTCAGGGCTGCCCGGTGGCAAACTCTCGCTCGACCCTAGCCGCTCCAGTCAACAAGTCAGTGCTGCTCTCATGGTCGCGCCGTATGCGCGGACGGACACGACATTGACGCTCACCGGCGACATCGTGTCAGAGCCCTATATCGCCATGACGATTGCGATGATGGCTGAGTGGGGCGTCGCCGTAGAGCGCCCTGAACCGCATCTTTTGATGGTGCGTGCCGGACAGTCTTACCGCGCCAAGCCCGCCTACCCCATCGAGCCGGATGCCTCCAGCGCCTCGTATTTCTTTGCCGCCGCTGCCGTAACCGGCGGGAAAGTCACTGTGCGGGGCTTGTCGCGCGCGGCGTTGCAAGGCGATGTCGGGTTCGTGGATGCCCTCGCCGCCATGGGCGCCCTCGTTGAAGAAAGCCCCGAGGGCCTAACCGTAACCGGCCCCGCCCGCCTTCACGGCACCATGATCGACATGAACGCCATATCTGATACCGCCCCCACGTTGGCCGCCATCGCCCCGTTTGCGTCGAGCCCAGTTACCATTGCCGGCGTGGAGCATATGCGCTGGAAGGAAACCGACCGCATCAAGGCGATGGCGACCGAGCTTACCAAAATGGGCGCACAGCTTGAGGAACGCCGGGACGGCTTGGTTATCCAGCCTTCGACGCTCCACAAAGCTCAAGTCACCACCTATGACGACCATCGGATGGCGATGTCGTTGGCGATCACCGGCCTTGCCGCCGAAGGTGTGCTGATCGAAGACCCCGGCTGCACCTCGAAAACCTTCCCGACCTTCTTCGACGTGCTGGAAACCCTGCGCACCCAATCCCTCAGCCATAGCGAGTAAAACCATGCCGTTCGATTATATCAGCGTTGAGGATGCGATCGCCGCAGACGGCCTTCGTATGGTGGTGGTGAGCGGTGTTCCCAGCCCATGGGGCGAGGCCGCCAAGGGCATTTTCTATATGAAGGGCATTGAATGGTCCGCCGTTCGCCTTGCCTATGATAACCCGGCACAAGCCGCGTGGGCGGGCCAAACCAGCGGGCCTATTGCGGTGTACAACGATGAGAAACCACGTGCGGGCTGGGCCGAGATCCTGCTGCTGGCGGAGCGCCTTGCCCCCTCCCCATCCCTTATCCCCACCGATCGAGTGGAGCGCGCGCTAATGTTTGGCATGGCCCACGAATTGTGCGGCGAGGATGGCCTCGGCTGGGCTCGGCGCATTCAGCTGGTGCAGGCGGGGCTCAATGGCGCTGGCGGGTTTAATCCGCGCGTCGCCAAATATATTGGCCCGAAATACGGCTATAACCCGGAAACCGCACAAGCAGCCGGAGCGCGCGTCGTCAACCTGCTCACCATGTTGGTGGCCCACCTCAACAAGCAAAAAACCCAAGACCATGCCTATTATTTTGGGGCCAAAGTCACGGCTCTAGATGTGTATAGCGCCACGTTTATGGCGCTGTTTGGCCCCCTCCCGGAGGAGCACTGCGCGATGAACCCGCTCAGTCGGTCAGCGTTTGAAACGCTTGACGCAGCAACAGCCGCGGCGCTCGACCCCATTCTGTTTGAACACCGCGCCATGATGTATGAAAAGCACTTGGAATTGCCGCTCTCGCTTTAGCGGCCTGCGTTCAGGTTTTGACAAGTGGGCCGCAGCGTGGCAAGCGACCGCCCTTTCCAGACCGGAGCACATGCGTGCCGAAAATTGACCTCGGGGGCAAACAGGTTTGCCCCGCCTGCGGCTCCAAATTCTACGATCTACACAAGCGCCCGGCACAATGCCCGAAGTGCGGCAATGTGTTTGATCCTGATGATGAAACAATCAAAGCCAAGCGCATTCGTTCGCGCTTGAACGTGGTTGAGCCCGAAGCTGATGAAGACGACGAAGACGTCGTTTTGGTAAAGAAAGCCGTTGATCCTGATGATGAGGATGAACGCGAAACGGAAATGACGCCAGAACTCGACGCCGCCGATGAGCCTCCCTTGGTTCTGGGCGACGACGATGACGAGGGCGGCACCGTGGCGCCGGAAGAAGCCTTGCCAGATGGCTTTGCCGAAGCTGATCTCGACGTTCCGCCAGAAGATGACGACGACGATGTGCCGTTCTTAACCGACGACGATGATGACGTTGACGACCTCGACGACATTCCGGGTGAGGACGATGCTGACCTGCTCTAGGTTCGGCAGTTAGAAACGCTGCAAAGCGCTTGATACCGGGAAGGCCCGGCGGTATATGCCGCGCCTTCCCAAACGGGCCGCCCACCAAAACGGCCTAGGCTATAGATTTCGGGGCCATAGCTCAGTTGGTAGAGCGCTTGAATGGCATTCAAGAGGTCAGCGGTTCGATTCCGCTTGGCTCCACCAAAAAAAAGCCCGCCGGTTTAGAACCGACGGGCTTTTTCTTTGCAACAAGCGATTGAGCTTAGCTCATCACATCCAAGCCAACATCCAGATTTGGCGCGGAATGGGTAAGCGCGCCCACTGAAATCACGTCAACGCCGGTTTCGGCGACGGCCCGGACGGTTTTCAGAGTGATGCCGCCTGATGCTTCGAGGACAACATTACCGGCGACACGGGCGACGGCGGCGCGGAGGTTTTCGAGGCTGAAATTGTCGAGCATGATGACATTGGGCTTGAAAGGTAGCGCTTCCTCGAGTTGGGCGAGGCTGTCGACCTCTACCTCAATTGACAGCAAGTGACCGGCATAGGCTTGGGCGGCGGCAAGCGCGGCGGAGACGCCCCCGGCGGCGGCGATGTGATTGTCCTTAATCAGAATGGCGTCATCTAGGCCGTAGCGATGCGAGGAGCCGCCACCGAGGCGAACGGCGTGCTTTTCTAAAGCGCGGAGGCCCGGCGTTGTTTTCCGCGTGCAGACGATCCGGGCTTTCGTGCCGTTGGCCGCATCGACGTAAGCGCGCGTCAGGGTGGCGATGCCGGAAAGGCGACCGAGGAAATTGAGCGCCACACGCTCTGCGGCTAAAATAGAGCGGGCATTGCCGGAGACGGTAGCGACGATGGTGCTGGCGGGCACAAGGGTGCCGTCGTCGTGGTGGGTGTTCCAGATGACGGTGGGGTCAACCAATTCGGCGGCGAGCTTGGCGCATTGCAGACCAGCAATCACGCCCTCTGCGCGGAAGGCAAAAGCGGCGTTGAGTGTGGCATTTGCCGGCACACAGGCGGCCGAAGTGACGTCCCCTGCCCGGCCCAAATCCTCCAGCAAGGCGGCGCGGACAGTGGGTTCGGCAATGAGGTGCTGCATCGGGCTCGTGGTCATGCAGGTACAGTTTCGCGCGCGGCGATGGTGGCTCGGTTCATCCAGGTACGCTTTGGCTTTGCGTCAGCGTCTGGAAAATCGGAGCGATAATGGCCGCCCCGGCTTTCCTCCCGCGATAGGGCTGCGCTGGCGATTAAGCGCGCGACGATCAGTGGATTGGCGAGACCGTTGGCGCGCTCCAGTGTGGTAATCAGCGCGAGCAGACTTTCCAGACCAATTGCATCGCGCACCACGCCCGCGCGCGCGGCCATGGCGTTGCGCAGGGTCATTAGAGCTTCTTGAGGCAAGACGGGGATAGGGAGTAGCGCAGAGGCTGGCGCTGATGGTATCGTATTGTCTGGTTCTTCGCGTAAGCGCGTTGCGATCCGGTCTGCAAACACGACGGCCTCGAGAAGCGAGTTCGATGCCAATCGATTGGCCCCGTGCGCGCCAGTCGCGGCGCACTCCCCCACGGCGGAGAGGTTCGGCAGCGAGGTTTTTCCCCACAGATCGGTGACGATGCCGCCCATATGATAATGCGCGGCGGGCGCTATGGGGATCGGGGCAGTGGTAGGGTCAATCCCGGCCTCAACACAGGCGGCATAGACGGTGGGAAAATGCTCCGGAAAGGCCGGGCCGACTGCCTTAGTGGCATCGAGGTATGCGCCACGGCCTGCCTTGATTTCGGAAGCAATGGCGCGGGCCACGATGTCGCGCGGGGCAAGATCGGCATCTAGATGGTAGGCGGCCATGAAGGCGCGGCCATTATCGTTGACGAGAATTGCGCCTTCGCCGCGCAAGGCTTCGGTTGCCAAAGGGGCAGGATCTCGCCCGACATCCAAGGCGGTTGGGTGAAACTGAACAAACTCCGGGTCGGCAATCAGAGCACCGGCGCGATAGGCCATGGCAAGGCCGTGACCGAGAGCCTGAGATGGGTTGGTGGTGACGCGAAAGAGGCCGCCCGTGCCACCGGTTGCTAAGACAGTTTGAGCGGCTAGGAATGTCACTAAGCCGTCTGGACCTTGCCCTGAAACGCCCGAAACTGTGCCGTTTTGGTCCTGTATCAGCGCGTCAGCGGCAACGCCTTCAATTATGGTGATACTAGGCGCTTCGCGGGCTGCCCGAATGAGGGCTGCCATGATTTCCTTACCGGCAAGATCACCGGCGACCCGGGCGACGCGCGCGCGCGAGTGGGCCGCCTCAAGGGAAAGCGCCAAAGCGCCGTCTGGTGTGCGATCAAACGGAACGCCGAGCGCAATAAGATCGCGAACGCGGGCTGGCCCTTCCGAGGCGATCAGCATCGCAATGACAGGATCAACGAGGCCAGCGCCCGCGGCTTCGGTGTCTGCGGCGTGCAATTCGGGCGCGTCGTCTGGAGCAAGCGCTGCGGCAAGCCCACCTTGCGCCCACGCTGAAGAAGAGCCCTCACCAAGCGGAAATGGCGACAATACTACGCATGGGCGTGGCGCGAGCTTGAGCGCCAGAAACAAGCCAGCAAGCCCTGCACCCACAATGAGCACGGAAGCCGATGGCACCGCGTAGTTTGCGTTGGCCATGGCTAGATCAGTTCCAAACTGTCAGGAACTGCGCGCGTGGGATCAAAGATGCCGGCAGGCGCTGGCGGCAGTGCGAGCATGGCGTCCACAGCCTTTTTTGCGCGTTTTGCCATCTCGGGCTCCACGATAACTTCATGACGCATGTGGAGGAGGGCGTCGTAAATGGCCTCCAGTGTGATGGTTTTCATGTGCGGGCAGAGATTGCACGGGCGCACGAACTCCACGTCGGGATTGTCCAAGGCCACATTGTCCGACATCGAGCATTCGGTAATCAGCACCACTTTTTTGGGCTGGCGATCACTGACCCATGTGCTCATCGCGCCGGTGGAGCCTGTAAAGTCAGCCGCCGCGACCACATCGGGCGGGCATTCGGGGTGGGCCAGCACGACGACGCCAGGATGGCCCGCGCGCAACTCCGCAATATCCTCCGCGGAGAAGCGCTCGTGCACCTCGCAGCGGCCCTTCCAAGCGATGATTTTGATGTTGGTTTGTGCGGCAACGTTTTTGGCGAGGAACTCATCGGGCAGCATGATGACGCGATCAACGCCCCACTCACGCGCGATGGCTTCAACGACCTGGACCGCGTTTGACGAAGTGCAGCAAATGTCGCTTTCGGCTTTTACGTCTGCCGTAGTGTTTACATAGGTGACGACGGGCAGGCCGGGATAGCGCTGCTTGATCAGCGCGATATCGGCCCCTGTGATGGAAGCGGCAAGCGAGCAGCCCGCACGGGTGTCAGGGATCAGGACTGTTTTGTCTGGCGACAAGATCTTCGAGGTCTCCGCCATGAAGTGCACGCCCGCTTGGACGATGACTTTTGCATTCGTTTTGGCGGCTTCGCGCGCAAGGGCTAGGCTGTCGCCCCTGAAGTCACCCACGCAGGAGAAGATTTCCGGCGTCATATAATTGTGGGCAAGGATCACAGCGTTTCGCTGGGCCTTAAGCTCGTTAATGGCATGAATGAGCGGGGCATAGGCTGGCCATTCCATCGCCGGAACGACGTTGTGCACGGCCTCGTAAAGCGAGGCGGTGGCGGCCTGCACAGCGGGCGTATAGCTCAAACCGCGCTGGGCGGCGGGCGACAGGCGCGGCGCGGATGGCGCGCGGGCCTTGTCGAAAGATAGGGTGGTGACACTCATTGACGCCTCCTTATACTCATTTTGAGCATTTCAAGAGGAAATGTGGGAGCGCTACGCCCCGAACACAAGACCCTTTATGCTACTTTTGAGCATAACCGAATTATGACTTTAGATGTCGATTTTGACAGATGCAAGACCGCGGAAAGCGCCTCACACGTGGCGCCTCTGGCGCATGGTTGCTTGCATGCCCATTCGTGAACCAACGCCGCAATTATAAAGCTGATCCAATGCATGCCGCGCCCCTTAGTGCGTGGCCCTCGCATTCGAGACTAGTGGCCGCTGGGCCGGTGCAAAAAACCTGAATCCGCCGTCATTTCCTGTCAATTCCTGTCATTCGGCACTCAATTTTGTTGAGTTTGCTTCAAGCAGAGGCTCGCGGGCCCCGCCCTGCGCATGACCGCCGACAGCCTAGACCCTAACACAGCCGAAGAAGGGGGTGGAAAAATTTTTTCTACGCTACAAGCGTCTGGTAGAAATAGTATATTTTTCCGTACACTAGTAGGGCCATACCGAAATCTACCTGCTGGATTCCCACCCCCTTTTGGCACCTGGCACCATTGAAAACGCCCGCCTCTCTGCGCAAGAAGCGGGCGTTGATATTTAAGGCTTCGCTAAGGCGTTCAGCTTAGCCGAAGCGGGCATCCGTGCGCGGGGCTGGGCGTGCGCGTTGGCGCGGGCCATTGCCACCACCTGGGCGACCTTGACCGCCACCATTGCCACCGGGGCGACCTTGTGGCGGGCGCGCGCGGCCCTGCTGTTGCCCGCTGGGGCGGCCTTGGCCACCGGAGAAGCCTTGGTTTTGATTGCGTGCACGGTTTGGCGGCTTGGACACGCGCTCATCTGCCGATGGCGTTGGCAACGACATTGGGTGGATCATCACCGGCACTTGCTGGCGGGTGACTTTTTCGATGTCGCGGAGATAGGCGCGTTCCTCACGGTCGCAGAACGAAATCGCGATGCCATCGGCCCCAGCGCGCGCGGTGCGGCCGATGCGGTGAACATAGCTTTCCGGCACGTTTGGCAAATCGTAGTTCAACACGTGGCTTACGCCATCGACATCGATGCCACGAGCCGCAACATCAGTGGCGACGAGAACGCGCGCGCGGCCAGATTTGAAGGCATCAAGCGCCTTGATGCGTTGTGGCTGGGATTTGTTGCCGTGGATCGCATCAGACGGAATATTGGCTTCGATCAGCTTGCGGGCAATCCGGTCTGCGCCATGCTTGGTGCGTGAGAATACAAGAACGCGCGAAAGCTCGGGGTCAGCCAAGAGCTTGATTAGTAGGTCTGACTTGCGAGAGTTCTCGACGTGGATGACCGATTGATTGATGCGCTCGACCGTGGTTGCGGCGGGCGTGACCGATACTTTCACCGGGTCGGTGAGGTATTGCGCGGCTAAGGTTGCGATCGCTGGCGGCATAGTAGCCGAGAAGAATAGGGTTTGGCGCTGCTCTGGCACGAGAGTGACGATGCGCTTGAGCGCATGCACAAAGCCCAAATCCAGCATTTGGTCAGCTTCGTCGAGGACAAGGGTTTCAACTTTGTTGAGCGTAAGGGCGCGCTGATCGACAAGATCAAGCAGGCGGCCTGGCGTCGCGACCAGCACATCAGTGCCGCGCGACAGCAAATTCATCTGCTTACGGATTGGCACGCCGCCAAACACGACTTGAACGCCAAGGCCCATAAAGCGTCCATAGGTTTTGAAGCTGTCAGCGATTTGGCTCGCCAATTCGCGGGTGGGCGACAACACCAAGACACGGCAGGCGCGCGCGCCCGGCGAAATCCGGTCTGTTGCCAAGCGGTGCAAGATTGGCAGGGCAAAGGCGGCCGTTTTTCCGGTGCCGGTTTGGGCGACGCCGAGCAAGTCTGCGCCTTCCATCACATGCGGGATCGCCTGCAATTGGATTGGGGTGGGGGTCTCATAGCCCTCTGCGGTCAACGCCTTAAGGATAGGCGCCGCGAGGCCAAGGCGTGTAAAATCAGTCATAGGAGGTCGTGTTACTTTCAAACGGATGCGCGCACAGCCCATGGCTACGCCGCGCGAAGAAACGACGAAACGCGGCGACATACGGTCGGGTCGGCGGGGTCCGGGCATCGCCTCGTCGTGGCGCGCATGGCCGCCGGGGACAGCCCGGAAAGCGTTTCGTGGGTGGACCGCGTTCGCGCAGCCTTATGCTGCAGGTGCGAACGGTCGCTATCGCAGCCTATGTGCAGGAGGCCAGTTGAAAGTCAAGGTTTTTCTGAGAGCGGCTCACGCATAGGGGGTATGCGGGGGGTGAGGCTTAGTTGATCCGCGTGCATTTGGCTCGCCGTGCAAACGGGGCGTCCGCCTCTCATACTTTAACGTGGAGCAACCAATCACGGAACTGCATAACTCTTGGAACGCCAAAATTGTTCGCTCGTTAAAAGGCAAGAAGGCCCAGATATCTTGATAAATCATGACGTATCATGATAATATCGTCGCGTGATGGAGATATAGCATGGCTGCTAAGGCCCGCGAAAAATTTGCGACGCAGGTGAACTCTGAAATTCTGTCCAGCATTCGCACTATCGCGCAAAGCGAAGGGCGGCAGCTCCAAGCGCTTGTCGATGAGGCGCTGGCTGACCTGATTGAGAAACGGAATAAGTCCCAACCGCGCGCTGCCGTAATGGCCGCCTACCAAGATAGCCACGCAAAGTTCGGCCCACTTTACAAAAAACTTGCTGAATGACCGACTACCTCACCGTCGTTGAGGTTCTCGCAATTCATGAAGACCAGATCGAGCGCTATGGCGGCACTTTTGGTGTGCGTGACTTTGGCCTCCTTGAAGCTGCCCTTTATCGCCCTCAGACGGGCTATTATCGCGACCTGACAGAAGAAGCCGCAGCTCTCTGGGAAAGCCTAGCGCAAAACCATCCGTTCATCGACGGAAACAAGCGCGTCGCCTTTGCGGTCACCTATACCTTCCTTGCCATCAATGGCATCATGATCACAGCAGACCCAGACGAAACCCACGCCCTTATCTCCGACCTTTACGAGACCGGCACCTTTGACTTTGTTCATTTGGTGGCTTGGCTTCGAGAGAATGTTAGTGCCGAATAATCTCGGCACCGCATTGGAGGACAGTGCCGCTCAGCTCGATCCAATCGGAAGCATCGCGCGCGCCGAATTCGCCATCAAATCCACACGGGAAAAACACGCCGCTTGAGACCACAAACGAAACCTAGGACTCTCTCAAACCGGAGGAGAACGGGTCTCAGTTCAATGGGATCAATGCGCTGGCCGGTGATGCGATAGAGATAGGACGACGGCCCGCCGGAATAGACGATCGGGTCAACATTGCCGCCAACGGGACCATAGCGGAACTTCGTAACACTGGTGCTCGCGCTGAGCGCTATGGTTGAGCCAATACAGTCGGTATGCGGGAAGGACACCGCCCCATTAATGTCAATGAAGGCTAAGCGTTCATAGGCATTGGGCCCAAGGACATAGCGGCGATAGCCATTGGTCGCCCATGTCCCTATGCCAACAGAACCGGTGGGCCGGGATAGGTTGGCCTCATACACTGCCTCTGGCCGAATGCCGTCATTGGAATACCAAGCGGCATTATCCGTGCCTGTCGTTGTTGTGTTGCCCCAGAAGATTTGACGGCCCAGCGCATCATAGCGCGCCCCGACGGCAAGCTGCGGGGTCACAATATTCTGCTCCCGCGTCAGATTACTCATCTCATCATATTTGACTACAGGGAGGTGCATCTATTTGATTTATCATGGATACGACTGGAACTATTTTTTATTCGACTTCAAAAACAATAATATAGTCCAATTACTCAGATTAAATCAGATGTAAAAAACCCAAAATCCCCAATATATTTGATTGATGGAGTCATTTTTGTAAATGATGCATAGGGCGCCTTGTTGCCAGGAGTTCAAAAGATAATAATCGACACTATGCCCATCACGTACCGTACCGAGTGGGCAGTCATTTCTTGCTCCGGTCCATAGGAGTTTAAAGCCACGATTGCTCAACGTTTTTTGCGCTTGAGCAGGTGATGCACCTATTGGAACACCTAGTAGCTTCCCATCCGTAACTGTCCCGACTGGATCAAAGAGCGCGATGCGCGCCATCTCATCAAGTGCAATCCAAATAACAAAGGCCATAGCTGTTAATGCCGTTACGCCAAACAAGCCAAATAGTAACTTGTGCACCCGACTTTTTCGCGAAGGGAAAATGTCTCTAATATTTTTCATTGATAATATCCTCATCTCGATAATCCCTTGGAAGAGAGCATCCCGATGCTTCGGTTTCCACAATAATCCGAAGTGTGGTGAGGCTAGAAAGAACCCAAGATCATGCAAGTAGCATCTCATGTGCGAACATAGCTGCGCGCGATATCTTGTTACCTATTCGCTACCTACTCTCGCTAGGTAACCCCGGTTTGCAACTCATTCTATGAAAAAATGGAGCGGGCGATGGGATTCGAACCCACGACCCCAACCTTGGCAAGGTTGTGCTCTACCCCTGAGCTACGCCCGCGTCTGGGGTGGGACCTCGCGGCCCCGTGGTGGAGCGGGCTTATGACTCATTGAGGGGAGCGGCGCAAGCGTTAGCTGCAGGTGGTGTTGGCCTTTAGCGCAACACCAATCCCACGAGCGCGATCATTTGATCCAAGCTCGGTTTCAGCCACAGCGAGTCCGCATCCAGCTCGATTGATTTCAGCGTGTGATAGTAGCGCACAATGTGAGTGCGCAGGTCGCGGTAGATGCTGGGATCGGTCCGGTTGTGATAAATTGCCGTTGAAGAACAGGGGTGTTTGTTGGCCGCGCTCAAATAGGCCTCTACGGGATCGATCTTCAGCCACTGTTCTCTGATAGCCGTCTGGGTGTCGTAATGCTCGGCGACTTGTTTCAGCCCTAAGCGGCGAACGGCGGCACCGGTGAGCGCATAATTATTGGTGAACAGCATTGGCTCTCCCTTGCGGCGCAGCAAGGTGACATTCCGCAGGTTTTGCGCGGGGATTTCGACCTCAATCAGGCCCGTAAACAAATGATCCCAATAGCAGCCGTCGGCCCAGATGCGGTTTTGGATGCGGCGAAAAATTTGGGGGTGGAACCAGTCATCATCATCGGAGAACAAGACGATGGCGTCTTCCGGGATGGCATCTTCCAAAGCTTTAAGTGCGCTGTCGCCTTGGTGCTGGGATAGAAAGACCAAAACTGAATCATCAATCGACAAGAAATTGTCGATTGAGATTTCTTTGACGCGAGCGCGAAACTCAAGAAAAGAAACGGAAAAACTAGCGTTCCACGCGCTGGCGAACTCAATAATCATGTCCTCCGGCCAGTTTATCTTGGCCAAAAAACGGCGCGTGTTGTCGAGATCAAAGGCGCGCCATTGCGGACTTTGTCGCATGATCACATAGTTTACAGCACCCACGGATCGCCCCCTATCCAAGCGGGCACTGTGAACACCGAAACGCCAAGCGCTTCAAGAACTGGCCGCCGCATTGACGAACAAACGCAGGCGCTTTGCTGAAAGAGTGGGCTTTTGCTCAAAAGCTAAGTGAAACTTGGTATTGTCTGTGCACCGGGTGTGATGGAGGTTTTAACTCGGGTCACTTCCCTGTAATGACCGCCCATAAACGCGCTTTCTCAAACAAATGGTCGCTAACAAACGTGCAGTCAGAAGCTATCTTTCAGGTTGGGCAGGCAAATCTTTTCCAAATTGGCAGCCCCGCTATAAGGGCTTTGCGATCGGGCTGGTCCGAGCCTGAGGCAACCCACGTTTGGAATAATGGTGCGATGGCGCGGCTAAACTTCCGCGTTGCTGCTGCACGAACAGTTCGGGGCATGCAAATTGTTGCCCAACCCTATCTTGGCAATGGCCTGCGCGCGCAACGCGTTCAGATCTTCTTGGGCGGCCTATTTGTTCACGGCTTGGTGTTCGACAACGACAAACCAGTTCGCTTTGAGTTACCCGAACGGGTGCGTGGCGAGCCGCTTTGGGACTTAGCCTTTTTTATGAGTGATGCCACTCAACCCGCGGGCGACGGGGATGGCGACAAGCGCTACCTTGCGCTGGCATTGCGGGAAATGACGCTGTTGGCCGAGGTTTGATGCGATGACCTCGGCCCCCATCTCTGTCGTCGTGCGCACTCATAGCATTGATCGGCTTGTGTATTTGCGGCGCGCGCTGTTCTCCTTGATGTTGCAGCGTGCCGACGACATGGAAGTGTTGATTTGTACGCAACGCTTTTCTGATGAGGATATGGAGCGATTACGCGCTGAAATTGCCCATCTTGGCCTTGGTTTGAACGGGACGGCTGAGGTAAAATTTGTAAATGTTCTGGAACCAGAAAGCGGGGACATTCGCGGGCACGTTCTTAATGCCGGTATCAAAGCCGCAACACGTCGCTACATCGGGTTTCTTGATGATGATGACGTCGTTTACACGGGGATTTATGAGCGCCTCATCGACGATCTCCGCACTGAGCAAGGACAAGCCGCGTTCGGGCGGTGTGTGCGGGTGGATGGTAGCCTCGCGCGGGGCGCTTTCTTTGCCCGAACGAAGTCTTGACCCTGGCATGGACGCAGCATTGTCGATCTGGCTTTTGACAATTTCTGCCCGCTGCATAGTTACATCTTCGACCGCGAAACCCTAGTCGGTGATCTGCTGTTTGATACCGATCCGCCCTATTTGGAGGACTATCGGCTTTTGCTTCGTTTGATGGTCAAGAACCGATTTATTTTCAAATCAATGGACACCGATGTTTGCGAATATTGGTTTTATGAAAGTGGTTTGAATACAACCACGACACGCGAAGACAAGTTCACCCGGGTTTCGAGCGAATGGCGATTGGCTCGGGAGCACGTTCAGCGGCTAAAGGCAGAATTGCGGCTTGATATATCACTGTTTGATCTCGAGCTTTGGCTCCGCATGTGCGTCCATCAAACCGCGACCAAAATACCCGGCGCGCTCGATCTAGCGACCCACAACCAAGCGCACGAACATCGGTCCGTCTTAAAGATAAGCCCCTATTATGACGGGAGCCAATGATGCAATTTGGCATTGGCATCTTGTTGTTCAATACGCCGGAAGCTGAGTACCAAGCCCTGCACCTGCATGTCATGCGCGGCGTTGAACATGCTCAACGCCTCTTTGCCGCCAAGGGGATTACAGCGCAGGGCAATGTCTATGTGCTGGATAACTCAACGGGAAGTGCCGATTATAGTGATGAAACCAAAGCGCTTTGGCCGATTGAGCTCAGCGTGCGCAATCTCGGTTTTGGCGCTGGCCACAACCACATGATGCGTCAGTGCTTTGACGATGGAAATGCGCACTACATCATGATGAACCCCGACGGTTTCCCGCACATTGATTGCCTCAGCGAGATGCTGATGGCCGCTATTGCCGACCCCGGTGTTGGCCAAGTTGAAGCGCTACAATTTCCGCAAGAACACCCAAAGCCGTGGGATCCACTCACCTTCGAAACCGCGTGGAGTAGCGGGGCGTGCTCGCTCCTCACCCGTGAAGCCTATGCCTATACTGGGGGGTTCGACGACAATTTTTTCATGTATTGCGAAGATGTAGACCTATCGTGGCGGCTTCGTTCGATTGGTTATCGCATCAAAATGGCACCGAAAGCTCTGTTTTTTCATGATGTTCGGTCCCGCGCCAATCGTGCTACGCGGCGCGCAATGCTGATGAGCGGGCGTTATCTGGCGCGAAAATGGGGAGCGCCTGACTTTGAGCGTCATACAGAGGAGTGCTTAGTCGGTGAGGGCTTTTTCGCCCATCCCGCCTACATCCCGCAAATGCCTGTGCCGCCGCAATATTTCCCACATGACGGGATTGCAGAGTTCCGCCAACTTTTCTCGTTTGCAGTGCCGCGTTGGTAACTTCCGTTAGGCTTTGAGTAGGGCGAGACACTGACCAACCGCCGGGCCATTGGCTTGCGCATCCGCCATATCGAGCGTGCCGCTAATGACCAGATCGCGCAGATGAGTGCGCATAAGAAGCTGGATGTTAGAGTCCGGCTTCACATAGGGGGCCACTGTTTTGAACATGCGTTTGCCGGTGGTGGTGAGCGATTCTGCGCACGTGTTTGCTTCTGTTGGCCCAGCTTGGGCGGCGCCTACCACGGCTAACGCGAGGCTTAAAGCGCTAAGGGTTCTGATCATTATGCAAGGCTCCATTGAAATATCTTCGCCGAGCTTAGGGCTTTGGCGGTATCCTCAATTTGGGTTGTAGATAAACTCGTCGCCCGGAACGAAAGCTTCGGCCAGTGTCTTATCCACCGCTACGGGCGCTTCAATTGAGTAAGGATAAAGCGGTGGTCGTGCGTCTTTGTGGTGCTCAACAAGCATTGCGCGCAATTCTGCCAATTTAGCCGGATTTTCAGCGGCTAGATTCCGCTTTTCAGTCGGGTCAACGGCAAGATTATAGAGCCATTCCTTCTTGGGGTTGGTGCTGACTTGCAGCTTCCAGTCTCCGGCTCGAACAGCCTGATAATACCCCGCCTCCCAAAACAACGCTTCATGCGGCCGCCTGTTGGCTGGGGCCTTTCCTTCAGCAAATGGCAGTAGGTTGACGCCATCAATCGCAACGCCCTTGGGCAAGTCTGCTTGGGCAGCAGCAGCAACCGTGGGCATTACGTCGATATGAGCCACAGGGGCCTCAATTTTAGCGCCAGCCGGGATTTTGCCGGGCCATTTCACAAACATCGGAACCCGGATACCGCCTTCAAAATTGGTTAGCTTCCAGCCACGATAGGGCGCATTCACGCCGGGAATGCCGATATAGCCCGCGCCGCCATTGTCGCTGGTGAAGACGACGACCGTGTTCTCTGCCATGCCTTCGGCATCAAGTGCATCAAGAATGCGCCCAACGCTGCGATCAAGCGCGCGCGTCATGGCCGCGTAAACGCGAAGGCGCTCGGGCTTTAGATCGCCGACGGCATCATAATCTGCTTTCGTCGCTTGAAGCGGCGTATGGATGCCCCAGTGCGCTAGTTTCAGGAAAAAAGGCCGGTTTTTGTTGGCCTTGATGACCTTTATGGACTCATCGGTCCAATAGTCTGACAAATAGCCACCCGGCTTGAAGAGCTTTCCACCATTGTAGCTGGTTGAAAACTCCATGCGTGCCCAAAGGAACCGGTCAATAGGGTCAAACGGAAGGCGCGCATTGACTACATTGGGATCATCCACCGGTAGATGGAGGCCGCTTGCCATCAATAGACTCTCGTCGAAACCTTGGGCGTTGGCACCGAACTCTTTGCCGATCCCGGTATGCCATTTCCCAATGTGGACGGTGTGGTAGCCTTTAGCTTTAAGGACTTCCGCAACCGTCACTTCAGAACCGGGGAGGCCTTGCTGTTCAAAGGTTGGCGTGTCTTTGCCGGGCGGTGTAAAAACTACCTCGGGCAGGCCTCCGCCCGCACCGTCTGAAAACAGTTTCACCATTCGGCCCATATTGTCGGGGATGGGTGTGAAATAAAAGCCCGTTCGGGTTGGATAGCGCCCAGTCATCAGCATCGCGCGCGACGGTGCGCAGCTATTGTGGCCGGAATACGCTTGATTGAAGCTCGCGCCTTGCGATGCCAAACGGTCGATATTCGGCGTTTTGACAATCCCGCCACCAAACGTCGAAATATCATTCATGCCGAGATCGTCGGCAATAATCAGGATGATATTTGGTGGTCGCTCACCGCCCTCGGAAACAAAATCCGGACCTTGCTGCCACCTGATCTCTTGGGTCGGACCGATCGGCCCGCGCGCGCGGACGTCTTGAGCCTTGGCGAGTGTCGTCAGTATGTTGAGGATGATCTCTTTGCGAAACATCCAGCCCGTACCGCCCGCGACAAGCAAAACAGCCAAGCCGCCGATGAGCCATCTCCGCGCCATCCGCATCCCTCCCTCACTCTTCCTGCGCCTGCGCTGTACCGGCTGCAGGCGATCACAATTATTATTGCACTCTTGATGCCAATTGTTCATTGGTCAAGCACAAATTGGTCAGAGCCTACAAAGTCCCGACCAAGGCAGATTTACTTGCTTTCTGGCGCGAGTGCGGCCACACACTGAATGCCGAAACCAATTCGGCGCGACACCCATTTGTCGCCGGGTTGACGGCGTAGCGAGGCGCCGAAATGGCCGAGTTTGTCCCCGTTCCGACGTTCGATATTGTTGTGTTTGGCGCCTCTGGTGATTTGGCACTTCGCAAGCTATTTCCAGCACTTTTCCATCGGTTTTGCGACGGTCAGATCCCGCCTGAAAGCCGCATTATCGGTGTTGCGCGCCAAGAAATTAGCACCGAAGCATTTCGCGAAATGGTGCGCGATGGCTTCAATAGGCTTGCCGAGGCGAAAGCAGATCGTGAGTCTTTTGCGCACTTTCTCAAACTAATTGCCTATGTTGGCCTTGACGCCACGCGGCCATCGCCTGGTTTCGCGCACCTTGGCACCTTCTTGAGTGATGATGTGGAGAGGCCGCGCGTTTTCTATCTGGCGACGCCACCGGATGTATTTGTGCCTATCTGTGCGCAATTGTCGGCAGCAGGCCTTGTGACGCCCCAAGCGCGCGTTGTTCTCGAGAAACCAATCGGGCGTGATTCCGCTTCAGCTAAAGCGATCAATGATGGTGTTGGCGCGGTTTTCCCCGAGGATCGCATCTATCGGATTGATCACTACCTCGGCAAAGAAACCGTGCAAAACCTGCTGGTGCTGCGCTTTGGCAATGCTCTTTTTGAGCCAATTTGGTCGCGCGCTTCTATTGATCACGTTCAGATAACGGTCGCTGAAACGCTCGGCGTGGGGGCCCGGGGACCGTATTACGACAAGTCTGGAGCGTTGCGTGATATGGTGCAGAACCATCTCCTCCAGCTTTTGTGCCTCGTGGCCATGGAACCACCGAATGCGCTGGATGCCGATGCGATCCGCACTGAAAAGATTAAAGTCATGCAGGCGCTGGCGCCTATCGGCAGTGGGGATATCGCGACACGTACCGTGCGCGGCCAATATCGGGCGGGTCTAATTGGCGACGAGCCCGTAAAGGGTTACCTTGACGATCTTGGTGATGCCTCGACCAGCACAACGGAAACCTTCGTGGCGATCCGGGCAGAAATCAATAATTGGCGGTGGGCTGGCGTTCCATTTTATCTGCGGACTGGCAAAAGACTGGCGTCGCGCAAGTCTGAAATCGTGATCCGGTTTCGGCCGCCACCACATTCCCTGTTTGGCCCGCCCCCTCAACCCAATCAGCTTGTCATCAGGCTCCAGCCCGACGAAGGCATGGAAATGTGGTTGCAGATCAAGGAGCCGGGGCCAGGTGGCTTAAGGGTCAAGTCCGCACCCCTTGACCTTGCCTATGCCGACACCTTCACACTTCGCTATCCCGATGCTTATGAGCGCCTGTTGCTTGATGTCGTGCGCGGTAACTTATCCCTCTTTATGCGTCGCGATGAGGTTGAAGCCGCATGGGCCTTCGTTGATCAGATCCAAAACGCTTGGGCGCAAGGCGAGGGCCAACCAAAGCCTTATTCGGCAGGATCGGACGGGCCACTTGAAGCCGCTTTGATGATGGATCGCGATGGCAGGGCGTGGCGGCCTTTGGTATGAATTGGCAGGTTTTGCCAGATCGAGAGAGCGCTTCTATGGCGCTGGCGCAGTGGCTAGCGGAGCGCGTCAAAAGTTCCCTTAAAAATGGAATGCGGAGCCGACTGGCGCTATCTGGTGGAACAACTCCTGAGACAGCCTATCGGGCTTTTGCTGCCTTTGCCTTGCCTTGGGATCAGGTTGATATTGCCTTGGTTGATGACCGTTGGGTTGGTTCTGACCAGGAGGGCTCTAATGAACGCCTCATTCGGGCGTGCTTTACCGATACGAGAGCGTCGATCTTTGGACTGGTGAGCCCTGTCTTGGCTTTGGAAGAGGGTGCAGCCGCTGCGTCGGCTAAAATTGCCGCTTTGAGGCCGTTTGATGCCATTATCTTGGGCTTAGGGCTTGATGGCCATACTGCGTCCTATTTTCCAGCTGCGGATGGGCTTGCGCGGGCGATGGACGCAGATGAACGCGAGAGTGTCGTGGCGATCCATGCGCAACAGGCGCGCGTGGCTGCGCCATGGCCGGAGCGTGTAACACTCTCCTTGCCAGTGATCGTTGAAACCCCTCGCGTGGCACTTTTGGCATTTGGAACGGAGAAGCGCGCTTTATTGGAAAGCAATGCGCCAGACTTGCCTATCGATCGTGTGAAGGCTGCTGTCGGCGATAGGCTTAGTGTATTTTGGGCACCATGAAGGGAGCCAGAGGGTGATGAAACTGAACCCTAAGATTGAGGCCGTTACGCAGCGTATCATTGAGCGTTCCGCACAACGGCGTTCGCGGTATCTGGCGTTGGTGGACAGCCGCCGGAGCGAGCACCCTGCCCGTGCGCGCTTGGCCGCGGCCAATCAAGCGCATGGCTTTGCCGCCTGCCCGGCGTTGGACAAGGAGCAATTGAGGGGCGGGCGTTGGCCCAATATTGGGATCGTAACCGCCTATAACGACATGCTCTCAGCGCACCAACCGTTGGCGGCCTATCCGGATATCATCAAGGAAGCCGCGCGCAAGGCGGGGGCAACCGCGCAAGTGGCCGGTGGCGTGCCCGCCATGTGCGATGGGGTTACCCAAGGGTTTGAAGGCATGGAGATGTCGCTGTTTTCGCGCGACACGATTGCCATGGCGACCTCGATCGCACTGTCTCACGATACGTTTGATGCCGCTATTTGCCTCGGCGTTTGTGATAAAATCGTGCCGGGATTGCTGATTGGTGCATTGCGGCATGGCTGGCTGCCGGTGATCTTTGCGCCGGCTGGGCCGATGCCATCAGGCCTCTCAAACCCCGAAAAGGCCCGGATTCGCCAGCTTTATGCGGAGGGAAAAGTCGGGCGGGATGTGCTTCTGGAGGCGGAGAGCCAAAGTTACCACAGCGCAGGAACCTGCACCTTCTACGGAACCGCCAATACCAACCAAATGCTCATGGAGATTATGGGCCTACACATTCCCGGTGCGGCCTTCGCCAATCCGGGGACACCCTTGCGCACCGCTTTGACCAAAGCCACCGCGGTTCGGGCGGCCGCGATCACGCAACTGGGGCCCAACTATACGCCGATCGCCCACGTCGTTGATGAGCGCGCGCTGGTAAACGCGATGGTAGCGCTGGCGGCAACGGGCGGCAGCACCAATTTGATGATCCACTTGCCGGCCATTGCGCGCGCGGCAGGCATCGAGATCGACTGGACCGATATGGCGGAGATATCCGCGGTGACGCCATTATTGTGCAGGGTCTATCCAAACGGGGTCGCCGATGTGAACCACTTTCATGCGGCCGGTGGCGTGGCTTTCCTGATTGGTGAGTTGCTTTCCGCAGGCATGCTGCATGACGATGTGTTGACGGCAAATGGGCGCGGCCTAGAGGCCTATGCACAGGAAGCATTTTTAGTCGACAGCACATTGGTTTGGCGGGATGGTACAAAGACTACTGGCGACGCCGACGTTTTGCGTGGCGTAGCCGCACCATTCTCTGAGGACGGCGGCGTTCGTTTGGTACAAGGAAATCTCGGACGGGCCTGCGTAAAGGTCTCGGCAGTGAAGCTAGAGCAACGGGTGATCGAAGCCCCTGCCCGCGTTTTCACCGATCAAGCAGCGCTTCATGCTGCGTTTCAAGCGGGCACGCTGGACTGTGATGTGGTGGTGGTGGTTCGTGGGCAGGGGCCGCGCGCAACTGGAATGCCCGAATTGCATAAGCTGACGCCGCCATTAGGCGTGCTTCAAGATCGAGGCTTCCGCGTTGCCCTAGTGACGGATGGACGAATGTCTGGGGCTTCCGGGAAGGTGTTGGCAGCGATCCATGTCAGCCCCGAGGCGGTTGCCGGGGGCGCGATTGGCAAAGTGCGCGATGGCGACCTTATTCGGGTGGATGCGGAAGCGGGCGTTCTTGAAGCTTTGGTGGATGCCGACGAATGGGCGCGCCGCGTGTCGATGATGGACCCGCCTCAGTCCGCCGTGCGCGGGTTTGGGCGGGAGTTGTTTTCGGTGTTTCGGCAGGTTGTTTCTTCAGCTGAAGAAGGCGCGAGCCCGTTTGGGGACTTCGATCCATCTGTCGAAACCGCTGACGCTGAACCCCAAACACAAGGAATTTTCGCGTGACCGCGGTTATTGTGGGCGATGTTGGGGGCACTAATGTTCGTCTCGCCTTAGCCACACGCATGGAGACGGGGGTAATTCTCCATTCGGTTCAGCGTTTACCGGTGCGAGAGTTCGGCTCACTCGATGCCGCATTAGCGGCATGGCGGGCTGACGCCACTTGCGACGCCGACTATGCGGTGTTCGCTTTGGCGGGGCCAACGGGTGCGGAGGAAGTTCGCTTCACCAATTCAGACTGGGTGGTCTCCGCTGAGCCACTGCGAAAGATGTTTGGGCTTAAAAGCGTGACACTCGTCAATGACTTTGCGGCGCAGGCGCGCGCGGCACCTGTGAGCGCTGATGACCAATTTGAAGTGCTTATCGAAGGCTTTCCACAACCCGGAGCGCCAATGGTGGTGCTCGGCCCGGGCACAGGGCTTGGCATGGCGAGCGTTGTTCCCAGTGAGAACGATTGGAAGGTGATCCCTTCTGAGGGCGGTCACCAGGCGTTCGCCCCGCTAGATGCACGCGAGCGCTCAATTCTGGACCATTTAGCGCGCGATGGCGGCATTATTAGCTTCGAAATGCTGGTTTCTGGCATGGGACTGGAGTGCCTTTATGCGACCTTGGCTGTGCTTCGCGCGAAGCCCGCACGCCTTGTTGGCGCGCCAGAAATCGGTTTAGCGGCTATTGCGGGCGATGATCCGATTGCCGTGGAAGCGGCAGAGACGTTGGCGCTGATGCTTGCGACATTTGCTGGAAATGCGGTGCTCGCGACGGGGGCAAAAGGCGGTTGTGTGATCGCAGGCGGTGTTGCCGAAGCGCTGGCGCCTTTCCTGCGGACCGAGGCGTTTCGAGCCCGCTTTACAGCGCACGGGCCGATGTCGGCCTATTTTGAAAATCTACCTCTCCGGCGCGCGCGAAACCCGTTTGCCGCGCTTGAGGGTGCGGCTTTTTTTGCCCCGAAGGATTGAAGCATGACGACGTTCGTAACACGACTTCGCGCAAGCCCCCTCATCCCGGTGATAACGATCAACAAGGTGGAAAGCGCGGCGCCCTTAGCGTTGGCTTTGGCAGAGGGAGGCTTGCGCAATTTAGAGATCACGCTGCGCACCCCAAATGCTTTGGAAGCAATCGCGGCAATGAAGCAAGCGGCCCCAGAGCTGTCGATTGGTGCTGGGACTGTTTTGACCGAGGGCGACGTTGACGCCTGCGCGAAAGCTGGAGTGGACTTTTTGGTAACGCCGGGATCGAGCCCGCGTTTGCGAACGGCTTTGCTGGAGGTCGGCATAGATGCGATGGTGGGTGTGGCCACGGCAACAGAAATCATGTGCCGGTTAGAGGAGGGATTTGATGTTTTGAAATTCTTCCCGGCCGAGCAATCGGGCGGTGCGGCGGCTTTGGCGTCGTTTGGTGGTCCGCTTCCCCATGCACGGTTTTGCCCCACGGGCGGTATCAGCCCTGACAAAGTTGAAAGCTATCTGAAGCTTCCAAATGTGGTGGCCGTTGGCGGGACTTGGATTTGCCCGGCGAGCCTGATTGATGCCGGAGACTTTGAAACCATCACGGCAAACGCGAAGAAGGCAGCAGCGTTTCAGTTTCCCGTTTAGGCAGGTTCGGCCTGGATCGACGATGGGGCGACTACGTACAGGGCAAATGAGTTGAAGGAAAAGGTGATGCTAAAGACCTGCATGATTTCGATTGCCTGCTTCGTGCTGGTTGGCTGCAGCGGGACTACGAACAGCGGTGTGGCATCTGAGACTGGCGATGCGGAAAGCGCGGCCTCGGCTGTTGCATCGATTGCTGAACCGATTGCGAGTTCCGACACTGCCAAGCCCGCCGCCATCAGCTTTGCTGGCACTTGGGGTTCGGATGCGGCGCAGTGCGCTGTTCCGCAAGACATGCAGGGCGCACCAATGATCCTTACCGAGGTTGGCTATGACCAACACGAAGCCCATTGCAGCTTTACCAAGGTGACGCCTAGCGGTGACGGCCAATGGAAGGTGGAGGGCACCTGTAGCGTTGAGGGGGACGAGCAAACTATGGCGTGGGATATGAGCGTAGCGGGCGACACATTGAGCATTAGCGAGGGCGGCTATACCAACGCTCTGAAGCGCTGTAGCTGAAAACTGGGCTTTAGCTGAGTGCCAATTTTGGCGTTTCAGCATTGGCGACTTGCGTCGACAAATAGCGCTCTGCCCACACCGAAATTATCGACGCCGCAAACTCAGCGTCCACCGCATTACTCAAAAAGTGATCAGCCCTGTCGAGAGATACGAAACTTTTAGGGTGTTTTGCGGCTTCAAAGATGCGCGCTGCGTGATCAACCCCAACGATCTTGTCGAGTGGCGCGTGCATGACGAGTAAGGCACGGCGCAGCTTGGAAATCGTTCCTTCAAGGCTTTGTGAGCGGAGATTATCCAGAAGCGCCTGAACGATAGTGTAGGTGCGCCCGCCGAGCGACACATCAGCCTTGCCGCGTTTGGCGATCTCCTCCAAATGGCGCTCAAAATTATGGACAACATGATGGGTTTCGCTTGGTGCGCCAATCGTAACCACAGCGCGCGCCTCAGGGATTTTCGCCGCCGCCGTGAGCGCGGTTGCACCCCCGAGGCTATGACCGATCACGAGGGCAGGCGCGTCATAATTGTCGCGTAGGTAGCTTGCCGCCGCGAGTGCATCGTTCACATTTGTGGTGAAATTGGACTCCTCAAACGCGCCACCGCTGCGACCAATACCGATGAAGTCATAGCGTAGCGTCGCGATCCCTTGGGCAGCTAGCGCACGCGTCAACCGAACAGCTGCTGCGGAATCCTTGCCACAGGTAAAGCAGTGCAAAAACAGCGCAAAGGCGCGTGGCTGTCCCTCTGGCAATTCAAGGCGGGCTGACACGCCGTGACCTTCGCTGTTCTGAAAATCGGCGATCTGAGTGCTCATGAAATTTCCCTCTGTGGGAGACTTCGGCGCATGAGCGGCCAGCGTTACAAACGGCAGAGATGCTTGCGTGTTTTGGATCGATCACATTTTCGGAAATCGTTCAGTTTTTTTGCCCCCTCCGTAAGGGAAGGCTTTTGACGGATTGAAATCTCGGTCCATAGTGCGCGAACGCTCACACGATCATCGTTTAAGGTGGCAAGAGGGGCGCAGGGAGAGGCTATGACGGACGCTGTAGGCGAGCAGACCCCCGAGGCTGTAGCCGCTGAAAAAGCGGCGGCTAAAAAGTTGTTTGGGACCAAGATTGCCTATGGCATCGGTTCCATTGCTTTTGGTGTGAAAGACAATGGGTTCGGGTTCTTCCTGTTACTGTTTTACAGCCAAGTCATCGGGCTCGACGCGCGCCTTGTTGGCCTTGCCCTCACGATTTCGCTGATTTTCGACGCGATTAGCGACCCGATTGTTGGCTATTGGTCTGACAATTTGCGCTCACCTTGGGGTCGGCGGCACCCGTTTATGTATGCGTCAGCCATTCCGATTGGGCTGACCTATTATCTTCTGTGGAACCCGCCTGTTGGGTGGAGCGATGGCCAATTATTTTGGTATCTGCTGGTTCTCGCCATTTCGATCCGCACGTTCGTGACCTTTTACGAAACCCCAAGCTCTGCCTTAGCCCCCGAACTAACCGGCGATTACGATCAGCGGAGCTCATTCCTGTCATTCCGTGCGTTTTTCGGGTGGACGGGTGGCAATGCCATGACGGTGATGACCTTTGCGCTGATATTCCCTGCCTTCGTGACAGCGACCATTCCCAACGGCCAATTCAACCGCGACGCCTATGAAGTTTATGGCATTATTGGTGGCGCTCTAATGGTGACGGCGATCTTGATCTCCAGCATCGGGACCCATTCGCGGATCCCGCATCTTAAAAGCCCACCGCCGAAACGCAATTTGACCATCCGAGCCATCTTTGGCGAAATGGCCGAAACGCTGGGCAATCGGTCTTTCGGTGCGCTGTTTATTGCGGCGTTGTTTGGCGCGATTGCCTCTGGGCTGGCCGCCGCGCTTTCCTTCTATTTCCTCACCTATTTCTGGGGCTTTACGTCTGGCCAGAGCAGCTTGATCACTATTGGCGTGTTTGGTTCGGCCATTATCGGGGCTTTGATGGCGCCGATAGTGACGAAGACCCTCGGCAAGAAGAAGGGTGCCATCATCATTGGCCTCATCGCCTTCCTCGGTGCGCCCTTCCCAGTGGTTCTCCGGTTATTCGGATTGCTGAACGATGGTTCGGACCCGTTCACATTCTGGTTCGTATTCATCACCACGCTGATCGATGTCGGGCTGATCATCTGCTTTCAAATTCTGACCGGATCGATGATGAGCGATCTGGTCGAACAGTCAGAGGTGAAAACCGGGCGGCGGTCTGAGGGCCTGTTTATCTCCGCCTCGACCTTCATTCGGAAGGTGGTGGCCGGGATTGGCGTGATTACCGCTACGATGATTTTGACGCTGGCCGGCATTCAGGCCGGCGCAGACCCATCGCAGGTGTCCGATCGTAGCGTTTGGCTCCTCGGCGCGTGGTATGTGCCAATCATTCTGTCGCTTTGGCTTTCAATGGTGGCCGTGATCGCGTTCTACAACATCGATCGGGCGAGCCATGAGGCCAATCTGCAAACCTTGGCGGATCGCAAGGAAGCTGCCGGAGGGTAAGCCATTGCGAGGACCGTGTGGCGCTGTCAGAAACGCTCACGAATTTTGAATTTTATTCCCGATCAGGACGCGTATGACTTCGCCTTTGACGCCGCCGGGCTTGAGCTCGATTGATTCCATTACCCAAAGCCTTGCCAGTGTTGGCTATATCTCCACCCGTGCCATTTCGACGGCGATCTATGTCGCGCACCATCTGCGCAAACCGGTCCTGATTGAGGGGCCAGCCGGGGTTGGCAAAACCGATCTGGCGCAGTCTCTCGCGAAGTCTCTGGAGCACCCCTTGCTGCGGATGCAATGCTATGAGGGATTGGACGAGAGCAAGGCGCTCTATGAATGGAAATATGGCAAGCAATTGCTTTACACCCAGATCCTAAAGGAAAAAATCCACGATCTGATTGGCGATGCCAGTTCGCTGGATCAATCTCTGGCCAAGCTTGGCAGCTTTCAGGACTTGTTCTTCTCACGTGACTTTCTGGAGCCGCGTCCGATTTTGCGGGCGATGGAACAAGCGGGTGGCTCGGTTCTGTTGATCGACGAGATCGACAAATCCGACGAAGCGTTTGAAGCGTTCCTGCTTGAAGTGCTGTCTGACTATCAAGTGACCATCCCAGAGCTTGGCACCATTTCAGCCCAAGTGCCGCCCTTGGTGATCCTAACGTCGAACAATACGCGAGAACTGAGCGACGCCTTAAAGCGCCGCTGTTTGCACCTGCACATCGGCTTCCCAGAAGCGGACCGTGAGCGGAAAATTGTGCTGGCGCGGGTTCCGGGTATTTCTGATCTGTTGCTCAAGCAATTGGTGGCCTTCGTGCAAGCTGTTCGCGGGGAGGCGATCCGCAAGCTGCCCTCGATCAGCGAAACCGTCGATTGGGCGCGCACCCTGATGCTGCTGCACGCCGATGCTTTGGACCCTCAAATGGTGCGCGAGACCCTCAACGTGATCTTGAAGCGGCAGGCCGACATTGCCGAGATTGAAAGCAAAGCTGAGTTGCTGACCCGCGATGCCGTGGCAGCGGCGGTCTAGTCCGCGATGATGGAGCAAACGCTGACGCGGTTTGTTCGGGCCTTGCGGGCAAGCGGGGCACCGGTTTCAAGCGCCGAAACGCTTGATGCTGCGCGCACCTTAGCCTTGATTGGCTATGATGATCGCGAAGCGCTGAAAACGGCCTTTGGATCGGTGTTGGCAAAGTCGCTCGACGAGATCGAGCTGCATGACAAAATGTTCGATCTGTTCTTCCGTCGGCCTGCCTCAGACGAATTATCACCGCCAAAGGCTGAAAACCTCGACGACGACAATGTGGATGACGACGGCGATAAGGAAAGCTCCGCCGATAGCGGCATGAGCAAGCCGGAAAGCGCTTCACCGACCGAGGACGCACCGGGGAAAGGCCAAGCGCAAGGCGGCCAATCCACGCCCAGCCCTTCCGGCGGTGAAGGCAAAGCGCCGCCTATTCCCGATGCCGAAAGCTTCATGGAGTTGGCCCTATCTGGCGATGGCCCGCGCATTGAAGCCGCCATGCGCCGCGCCGCCCAAGCCGTGGGGGCCGATGATATCCGTTTTGCCACTCAAACCGCCTGGTTCACCCGCAAAATGCTGGAGGAGCTCGGCGTTCGCGACCTTGAGGCCAAGCTGCTGGAAGCCTTTAGCGGGCGCACCAAAGAAGCCCGCGCTGCCGCGAATGCCATGATTGAAGCGCGTCATGTGTTGCAAGAACATGCCCGTGAGCATGTGAAGCAGTTGTTTGAAGTGTTTGGGCGCGGGGCAACCGACAGCTTCATGGAGGAGGTCGTGACTGACCGCGCCATCCCCCAGCTTTCGATGCGCGATATGGAGCGGATGCGCGCGATCGTTGCCAAGCTGGCGAAACGCTTGGCCATCAAGCACGCGCGCCGACGCCGCGTGCGCACGTCCGGGCGGTTGGATGTGCGCAAGACACTCCATGCCAATGCTGGCCATGGCGGCATCCCGTTTGATGTCGTGTGGAAACAAAAGCGCAAAGATAAACCCCGGATCGTGGCGATTTGCGATGTTTCGGGCTCTGTCGCGCAATATGTGCGGTTCTTGCTGATGTTCTTACAGGCGCTCCAAGGCAAGGTCGCGGACTTACGGACGTTTGCGTTTTGCAATGATCTGATCGACGTCGAGCCGTTCCTGAAAGAGCACAGTCTTGATGGGGCGATGGAAGCTATCCTGCGAAAGCTGGGCGGTGGAACAGATTATGGCCAAGCGCTGATGGACTTGCGCACTAAGCATTGGGAGGCGATCGATCGCCGGACCACGGTGCTGATCCTCGGCGATGGGCGCTCGAATTACAGCAATCCACGGCTGGAGATCATGGAGGAACTAGCCGACAGCGCCAAGCGTGTGGTGTGGCTATGCCCCGAAGGGCCATCGCAATGGGGTAGCGGGGATAGCTGTATGCTCGACTACAAAACCTATTGCACGCGGCTGTCGCGCTGCGCGACGGCGGGCGATTTAGAAACCGCGATTGACGATATTCTGCTTGCTTACAACTGAGCAGAAACGACAAGATAGAGATTGCGCCAAGCACGAATTGCTGGTGCACAGAGACGAGAAAGAGCGGGCCGGAACAGGCCTCGCCGGGAGGACAAAGCGTGACCTATAATTTCACGGGCAAGACCGCCATCGTGACGGGCGCGAGCCGTGGCATCGGCGAAGCGATTGCGCGAACGCTGGCCCATGATGGCGCCCGCGTGGCGTTAATAGCACGCAGCGGCGATGCGCTCCGTGCGCTCGCAGCCAGCTTGCCGAACGATCCCGTGGTGATTGAAGCGGATTTTGCCGATAACGCGAATTGGGCACAGACGGCTGAAGCCGCGATAAAGCATCTCGGCACGGTGGACTTCCTCGTCAATAATGCAGGCGTCGTCGCGCAAGAAAACATGAAGAAATTGACCGCCGATGGCCTTGATTTCGTGATGAATGTGAATGTGCGCAATCTGATCCTATTCACCCACGCCCTTACCCCGGCGCTCACCGCGTCGCGTGGGGCTGTGGTCAATATCTCATCGGTGTCGTCCTTTGGTGGTGGCATTGGGCAAGTGGCCTACGCGACATCCAAAGGCGCGGTGAACTCCTTCACGCGGAATGCGGCGATGGACCTTGGCCGGTTCGGCGTGCGGGTAAACGCTATTGCGCCCGGCGTGATCGATGATGGCATGTGGAACACAGCCTTTAGCTCCGGCGTTAATCGCGACGCCACGATGGCAGCGATGAAAGACCGTTTGCCGCTCGAAGGGCGCTGGGGCAGCGCGCAAAACATTGCCGACGCCGTTGCCTTCTTGCTTTCCGACAAGGCGGCCTATGTCACGGGGCAAACCATTCGCGTTGATGGCGGCATGATCGTTTGATCCAAACTCACACAAGAAATGCAACACGGGCGCTCACGCTCACAACAAGGAGAGACGCACATGGGAAATGAAACTGGCAAGTCGAAAACCGGCTTTGGCCTCAACCCGCTAGACGATCTGCATGATCTGCGGATGTCGGAAAAGGCGATGCCTTTGCTGGAGCATGTGAAGCGCTTCATCAAGGAAACCGTCAATCCTATGTCGGTGAAGTTCCATGAGCTCGGCGAAGGCCGCGCTGACCGGTGGAGCTATGCGCCGGGCCAGCTTGAGCTGTTGGAAGGCGCAAAAGATCAAGCCAAGAAGGAAGGTCTTTGGAACTTCTTCCTGCCCGACGCTGAAACTGGTGAAGGCCTGAAAAACCTCGACTACGCCTACATCGCGGTCGAGCTTGGCAAGAACCCGATGGCCTCGGAGTGCATGAATTGCTCAGCACCGGACACCGGCAACATGGAAGTGCTGGAACGTGTTGGCACGCCAGAGCAGAAAGAGCGTTGGCTGAAGCCGTTGCTGAATGGCGAAATCCGTTCGGCGTTCGCCATGACGGAGCCAGATCGCGCATCGTCCGACGCTAAAAACGTTGGCATGCGCGCGGTTCTTGAAGGCAATGAGTGGGTTATTAATGGCGAGAAATTCTATATTTCGGGCGCCGGCGACCCACGCTGCAAAATCATGATCACCATGGTGAAAACCAGCCCAGACGCGCCAGCCCACAAGCAACAGTCTCAAATCCTCGTACCAATCGATACCCCGGGCGTGAAAATCCTTGGCGGCATGCATGTGTTTGGCGAGGACGACGCGCCGCACGGCCACATGCACATCAAGTTCGACAATGTGCGCGTGCCGGAAGAAAATATCCTTCTGGGTGAAGGGCGTGGCTTTGAAATCTCACAAGTGCGCCTCGGCCCAGGCCGGATCCACCACTGCATGCGCTCCATCGGTCAAGCCGAACGCGCGCTTGATTTGATGGTGTCGCGTGGCCTTTCCCGCGAAGCGTTCGGTCGCAAACTGGCCCATCTCGGTGGCAATATCGAGATCATTTCGCGGGCGCGGATCGAAATCGAATCCATGCGTTTGATGGTGTTGAAAGCCGCAAAAGCGATGGACGTTCTCGGCAACCAAGAGGCCCGGATTTGGGTGCATATGGTGAAGGCGTTGGTGCCGGAGCGCGTGTGCCAAATCATCGACCAAGCTATCCAGATGCATGGCGCAACCGGCGTTTCGCAATGGTCGCCGCTGTCGCGCATGTATGCCAGCCAGCGCACGCTGCGTCTGGCCGATGGACCCGATGAAGTCCACCACCTCGTTGTGGGCCGCAATGAGTTGCGGACTTACGAGACTCAAGCCGAAGATGTGACATCCGCTGCTGTGTGGCGGAACTAAAGCCAAGCCCCGGGTCGCGAGGCCCGGGGTTTTTTCTTTCTGGGGGCACTATGGGCTTTCGAGGCACAAGCGACGGTAAAGCGACAGCGCTGTGAGGTCCGGTGGCTTCCATGCGGGCCCGCCGGGCGTGCCGGCTGAAAAAGCCGTAAACGCTCAAAAGCTCATTGATGGGCCCATCGCGCGCACGCTGGCTGTGTTTGCGTTGCCGCTTCTGGCCACCAATTTGTTGCAATCGGTCTCGGGCACGTCGACCGCGATCTGGGTCAGCCATGTGCTGGGGCCAAACGCGTTGACGGCTGTCGTCAACGCCAACGTCTTTATCTTCATGATTATGGGCGCGGTTATGGGGGTCGGCATCGCGGCGGGGATCGCGATTGGCCAATCGGTCGGGGAAGGTTCAGAGCAGGCCGTGAAGCGGATTGTCGGGTCCGCTATTGGGTTTGCGCTTTTGATTTCAGTGCCTCTGGCAACGCTCGGCATTGTATTTGCGCCCGCCATTATCGACCTTGCGCGATTGCCTGACTTGGCCCGCGAACCAGCGATTATCTATTTCAGCGTCAGCTTTTTGAGTATGCCGACGCTGTTTACGTTCATCTTTCTCAACATGATGCTGCGAGGATTTGGCGACCCGCGCACCCCGTTCCGGTTTACTTTGCTTTGGATCGGCTTGAGCATCGTGCTTTCTCCCCTGCTGCTAACCGGGGCGTTCGGATTTCCAAAATTGGGAATAGCGGGTGCTGCCCTTGGGGGCATCATTGCTAACGTAATCGCGTTAGTGGGGCTGGTGTGGACGCTCTATGCCCAGAAAAGCCCTTTTGCGCTGCGTGGGCCAGAGCTTCGTTATCTGAAACCAAACCCAAGCTTGCTATTGATGCTGGTGCGCAATGGGCTGCCCATGGCGATGGAAACCATCATCGTACAAGGCGCGTATTTCGTTCTGCTGGCCATGGTGAACGATCACGGCGCGGTTGAGGCCTCGGCCTATAGCGGCGCGGCGCAGCTTTGGGGATATGTCCAAATGCCGGCCATCGCGATTGCAGGCTCCATGTCGGCCATGGCGGCGGTCAACATTGGTGCGGGGCGTTGGGATCGGGTGGAGCAAATCGCGCTGAAAGGCTGCCTGTTAAGTGGCACATTCACCTTCGCGATGACCATGCTGATCTATGGGCTTGGGCAATGGCCGCTGAAACTGTTTCTGCCGCAAGGGGGCGAAGCGCTGACGACAGCACAGCATATTAACGCCATCGCACTGTGGGGCTGGATCGTGTTGTCGGTTACCTCTGGCCTCTCTGCCATCGTACGCGCCAACGCCGCTATGCTCGCCCCAACGATCATCTTCGCGATCACCATGTGGATTTTCCGCGTTCCGTTCGCCTCATTCCTTCAGCCCGTTATGGGCTCGGATGCGATTTGGTGGAGCTTCCCGATTGGCTCGATAAGCTCCGCCTTATTGGCCTATGCCTATTTCAAGTGGGGCGGTTGGCGGAAAAACAAGCTGATGATGCGCCAAACGGCAGTGGAGACGGATGGGATGACCGCGGGGCATTGAGAGTGGTCTCGCTACGTCTTGAAACACGTCGTCTGATAGCATAGGTTGATAGCATGAATGCGCGCCAATCAAGAACCTTGGCGGCGCTTTTCCGTCTCCCCACTCCGGCGAATATTGAATGGGCGGACGTTGAAGCGCTCCTAATTGGATTGGGTTGCACAATTGTGGAAGGAAATGGTTCTCGGGTTCGGTTTGTGAAAGATAAAATGGTCGAGACATTCCATCGCCCACATCCCGCTAAAGAGGCAAAACGGTATCAAGTGAGGGCGGCTCGAGACTACCTGATACGGCTGGGAGTAACGTCATGAGCAACATCTTGGACTATCGCGGCTATCGCGCGCGCGTTGAGTTTGACGCTGAGGACGGAGTTTTCTTTGGCAAGATCGCGGGCATTAGCGATGGTGTTAGCTTTCACGCAGACAACGTGCCTGCGCTGGTTGAAGCCTTTCGTGAAGCCGTAGATGACTATCTTGAAACCTGCGAGCGGATCGGAAAGAAGCCCGAACGGCCCTATTCTGGGAAGCTCATGTTGCGCGTTGATCCCGCGATCCATGCAAAAGTAGCGGAATCAGCAGCATTGGCTGGCAAAAGCCTGAATCAGTGGACCGAGGATGTTCTTCGACAGGCCATTGCAGGCTGAATAGCACGCCAAAGAAAAACAGCGCGCCGTTTCCGACGCGCTGTTCTTGCTGTACCTAAGCCGCTGACTTAGTTGTAGATTTCAAACAGGCCGGCGCCGCCTTGGCCACCGCCAATGCACATGGTGACGACGCCCCACTTTGCGCCGCGACGACGCCCTTCTTGCAGGATATGGCCGGTTAGGCGCGCGCCCGTCATGCCGAAGGGGTGGCCGATAGCGATGGAGCCGCCATTGACGTTGTATTTCGCGGGATCAATGCCGAGCTTGTCTCGCGAATAGAGGCACTGCGAGGCGAAGGCTTCGTTCAGCTCCCAAATGTCGATATCATCGACGGTGAGGCCTTGACGGGCGAGTAGCTTTGGCACCGCGTAAATTGGGCCAATGCCCATTTCGTCGGCTTCGCAGCCGGCCGCGGCCCAAGACACGAACCGACCCATGGGGGTGAGACCACGGCGCTCGGCTTCTTTGGCTTCCATCATGACGACGGCGGCAGCGCCATCGGAAAGCTGGGAAGCATTGCCAGCGGTTACCCACTTTCCAGGGCCTTTGACGGGCTGGAGGCCAGCAAGGCCCTCCAAAGTCGTGTCTGGGCGGTTGCAATCATCGCGCGAGACGACGGTGTCGACGATGCTTTCCTCTTTGGTTTCCTTGTTGACGACCTTCATCTTGGTCGCCATCGGGACGATTTCGTCAGCGAACTTGTTGGCTTGTTGGGCCGCCGCCATCCGGCGCTGAGACTCTAAGGAGTACTCGTCTTGATACTCGCGGCTGACGCTATAACGCTCTGACACGATGTCGGCGGTGTCGATCATCGCCATGAAGATGGCCGGTGCGATGTTGACCAGCGCTGGGTCGACCGCTTCGCGTGGCATGCCGCCGCCCGGAATGGAGATGCTTTCAACGCCACCAGCGACCACGCAATCGGCGTTGTCGCCGCGAATATGGTTGGCTGCCATGGCGATGGATTGCAGGCCGGATGAGCAGAAACGGTTGATGGTGACGCCAGCGGTTGTGACCGGAAGGCCCGCGAGCAAAGCGGCCTGACGGCCGATATTGGCGGCACCGTGGGCGTTGTTGCCGAGGTAGCAGTCTTCGATGAAATCTTTTTCGACGCCCGAACGCTCCACCGCGTGTTTGATGGCGTGAGCGGCGAGGCTCATTGGCGGGGTGATGTTGAACCCGCCCCGGCCCGACTTGGCGAGGCCCGTGCGGGCATAGGATACGATGACGGCTTCACGCATAGGGGCATTTCCTCTTTTCGTTTCGTGACCCTGTTTTCAGGTTGCCGCCATCCACACCGCGGCATGGGTAGGTGTCAATGAAAAAGGTGATGAGGGGCGTTTTCCGGGCTGTAGCATCGCCAAAAAACCCGAAAGTGCCGTCATTTCCTGTCAATTCCTGTCATTTGCCATCTTTTGGTTTTCCGATGATCCCTGCAGAGCCCGCATGAGCCGCGTCGAGCCCTGTGCGCTGCACCTTCGCCACCATTATAGAACGGCCCTAAACTCGGTAGGATAGATTAAATCTGTACCGCCAAATTCTGTTGAAATGACAGGCTTTTTTGAGCCTCAATCTGCGGGATTCGCATGAGAGAACCCCGCACTTTGAGAGCCGGCTAAAGTGGCGGCCTAGGCGTCCTTGAAGCCTTTTCCGTCGGCGGCTAGGCGCTTGAGCAAGGCTGATGGCGCCCACGCGGCCCCCTCTGTAGCTTCCAAGGCCTGCAAACGCTCCACGACTTTGGCGAGGCCAAGCTGCTCGCCGTAATACATGGGCCCGCCGCGATAGACCGGCCAGCCATAGCCATTGATCCAGACGATATCGATGTCAGACGCGCGGATGGCCTTGCCTTCTTCGAGGATTTTTGCGCCCTCATTGATCATCGGCAGAAGGCAACGCTCTAGGATTTCCTCGTCGGTAAAGCTGCGGAGGTTTGCGCCGGATTTGGCGACAAAGTCCCGAATGACCTGCTCGGCGATGGGCGACGGCGTTGGGTTGCGGTTTTCGTCATAATCATAATAGCCGGCACCAGTTTTCTGGCCGCGCCGATCCATTTCGCACAGCACGTCGCGGATGGTTTCACCTTTCGAGTTTTCCTTGACCCAGCCAATATCGAGCCCGGCCAAATCGGCCATTTGGAAAACACCCATCGGGAAGCCAAACTCGACAAGAACGCGGTCCACGTCCCACGGCATCGCGCCTTCAAACACCAGTTTGTAGGCCTCGCGCGACCGCGCCGCCAAAATACGGTTCCCTACGAAGCCGGGGCAAACACCGACCAAAGCCGCGATTTTACCGATTTTCTTTGCAAGCTGCATCGAGGTCGCGATGACGCTGTGGGAGGTGTGGTCTGCACGGACGACTTCGAGCAAGCGCATCACGTTGGCGGGCGAGAAGAAGTGCAATCCGATGACGGCATCAGGCCGGGAGGTCGCGGTGGCGATCTCGTTAATGTCGAGCGCGGATGTGTTCGTGCCCAAAATCGCGCCCTGTTTGACGATCTTGTCGAGCTTGCCGAACAACTCCTTCTTAATGTCCATGCGTTCAAACACGGCCTCGATCACCAGATCGACATCGGCCAGATCATCTAAAGCCAGCGTTCCGGTGATGCGGCCCATGCGAACATCAACTTCGGAGAGCGGGAAGCGGCCGTTTTTGGCGCTACGCTCATAATTGCCGCGCACGACTTTCAAGCCGCGATCCAGCGCCTCTTGGCTGGTTTCAACGATGGTGACCGGAATGCCGACATTGACGAAGTTCATCGCGATGCCGCCGCCCATCGTCCCCGCGCCAATGATCCCGACTTTGGCGATGGGGATAAGGGGGGTGGTGTCTGGCACGTCTGGCACTTTCCAGACCTGACGCTCTGCGAAAAACACATGGCGCTGGGCGGCGGATTGCGGGCCGGTCACCAGCTCAATGAATAGCTTGCGCTCGACCGCCATGCCTTCGTCGAATGGCAGATTTACCGCCGCCTCGATGCACTGAATGTTGCTTTCGGGCGCTTTGAAGCCACGGAACTTGCGGGCGTTCGCCTTGCGGAAATTGGCGAATATCTCGGGCTTGCCGCGCGCGGCTTCGACCTTTTCGTTGGATTCCTTCACCTTTCGCAACGGCCGCCCTTCGGCCACCACTTTGCGGGCGAAGGCGATGGCACCGTCGCGCAAGGCTCCTTCTTCCACGAGCTCATCCAGCAGGCCCATGGCAAGGCAGTCTTTCGCGCCGACATGCGCGCCACTGGTGACCATTTCCAGCGCCTTTTCAACGCCGACGATGCGGGGCAGTCGTTGGGTTCCGCCAGCGCCGGGCAAGAGGCCGAGAGCAACTTCCGGCAAGCCGCATTTCGCCGACGGCACGCCGACGCGATAGTGGCAGCAGAGCGCCACTTCGAGGCCGCCGCCGAGCGCGGTACCGTGGATCGCGCCGATGATGGGCTTGGGGGAGTTTTCAATCGCGGCTTGAACCTCATGCAGGCCGACGCCTTTGGCCGGGCCGCCAAACTCTGTGATGTCTGCGCCCGCAATAAAGGTGCGGCCCGCGCAAATCAGAACGATAGACTTGGCGGCAGCATCAGCGATCCCGGCCTGAAGGCCGCCAAAAATCCCATCGCGCACCGGCGCCGACAGCGCGTTGACCGGTGGTGAGTTGAGCGTGATGACGCCGACATCGCCGACGGTTTCATACTCGCAAACCGCGTTGATCGTTCCCATAGTTTTTCTCTCCCAGTCTCGTGGCGCGCGCTCTGTGGCGGCTTCTGTGCGTTGGCTTTGGGAGTTGGATATGGAGTTCGGCGTGGCTTGTCACGCTGAAAGTGAATCTATTTTGGGTGGGGGGCGTGCGTGCGATTGTCTTAGCGCTCCGACCAGACAGCAACGATTTTGGCTTTGGCTCAAACCTTCAGACATTTCGGCGGAAGGGCGACCGTCAGCTCTGCGCAATTGTTGGCATTAGAATGTGATTGTAGGCCTCCTGAAAGCGGACTTCTTAAGGACGAGCTTGGAACGACTTCGATTTTGGGTGCCGTTAACAGTCCACTATCAATCCCTACCGAACGGGTGACAGACTTTCATTTGATTACATGTATTACTGACTCTACTTTGATGCTCAAGAAATGTGTGCAATGTGATCAGCCATCAAACAGGATGACTGATTTTCTTTCATGACCACCTCAAAAGACACATACGCGGCATTAGCTCAGGAAATACGAGAGAAGGCCTCAACTGGCGAGACAGTCGAGACTTCTCTCTCAACCAACCAACGTATAATTGGTCGCGTCACTGACGGTATCTATCGTGAACCATGGGCAGCGTTTCGCGAGTTGATTGCGAACGCGTACGATGCTGATGCTCAAACAGTTGTGATTGAAACGAGTGCCCCCCATTTCGACAAAATTACCGTGCGGGATGACGGCAATGGGATGTCACCGGATACGCTGGCGTACATTTTTCGAAACATCGGTGGTAGCTCCAAGAGAACCAGGAGTGGATCGACCCTGCACACGTCGCAAGTTGATAATCCAAATCTAAGCCCGGCAGGCCGACCTCTGATTGGCAAAATCGGTATTGGCCTGTTTGCTGTGGCCCAACTTACCCAACATTTTCAGATCATCACGAAGGCGGGCGGTGAACGAATTAGAAACTCTGCCACAATTTTACTCAGAACCCACAACGAGCAAGAACTTGGCCAGACGGACTCTGAAACTGAGTATGTGGCGGGAAATGTTCAAATCGTATCGGAAACTGTACCGGATGATCAGTTGGCATCGCACGGCACGTCGATCATTCTGTACTCTTTACGGCCCGAGATTCGAAAGGCGCTGCAAAGCCTTCGACCTTGGAGTTCCTCCATGGAAACGGGTCCCGACGGAAACTCAATCGTTGAGAGGCCCAAGTATCATATTGGTGTCCTGCCCGATGCTATTTCCGAGTATCCAGAAGGTATAGAGGCTAGCTTGCCCTGGCATCCAAGCGATAGCCCTAAAGAGAAATTCCGTAAGCTGGTTGATGCGGCAAGTGACGTTGCCGATCGTGCAAGCAAGCCGCTCAATCTCGAGCATTTTGACGAATACTTGAGGTCGATTTGGAAACTCAGCCTTTCCCTGCCATTGCAATATATTAATGGCCATCCGTTCGACAAATCAGGGTCATGTGGAATTCAATTTTTGTCACTTCCGTTAGGGAAGGGGCCGTCTGAAGCTATCGAGATCAAAGAAGATAGCTCTCCTCGACAAAGGTTTGGCCTTGAGGCTGGGCTATCGTCCGACATCCCGCCATTCAGCGTCATCCTCGATGATTTGGAACTTATGCGTCCGATTAGACTGCCAGACGAACTGAGAAGACCATCTCGGGTAAAGTCGCCACTTATGATGATTGCTAAGGAAAGGGCACCGTTCAAATCAGACACAATTGAGCGCGCGGGCGGAGAGCTTTCATTCGAGGCGTACCTTTATTGGAACAGTAAGATAGTCCCGAAAGATACAGCTGGTGTCTTGATACGCATTCGCGAAGCCAGCGGGACTTTGTTTGATACGAGCTTCCTCGATTACCAAGTTTCTGAGCAGAATCGCTTGGGCCAGATCACCGCAGAAATTTTCATCCGTGAAGGCTTGGATGGTGCAATCAACATTGACCGAGAAAGTTTCAATTATACCCACCCGCATTATCTTTATATCCAACGCTGGCTCCACAAGGCACTGCGACTTTTTGTGAACCGACAGAAGGCTATAGCCAAGGAGGATTTGGATCAAGAAAAAGCTAAAGGGCAACTTGCTCTCACGTCTGCCCGTGCTCAGACTGCATTTGGGATATGGTCAGCGCGGCAAGGTGAAGACGCAGATCCACCGATCCAGCGATCAAATCTGGCCATACCTGTTTCAGAGGTCGGTTCTACTTCGATCGAATGGCCCGCTGGTCAATCCAAGGAGAACATCGATATTGCGGGGTCGCTTGCCATCATTTTGGAGGCTTACGGCGTTCTATCGACCTTAAGTCCGCGTGATCGCGCCAAAATGATCAACGACATCATCAAACTCTTCGAAGTCAAATAGCGTGTCAGATTCCGACGAAGAAATCGCAGATGACGTCTTGCCACCGGTAGTGCAGATTGCGGTTCCTATAGAGTTGAACGCTGTATTTCCGTGGCACCGACCGCGAAAGCAGTTCATCAGGCGGGAACAGTGGCTGAAGTTGTCTGATCGGCTAATTGAAAAGGTTTTGGGAACCCCGGCTCTGCCGCCTCAATTGGACGGTCGCTACGAGGTCAAGTATTTGACCCTTCCCGGGTTGGATTACCTCGATGTCGAGATGGTTGCGCAGCAGGCTAAGGCCAGAAATTGCGTGCTAACAAGCATCGGCTTCCTCGAAAATTCTGTTGGGAACGCGGCTTCAGCTAGAGCGGAGTTAAGACAGGAAAGTCTCGTCAAATCAGGAACAATCTCAGATCGATCGCACACCTTTAATCGTCGAATTCAAGAAATAGCGACGAAATCGAGCCCCGCATACCGGGAGTTGAAAAATAAGGGCCCTTTCCATGTCATAAATTTGGATGCTTGCGGCTCGATGGCATTACCCGGCGCTGCCCACGATAACCAAATGATCAAAGTGGTACACACATTGTTGGAGTACCAATTTGGCAACAGCCGTGGCCATTGGCTGCTTTTTGTAACCACTGATGTTCGTAAAGAGCAATTCGCTGACGAAACAATCCAGCGGCTTTACCAATCAGTGTGGACAAATGCTCAGCAGTCGAATGACTTTCGTAATTCGGCGCTAAAGTTTTTTGGCAGTCCCGATGCTGAAATCGACAAGGCGCTTGAGCATTATGTGAACAGTGGCGAGGACAATTTTATGCTGTCATTCGCTTTGGGCTTCGGAAAATGGCTTCTGGCGCTAGCCCGCGAGCAAAATTGGGATATGAAGATGCACTCGTCGTATTGTTACTCTACTACGCCAGAAGGAGACGTTCGAGCGTCTATGCCTTGTTTGGCATTCGAGTTCATACCGCCACCGGTGCAGCTAAATGACCCTCACGGTGTGGTCGCCGTGGCAGATGGAAACGCCCACAACTATATCGAACGATCACTGCGGGTTTTGGAAAAGGTCTCAGCCATTAGCAACCTCGATGTGCGCTTGGCCGCTGACGAGCAACTCAAGCAGCAACTTCTAGACGAGACAAAGCTTCATCTGAAACGGATCGGCTACTCTGAGGAGGCGTTGAAAAACCTTGCATGACAGCAATGCTGCGGGCGATGGCTGTCGCCAAAGGTGGAGGAACAGCTTCACTGACTTGCGTGATTTGCTCTGACAGATTGCCAACCAAAATATATTTTTTGGGAAAGCCCTGCAGAAGCATTGCTTCAAGAATGCTTAGCCTGCGATGACCGTCCGGATGGACGTGCACCTCCCGGTTGCCATAAGAAACAGTGAAACTCGGCCTATCCCAATCGAGCCTCTTAAAGCTGCGCCCGAAGCCCTTCCCCGGCTTAAGGCTTCCGTCTGTGAATTTGCTAGATTTTGGCATCATGCACCAATGATTGGGGTGATGTGCGATTCCATCCGGAGTTAGTCCCCGCTGGAAAAAAGTGGCTTCCGGTAAGTTGGCAATGGCGTCCTTGACCTTTGGAACTGATCGCTCCGCTTGAGGCTCCGTCCACGCGGCACCGCCAAAAACAGACTTATTGAGCGCTACTAGAATGAGCCGCTTGCGGCTTTGCGCAACGCCGAAATTCTGAGCGTTTAAAACTACGTATCGGCACATAAATCCATGCTGTTCGAGCACCGATACTTGCTCCAATAAGATGTGCCGATAACGGCTATTCGCAACTTCGGGCACGTTTTCCATAACGACAAAATTGAGCGGGCTTCGTCGGTGAATTTCCATCGCGAACTCAAAAAAGCGAGGAAGCAGCTTCTCTCTTGGGTCATCCTCTTTTTTGTGGCTGTTTGCGTTCGTGAAGCTTTGGCAAGGCGGCCCGCCTATTACCCCTGAGGGGCAAAATCGCCCTCCAAAGTCCTTGTCTAGCTGTTCTAGCGTCAATTCTCGGATGTCCGCGACATGACCAACCTTATCGGTGGGCCTATTTCGGTTCCAAGAATTTATCGAGTGGTCCCGAATGTCATAAGCGAGGCCGGTCCGAAACCCTGCCATCTCAAACCCGAGGTCCAGTCCGCCACATCCACTATACAGGCTAAGCAGCATAATTTATCCGTCCTCCAAAGGTTGAAAACCTCTATGGTTTCTCTTGCCTATTTGTTGGGTCTAGCTGTCCTGAAAAGGGGGAGCCCGGATAGCGCATTTCATCAATTATTGCATCATTACGCTCCGTTCAACCTCTATGTGGCATCTACGCTTTACGATCATCAAACTAAACAGCCTGATTACATCTCCGGAGGGTAAATGCTTACCTGTCCAAACATTACTGCCCACGTCTGACTGTTGTCGGGGACTTGCCGAACCACTAGGACGCCTAGAGGTCCGTTTCCCCCAATTTGAGCTCCTAAACCCGCCATTTCCCTCGCAGCTAATTCAGGCCGCTTGTTTTGAGCACTGGCGCCGGAAAAATGGCCCCCAGCAATGCGGTGTTTCAGTTTCGACATGCATACTCGGCGTATTACGCAAACTAACCTGCCCTAACCGACAACGGCGAGCCTATTGGCCAACCCAAACCGCGTCCGGCACCAACACCGCCTTCACACAAACGCCCATGGCTTGCTCTTTGATCGCGTCGTTAATCGCGCTGAGGGGGTAGAGCTTGATCATGCGATCAAGCGGTAAGCGCCCGGCTTTATAGTGCTCCATCAGCGCGGGGATAAACACATCGGGGTCGCTGTCGCCTTCGATAATGCCCTTGATCGTGTGGCCGAAGGTGATGATCTGGTTGATATCGCCCGGGGCGGGGGTGCCCGGCGGGGCGACGCCGACAAAGCCGAACACACCTTTTGAGCCCAGCGCGCCCATGGTGTCGGCCATCACGGAGGGGACGCCCGTTGTGTCGAACGCATAATCCACCCCGATGGGTGTGATCTGGCGCACGGCTTCGGTGATGGAGGCGATGGCGGCGGGGTCTAGAGCGTGGGTGGCGCCAAGCTCTAGTGCCAAGTCACGGCGGGCGGCCATGGGCTCCACCACAATAATGATCGCGCAGCCTTGGACTTTTGCGCCCATAACCGCACTGAGCCCGACGCTGCCACCGCCAAGAATAACGATGGACGACCCGGCCTTCGCTGCAAGCGAATTGATAACGCCGCCGGCCCCAGTTTGGATGCCGCATCCGAGTGGCCCGGCCATCTCCAGCGGAAAATCCTCCGGAACCGGAACGACATTGCGCTCATACGTCAACGCGTGCGAGGCGAAGGAGGACTGGCCAAAAAAGTTACTCGCGATTGGGCCATTGGCGTTGCGAATGGCGGTGGAGCCATCCGTGCGCGCGCCGGCATAATTTAGCGCAGGCATGGTGCGGCAATAGGGCGGCGCGCCGCTGTCGCAATGATCGCACTGGCCGCAGGAACGGAAGGATATGGTGACGCGGTCTCCCGGTTTTACTTTGGTGACTTGTGCGCCAATTTTCTCAACGATGCCGGAGCCTTCATGACCAAAGACGGCGGGCATGGGGTGAACTGCCGTGCCCAGATGCTTGAACACCACATCTGTATGGCACAGCCCAACGCCCATGATTTTGACGAGGATTTCATCGGCGCGCGGCTCGTCGAGGGTTACTTCTTCGATTTGAAAATCAGCGTGGTCACTTCTGGCAATGGCGGCTTGGATTTCCATGGTTTTGGCCCTCGACGTGCGCTTCACTTTCCACCGACATTCCGGGGGAGGCAAGCGCAGTCGGCGTTGCGGCTGCTTCTCGACAGACGTGGCCGTACGCGCGACAACTCACGCAGCCGTGAACGAGATTTGAGCCGATGAACCCGACACCACAGCCCTTCAAGCCGCTGAGCGAGGAGATGATTGCCTCGTTCAACTCGTTGGAAGGCTTGCCGGAGCAACCGCCGCCGCCGCCGGACCCGACTTTGCCATGGCATCAGCGGCTGCGTGCGCGAGTTTCGCAATTAACGCCGGGGCTTTCGGTAGCAATTTTGGTGGCGTTGGCGGCGTCGTGGTTGGCCGATCATTACAAAGCGCCGGTGATGCTGTTTGCGCTGTTGATTGGCATGGCTGTGAACTTCTTTGGGCAAGATGCGCGCTGCCGCCCGGGCATTGATTTTGCAGGTCGCCAAGTGCTGCGGCTTGGCGTGGCCTTGCTGGGCGCGCGGATTACGCTTGAGCAGGTGCAATCGCTTGGCGCGCCTGTGCTGCTTATCGCGACAGGTGGCGTGGTGATCACGATTTTGGCGGGCTGGGGCTTGGCGCGCGCTTTGAATTTGCGGTCCGAGTTTGGCGTTTTGACCGGCGGGGCGGTTGCGATTTGTGGGGCCTCAGCTGCGCTGGCGGTTTCCTCGGTGCTACCGCACTCCGAAACACGGGAGCGCGACACGATCCTTACCGTTGTGGGCGTTACCACGCTGTCGACCATCGCCATGGTGATCTACCCCGCGCTTTCAACGGCTTTGGGTTTTTCCAATGTTCAGGCGGGGATATTCCTTGGCGCGACGATCCACGATGTCGCCCAAGTGGTGGGCGCGGGCTATACGGTTTCCAAGGAAACCGGCGACACCGCGACGATTGTAAAAATGTTCCGCGTGGCCTTGCTGCTGCCGGCCATCATCGTGATTGCGTTTCTGTTTAGCCGCACCATGAAAGCCGATGAGAAGGTTCAGCGGCCGCCCTTGGTACCGATTTTTCTGATCGGGTTTGTGGCGTTGCTGGTGTTGAACTCAACGCCCTTTGCGCCGAAGCCAGTCATGGCGGCCTTCAGTGAGGCGTCGCGCTGGCTGCTGATCGTGGCGATTGCCGCAGTGGGGACAAAAACATCGTTGGGGCAGATTGCCCAAGTCGGCTGGCGGCCTGTGGCGCTGATCGTGCTGGAATCCGCGGTTATTCTGGGTTGGGTAATGGCCGGGATTGCGGTGATGGCTGTGGTCTGAGCCGCATTTGCAGCGGGTTAGGCGCTTAAATGGCAAGGTTCCATGGGTCTATGACGGTGAGGCCAGCGGCGCGAAAGGCACTGCCATCGCGAGAGGCGACGGCTAAATTGTGGGCGGCGGCGATGGCGGCGATATAGCCATCTGGTGTTGGGAAGCCATGACCCGCGGCGCGGGCTTTCACCGCAAGCTGACCATAATGACGGGCTGATGCAACGTCGAAAGCTAGAATCCGGGTGCTGAAAAGGTCCAAAACGCCGTCGAAGGCCACATTCAAAAGCTGTTTTCGGCGGCCTTCAGGCAGGACACCGATACCAAACATCAATTCAGCCACGGTGACACTCGTGAGGAACATGGTTTCAGCTGCCTGATCGTCGAGCCATCGCAATACTTCAAGGCTTGGCTGCGGCTTCATCGCTTCCGAAACGACATTCGTGTCGAGAATGATCATCAAAAACGCATGGGTTCGGAGGGCTGTGCCGGGTTTGATGCTTCGAGAGCTTCAATGTCAGCATTGCTGAGGCCAAGCTCTGCACTGGCCTTGGCGAGCGCAGTGCCGAGGCGCAACCGACCCGCTGGCTGGACAGCGGCTTCCAAGATGAGGCGGATCTCGGCTTCTGTGCTGCGGTTGTTATGTGCGGCGCGCACCTTCAAGGCCGTGTGCACTTCTGCCGACAAATTGCGAACCGTTACTGCTGGCATGATAGCATTGTTCTCATTATGATATCAGTGCAAGCACTCTACGCACGTTGCCGAAGAACACAAGGCGTGTCTGTCGCCAATGCCCTACGCGACCGTCTGCTCTATCGCGCCGAAGATGGACTTGCCGTGCGCGTTTTCCATTGAGATCCGCACGGTTTGCCCCTTTTTCAGGAAGGGCGTTCGTGGTTCGCCATAGAGAATGGTTTCGACAACGCGAACTTCGGCGAGGCAGGAATAGCCCAAGCCACCTTCGCTGATCGGCTTGCCGGGGCCACCATCGGCATCACGATTTGAGACGGTACCTGAGCCAATAATGGTCCCCGCGGCGAGGCTACGGGTTTTTGCGGCGTGAGCTATGAGGGCACCGAAATCAAACGTCATATCGACGCCGGCATTGGCTTTGCCGAGTGGCTTGCCGTCTATCTCGACCAAGAGTGGCAGATGGAGTTTGCCATCTTTCCACGCCTCGCCAAGGGCATCGGGGGACACAGCAACAGGCGAGAGCGCGCTGGCCGGTTTCGATTGGAAAAAGCCGAAATTCTTGGCCAGCTCCGCCGGGATTAGATTACGCAGGCTGACATCATTGACGAGGCAAACCAGCCGGATGGTGTCGCGCGCGGCAACCGCATCAATGCCTTGGGGAACATCGCCAACGATCACAGCCACTTCGGCTTCAAGGTCGCAACCCCAAGCCTCATCGGCCAAGGGGATCGGATCGCGCGGGCTAAGGAAACCGTCCGAGCCGCCTTGATACATCAGCGGGTCTGTCCAAAAGCTGGCGGGCATGTCGGCCCCACGGGCTTTGCGGACCAGCTCGACATGGTTCACATAAGCCGAACCATCGGCCCATTGATAGGCGCGCGGCAGGGGCGCGGCGGCCTCGCGTTCGTGGAAACGCAGGGCCGGGACGGCGCCGATTTCAAGGCTTTGGGCCAGATTTTTCAGAAGCGGTTCGCAGAAGTCCCAATCGTCGAGGGCGGCCTGCAAGGTGGGCGCAATCAGCGTTGCCTCGGTGTAGCGCGTGAGATCATTTGAAACGACAACCAATGTGCCATCACGGCCCTTTTTAAGAGACGCCAATTTCATAAATGCCGGTTTCCTTGTCACGACCACCACACTCTGAAGGTGTAGTTTCCTTGTTCATAACAAAACCATCACATTCTGATTTTTGGCGCTACCTTGCGACTGCAGCGCGCGCTTTGGCGTGCAGCCAATCAGCATGTCGGGGGGCCTTTTTGGTTTGGCTCCATTCTTCGAGCATGAGCGGCGCGACGCGATAAAGCTCGGCCATTTCCTCGGGCGTGCCAGTATCGGTTGCTAATTCAACCCGGTGGCCGTTGGGATCGAAGAAATAGATTGATTTGAAGATGCCGTGATCGGTGGGGCCGAGCACGTCGAGGCCATAATCTTCCGCGCGCTTTTTGCCCGCGAGCAGATCGTCCATACTGGCGACTTTGAAGGCGATATGCTGGACCCATTCGGGCGTATTGGGGTCTTTTCCCATGGCGGGCTGTTCGGGCAGTTCGAAAAAAGCGAGCACATTGCCGCCACCGGCATCCAAAAACACATGCATATAGGGATCATACGCGCCCGTTGAGGGCACATGATCCTCCGCGAACGCAATCTGGAACGCCATGCCCATAACATCACGATAAAATTCAACGGTCTCCTTCGCATCGCGGCAGCGATAGGCGACGTGGTGGATACCTTTTAGGGCAGACGACATTTGAAACTCCACACTCTTTTCGTGAACATATAGTTTGGGAAACCAAATCGCACTACTGGGCGCTAGAGATCCGCTGATGCGCCGCTTCCTCCCGGAGACGTGCGAGTAAAAGCCATCGCGCTTTCTCTAAACACTGCAGCGCTTGCCAAAGCAGCTCCGCGTGCTGAATAGACCGCGCAAACTTGGGGTACTTGGATGTTTCTGCGCACGTTAAACCGACGCCAAGCCGCATTTTCGCTCATCGGAATTCCCCTGCTTGGCTCAGCCGCGGGCTGCGCCACGGAAGGATCCGTTGATCTCGCCGCAAAGCTTGCGACCCTAGAAACCACCGCTGGCGGCAAGCTTGGCGCGGCTATCTTGAACACACGCACCGGGCGGCAGATCAGCCATCGCGGTAATGAGCGCTTTGGGATGTGCTCGACTTTTAAGCTGGCTTTGGCCGCGATTATTCTGCGCGAAGCTGATCAGGACCGCTTGGCTCTCGACACTTTTATACCCATTGGGCCGGGCGATATGGTGAGCTATGCCCCGGCGGTGAACGCCAATCTGGACAAAGGCGGCATGAGCGTGGGCGCGCTGGCCGAGGCAGCTCAAGTTCTTAGCGACAATGTGGCCACGAACAAATTGCTCAGCTTTATTGGCGGGCCTTCTGGGTTCACCAGCCAGTTTCGCGCGCTGGGCGATACGGTCACGCGCCTCGACCGTTTGGAGCCTGAACTCAACCGTGTTCCGGTTGGCGACCCGCGAGACACGACCTCGCCGAGCGCGATGGCATTAAGCGTTGGCAAGATGCTGACGACCGATTGGCTAACCTCATCCTCCCGCGCCGTGCTGATCGGCTGGATGGAAAAGACCGCAACGGGGACGAAACGCTTGCGTGCCGGGCTGCCGACCGATTGGCGCTCTGGCGACAAAACAGGCACCGGCCTCGCCCCGGATGGCCCTGACCGCTACAACGACATCGCACTTGTTTTGCCAAAGAGCGGCCCCGGTGCTGGGACGCCCTACATCATCACTGCGTATTACGAGTCTCCGGTGAAGTCCGACGCTATGCGCGATGTCGATCAGGCGGTATTGGCCGCGGTTGGCCGGTTGGCGGCAGAATGGATTGCGGCGGGCGTAATTTAGCTTGCTGCACTAGGCAGCGCCGCGATTTGTGTTATCATCCACCACGATGGATTAGCGATACGCTCTGCAAAGGGTGCGCCGAACTTCATTGGGCCGAGCCGACACTAGGACTAAGCGCCATGGACACAGTGTATGATACGGACTTTTATACGTGGGCTCTCTCTCAATCCGCGCTTGCGAAAGCGCGCTCGTCTAACGAGCTTGATTGGGACAATGTTGCCGAGGAGTTGCGGCTTTTGAGCGTTTCAGAGGAGCGCGAGCTAACCAATCGGCTGCGTGTTTTGTTCTGTCACCTTCTAAAATGGATGTTTCAACCCGAGCGGCAATCGCGGTCGTGGAACTTAACTATCGCCAATCAACGCGACGAGTTAGCGCGCCACTTGGCTAAAAACCCAGGCATAAAGTCTAAACTGCCCGAGGCTTCGGACCATGCTTATACGCTGGCACGACGCGACGCGGCCATCGAAGCCGATGTGGATCTCGACACCTTTCCGGCCGTTCGGCCTTTCACTGACGATGAAGCCCTAAACCAAGCGTTTTGGCCGCTTAGCGCGCCGCCAACGGAACCCAAGCATCACTGATCTCCCGCTCAAGCGTCGCTGAGAACGCCCCGACGGATTTGGTCGAGCTCAATGCTTTCAAACAAGGCTTTGAAGTTTCCTTCGCCAAAACCTTCATTGCCCTTGCGCTGTATGAACTCAAAGAAAATCGGGCCGATGGCATCCTTGCCGAAGATTTGCAGCAGCAAGCCCTGACCCTCGCTTGGCGCACCATCGATCAGAATGCGGCGCTTGCGAAGCTCCTCCACATCGTGGCCATGCCCCGGCAAACGCTGATCGATGAGGTCAAAATAAGTGTCGATCGTGTCTTGCAGCTCAACGCCACGCGCGCGCAATTGATCCACGGTTGACAGCAATTCCTTGGCGCCGAGCGCGATATGCTGGATGCCCTCGCCCTTGTAACGCTGGAGGAATTCCTCAATCTGGTCGACTTTGCCTTCCTCGCCCTTGCTCTCATTCAGCGGGATACGGATTTTGCCGCAGGGGCTGGTCATCGCTTTTGAAAACAGCCCTGAGACTTTGCCTTCAATGTCGAAATACCGGATCTCGCGGAAATTGAAGATGCGGGTGTAGTAATCGGCCCATACCGCCATGTTGCCGCGAAACACATTGTGGGTGAGGTGATCGAGATAGGTTAGGCCGACGCTGTTGGCGGCTTCCTGCTCGGCAGCCCCTTCGATCGCTTTGAAGTCCACATCGTAAATGGACTGTGCACCGTAGCGATCCACGAGATAAATGAACGCGCCGCCAATGCCTTTTATGGCGGGTATGTCGAGCTCCATGGGGCCGATGGGGCTATCTACCGGCTCAGCGCCGCGCTTGATCGCTTCGGCAAAAGCGAGTGCTGCATCCTTGACGCGGAACGCCATGGCGTTCGCGCTTGGCCCGCGCAGCGCCCGAAACTCAGCCGCCTGCCCGCGCGGCTCCATGTTGAGAATGAAGTTAATGTCGCCCTGCTTGAAGCGCAGCACGTTTTTTGAGCGGTGCTTGGCGACAGCAGTAAAGCCCATAGCCTCGAATTGCGCCTTTAGGGTTTCGGGTTCGTCAGACGTGAACTCAACAAACTCAAATCCATCGGTGCCCAGCGGGTTTTCAAAAAGGTCGGCCATGGTGCACTTACATCCTTGCAGAATTGGTTCGGTGATGCGGCGCCATCCCAAGAAATTGGGGCACGCGCGATCCCTGTATCGCTGGCTTATAGCGGGCGGCGCTCACTTTATACAGCCTTTCGAAAATAAGCGCGCCAGTGCCCTTTCCGAACTCTCACCACCACCCTATTGTACACAATCTGCAAAATGGCGGTTGAAAATCGGGGGAAATGGGCATGGCAGAGGCACAGACGGGTAAGTTTGGCCCGGTTTCGACGGAACCGGGCGTCTCGACCACGAACATGTGGACGCTGATGTATGCAGCGTTCACCTCGATTGGTTTGGTTACGGGCATGGCGGCGATGACGCCCTATGTTCTGACGGTAAATCTGGGCATCCCCGAATCTCAACAGGGCGGTGCCTTGGGCACCTTGGCGCTGTGGCAGGAAATTGCGCTGATCCTTGGCTATGGCCCCCTAGGGCTGTTGGCCGACAAGTTTGGCCGCAAGATCGTTTACGCGCTGGGCTTTTCCACGCTGGCCATCGGCTATCTGATCTTCCCTTATGCCACCAATCTGACGGAGCTCAGCCTTGCGCGCTTAGTGTATGCGGTGGGAATTGGTGCCGTGACGGGCATGCTGGCGACCGTTCTGGCTGATTATGCGGTTGAAAAAGATCGCGGCAAGTTGACCGCCATGACAGGCTTTCTCAATGGCCTCGGCGTTGTTTTGGTGACGCTTTTCATCGGAAAGCTGCCGGCGATTTTTGTGGCCGGGGGCGCTACCGACATTGAAGCCGGCCGCGATACGATGATGGTAGCCGCCGCGATTTGTGCCTTCACAGCGTTGTGCCTGTGGCTTGGCCTGAAAAGTGGCGTGCCGGAAAGCGCCAAGAACACCCAAAAGAAACCGGCCATGGAATTGATGAGCGAGGGCTTTGCAGTGGCCCTGCGCAATCGGCGCATCGCAGTGTCGTACATGTCAGCGTTCGTGGCGCGCGGCGACCTTGCCATCGTTGGGCTGTTCGCGATTGCGTGGGGAAAGCAGGCAGCGATTGCGGATGGATTGAGCGCGTCGGCGGCATTGAGTGCGGGATTGGTGCCCTTTATTGTTGCCCAAAGTGCGGCGCTGTTTTGGCCAGCGGTAATTGCGGTGCCTTTGGATCGGATGAACCGGCTTATCGTTTTGGCGCTGTGTATGGGCCTTGGCGCGGTGGGCTATTGCGCGCTGATCTTTGTCGGCGATCCGTTGGCCATGGTGTCTCTACCGTTCTTTGTGCTGCTCGGGATCGGCCAAATTAGCGCCTTTTTGGCGGCTCAGACCGTGATTTCCAAAGAAGCACCCGCCGACATGCGGGGCTCAGTGATTGGCGTGTTTAATTTCTGCGGCGCGGTTGGCATCCTTGTACTGTCTGTGTTGGGTGGCTGGCTGTTTGATGCGGTTGGCCCATGGGCACCGTTCTTTGCGGTTGGGATTCTGAATGGTGTGATTGCGCTGCTTTCGCTTGGTTTGCATGCCACTGAGAAGAAAGAGGCCGCTATCGCCTGACGGAAAAAGCGGGGATGATCCATTCCAGCCTGCGCACGTATAAAGTATACAATCTGCGTGAACTTACATCGCCGGGAGCGCGAACATGATCAAGAACCAGTGGTATGTCGCCGAGGACAGTGCAGCCATTACCGCCAACACCCGTAAGCGCGTGCGCCTGTGCGGCCTCGACTTCGTGCTCTGGCGCAATGAGGCGGGCAAGGTTTCGTGCCTCTCCGATGTGTGTATCCACCGCGGGGCCTCGCTTGGCGGCGGCTTAGTCGTGGAGGGCGATATCGAATGCCCCTATCATGGCTGGCGATTTGGTAGCGATGGCGCGTGCACGCGCATCCCCTCGCTTGGCAAGGATGCGCCGATTTCGCCGCGCGCGCGCGTTGATGCCTATCCGGTGATTGAGCAATATGGCTGGATCTGGGTGTTCCTCGGTGATGCGCCCGAGGATGAGCGCCCACCCCTGCCCGACTTTCCTGAGTTTACAGCGCAGGGCTGGCGCACAATTCGGGGTGAGTATTTCTGGAAAGCGAACTACGCTCGGATTGTTGAAAACGGCATTGACCCTTCGCACGCGGCCTTCGTTCACCCTTCCTTTGGCGATCGCAATCGCCCCGAGGTGAAGGACTTTACCGTCGATCAGGACGATCATTCGGCCTATGCCGTGGTGACGATGGATCCGCCGACGCCAAAAGGCATTTGGAAACATCTGCGCAAGGAGCGCACACCCGTTGTCGTCCGTAATGGGTATCACGTGTCTGGCGCGCATGTACGCATCGAGATCAACATCACCAAGACATGGAAGCTGGTAATCTTTGATGTGAATACGCCCATTGACGAGCACAACACGCTGACGCGCTGGATCATGGCGCGGAACTTCATGACGCTGCCCATGTTTGACGGGGACAGTCGTAAGCGGACGCTGAAAATCTTTGAGCAGGACACCGCCATCATGGAATATGTGGCGCCGGAATTGCTGCCGGTTTACCTGCACGAAGAAGTGTCGGTGAAGTCTGATGCGATCATGGTGGCGTGGCGCAACAAGCGGCGTGAGTTGATCGAAAAAGGCTGGGCGATCGATACTGACGCGATGAAGCGCGATGTGGATGGTCGCCGGGCTATGGTGATCCCCAGCCCTGCGCGTGCGCCGGGCTCACCTGTTGCGCGCAATTTCCTGCTTAAAACCGTGCCGTTAGTCGATGGGGAGGCGCTGCGCAAAGAGGCGCTCAGCCAACGCCATTCGATGGCCGCGGAATAGGATAGGCGGATGCGCGCGCTTTCCCTTGCCTTCGTATTTGCTTGCGCCGCTACAGCGGCTTCCGCTCAAGCCACTGGAACCAATGCTAATTTTCGGATGACAGCAACGACATCTGCTTCCAAAGCGGCGGTTTATGCTTTGTGGGCGGACCCTAAGGCATGGCCGCGCTGGGACAGCCAAGTGGCAACTGTGACCTTTGCTGGCCCTGCACGTGTGGGCGCAAAGGGCAAGATTAAGGGCAAGGGCGGGCCCGAGAGCCAGTTTGAGATTACCGCCATGGTTCCCAATGAGCGGTTTTCCTATGTCGTCAAATCCGCTGGTGCGAGCATCACTTACGACCAATTTATCGATGCGGGCGAACCAACGAAGTTTACGCACGCCGTAAAGTTTTCAGGGGCGGCTGGCGGGTTTCTCTCCGGCATCCTTGGCAAACGGTTTCGCGCGGCACTGCCAGACTCAATGTCAAAGCTAAAGGCCCTGGCTGAATCAGCCAAAAACTAGGAAATCAACAGTATGGCGACGAAACCAAAGACCTGGCGCAGCCGCATCTTGCCGGGCGTTGCAGGCGTTGCGGTTTTGGCGGGCGCGATCGGGTATTTTTCAGATCGTGTCTATTACAATCGCTATTTGTCGCTGTTCTGGAGCTTTGCGACAACGGGCGCGCAGCTGGAAAGCTATGATCCGGTCGACCCCATTCCGGGCAATGACACGCCCATGCCCCGTCGCGCGGCAGCCGAATCGGGCATCACGCCTGATGCGATTAAGAAGGCGCGCGACTATGCCATCGCGGCAAAATCTAGTGCGTTTCTGGTTTGGCATAAGGGTGCGCTAGTCGAAGAAAGCTATTTCGGCGGCAATACGCGCACGACCCCCATCATTTCGCGCTCACTCGCCAAGCCGTTTATGTCGGTCGTCATTGGTCGCGCGATTGCGCTTGGAAAGATCAAATCACTCGATCAGCCAGTTTCGGATTTCATCACCGAGTGGAAGGATGACCCGCAGCGCTCAAAAATCCTGATCCGGTATCTGCTGGACAATCGAACAGGTTTCCTCGGTCAACAACCTGTATTTGGGCCGGGCGATATACGTAACCGCGGCTATCTGCACCCCAATCACGACGAAATCCTGATCAAGGAATATCCCCTGACCGACCCGCCGGGGTCGCGGTATGATTACAGCCAAGCCAATGGTGATTTCGTCGCCATAGTGATCGAGCGCGCGACAGGCCGACGCTATGCTGAGTTCCTGTCAACCGAAGTTTTCAAGCCGACAGGGATGCAGGGCGGCAATATCTGGATCAACCGACCCAATGGCATGGCGCATTCAGGCTGCTGCATGCTGATCCCGCCGGAGGACGTTTTGCGGCTTGGCGTATTGTTGCTTCAAGACGGCGTATGGGATGGCGAGAGGCTCATGCCTGAAGGCTATGTTACCGAAATGCGCACCGGAACGCCGCAATATGATCATGCGGGCCTAAGCGTCTATATCGCTGGCAAATACAAAGAGCGCCGTGGCTTTGCGAACCCGGATGGGCGCTACCGCGACACCGCGACGCTGCACTCGGAGCCATACCTCGACAAGGATTTGTTCCTGTTTGACGGCAACGCGCACCAAGTCGTGTACATGATCCCATCGTCAAACACGGTGGTGTTGCGAACGGGGCTTCGCCCACCCAAAGAGCCCGAGTTTGACAATACCATTTTGCCAAACACCATCATGCGCGGGATCATTCGCGCTCCGGGCGAGACCACACCGATACCGCAACCGCGCTAACCAAGCGTTCGCGGCAGGGCCACATTTGCCTTCCACCGGCATCATGCAAAAACAAAAAAAGCCCCGGATTGATACTCAACCCGGGGCCAATTTTTTGTTCGAGAGATATTCGCTCAGTATTTGTAGCTCACCTTCAACACGCCCGACCGTTTTGGTGGCATTGCCACCAGAACGCCGCGCGGCAGTTGGTTTGAGTTCAAGTCGAAGTAGCCATAATCAACCGAGCTTGTGCCGGTGCGTGGCGTTTTATCGTTGAAGAGGTTCTGCACAGAGAAGGCGACAGTCCATTTTTCGCCTTCATAGGCAAGGCTCGCATCGGTTTGCCAATATTCTGGGAACCAAGCGAGGTTGCTCGTCGAAATGTAACGCAGGGATTCATAGCGCGTATCGAATTCGGCAGAAACCAAGCCACCAGTGCTGAGTGGTTGCTCAAAGCGCGCGCCGAATGTCAGCTTATGTTCCGGCGTTTGCGGTGCGGTCTTTCCAGTGAAGTTACAGTTTGGCGTTTGGGTTTCAGCGGAGTCGATCGCGCCGCACCGTGGCAAGATGTAGTCGGTGAATTTGGCGTCTGTGTAGGTATAGCCCGCGCGCAAGAACCAATTCGCATTGATCGCCCAACTTGTTTCAAGCTCGATGCCTTTGGTCTCGCTTTCCCCGATATTAACTGTGCGGCTTTGCGGGATACCGGCAATGGTTTCGATAATGCCGATTTGTTGGTCCTTATAGACGTTGAAGAAATACGCGCCGTTTAGGATCAGGCGACCATCAGCGGTGTTATATTTCGCGCCCACTTCATAGGTCGTCACGTTTTCAGGCAAGAAGCGACCATCATTGACGTTGCCGTTTTGGTCAGTCGTGTCGATACCGCCCGGTTTCGTGCCTTTGGCATACGTCGCGTAAGTCAGCAGGTTATCCATTGCTTTCCACGACAGATTGACCCGCGGCGTAAACTTCTCGTTCTCGACCGGTGGGTTGGTCCGGTTGAAGCCGCCGGGGCGTCGACCATAGGTATTGACAAGGAACGGGTCAAAATTCAGGCCGGTATAGACGATCTCGTCTTTGATATAGCGCGCTTCAATGTTTGCGGTGAGCGTTTCGGTGATCTCCACCTCAAAGGCCGCGGCGAGCGATACGGAATCTGTTTCGCGCGTGATGCGTTGCGGGGTCCCCGATGTCACCGACGGTGAACCCAGGTGGAATCCGGTGCCGCCTTGCGCAAAGCTGATAAAGGCGCCGAGCGTTGTATTGCCGCCGCTACGAAGCCAGAACAGACTGCGATCCTTATATTCGGCATCTTCATGCCAATACAGCGCATCCAATGTAGCGCGCACACGCCCGAAATCCTTGGTCCAGCGCGCTTCTTGGCTAACCTGCTTGATGTTCACTGAAGCATCAAACTCGCCAGACAATCCGTAGGCTGGGAGGAAGGGGAGTGGCCAGCCGAATTGGTTGCGGAAAATGCTCAGCGTGCTGAAAGGGCCACCGGCCGCATACCCGGCGATGCCGGTGTTTGGCAGCAAACTATAGTTTGTGTTGTCAAAGTCCTGATTGAAAACCGATTTGTTGTCGACGAAGCCTGTCAGGAATTGAAAATCCCCAAAGCTGGTTTCCCAATCGATATTCAGGCTGCCCCGGAACGTTTTGATGTCGGAGCCGGGATAGTCTTTTCCGGGATTGTTTGGGTCCGGTGAAATGTTGATGTTACGGTTCAGATAGTTTGAAGCTTTGCTGACATCGCCACGGATTGAATAGGCGGTGATTGGGAACGGAGCATTGGGACGACGGTCCGGGGCCAAAAAGCCACCATCAGCGGTGTTGACCAAGCCGGTTTGTGCATCGACAGACCGCAAAAGCACTTGCGCGCGCTCAGCGTATTTTTCCTTCGCGTATTGCAGGCGCAGATAGATGTTTAGATTGCTGGATGGCTCATACATCAGGCCAAGCGCACCCCCGAAGGATTCCGCGGCGTTCAATTGCCCGCCGGTAGCGCCGTTTTTGTAATCGCCATCGGTGTTGTAGGCATTGAGGTTAAGGCGCGCGAAAAGCTTGTCGCCCGCGATCGGCCCAGACACCGAACCTTTGAGTTGGTACATTCCGAACGTGCCGAGCTCAGCGCTTACTTTAGCTTCGAAGCTGCGTGAGGGCCGCTTTGTGATGTAGTTAACGGCACCAGCGAATGCGGAACGGCCATACAGCACGTTTTGCGGGCCTTTCACGACCTCAATCCGCTCCACATCGACTAAGCGGAGATTGGCAAGAATACCGCCACCAGCAACACCAAAGTTTTCCGACGAAGTGTCGATACCATCAACCAAGATGGCAACGTTTGGACGACCCCGGACGGCCTGCAAGCCGCGAATAGCGATGCGGGTGTCCGTTGGGAGGAGGCCTACGTCGAAGGTCAGGCCGGGCGTTAGGGTGGCGACGCGATCAATATCAACGATGTTCTTGCTTTCAACATCCGCAGCGCTGATCACCCCGATGGAAATCGGAACATCTTGTAAGCGCTCGGAACGCTTGCGCGCCGTGACGATAACGGTTTGCACATCCTTATCGGCGCTGGCGGTGGTTTCGGCCTCATCAGCAGCGGTTACCGAATCCGCGAAGGCAGGCAGAGCGCCCAATCCCAGTGAAAGCGCACAAGCAGTGCTCAGTAAAATTCGACGCACAGTCAGTCCTCCCGCTTTAGAAATGTCGCAACTCCTTAACCGAAGGTCGATGCATGGCGGCATCGCAGTGCAATCGATTTCTGGGGTTGCGTTGTGTCCCATCTCAATTTTGTATACATAATGTGACTGTAGTCAAGTTGTCGCACGGGATGAAAAAGGCGCATTCGGCGTAGGCTTGCACCGAAGCCGATTGTGCTTCAGCGTCGAGGGGGAAGTGACCATGCGCAAAACAACCGGACAGTTTTCATCTTCTGCTAAGTGGTTGCATTGGCTTGTGGTTTTTTTCATGTTCTCGCTGATTTCCGAGGCACTAGTGTTTAAGTGGGTGCCTCCGGCCGATCGTGCGACGGCAATTCCGGCCCATGTTGCTGTTGGTTTGATCCTATTGGCCCTGACACTTGTTCGTCTGGCGGTTAGAGCGGTGAACCAGCCGCCGCCACTTCCGAAGGATACCCAGCCTTGGATGAAAAGTGGCGCGCAGGTAGGTCACGCGCTGTTGTATGGAATCATCTTCTACATGGCCGCGATTGGCCTTGTGATGGCTGCGGTGTCACCGGTGGATATTCGGGTGTTTAGCGGGTTTAACATTTCGGCGTTTGGGCCGGAGCGGCCAGAATGGCTGCCGGTTTTGCGGCAGTTTCACTTTGGGGGCGCCGTAATTTTCCTGCTGGTGTTGGTGGGCCACATTTGCGCGGCGCTTTGGCATCACTTTGTGGTTCGCGATGACATCCTTATCCGGATGCTGCCTTTTTCAGGGCTGGTTCAACGCATTCTTGCAGACGGGAAAACACCAGCATGGCGGTTTCCTTCGGCGAACAAGGTAGATTGGCATGATCGACGGACATGGTTCCGCGACAATTCGCAATCCACTTGAACGGTTTGCGTAGACGTCTGGGGTCGCCCTATTTCCAAAGCGTCGTCATAGCGTCGGCAAGCGCTTTGCCACCGGGACCAGCGCCGTCGGTTCCGGGCGAACCTGAGTAGATGACCCGAGTGGGCCCCGTCTGAAAGCTACGAACATAGGGCTTGGTCCAGTCCGTGCCGACCGGTGGACCCATATAGTTTTTGTAGCCGGGCAAGCCCTCAAACATGATCGCAGCGTGCGAAAACAGCGTATCGGTATTCTCGGCCATAAACTCGACAGGCACCACAAACACTAAGGCATCCTTTTGCTGGCGGCCCTTTGTGATCAATTCCGCAACCGACACCGAGATGTTGTTTGGGTCTTCCGGCGGGTCAGCGAACCCTTCAAAGCCGGTTTCGACCGTCACGGTGCCATACCCCTTAGCCCGCATTGCCTGCTCGAGTTTAGGGGATAATCGCTTGATCAGAGCCGGATAACGCTGTGACCACGAATCCGACTTGACCAAGGACGGTGGCAAGCCGTGCAGGGAGATAACGACGCGCGCGGTTTGGTTTGGTGCGGACGCTGTCGGTGCCAAGTCATTGAGATGTTTCACCCAAATCGCATCAAAGCTGTCCTGTGTGCTCATTGCAGGCGCGATGACGATCTTGATTGGTTTGTCGCCATTCTCCTTTCGCCACGCTTGAATCACTTTGTAGACCTGCGGGAATGACCCTTTCAGTTCCTCAAAGTCTGAATAGATCGGTTGCAGGGAGGACAGAACGAGCGTGTCGATGCCCGCATCAAGCACAGAACGGATGGCTTGTTCCTTTTGCCAAGGGTCAAAGGCATCAGCAAACGCGGCTGCGGTCACGCCGTGGCGGGCCTTGATGTCGACGATCGCCGCCTCTCCAAGCGCGCGCGTTTGGGTTTCATGCGGCAAATAGCCATCCGGGAGCGCTGCATACATTGTGTAGCGCGCCTTCAGCATGGTTTTCGCGGTGGCTGTGCGCACGCCACCTTTGCGGGCTGGATAAAGGAAGAATCCGTGATCGTGGGCCACTGAGCCGGTTGGCTTTACAAACCGAACCTCACCACGGCGATACTTTTCAACCCACGGAATACCGTCAATGTCCTTGGTCCTGCCCCAAATGTCGGCGAGTTCCTTTGGCTCAAACCGTTGAGCAGCCAGCGGATTGGTCGGGTCAAGTAGCGCAATGCCTGCATCCGCACCGGCAAAGACATTGATTGGCCATGGGATTACGCTGGTGAAAAGCTTCCCAAGGAAGTTTTCAAAGAACACCGGATCATAACGCTCTGGCATCGCCAGACCCACCACAACGACGCCAACCCGGCCTTCTAGGCGGGTGTCTTGCTTTTCAAACGCGGCCCGTGCGTCCCAACCTTGAGGTCGATTCATCCACCAGAGGCCCGCGCCGATCAGGGTCAGAAAGAGTGTTGTGCGCCAGGTTATGCCCCAGATGATGGCCAACAGCTTCTTCATGCCTATTCCCCACAAAAGGACCGGACCCATGGTTTGCCTGCTGCCTGCATAAGCAGAAGCATGGCTCGCCTATCAAATTGTATGCAATGTTTCTGCGGATGGCTAGAGAGCGATTAGCGGCTTGACGTAAGTTTGTTGGCTATGCCCCGAATGGCTAGCCTACGCGCAGGAAATCACTGTCAGCGTCGTCGTCCGGCACATCGGCAACTGCGGTCATGACTTGGCGATCATTATGGACATAGGCCCGCATGGCGGCCTCGGCCCAATCCGCATGACCGGAACGAAGCGCGCGCACCAATTCCTCATGGCTTTGCACATTACGCGCCTGATCAGAGGGGCTATAGCGCGTCAGTGTTTTTGCTGTAAGGGCGACATTGCCGAGTTGGTCGATGATGCCCGTAAGCCGCCGATTATCAGAGGCCTCTTGCAGCACGGCATTAAAGCGCCGGGTCAGCTCGGTCATTTGAAGATGGTAGTCGTGCGAGGTTAGCGCTTCGCTGCGGCCAGCGCCTGTCGACGTTGCGGAAAGCTCCCGCATGGCGAGGCAAAGGCCCTCAAGCTGCTCGAGGCCTTCGGGTGAAATCCTTGTTGCGGCGCGGCGGGCTGCATGGCCCTCCAACAGCGCGCGGAGACCGAAAATCTCATCAATATCGCGTTTAGTGTGGATGGGGACCGCAGCGCCACGGTTGGGCTGGACCACTGCATAACCGTCCTTTTCCAGCCGCCGCAACGCCTCGCGCACGGGCGTTCGGCTTACACCAACGAGGCGTGTGAGCTCCTCCTCGCGCAGACGGACACCGGGGCGTAGTTTTCCGGACAGAATGTCGTCTCGGATCGCCAAATAGGCTTTGTCTACGGCGTTTGACATCTCTTTGTCCCAATAACTGCACGGCTTTGTGGCAAAGCGCCCTTAGGACGATGAAACCTAAACGGCGACACGCGCATGATTATACCGTGGAATTACCTCAGGCGCAGGAGGTCGTCCATGCTACTTTGTCGCGCAGCGAGAACTTGACCAAACGGTTCCTTTGCTTTTGTTGCAATATGTATACAATCGCTAAACCTCAAAACAGGGCGAAAGAAAGATGGCAACCGTTACCCAGTCCGTTGAAGACCTCGTCAATGCGAATCCGTTGGTGAACAACCGCAAAACGTTTGATGCTCTCTGGGCCATCACAAACGACATGTTTGCCAAAGTGAAGGCACGATTTGACCTGAAAATGGACCCATGCACCGCAGATTTGCAGCCTTATTCCGGCCAAGGCGGCGCGGCGGGCTATTTGTCCGCTTATAGCGCCCCTGAAGTAGACTGGCTTATCCATTCGTGGACCGGAAATCCCGAAGCCAGCTTTACCAACATGCACTTGACTATCAATCTGGGGCCTTCGCTCGACGTGCCGCATTTCGGGTTTGCTCTGGGAACGATCCCAAAACTGTTCTGGTACATGGATACCATGCCGCGGCGCGAATTGGTGACCCATCCTGACTATGTTGACCAATATTGGGCCGGGGCCGCGAGCGACGCATTCCTGGGCCTTCACCAGCAAGCGGGCCTGCAGTCTTTCGTTAGCCGCGACGTTTACACACGGACCGCCCTTTCACCTAACGCTGCTGTATACAGCGCTGATATATCGGATGAAAACATTGATATCATGCGCAAGGCGAGCCATGCGGCACTCGATCTTTGGCTAGGCTGGGTTGATAAAGCAAAGCCAGTTCCTGAGGAAAAACGCGAAGCTTTGGCCGCGCGTGACGAGTTCATACGGCGCACCATTTGCGAACGTGATCCCGCCAACATCGTGGCTGAGAAGTTGTTTGGCAAAGAATTGACTGAGGGCCTCGTGGCTACGCTCTGGGGCGGAACCCGCACGCTTCCTAGGGCCCGATAAGGCCGCCGCTCAGTCTTTTTCGAGACGACAAACCCAAGTTTCGGTGTCGCTTTGTTCCCACGTATAGCGCTCCATCAACCCCTCATTATTGAGGAGGATTGTGGCAGGCTTCTCATAGGGACCACCGTGATACAGATACACAGGGGCGAGGCCCGCCATGCGTTGCACTGAGCGTTGGCTTCGCATCGGTTGAAATATCGGCTTGTCGGGTTCTGGTTGGGCAATGTGGGGAACAATAACCTCGCCCTGCCCGCCTTTCTGCATCAGCGCTATGACCATGGCGCCTGTGAATACCCGCATCAGAGGGAAGAAATGCGCGTTGGCAAGCGGGCGATCACTCCACTCGTGATCAGACTGCCCTTTGAAACGGCACAAACCATTTTCGAGCCGATAGTCACCATGCGCTAAAAGTGCGCCCTTGGGGCTTTCACGGAATGTGAGGCTGATCGATTCCTGCCCGTCGAAACCTTCGCGGTGAACCACTTCCAAATGGGTCTTCAAGTCAGGGGCAAAGCGTTCCGCAATGGTGATGCGATAATCATCCTCCGTTTGAAAAATCCGCCAAGGCTCCTGGGCGCGCTCTACGCCATTGGTTTCATAGATGTATCGCCCCGATGCTATCAGCTCCATTTTATGCAAGCCGCGACCAAATTGGCGAGACGAAGGGAACGCCATGCACCGGGCCGTCTGGGCCGCGCGGGTCGAGAGGATGACGGGTTTCGCAGCTGTCCGCGATTTTGGTACCGTGGGCGGTTAGCGTGCGCGTGATCACGCCGTTGCGGTAAAGCACCGTGTGGCGCACGCGCTTTTTCGGCTCCGGCAGATAGATAAAGTCGGGCTCCATATAGATTTCGCAGGCAGGGCCAAGCGCACGGGCGTTGAAGGTCAACACACCGAGGCCGCCACTGACGCCCACATTGTTAAACGATCCCGGCCCTAGCGGATCAAATACCAGTAGTCCGTCCTGCATTGTGCCCGCGAAGGTTTTTGCAAGAGGCGGGCGACCCTTAATGTGGATATTGGTGAGACGGAAGTTAACGCCATCAAAATCGACATAGACTAAATTTTCAAAGGGGCTGGCGCCCGGCGTGCCCGAACCCGCGTTTGTATCATCAGACAGCGGGCGCCCATCGGGGTAAAACGTCTCCACAACATCATGCCAGACACCGTGCAGCATCGTCATGGTGTGGCCAACACTGCCCGGGGCAAAACTTGTGTCGGTCATGGATTTGGAACGACAATAGCGCCAGCTAGCCGCCATGGGCGCCCCGCCAGCAAGTCAGTATTGCGCGACACGACTTTATTGGCGGCACAAGCCGGGAAAATGTCGACGAGTGTTACCGGTGCAGTTGCCCGGGTCAGGATTGGTTGGGAAAGCAGCCCATCGAAGGGGCGGTTCTTCCAGGGTGTCATCACCGTGAAATCTTCCTGTAGGGACGCCGCAAAGCCGCGCTCTTTCCCCGCAGCCGGGGCTAGCAGATTGACGCGGTTTTCAGCGGCACGTTCCAAAAGACCGGTCCGCAATTCCCAATCTTCCAGCGGCGTAACAGGGGCGATAGCGATGGCAGCGCCTGTCATGGCGAGCAATCGGAAGGCCTCGGGGAAGATTCCATCGTCTCCAGCCACCAGCGCAATGCGGCCATAGCGTGTTTCTAAGGTTTCAAAACAATCGGCAGCATACGTTCCATAGCGCACGGTTGTGTGAATTGGTTTTTGTTTCAACACGATGCCAGAGCAGTCCACCAAAAGCGTATCACTGCCAATCGCGAAGCTCGCATAGCACTCGGCCGGACAGAGTTGCGCAACAGCATCGACTGATAAGCCCGGCAATGGCGCAATGGCGACGATGCGCGCGCCTTGATCAAAGCTGCCCTTTATGGCTGCCAAAGCCTCTGAAATTGATTTGGCATGGACCAATGCTGTCGGTACACGGTCTGGGCAGTTGAACGCTGGCACTGTTTGGCTGGCAGGGTCTTGCGCAATGGGGGCATAGAGCAATGGGCGGCGAGCGGCAAAGATTTCGGTTCCGTCTGGGCGTCGCTTATCGCGAGCCGAGCGAGGGTCGAACTCAGCAAAGACGACCTCCTCGTTATCAAGGGATGCTCGCGCCAGAACCGTTCCGTCTGGCGCCACGATCTGGCTTTCCCCTGCCCCATCGAGGAAGCGTGGCGGAATACCCGTGGCCTCGCTTACTGGGCCGACAAGGGCTTCAGGAACAAGGGGACCGATCTTGTTGGCACCAACCACAAACACTTTGTTTTCGGCGGCACGGACCGGAATGTGCATGGAGCCTTCGTCGGTCGCAAAAGAATTGAGGCTGTTCAGCAGGAGATCCGCGCCCCGAAGCGCAAGGCCACGCGGTGTTTCATTGATAACGCCATCCATACACGCATAGAGACCGACGACGCCGAGCCCGGTCTCGCGAACAGGGCCGGGCTCCTTGGCTTTCGCGAGAAAGTCGTTTTCGTGGCCGATCAAAACCTGCTTGTCGTTGATGGCGATGCATTTGCCTTGCCGATCATACAAGACACTCGAGCCGGTGGTTTCGCCATTCTCGCGATTTAGCGTGACGTTTATAGCGACATAACTGTTCAGGGCACGGGCTTTGTCGCTAATCGCCTTCAAGAACGACCCGCCGAGATCAACGGAAACGCGGCGACACTGTTCTTGATCGTCATACCACGAGAGGTGATTGGCGAACTCCGGCAATACAACAACATCAGGACGTTCTTTTCCGGCTACATCGAGCGCACGGAGGCACGATGCTAGATTGGCATCAATATCGGTTCCGACATGAAATTGTGCGGCTGCGGCCCTAATCTTCGTCGCGCTCATTTCGGAAACACCCACTTAAACTGTATACAAAACGAGAGCCTAAATCATCGAATGGCGGCGGCACTGTCAATGCCTGTTAGCCTTTTGAACGCCGAAAACTATTTGCTGCTTATGGGATGAGGTTGGGGTGCGTTACCGAGCAGCGGACATCACCTATTTCTGTTGATTGTATACAGAAACTCGGTTTAATGTAATGTGGCAATGAACGATTGATGGGGCAAGGGGGACGCCTATGACAGTGCCAAATACTCCCGCACACGGCTTGTTTTTGTCAGCGCTCGACAAACTGACCAAGGAATTGGACCTGATCGAGATTTCCGGCGCCGATGGCGGCCCGCACCTAACACTAATATCCCATGCTCCTTTTCATCAGGGCAGCTGCGGCTCGGTTCGGATTTTTCACGGCAACGATGTTTTTCGGGTGATAACTTGCTCGATCTCTGCGCCTGCGATCGGGCTTGATTCGCATATGCTTTTTGCGTTTGCCTCGTCGGAAACGGCCGTTCCACATTTCACCGTGGACTCCGTGAAGGCCGGCGATCATCTGGCCTTTCATCTTGATCTGATTCCGCGCCTCGATCTCGGGACACACCTTAGCTATATGGATTGGGTCTATGCTGGGCTGAACGATGCCTTTGATGCGGGGCAAAAAATAGACGGGCTAACGCCTGCCCAAATCTCGCCGCGCCAACGCGCAGTGATGTCTCCGTGGATGTTGGTGAACCGCGCTGACGAGGCCGCGTTCGGACAGATTACGCCACTTGTACACACCTACATCGATCACTGGCTTGGGCTGCTGCGTGCCGGAGCGCCGGAATCAGCACTGGAAGGTGCAACGCCAGCACTGTTGGTCGAGCGCGATAAGCGCAACAAAGCCATCATATTTGATCCCGATGTCGATAAGGTTTGGAACCAGATTCGGGGCTTGGTAGGCACCGATGCCGTGGAGGCCATTCGCGGCCTTCTGACGACGACGAGCAAATAGGGCACTAAGGCTATGGCGTTAACTGGCCAGATCATCGTCGAGGATATGAGCGCGGAGGAGCAAGAACGCGCGCTTCGGGTCGAGTCCGTCTTGCCTGCGTTGCGGGAAAGCGCAGTGTCGGTCGATGGCTCAGGCGAATTTAATCGCCGCCATATCAAGACCTTAGGCGATGCTGGCCTTTTAGGCCTTGTGGTTCCGGTTGACTATGGCGGGCTTGGAGGCACGCTGCGTGATCTTTGCGCGGCAACCTTTGCTATGGGCACGGCCTGCCCATCAACGGCGTTGGCCTACTTCTTCCATTGTTCGTCCTCATCGCGCGGTTTGTTAGCGTTGGAGGCTATCGAGGCTGGGCTGTTTTCTGACGAAGAAGCACCAATTGTTCGTGCGTTTGCCGAAAAAGTGCTGCACACGATGGGCACGCAGAAAAGGTGGCTGGCGAACTTTGCCTCTGAGTCAGTGAAGTCCGAGAAAGCAGCAATTACAATTTCAACCAAGGCTACGCGCAAGGATGGCGGCTATGTGTTAAACGGTGTGAAGTCGTTTGGCTCTGCAACGGGTGTCGCAAACCGGTATTTGGTCACCGCTGCGCTGGAAGGCCATAGCAATGGTGCTGGGCTGGCAACTTTTATTGTTGATGCTGACACACTCGGCGTTAGTGAGCGCTCGAAGTGGGATGCGGTTGGGATGCGTGGTACGGCAACCCATGGCATCGTCTTGAACGACGTGTTTGTGCCTGATGACGACGCCTTGGCCATTCCGGGCGCGTTTGCGCGATCTATGCAAATGAGCCGAGGCTCCTTTGTTGGCAATCAATTGGCCGGAACAGCGGTTTATGCGGGTGCCGCGCATGCCACGTTCGAGGCAACGATTGCCAGCCTAAAGGCTCGGAGCTTCGCGGATACCGGCAAGTCCATCGGCCACAATCCACTGCATCAACAACTTGTTGGTGAGATGATGATGGATCTGGAAACGGCGATGCTATGGCTTCGCCGCCAGTTGCAGCTCGAAACATCCGAACCACCGCTCAGATCCAAGCACGACGTGATCAAGCATTGGCGCGTGTGTAAAGGAACGGTGGCTGAAGCCGGGTTCCGTGTGGCGACGAATGCGCTGAAATGTATGGGAACGTCGGGAACGACCAATGCCGGCGTTCAGGCGCGCGCGCTGCGGGACATGACGATGGGCTTAGTGCAGGCGTTTCCTGCCGAACGAGGACGACTAATGGCCGCGCAAATGGAGCTGGAAGGCTCCGAACAAACGCAGTTTGGCGTCGATGCCTGAGGCAATTCTTCCCAGCTTGCGAAACTATGTCGGCGGTCAATGGCACGACGCCACAGAAACAGTCGGGCGTTTTACGTGCAATGCGAATGATGCTGCGCCAATCCAAGCGCAAATGGGTGCAGACGCCGATGTCGTCGAGGCTGCGCTGTCGACCGGTGATACCTGCTGGAAAAAGGGCGACTGGGAGCGCGACCATGAAGGTCGGGCGGCGGCGCTGGAATTAATTGCGTCCACACTCGATACGCCGGAAATGCTAGAGCGCATTGCCCTTGCTGACAGCCTAACCACAGGGGTGGTGATTGGGCTTTCGCGTAAACTGACGCGCATGGTGCCTTTTTTGTTTCGCGGTGCCGCGCAAGTCATCCGCGATGGTGACTTGGCCGAAGTCGCCACCGGCATCAACGGGCCAGTAGAGCATTTTCGGCGGCCATGGGGACCAGCGCTGTTGATCTCGCCATGGAATGGCCCGACCCCGATTGGCGGACACAAGATTGCCTCAGCGCTTGCAGCAGGGGCGCCTGCGCTAACCAAACCATCGGTTTGGACACCTCATTCTTCACTCATTATGGCCGAGGCTATCCATGCGGCAGGCGTGCCATCGGGCGCCTTCAGTTTGCTTATGGGCGACCGCAACAGCGTCGCTGTCATGCTCAGCGATGACCGCGTGAAGGCGGTTTCGTTTACGGGCGGGCTCTCCGGCGGCAGGGCTGTGGCGCGCGCATGTGCGGATGACTTTAAGCCGACCCAAATGGAACTCGGTGGCAATAACGCGCTCGTGGTGCTGGAAGGGGCCGATATAGACGCGGCCGCAGAAGGCATTGTGTTCGGCCTCGCCAATCTAAACGGGCAATGGTGCCGCGCTTTAGGCCGCGTGATCGTTCATGTAGACCTCAAGCATAAACTTCTGGATGCCGTTTTGGAGCGGTTAGCCGTATTGAAACTAGGGAGCTCACTCGATCCCGAAGCGCAGATGGGCCCGCAAGCCCACATACGGCAATATGACGACGTTCTCGCTGCCATTGACAAGCTTAAAGCCAAAGGCGGCACGGCGATTTCCGCAACGCCGCTTCCCGATTTGCCCGGCTACTTCATTGCGCCAACCTTGATTGATGGCTGCAGCCCACACGATACGCTGCACGAGACCTTTGGACCCGTTGCCGCTATTCATAGCTTTGAAACGGAAGCGGAGGCCCTTTGCTTGGCAAATCAGCCGCCCTTTGGGCTTGCCGGGTATGTGTTTGGACCGGAAGCCCCTGCCCTTGCCTTTGCGCGGGAAATGCGAACAGGGGGCGTGAAAGTGAATGGTTACAGCCTGTTAGCCTTGAATGGCGACTTCCCGCGCGGCGCATGGGCGCTGTCTGGCCTCGGCGAAGAAGGCCGACGCGAAACCGTGCGCTTTTTTACTGGCGCTCGTGTGGTTGGGGTTTCACAGCAAGACCGATTGGGCGGCTAGGTCGCGCGATACAGCCAGAAACTACCCAAGCCACCCCGATTGCGGCTAGAAGGCGGCACCGCCCACCCACCTAAAAAGCCCCGAACAGTGTCCGTAACAATCTGCGCCCTCTACAAGTTTGCCAGCCTGCCGGATTATCTTGACCTTCGCCAACCGATCCTGTCGCGCTTCAAAGGGCTTGGGATTACGGGCACGCTGCTTTTGGCACCGGAAGGTATAAACGGTACCATTGCGGGAAGTGCTGATGCCATCGCAGAGCTAGTCGAGTGGCTTATGCAGGACGCGCTTTTCGGCTGCCGCTTTCAGGGCGCTGAAATCAAATACGCAAGCGCACCAGAAACACCCTTCCTTCGAACCAAAGTTCGCCTCAAGCGCGAAATTGTAACGCTACGGGCACCAGAGGCAGACCCAAACATCCGCGTGGGCACTTACATCGCGCCGCAAGAATGGAACGATTTAATCGCCGATCCATCCATTGTTCTGGTCGACACGCGCAATGCTTATGAAGTTCAAGAGGGTAAGTTCAAAGGGGCTATCGACCCCAAAACGGAAAGTTTCACCGACTTCAAACAGTGGGTCGCCGACAATTTAGACCCCGCGCGTGATACCAAAGTCGCCATGTATTGCACGGGCGGCATACGGTGCGAAAAAGCCTCGTCCTATCTGTTAGCGCACGGGTTTAACGAGGTTTACCACCTCAAGGGCGGCATTTTGGGCTATTTGGAGCAGGTTCCGGTTGAACAGAGCATGTTCGAAGGCGGCTGTTTCGTGTTCGATCAACGCGGCGTGGTTGACCCCAAGGCCGAGCCCCGCCCTTTTGAATTCGTCGAAGGGCCGTATCCACGGAAGGAAGCGGGCGGCGACTGAGTGGTGGAGCGGAAACAGCACCCTTCACTCTTAAGCAAAGAAAGAAAAGATCTCGCTTCAAGCCAACGCCATTTTTCGATAGCAATCCGTGGCGACGGACGAAGCGATTGGGAGCTACCAGTTTAGCGGACCAACGATATCGGCGCCGCGATTGGAGCCATCTGGCATATAATGAATAACCATTGACTTTCGGGTTGTATCGTCATTCAGCACCGGAGCGCCGCCGTGGATCAACATACCATGCCAGAACAATGCAGCGCCTTTTTTGGGCGTGAAAGTCTTTCTAGGAAACTTTGTGGCAAGATCGAAAACATAATTATCGTATCGCGCGGCCTGTTCAGGCAGTGCGGTTCTTCGTTGAGTTTGTGGGTAGTTATCAAATTCATGAAATAAGGGCACACGATGGGAGCCGGGATAGTATTCCAGCGGCCCGCTATCCTCCCGAATATCCTCCGCAGCAATCCAAACGCCGATGAGTGCATTTAGAGGCCATGTGTGAAACACGGCAGTGTCTTGATGGAGAAGCTGACGGCTACCCTTTGAAAAGGTGAGCGAGAAATGCGGCTGGATGTCAGGGCGGTCCAAAATAGCACAACAGATCAAACGCAAGCGCTCCGACCGAAAGATTTCCAGCGCGGCCCTTTCGTGCAAATGGTATTCGCCGATACGCCAGTTCGACACCTTCTTAGCGCGCTGGCGAACCTCAAGCGGCAAGGCCAACAGATCGGAATGCGCCGTGTGGACGCTTTTGACGCCATCGACGACGACATCTGACACTGACATGCCTTCAAATGGTGTTTCTCTATACCAAGCATCGTCGATCTTCGCGGAAAATGCCTCGATCTCCGTCTCGGACACCGCATCATCGACAACGAAATAACCGTTCTGCACCCAAGAATCGAGCCATTCCACTCCTTGGGACCCAAGGCCCCACCGGATGGCTATATCGCTTGCCTGCTGCTCGGCATCGGGTTTTTCAAACCAAGGTGTGGTAGTCGGGTCAGGAATCCAAATGCGCGGGGCGGGGCCTATTTGGTCGTTGCCGACCGAGAAAGACTCACTTCCACTGGAAACTTCTAGATCCACGATGGTTTTTCCTATTGCAGGGATCACGCGCTGGTCGATTGGAGCCACTTCCGAGTGAAAAGCAGTCGAACCCTCTTCATTGATTAACACAAAATCGTCGGCGTGCACAATTTCAGATTCATCTCTGGCTCGGTCGGCAGTTCGGGAGATCGGAGGTTCAAAACATGGTGGAGCCGAGGGGAATCGAACCCCTGACCTCGTCATTGCGAACGACGCGCTCTACCAACTGAGCTACGGCCCCAATTCCTGCGCTTTTTACCAAGCCGGAAGCTCGAATTAGGGCTCGCGCAGTCATGCGGTCAAGACAGGCGTGCAGAATGGCGCGAAGCTCCCTATCTTGAGGAGGATTTGTGGTGCACTTTTGCGCCGCACCTTTTTGTGGAGGCCTTGGTGGGTCCTGTTGAATGGCTTGTGAGCACTGTGCTCTCGCTCGCGCTTTTTACTGTCATCGTTTCAGCGGTTTTGAGTTGGTTGGTTGCCTTTAATGTCGTCAATACCGGCAACCGGTTCGTCGCCACGATATGGGACACCTTCAACCGGCTGACCGAGCCTTTGCTGAACCCCATTCGCAAAGTGATCCCATCGCTAGGGGGGGTAGACCTTAGCCCGGTTGTGCTCATTATCGGCATTCAGTTTGTGCAAAACTTTGCCGTGCCGTTGATCCCTTTTTGATTGCCCAGGCATGACCCTCGACGTTTATGCAAAGGGCGAACAGGGCCTCGACATTCGGGTTCGCGTAACGCCGAACAGCGACCGCAATGCGTTGGTTGGCCCGGGAGAAAACGCGGAAGGTGTCAAGTTTTTGAAGGCGCGCGTTCGGGTTCCACCGGAGGATGGCAAAGCCAATCGCTTGGTCGAGGCGTTGCTGGCACGCGCCCTTGGTATCCCGCGAACATCGGTTCGGGTTATTCGCGGCGAGACCAAAAAGTTGAAAAGCGTTTTGGCTTATGGCGACCCATTGGCGCTTGAGCGTCGCTTATTGGTATTGCTAGAGCCGACGCCATGAATGCTGCACTCATCGACGGAAAAGCAATTGCGGCGGCGATTGATGCCGATGTTGCGTCTGCGGCGGCGGCTTTGCGGGCCGCGCACGGAAATACGCCACATCTGGTCGTTGTGCTGGTTGGCGATGATCCGGCAAGCCAAGTTTATGTGCGCAGCAAAGGTAAGCGCACGATTGCCGCGGGTATGCGCTCCACCGAGATCCGGTTGCCTGCCGACACACCCCAAGCAGCCCTCGAAGAACACGTTGCGGCGCTCTCAGCGGACCCAGATATTGACGGCATTTTGGTGCAATTGCCCTTGCCAGCGCCACTGGATCAAACGCCGGTGATCGCGTTGATCGATCCCGACAAGGATGTGGATGGGTTAACTGAGGCGAGCGCTGGGCGCTTGGTGCTGGGTAAACAGGGGCTGCGGCCGTGCACGCCAGCGGGCTGCGTGATCCTTGCCAAGCGCACGCTTGGCGCCTTGAAGGGCAAGCATGTCGTCGTGATCGGACGGTCAATCTTGGTAGGAAAGCCAGCAGCTTTGCTGTTTTTAGCCGAGGATTGTACCGTAACCATCGCGCATTCTCGGACTGCGAATTTACCGGAGGTATGCCAGACCGCCGACATTTTGGTTCCCGCCGTCGGGCGGCCAGAAATGGTGAAAGGCGATTGGATTAAGCCCGGCGCGATTGTCATCGATGTGGGGATGAATCGGGTTCCGAACCCAGAAAAAGGGCAAGACGCGACGCGCCTTACGGGAGATGTAGCTTTTTCTGAGGCCGCCAATGTGGCAAGCGCCATCACACCGGTACCCGGTGGCGTTGGACCGATGACGATTGCATGCTTGTTACGCAACACCGTTTTGGCCGCCTGCGCGCGGCGAGGATGGGCGATACCGGAGGGGTTTGAAGGATGAAAAAAGCGCTTGCTTTCATGGCTCTACTTCTCGCGCCGCCTGCGCATGCCGGGGTGGTTTCAGCTGAGAAAAGCCGCGACAGCGCCACGGCGGACTTGGCCGTTTTGGCGCCGCTTTTGCTTGGCAAGATGAACTCCAACGAGCAAGCCGCTGGCGATAATGCGTATGCGGAGGTTTATACCGCGCATGTACGCCTGCATGAAGGGGATGCCGATTGGGGGCATGTTTGGGTTTATGGCGAGAGCGCTTATGGCGCGACGCCTGACAAACCCTACCGCCAGACCGTTTTCCAGCTTGTGCCGCAAGAAGACGGCACGATTCACGGTTTTCAATATCGTTTGCGGACACCGGTGACCTATGCAGCCTCAGCCTTACAGGGCACGCCGCCCGCGATCACGCTGGACGATCTAGTGCCGTTACCGGGTTGCACGATGATTTGGCAGCGAACCGGCATGACCAGCTTTGCAGGCGCTATGCGGCCCGGGGAATGTCGGAACAAGTATCGTGGCGCGGCCTATTTGGCCTCGCAATCCCAAGTAACCGCCACAACACTGTTGACTTGGGACCAAGGGATGAGCGCCGACGGCAAGCAAGTGTGGGGCCCAACCAAGGGCGGATACGTTTTCCGGCGATAAGCGGGCCTGCAAACCACCTACTTTTGCGTTCGTTTTGTGCGCTTGTTGCTCTAGCCTCACAATATATCGGCCGATGTCCGGTATCTCGGAAGTGTGCTGTCGACCGAATTGTGTTGGGGTCACAAATTTTGCTAAGCCGATAGCAGAGTACATCGATTGCGGGTCAATCGGCTGTGAGTTGATTGGGGACAAGAATGACGAAACTGCTTGGTAAGCCGACGACACGGCGTCATGCCCTCCTTATGTCTGTTGCTTTGCTGGCGCTGCCGCTCAGCACGCCAGTTTTGGCGGATGGCGTTGGTGAAACTGTTGCTAGCACCATAAGCACCGCGGCTGGCCAAACCTCACTGGTGGCGACCGTCGCGCCCCTGAACGTTGCCAATGAACCGCTGGTCGTGATCAGCCAACCCGGCACACCCACCACAGCGCGCGATCCAGTCAGTGTTAACGGCATTGGCCAAATGATTGTGAACAATGGCGGTGGGTCCGTTGGCCTTTGCACGGGCACATTGATCAATCCGAGAACCGTCCTGTTCGCGGCGCATTGTGTCAACACGCGCGCAGCCACCGCTTATGGTTCGGGCTCCGGTGGCACTGCGATAGGTTTTGGTTTCAACGCTGCCAACAACACGACACGCGCCGGCCAACCAGCGGGTACAACCCCACTTTTGGATTGGTTCCTTGCAGGACCAAACCAATTCCGAACCAACACGGCCAATTTCTTTTACACAGCCAATGCGGTGGCTTACAATTCGCTATCGACCCTGCCGGGCAATGGCTTCCTCTATGGCGATGTTGCGCTTGCATCCCTAGACACCCCAGCCGCCAACGTTCCGACTTGGGCGATTTTGCTGTCGCAACTTCCTGTGCCAACGACTACCGGCCCCGCCGGCACTGGCTATCACGTCGCGCTAACCGGATATGGCCGCAACGGCATCGGCACGACCGGGGATTCCGGTGCTATCGATTATCGCCGTAGGATCGCTGAGAATTGGCTTGGCGGTTTGGTATCGCTTGATGTGCGAGACCAGTTTTTGTTTGGCAGCGTCGGCGGCTCACGGCCACAAAATCTGTATTGGGTCGACTTTGATGACCCACGCCGCGGCACCAGCGGGGCCACAATTCTCGATTTCAACGTTTTCCGCGACAATGCGCTGCCCAATGAAGGCATTACCGCCGGCGGCGATTCCGGTGGGCCGTTAATCCTTGACCGGACCTTTGCCCGCCAAGTTGTGATTGGCACTCTTTCAGGCGGATCACGGTTTTTTGGTTCACAAGCGAGTTCCAGCTACGGCACGGCATCGTTTTACCAGCCACTTTATCTCTATTGGGACTGGATTGCAGCAAACAATCCCTACCGATACGCCGCCGCGCGCGCCGGCGACGGCAATTGGAACGACCCGACACGTTGGTTCACAACCCAAGACCCGAACTACTTTATTATTGGGCCGAATGGTCAATTAATAAATGGCGTTCCCTCTGCGCCGGGCCAGCAAAATTTAGGCACGTCCGGTGCGTTCGGTGAAGTGTGCGTTCAAGGCCCCGTTAATGGCGGGCTCAATGAATGCTTGAATGTGAACACTGGCCTTATAACAACAACAACGCGGCCCGTTGGGCAGGGTGGAGAAGCAATGCTGGCTGATGGCACAACAGCTGCCGCTGCTGCTGTTATCGCGACAACAGTCAATGCCGCGCTGCCACTTGCCACCATCGCAAACGGTCTTCCGGGGGCAAGTAATTTTGTTCCGAACAATACTGCTGGTGTGCGAACTGCTGGCGTGTTGCCACGCTATTTCGACGTTACGCTATCAGAAATGGGCACGATCACACTTGACACCGCTGTCACGATCGATCGGTTTCGCCTAAACGGCATTGGATCGCGCCTCGACATCACGTCGAGCGGCTCTCTGGCAAGCCTGATCGATGTGACGCAAAGCGTTGGAACGCTTCAGGTCAACGGTGCGTTGAGCACGGTCGGTGACTTCATGCTGATGGTTGGGGGCATTAACGGCACCGGCACCATCACAGCACCCTTTTTCACCAGCATTCTCGGCGTAATTTCACCGGGCGCATCGGGGACAGCCGGCTCGTTTGGAACGCTTAACTTCCGCGGAAACGTCATTTTGGCGTCCGGTAACACCTATGCCTTGGACCTCGGTGCTAACGGCGCGTCGGATCGTATTGCTGTGGCTAGGACCACTGCGAGTAATGGCAGCGCCAATCTGGGCGGCAATCTTGCGCTTGCCTTTTCGGCAGCAACCCTACGGGCGGGCAATCTTTATACAATCCTGACGGCTGAAGGCGGCATCACAGGGGCATTCCAAGCGCCAGCGCCGATTAGCGCCATCCTAACACCTACGCTGCTGAGCAGCGCAAACCAAGTTCAACTGGCAATCGCGGCGGGGCAGTATGCGCCGGTGGTTTCGCCGCTGTCACGGGCTCAGGCTTCTTACGCGGCACTGTTGGACCAAAACCGTGCAAGCGCGGCAAAGTATGACGCGCTTTATGGGCCGCTAGACCTGCAAACCGCCCCAGTGATCCAAGCGACATTAGAAGGGATGGCTCCGCGCACGGAAGCGATGACCGTGGCGTTGGGAAGCGCCGCTCTCGACAGCGTTTCACGTTTCCACCGCGATCGGCTTGCGCTCTCAGGGTCGGGATCCGCCCAAGGCGGCACGTTGACCGTGATCGGAAAGCCCACCCAATTGCTCGCGATGAACGAGTTCAACGCAGGCGGCATGGTTGCCAGCGATGCCAGTACGGCAAGTGTGCAAGAAGGCACTCTACCCCCCGACATGCAAGGCTTTATCGCTGCAGGCTATGTGGACGGCAGCAGTGCGCCAAGCACTGGCCTTTTGGTGCGCCCAGGTCGTGACAACTTCTCCGGCTATTATGTGGCGGCGGGTATAGAACGGCTTGTAAGCCAAGGATCCATGTTCGGTCTGTCGCTAAGCTATGCAGCGCTTGATGGCGACGCGTCAGGGGCCGCCCAAGCCGTAGAAAATGAGCTCTATCAGGGCACGCTCTATGGACGGCGCACTTTGGCCAATGATTGGTCTGTTGACGGCCAAATAGGTGTCGGTTCGATTACAACCAACACCATTCGTGCGTTCAACTTCCTCGGCTCCGGCGTTGCCTTGAAATCTGACGACACCGCTTTGGCGACAAGTGCTGAACTAGGCTTCCAGAAGGCTATTTCGTTTGGCTCGTGGCGCGTTGATCCGCGAATATCCGGTCGTTTCAGCCATCTTGGCTTTAGCGATGCCACAGAAACCGGCGGCGTCCAGGCGTTGCGTTTCCAAAGGCGAGCCTATGACAGTGCGCAAGTACGTGTAGGATTTGCTGCGAGCAAGGTCGTGGGCAACTTCCGACCATACCTAACTTCGTTTGTTGTTCATGACTTCGATGATGATCAACCTGAAACCGTAAAAGCCAATTTTGCAGGCGGCATCGGCCCTGACCAGAGCTTTGGTCTGTTTAATGGCGCGCGCGACTGGGCCGAGATAAGCGCAGGCGTGAAATACAGCAGTGGCGCTATGGCGTTTTCATTGGGGGTTGACAGCACAATCGGCCGCGATGATGTGCGAAGCCAATCCTATCGCGGTTCGTTTAGCTTGCAGTTCTAGGCAAACGCCCGAATCCAAATTGGGCCTGAACCAAAAAGTGAGGCCCGCTCAGCTTTCGCCGAGCGGGCCTTTTTAGCGAACAGCAATCAGATTGGTTGCCCTTAGCGCCCTAGAAGAAGCGGTAACGAAGCTCGATGCCGTAAGTTCTTGGTGGCGTGATGAAGTAGTTGCTTGTCGTGCGTTGGACTGTGTTGATTTGTGGCTGTCCAAGGAACGGATTTTGGTTGATCGTGCCCGCGTGGCGGGCGGCACCCGCACCGCTTTCATAACCGAGACTGTCGGCAAGGTTGCGGCCATAGAGCACGATGGAAACGCGATCATTCACATCCCGGAATGTCACGCGAGCATCTATTTGATCCCATGATGGGGCCTTCCATTGGTCGCCATCAAAGACACTGCCATATTGCTCATCGCGCCAAATATAGGTCATTGACGGTGTAAAAGTGCCAATGCCGGTTTCAAAAGTATAGTTCGCGCTGAGCGCTATCTTGTGCTTGGGCGAGTTTGGCAGCGGGTTGCCGTTGAGGTTTTGGAACCGCTGGAAACCACCATTTGGAACGCCTACCGTGTAGATGTCTGTGGCGCAGGTAGCGGCCGTGCAAACGGTCGCAATAGGGGACGCCTTTGGCCCAAGAGCCGCAGGGTCGGATGGGTCGATGGCTAAACCTTCGGTGACTTTGGCATCAAGATAGCCATAGTTGAAGATCAATTGGAAGTTTTTGACGGGCTGGAAAATCGTTTCCAATTCAAGACCAAGCGATTCCGACTCGGGCACGTTGAATAGGATTGCATCACTGGCTGCCAAGGCACCGCTTGTATTGGTAACGGTTAGCGGGATCTGCAGATCATGATATTTGTAGAAAAACGCCGATATATTGGTTTGGAGGCGGCGGTCGAAGATTTGCTGCTTCAAGCCAAGTTCAAAGGCGTCAACGGTTTCTTCCGTCGTTAGCGGTCTCGGGCTGTAAAGAATATCAACACCCGTCCGGAAGCCGCCGGCCTTATAGCCTCGGCTATATTTTGCGAAATAGAGCGTGCGATTATCGGGTTGATATTCGATTCCAGCCGTCCCCGACATGGCCTGGAAAGTCTTGTCGTATTTCCGGCTTGCAAACCCGTTCGCATCATAGGTCGTCAACGATACAACACCCGGTGGCAACAAAGCCGTCGATGCCGGTGCCGAAACCACGGTCGGAATATAGGTCAAATCGACCACAAGCGGGATTGGGAAACCTCCGGCAATTAGCTCTGGTGCGAAGCCGGTGCAAGCGTTCACAGCTACACAGAGTGCGCGCAGTTTCTCAGTTCCGGTCTTTTGATCTTCTGAATAGCGCAGGCCCGCCGATATTTTCCACAAATCGTTGAATTGATAGTCGATTTGGCCAAAGAGAGCTTTGGATGTGTTCTTGAACTCAGGACGGCTATCGAAAACGCGGCGGGTCGAATTAACGAGTGTTGGCGCACCGGGGACAACTTGAACCGGGTTCAAGATCTGCGGCTGATCAGCCAACGTCGTGGTAACAGGCTGCTGATAGGTTTCTTTGTAATAATAGGCACCAACAATGTATTGGAATGGGCCGCCATCGGTCGACGATAGGGTCACTTCGTGGCTGGCAAGCCGGTTATTTTGTTGATAATTAAACGAATAACGTGGGAACATTTGCACGCCGGGCAGAAATCCACCCAAGGCTGGAACAAAAGGGCCAGGCAGGCGGAAGGACTGAATGCCCGTTCCATCGAGATCGCTCACAAGCTCGTATTTTGTACGCGCGGCACCAACAACGTAACGTAAATCTGCGTTGGCGAACTTATAACGGAAATCGCCCGCGAAATCGATTACACTGCCCTTTACAGTCGTGGTTGTATCTGCAGCAAACTTGCGAGGATCTTTTGACGCTGGATTGACGCAGCTTGCGCCCGGCGCAAACACGACATTCGTGACATTCGGGCTGCAGCCATAAGTGCCGTTATAGATGATAACGGCCGGGCCGACCTGGGTCGTGTTGTAGGGCGATGGGTTATATGACGCGCGCGCGCCGGGGCCGCCGCCAGCATTATTTGCCCCTGTTTGCGCCAGCTTCATCCAGCCTTCAAAATTATCGCCGAGTTGGAACTGGAGCTGGCCCTCAACATAGTAGGTGTTGATGGTGTTGCCTTCATCGGGCATCCCTTCGACGACGTTATCGAAGTAGCCGTCCTTCTGGTCTTCTTTGGTGCCAGCAAGGCGGAATTGCACGTTGTCGGTGATGGGACCAGAAATCGTACCTTCCAACACAGAACGATTATAGCTGCCATAGGTGAAGCGAGTTTCGCCTTCCCAAACATCGCGCGGACGTCGGCTAATCGTATTGATTGCGCCACCGATTGAGTTCCGCCCATAAAGTGTTCCTTGCGGACCGCGAAGAACCTCAACCCGCTCAATAAAAAGTGGGGAGCGGCCCGAGCTGACGGTCGATGATGTGTAAATGCCGTCGATATAGGTGGCAACGCCGGGGTCCGCCGCGAGCACGTTGGTCAGGCGGCCAATGCCGCGCAAGCTAATGCGATCAAGCTGGCTGGAATAGGAGAGGCCAGGCGTAAAGTTAGAAATATCTTGCGTCGTCAAAACGCCTGTCAACTCTCTTTGAGCCGAAGTGTAGGCCGACACCGCAACCGGCACACTCTGCAACGATTCCGAACGGCGCTCCGCTGTCACCACAACTTGGGTAATCGCGTTCTGACCGGTGGTCGATGTTGATTGGGCTTGTTCGGTTTCCGGGCTTGTGACTGATTGGGTTGCTTGAGCGTGCACCGCCGTTGCTAACGCCAGAGCACCCGCCCCGCACGACAATAGTAATCCTATCCGCGTCGCCATATTGTTTCTCCCCGTCATTATTTTTTTGGTGCGGATTGTTTCCGCTAGGTGAAACTATTGCGCTGACTTTGATATTGCGCAAGGTAAATCGGCGATGGCTTTCGATTGGACAAAATCTATTACTAATCAATAAGTTCTCTCTTCACTTTGTCACAAATTTGGCAAAAACCCACTCTCGCTCTGAAACGCCTTCAAGTCAGACCTCGCATTTTGATCTTCCGACTTCCCAGTTGTTCCTTTTTTGTTCTTGACATGAGAGGGGGAATTCCTATGTTTTGAGCATGGAAACGCACCCAAAAAACAAAAACTGCTCGGTCGCTCTGCCCACCGAACGACAATTGGAAACCTTAGCCCGCATGACGGGCATTAAGGCGAAAGGTCGCTTAGCACGCTATGCGGCCCGCAAAATCGGCAAACCTGTTGAAGGTACCAAAGCGCCTGCCCTATCGCGCTTTGATTGGTCCCGCGCGATAAGGGCTGAGATGCAGGAGCGTTACGGCTCGCGCTGATGTGATCGCCCAACGCAGCTATGGTTAACCAAACATTAAGCGCTGCAGAGCAGGTTCCGGCTTCGCGACCAGAAAGGGCGCTTGGCAATGGACCTAATGGGTCTCACACGAATGTTTGGTGCGCTTGCGCTGACGGTCGGGTTGATCGTTGGTATGGCCCTGATCGCGCGCCGCTTGGGCTTGGTGCGAACTGGCCCGATTACCTCGGCGCGGCGGCTATCGATTATTGACCAATTGTGGCTTGATACGGGTCGTACACGGCTGATTTTGGTTAAGCTTGACAACACCGAACACCTCATCGTTGTCACACCCGGCAATGCCATGACTGTTTCCTCGGGGCCTGTCCGCCAATTCCCCAGTGCAGCGCCGATCACGTTCCCAGCAGGAACGGCGCCATGAAAAAGAAGTTTTTCATATTTGGCGCGGCTCTCGCTTTGTCGCTTGGCGTCGGGATTGGCGTTGCCTCCGCGCAAAATATCAGCCTTGACTTGGGAACAGGCGGCGGCCTCACCGAACGCGTGGTTCAAACCATTGCGCTCATTACGATTTTGTCGTTGGCGCCGTCGATTTTGATTATGACGACATGCTTTGTTCGTATCGTCGTTGTATTGTCTCTTTTGCGCTCCGCGATCGGCCTTCAGCAGGCCCCACCCAATGCGGTGATCGTTAGTCTTGCGCTCTTTCTCACAAGTTTCGTGATGGCTCCGACATTTGAGGCCGCTTGGAATGCTGGCATAAAGCCACTCGCGAACAATGAGATGACGCTGCAAGAAGCGTTTCCTCTCGCGTCCGCACCGGTGAAAACCTTCATGTTGAAACATACACGGGAAGCGGATTTGGCGTTGTTTGTTCGGCTGGCCGAGATCCCTCGTCCGGCCAATCCACAGGCCATTCCAATTCGTGTTGTTGCGCCGGCGTTCATGATTTCGGAATTGAGACGGGCTTTTGAGATCGGCTTCATGCTGTTCTTGCCGTTCTTGGTTATCGACCTCGTCATCGCATCCTTGCTGATGGCGATGGGCATGATGATGTTGCCACCGATAGTGATTTCGCTGCCTTTTAAGCTGATCTTTTTCGTCTTGGTCGACGGTTGGCGATTAGTGGCCGAAAGCTTGGTCTCTAGCTTTTCCACCGGTCCACCCGGGCAGTAAACCGCCCGGCCCTCAAAAGAGCCGGGCGCAAGCCGCTTATTTCTTGATGGTGCCGCTCAAATATTTGCGAAACGCGTCGGTGTATGGTGCGCGGGTTTGTTTCATTGGCGCCGGATCAGACTTGATTTGGCGATAGATCGCTTTGCCATGACTGAACTCCTTAAAACCGTCATGGCCATGATAGGACCCCATACCTGCAGGGCCGATGCCACCAAAAGGCAAATCTTCCTGCGCAACATGGAAAATCACATCGTTGACCGTAACCCCACCTGCCGTCGTTCCCGTAACAACCATTTCGGTTTCAGCTTCATCTTGACCGAAATAGTAGAGCCCTAACGGGCGATCCTTTGCGTTGATGTAACTGACGGTTTCAGAAACATTTTTATAGGTTTTGACCGGCAGAACTGGACCGAAGATTTCTTCCTGCATCACGGTCATATCGTCGGTTGGATCGAGGATTAAGGTCGGCGGAATGCGGCGATGTTCTTGCTGACTGAAGTCTTCGTTGGCCGGGTTGATTTCAACAATCGTAGCCCCCTTCGCGCGCGCATCTTCCACATGACCGGCAATCCGATCATAATGGCGTTGGGCAATGATGGCCGTATAATCTGGGTTATCCTTGATCGTCGGGAACATGGCGGTTGCCGCCGCCGTAGCCTCTTTCACAAACGCGTCGCGCCCTTCCTCGGGAACCATCACATAGTCTGGTGCGAGGCAAATTTGGCCTGCATTCAGCGTCTTGCCAGCCATGATTCGCGTTGCAGCCAAGGTCATGTCGGCCGAGCGGCCCACAACCACGGGGCTCTTTCCGCCAAGCTCTAAGGTAACCGGAACGAGGTTTGCCGCGGCAGCCATCATCACGCGCCGCCCGATAGCCGTGCCACCGGTAAAGAGCAGGTGATCGAATGGCAGGCCTGCAAAGGCAGCGCCAACTTCTGGCCCTCCGGTGCACACCGCGATTTCCTCCTCGGTGAAGTAGCGCGCAAATAGCGTCTTCATCAGGTCGCCTGTCACCGGAGTAAACTCGGACGGCTTGATCATTGCGCGATTACCTGCCGCTAAAATTTCAGCGAGGGGCGCGAAGGTAAGGTTTACTGGGAAGTTCCAAGGCGAGATCACGCCAACCACGCCCTTGGGCTGGTAGCGTACCTCCGCCTTTGCGCCGAATAGCCCCAATAACGCTGGTGTTACCTTGCGCTTCTCAGGCTTCATCCATTTGGCAACATTGGCTTTTGCATATTTTAGTGGCCCGATAGACCCTGCAATATCGGTAAGGCGGGATGCATCTTTCGAGCGGGCGCCAAAATCCTCGTTCAGGGCCTCAACCAGCGCCGTCTCGTGGTCGACTAGCAAAGCGATGCAACGGTCCAACCATTCGAGGCGCTTGGCAAGCGAAGGTGCACCATCGCGAAGGTGCGCGGCCTTTTGGCGATCCAGGATCGCCAACATGTCTGCAGCCGGATTGACGCCAGCTTCCTTGGCGAATGTCATGTCGTTCATCGTTGTTTCCTCGGTTTCCGGCGTCATTGCCCGCTATGTCTTTGCCGATGATTATGACGCATGCGTCAGCTTCGGCAAGCCACATGGCCTCGAAGCCTAGTCACGATCCGATGAGGGGGAACATTCCGGTTCGGCATCGGATTCTTCAGCGCCGTTTACTCTATCTTTGCGACACCTAGGGTATGGATAGCGAAAGGGCGCAGAAGTCGGCCCAAAAATCGAGGGTTTCGGTCGTGAATCATTTGTTGGCAGGCACAGAAGGGAAAGCGCTCGCGCGTGCCGCATTGGATGGCTTAGTCTCCCATGGATTGACGCCTACGCCGCATGCCTACGAGGTTTGGCTCTGTCACGAGAGCGGGGCAAACCCGCCTTTGACCTTAGCGCTCAACAATCTCATTGCTGAGCCCGGCGCGCTGACGGATGAAAGCCTTGAAGCGCTTTACGTCACTTATTTCTCTGAAATGAACTATGCCGATGAGGTCATGAAAACCGGCGACCGCTTTGCTAATGAGCTAATCAATGTAGCCAGAACGCTGAAAACCGCTGGCGCAGGCGCAAAAGAGTTCGGCGATCGCCTCACGGGCGCGCGCGGTGCCATGCTTGAGGGCGCAAGCCCGGAAAACGTGCGCAACATTGTTGATACGCTCGTCAGCGCAACGGTTGAAATGGAGCAACATAGCCTCGCCCTCGAAAAGCGGCTGACAGACTCCACCCGCGAAGTGACAAGTTTGCGCGAAGCCTTGCAAACGGTTAGGGCCGAGGCCTTCACGGACGCGCTAACGGCGGTCGCCAATCGAAAGATGTTTGACACCACACTCGCCAGCGTCTTTGCCGAAGATGTCCCCGCCGGAAAACCGGTGAGCCTAGTTATGGGCGACATCGACTTCTTCAAGCGCATCAATGACACATGGGGCCACTCGACGGGCGACCAAGTTATCCGCTTCGTAGCAAACGCATTAAAGGCAAAAGCATGGACGCAACACCTTGTCGCCCGTGTTGGCGGCGAGGAATTCGCCGTGATTATGCCCGACACCACCTTGAGAGACGCAGCCGCAATTGCCGAACAAGTGCGGCTTGCGGTTGCCTCTAAGCGCCTTATTCGACGCTCAACGAACGAGGATTTAGGACAAATCACCATGAGCTTTGGCGTTGCCGCTGTTCAGCCAGGCGACACAGAGCGTTCGTTGATGGAGCGTGCCGATGAGTCGCTCTACGCCTCCAAGCGCACAGGTCGGAACAAGGTAACAACGGATGAGGCCGACGAGACGGTCGAGAGCGCTGCGGCGTAACTGACGGCATTCTAGCTCGGTTTTCTTTGTCTTTGCCCTAACGGCACGGTCTCGCCGTGCGCGCTAAGCCACGCTAACGTCTTTCCAACAGAAAAACTGTGGGAGGATGTATGGCTTACGAAAAAATTACCTACGAACTGCATGGGCCAGTCGCCGTTATCACAATGAATGACCCCGCAACCATGAATGCGGCGGGCATTGATATGGCGCTCGAATTGACCGATGCACTGGGGAAAGCGGCGGCCGAAGCCCGCGCGGCGGTGCTCACCGGTGTTGGGCGGGGGTTCTGCTCGGGTGCAAACCTGTCATCGGGTGTTGGCACGCGTGGTGGTGGGGATCCTTCTGAGCTGGATGCCGGTGCCGCGCTGGTGACCCACTACAACCCGCTTGTTACCGCAATGCGCAATCTGCCTATCCCGTTTGTTACCGCAGTGAACGGTGCTGCGGCCGGCGTCGGGTGCTCATTCGGCTTGTTGGGCGATATGATCCTTGCCGGTGAGAGTGCCTATTTCTTGCAAGCTTTCCGGCGCATTGGCTTGGTGCCTGATGGCGGCTCGACCTATATGCTGGCGCGCGCGGTTGGCCGAGCCCGGGCTATGGAAATGATGTTGCTCGGCGAAAAAGTTCCAGCGGCGAAGGCGTTGGAGTGGGGTCTTATCAACCGTGTCGTGCCAGATGCTGACCTGTTGGCGGAAGCCATGAAGCTTGCCACTGAACTGGCCAGTGGCCCTACAAAGACCCTATCGATGATCCGCAATATGGGTTGGGCGAGCCTCGACAATAGCTGGGACGAGCAGCTGATGCTTGAGCGTGAAAACCAGCGCACCGCAGGCCGCACGGCAGATTTCCGCGAAGGCGTGACGGCCTTCCTAACCAAGCGTCCGGCTCAATTTACTGGCGCTTGATACCATTTGAGTTACCTTGTTTGCGGGCTTGACTCGCAAACAAGGGGCCGGAATCGGTAGGTTAAATTCCAAACGCGCCTTTTACGCCGTCCACAATGAATTGGGCGGCAAGGGCTGCCAAGATGATCCCGAAAATGCGGGTGATCATGGCTGCAACGGTCGCGCCCATCAATTTAGTGAGTGGGCCCGCGAGCAAGAAGCCAATGAGCGTCAGCAAGAGGTTGGCCGCCGCGCCACCCAAAACGACCAATTGCGCGAGCGGCTCCGTCGTCTGCGCAAAATACAACATGATCGTGGCGATGCAGCCCGGCCCTGCAATCAACGGAATGGCCAGCGGAAACACCGAGATATCTTCAAAACGACCGGTGTGGGCGGCGCGCTCCTCCACCACCATTTCTGTGCGTTCGGCACGTCGTTCCGTGCGCTTCTCAAAAAGCATGTCCACAGCAATCAAGAACAGTAGAACACCGCCCGCCAGTTTGAACGCATGAAGCGAGACGCCCAGCTTTGAGAGTAACCACTGACCGCCAAAAGCAAAGCCCAGAAGCACGGCCGTTGCAACGCCAACGGACTTGAACGCCATTTTTCGACGCCAAGCCGCCGATGTGCCTTCGGTCATCGACGCGAACAAAGGCGCGACACCCGGTGGGTCGATCACGACGAAGAAGGTCACAAACGCGGCGAGGAAAAGCTCTAGCATGGGGACTTCCTACCTGCTTCGCGAGCTTTAGGCGATAGGGCGCCGACGCATAGGGGCATTCTCCATCCACCCCTTGGATGCCCCTCACCTTGCCGTGGAGCGGCAGCAATTGCCGTCTCGCCAGTAAACCGCCCAACAAAAAAGCCCCGGCCTTTCGACCGGGGCTTTCTAATTTGCCGAAAACCTAATTTCAGCCTTGTTTAGCCAAAACCGCCAGCAGCAGAAGTGCCACGATGTTGGTGATCTTAATCATCGGGTTCACCGCAGGACCCGATGTGTCCTTGTACGGGTCGCCGACAGTGTCGCCGGTTACGGAGGCCTTATGAGCGTCCGAACCCTTCATGTGCTTCACACCGTCTTTGTCGACGAAACCGTCTTCAAAGGACTTCTTCGCGTTATCCCAAGCACCGCCACCAGCGGTCATCGAGATAGCCACGAACAAGCCGGTTACGATCACGCCAAGAAGCATCGCGCCGACCGCTGACAACGCTTGCGCAGGGCCAGCGATCAGGGTGATGACCGCGAACAAGACGATTGGCGAAAGCACTGGCAGCAAGGACGGTACAATCATTTCCCGGATGGCGGCTTTAGTCAGGATGTCGACCGCGCGGCCATAATCAGGCTTGTTCTTGTATTCCATGATGCCGGGGATTTCCCGGAACTGACGACGGACTTCTTCCACCACCGCTTCAGCGGCACGTCCAACGGCCGTCATCGACCAGCCACCGAAAAGATAGGGCAGCAAGCCACCGATCAACAGACCCACCACGACATAGGGGTTTGAAAGATCGAAGGTCACGTTCATGCCTTGGAAGAATGGATACTCGCCCGGGTTTGCCGAGAAGTATTTCAAGTCTTCGGTGTAGGCCGCGAATAGAACCAGTGCGCCCAAACCAGCCGAACCAATAGCGTAGCCCTTGGTGACGGCTTTGGTGGTGTTGCCCACAGCATCAAGTGCATCGGTTGTCTTGCGGACTTCCGGAGGAAGCTCAGCCATTTCGGCAATGCCACCGGCATTGTCGGTCACAGGGCCAAACGCGTCGAGCGCCACGATGATACCAGCCACCGACAGCATTGTGGTAGTTGCAATCGCGATGCCGAACAACCCGGCCAGCATGTAGGTCGAGATGATACCGAACACGATGATCAAAGCTGGCAGTGCCGTTGCTTCCATCGAGACCGCAAGGCCTTGGATCACGTTAGTGCCGTGGCCGGAGACCGAGGCTTGAGCGATTGACTTCACAGGACGGAAATCCGTGCCGGTGTAGTATTCTGTGACCCAAACGATGGCTGCCGTAACGATCAAGCCGATAGCACCGCAATAGAACAGCGCCATACCCGTAATGGACAAGCCACCGCTGGTAACGAATGGCGTATCCAAGCCAATCACTTGTTGGGTGACCAAATAGAGGCCGCCAAGCGATAGAACGCCCGCCGCGATCAGGCCCTTATACAAGGCGCCCATGATGTTGTTGGTTTTGCCCAAGCGGACAAAATAGGTGCCAATGATCGATGTGATGATCGCCATGCCGCCAATAGCCAGCGGATACAGCATCATCAGATCAGCGCCCGCTTCACGGAAGAAGATCGAGGCCAAAACCATGGTGGCAACGATGGTCACGGCGTAGGTTTCGAACAAATCAGCCGCCATACCCGCGCAATCGCCAACGTTGTCGCCGACATTGTCAGCGATGGTGGCTGGGTTACGGGGGTCATCTTCTGGGATGCCGGCTTCAACCTTGCCAACCATGTCGCCGCCAACGTCTGCACCTTTGGTGAAGATGCCGCCGCCGAGACGGGCAAAGATTGAGATGAGCGATGCGCCGAAGCCCAGGGCGACGAGCGGGTCGATCACTTCACGCGACGTTGGGCTGAGTTGCAAGCCAACGGTGAGAAGCATGTAGTAAACGGCAACGCCAAGCAGTGCCAAACCAGCAACAAGCATGCCGGTGACTGCACCTGCGCGGAACGCCGTCGAAAGACCAGCCGCGAGGCTGTTCCGGGAGGCTTCCGTCGTGCGCACGTTGGCGCGAACCGAAACGAGCATGCCGATATAACCAGCAAGACCGGACAGAACGGCACCGACAATAAAGCCTCCAGCCGTTACGGGGCCAAAAATAATGCCCAGAATAACGGCCAGCACGACGCCGACGATGCCGATGGTGGTGTATTGACGGTTTAGGTAAGCGTTTGCGCCTTCCTGAATAGCCGCCGCGATTTCTTTCATCTTGTCAGAGCCAGCGCTCTGTTTCAGCAGTCCGGAAACCGTGATGGCCCCGTACAGCAGCGCGAGCAAGCCCGCGACAATGACCAGTATAAGAATAGGATTCATGGATGTGCCCCGGCTTGGGTGCGCTGAAGCCTTTGCTGGCCCTTACGCACCACTCCCCTCAATGGATGGGCGCTCTTAAGCGAAGGGGCGTTTTGACGCAACGCTGCGGCGCAACAAGGCGCAATTTTAGTTCAAGAGCGCCGGAAAGGCTCTGCGCGCAAGATCGTTAGCGAGGCGATATTGCCCCCGACCACCGCTGGCGTTAGGGCCGCGCGCAATTGTGCCGAGACAGGGCCGAGATCAAATTGACCTGCACCTTTTTGGTTGATCGGTGTGCGGTGCATCGCACGAACCATGGCGTCGCGCATAATGTGGGTGCGCGCCTGCATCGCGGTTGCTGATTTAGGGTCGGCGGGTTTCAACTTGACCGTCATAAACACATAGTTGGTTAGGCGCCCCGATTGCGCCACTGGGGCAATAACCGCTGACATTTCAATTCCAGTGTCGGCAGCAGGCGCCGTTTTCTTCTCGCCACCAGCCGCAGATGCGGAATTTGGCGCCATGCCAACAAGGGCAGCTAGCGCAGCAGCAACAAGGATAAACCGTTCGACGACCATACAGGCAGTATGAGGCCCGATAGTTGCCGAACGCTTACTTTTTCAATCGGTCAGAAAAATTTCTACAGCCACGCTTTGGCGGCCGAAAAATCAATCAGCGCGTCTCCCGACGGGCCAAGAACGCCAAACGTTCGAACAATTGAACGTCTTGCTCGTTTTTCAGCAACGCGCCGTGGAGGGGGGGGATCAGTTTGGTTGGATCTTTTTGGCGCAGTGTTTCCAGATCAATGTCGTCGATCATCAAAAGCTTCAGCCAGTCGAGCAATTCCGAGGTTGATGGCTTTTTCTTCATGCCCGGCACTTTGCGCATGTCATAGAAGGTTTTGAGCGCGTCTGCGACCAAGCGCTTTTTGATCGACGGGAAGTGGACCTCAATGATGTCCTTCATCGTCTCGTCGTCCGGGAACTTGATGTAGTGGAAGAAGCAACGACGCAGGAACGCGTCGGGCAACTCTTTTTCGTTGTTTGAGGTGATGATGACGATAGGGCGCGTTTCAGCCTTAATGGTCTCACCGGTCTCGTAAACGTAAAACTCCATCCGATCGAGCTCTTGCAGGAGATCATTTGGAAACTCGATGTCGGCCTTGTCGATCTCGTCGATCAGCAGCACGCATTTTCCGACATGGGCGAAGGCTTCCCAAAGCTTGCCCTTTTTGATGTAGTTTTTCACGTCCTTCACGCGCTCATCGCCAAGCTGGCTGTCGCGCAGACGGGTCACGGCATCATATTCGTAGAGGCCTTGGGTGGCTTTCGTAGTGGATTTAACGTGCCACTCCAGCAGAGGCAGGCCGAGCGCTTTGGCGACTTCGATGGCAAGAACAGTTTTTCCGGTACCCGGCTCACCCTTTACAAGCAGAGGGCGCTCAAGCGCGATTGCGGCGTTGACAGCAACACGGAGATCATCCGTGGCTACATAATTCTTTGAACCTTCAAACCGCATTCGGCTGCTCCCCAATTCGAGATTTTATTTGACGCTTACGTCAGGCGTAGCGCCTACCTTAATGACCGCGCGCGCTGTTTCAAGGAAGGAACGCCTATGCCGTTGCGACAGGCACACCTGCCACTTTGAAAGGCGGGGAGATTCTTTGCAGTTTTAAGGCAGCATGAAACTTGACTCCATACACGCAGCCCCGCCCCATACGGGGCAACGAAGGGGTGGTGATGTCGCAGCGCAATACTGGTTCTGAGCTTGAGAACGCGCGATCCGGCGTTGGGCCCCGGTTTGAGGCCTATAAGCTAGGCTCAGCCTATGATGAGATGTTTTCAAAGCCCGGCGAGCCGCGCGAGCATTATGAGGGGTTGTTTGCGCGGCTTGGCAGTGCGTCTGGCGACGAATTGGAAGGGCTGCAGCGGGCCATTGAGCAAGCCTTCTTGTTTCAAGGCATTACCTTTACCGTTTATGGCCATGAAGACGCCACTGAAAAGATTATCCCAACCGATCTAGCCCCGCGGATTATTCCTTCGGGTGAATGGGATGTTCTGGATGCGGGCCTGAAACAGCGCCTTACCGCGCTCAACCTGTTTCTTGCCGATCTTTATGGCGATCAAGCGATCTTAAAAGACGGCATCCTTCCTCGCAGCCTTGTTCTTGGCTCACCCAATTATCGACGCGAGATGCTTGGCGTGACGGTGCCGCATGGCGCTTATGTCAACATTTGTGGCTCAGACATGATCCGCCGCGAGGACGGACAATATGCCGTGCTGGAAGATAATCTGCGCGTGCCCTCTGGCGTGTCTTACATGCTGGCCAACCGCGATGCTGTGAAGCGAGCCTTCCCAGACCTTTATCGCGCCGCGCGCGTGCGCCCGGTTGAAACCTACCCAGACGATTTGCTGGCAACGCTGCGCAGCTTGGCCTCCGAGTATCAGCCAGACCCGACGGTCGTTATTCTCACGCCTGGCGTGTTTAACTCTGCCTATTATGAACACGCTTTCCTCGCGCGTTTGATGGGGACGCCGCTGGTCGAGGGCCGTGACCTCGTGATCCACGATAATGTGGTCTACATGCGGACCACGTCGGGTTTGAAACGAGTGGACGTTATTTATCGCCGCGTGGACGATGAGTTCATGGACCCTCTTGCGTTTCGAGCGGATTCGATTTTGGGCGTGGCGGGCTTAATGAACGCCTATCGCGCTGGAAACGTGGTTATTGCCAATGCACCAGGGGCAGGCGTGGCCGACGATAAGGCAGTCTATGCCTATACGCCTGAAATTATTCGCTATTATTTGCAGCAAGATCCAATCCTGCCGATTATTGAAACATATCTATGCCGCGAGAAAACCCAGTGCTCTCACGTATTGGACAATCTCGATAAGCTAGTAGTCAAGGCGGTCGGCGAGTCCGGTGGGTATGGCATGTTGATTGGGCCGCATGCGTCAAAGGACGAACGCACCTCATTTGCCGAGAAGATAAAGGCCGATCCCGAAAACTATATCGCGCAGCCAACCATTTCCCTCTCAACCGCGCCTGTGTTTGTCGATGGCCATGTGGAATCGCGCCACATTGATCTTCGGCCGTTCATTCTGGCGGGCAAAAAGATGACATTGACGCCCGGCGCCTTAACGCGCGTTGCCTTGAAGCGCGGGTCGCTCGTCGTGAACTCCTCTCAGGGTGGCGGATCGAAAGATACGTGGGTTTTGTCGGGTCCTAGCCATGCCAGTGAGGGAGCCGTAACGCCATGATGCTCTCGCGCGTCGCAGACGCTCTCTATTGGATTGGGCGCTATTTGGAACGCGCCGAGCACGGTGCCCGCCTGCTGGACATCACGTTGACCGCCGGGCTGGAAGGTGGGCGCGATGAGGCTGAATTGATCGCGGGGCGTGCGTTGCGCGCGCTTGGGGCTGAGCCCTTGGAAGCCGGAAACAGCCTGATTGATGCTGCCCGCGTTTTGACCTTTGATCGTGCGGATTCGAACTCGATTTTCTCCTCGATTGCCTTGGCACGCGAAAACGCCCGCCAGGTGCGCGATCAAATCACAACGGAGATGTGGGAGCGGCTGAACCTTCTTTTCTTGAGAATGCGGGACACGGTAGGCCAACCGGGCTGGGAAGGCCGGGCAAACGCCATTTACCAATCCGCCATTGCCGATCTGCATGCGTTCAAGGGCATCGTTGAAGGCACCATGAGCCATGGTGAGGGCTATCGGTTTCTGGCTTTGGGTGGCGCGATTGAGCGCGCTCAAATCATCTGCAAGCTGCTGGAACTGCACCTCGTTGAAACCGAGGGTCCTGCTATTCAGGAGTTTGGCTGGGTCACCTTGCTTCGGATGTGCTGCGGGCTAGAGCCTTTCGTTCGTGCACGAACCGCAGACTTCCGCCGCGAAAGCGTCGCAGAGTTTTTGATCCTCGATCAAGAGTTTCCGCGCTCACTCCGGTTTTGCGCGGAACGGATCGACCGCCATTTGCAAGGCGTCGCCCCCGGTGCGTTCGGCCAACGCCGAACCGCTTTTCTGCGGCTAACGGGTAAGCTTCGCTCAAAGCTTGATTATGCTTCCCTGGAGGAAGTTATCGGGGCTGACAGCAAAGCCTTCCTGGCTTCCGTTATCGATGAATGCATTTCGATTAATTCTGCCGTCCACGACGCTTTCGTGGCCTACCCCCTTGAAGAACGGCTCCCTGCGTGAACGCCATGATGCTCGAGATTTTTCACGAAACCCGCTTCATCTATTCTGACCCGGTCCGCGAGAGCGTGATGGAGCTTTGGATGCAGCCGCGATCAACCCAAACGCAACGCCTTGTTGGCTTTGAGATGGAGTGTCAACCCAGAGCCAAATTCTTCATGTATTCCGATTGGTTATCCAATTCTGTTTACCACTACGATGTGCCAGCTTCGCACAAGGAATTGGTGATCAGGGCGATATCCACCATCGAAACCAAACCGACAGAAATATGGCCAACCGCCCTCGGGCATGAAGAGTGGGATCGGCTTCGCTCAGACTGGCTAACAGAAAAGTATTGGGATTTCCTTAGGCCGTCGCGGTTCGTTGAAGATGATAGTCTCTTGCAGCGCTTCATCCAAGAACGGTCTATTGAAAGCGCTTTTGATCCGCTTACCGCCGTTCGTGCTTTAAACACCGCAATTTATGGTGCTTTTGATTACACACCGGGCTTCACGGCCGCAGACAGCCCTATTGATGCAGCTTTGGCGAACCGAAAGGGTGTTTGCCAAGACTTTGCCCACATCATGATTGCAGTCTGCCGACACTGGGGTATCCCTGCCCGTTACGTGTCAGGCTATTTGTATCATGGCGACAATGCGCGCGAACGATCAACGCCGGACGCGACTCATGCCTGGGTCGAGTGCTTTTTGCCCTCGCTCGGCTGGATTGGCTTTGACCCGACAAACGATATTCTGGCCAATGAACGCCACATCTCCGTCGCCGTTGGCCGTGATTATTCCGACGTGCCGCCGACGCGGGGCGTGTTTAAGGGCGAAGCGGAGTCAAAATTGGAGGTGGCCGTGATGGTTCGCCCGGCGCGTCATTCGGTTCCCGCGCCAGACTTCATGCGCCTTGCCAGCCAAGCGCGCGGCCCCAGCCCTCTATTTGTGAAAAAAGAGAAAACAAACAATATCCTGTTGGCGCTTCAACAGCAGCAACAGCAACAGCAACAGCAACAATAAGGCGTCATTTGCCTGATGCGCGTGCGGCTAAGGCTTCTTGAACATTAGCCATCACCGGCAACCAATCGCCAAAGTGTTCGCCGCCAAAAACGCGGGCGGAGGGATACCACGGCAAAGCGCCGGTTCCCAGCATTGGCCAAGCGCGCTTTGCGCTACTCACAATCCAGACATCGGCACCCACAGAGGCAGCAATGTTTGTTGTTGCGTTCATCGGGCCGATCACCAGATCAAGCGCCGCGGAAAGGGCCGCCAGATCATCAAGGTCCTGCTTTAGATCAATACCGGTTGGCTGGAGAATTTCGACCCCGAAGCGCTCCCGCGCCTCAATCAACTCGGCCGCGCAATCACCATATTGTAGATTGATGAAGCTAACGCGCGGCGTGAGCAGCGTGTCTGCCCATAGGTCAAACGGGCTGTAATGCTTGGCACGCGATGCCGACATAACAAGCGATTTCCACGTGATGCCAACAGCCGTGCCTTTTGCATTCTGAGCAAGCCAATCCTTCCAATGCGCAACGCGGGCGGCATCAGGCTTCAGGTAGCCCTTTGTTGTCGGGAAGCGCTCGATTGTGGGCCGCAAATGGCTTGCCGCCTCACCCATGGGGATCAGAAATTCGACGTTTTCAAGGTCAGAGGCCAGTGCCATTGGCAAGCGCGCAACACCGTTATGGATCTTTACGGTCTTGTGCGCGCAAACATGCACCGACGGAAATGTACGTGAAACCAGTGGGATGAGGCGTTCCTCGGTCGCAATGTGCAACTTGCCCTTTGGACCGATCGCTTTGAGGAGATCCGGCACTGCGGTCATAAACAGGACTTCGTCGCCCAGCCCCTGCTCGCCCATCAGCATGATGTCTTTGCTGGTGAGGTCTGAGCCATCCCAGCGCTTAGCCGTCCCGCAGGCAAAAACCGTTTGCTTCGCGAAGGCTGGTTCCAAGCGCGCCTTATAGCCCTCCCAGCCCCGCATAAGATCACCCATGGCCAAATAGGCGAGGGCGCGCGCGTGCTGCGTTTCCAAGGCATCGGCCCTCTGCTTGTGCAGTGCTGAAGCCTTGTCCAGCCACTCGACAGCCTCTTCAAGGCGGCCAACCTCGACAAGCGCATGGCCCACATTGTGGAGTGCTCGGGCAAAGGTGGGCTCTAGCCGAGCCGCCTCCAGATAAAACGCGATGGCTTCATCAAACAGCCCTTGCTCTAGCACAACGGTACCAAGAGCGTTCCACAGCATAGTCTCGCCCGGCGCTTCGATAAGGCGTGAGCGCAGGACCTCCACCGCGTCATCGTGCTGGCCGAGATCACGCAAGGTGCAGGCAAAATTGTTCAGGATGTCGGCACGGTTGGGTTCCTCTGCCGCGGCACGAGCGAGGAAACTGCGCGCCAAAGGAAGGTTCTCCATCCGCCATGCCAACAAACCGAGATTGTGCAGCACTTCGGGATTGTTCGGCGCTACATTCAAGGCGCGCTCATACATGGTGAGTGCCAAAGGCAATTCACCAGCTTTCTCCAACGCGATGGCGACGATGTGCGTCGCCGATAAGTCGTTTTCGTCAATTTCGAGTGCTTGCATTGCTGTCTTGGCAGCAACGCTCCACTCTTGGCGCTTAACAGCTGCTGAAGCCTTTTTCAGCAACTTCACCATTTTGGCGAGTTTAGCTGTTGTGGCCTTGAGGGCTTGAACTTCCTCGAAAACCGCGCTGTTGGCGCTGTCACCGAAAGCATCCGGCAAGGAACGAAGTGTCGGGCCGTGTAATTGAACGGCAGCCGTTGCAGTGGCGGTTTTGAGGGCAGCGCGGGACATAGCGACCTTTACGGTGATTTCACCGCATAGATCGCCTGATTGTGCTTAACGAAGCACGAACAAACCCTTTTACCCAATCACCACGCCGGGCGGGGCGATACTGTCGACTGGCACGAAAAAGTCCGGCATCAGCGGCTTGGTTGGATCAACGCGGTATTGATCGAAGTCACGGACGCCTTCGCCATAGAGGAAGGTGTCGTCAATCAAGAAATTGCCAGTAAATTCGCGCGCGGGCTTGGTGAAAATAGCGTGGGCGGCGTCTGACATAATCTCGACCGTTCGGCACATCGCCATGCCTTCATCGCCGGCAAGTGCAAACTTGATGGCTGCTGTGGCGATGCCGGTGCGCGGCCACAGCGCGTTGAAGGCGATCCCATCGGCGCGGAACTCCTCCGCCATCCCCATCACCACCATCGACATTCCATATTTCGCCATCGAATAGGCGACGTGGTTGGCAAACCAGCGCGGCTGCATATCCAAGGGCGGCGAGAGCGCTAAAACGTGCGGGTTCGCGGCGCGCTTGAGATACGGAATGGCGTGTTTGGAGACCATATAGGTCCCGCGCGCATTGACCTGGTTCATCAGATCATAGCGCTTCATATCGGTGGCTTGAGTGCCTGTGAGCTGGATTGCGCTGGCATTATTCACAACGATATCAATGCCACCAAAGGCGGTAGCGGTTTTTTCCAGCGCCTCGACCACATTGGCTTCTTCGCGAACATCGACGACAAGTGGCAGCGCCTTGCCACCAGCCGCTTCGACCTCGGCGGCCGCTGAAAAAATGGTGCCGGGAAGGTGCTTATGGGTTTCGGCGGTTTTGGCAGCAATGGCGATATTGGCACCATCGCGCGCGGCGCGAAGCGCAATCGCAAGGCCAATGCCACGGCTTGCGCCGGTGATGAACAAGGTTTTTCCAGCGAGGCTCATGGGGTGGGGTTCCTGATCTGCGTCTTGTGAGTGAAAAGGCTAGACTTAGGCTAAGCCACCTTAGAAAAATCCGCCGGCCGCTTTTCAAAAAACGCGCTGATGGCTTCGCGGACTTCGGGGCCCTGGAGTTGGCGGCCGAAAATGGCGCCTTCACGGTCCATTAGGGCCGAAAGAGCTTGCCCATCCCGCATCAATTCCTTAGTGGCGCGCAACGCCGAGGACGCTTTGGTGGCTAACAGGGCCGCGGCTTTGCGGGCGGCGGCCTTGGCGTCATCGACGGTCGGGTAGACGGAGTGGAAAAGGCCCACTTTTTCAGCGGTGATGGCGTCCAAGGGTTCGCCCAGCATGAACATGGCGCTGGCTTTTTGGTGGCCGACAAGGGTCGGTAGAAGCAGGCTAGAGGCCGCTTCTGGCACTAAGGCAAGGTTCACAAACGGTGTAGTGAGGCGGGCGTCCGTTGCGCCATAAACCAGATCGCAATGCAAAAGCATGGTCGTTCCAACGCCAACGGCAAGGCCACCCACAGCGGCCACAAGCGGGGTTTTGGCCAACGCAAGCGCACGCAAAAAGCGCGTAACCGGGCGAACTTCGCCGGTATCCTTGATAGCACCAGAGTTTTGGGCGGCGAAATCGGCCATGTCGTTGCCAGCGGAATAGGCAGAGCCTTCGGCCTCAAACAGAACTACTTTGACCGCAGGATCGGTTTCGGCGCGGCCAAGCGCATCAGCCATGGTGGCGTACATCGCGCTGGTGATGGCGTTTTTCTTTTCAGGGCGGTTAAACGTGATGGTCATAACGCCACCAGCGACATTGACGAGGATAGGCTCACTCATGGTTTGGTTCCTTTTGCGGTTCCGGCATCGGGGAAACGGGCGATAATGGCTTCAAGAAAACGTGCAACCGTATCAAGCTCGTGATCGGTGAATCCGTCAGCGAGGCGTTGGTTCATGCCGTCGAGGCGGCTGACGCAATCGGCCCGCGCGGCACGCCCGGCTTGCGTTAGGTGGAGGCGCTGAACGCGGCCATCGGCTTCGTCGGCGCGGCGTTCAACCAAACCTGCACGCTCCATCCGATCGCAGAGCCCGGTGACGGCGGACGGCGCGATATCGAGCGTATCGGCGACGAGGGACAGCGTTGCACCCTCATGCCGACCAAGCACAAATAATACGCCCGCCTGAGTCTGCGTAATGCCAATATCAACCATACCCGCCTCAGCGAAACGCTGTATGCGACGTTGCGCCCGTGCAAGTTGAAAGAAGAGGCGGCGATCAGTCATTTCGCATGCGAACTAAATGCTTTGCATGCAAAGTGTCAAGCGTGGCTAAGCCGCACGCCAAACAATTGGGAAGAGGTCATCCGGGGGCGGCTTGCCGACTTCCATGCGGCCAGATGCCATCAGTGGCCCCGGCTTGATGGAGAGCGGATCAGGATCCCAGACCACGTCAGACCCCATCCACCGAAGGGTAAAGGCAACGCGGCGCTCGTTTTGAGCTCCAGCAAGCCGAGGACGAGAGGCATGAATGGTGCGGGGGTGGATCAGCAAAACATCGCCCGCCTTGCATGGCCAAACCCGGATAGGCGCATCGGGCGCTGCGGCACGCGCAAGTAATTCATCCCAAGGGCGATAGCCGGGAGGCACGGTGTCCACAGGCGGCGAAATCGGGGAATGGTAACGCCAAGTGTCGTGGTTTGACCCCGCGAGCGTTAGCATCGGGGCGTTGTTCTCATCCACATCGGTCAGCGCGACCCATAAGCTTGGCTGCATTTCCCCGGTGAACGCGAAGGTGCAGACGTCATTGTGCCACGGTGTGGCGGCCGCGGGCAGATCGCCTTCCTTGATGAAGGTCGCGTCGATCCATGGGCGCACATGCTTTGCACCCATAAGCGTCCCAACGACTTCGGCGACGGGGGATTCCTCAACGAGAGCAATGAAATCCGCATCATGCCACAGCATGTTCAGCATCATCGTGCCGCCATCATTCGAGACAATGGACGGCGGATTGAGGGTTTTGTTTCGCGGATTAGCGGCGGCTTTAGACATAAAATCTGGCTTTCCAACCGCTGCGCATCCGCGATCGACAGCAGCCAAAAGGCGTGCCACCCACTCGGAAGATAATACACCCTCGACCCGCGTTGCCCCTTCCTTGCGATATTGGGCGATTTGCGCATCAGTAACCGTCATGGATTGGGCTCTTTGGGTTTGGCGAAAACGTTAGGCTGGCTCAGATGATCAAACTTGGCATCGAGAGGATGCAAATCCCAGCGCATATGGCGTGGAATGTTTGAGAAATGCACGCCGATATTAATGGTCCAAAGGATAAAGAGCGCAATCAGCGTCCAATAAGTGAGCGGCAAGGTCTCTGGCCCGCCGATTAGGCTTAGGCCGAGATAGATTTGAAACAATCGCCAAGGCAGAAAAAGTGTTGGCACCAGCACCCAGATAGGCGAGCCAAAGCGCTTCCAGCAGATAATCTCGACGACCACTTGGCCGACGAACATGACGATATAGGGGATGATGGCAAGGAGCGCTTTGGGCTCTGCGCGAATGATACCGTCATAAACGAGAGCCACCAACGGCAGCACCATGCCAACCAACCAGATCACGATCAGCCATGTTTTGAACGCCGGTCCCACAGGCCGCGGCCCCGGAAACGGCGCTGCCGCGCCCAAGCGATGTTTTGCCCATACCAAAACCGCCAAGACGACGCCCAAAAAGCCGAGATTTTGCGCCAAAAGGTGAGAGGCTGTCATTTGATTCAGTGCTTTCGGTTGTGAGGGTTAGCGTCCGCGTCGGGGGGCATAGCGGCAAGCCCCCTGCCCCAGTTTTTCGCTGTGCGGATAAGCGGCGACAGGTGGTATCGAGCGCGCCTAATTCTGCAGCAGCGTAGTGGGTCTTGGAGCAAGCCATGCCTGCACGCGACCGCATTCCCAAATCCTATATTGATACCCCACACGGGCAAGTTCATTTGCGCATCGCGGGCGCCGGGTCCCGTGTAGTTCTGATGCTGCATTGGACACCACTGACCGGGCGATTTTATGCCGGAATTGCCGAGAATTTAGCCGCGCGTGGCTTTCGCGCGATCATGCCAGATTTGCTGGGCTATGGACGTTCTGACCCCCGGCCGGACCCTTGGTCGATGGCGGCGTATGGTGAAAATCTACTCGGCGTTTTGCAGGCTTTGGGAGTTTACGACTGCGTTGTATTGGGCGGGCACAATGGAGCCTCAATAGCCATCGAGATGGCGTTGAAGAGCGCGGCTGTTCGCGGCGTGATTTTGGACGGGGTCCCGGTGTTGACGCCCGAGCTTCGGGCCGCGTTCGCGAATCTGAGGGAAAGCCCGCGCCCAAGCGTGAAAGAGGATGGCTCTCACGCGACTTTGGCGTGGGATCGGACGGTTGGTTTGTTGAAGATGTATATCCCCGGCTTCGAAGTAAATGATGCAAGCCTCGACATGATCCACCTGACGCTAAAGGATTATTTAGAAACTGATTTCGTGACAGCCGGTGCCGTGGCGGCGAGTTTTGATGCGGAAATTGAATTACCGAAGGTGACCCAACCTGTGTTTTTGTTGGGCGCTGAATTGGAAACGCTGGCGGCCTCCTTCCCTATTGCTCAAGCGCTGCGACCGGAGGCAGGCAGTCACTTCTTTGCCGGACATCACCCCCTATTGGTAGGTGGGCGCGAGCAAGAATATGTCGATGCGATCATGCCTTTTCTGGAAGCCCACACATGATGATTACACCGGGCGTCGCCAATAATGGCTTCCATGAAGTTGTCTACATCGTCAGCAATCTCGAGAAAGTAGCAGCCGATTATCACGCCATTTTTGGCTACCAGATTTTGTGGTCGGGCAAACCATCGGACAGTTTGGGCGCGTTTCTCGGTGGCGGGGTTGAGCCCGCAGCAGAGGCGTTGATTGGCGATCCAGCGCAGGGGCGTGGGTTTGTTCGGCTGATCCAATTTGAGGCTTCCTCTCCCCTGATGCGAGATGGCGCTCAGCCTTGGGATGTTGGCGGCATTTTTGACATCAATATTCGACCTTTGGTGCCAATCGAAGCGATGTATGCGGCTATGCTACAGGCCCGGTTCAACGGCTACGCCCCGATCACCGCCTATAATTTTTCTGGGATGGAAGTGCAGGAAGTCGTCGCGCGCGGCCATGACGGGGTGGCAATTGCGCTGATCCAGCGCAATAATCCACCCTTGGAAGGCTTTGAACATGTGTCCGGCCCGGCGTCTTATGTGTTCAACTCAACACAGACTGTGCGATCCGTAGCGGAAGCTAAGGCATTTTATCAGGGCGCTTTGGGGTGGAAACCCGTTTTTGAAAGCGAATGGGTACATCCCGGCTCGGGCGATAATTGCATCGGGCTACCGCTCGACATTGCCCGAACCCATCCGTTGAAGGCGGGAATCTGGCACCCGCATGGAATGAATGAAGGTTCAGTCGAGTGTTTAGAGGTGGAGGGCGTTGAGGGTAGGGACTATTCGCCGACATGCAAGATGCCAAATCGAGGGATCGCCGCGTTGCGATTTCCAGTGAGCAACTTGGACGCCGTTCTTGCAGCGGGTGTTGGTGGCGGCGCCACTATTGTCGCGCCACCGCGCGAGATTGATGTCCCGCCCTACGGGCGCCTTCGCATAGGTGCACTAACAACCCCGTGGAAGGCGAGGCTTGAGTTTTATGAGGTGCCATCACTTTGAAGGTCAGCATTCACCGCGCGGCTTGATGCTCCAACCGGCGTTATTGGTTCAGACAAGTGCTTGCCAAGCTTAACAAGGACTAAGCGAAACATCACTATTTTGATTGAAAAGAGGAACGGCGGCTCAACGGTTTTCCCCTAAGCTTGGTTTGGGCTGCTTTGGGTGATTTATGGACTTTGAGATGATTGCGCTGCTTGTTGGCGCGCCTTTAGAGGTTTTGATAGGCGGTCCCCTTCTGTTGATCGCCGCGATATTTCTGTTTTCACAACAGAAGCCCAAAGAAGCTGACCGCTCACTCAAGGAAGTTCGCCGCCGGAACGCCATGCGCGAGACCCCGATATTTACATGGGGAAGCGGGCTTGCGGCTCTATGTCTGTTGAGCGGCTGCGGCTACCTGTTTTACCATTTCGCAAGTGACAGGACCCTTGATCTCGTTCTCGCGCGCCTTCTTGCAAAATAAGCTAAGCGGCGGCCACCCGCGCCAACACCGGATCATAAGCCAAGATCGGGGCGAGCCAGCGCTCGGCTTCGGAAAGCGCGATTCCTTTGCGCGCGGCGTAATCAAGCACTTGGTCTCGATCGACACGCCCCACGCCGAAATACTCCGCTTCGGGGTGCGCGAAGTAAAAGCCTGAAACAGAAGATGCTGGCATCATGGCAAGGCTTTCTGTCAGTTCGATGCCGGTGTGGCGCGATGCATCAAGAAGCCGGAAAAGTGTCGATTTTTCAGTATGGTCTGGCTGCGCCGGATAACCTGGCGCTGGGCGGATACCGCGATACTTCTCAGCGATGATTTCTTCAACGCTAAGCTGCTCATCACTAGCATAGCCCCAAAACTCGCGGCGCACACGCTCGTGCAAACGCTCGGCGAAGGCTTCGGCGAGACGGTCACACAGGGCCTTTAAAAGAATTGAGGAATAGTCGTCATTGGCTTCGATAAAGCGCGCCGAATGCACTTCTTCACCATGGCCTGCGGTGACAGCAAAGCCGCCAACATAGTCGGCCACTCCCAGCGGACCGACCAGATCAGAAAGGGCATAATTCGGCTTACCGCCATCCTTGGCCATTTGTTGGCGTAGGGTATGGAGCGTCGCTGTCCTCATGGAGCGGGTATCATCCGCCCATAGCGCAATATCATCGCCGTCGCGATTGGCGGGCCAGAAGCCGATCACACCGCGCGCCGTGACCCATTTTTCAGAGACCATCTTTTCAAGCATGGCGCGCGCATCCTTGTAGAGGCTAGTCGCGGCTTCGCCGACGATATCGTCGGTCAGGATGGCAGGGTAACGCCCTGCAAGATCCCATGATTGGAAAAATGGCGTCCAATCGATCAGGGGAACCAGGTCTTCGAGCGGATAGTTGTCGAATACCTGCACGCCAAGAAAGCTCGGCTTTTCCGGCGTGTAGCCTTCAAAATCTAGTTGTGCCGCATTTGCACGTGCCGTTTGGATGGCCGCGCGCGGGCGGCGATCTTGCCCAGCCAAGTGCGCAATCCGCGCTGTTTCCTGGTCCGCTCGGATTTCGGCGAAAAATGGCTCGGCTTCGTCTCCCAGTATTTTTTGAACCACAGGCACCGCGCGGCTCGCGTCAGTTACGTAAATAACCGGGCCTTGGTAGTTTGGCGCAATCTTAACGGCGGTGTGCGTTCGGCTGGTGGTGGCGCCGCCAATCATCAAGGGTATCGTGAAACCTTGGCGTTGCATTTCAGCGGCAACGAACGACATCTCGTCGAGCGAGGGCGTAATCAGACCAGAAAGCCCGATGACATCGACATTGTGTTCTTTTGCGGCCGCAAGGATCTTGTCGCACGTAACCATCACGCCGAGGTCGATCACGTCGTAACCATTGCAGCCCATCACCACGCCAACAATGTTTTTGCCGATGTCGTGCACGTCGCCCTTCACGGTCGCCATCAAGACCTTGCCGTTGGACTGGCCGACCATGCCGGTTTCTTCTTTTTCCTTCTCCATGAACGGGATCAAGTGCGCTACGGCCTGCTTCATCACGCGGGCGGATTTCACCACCTGAGGCAAGAACATTTTGCCCGCACCGAAAAGATCACCGACCACATTCATCCCGGCCATGAGCGGCCCTTCGATCACGTGGAGCGGGCGAGCAGCGGCGAGGCGCGCCTCTTCGGTATCAGCAACAATAAAGTCTGTGTTGCCGACAATCATGGCGTGCTTCAGGCGCTCTTCGACGGTATTTTCGCGCCACGTTAGGTCTGCGCCCGCGTCGCGTTTTCCGGCCACGCCTTTGAAGCGTTCAGCGGTTTCAAGCAGGCGTTCGGTGCCGTCCTTGCGGCGGTTAAGGATCACATCCTCGGCGCGCTCGCGCAATTCGGGGTCGATATCGTCATAAACCGCCAACTGGCCCGCATTGACGATGCCCATATCCATGCCGTTGCGAATGGCGTGGTAGAGAAACACCGCATGCATGGCTTCGCGGACCGGTTCATTGCCCCGGAACGAGAAGGAGACGTTGGAAACACCGCCGGAAATGTGGGCGTGCGGCAAGCTTTCACGGATGATCCGCGTGGCCTCGATAAACGCAACGCCATAATCGTCGTGCTCTTCAATGCCGGTGGCGACCGCAAACACGTTGGGGTCGAAAATGATGTCTTCCGGCGGGAAGCCGATTTCTTGGGTCAGCAAGTGATAAGCGCGAGTGCAGATCGAGACTTTGCGATCAACCGTATCGGCTTGGCCAAGCTCGTCAAAGGCCATCACAACGCAAGCTGCGCCATAACGGCGAACCTTGCGGGCATGTTGCAAGAAGGCGGCCTCGCCTTCCTTCATCGAAATCGAGTTGACTATCGGCTTGCCTTGCGTGCAACGCAAACCGGCTTCGATGATTTCCCATTTTGAGCTGTCGATCATCAACGGAACGCGCGCGATATCCGGCTCTGTTGCGATTAGATTAACGAAGGTCGTCATCGCCTTCACGCCATCAATCAGGGCGGCATCGACGTTGATGTCCAGCACGTTGGCGCCTGCCTCAACCTGCTGGCGCGCGACCGCGAGCGCGCCATTATAGTCGTCAACCTCAATCAGTTTTCGGAACTTCGCAGAACCGGTAACGTTGGTGCGTTCGCCCACAATGACGAAGTTTGAAAAGGGGTTTACGGCGGCGGTCATGGGTTTCAACTCAGCAGGAGGTCAGGCGTTTAGCGCCGCTTTGTATCGCTTGTTTCGGGTCGCGATGTCACGCGGCAGCGGTGAAGGGTTCCAACCCAGAGAGACGGAGCTTCACTTCCGCTTTGGGGATCGCCCGCGGCTTTGCATGCCCGGCCACATGGGCAATGTGTCGGATATGGTCTGGTGTGGTTCCGCAGCAGCCACCCATGATGTTGACCATCCCTTCGTCGGCCCATGGCCCCATAACATGGCACATGTCGGCAGGCGTTTCATCATAGCCGCCAAAAGCGTTCGGCAGCCCGGCATTGGGGTAGACCGAGATTTTCACATCGGCGACGCGGGCAAGCTCTGCCAAGAACGGACGCATTTCGGCAGCCCCTAATGCACAGTTTAGCCCCACACTCCACGGATTGGAGTGGCGGACCGAGTTCCAGAACGCTTCGACGGTTTGACCGGAAAGCGTACGGCCAGAGAGGTCGGTAATCGTGCCGGAAATCATGATCGGCACGCGATCGCCGATTTCTTCAAAAAGCTCGTCAATGGCGTAGAGCGCCGCTTTTGCGTTCAACGTGTCGAAGATGGTCTCGACCATGAGAATATCGACGCCACCCTCCATCAAGGCCTTGGCTTGATCTTTATAGGCGGCGACAATTTCCATGAAGGTCACATCGCGCCGCGAAGGATCACTGACATCGGGAGAAAGCGACAGCGTCTTGTTCGTTGGACCGAGCGTTCCAGCCACCATCCGAGGTTTTTCGCGGGTTTCAAACTTCAGGGCCGCTTCACGCGCGAGCTGGGCGCTCACCACGTTGAGCTCGTAGGATAGGCTTTCGAGCGCGTAATCGGCTTGGCTGATAACCTGAGCGTTAAACGTGTTGGTCTCGACGATATCGGCACCGGCTTCAAAATACGCTTCATGGATGCCGCGCACCACGTCTGGGCGCGTGATCGAGAGAAGGTCGTTATTGCCCTGAAGTGGCGATGGATGGTCTGCAAAGCGGGTGCCGCGAAAATCCTCTTCTTTTAAGGAATAGGTCTGGATAACCGACCCCATTGCGCCGTCGAGCACCAAAATGCGTTCCTTGGCAATGGCTTCAACGAGAGCGAGGCGTTCGGCGCGGGTCAGAGGCGTGGTCATTGGGTGGCCTCCTCGGCCTTCATCGGTGCGGTTGGGCGAACGCCAAGCTGGCGGCAGGCCGACAGTGTCTGCTCGGCGCGGTTCAACGTGTAGAAGTGAAAGTGATCAACGCCTTCGGCGTGGAGAGCGCGACAGAGGTCCGCCGCAGCCGTTGCGGCCACCAGCTTCCGCGTTTCAGGGTCCTCGTCGAGGTCGTGGAACAAGTCGGCAAACCAGCTTGGGATATTGGCCCCGCAGCCCTTGGCCATGTTCACCAAGCCTTTGAACGTGCCGACGGGCATAATCCCGGGGATGAGCGGGATGGTGATGCCAGCTTTGGCGCAGCGGTCTCGATAGCGCAGAAAGGTAGCGGGTTCGATGAAGAATTGGCTGATGCCGCGTGTCGCGCCAGCATCAATCTTGGCCTTCAACACATCAAGATCATGGTCAGCGCCGGGGCTTTCGGGGTGGACCTCTGGGTAGACGCCGACCGAGATTTCAAAGTCCCCTACCCGCTTCGCTGCCGCCGTCACTTCGGTCGCATTTGAATAACCATTCTCGGCCTTTTCAAACACCGTGCCGATGCCTGCTGGCGGATCTCCACGTAAGGCCACAATGTGACGAACACCTGCCGCCCAATAATCTGCCAGCACGCTATCGACGTCAGCTCTGCTGGCGGCAACGCAGGTGACGTGGGCGGCGGGTAGCAGGCTGGTTTCGTCGAGCATCCGCTTGACGGTGCGGTGCGTACGCTCTCGGGTTGACCCACCGGCTCCATAGGTGACTGACACGAAAGTCGGGTTCAGCGGCGATAGCTTGCCAACTGATTCCCAGAGCGTTGCCTCCATTGCTTCGGTTTTTGGAGGGAAAAACTCAAACGAAACAGTTATTTGGCCACTCATGCGGCTCTCCTGACAGAAGGTTCGGGCGGGCGAAGCGCTGCCCAAAGGGTTACTGCCAAGGCGGGGCCTTGGGTGCCCTCGGGCTGCACTTGCGCGATGGAAAGGGTTTCAAGGCCAGCGTCGCGATACCAAGCGGCTACCTCATCATCGGCGAAGCCAAGGCGGCGGTGCTGGTGGTTGGCGCGTAATTCTTCAAAGCTGTGGGGCGCAAAATCCGCTATCAACAGCCTACCACCCGGCGCAACAAGACGGGAGGCCTCTGCTACCGCAGCGGCAGGGTCGGCCAAATAGTGCAGGACTTGGTGGATCGTAACGAGATCAGCGCATCCGCTTTCATAGGGCAAAGCCAAAATATCAGCTTGGCGGAGACCAACACGCATTCCGGCACCGGCATCCAGATTGGCGCGCGCGACGGCCAACATTTTGCGGCTGGCATCAACGCCCTCAGCCCGAGCCGAACGGTCAAGAAACAGTTCCAAGACGCGGCCGGTCCCCGATCCAAGATCGAGGTGAAGATCAAAGCGCCCTTGCCCAGAGGCATCCACCATCGCGGCTTCGACCGCAGCCTCAGGCTGATGCAGGCGACGCAAAGCTGTCCATTCCTCGGCATTGGCCTCAAAATAGGTGGCGGCTTGTTCGGCGCGGGCGGCATGAACGGCACCAAGACGCTCCGCATCGCGCGCGAGCACAGAGTCGGCAGGGTCCAACTCCGCCAAAACTGAGGCAATCAACCGGGCGGGGGCGCCGTGATTGGCAGCTCGAAAAAACACCCACGCCCCCTCAGGCTGGCGTGTGACGAGGCCCGCTTCTGCCAGCACGCGCAGATGACGGCTGACGCGAGGTTGGCTTTGCGCCAACACTTGGGCAATCTCGCCAACAGCTAATTCACCACGCGACAGTAACGCCAAAACGCGCAAGCGCGTTGGCTCTCCGGCGGCCCCGAGTAGTTCGGCCATGGCGCTGGTGTCGATGCGGCTCATACCAATCATATAAACATATGTTTATATGTTTCTACAAGGGGTGCAACGGCACCGTTAGCGCTAAATTATAGCGGTGCAAGATGTGGATTGGCTGCGTTTTCCTCTACGAGCTTGACCTTTGCCGCGCATCGCTCAACGAAGTCTTGATGGAAGAAAACCACGTTGAAATCTGGACCGACGGGGCCTGCCTTGGCAATCCCGGCCCCGGCGGCTGGGGCGCTTACCTACGCTACAAGGGCGCGGAGAAGGACCTTTCTGGCGCTGAAAACCCGACGACTAACAACCGCATGGAACTGATGGGGGCGATTTCGGCGCTCGAAAGCCTAAAGCGACCATGCACCGTTATCCTGCACACTGATAGCCAATATGTCCGCCAAGGCATCACCGCATGGATGGTGAATTGGAAAAAGCGTGGTTGGAAAACTGCTGATAACAAGCCCGTCAAGAATGAAGACCTGTGGAGGCGCCTCGATGACGCCAACGCACGCCACACTGTCACGTGGAAGTGGGTGAAGGGCCACGCTGGTGACCCCGGGAATGAACGTGCTGACGGGTTGGCGAGCGCTGCGGCCCGCCAAGGCGCATGAATTAAAGGCCCTGCCCGTCATCTATTCCAAAGGTACCACCAGTGACGAATTGAGAAGCATCAGATGCGAGCCAAAGTGCCGCGGCGTCTAAATCCGTTTCCCGCATCAGGCGACGGCGGGGAAAGCCCTTTATCATCCGCTGACCACCTTCGGAATTTAACCATTCGCCATTGAGCTCTGTCTCGACATATCCAGGACATAATGTATTGACGCTAATGCCTTTATTGGCCCATTCGCGAGCCATAGCCTTTCCCATCATGGCGACGGCGGCTTTCGACGTGCAATAGGTTACAAGGCCGGGAAGCACTTTTGTGGCTCCGAGCGAAGCAATGAGGATTACGCGGCCTGCGCCCGTTTTGGTGCTGCCTGCAGCGATCATGCGGCGAGCGCCTTCGCGCGCGGTTATGAAAACGCCACGAACATTGACGTTCATGATCTGATCAAAAGCGGCCATATCAAGATCAACCGCCATGCCTTCAAGATTAATCCCGGCATTGGCAACGACGCTATCTGGCGCTGCGCCAAAGGTCGCTTCGATGGCATTATAGGCTGCGATTACAGAGGCTTCGCTTTCGACATCCATTTCGATGGCGAGAGCATGGCCACCAGCGCCTTGGATCGCCTCAACGCCGGTTGCCAACCGATCCACACGACGCGCCGCCAGCACCACGCGGGCACCCGCCGCGGCATAGATCTGCGCAAAATGCGCGCCCAGACCGCTTGAAGCGCCGGTGACCAAGACAATCCGGCCGGAAAGATCAAAAGCGGGCTGTTTTTTGGCTGTGTTGGCTGTCATTTTTGCATTGTCCCTGCACGGTCTGGAAAGAGTTTCGTTGCATGCTTAGAGTATGGCCGAACCGCTTAAAGCTGGATTCGACGAATAGGAGAAACCATGGGGTCCTCCCCGACTATTCTGGTCTTGGCGGAAGATGATGCCGCCGCAAGCGTTGAGGCAGCAGGCTACACTGTCGTGCGGTCGCCGAGCGAAGCGGGTGTAGGTGGGCCGGATGCCGTTGTTATTGATACGCGCGGCGGGCTGTCCTTTGAAGTAGCCGCGCGTGCCCAAACAATTCGTTCATCGCTTGGACCCTATGGCGCGCCAGTGCTGGCTTTTGGCGAGCACGATGGGGTTGGGGGCTTTGATCGTAGCGCTTTTGATGGTTTGCTGACGGATCGAAACGCGCCTTTGCAGATGGCAGCGCGGCTCAACTCAGCCATGCGCATGGCGGTCATGCGCGACGAAGCCACGTTGCGCGTGGGATCGCTGGTTCGATTTGGCGCACGACTAGACACACCCATCGACACCAATGTCGGTGAGGTTTCTATCCTGATCCTCGGCGACCCATCGCCCGGCATATTGGCGTTAAGCAACGCGCTCGAAGAACGGGGCGCCAAAACAGTGGCCGCCTTTTCCACCTTTATGGCTTTTGACTTTCTCCATGCCCAAAGCTTCGACGCCGTAGTGGTGTGGGCCACAAAGGACACCGATAGCGGTATTGGCTTTTGTTCGGCCCTGCGCCGAAATGCCCGCCTCTTTCATTTGCCGGCCACAATTGTGGTTGCGGACGGCTTCGACCGCATGGATGAAGCCTTTGATCGAGGTGCTAGCGATGTCGTGCAAGGCAGCGGCGCTTTAGACCCTCTTGCTGAGCGCCTTATGGGCCTTGCGACTGAAAAACGCCGTCGCGATGGACTCCACTCAGCCTTTAAGGCCGCGCGGGTTCCCGGCGCAACTGATGCCGCCACTGGGCTATATAATAGGGCTTTTTTCGCGAGTCATCTTTCCGCGCAAGTTGCACGCGCAAAGGATTCCGGCAGGCCGCTGGCTGTGGCAGTAATCGCAGTGGCAGACGATGAAGCCACCCAAACCTTGCTTCGCATCCGCGCTCTCAACCGCGTTTTGGCACAGGCGGGCGGCATGATGGGGCGGCTCGTGCGTGCAGAGGATATGGCGGCACGGTTAGAGCAAGGGGTGTTTGCGATCTCGCTGCCGTCGTGCGGCCGCGACGCTGCATTGCGCGCGGCGGATCGGATAAGCGCTGTCATGGCTTGCACAGCCTTTGACAGCGGTACTGACGCGCCACCTATGACGCTTGCATTTGATCTCTCAGCGACGGAACTTGAACCCGGCGACACCGCACCGCGCTTGCTTGCGCGCGCGATTTCGCGATTCACTGCGGGAGGCAGGATGCTATGACACTAAAACCACCGTTAAAGGTCGACATCATTTCAGATGTCGTATGCCCATGGTGCTGGATTGGTGCGGCGGGATTGATGAAAGCCGCCAGCGAAGACGACCAACCGCTTAACGTGACGTGGCGGCCCTACCAACTTGACCCCACAACGCCGCGCGAAGGCAAGGATCGTCGGGCTGGAATGCTGGCTCGGTTTGGTGGTGACGAGGCAGCCTTGCGGGCTGCAAGCGCCCATGTTGAAGACGCCGCGCAGGCTGTCGGGCTAAACCCGCAATTCAGCACCATCGCAAAGACGCCCAACACTTTAGACGCACACCGATTGATCCTCTGGGCCAAATCAGCGGGCGTTCAGGAAATCGTCGCCGAAGCTTTGTTCCAAGCTTATTTCGTCCATGGCGAGGACCTCACAAAAAGCGAAACTTTAATCGCTATCGCGCGCGGGTGCGGCATGGACGGCGCCTTGGTCGCCGACCTGTTGGCCTCGGACCGCGATGTTGAAACGGTGCAGGCCGAAATCAATGTAGCACGCGAAATGGGCGTAACCGGCGTTCCCTGCTTTGTTTTTGACGGTCGCTTGGCTGTGGTAGGAGCGCAAGAGCCCGCAAAGTTTAAGCGCGTATTCGCAAAGGCTCACGAGACTATGCTCGCCTAAACCCGAATGGTTCTCGCCGTCACGAAGCCTTTTTTAGGCCGTTTGCGGAAAGATCCCGCCCGATGTCAGCAGCGGTTTTTTTCAGATCCTCGACATAAAGCGTCACTGCATCCTGCATCTTCATGGCGACGGCAAAGAAGATGAACGTCAAAGCGCCGACGAACTCACCATTCTCGAATACCGGAACCGCAATGGACGAGGTTCGGCCTGGTGTGGCCGTGTAGCGATTACGGCCCTTGGTGGCGTAACCAAGCTGGCGGATTTCTTCGAGCATGGAACCCGATTGCACGAGCTTGAGATTACGAGGATCAACGTCTCCCGGCAGCGTTTTTAGCCCTGCCAACACGCTTTCGCGCTCCTCCTCGGGCGCAAATGCCAGATAACACCGGCCTGAAGCGCACTCGATCAGGGGCAACGTGAAGCCCGGATAATAATTGCTGAGCGTCAGCGATGTTAGCGTATGGGTTGAATCCCGTACCATCATCGATTGACCAACCCGCGTCGCAATCGACACCGGCCACGCGACCTTCTTTGTCAACGCTACAATATGTGGCCGCGCGACCTGCACCAACCGATCATCTGTCTGGAAGCCGTGCGAGAGCGACTGGACAAGAGCCGTCGGGCGATAACGCTTACGCGCCGGTTCGCGTTCAATAAGCCCTTCAAACAGCAAGGTTTGCACGATACGGCACGCTGTCGGGTATGGCACCTCCGCAGCATCGGCAATTTGCATCATGGTGAGCGAGCCACGGCGGTTGATAGATTGCAGCACAGCGATCGCGCGGCTGATCGACCGGATGGGAACACCTTTTTCCATGCACTGTGCCTCGCCTCACGCTCTGCCTGATGACAGATCGACGACGCAATCTATCCACCCTGCGGACATACTGGCAAGTGTCGCCAATCAAACATCTGTGTGACGTAACGAGTGCGCTTGCGGTATCGAGACGGTCCGACACAATAGAGTTCAAAGGCGAGCGGATCGCTCGGATCAATCAGCGTGGGGTGTAGATTATGGCAGATGGCGGCTTCAGGCTTGGCGTCGATGTGGGGGGAACGTTTACCGACCTCCTGCTGATCAATGAGACAACCGGACAGACTTATTCGGCGAAGGTGCCATCAACGCCGCAGGACAGCTCCATAGGGGTTCTCAATGGTTTAGCGCGCATCTGCGAAACCGCAGGCGTTTCGGCGACCGATATTGGCCACGTTATGCACGGGACGACCGTTGCTACCAACACGGTGCTTACCGGGTCCGGCGCTAAAGTTGGCCTGATCACAACGGACGGCTATCGCCACGTGCTCCAGATCGCACGCTCCTATGTGCCGGGCGGCCTTGGCGGCTGGGTGAGTTATAATAAAAAAGACCCGCTCGCGCCTTTGGAATACACGATTGAAGCGATTGAGCGGATTGATGCCGACGGCTCCGTTTCAAAGCCGCTTGATGAAGCCGCCCTACGCGCATCGCTCAGCGTTTTGAAAAAAGGCGGCGTTGAGGCGATTACCGTGTCGCTGATCAATTCCTACGCCAATGGTGCCCATGAGCGCCAAGTTCGCGCGATTGTTGAAGCCGAAATGCCCGGCATTCCGGTGTCGATTTCGTCCGAAGTGATCCCTGAAATGTACGAGTATGAGCGCACGGAAACGACGGTGGTGAACTCCTATGTTCGCCCGGTGGTGTCGCGCTATCTCGGCAATCTGCGCACCGCCATTGCCGAAAAAGCCGCTGACGTGAAGCTGCACGTGCTGCGCTCGGACGGCGGGCTTGCCTCCATCGATGGGGCAACCCATGCCCCGGTGAACCTGCTGATGTCCGGCCCTGCCGGTGGGGTGGCGGGCGCTTTGTGGGTTGGTAAACAAGCCGGCTATGGCAACCTTTTGACGTTCGACATGGGCGGAACGTCAACAGACGTCGCTCTCATTCAAGACGGCGTTGCCGAAAGCCGCCGCGAAACCCGCGTGGCCGACGTGACCGTTCGCGCCTCGTCCATTGACGTTCGTACGGTGGGCGCTGGTGGCGGTTCCATTGCCTACGTTCCTGAACTTACCCTTGCCCTGCGAGTGGGCCCACAGTCGGCCGGCGCGGCACCGGGGCCTGCTGCTTATGACAAGGGTGGCGCGTTGCCAACCGTGACGGACGCCAACGTGGTGCTGGGCTATTTGCCAACATCAGCACGCCTTGGCGGCGACATGAAAATCCGCCGCGATTTAGCCGAAGCCGCTTTGAAAACCATTGCTGACCCGCTCGGCAAGACCATTCAGGAAGCCGCTGAAGGCGTTATCAATATCGTCAACGAGAACATGTTTGGCGCGCTGCGATTGGTCTCGATTGAGCGCGGCTATGATCCGCGGGACTTTGCGCTGATGGCGTTTGGCGGTGCTGGCCCGCTGCATGGCAACGCGCTGGGCGTACTAACCCAAAGCTGGCCCGTGATTATTCCGCCCGGTCCTGGCGTGCTGTGTGCCTATGGCGACGCGACCACAAAGCTGCGCGATGAAGCCTCGCGCACGTTCGTGCGCCGCTTTACCGACATGAGCGATGCCGACACCGCCGCGATTTTCACCGAGCTTGCCAACAGTGCCGCCGCAACACTCGACGCGGAAAATGTCGCCCGCGACAAGCAGTCGGTGAATTACGAAGTGGACCTCCGTTATTCCGGTCAGGCGATCAATTTGACCGTGCGCGTGACACCTGAAGAGTTTGCCAAGACCGGCCTTGCTGGCATCGCCGGCCGCTTCGACAAAACCCACGAGCAGCTCTTTACCTTTGCTCTTGATACGCCGCACGAAATGGTCACGCTGCGGGCCATCGTGGAAGGCGAAGCGCTGAATGTGGCGATTGACCCCTTAGCAAACGGAGACGGTAACCCGGATCAAGCGTTTGTAGACGACACTGAAGTGTTTCATGGCGGCAAAACCCACCCAGCTAAAATCTATGACCGCTCGAAGCTGCATGCAGGCGACGTGGTGCATGGCCCGGCCATCGTGAACCAGATGGACACGACCACACTCATCCTGCCCGGCCATAGCGGCACCGTTGACGCCAACGCCAACATCCTTATTCGCCCCACCACCTCGTCGGAGGCCTGATCCCATGCCCGCAAAGCTTATCCAGACGAACCAAACCCCGTTCGCAAACGTCGCGCTTGACCCGATCACGCTCGACATTATCGAGAACTCGCTGCGCAACGCCCGTCAGGAAATGGACGCTGTTCTGTTCCGCACCGCTATGTCTCCCGGCATTCGTGAGCAACATGACGCTTTCCCGATGATCGCCAACCAAGACGGCAAAATGGTCGTCGGCCAGTTCGGCTCGTTCATTTGGGGCTTTATGCAAGGCTTCAACGGCACAATTGAAGATGGCGACATTTTCCTGACCAATGATCCGTACGCGGTGAATGGCGCGATCAGCCACCAGAATGACTGGTTGACCTTGAAGCCGATCTTTCTTGATGGGCGCTTAGTGGCATGGGCCGCAATGTTTGGCCACATGACCGATGTCGGCGGCAAGGTTCCGGGCTCGCTGCCAACCGATGGTGCGTCAATCTATGAAGAAGGCGTGCGCATTCCGCCGGTTAAGATCTACCGGAACAATGAGCTGCAAAAGGATTTGCTCGACCTGATCTTGCACAATTGCCGTCTGCCAGAATGGAACCGGGCTGACTTTGCCGCCATCGTTGCAGCCCTTCGCCTCGCTGAGCGGCGCATTCACGAAATGGCAAACCGCTTTGGCGTGGACAGCCTGATCGTTGCCATGGGCGAAATGCTGGACCGGAACAAGCGCGCCATGCGCGAGATCATCAAAATGGTCGTGCCAGAGGAGAAGCGCTATTTCGAAGACTATATCGACGATGATGGCGTCGGCATGGGACCCTATAAAGTGGCATGCACCATGTGGCGCGAAGGCGACATCGCCCACTTTGACTTTACCGGAACTGACCCGCAGTCGATTTCGTCGGTGAACTTTTTCCTCAATGAGGAAATGTTCAAGATGTTCCTCGGCTCGTTCACGATCAATCTGTTCGACCCGCAAATCCTGTTCAATGATGGCTTCTACGACCTGATCGAGGTGAAAATCCCCGAAGGTTCTATTTTGAAGCCGCGCAAGCCTGCCGCTTTGAGCTGCCGGACCCATCTATTGGGCCGCATCTTCGACATTATGGGCGGTTTGCTCGGCCAAGGCGCGCCCGAAGCGCTAAACGCCGCCGGATTTTCCGACAGCCCGCACTTGATGTATTCCGGCACCGGCAAGGACGGCGAGTGGTATCAGCTGTTCCAAATCGGCTTTGGCGGCGTTCCGGGCCGTCCGGCGGGCGATGGGCCCGACGGTCACTCGATGTGGCCGGGCTTTACCAACGTGCCAAACGAATTCTTGGAAGCCTATTTCCCATTGCGCATCACGCGCTGCGAAACCATTCCGGATACCGGTGGCGCAGGCGCTCACCGCGGCGGCAATGGCATTCGCCTCGCCTACCAATTCCTCGAGGACGGCACGATCTCGATCCATGATGATCGCTGGTTGACCTATCCATGGGGCGTTAATGGCGGCCATCCGGGTGCGCGCTCCACCAAGGAACTGATCCGCGCCGACGGCACGCGCGAATTGCTGGCCTCCAAATGCGATAATGTGGCGGTGCGCGAAGGCGACGTCCTGCACTTTGACACGTGGGGCGGCGGCGGCTGGGGCGACCCCTTGACGCGGGATCCTGCAAAATGCGCGATGGATGTGCGTCGTGGCCTCGCGACGGTTGAGGGCACGTTGCGCTATGGCGTCGTGCTGGACGCTGAGGGCGATGTCGATGAAGCCGCGACCCTAGCGCTGCGCGCCAAAATCACCGCCGAACGCGGACCGCTACTGATGTTTGAACGCGGCGGTACGATGCCGGAAATTATGGCCCGCGCCAAAGCGGAAACCGGCTTCGACGCGCCCTCCCCTCCCCGTGCACCAGCGTGGCTACAGCCGCCAGCGATCAAGATGGCTGCGGAGTAGCCGAAAGGTCTGCGCAACAAAAAAGGCCGGGGAGCGATCCCCGGCCTTTTCGCTCAAATTTCGTGCCGATTAATGGCATCCACACCCATGTCCGCCGCCCTTTGGCGGATGCGGACGACGCGGTGGTGGCGTGGTAATACGGGTGTACTGAGTTACGCCAGAAAACACCCGACCGCCGCCACCAACAAAAACCACGCCCCCGCCGCCATAGCTATATTGCGTCGTGCTTTCATATCCCGCGCCATAGCGGATGCCACCGGCGAAAAACGAACCGGGCAGGCTGATCTCTTGATGGTGTACTTGGTGGTGAACGGGTGGGGAGACCGTTTCTGTGTGGGAGTAGGTGTGCTCGATCACAGGTGGTGGCAAGCGTGGAGGCGGATCATGGATCACAACCCACTCACCGTGGCACGGCACCCCCGGAATCGGCGCGCCGGCTGAACAGGTCGTGCCCGCGGGTGCCGGGCCAGGCATCGGCGTCGCGCTTGGCACCGTCGCCAAAGGCAAAGGCGGTTCGGCGGCATAAGCATGTCTTACATAACTGCCTTCGCTGGATGACGCGGCAGAAGATGAACTAGCGCTGTAACTCGAGGAATAACTCGACGTATAAGGCGACGCTGATGCTGCACCTGATGAGGTGACATAGCCCGACGACTGGACGGCCTGTTGCGCGCTGCTTGCTCCTGCTGCGGGTGCCCGAGGAACTGCCGCGCCTACCGTAGTCGTCACTTGATCGGTTAGCAGGTACGGCGCGGTCACTTCAGCGGCTTCGCCGGCCCAAGAGGCAGAACCTAAGCTGAGTGCGAGCACGAAGCCCAAAGCAGTTTTTGACATCAGCGACATCGTCGTCTCCAGAGCCGAACATTTTCAGCCTTACAGAGGCACCATTGTCGCCTACCCAATCAAGCCAATGCGCGCCCTTGGGGAAGTTTAACCGCGTTCACTCACGCACTAGAAGTCGTAGGTGATGCCCTTGCGTTCCCAATCGCCAAATCGCGTCGGTTCCGAGCCCTTCGGCCCGTTGATTTCAGTGGCGAGTTTTGCGGCTTCAGCCTCGGCGACCGCGCGCCTTTCAGCGGCTTCTGCTAGCGCGCGCTGGGCCGCTGGGCTCAGAATCTTGGTCTCGGATGCCTTTTCAAGCACATTGCCGTGAGATGATGCCGACATCACCGGCTCGTGTGTAGGGGTCTCAACCATGATCGCTTATCTAGAGCGCCAGTCGGGTTGGATCGAGTCCATGAACCACACAAAGACATTCATATTGCTGGCCGCGATGACCGCGCTATTCGGGGGCGTTGGTTTCCTGATCGGCGGCATCAATGGCATGTTGATAGCGTTGGCTGTGGCCGTAGCCATGAATGCGTTTTCCTATTGGAATGCGGACAAAATGGTGCTGCGCGCGTACAAGGCGCAGCCGGTTGATGGCAGCCACCCAGACCCCCGCGTGCGCACCTATTACAACGACACTGTGGCCTTGGCGCAGCGCGCTGGAATGCCAGTTCCGGTGATAACGATTATCGACAGCCCACAGCCTAACGCGTTTGCGACTGGGCGCGATCCAGAACATGCCGCCGTTGCCGCGACAACGGGTTTGTTGTCCATGCTCACCCGCGAGGAGATTGCGGGCGTAATGGCCCACGAGTTAGCTCACGTTAAAAACCGCGACACCTTGACCATGACGGTGACCGCCACCATTGCCGGGGCCATCGGCGTCTTGGCAAACTTCGCGATGTTTTTCGGGGGCGACCGTGATCGGCCTAACATGATTTTTAGCATCGCAATCATGCTGCTTGCCCCGTTGGCGGCCTCTGTGGTGCAAATGGCGATAAGTCGTTCGCGCGAGTACGAAGCGGACCGCGTTGGCGCAGAAATTTCCGGCAATCCGGCGGCACTGGCCTCAGCATTGTCGAAAATTGAGCATGGCGCGCGCGTGAAGCCAAACCATGAAGCCGAGCGTAACCCCGCGACAGCTCATATGTTTATCATCAATCCGCTCGCGGGCGGCATGCGCGACAATCTGTTTTCGACCCACCCAGCAACGGCTAATCGCATTGCGCAATTGGGTGATCTAGCTGGCAAAAGCGGTCAGCCTTTCCAATTGCCTGCGAATGATGAACGCGCAGAGCAAGCCACAGGCACTTCAGGCAATTCCGGGCCGTGGGGCGACCGTCCTCGCAAGGGTCCTTGGGGGTGATTGCTGTGTAAAGCCTTGGCGATGGGCCGGCATGGCCCTATGCCCAAGGCTATGACTGGTATTTCTGAACCTACGCCGAGCCCCAACGCCAATTTTACCGCGAGCGACTACGCGCGCCGCGCCGCCGCGCGCCTGCTCTTCGCCGTACTGGAAGAAAACCAAAGCCTTGAAGAGGCCATGAGCGCCGATAAAGGCTTCGCAAAGCTTGAAACGCGGGATCGGGCATTTGCGCGCGCTTTGGTTGGGGCCACACTGCGCTGGCTCGGTGCAATAGATGGCGTGCTCGCTAACTTCATGGAAAAGCCCCTCGCACCGGGTGCGCGTGAAGCCCGAACCTTGCTTCGCCTCGGCGCAGGCCAGATCATCGGCCTTGGAACGCCCGGCCATGCGGCCGTGCACGCCACCGTCGCACTCGCCAAATCCGCGCCGGGTGGGCGGCCCTTTGCAGGTTTGATCAATGCCGTCCTGCGCAAGGTCGCGACCTCGGGCAAAGCGTTGGCCGATGCCATGCCTGCCGGAGAGCGCCTGCCCCGCCAAATTTGGACACGGTGGCGCGCCACCTATGGCGACGCCACTGCCGTAGCCATCGCCCAAGCCCTCTCAACGCCACCGCCTTTGGACCTCACAGCAAAGGAAAATCCCGCCGAATGGGCGCAGAAATTGGGAGCCGTCATGCTGCCCAATGGATCGATGCGTCTCGACCCCGCACCCGCCGATGTTTTGGCCCTCGAAGGGTGGGCTGAAGGCGCGTTTTGGGTTCAGGATGCCGCCGCATCCATTCCCGTAAAACTGTTAGCCCCCAAAGCTAGCGAGCGCGTGGCTGATCTGTGTGCAGCACCGGGGGGGAAAAGCCTGCAAATCGCGGCGAGCGGTGCCAAGCTCGTCGCCATAGACGCGTCCGCCGAACGTTTGGATCGCCTTCGCGAAAACCTCGCCCGCACCGGGCTCCCTGCCGAAATTATCACTGGCGATATCGAACGCTGGACACCGCCAGAACTGTTCGATGCCGTCCTTCTCGACGCGCCCTGTACCGCCACAGGCACGGTGCGCCGTCACCCCGAAGTGGTGTGGATCAGGCGGCCAGAGGACGCGGGAACCATGGGAAACGTGCAACGCCGCATGCTGGCCGCCGCCGCCAAACTGCTCCGCCCCGGCGGGCGCTTAGTCTATGCGGTGTGCTCACTCGAACCCGAGGAGGGCCCCGGTGTGGTGGCATCCGCCGCCCAGCACAGCCTAACGCCAGACCCCATTCGCGGGGACGAACTGCCAAACCTCGAACACGCAATCACGCCCGAAGGGTTCCTGCGCCTCCTACCGTCCCATTGGGCCGACAAGGGCGGGCTGGACGGGTTCTTTGTCGCGCGGTTTGTGAAGGGGTGAGGCTGTAAGTTTAGCGAGTAAGCCTACCCCTAAATCCTTGCCACCCTAGCCCTAGCCCGCTAAACGCTCCCGCCATGAATACAAGCAAGTCCATTAAGCGCACCACCAAAACCATTACGCTCTCGGGGCGGTTGGGGCGCTTGGGTGTGACTGCTCAATAAACGCCTCGACATCAGCCCCGCCGAGTATCGGACGGGGCTTTCAGGCGGCCTCGTCTCCGGCACAAACAGGAGACTTCTCATGCGCACCGCAAATGACACAGCCAATAACCCAACAATAGCGATTATCGGCGCTACGGGGGCTGTTGGGGCTGAGATGTTAGATTGCCTCGAAAGCGCGGCTCCAGCGGACGCGGAAGTCAGACTGTTTGCTTCCGAGCGTTCCGTGGGATCGCATTTGAGCTTTCGCGGCACGTCGATCGAACTTGAACCTCTGAGCTCGGCTGCCTTTGATGGTATCGACGTCGCGCTCTTTGCCTCTTCCTCGGATATCTCGCGAGAGTTTGGCCCCATCGCCCAAGCCAAAGGCGCGTTCGTTGTGGATAATTCCTCCGCCTTCCGGATGGACGCAAACACGCCCCTCATTGTACCTGAAATCAATGGCGGCTTGCTCTCCACCGCCCCCAGCCTCGTGGCCAACCCAAACTGCACCGCTGCGATCATGGGAATGGCGCTCTGGCCCCTAAACCAGCTTTCTCCGATCACCCGCGTTGTAGCCTCCACCTACCAAGCAGCATCTGGCGCAGGCGCTGCCGCCATGACGGAGCTTGAAGACTCGACGCGAGCCTATCTCGATGGCCAGCCCTATCAACCTCAAGTCTTCAAGCATCCTTACGCCTTCAACATTTTCAGCCATAACGACACCGTCGACCTCGAAACTGGCGCAAACGGAGAAGAATCCAAGGTTATGGACGAGTTGAAGAAGATCATGGCTACGCCCGATTTGCGCATTTCCATCACCTGTGTCCGTGTCCCCGTCCTGCGCGCACACGCCATTTCGATGAGCATCGAGACCGAAGCCCCCATCAGTGTTGACGAGGCTCGCCGCGTCCTCAGCGCGGCCCCCGGCGTGCGCTTGGTTGATGACCGCGCCAATAATCACTTCCCCATGCCTGTCGAGGCCAGCGGCCAAAACGACGTCCTCGTCGGCCGACTTCGCCACGACCTCGCCGACCCCACAGGGCGCACCATGATGGCGTTCGTCAGCGGCGATCAGCTTCGCAAAGGAGCCGCTCTCAATGCGGTGCAAATTGCAGCGGTCCTGTGCGGTTGGGGATAATACCTCGCGCACTCTTTCCGCACATTTCCTTGCCCAAACCGGCAAATGCGGCTACCGCGCAGCCCATGCCCAAGCCCCTTATTGCACCTTCCATCCTCTCCGCAGACTTTGCCAATTTGGGGGCTGAAATCCGCGCCATCAGCGACGCTGGCGCGGACCTGATCCATGTCGATGTGATGGATGGCCACTACGTGCCCAACATCACGATTGGGCCAATGGTGGTAAAGGCGCTGCGCAAGCACACTACCGTACCGTTCGACGTGCACCTGATGATCGCTCCGGTGGACCCCTACATCGCAGCCTTCGCCGAAGCCGGGGCCAACATCATCACCTTCCATCCAGAAGCGGGGCCGCACAGCCACCGCACAATTCAAGCAATCCGTGCGGCGGGTGTAAAATCAGGCGTATCGCTGAATCCCGGAACGCCTGCGAAAGCTCTCGATTATCTGTTGGAAGAGGTCGACTTAGTGCTGGTCATGAGCGTCAATCCCGGCTTTGGAGGGCAGAGTTTTATCTCTAGCCAACTTCGCAAAATCGCAGCCCTGCGTAAGCAAATTGATGCCACCGGGCGCGACATCATTCTTGAGGTCGATGGCGGGGTAAACCCCGAGATTGCCCGCCAATGCGTCGAGGCAGGCGCAACCGCCCTTGTCGCCGGAACGGCAGTGTTCTCCGGTGGCCCTGCTTCCTATGCCGCGAATATCGCGGCTCTCAAATTCTGCGGTGAGGCGATCGCTTAAACGACATGGCCCTGCCTTGGCACTCCGTTACCCTTCAACGCTTTAGCGATCGCTTGGCTGCGTTTGCCGAAGACTTATGGTTTGGCGTGTTGGAGTTATGGCGCGCGGGGCCAGTCCATCAGAATGCTTTGGCAGGCGAAGCGCCTGCCGGTATCGCGGTTGCGGTGCGCGATCCACGCGTAGGTGATGAACGTCGCGGACAGGCGATGCTAAGCGGTTCCCTCGTGCTGGGTGAGGAAAGGATTGATCTTTCGGACAATCGGTCGCCGTTTGACGGTTTCCTTGAGGGCCACACAGCCGATCTCGCCCATGCATTTGCGTGGTTGCCGGATTTGTTGGCAGCCGGCCTCAATGGCCGTGCTTTGGCAAAAACATGGACACTTTCGTGGATAGAGCGCTTCGGTCGATACGACGCGCGGGCTTGGACGCCAGCACTTTGCGGTGCGCGGGTGTGTGCCTTGTTAGGCCCCGGCGGTGAAATGCTTGCCGATGCTCCCCCTATTGAGCGGGCGCGTATTCTGGCAGTTATCGGCGAACAGCTGCGCCATCTGGCACGCGCAGACGCCATTAATGCTGATCCTGATGGGCAATGGGCGCGGGCTTTGGCATTAGCTTTGGCACACGCTGTTTTGGATAACGCCGACGTCTGTGGCGCCACATTTGGCCCTCTCGAGAAACTAGTTGAAGAGGCCATTCTGCCAGATGGGGGGCATGCTTTCCGCGCGCCGGATCGGCTGCTGGATGCGATGACGGACTTGGCGGTGCTAGACCTTGCCTTAGGGGCACGTGGCCAACACTTACCGGAAGCCTTAAGCGCGGCGCTTGATCGAGGCACAGCGGCCCTTCGTTTTTTCAGAATGCCGGACGGCGATTTGTGCACCTTAGCGGGCAGTGGCGAGGGCGATACAGGCGCGCTAGCAGCAGCCCTCGACGATGCCGAACCGCATGCACCTTTTGCATCAGCGCACCATTGCGGGTTCCAACGGATTGATGCTGGCAACACTGTTTTCCTGATCGATGTAGGCGGCCCGCCTGCCCGTCCTTTCCATCCCGATTGCACGGCAGCGCCCTTGGCTTTTGAATTGGCCGATGGCCAAAGCCGAATGGTCGTTTCCGTTGGCCCGGGCGCTGCCGACGACACCGCGTGGCGAGACGCTGCCCGTGCGACTGCAGCTTCATCAACTATCACACTGGCAGACACTTCAGCGGATATCCCACGCGCTCAAAAGCGAGGCGGCTATGGCGTGCGCGGTCGGCGCGCCGACAGTCCCGACGGGCCATGGCTTGAGGCACGGCATGATTGGTATCTTGATCGCTTTGGCTTGGCGCACCGGCGACGCATCGCAATCAGCTTGGATGGTCTAAGTGTTATAGGCGAAGACACTCTATTTCGCCCTATTGAAGAAAAAGGGGGTATTGGAATCGACCCCATTCCTTGGGCCATGCGCTTTCATCTGCATCCCGACGTTAGAGCGGGCTTGGCGCGCGACGGAAAGAGTGTGATTTTAGAGTTAGATAATGGTAAAGCGTGGCGCTTTCGCGCTGATGGGGGGCCTGTGACGCTAGAAGCATCGCTCTATACCGGCGGCCAGACCCCACGCCCTACCCGGCAAATCGTGGTGACAGGACTGGCCGATCCTGCCGATAGTGGCATAGGGCGCGGGAATAGCGCGTCGTGGAGCTTCGCGCGCGAAGGTGCTTCGGCTTGACCTTACCGATCTCACCAGCCGCGCTGCTCGGTAGGCCGTTGCGCGCCCTCAATATTGATCGTGCCCGCGAGCTCATTGAGGGCAAGCGCGTGCTTGTCACCGGTGCGGGTGGAACGATCGGCAGTGAATTGGCGCGGCAAGTGGCAGGTTATGCGCCAGCCCGCCTCATGCTGTTCGATTCAGCCGAGTATAATCTCTACATGATCGACCAAGACATTGGCGAAAATTGGCCTCAATTAAGCCGCGCCACGATGCTCGGCGATGTTCGAGACACCGCACGGGTTGCGCAAATCTTTGAAGAAGAGCGGCCTGAAGTGGTTTTGCATGCCGCCGCGCTCAAACATGTTCCTTTAATGGAAACCCACCCTTGCGAAGCCTCAACAACAAATGTTGGCGGCACACGCGTGGTCGCAGAGGCGGCATACGCCGCAGACGTTGATGCCTTTGTTCTGATCTCCACAGATAAGGCTGTGAACCCGACCAATGTAATGGGCGCAACCAAGCGAGTGGCTGAGTTCGTTGTCCAATCTATCGCGGCGCGGCGCCCGCGTGGGCGCTTTTCCACGGTTCGGTTTGGCAATGTTTTGGGATCGACGGGCTCAGTCCTGCCCTTGTTCGAGCGCCAGATTGCGCGTGGCGGACCAGTAACCGTAACGCATCCCGACATGGAGCGGTGGTTCATGACGGTGGAAGAAGCCGCGGGCCTCGTGTTGCAAGCCGCCGCGCTGCCGCCACCGCCAGCGGGCCTTTCCGCGGCCGTCTACGTGCTGGACATGGGCCAACCCGTTCGGATCGAAGACCTTGCACGTCAAATGATTAGCCTCAAGGGCCTGAAACTCGGCACGGATATAACAATAACCCACACTGGCCTTCGCCCCGGGGAAAAAATCCGCGAAGAGATCTTTTACGCCGCTGAAGACGTGTTCCCTTCTGGGGCCGACGGTATCTTGGTTGCCCGATCGCCTGCGCCCTCGCCCGAAGCCCTTGGGCCTGCGGTGGATGCGCTTCTTAGCGCAGCCTCGTCGCGAGATCGCGGGCGCACCCTCGCTCTTCTCGTGGCGCTTGCCCCGCCACCGAGAGCTTAGTGGCCTCAGCGCGCCTAAAGAGTCTTCAGCGATACAACAGGTTCGGTAACCACGTCGCAAGGCCCGGAATGAACCAAATAAACGCGACGGCCAGAAGCTGCAACATGATGAACGGCACGACGCCTCGATAAATATCCAACGTCCGCACGTTCGGCGACGCCACGCCGCGCAAGTAAAAAAGCGCAAAACCAAAGGGTGGCGTCAGAAATGATGTTTGCAACACCAACGCCATCATCACAGCGAGCCAAACAGGGTCAGCGCCCATTACAATCAGCGGCACTGCAACCAGTGGCACCACCACAAAACAAATCTCGATGAAGTCGAGGAAGAAGCCCAGCAAAAACATAATGCCGAAAGTGAAGAGAAGCGCGCCTGTAAGGCCGCCCGGCACTGCTTCAAGCATACTCGCGACCCAGTCATCCCCGCCAAGTCCACGGAACACCAATGTGAACAATGCCGCACCAATAAGAATCGTGAACACCATGGCGTTGATTTCCGCCGTCGACCGTAGCGAAGGCAGCAAACCTTTTGCGCCGTGAAGTGAGTAGAGGCCCCCAAGCACGCCGACCCCTGCCAGTATGCTGAGGGCAATCGTCACAATGAGGGTTGCCACGCCTTGAGTGTTAGCCTGCGCGGTTACATTTGGAATGTCGATGAAGATGCGGAACGCGACGAGGAGTGCAAGCGCTGCCGCACCTGCCAAGATAATCCGCGTGAGGACGCCATTGGGACGGCCCGCGTCCCGTTCAATCCGATAACCCGCCAGCAACGCTGCGCCCGCCGCGCCTACGGCTGCCCCCTCTGTCGCCGTCGCGATACCAGCCATAATAGAGCCGAGAACCGCCAAGATCAGCATCAACGGCGCCAAAAGCGCTTGCACGACGCGGCCAAGCTTAGGGTAATCTCCGCCACCCGCAGGGGCGGCTTTCGGTTGGCTCCACGCAATAAATATCTGATAGATCAAATAAAGCGCGACAAGCACCAAGCCCGGAATAATCGCCCCAGCAAAAAGATCGCCGACTGACACGGCCTCAGCGCCCGGCTTTCCCATTTCAAGCTGCGCGCGCTGATTGGCGTTTCCGATGACATCACCAAGCAAGATCAACACGATGGAAGGTGGGATGATTTGTCCCAAAGTTCCCGCCGCTGCGATTGAGCCGGTGGCGATTTTCGGGTCATAGCCGCGGGCAAGCATGGCCGGAAGCGCCAATAATCCCATGGTGACGACCGTTGCACCCACGACACCCGTAGATGCCGCAAGGAGCGCTCCGACCAACGTGGTTGAATACAACAGTCCGCCACGAAACCGACCAAAGAGGTCGCCCATCGTGGTGAGCAAATCTTCAGCGATACGGGAGCGCTCCAAGATGACACCCATCAATACGAAAAGCGGCACCGCGGTAAGCGTCGCATTGCCCATTGTGCCGAAAACACGCTGCGGGAAAGCCGCAAAATAGGATGGCTGGAACACCCCGACAGCCATGCCGAGGAGGCCGAAAAGCAGAGCCACTCCAGCCAGCGTGAAGGCGACGGGATAGCCCATCATTAGAGCGATGATGAGCGCCAAGAACATGGCGATATCGAGGATGCCGTGAATATCCATGTTCAGGCCCCCATCGGCAGTTTTGCCGACGAAGGTTCCGGCAAAGCTTCAAGGCCGCGCCACCGTAAAGCGGCATGCCCAGCATGGGTGATACCGGCCATCAACATGGTGACGGCGAAGAGGGGCATCGCAGTTTTAAGCAAGAAAACCAATGGCAAGCCGTCCGTCTCAGGGCTTCGCTCGCCAATACGCCACGCTAACTCAACCACGGGGCCCGAGTATAAGAGCAGCAAAATCATGACCGGTGCGAGAAAAAAACAATAGCCCAGCAGATCAATCAGCGCTTTGGTTTTAGGCTGGGCATGCTCATAAAATACGTCAACGCGAACATGGGCGTTTGCCAGCAATGCCGCAGGGGCAGCCATTAAAAATCCAAGCGCGTGGGCATACATCACCGCCTCATTTAGCTTGGTAAAGCTTTCGCCAAAAATATAGCGCAGCAACACAGTGCTGAGCATACCCAGTGCCAACACGAGCAAACACACTTGCGAAATTTTACCCAAAACCTCAGCGATGTCTTCGCTTATCCCGTTCACAGCGCGCTGGACGCGGGCGGCGGGTTCACCGATGAGTGCCGTAGCAACAGGTGCAAACAGAAAGGGCGTCAACCCTCCCAAAACGATTACAGCGATGGTGCCCAGCGGCTCGCCAAGCGTTTGCGCGATCATTGACCACCTATCGTAAGCATCGATTGGCGTTGATTGAGATAGGCGCCTTCTGCGCCTTCACTCCATGGCCGCATGGCGCGATAAGCCTTCAGCCAGCTTTGATAGATGCGGCCCGCCAAGGGGTCAGTTGCGCCTGCCTCGGCCCACATAACTTGAGCGACTTTGGCCGCCTCTTTTACGATATCGTCGGGAAAGCGTCGCAAGGTTATGTTGTGCTGACGCTGCATCGCCTCCATAGCAATGCCGTTCTGATAGGTGAACTCACCCACCGAAATCGCGTAGCTCTCTCGACAAGCGGCACGCAATATCTCTTGATGTTCGCGGCTTAGTTTATCGAATTTACCTTTGTTGACACCGACCGCCAAGGTCGCACCCGGTTCTTGCAAACCCGGCGCATAGTAGTAAGGCGCCTCGCGATACAGGCCCAAGCCGATGTCGTTCCAAGGGCCAACAAACTCGGCAGCATCAATAACGCCGGACTGAAGCGCTTGGTAGATTTCCCCGCCCGGTATCGCCACCGCAGCACCACCGAGACGACGAACCATCTCGCCCCCAATGCCCGGAATTCGCATTTTCAGGCCCTTGAAGTCATCCAAACTATTGATTTCTTTTTTGAACCACCCACCCGCTTGATGGCATGTATTCGCCGCAGCGATCGGGACGATGCCGAAGCCAGCACCCAATTCTTCCCACAAGGCCTGCCCACCGCCATGATCGAGCCAGCCCATTTGTTCCATAGCCGTCATGCCGAATGGAACCGCTGTAAAGAACGGATAGGCCGCGTTCTTGCCTTGCCAATAATAGTCCGCTGAGTGGTATATGTCTGCCGAGCCGGTAGCGACCGCGTCGAAAACCTCAAACGCACCAACAAGCTCACCCGCCGCATAAACCCGAATGTCGAGCGTTCCGCCTGACAAAGCCAGCGCACGCGAAGATATCCTTTCCGCGCTCATGCCAAGCCCGGGCATACCCTTTGGCCAGCTTGTCACCATATTGAGCCGAACCGCACCGGACACGGCCCCTTGGGCTGCAACCGCCCCTGCCGATCCGTCAATCGCCCCAGCGCCAGACAACCGACCCGCAGCAATGCCGGCCCCTGCCCCGGTTACGGTCCCAATAGCGACAGCAGTGAGGAGCGTTCGACGGTCCATCGTGAGTTTCACTTTCCATTTTTTAAAGCGACACGACTCCGTGTCGCATAAGGATGTTTGCTCCGAAAGGCCCTAGGGTTTTGGCGCGTTTGTCGGCCTCCCCTCAGCGTGACGAATCAGTGCGTCAAACAACCGAACCCCGAAGCCAGCGGCGCCCTTTGGTGTCGTTGCATCGGCGCTATCGCGCCATGCGACGCTGGCGATATCGAGGTGAGCCCATGTCTGATCCGGCTTTACCCATTCGCTGACGAAGGCCGCTGCGATTGACGATCCCGCTGTGCCACCGCCCTCAACAGTGTTCTTCACATCGGCGATATCGGACTTGATATCGTCATAAGTCGTAGGGTGGATTGGCAAGCGCCAAACGGCTTCATCTGCACGCAGGGCGGAAGTCTGCACGTCAGCGATAAAGGCTTCATCATTGCCGAAAAGGCCCGCATAATCATTGCCCAAGGCAGTCCGAACAGCGCCAGTCAACGTCCCAATGGTGACGACTTTCGAAGGCTTATCGCGCTCCTGAACATACCAAACCGCGTCGCCCAGAACGAGGCGGCCCTCGGCATCTGTGTTGAGAACCTCTGTCGTCTTCCCGCTCATACTCGTTAACACATCGCCCGGGCGGATTGCGCCACCATCGGGCATGTTTTCTGCCAAAGCGGCCACTCCAACCACATTCACCTTTGCCCCACGGCGTGCAGCACTTAGCACGCCACCAATTGAGGCTGCTGCGCCCGCCATGTCGTAACGCATCCGCCACATGCCATCACCGGGCTTGAGCGAGACGCCGCCGCTATCAAACGTGATACCCTTGCCAACGAATGCGATAGGCGCCGCATTTCCCGCCCCGTTGTAGCGCACCAGCAGCAAACGCGGAGGGCGCGTCGAGCCTTGGCCAACGCCTAAGATCATGCCCATGCCGAGCTTTTCCATTTCTGGAACACCCAACACTTCAATTGTTACGTTCGGTATCCCAGAAAAGGCTTCAATTGTCTTATCGACGAAATGCTGCGGGGTTTTGATATTTGAAGGCGTCGAAATCAGGTCGCGCGTGAAGGTAACACCTTCAGCGACAGGCCGAAGATCGTTCTCCCACGCGCGTTGGGCGGAGGCATCACTTGAATGTATTTGCAGGTCTGGCCCGCCGTCTTTCTTGGGCTTTCCCCACTTTCCAAAGTCATAGCTGCCCAATTCAGCACCAAGCGCGAGGAAAGCGGCTTCATTGGTCACTCCAGCGATGTCCGGCGCCATAACGCTCGTCTTGCCGTCTTTGATAGCTTGCGCAAAGCGACCGCCTAAAGTGACAAGGTCGGCCTCGGTCTTTGGCCCCTCACCCACGCCAAGGGCCAAAATTCGGCTATAGGGTCCGACACCGTAGAGGAGGAGGGCTTTACCACTTCCGCCTTTGAACTCAGCGTTTGCGAGTGCGCGCGTCAGTGCTCCGGCAGCAACTTGATCAATGTCTTTTGCGGCGCCGGTCAGCCCACTGCTTGTCATTGTTAGGGCAATGTTGCCAGCCTTGGGAACCCCACCCGTCGAAAACGACACTTTAGCGGCGTGAGCGGTGGAGCAAACAAAGGCGAGAGCGGCAAATACCGTTGAAAATTGCATGAGGGAACGCACTGGAATCTCCGAATGTGCACAGCGGATACCGCCCTAAAGGTCGCCTGATGAGCCATAGGCAATGTCAGACGGAGGACGCGCACAAGCTGCAAGGTCTTAACCTTACAGTCTATTGAGAGAAGAGCACGGAACAACACACGCTTGCGTCAAGTCGCGCGGCAAATTTTGAAGACTGTATAGCGCTATACGAAATGGCCATATTCCTTCGCATAGATGCCACTCGGCGGCCTTGCGGAGAATTTCGGTTAGCGCCAACCAAAAGCGGACATATTCGTTATATGTCCGCCTTCGGCTGCTGGGCGATACAGAGTTTAGAACTTGTAACCAATGCCCGCGGAAACAACCAATGGATCTAAGGTCACGTTCGATTTTAACGCGCCAAAATTGATATTTGCATTGGTTTCAAAGAAGATTTTCTTGACATCGAGATTAACCGACCACGGGCCCTGCGTTGCGATGTCAACGCCCGCTTGAAGCGCATAGCCAAAGCCGTCGCTTAACTTCACATCGAAGCCATTCTTCCCTTCCTGGGAGGCAAACCAAATATATGTGAGGCCGGCCCCGAAATACGGGGAAACCCGTGCTTCTGGCGTGAAGTGATACTTGGCAGTGACCGTGGGAGGCACGTGCCAGAGCTTCTGGACGACGACGTTTGTGGTTCCGCCGACAGCCCTAACCGTGTGATTGCCCGTGCCTGCGATCACTTCCAACGAAACATTTGGGTTAAGATAGTATTCGAGGCCAATGGTTGGCACATAGGCATCGTTAACGGCCACATTGAGGCCCGTTGCCGCACCGGTGCGCGACACTATTGCTCCGCTTTCGTCCGGAATGATGCCCGTTAAACGAACGTCGAGCTTGATTGTGCCTGTTGTTGGCTTCACAAAGCTTTCTTGGGCTTGAGCAAAACCGCTAAACATGAGGCCCGCAACAGCCGCGGCCAAAAACAACTTTTTCATATCGACCCCCTTCGTAATTGCCTACCAAGGGTAGGCAGGATGTTCGATTACATTCCGACTAGGCCCTTTTCTTTTCCAGTTGGCAGAATGACGCGCGGCGGCATGACGCAAACACTCACACTCAAAGAACCCAGTTGAGCCGTGAGATTTAAAAAGGCAATTTAACTGTGCAATTTCCGACAGACGGAGGAGCTCAGAAAGGTCTCTCATCCTTATCGGCACGAGTTTTATGTTTTCACAAGCCTAACGATAAGCGCAGCGCCGTGGCCTAACATCGCCCTCGCGGCGCGATAATCGGGGTCGTCTCGATAGCGCAATGCGGCTTCGGCATTTTGAAACTGGATAATCACGGCACGGTGCAGGCCCGGCTCCAAAACTTCACCGTCAATGCGGCGATCAACAGGGCCTAAAACCAAATACTCACCACCATGGGACAAGGCAACAGCTTTAGAATTGACGGCATAAGTGAGGTAGGCCTGAACATCCTCTATCCACGCGGAAATCACCAAAAATGTCCCGGTTCGCTCTGTATCAGGTCCTGAAACAGCTGATTGCTCGACGACCATTTGCCGAAGGCTGACGGCGCCACCCATGAGCGGTTTTGCAGCAACCAGCGCGGAATCATTCGCATAGCGTTCAATACCGGCTGGATCATCATAGGCCACGACGACAACGCGCGATCCTGATTTGGCATCTCCCTCCAAAACCTCAGTGCACCAACCCCGCAAGACGTAGCGTCCGCCGGCGCGCTCGGTAACGCCGACCAGTCCGGCTCCATAAGCCTGATAACGCTCAGAATTCAGGATATCGGCGATCGAAATCAGAAATGCGGCCACGGCGTGAGTTCAGTCCATGATGTCGAGCGTTAGCCCAACTTTAGAAACGCGGGCAGCGTTGACGACGTAGCGCGCGGCCCAAATGTCCTGCGCGAGCACGCCCAGAGATTTGTAAATCGTCACGTCCACTTCGCTTGTTCGACCTGCAACCGTGCCCATAGCAACCTCGCCGATCTCACCGAGGATGTGACTCTCATTGACGCTTCCGTCGCCGATTGCACGCAAGAACTCGCCAGCCGCTAAAAGCGCTGCCTGCCGTTGATCGACAAAGAAGCGGCCCTTGGCAACAGCGTCACTATCAATTTCAGCGGTGGAAGGGATGGCAGAGCCAACAAGCGTAAGATGCTGGCCGGGCCGCAATGAGCGACCGAAAAGGATCGGGTTTGGCGCCGACGTCGTCGTGCAAAGGATGTCTGCGTCGGCAATAGCGCTATCAAGTTCCGTCACCACTTCGAGGCTAGTGCCCTCAATCGGGCCGAGGCGTGCAATCAAATTTTCTGCCTGCTCAGGCCGCCGCGCCCAAATGCTGATCGTCCTTAGCGGTCTGACAAGCGCGATGCTCCTTGCGTGGTGATACGCTTCCTCGCCTGCACCCAGAATGAGCAAGGAGCGGGCGTCCTTGCGCGCCAAGAGGTCGGTCGCCATGGCGCTTGTAGCGGCGGTTCGGATTGCTGTTAGTTCGCCGCCCTCCATCATCGCGACGGGCAGGCCGCGCTCGGCATCAAACAAGATCACCATACCAACATGCGTGCCCGCCGGATCATCGGCTTCGCGCACATATTTGGAAACGATCTTCACGCCAAAAGCATCATCTTTCGCGTGCATGCCAGCACTAAAGCCCGGCATCAGCCCCATTTTACCGTCACGGCCGGGGATTGGCATAAACTGTCGGGGTGGCAGCACCGTTTTGCCCGACGAAACTGAAATCATTGCGTCGCGCATGAGCTCGATGCACGCCTTCATCGGCAACAAGTTGCGCACGTGCGAACGGTTGAGGATCAGCATTAGGAGGCAGGCGTTGTCGGGGAAAGAAAATGCATCGCTGATTGTATAGCAGTCACGTTCTCAGGGCGCGGAAAGGCATCTGGCATGGCATCGCCAGGTTGGCGCACTTGCCCGATGGCATGAAACCAGTCTTCAAGCCCTGGCGGAAAAAACACCCAAAACATCGTCATGTTATGATCACCTGAGTTCAAAATGGTGTGGCGGCAATCGCGACCAAACAAAACCGTGGAACCCGGCACCAACGCGTAGGTCGTCCCGTCAATCGTGCAAGTTCCTGTGCCCGAAGTCACATGAACCAGCTCATGATTGCGCTGATGGCCGTGTTCACGCACTGAACACCCGGGGGGCAAAACTTGGATACCAGAAGAAAATGTGTCGTAAGGCATATTGGAAGGGTCGAGTTGAACCGTTACGTGCCCCCGCGATGGCAATGGCTGCCAGTAAGAACGGCCCTCCTCCGGGCCAATGACCGCATGAAATGGCTGTCGCAATGCCCGGCTCGTTGGATCAGCGCTCATCGTTCTAGCCCTTTTGTCTTGATGTTTTTGTCGAACCCGATGCGTCAGCCCCTAAGAACTGGAGCACAGCGGTCTGATAGCGGTTCGGTACAGTTTGCGGTGCAAAATGGCCGCCTTTCGCTAGGATTTTCAACCGCGCATTCGGTATCCGCTCTGCAAGTTCAACAGCAAAACCGGTCGGGGTGATTGCATCGTCTTGCGCTGTTACCACAAGTGTTGGCGCTCGGATGGCGGACAATGAGCTTCGGGCATCGTGGTTTACCACAGCTGCGATCCGCTCGCGCTCAAGTTCCATCCCCGGGAAGGCTGCCAAGCGTGTGGCTAGCGCCTTGTTGGTTTCCTCGAAGTTTTCTTGTGCCCACCACCCGGGATTTCCGAGGGCACTGCCATTTTGCAAGTAGGCGGCAGGGCCAAGCTTCTCAAGAATTTCCAATCGAGCGTCAAACAACGCACTGAACCAAGCATCAGGGCCAGCCCACGTCGCTGATAGCACAAGTTTTTCTACTCGGTCCGGAGCGGCCACCGCCAAATGCTGCGCGATTGCGCCGCCCATTGAATGGCCAACTATGCTGGCGCGCTCAATTTCCAAAGCGTCTAGGAGTGCCCGAACATGCATGGAAAGATCGATGGTCGAAGGCAGGTTGCGCGCAGGGGGGCTATCCCCACATCCGGGATGATCGAATGTGATGGCTCTAAATCGCCGCGCCGCTGCACCTTGAAATCGTGACCAAAACGCACCGCGCCCGCCCAATCCGGCGATCAGCAACAAAGGTGGACCGTCGCCCGCGCTTAAAATGCTCAGGGGCCCCAATGCTGTCGCGACCAAGCGTTTTTCGAGGCCCAAGCGGATCAGACCTTAGTCGCGACTAGGCTTTGCAGAAAACTATTCGTGGAAAGCGGGCCGGGGCGAACGTCAAAGCCAGCGTCGCGCACGAGTTGCCAGAAATCGCTCGCTACAAAATCGGGCGAGTAGGGCTCGCCATTATCAACGCTATCCACAGCAATCATAAACCGTTGCGATGGCGGCAAGCCATTGGCTGCATTGGGGAACTCATGGATGGAAAACACGCCACCGGGCCGAAGCACACGATGAACCTCCGCCAAAACTTTGGGAATGACGTCAATCGGAAGCTCGTGAAACATGATATAGTTCAACACCATGTCGAAGTGACCATTGGGGAACCCTGTGCTCTCCGCTAGCGCTTGGCGGAAATTGACTGCCACATTTTGCTTCACGCAACGATGATGGGCATAGCGCACCATGGGCTTGGAAACGTCGAGGCCCCAAACCTCCGCTTCAGGAAACCGCCGTTTCAGATGCAGCGTAGCTTGGCCAATCGAGCAACCAATATCGAGGACCCGGTTCACAACACCATCATCGGGCACGATCGAAAGGTCAGCAAACTCCTTATGGTGCTCGTCATGATCGTTCATGCCTTGATAGAAAATCTTGGTCCCGTAGTGGTGCACAAGCCCGCCGATTGGGTCGTCCGTATAGCCGCCCGGTTGCAGATGAATTTCGTGGCGCGCATAGTCGGGAACCACAAAGCTTGGGTCGATTTCTAAAGTTCCAGGGCCTTTCTTATCCGTTTCGTCGAGCTCTTGCAGATGCTGGTCAGCTTGCATCAAGAAACTCTCGCGCGTGCGTCTCCACAGCATTTCTTGCTGCGTTCGCACAAAGCGTTGCCACACCAAAGCATCCGTTGTTTTGTCAAAAGACTCTTGGATCACGTCGAGGGATGGTTCGTTGGAACTACTGGTGTGGCCGTCAGCCGCCAATTGCGCGTGCCCGCCTTTTGCCACGGCAGGAAAAAGCGCGAAAACCACCTTGTTTCGGAAGGTTTCGACGAAATCGAGGTAGCTTTCATCGTCTAAGCGCGTCGTGCGGGGCAGAACGCCAAGTGAGCCACGGGCCATGTTGTCTTTCCCTATTCTGATACTTGAGGGGCAAGCGCGGCAGGAACATTGCGCAAGAAGCTGCCGAAAATCCGGGACGTAAACGCTTCACGCAACGCGGCTCGTTCAGCCAATTCTGCAGGGCCGGGCACCCATTGTTCGATCGCGTGGGTCAAGTTTTGATCGTGCACTACGCGCTCCAAAATATAGAGCCTGTCCCGGCACGTCCAAAGCTCGGCTGCCAATTCGGTAATAGCGTCCAGCATATGGTCGATAACAGGTGGATCGAAATAGGCGCGCGGCGGGCTCGTAATTTCTTGCCCAATCAGGTCTTGAGGTTTCTCAACAAACGGTCCCAAAGTTTCCGCCACGCAATCACTCCTCTTGAATGTCCATGAATGTCGGAAGCTGCCATGCGCTACTAGTGCATTAGATGCTAGTTGCGATGCGCCGCTTGCATAGGAACATGGCACGATGTGAGCGTATCAGCCGTGGAGGGACGTTATGGAGCTACGCCATCTTCGCCATTTCGTCGCTGTCGTTCAGGCCGGTAACCTGTCGCGCGCCGCCGAAACGGCCTTCATAAGCCAGCCAGCGCTCACGCGCTCGATTAAGAATCTCGAAGAACTTGTTGGTGCCGTTCTTCTAGAACGCTTGCCGCGCGGGATCGTTCCGACACCAGCAGGCCAAACGCTATACGATTATGCAGTCTTTATCCTCAACGAAGTGCGGCGCGCGCGCGATGAGGTTGCAGCGACTGATGCCGGTGAACGCGGCGTCGTTGCGATTGGTTCGGCTGCAATGTTTTCGACCTTCATGGTTGATAAGGCCGTCGCCGAGCTTGCACTCGCCTTTCCTGAAGTCGCTTTAACCGTGAGCGTAGGTTTCTTCGAAGAATTGGTCGATCAGTTGGTAGAGGGTCGTCTCGACGTTTTGTTCTCCAACATTCCAGGCGGGGCCTTGCCCGACGACCTCGTCGTTGAACAACTTTACTCCACCAAGACGGTTTTGGTGGTGCGTGCCGATCACCCGTTTGCAAAGCGACCCAATATTCCGCGGGCTGAGTTAGCGCGCGCACGGTGGGTGATCGTCAATCAGCTTCACATGAGAGACTATCTCACCCAGTTCTTTGCCGCCGAGGGATTGGCGATGAGCAAGTCGACTATCCAAACGAACTCACTCGAAATGATTACTGGCCTCTTGCAGCGCGGCGATTTCGTCGGCCTGATGCCGGACCATCTCGTCCGCCAAGCTATCCGCAAAGGCCAACTGAAACGGTTGACGACGGAGGCTCCAGTAACCCGCCGCGCCGGTCTCATTTACCGAAAAGACGGGCCGCTCCGCCCAGCCGTCGCTCACTTTATGGGCGTGATGCGCAGGCATTGCGCGATCGAGAGTGGGCTGGAGGAGCTGAAAACCTCCCATGCGTCCAGCGCATAGATCCGGTCACAATCGGCATTTTGATTTATAGCATCGGGCAGCGCACCCTGAACACATCACATGAAATTCAAGCCGGTTCGGGAGTCGTCCATGCCTTTCAACTCAAAGCCCTTGCGCGCCATCACTGAAGAAGATGCGGACACTTACGCGCGCGATGGCGTTGTCTGCTTGCGTCAAGTCTTTGACCCAGAGTGGCTAAAGTCCCTTGAGGGCCCCGCCCGTCGTGTTTGCATCGACAAGGATGATGTTGGCACCTTACCAACACAGCCCGGGCGTTATTTGGCGCGCGTCTTGCCCGAGTTTCGTCGGTTCATCTTTGAAAGTCCGCTCGCGGAAGCAGCCGGGCGTGCGATGCGCTCAAGCCAAATCAATTTCTTCTTCGACGAGTTTTTTGCTAAGCCACCGCGATCCGATGAGAAGACGATTTGGCACTGTGACCGCATGGGTTGGCCCGTTTCTGGCGTGATGGTGCCGTCAATCTGGATCCCACTACAGGACATTAAGAAAGAAAACTGCCTCGAAGTGTTGGCAGAAACCCAACATGAGGATGTGCCTTATTGGTTGTTTTCGCCAAACGCGCGCAAGATGATCCGCCCGCCCGAGCGCGTGAGCCACCCAGATGTCGAAGCACGACGGGCAGACCCCAAGAACCGGTTCCTCCAGTGGGATATGCAGGCCGGTGACATGCTCGTGGTCCACCCTTGGGCGCTGCATTACTCGCATGGAAACACCGCCGATGATTGGCGCATTGCGCTCTCCGTTCGGGTTTTTGGTGACGATATTCGGTGGGCGCCCCGCCCCGATTGCCTGAACATTGCTGGCGCGAGCTTCGATGAGATGATCGAGGGCGAGAAGCCAGGGGGTTCGGTGTTCCCGCTCCTGTGGTCGGAAAATGGCGAGCGCGATGGCGATGGTGATTATCCGCGCGGGTTCGCCACCCAATGGGCCAGCAAGCGTCGGACGGACATTAATGAATACAAGACCTTCCAAAAGCTGCAAGAAAAGCTGGTGCTGGAAACCGCGGCCTCGTGAACACTGTGCCTAAGCGTTTTGACTATATCATCGTTGGCGCTGGTTCCGCAGGGTGCGTTTTGGCCAATCGGCTCTCGGAGGACCCAAATTGTCGGGTGCTCTTGCTCGAGGCCGGTGGGCTGGATTGGTCGCCCTTCATTCATGTGCCAGCCGCGTTGATCCACGCCGTCGGAAACCCCGCGCTCGACTGGATGATGCTGGCGGAACCAGACGCCTCGCGAGGTGGCAAAGTAGATTTATGGCCAGCCGGAAAAACACTCGGCGGCTCCAGTTCGATTAACGGCATGCTTTATGTGCGCGGCGCGCATGCAGACTTTGATCGTTGGCGCGACCTTGGGAACGAAGGTTGGAGCTGGGCCGAAATGGCACCCTGCTATCAGCGCATGGAAAACACCGAACTCGGCGATCCATCGCTACGGGGTCGCTCTGGGCCCATGCGCGTCGAGGCCCTGCGCTCCCAACACACACTGGGCAAAATCTTTCTTGACGCGGCCCAAGAAGCCCAGATGCCGTTCAACGACGACTATAATGGCGCCACCCAGGAAGGCGTCAGCCATCCGCAAGTGACCCAAAAACGCGGTTGGCGGTATAGCGCATCGCGGGCCTATCTCTGGCACGCTCGAAATCGCGCCAATCTCTCTATCCAAACCAAGGCACGGGTTTCGCGCTTAATTTTAGAGAACGGCCGGTGCGTCGGTGTTGAGTATCGCCGAGGCAATAAGGCTGAAACGGCGCATGCAAATCGCTGCGTGGTTCTCAGCATGGGGACTATGGCGACGCCGAAGATGTTGATGCTTTCGGGTATTGGCCCCGGCAAAGCGTTAACCGATTTGGGTATTCCAGTTGTCGTCGACAGTCCGGCTGTCGGGAAAAATCTGCAAGAACACCCCAACGCTACCGTCAGCATCGATGTGAATGTCCGCACCTATAATGTGGATGTCAATTCACCGTGGATGGCGATGCACGCGCTTAATTGGCTTTTTTTCGGGCGTGGTCCTGCCACGAGCCCCTATCCGCACGCAGTCGCGTTTTTCCGCTCGCAGCCTGACCTCGCGCACCCTGATATTCAAGCCATGCTGGGCCCATTTGCCTTTTCGTTCGACGAGGGTGGAATTCGGCCTTATCTGAAGCCAGCGGTAACGGCTGTTGCAAGCTTGTCCTACCCTCACAATCGCGGCCAAGTCCGTCTTCGCTCCGCCAATCCAGCCGATACCCCCATCATTGACCATGCTTTGCTGGATTCTGACGACGATATGGCCGCTCTCACGCGCGCATGTCGCGTCCTTCGCCAGATTTTCCAAGCGCCCGCTTACGCGCCCTACCTCATTCGAGAGCGTCTGCCTGGCCCATCGGTGCAAAGCGATGCCGATTGGGACAGTTACATCCGCAGCACCGCTTTCCTCGGCTATCACCCGATCAGCACCTGCGCCATGGGCCCTGACGAAAGCAGCGTGGTCGACCCGAAATTGCGCGTTCGTGGCATTGATGGCCTACGCATTGTCGATGCTTCCGTGTTTCCCCACCACATGTCTGGCAATATCAACGCCGCAGTGATTGCGGTTGCGGAGCGCGCGTCCGATATGTTGCGTGCAGAGCAGGCTGCGGCTTAATTCAACGCGTTAAGGCGTAGGGGTGCCCCAGCGTGTGTGGTGGTCTAAAAATTTTGCCGTGCCGATCGCTTGGGCCATAGCAAACCCCTCAGCGGCATCAATGGCCAACGCGGCTTCAAGACCTTGTTCGTCTACCGTTTGAAACGATTTTAGCATTGCTGCCGCACAAGCATTGATCCCAATGGTGGGCAGCAAGGCAACACGGTAGCCCAAGGCTGAAAGCTCATTGGTACTGCGCACCGGCGCGTCTTTTAGACTGAGAAAATTGTGCAAAAGCGGCGCTCTCCCGCCAACGGCCTTTACCAAACGCGCCATATCATCAATGCGTTTCAAGCCCTCCACAAAGATCATGTCGGCCCCCGCTTCGGCAAAGAGAGCGGCGCGCTCCAACGCCTCATCAACCCCAAGAGTAAACACTGCATCCGTCCGAATGGAGACCACGAGATTGGTGTCTTGCCGCGCATCCAAAGCTGCAGCAATCTTGCCTAGCATCGCCTCGCGGCTAATCACGGGGCGCGACGCCAAGGCGTCCGACGGTTTCACAGGCTCTTGATCTTCCAGCTGCAATCCCGATGCGCCAGCTCGTTCGAGGGTGCCGACCAGCCGTTGTAGATTAGCCGTATTACCGTAACCGGAATCTGCATCGACAAACACGGGTATGGACACACGGTCAGCGATCCGGTCACAGGCAAGTGCGAGTTCGGTTGGCGACAAGAGGCCAATATCGGGTCGCCCTAATTGGCTAAACGCCAGCGCTGATCCGGATAAAAAGACTCCGCCAAAACCCGCCTGTTCAGCCAACACTGCGCTCAACGCATCATAGATGCCCGGCATAGTTAGGACTGAGGGGGCCGCCAAAGCATGACGTAAATCCAATCGTGCTGCCATGCTCATGCCAGCGCTCCACGAGCCAGTTCGTCTGCCTCTGATTGCGCAATCGTGCGTTCATAGGGTCGAACGGCCAACAAAAGCACCAGTATTGCGGCCGTGCTCAAGATCGCTGGTACGATGGCAAGCGAATAGCGAATAAGACTTGGGTCATGCAGAATGCTGTCTGTAAAGAAGGCAACCGACCAAGGCCCAATCCCACCACCGACCAGATTTGCCACCAATAAATATAATGCCGTGAACTGCGCGCGCATCCGGTTCGGCGCAATCATCGGAATAGCCGCTGTGCCAGCGCCAAACGGCATTGCCCCCAAAACACTCATCGGGGCCACCAGCGCGAGAGATAACATTGGGTCGCTCACCAACGGAAAGGAAATGACCAAAGGCAAAGCCAAAACTGCAGCTGCAATCGGCACGAGGATATTGGCCGCTTTCACGCCTCGCGCCAGCAAGGCATCGCTAATCCACCCACCAGCGACGATGCCAAAGGTCGAAAGCCCAGCCATGAACAAGCCATAGGCATAGCCGATTTCAGTAGCCGACCAATCGTGCGTACGAATGAAAAATGTAGGAATCCAGCTCGTTAAGGCAAATTGAGAAGCGGCCAAGATAGAGAATCCAAACACAATGGATAGGATCGTTTTGGCATTGATCTTAAGCCAACCAAACACCGCACTGAGCGGGACAGGCTCTGCGGCAATCGCCCGCCCGGCTTCAGAGCGCGGCGGCTCTCGAACCGTGAAGAACAGCAACGCGACAAACAAGCCCGGTATCGCGCAGATGATGAAGGCAGCTTGCCAATCTTGCACCACGCCAAACATGGGTAACGAAAGCGTTGTTGCTCCTTGCAATTGGTCAAGTAAAAACCCGCCGACAATCAGCGCAATGCCGGACCCTGCAAAGCTAGTTCCAGTAAATATACTGATCGCGCGCGATAATTTTTCGCGCGGGAAATAGTCAGCCAAGATCGAATAACCGGCCGGGGACAGTGTCGCCTCGCCAACGCCAACAAACATGCGCATGACAAACAACATGAGGAATCCCGTCGCCAACCCGCAGGCTAGCGTCGCACCCGTCCACACCACAATGCCTGCGATGATCACATTGCGGCGGTTGGTTGTATCGGCCAAGCGCCCGAGTGGGATCGCCATCGCCGCATAAAACAATGCAAAAGCAAAGCCTTGGAGCAACGAAATCTGTGTGTCAGAAATCCCAAGATTTGCCTTAATCGGCTCCACGAGCAAGTTTAAGATTTGGCGGTCGAGCGCAGAGACCAAGCCCGCCAGACACAAAACACCCACGACATACCAAGCGTATCGTTCCGTCCGAAATGAGTAAGGTTTTGAAGCCGATACCTGCGGTGATGTCATAAACCTGCTTTCGGTGGCTGTGCCGTCGATCCTATAACACCAGCTTCGAAGTCCAGATGCCATACTGTCGAGGGCTGCTTGAAGCGCTAACCATAAACTGTGTGCATAGGTCGGCTTGATGTTTGGATTGGATGATCGCGGTACAACCCGTTGATTGGGTTCTTGCGCGGCGAGCTTCGCGCAGGAGAAGTCACCATCGCGCGCCAGCACCCTTTAGATTCGCCACAAGGCAGCGACGACGCCCTATTGGCAGAGCTTTGCCAGCAGTGCGGGGACGAGAGCGTCATCACAGACGATGCAGAGCGCGTTTTCTTCGCCCACGATGTTTACGCTGCTGGTTCTACGCCAATTGCCGTTTTCAGGCCCGATACGGTGGAAGCGCTCGCTGCGGGCATTGCCCTGTTGGCAAAGGCCGACGTTGCTCTTTTCCCACGCGGCGGCGGGATGTCCTATACTGATGGGTTTCTCGCCCACACAAACCGAAGCGTCGCAATTGATACGCGCGGCTTGAACCGCATCGTGGCGGTCAATGAGACGGACTTGTGGGCGACCGTTGAAGCCGGTGTCACATGGGCACAACTCGACGCGGACTTAGCCCCTCGCGGCCTACGTGCGCGTTTTTGGGGGCCAATGTCTGGCTTAACGGCCACGATAGGTGGAGGCATGTCCCACGGCGCGGCCACGTTTGGCTCCGCGAAGGTTGGAGGGTCTGGCAATGCCGCCTTGGGCTTTGACATCATTCTACCCGACGGTAGCATTTTGAAGTCAGGCGTGGATGGCCAGCCCGGACACGACCCGTTTTTTCGGAACTACGGACCAGATCTCACGGGCCTCTTTGCCCACGATGGCGGCGCCTTTGGGATCAAGGCCCGTATAACTTTAGCGCTGGAACCGCGTCCGGCCTTGATCGACGGCATCTCCGTCGCCTTCATGGATTTTGAGACCATGCTGCAGGCAGTCCGCAAAATCTCACGGGACGGCCTCGCCAGCGAAGTTGTCGTTACAGACGCAGCGTTGATGGCGATGAATGCCGGTGCGTTAACAGTTTCTGCCTCTCTTGCGCTCGCGTGGCGGGTTTTCGCCAGTGCTCGAAACCCTCTGATTGGGTTGTCGCGCATTATCCGCATGGCCGTCGCGGGCAAGCGATTTTTTGGCAATGCGGCGTTTGGGGCTCACTTTGTCATCGAAGCAGCCGATGCCGCTCGTCTGCGCCTAGGACTGGAAGATGTTCGCCGCGCGCTTGGTCCCAGCGCCGTGGAAATGGCCAATACGATGCCACTGGCTTTGCGCGCTCACCCGTTTCCGCCCTTGCCGGTAACTGCGGCCGATGGCCGCCGCTTGCTTGCCTTACACGGCTTGGTGCCTTTCTCTCGGGCGCAGGAGCTCGACCAAAAAGTAAAACTGGCACTAAGCGGGCACGAGCAAGCGCTGGCCGCTCGCGATATTGCAGTCATGTTTGTGTTCGCCACAGTGGGCACAAATGCGTTGCTTTATGAGCCATTTTTCTACTGGAAAGACAGCCACACTCCTTTTCACAGGCGTCGCCTAGGCGAAGCCATGGAGAACCAGCCACCAAGTTACGAGGACAACCCAGAAGCGCGTGCGTTAATCGAAACCATCAAGTCAGAGTTGGTGGACATATTTTATGCCACTGGTTGCGTTCACCTGCAGATTGGCCGGGTCTACCCACTGATGCGTGATCGCAACGCGCCAGCGACGGATTTGCTCCGAGGAATCCGAAAACAGCTAGATCCAGACTGTCGCATGAACCCCGGCGTTCTTGGCCTATGACAGAGATCGCAATAATTGGGGCAGGCTTGGCGGGGCTCTCCACAGCGGCAGCGCTTCAAAAGCTTGGGTTCCAACCCCGTGTCTATGAGCAAGCCCCGTTGCTGGGCGAAGTTGGTGCGGGCATCACAATCAGCCCAAACGCGGCTAAGGCGCTTATTTGGCTCGGCCTTGGCCCAAAGCTTGAAGAAATAGCCGACGAACCGCCCCACAATGACGTCCGTGACGCCATGACGAACGCCCTGCTGGTGCAGATTGACCGGTTGGAAACGCGCGAGCGCTACGGCGCGCCTTACTGGATGATGCACCGAGCTGACTTGCACCAAATGTTGGTGGAGCTGGTTAGTGAAAACGATCCGAATGCCATTGTGCTCAACGCAAAGCTGACTGCGGCCAGCTTGAATAGGGGCTACGCGCATCTGGCATTCGCTTCTGGAGAGGTGCGAACGCCCAGCTTGACGATCGCCGCAGACGGCCTTCATTCCATCTTGCGCCCGCTCGTCTGCGGCGAAGAAACACCCACGTTCACTGGCCATGTGGCATGGCGGTGTCTTGTGCCAGCCGACCTTGCAGAGCCAGAGCTTTCCGCCCCGGGTTCCATCACCTTTGTCGCGCCCGAACGTTCCGCTACCCTTTATCCCGTCAGAAAAGGTGCGTTGGTGAATTGCGTAGGGCTTTCGCGCGGATCATTTACGCAAGCCGAAGGCTGGTCTCACCAAGCCACTTTTGACGACTTCGCCCGGATTTTTGCAGGATTTCCAGACCAAGTTCTTGCTGCTTTCAAGGCGGGAGCCGCTCAGAGTTTTCGCAATTGGGGCCTTTATGCGCGCTCCGAAGTGTCTGCTTTGGTCAAAGGCAATTTGGCTTTGATCGGCGATGCCGCTCACCCCATGTTGCCGTTCATGGGCCAAGGTGCTGCCATGGCCATCGAGGACGGCATCGTGCTGGCCCGCAGTCTCGCTGCCTACACAACTTTAGACCAGGGCATTGCCGCCTACGAAACCGCCCGGCTGGATCGCGTCCGGTTCGTTCAACAGGAATCCAATCAAGGGGGCGAGCGCGTTCAAGCCAAAGACACCAGCACCCTAAAGAATAAGCCACTTCGAGACGAAAACAGCCTCGATATTTTTAGCTACGATCCTGCGGGAACGGCTGTATAGCGCTGTTTTTGCGGCGCTCTACCAACCATACGAAGTGCTTACAAGTAACTAGGCGACGGGTGGAAAATAGCCCTGTGAGCGGCGCACTAACAATACCTTCGCCTAAAAACCAAAATGAAACTCGAGGTTTGCGGAGGGCATACTGCGGCGAACGGCTCTCCTTTATCTACCGCCTCGGCGGCTCGGAAGTGCTTACGTCTTCTCCTTTCGGTGACCCCGTCATAATTGCCCAGTCGCCCATTTTGTCTTTGTAGATGCGCGCCTCGCGAACGCGCCTAAATGCTTGCGTTTCGCTACCGTAGTAAGTCCGAACGGTAAAATCCACAATTGCGGGAGTAACCATTCCACGGGGAATGCCTTCCACTTGAACCTCTTGGGCCGTTGCGCGGTAGGCTTTGCCGAATCTAACCGAATTTAGCGTTAGCGATGCCTTTGGCGGCCCAACCCGGTCCCAACTTTGCTTCATCACTTGTTCTACAATGGGCTTTGTGGGTGCGTTGGCCGCCGCGCACGAAGATGCAGCGAATACGCAGAGCAAAAGCGGGGCGATGGATAGAAAGATAGATCGAAGCATATTTCAGAACTCTAAGGCAGGTTTCGGCGGCACTTTATGCCGCTGGAAGCGAAGGCTATGTCATGGGAGGTCCGCTTGAAATCGACAGGAAGTCGACAGACACCGGTTTGGCATTGAAATTTGGTCCGTCACTTCCCGAAAATGGTGCGGGGACACGATTTTGCCAACCACATTCAAAAGCCGAGTTTGGCGTCCAAGTCCGCGATTTCAAGCTCAGCGCGTTTGCGGTAATAGCTATTGCCAAGGACTTGAACGACTTCGTACTGCGCACGCGCCGCGACGAGGTTTTTCGGTACCCCACGGCCCTCCTCTAGCAACTCAGCATAGAATAAGCGGTGCTCAAAGTCACCGAATGAAGACGCAATACCGGCATACTGCGCGCCTTTTTCTAGTGTTGCCGGATCCTGAACATATATCTGAGCAAGCTCATAAAGCGCGTCGACTTCGAGTTCATCTCCAGCCTTCTCGAGCCATTGCAGAGCTTCATCGCGGTTTGTCGCAACTGTTTTGCTCCACAAGAGTAAGCGCCCGAGCGCCAGCATGGCCTTGGTGTTGCCCTTCTCTGCAGCCGAACGATACCAGCGCAGCGACGCTCCGTCGCCTTCTTCGCGCCGTACGATGTCGGCATAGAAAAGCATGCCAAAACTACTTCCCTGCTCAGCACTGGTTTTAATGAGAGATCGGCCGCTGTCGACATCCGAGGCGCCGCCCTCGCCATTCATGAGCATTTGGCCGTAGCGGGCGAGAGCCATAACGTCGCCCGCTTCAGCAAAGCCTTTCAGGATGCGCCGTGCCTCCTCCTCATCCTTGGCAACGCCATGGCCAGTTCGAAGCATGTAGGTGTAAGCAGCCGCAGCGCCGCTATTTCCGAGCTCGGTTCCGAGCTTCAGCATGCGGGCGGCCTGCATGACTGTTTTGGGCAATCGTGCGCCTGCGCTCAGATAATTCACGCCGGAGAGCAAAGCGGCATTCGATGCGATTTCGGAAAGTTCTGGGATCGTCGCTCCTGATATAGCCGCTCGCTCATACTCTCGCGCAGCGGTCACGGTATCATTCCGCTCCGCCGCAGATTGGGCGTTTTTAATCGCGGCTCGCACTTCGTTTTCGAGGACCTGTTTGCGTTCCGAGGACAAAGGTAAATCGCGATCGCGATCTTTCTGATTAACCGTTTGTGGCGTGGCCTTAAGGCGAGCGATTGCTGAATACACACCGGAAAACTCACCACTGGCAACCTTATCGAGATAGACTTGATAAAGCTCTGGCTCGTTGAGGTCTGCTGTGGCTTTCCAAAACTCCAGCTCCATCGCCATTCGTGCACTCGGGGGCACGGGTCCAGAAAGTAACGAACGAAAAGGGCCGTCTGGTGGCGGGGCGATAAAGTAAAACGGCTCAGCAGAGAGAGATTGATACACCGCCGGGCTCTGCTGGGAGGCGGTTGATCGCCGCACATCGTCATGGACGTTCCGGATCAGAAGGCTAATTTCCATGCCTGGGGCCGCCAAACGGGAGGCCATTGCCTGCGCGAACGGGCTGTTCTGACCCGTTTGGCCATCCTTTGCGCGCTGGCCCTCGCCCGCCGCATAGATGACCACCAGATTGGTTTCGGAGAGACTTGGGTTTGCAAGGCCGCTTCGAAGGCCAGCTGCATCGGCCATGGCCTCTGCAAAGGGATCGTTCCGACACGCATCAAGGATTATCATTTTTAGCCGACGCGCCGATTGCACCGACGACTTCACCTGATCGAGCGAAACCATTTTTTCCGGGATATCCGACAACATCTTGATAGCCGCATCGACTGGAACCAAGAAGTTCTTCTTGTCGACCTCAACGCCATGGCCCGCGAAGTAAACGACAGCAACTTGGGCCTGCTCAGCCTCTTTACGGAACGCTTCCAAGGTAATCCTAAAGCTATCCAAGCCGAGGTCAGAGGTCTGGATAATCTTGGTAAAGCCAGCATCGCGCAGCGCTTCGGCGATCAACTGGGCGTCTCGAGGAGGGTTCTCCAATGGACGCGCGGCTTGGTATTGGGCATTCGAAATAACGAGCGCCACACGGTCATCTGCCAAGGCAAAGGGCGCGGCAAGCAGCACCGAAAGACATGAAAAGGCTAAAAGGGCTAGGGTCGCTCCGCTTCGAGCGATTTTAGCCACGGGGCCAGCCGAAAATGCACACGGCATCGACACTTTTGCTATGACTTCTGTTTCGGTGGCTCAATAACATAAGCCTCGAAGGCGAGGTTTTCGAACGTTGTATAATCAACCCAAACATATCCCTTGTCGCCCCAACGGGCAGTCCACGAGCTCAGAACTTTGAAGGCTTGGCGTTCATCATCGAAGCCAGTGATGGTCATGGCGTGGCTATAGCGTGGCTGAGTTGGGTCCCACTTATCGGGCAGAAGGGCCGATTTGTAGACGCCCTTGAAGCCATAAAGGGGGGTCGTGAAATCCTTGCCGATGAACATGCCGAATACGATAGGCCGCCCATTCCAAAGCTCGCCTTTTATGTCGTCTATAATCAGCGGACCCTGTTTCTCTACGCCGTCCGTTGTTGGCGCGAGTTTCCGCCGTTCAATGGCCTTCCAGCCCCCAATTCTATAGCGCGCCGCTACCTCGTAGTGGGCATCTGTTGGCTGAAGAGCACATTCAGTGATTGAAATTGGGAATTCCGATACAGGCGCAACGCCTTTCTCGAGAACGAAGTTTAGCGTGGCAATAATCGACGTTCCGCGCCGACAATCCGGAACTAGCTTGGTTGCATTGAAAACAAAAGACGGGCTGGCGATCTCAGTCGGCCCGCTTGGTGCACGGTTTACATTGCGACCAATTAAGAACGAGCGCGCGGCATAGGCAACCGCCCATGCCGCGCATGACCCTTGTGCGCCCTGATAGCCGGCTGGCGGAAAGCGATCCGAAAAGTCGACTTTGCTGCCAATAAAGTCCCGGAAGCGTTCAACTTTGGGCGCCTTTGCATAAAGGCCCGCATCGGCCACCACTAAGCCGGTTCCGAACTCAATATTGGCTACTGCTTCATCGGCGTGGGCGCAGGCGCCGGTTAGGGCAGCAAGTGTGGCCGCAGCCCAAACAACCAAGCTACGCCGGATAGATTGGGATGAGGAAATTGCAGAACTTTTCACGTCACAATCCTACGGCCTAAAGGCCGCTTTTTGGCCAAAACACAAACCAAGAAGCCTATACGAGACACTCGAAACCGCAAGATCAAGCCAATGCTTCACCTCAGTTCGGAGGAAGTGAAACGACGACGCCAGCGCTGGAGCCGCTGAAGAAAGACATGTTGCTCGGCAGCAGATTGCCCCCGCCAGCGGCCACAAGGTTTCCGGCGATCGCTGATCGAAGGCTGGCACCATCATTGCCGACTAAACTGCCGCGTCCGCCAAGAACAACGTTGCCGCCGCCCGCAGCAACCAGATTGCCACCGCCCGCGGCAACCAAATTGCCCCCGCCAGCTGCCACCAAATTCCCCATGCTAAAGCCAAGAGATGAAATGAACGAGGTGCCCGTTCTGTTTCCAACATTTGCGAGCGCCTGTAGACCGAGGGTCGCTTGCTTCGCCGTCACGGCGGGGTACCACATTTGGTTCGAAGAGTTTTGACATTTATACGATACGACGCGGGTGCCTGCACCCCGCCCGCCACCTTCGATGTCGGCGCACCAACCAGCCTCATTGTTCAACTGGCCGTTTGACTGAAACGCCCATTTTTGGTGGACCGTGCTAGCGCACGTTCGAGCCATTAAGGGTAAGCCGCTGCTTGACCCACCCGTGAGGCATTTACCATTCGGTAGAACAATCTGACCGTAAGAACCGGAAGCAAACCGAAACGCTTGGTTGTCGCCGCCATGGCACGTCCAAATGAGCACCACGCTGTCAGTTGCTCGTACGTCCAGGCAATTGCCTTTTGCGTGGTAAGAGGCGATCGTTGGCTTTCCGCTTGCCAGTTGAGCGTAGGCGTTCGGTGCGGTGATTACGCTGCCGAGAAGCGCCGTAGCGGCTATCGCGAAGGCGTGTTGCTTTTTCATGGGGGCCTCCAATTCAGGAATATCCCAGCAATTGTCGGCTGAAAGTTCGTTGCGCCCGATAGACAGGATTTGAACAGAACCGAAATTGTCTGGGCCTGTGCTCATTGCAGAAGGCCAAAACGCTACAAAAACTCTCGTTTGACAGTAGAAAATGCTGCACCAATCCGGCCTGAAATCGCCCTGTTCACAAGTCGTCTACATGCGGGCCGAATGGCCAAACTATTGTTGCACATCGACGATGATGAAGGTGAAAAAGCATGGCACGCGGCAAGTTGGTTTCAACGATATGTTTGGCTGGGTGCCTGATCGGTTCGCCCGCATTGGCTCAAGTCGATGTTGCAAAAACATGGGGCACCCGAAGCCCGATGGTGTGCACACCCCTTAAACAGAAAAACCCGCCCACCGCCGCCCAGGCCGCTAAGCTCGTCCAATGCGCCCGGGAAAATGCCTCTGAGGCCTCCGGTGAACTTTGGCTTATGCAAGATCTGAAGGTGGAGGTCGGCAAAGCAATGAGCTTTTTGGTGGCCTACGACCAATACATCATGGCGGCTGCCGATACCACGAAGCGCGTCTATCCCCTTCGCGGTTCGTTTGATTGGGCGATTTGTATCAGCATGCGCGATGCCGGGATCTACGGAAATCCCAATGAAAACTGCAAAGCATCGCGTGTTCCAACAGCAAGCGGCGTATGCTGGCAAACGACGTTTGGTGACTGGAAATGCACACTCACTGGCGCCGCCGAGGCTCGAAGGCCCACGAAGCGTCCGCTCTAATTCGCCCCCTTGAGTAAGAGGGCGTGGTGCACTTGTGTTAGACGGTTTGCTTAGCAATCATTCTGGCAAACAGGGGCTGCGGCCAACCATGCTAGTGCGCGCGATTATTGTTGAAGATGAAACCTTAACCCGCCACGCGCTGGGTAAGCTGCTTCGAGACCAAGATTGGCACGTGTGGGAAGCTGGCGATGCATGCGCGTGCGAGGCCGTTTTGCGCGACGAAGTCCTCGATGTCGCCATTGTGGACTTAGGCTTGCCCGGAAAAACGGGCCTTGAGTTGATCGAGACGATCTCGAAAATCGGATCTATTGGCATTCTGGCGGTAACGGCCCAAAGCCACCATGATCTTCGGGTTGCAACGCTGGAAGCAGGGGCCGATGACTACATCGTCAAGCCCTATCATGATGGCGAATTGGTAGCCCGCATTCGCGCGGTATTGCGGCGTCGGAAGGCCCAACTCGGCAATGTAATTTCGCTGGAGCACTGGGAGGTCAATCTTGATGCGCGCACCGCTCGGTCAAAAATCACCGAAAGAAATCGCGAGATAAAGGAGCTTAGCCTAACGCGCGGTGAGGTTTCCATTCTGGCCGTCCTTGCCGAAGCGGGCGGCCGGATTGTAACCCGCGAGCGCTTGAGCAAAGCGGCAGCGAGGCCGATGCATGATGGTGACCTTCGAACAGTCGATACATTGATCTATCGGCTTCGGCGAAAGTTCCAGAGGGATGAAGCTGACAATAATGCCTTCATCATCTCCGTGCCGGGCCTTGGTTACCGCCTCATCACCGCCCGCGCCGCTGCTATGTTGTGACCATGTCGACTAAAGCAGGCTTGATCGGGCGCGAAGCCGAACGACAGGCGATCGTACGTGCCCAAAAACAAGGGATTGCGGGGATCGTTATAACGGGGCCAGCCGGGGTCGGAAAATCGGCTCTAGCGTATGACGCAATCGAAGCCCTTAAGGCGCGTCATGCTTTAGTTGGCGAATGTAAACACGGTACCGGTGAGACCGGCGCAAGCCCGCTCTTAGGTGCCGTTCGGCAATTGGTGGAGGCCGCTCTCGAGGAGCTTTACGAGCCCAATGTCGGTCTCGAGCAGTTGCGGGCGTCTATGGGCCCAGCGAAGAACCTTTTTGATCAAATCGTGCTTTCTCGCACGGCGGGACACGGGGTATTCAAAGACGCCGACGCCATTGCCGAACAATTAGCTTATGTCCTCGATCTTGTTTTCAAATGGCTCTCCGGTTTTGGCCTGCCGATTATCCTTCTAATTGACGATTGGGATCGCGCCTCAACTGAGGTTGGCAAACTCTATGCTCGGTTGCCGTCCATGGCGGCGGACGGTAAGCTGTGCTTGATCGCGACAGGCCGCTCGTGGCCGGATTTTGCCAATAAAGCAGCACTGAAGGCGTTGGCACTTGACCTCGACGGGCTAAGCGCAACAGCCAAACTTGAGTTGCTAAGTGCCGCCCTCGGTCGTGACGCCGCAAAAGCCATTATTACTCATATTCCCGACAGTGCCACCCGTCCGCTAGACCTACTAAGGCGCGCGGAGGCAATTGCTCATCAATTGGCGCTCGGCAACGAGATCGCCGCACCAGAAACCATAGCTGCCGCGCTGAGTGATGATCTAGCCGGGGTTATTGCGGCTAGCCTTGCGAGACTTTCCGATGACGCACGCGACATTATCGGACTGGCATCAATTCTTGGGGATACCACGGATGTAGAAATTCTCGCTTGCGCCGTTGGCCAATCGCCGACAGCGCTAGCGAGTGCAATAAATAGTCTCACAGAGGCCAGAATGTTGGTACCTGCAGATGAGAGCCTGAGATTTCCACATGATACCGTTAGGGCCGTCATCAGCGAGATAGTGGCGATTGGCGTGTTTAGGGAGAAAGCCATCGCGGCAGCGAAACGCCTTCACGCAAGGCCGAACCTAAACCAAAAGCTTCAAACCGCGCTTGAAACCTTGCTGTTGGCATTCCCACCTCAAGCAGCCGATAGGGCCTGGACGCCCGCCCTCCTCCCGGGGATTCAACAATCGATTCGTTTACTCGACATCGACCGCGCCAGCCATCTCGCCAGCTTGGCAATGGCGATGGATGGCGGGTTGGATCAGGCACGGTCGGAAGTATTGAAGCCTTATGCCACCACAGCGATGGTAGGTGGCAAGTTTGACATCGCGGAAAAAGTCGCGGTGCAGCTCCGAAAACTTGCCCAAACCCGGGCTGAGCTATCATTTGCCTATTCACTTTCGGCCACCGCAGCGCGTGCACTTGGAAAGAAAGTGGACGCTATCAAATGGTCTCTTAAAGGCCATCAACGTCTCGGATGGAACATTCCAGAAAAACCCTCACAACTGTCACTGCTGACTAGCTTTATCTGGACCAATATTGCGGGCGATGTTTTGCGTGCTCTTCCGTTTCCGACCAAGCCGCCCGATTTGCCGATTGTCGAACTCAGCGCGACGACGGCAACGATCTTCTTTGAATATGGGACCCCCCATGTTGTATCTGTCGCGCGCCGTTTCGCGCTAGCGCCAGAAACAAGACGGACGAGCGGAGGGCTTTCGGCGGCCCTATTTATGGCAAACTTCCTTGGGCGGCACCGATTGGCGGGCCAATTGGGAAGACAAATCCTCGCTGACGGAATGTCCGCGGAGCCAAACTATCCACCGAGCGCTTATCGAGCCAATTTCTTTGGACGTCTTTGGACCGAGCCAGCCAAAGATTTTGCGCTCGAACATGATCGCCTGCACGCCTTGGCCTTGGCCGACGGGGATCTGCTGGTAGCGACATGGGCTCTACGTAATAAGGCGCACCTTTTTTGGCGCGCGGGAGCCAATTTGGCCGAAGTTGGCCACCTTGCCGAGACTGCGCGAGAATTTGCCGAACGGGTCGGCAACGCCACAAGTGCCGCAGCAGCGTCTCAGATCGCCCTCGCCGTTCGGCTCTTGCAGGGGGTAGGTTCCGAAACTGACATCAAGATTGAGCCCTATTGCCCCCATACGCTGGAGACACCGCTGATAACATGGTTGTCGTTTTACAATTTTCGCGGCGAATTCGATAAAACTCTTGAAATTCTTGCCAAAGTGCCGCGCAAGCCAAGCATGAGCTTGCGTTCGCATGCCGGTGTTCGCGATGTTCGCTTCCATCGCGCTGTGGCAATGCTCGCGGCCACCGGACAGTTTTTTCCTGAAGACTTCCGAGGCGTTGCTGAAGCCGTAAAGCTCTGCCCGAACGACAATAGAGCACGGCTCATGATACTGCGCGCCTTAAGGGCCAAAGCGCGAGGTAAGCTTCCGCAGGCCTACCGCGAAATGGTCGCTGGGTGCCAGAAAGCTGCCGAACTCGAACGCCTCCCAGACGTAACCCTGGCCAACATTCTTGCAGCCGACCTTGCGCGAGCGTTAAGTAAATTTGATGCCGAGGCAAACCACCTCGATAAAGCACGGCGCGCTTGGATTGCTTGGGGAGCCGATCCACGCGCCCACCCGCGCTTTGCAAGCTTTGATAATGCTAAAGAAACAACCGACATTCAGGCGTTAAACCTTCGGCTTGAACAGTCTGAGCGCGAGAGCCGAGCGAAATCGCGCCTTTTGGCACTTGTCGGTCACGAACTGCGGACACCCCTGCAAGCGATCTCCGGAGCAGTTGAGCTTCTGCACGCCGAGGCCGGGGGCGCTGAAGATCTGTCAATAATTACCGCATCCATAGATCGCCTCTCCACCATGGTCGATGACCTGTCCGCGGTGACAGCGTTGGAAGCCGGCGAATTGGCGATCAACGCGCGTCCATTCCACCTTGCGACATTGTTGCAAAACCTAACCGATACCCACGCAGCGCCACTCCACGCTGCCAGGATGACCTTCTCGCTAGACGCGCCGCAAGACAATCAGATCTGGCTCTTGGGGGACGACAAGCGGCTTCAGCAAATTCTGGACAACCTTCTCAACAACGCAAGGAAATACGGCGCCGGTGAGGTCGAGCTAAAGGCATCCAACACCTTAGACCAATGGTTTTTCGAAGTCTCCGATCAAGGTCCCGGCTTGCTGCCAGAACAAGCCGTTAAGATCTTCGAGCCCTTCGTGCGCGGTGCGTCCGTTGGCGCGGTTCCAGGGCACGGGATCGGCCTTTGGCTTGCGCGGAAACTTGCCGAAAACATGGGCGGTGAGCTTGCGCTCATGACCAATGAAACCGGCCAACGCGGCGCCCGTTTCCGAGTCCAAGTCCCGTTGAAATTAGCGGCTCCGCCAGAACTTAAGCGAACTAATCGACAAACAGATCCAAAAAATCTTGTTCTGATTGAAGATGAACCGTTTAGCCGCACCGTAATGGCCCGATTGCTCGCGCTAGACGGCCACTCAGTACAGGTATTTGCAACCGGCAATGCCGCGATTGAGAACCTCGAATTGAGCCAAAATCCACCAGATTATGTGATCGTCGACGGCAATATGCCCGGGCTGAATGGGCTTGAAACCAGTCAAAACTTACGATCGCTCCCCACGTTCGCAAACACTCCCATTGCGCTCATCACCGCCCAAGTAACCGACGCCCATATTGCAGCAGAACAACGCGGCGACATTAGTATCGTCCTGCAAAAACCGCTCAGTCTTGAAACGGTGCGTATGCTGCTCGGCGAAACCAACACTGGCGTACCAGCTAGGCCGGGGGCGATGGATCCAAGAAATCAACAGCAATTAGCGGCGTATATTCAGGCGCTTATTGATGACTATCAGCAGCGTTCTTGGCAAAGTCTGGAAGCTGGAGCCCACAAGCTAGCAGGCGCGGCGCTGACACTGCGCCTTCAAAGCCTGGGCGATCTTGCTTTGGAGCTAGAGCACCACGCCAATCTGCATGATGAATTAGCGGCATCGAAAACCATCAAGGACATCGAAGGAGCCTTTCCTCCGTAGCACAGCAAACGGAGCGTTGGATGAACGCTAACTTCTCGCTAACGAAGGCTGTGAGGCCAATTGGCCAAGTTCAGTGAAGCCGATTTCGGACAGGCGTCATCGGCTTCCGGCTAAGGTCATTCAACATGTGGTTTGGCGTAATTCCGGTTCACGTTGAGTTTGAGGGATGTCGAGGAGTTGCTCGCCCAATCGCGATGTAGAAGTCAGATACGAGGCAATCCGAAAGTGGAGTTTGAAATTGGGTCGGCTGTTCGTGCCCAATTTCGGACAGTCTCGACCAAAGCCGACGTGCCGATGGCAGCTCGACGAAATGGGGGGGCAAAATTGGTGGCCAGCGGATGTATCTCTTGCGGGCCGTCGATGACAAGGGCGAGGTGCTGGACATGCTGGTCCAAAAGAGGCGCAACAAGGCTGCAGCGCTGAAGTTATTGCGAAAATTGTTGAAGAAACAGTGTGTATACCCCGAGAAAATCATCACCGACCAGCTAGCTCCTCATCGCGCCACGGCCTGCGATCTGGGGCTGACGGTGCGCCATGTGCCAGGTGGCATGCGTGAAAACAAGCGGGCCGAAAACTCTCATCGACCGATCCGGCGACGAGAGCGAACACAGCAGAAGTTCAAGTCGAGAACCTCGGCACAAAGCTTGCTCGCAACTCACGCCGCCATCACCAACGTCGTCAATCGTCAACCGCATTTGATCAGTCGACCCACACTCGGCCGCCTTCGAACCGAAGCCCACCGGACATGGGAAGCGGCAACAGCCGCCGGTTGGCTGATGGATCGAATTGGGCGTTCCTTGGGCAAGGAGCGTTAACGTGACAACGCCATTTCCGCTCGATGTGTTTGTTTAGGGAATTGTGAAAATACTGCCAAAGGTAGCTGGCGGTGCCGTCAGTCGAACCCTAACTTCTCTCCGCTATGGGGAATACGGCCAATGCAGAGACTACAGTGAAGCCGATTTCCGACAAGCGCCACCGGTTTCCAGCTGAGGTCATCCGGCACGCGGTGGGGCTGTATTTCCGGTTCACGTTGAGCCTGCGAGATGTCGAGGAACTCTTGGCGCAACGCGGTGCCGAAGTCCGCTGCGAGGCCATTCGATAGGGGACGCTGCGGCCCGCCAGCTGAGTTTGACGGCACGCAATCTGCTAGGCGGCAAGCGCGGAAACAGCCGCGCGGAAAACTCTCATCTCTCGAGCCGGTGCCGGGCGCGAAAGCGCAAGAGTTTAAATCGAGAACCTCGGGGCAAAAGTTCCCCACCACCCACGCCGCCATCTACAGAATCTTCAATCTTCAGCCGCAATTGATCAGCCGACCCACCCTTCGCCGTTTCCGAACCGAAGCCTACCAGGCATGGGGAGCGGCAACCGCTGTTGGGTTATCAGAGGATCGAGTTAGGCTTTCTTCGGACGATGCAGGTTAAGCTGACAACACTCCTCCACCGAGTCACGTGGTCGGAGCACCAGAGGACGTTGACGGCCAACCGATCGGTCGGTACCTTGCAAGCCTCACTGCTATGGGACACTGAAGCCATGCGAATTGCTGCTGTCTGTCTTGCAACGGCCGTGCTCTTTGGGGTGGCAACGCATTTGGTTTTCTTGTTCGGTAGCCCTTATTGGGCGACGGACAAGCAAATTGATAATTGGCTTAGCCGCGGTATGGCTTGGAACACGCTGACTTTCAGCCCAATTCCGAAAGCTGGCTCAACCACCGTTCCTTTGGCTAACCCAGATGCCTTTTCCAGCCGTGCCATCATTGATTTGAAGAAGGGCCCACAAGTTCTTGAAGGGCCATTTCCGCCTTCCTGCACCTATTGGTCCGCCTCTGTATTTGCACACAATACCGATACAGCACTCATCATGTCTGATCGGGACTTTCCGACCGGTTTAGTAAAAATCGGAATTGCTCGAAGCAAAGCAGATATTGGCGAGAACATTGATGCAATTGCCGTTCTAGATTCCGACAAAGCGGTTTTGTTATTGCGGTGTTTCATGCGTGATCGCACCGACAAGGCGTATATGGCAACGTTGACCGAAGAACGTTCGAAAATGCGAGTTCGCCCCGCTTTGGCAAAGGCGTCGTCATGAAAAACGCTCGTTCTTTGATACTAGCAACAATCAGTGCAGGCCTAGGAGCCGTTATCGGGTGGGGCTCTTTTGTGGCGCTGACTGGCCCACTGGCCTCTGAAGATATGAAGCTTGGTGCGTGGACGACACTCAACAATATCGGGGAGGCCCAACAAAGCCCCTATACACGGGCGCGCGTTGCTATCTATGGCATCTGGGGCCTTCCTCCCAGTGAAGTGATTTACTTTTCAGCCTTTAACGATGACGCAGGCGACGCATTAAATCCGAAATGCACCTATGAACTACGGGCACCATCCCCACCCGCGCGCTGGTGGAGTGTGACCGCGTATCGCGATGGCTTCTATATTGACAACAACGATGATCGGTATTCGCTGTCTCAATCAACGATCAAAGCGCAGCCGAATGGTGATTGGCAGATCAAGCTGTCGCCCGATGGAAGCGGAGAAAATGGGCTTGCCCTCGGCCACCAGCCTGGCCGAATTCAACTGAGCTATCGCCTTTATCAGCCCCAACCCGGTATTGCGGATAATCGGCAAAAAGTGGTTGTTCCGACCATCAAGAAAACTGTGTGCTAACTGAGTATTCTTGGTTCGATCACTACTTTCTAAGCGCTGTCTCAAAGAAGTCTGCTTGTTGAGTTGCAAAATCTGAGCGCATTTGATGGCCTCCGAACGCAATGGTTAAGGCGTTGAGAATTTCACGCTTTTCCGGCCCATCTGTGATTTTTGCGGCGATTTCTGTAAGTTCCGGCACTGCCAGTGGCTTGCCCGCATGGAGAAGTTGATTGCCCGAAGCATCAATCACCCCCCCTTCTTTGAGGTGAACGACGAGTTGGGCACGTTGCGCGGCGTTTAAGGAGCCAATCGCCGCGAACGTCTCAGGTGTTACGGGCCTTGGCTTAACCCACGCCTCAGTGATCTTCGCGCCCTGATTCTTAGCGCGCATTATCGCAGCTTGAACATTCTCTAGACCAATAATGCCGTCATTCGGCGCCAGCACATAAAATAGCGGTGGCAGCATCGTGGCATTAACGCTGGCAGGAAGCGTGCCCATATAGTTTGCGACTGCCTTAACAGGAACACCTTGAGCGAACGCAACGTTTGCAAAGAGAGTAGCAAAGCCTCCTCCATTTGACATGCCCAAGGTAAAAATTGGGGTTTCTTTCGATATTTGACCGGTTTCAACCAGATTTCGGTAGAAGGACAGCATGTATGCCAAATCGGGATTTGAAGTGACGTTTGCGTCAGTATTGAGCCAACGGGTCGGAGGTTCTCGTTGGGCCGACTGAGAAGCAGCCCAACCATAGCCTAAGCCTGCTAGTGGTTTGAAAGCGGCTGTCGTCTCATTACGCTGAGCAAATCGAACTGTGCCGCCGGAACCGTGGAACAGAAAAACGAGACCCCTCGGATTCTTTGGAATTGCTTTAAGCACAGGACGACCTTGGAACTCGCCCTCTATTGCCTCCGGAAGATATTGCCTACTTGCGGCGGCCTCAGGGCCAAGGTTTTGAGCGTTTCCGGATGCTGCAAAGGTCGGCAAAGGAGAAAGTGCCGCTATCGCTACCGAGCTCCATACCAAGAATTCAAAGCGGATCATCAAAGGTCCTTCCTTGGGCCACTAACAGACAATTCCCAGTCTAGTCAGATGTTCAACGACACGATGGCCAATTGCCGTCGCACGGTTTTCCGCTGCAGCCTTGAGGGCCATTGCATTCTTAATGGGAGCCCCACCGAGTTTGATCACCTGACCAGATCGTGACAAGCGGGCCCACGCGTGGTGAAAATCGCCTCCAATTAGAAACAAGAGCACCAGCCGATCTTCAGGCGGCAATAAAATTTGGGTTCCAACTACCGGTGAGGCCAACGGAAGGGCGCCTGCATAGTCGATACGTTCCTCCAGAAGGAGCTGATTGAGCGCTGAGGCTAACTTTGGTGTTCCGGTGCTAGAGCCCGAAGCAAAGGGCATTCGCTGAAGGTGGATGAGTTTCAGCGCTAATAATCGCTTTATGGCCATTTCCGCCGAGAGTGAGGGACTGGGAGAAACGCGGCAGGCCAGTTCCCTGAGGCGAACGGGTTTTCCGTTTACACAATCCAAAACAGAACCGTAAACATCAAGAGCAAGATCTGTTGCGGCTCGCTTTGAAAGCTCTGCCCGTTCGGCCAACAAGGGACCTGTTGTGAGCCGATCAATCCAAAGATCTGGCGCTGGGGTTTCTATCGTTTGAGCGCCGGATCGCATCAAGATATCCATCCGACTGTTGGCTGCACGCATCGTGTCCAACATGAATTGCGCATAAACGGGATCGGCACCTGTAATTTCCGCGCGCGCCATGGCCGGCATGGTCAGCTCAAAATCATTCAATTCAATCTGTCCGTTCGCGACAAAGCGTAAGCCGAAATGCGCGGCCTCATCGCTTACGTCGCGCACAGAAAGACTGTTGCGCTGGGTGTTGAGCACTTCATGCGCCATGGAGCGCGGATCGTCCTTAACAATGCTTTGTAGCCAAGCCGTCGCATGCGGGTTTTGCCGGAAAAACAGAGCACCGGCATCGCGGAGTATTTGAATGCGCCCTATCGCCGTTTGGTAGCGCGCCACGCTGTCGCCTTCGGCGAAGTTAGCCGCCTCTCTAATCATGGTATAGAGCGCGTCAATCTGAGCGTTTCCCGGCAATGCCGCATAGTGCAGAAACAGTGCGCCATCCGCCGTTAAGTGCTTCTTAGCAAAGCCAAGACAAGCATTCCTCAGATCAGGGGACAGCCAGGAATAGATGCCTGCCAAAGCGATGAAATCAAACTGTGGTAAGCCAAGCGAAGATAATTCTGAGAAACTTGCCTCATGGAATTTGACATTGGTGAGCTTCGCATCGTCGGCCAAACCACGCGCGTTAGCAATGTGGGTGGGATTGAGGTCGATCCCGACGAATTCGGCTTGAGGGTAACAATCTGCAAGAACACATAAAGTGAGACCGGAGCCACATCCTAAGTCGACATATCGAAACGGTCCGCAAACATCGACCGCTTGCCTGCCTCCCAACCAGGCGGCGTGTGCCAAATGGATCGGGCTTTGGAACGCGCCAAAGGCGGATGGATAAACGACATCGGTGGTGTAATCGGTTGCTGCTTTCATCCGAGAACGCTTGCACCGGCGCTGCGCAAACGCCAGCGCCTAGCGGACCTAGATTGCCGCGTTGATGTTGGCATCAGCTCCATCTCACCAACGATAGGTGATCGAGGCCTCTAAATAACGTGGATCATTCAACCGGTACTGCTCCGCCAGCCCATTACCTAGTTCTCCACCAGATTGATTGGTGAAATAGCGCTGATTGTTCAGGTTTGTTCCAGTAACCGCAAAAACCCATTTGTCGTTCTCAAGTGCAAGACGCCCGCCAGCGATGCCGAAGTCATCAATCACGGTTGAGTTCTCAGCGCCTTGGAAACCACCTTTTTCGTAGCGGTAATTGGCTGAGGTTGTGAACTGCCAGTCCCCTCCCAATGGCCATGAGTAGACAATTGTTGCCAGTCCTGACTCAGGGCGTAGTCTGGCCAGCTTATTGCCCGCCCTTAGTGTAGTCAGGAAGGCTGGCGGTTGTTTAAACTCGCCTTCTTGATGGCCGATTGAGACACCAACTCCCAGGCGACCCCAACCTTCCGGAAGTTGGGGTCGAATGCTCATTTCTATTTCGTAACCTTCGGCCGTAGCATCACCGGCATTAGCCAAAAACATAGCGGTGTTGATCGGGTCAACGTTCGCCATGATTCCGTTGTTTACGTTCGCCAAAAGATCTTGATATTCAATGCTATAGACGTTCGCGTTGATGATGAGTTGGCGGTCGAACCATGAGCTCTTGATACCGATTTCATAGGTTAGGGATTGCTCGGGGTCATAAGTCAACGGTGGATCAATGAGGTTGCAGGTCGTGCCCGGGATTTCGCCGGTGACGTTGCAGGGGTTGCCAAGCTCAGAGTTGAACCCCCCCGCTCGATACGCAGTTGCTGCGCGGACAAATCCCATGAAATCATCCGTTAACTGATAAGAGGCCGTTGCTCCCCAAGAAACTGCCTCATAGGTGCCGCTGGGCTTTGATTGGGGGCTGCCTGGAGGAAAATCGACGTAACGTGGCTGCCCATTCAAAAGAGTCGCATTAACGACTGCATCTTTGTTGTCGACACTGTACCGAATCTCACCTTGAAGCGTGAGTTTGTCTGTAAGCTTGAAGTCAAGCGAACCATAGGCTGCGTATGAACGCTGCTCCAGAACGGTTTGCAGATTTGTATTCGGATCAATGGTGACCATCGTCATCGTGTTGACGATCGGCGCGCGGCCGCGCAGACGAATATCGTAGTCACTATTGAGCAAGAAAACGTCCGCCCCGACCAGCCAATTCATTCGCGGTGTATCACCCTGGAGGCGGATCTCAGCGAATGTTGTGTCGGATATATCAATCCGCAGATCTTGCTGCGGTATCGTGCTTACACCATTCGGGTCCGTGAAAAGGTCACTGGAGCGCTTCCGGTGATTGATGGTTCCAAACAGGTCCGCCCAGCCCAATTCGTATTTCGCAGCCATGTTAAAGTTCGACTGAGCGGCGCTACGCCCATTTGGACCGTCAATTCCAACAACATTTCGCGGTGGATTGCCAGTTCGCAATAGAGTGGCGCCGCCGGAGTCAGCGTTGGAATCGGAATAGTCTGCAACAAAAGCAATATCTAAGCGATTACTTGGCTTCCATCGGACACCAGCACGAACGGCTCCATACGTCTGCCGATCATAGCACTGCCTGTTATCCGAGCGAATGTAGATGCAGCCTGTTTGATTGGTGTGGTCAGCGCCAAAGCGAAGGGCAAAGCTATCGCTTAAAGCAACATTGTAAATCGCCTGCGCACCGAACGTCTCGCGCTCCCCAAAGGATGTGGTGAAGGACCCGCTATCGGAAAAGAGCGGCCTCTGCGTTAGCGCGTTTATGGCGCCGCCCACTGCGTTTCGACCATAAAGGGCGCCTTGAGGGCCCCGAAGGACTTCAACCCGTTCAACATCAAAGAGATCAAAACGTTGAAACGTTCGCCCACCCAAATTTCCGCCCGCGATATACGCACCGTCGCGGTATAGGCCGATTGCCGCGTCTGAGTTTGGCAGACGTGCTTGCCCTGCACCGCGAATATTCGGCTCAGATGTCTGTGATGTGGCGCTATCTATAAATGTGACACCAGGAAGCAATTGGACCAGTTGCCGAGTATCAGTCGCGCCACCCAAGTCCTTTATGTTCTGAGCCGATAGCGCCGTGACTACAGCGGGAATGTCTTGGACGTTCTCTTCGCGCTTACGTGCCGTGACAATCACGGTTTCCGTTACAACGGTTCTTTGAGGCGGTTGCGTTACCTGAGCGGATGCGGGCATCGACAGGGCAACCGATAAGGCACCAACGGATGCGAAGTAGAACAATACGTTCTTGGCCACCTCAATTTCCTCCCTAACCGCCCACTCTTTCGTGCATGTCGCTCTCGTCGGGTCGATGTTGAGGCAATTCATAACCACAGCATGCGAACATTGCAAGTCCGACCAACCGATCGGTCAGCGCTTTTGCGGACAGCCGAGAATGCTGCTACAGCTTGAATGGATCGCTGGAATGTCGCACCTAGTCGGGGAAATTGTTTTCGTGAGAATGGGATGGCGCCTAGGCATGGCCGAAACCAGTGTACCGGTTGAGGAAGTCTCGCGGGTTGAACAGATTTATGTTCACGCGGCGCGTTTATTTGTGGCGCGAGGTTTTGCTGCCACATCGATGAGTGACCTCGCTAAAGCCGTCGGCATAACGAAAGCTGGGCTTTACCATTTTGTCCGCAGCAAAGAAGACGTGCTGTTCGATCTGATGACTTGGGCAATGGATATGCTCGACAAACAGGTCACAAAGCCAGCACAGGACATCGTTGACCCCTTGGATCGGCTTGTTTTCATTATTAGAAATCACCTCTTCAACATTGGCAGCCATCATTTCCAAAATGATAATCCGCTCACAATTATTGTTGACGAGCCCGCTGGGCTTTCACCCGAACGGCGGCTTCAGGTCAATGAGCGAAAGGCCGCTTATTTCCGGTTTGTTCGAAAGACAGTTAAAGAGTTGAAAGCCGATGGTCGCCTTCACGATCTGGACCCGACGAACGCAACTTTTGCGATCCTAGGGATGGTTGTCTGGCTTGCCCGCTGGTATCGCGACAATGGCCCCAATTCCCTCAATATGATCGCGCAAGACCTAACTGGCTTTGCCTTGCGCGGTGTCATAAGGCCCGAAGCATTAGTAGAGGCTGGCTATGATCAGCTAGATTTTTCAGAGCAACTTCTTGCCCCAGCACCCGCACTAAAGGCCATCGAGAAGGTGTTGACACCCTAGCGGCTGGTGCTTACCGTTCGGTCAGTAGATGCTTGAGCCGCTGCGCGCCTATTTCTATGGCGGGTAGTCAGCGCGAAACGAGCCGCATCGGGAGGTTTTTGTGAAAGCACCGCTTAGAAATTCGCTGGCAATTTGTCTTGCTCCACTCGTGTTTCTTGGGTGCACGACGCCCGCATTACCCACCAAACCTGTAGAATCTGCTCCTGTTGCGGGGGTCAAAAAAACTGATCAGCCCAACGTCATTGTAATTATCGCTGACGATCTCGGCTATGCTGATGTTTCAACATATTTTCCTGGGCGCATACCAACTCCGAATATCGATCGTTTGGGCCGTGAAGGCGTCGTTTTCACGCAAGGTTACACCACTGCACCGATCTGTTCGCCATCGCGGGCCGGCTTAATGACGGGGCGGCATCAGCAGCGCTTCGGCTTTGAGTATAATAACGGTCCCGCAGCGCGCGACGTGTCGCAGCGCTTGGGAATGGATCCCGGCGAAATCACCCTTGCCAATCAGCTTAAGACCGTCGGCTATCGGACAGGTGTCGTTGGTAAATGGCACTTAGGATCATCAGACGAACACTATCCTACAAACCGCGGCTTCGATGAGTTCTGGGGATTCCTCACCGGGCAAACCAATTTCATTCGGCCGGACGCGCCAGACGCCGTTAACTTCGTCCCACCGGATAGTGAAACCCCAGCGGGAGGTGATCTTGTTCGTCCGAGCGCGACCGTTGGCCCAAACAATGCCGTCATCACCGGCCCAAACCGGCAACGTGTTGATCTTGGCAATGGGTTCCTAACTGAGCAGACAACAGAGCAGGCACTCGCCTTTATCGAGCGCAATCAAAGCCGACCGTTCTTCCTTTATGTTGCCCATCATGCGCCGCATACGCCTCTGCAAGTTACACGGAAGTATTATGATCGCTTCCCGCAGATCAAAGATGAGATGCAACGCATCTACGCTGGCATGGTAAGCGCCCTTGATGATGGCGTTGGTGCTATTCTGAATGATCTCGACAAAAAAGGCCTGTCGAAAAATACAATTGTGGTGTTTTTGAGCGACAATGGCTGTGCAGCTTATGTGCCCGGATTGTGCAGCCCTGAGCCACTTTCAGGTGGAAAATTAACGTATCTTGAAGGCGGAGTTCGAGTGCCATTCTTGATGAAATGGCCAGCGAAAATCCCTGCAGGCACTGTTCACAAAGCGCCAATCTCAGCTCTTGATGTATTCCCAACCGTGTCCGTCGCGGCGGGAGTTAAAGTGCCTTCCGACAGGCCCTATGACGGTTTTGACTTGATCCCTCAAATCGCGGCTGCCCAAAGCGATCGCGGTAGCCCATTGTTCTGGCGTACACAACCGATGCATGTTGTTCGGGACGGTGATTGGAAATACTATAAAGACCTCGACGGCGTCGAGTTTCTCTACAATTTGAAAGCCGATCCCAAAGAGACTGATAATCGCGCAGCCATTGAGCCCGTTCGCCTTGCGGCTATGCGCCTTCAGTTTGAGAAGTGGGAAGCTGGCATGATCCCACCGAAGTGGCCAGGCCGCTCAACAGCCTATGAATTTGCCGATCGTAGCTTCAGGTTTACACCATGATCACGCGAAGAGCACTGGCGCTATTGACCGCTTTTGCCGCGCTTTCTGTGCCGTTGGGAGTACAAGCTCAAGACGCCCCGACCGGCGAACGATTTTCAGCCTTGCTGAACGAATATGCAAAGGCTGGCATCGTTAGAACCGCTGACATTCGTTACGCAGCGATAGAGGGGGCTGATCCTTCACGCTTGCTGCTCGATGTCTATACAAAGCAACACCAACGAAAGGCGCCCGTGATCATTTTTTTTCACGGAGGGTCCTGGCAAACTGGCAATAAGGGAGCGATCGGCCAGAAACCGCTGACTTTTGTTCCCAGCGGCTACGTTATGGTTTCGGCGACTTATCGCTTTAGGCCGAGTGTTACAGTAGCTGAAATGGCTGGCGATGTGGCGCGTGCAGTGGCGTGGACCAAAGCCAACATTGGTTCCTATGGCGGCGATTCAGAGCGCATCTTTCTCATGGGTCATTCCGCGGGCGCGCATTTGGTTTCCCTTGTTGGAACGAATGAACTTTACCTCAAAGCTTCAGGATTGGGTTTGGATGCTGTTAGCGGCGTAATCTCACTTGATACCGGGCCCTATGATGTTCCACTCCAGATCGAACGCGTGAGGGCCGATAACTCGCAATACGCACAAATGATACGCTTCGTGTTTACGGAGAACGCTGCGTCCTATCCGGCAATTTCGCCTGTAAGTCACGTTGAAAAAGCGAAAGGCATTCCGCCGTTCTTGGTTGTCGCCTCCGATAATCGCGCCGACATGAATGTGCAGGCGCTGCCGTTTGTGCAGAGGCTGGTATCTGCCGGTGTAGAGGCGAGCCTGTATGTTGCAGAAGGGCGAACGCATGCCTCCCTCAATGCTGAGCTTGGTGCTGCAGATGATCCTACGACATTGCGCGTCCTATCGTTTTTGAGGGGAATTCAATAATGTTCCGCGCACTTTTGGGCGCAATGGTAGCCTTGGTTGCCTTAACAACGGCGACCAGCGCGGTTTCTGCTCCGCCGGTCGCAAAATGCGAACCTGCTTTGCCATCGACGCCTGCGAATGGGGACGCAGAACAAGATGCGCGTAATCCCGGTGCATTGTTCAAGCGGTTGCAAGTTGCCGGGTTGTCGGATGATCAGGAGGCTACGGACAGCATTGTTGCCGCAGACTTCAACAAGGATGGCTTAAACGACTTGCTCCTTGTGAAAGGCACCAAGCAGGAATTGCGCCTGATGATCAACAAAGGCTGCTTTGTGTTTGAGAACGCCAATATTGAGATCGTGGATTCAACCATGACGGCAACAACGATGGGCCGGGCAACAGCGATCGCCAATGTAGCTGACTTTAACGGAGATGGATGGCTCGACATTTTTCTGAGCCGGAATGCCAATCGGATGAAAATTGAGCCGATGGGCAATATGCTTTTAATGGCAAAAGGCAGCTACAAGACTTTTCGGGATGTGGGTCCTGCTATGGGGGTCACCAATGCGGAGGCTTATAACCGTGGTTCCTCATTTGGCGACATCGACCAAGATGGTGACTTAGACCTTGCGGTAGCAGCAGATCAAATTGGTGCCCTGCCAGCTGGTATCGCCCAACAACGCCTTTACCGGTTCGAAAGCAAGACCGGCGTGTTTGCCGACGGTGCATTCAGCGACATTGGTGGAACGTCACTTGCCGAAGGCTTTGGCGGCCCGTTTACTTGCTCCTTGAAGGACAAAGCCGGCCCGCTAGTTTCTCTGCGAGATATTGATAATGATGGGGATTTAGACCTCCTTCAAAGCTACCACCAAGATATGCAGCGGGCTAAAGTCACGGATACTTGCACACCAGCGAATCTCTCTTATGGAATGCAAGTTTGGCGAAATCAGCTGCGAGAGACCGGCTCGTTTAAGTACACGCTTCAGGAGATACCTGGGTTTACTGGTCTAGCTTCTTATCGGTATAGCCCGACGGCCCAAGATTATGAGCCCGTTGGCGAAGCTGTCAGCCTACCTTACCTCTTCTTTGGCGACACGGACAATGACGGCGATTTGGATGTTCTTGGCATTGGCCCCGCTGATTCCAGCTGGCGCCTAGGTTCGACTTCGATATCTGGGCAATTTTGGCGCAATGAAGGCCAATTCAAGCTCATTGAGGCAACCGATGCTACGGGCTTTGGACCGGTCAATTGGCCCTATGCTCAGTGGCTAAAGTTTTGGAACGCGCCATCAGGAGGAATGTCGCCAATGGCGCAAGCGTTCTGCCAAGCATCGTGGCAACCAAAGCGCTGCGTGAATGATAGCGAAGCGAACATACAATTCTATGGTGCCGATGCCGTGCTCGCGGATTTCAATAATGACGGCTGGCTCGATGCTGTCGTTGTGGATCGCCATGAAAGCGATGTGAATCTCGGAACCCTGAGGAATGTCCTCTTCTTGAACAAGGGTAATGGCCAGTTTGGTGTGACGACGACGGAAGTTTCTGGAATTGATGTCAATAGCATTGCCGTTGAGGCCAGTGATTTGAACAATGACGGCCTGCTTGACCTCATCGCTGTTGCTGATCCCGGAAATAGCTTCATTAGGCTTACGCCTGACTCGCCAACACTGCCGCTCGATCGGTTTGCATCCAAGATTTTCTGGAATACCGGCTCGCAAGGCGCGGACAAAAACAACTGGGTAAGGCTGAACTTCACTGGGCTCAGCCACGCCGGCCTTATCGGAACGCGCGTAGAGCGCCTTGCAAACGATGGCTCGACGATGGGGCTTCGCGTTGTTTCCAGCAACCATAGCTATAAGAGCGGCGGTATGTTGGATGTCCACTGGGGATTGGGGTCGGCTTCCCACGCCAAGTTCAAGATAACAACACCTTCGGGCATATCTGGGATCATCACTCTAGATAGGGTCAATATGGTCCATAGTGTCAATCTAGCTGATCTCGGGAAGTGAGCTAACTCGCCCCTCTGGATTGATACCAAATAGGCACCATCCATGGAGGTGCTGTCAGGCTAACTCTAACTTCTCTCCGCTATTGGGAAAAAGGCCAATTCGGAGAGCCCCGTGAAGCCGATTTCCGACAAGCATCATCGGTTTCCGGCTGACTACAACGTCTTTAATCTCCAGCCTCATTTCACCAGTCTACCCACCCCTATGTCCCTTTTGGGCCGCATCTAAACAGCCACGGCATGGTGAAGCGGTCGCTACGTCATCGATGGATCAAGGTGGCCGATTCTCGGCTTAGTGCCCTTAATCTGACAAGACCCTACGGATTGCGACGGCGGCCAGTCGCCCGAGTTTGCGATGGCTTTCTGCACCAAAATGTAGACCGTCTATTCCTGGACTGGGGACCGCACTTGCACCGTCGAACACGCTAAAACCCTCTTTCAATCCGGCGGCCTGAAGCTCTGGCCAGGCTTTGATTCGTGTCGCCTCTGCCTGTTGCCAATTAGAATTGTTCGCCATTGGACCGATCCCGGTCGGCGCCATGACAAGCGCACGCATCGGCTTGCCTTGATTTGCTAGCGGTATTGGGGGGGCAAAACGTGCTATTGTTCTGCACAACACCGCTATCCGTTCAACAAGAGCGTCAGCGCTTAACGTTGCGTCTAGCATCAGATCATTGGTTCCAAGCTGTAGGACAACCAAACTAAGCGGAATGTTCCGCGCAAGCGCTTCTGGGAGCTCTGTTAGCCCATTGAAGGCTGAGCCCGGTAACGAAGACCCAGCTTGCGTAGTCGGCCGATCTACACCCGCTGTGCGGCCAGGCAATGCATCCTCGACTATTTCAAAATCTGCGCCGAGCGATCTCTGTGCGACCCCGGTCCAGCGTTCATCAAATGATAGACGCCGAAGCACTCGCTCCTTGGCATCAACGGGCTGAAAGCCCCAAGTGTTTGAGGCGCCAAAAGCAAGAATGCGGATCTTGGGCTTGGCCTTGGCAAACCCGGGTGCACTCACAGCGCTTAGAGCAAGACCTGCGAGCCCCTCGCGTCGAGAAAGAAGGAAACCACTTTTCATTTCGCTCGCTCTCCCGCGTGATAGAAGTGTTCCAACGTGTTGGCGATTAACCCTCCGAGGCGTCGGTGTGCGGCGCGATCCAGATGAACTCCATCGCCACCCAGTGTTGAAACTGCTTCTGCAGCATCAATAAAGCCGCATTGATGGTTCTCCGAGAAAGCCCTCAAAGCCCCAACCAAGAGCGCGCGTTTTTGTTCGGCTTGGGGGCCATTTGGGTTCGTTGGTGTTTCCCCGAACCCGTGTTGCGCCATCACAAACACGCGCATTGGCGCTTCCATGCCAATAAGAGGAAGCGGAAGTTTGAACGCCTTGACTGAAGTCACAAGCGCTTGCGTGCGTTCGAGATAAGCTTCTACCGATATTTCGGGTTCTAACAATAAGTCGTTGGTTCCAAGCGCGAGTATTATGGCATCCAGCGGAGCGTTGCGGATTAACGCGGCCGATAGCTCGGCGAGGCCATTCCATGCATGCGAAGGCAAGCCTCTTGTCGCCATATCGGGTCGATCAACCCCCAATGTTCGCCCGGGCAAAGCGTCGACAACAATCTCAAAATCGGGTGCTAGTTGGGCACTTGCAATGCCAGCCCACGACTCCGAAAAAGGTAATCGCTCCAATTTGCCAACCGCAAAATCGATGGGTAAGAAACCCCATGTGTTCGAGTCACCGTAGGCAAGGATACGCTTCACTTTCGCCTCATCATGATCGAACAATGTGATTGAGGAAAACTGCCCGAAACATTTCCAAGGCAGACTTGTGGGCGACATTGTCGGCTTGCAGAACGTGGTCAAGCGCCAACCCACGCAGTGCGGCAACCATCACTGTTCGGTATGCAACGAGTGTTTCATCGGTCCAATTTGTCTCTGCCATGTAGTCGCAGAACCACATATCGAGTTGGTGTTCACCAGTCTCAAAATGTGGGCGAATGGCTTCTGCCAAAGCAGTGTCCTGACGGGCAGCGACTAGGAGTTCGATTGCCGCAAAGTGGTGCATGCCGCGGTGTTGGTCGATCGCCAGGTCAAGAATTGCGGTGAGACGCGCTTTTACGTCTTTGGCCGCACGCAGCCGAGAGAGAATTTCTGGCCCAGCACCCAAGGGTAGCGCCTCTGCAATCGCGCCCATCAAGTCGTTTTTGTCTTTGAAATGATAGCTCAAAGGTCCGCGCGAAATACCAGCTTCCTTGGAAATAAGGTGCATGCTGGTTTGGGTAAAACCAAAGCGGGAAAGGCATTGAATGCCCGTCTCAATAATGAGCGCTCGTGTCCGGCGTGTCTGTTCCGCCTTTGAGATCACTTCTCGATCATCGCTTGCTTGTTCGAGCATTTCAGTTTGGCTCACTTTAGATTTGCGCCGTTTGAACGGAAGGTTCTACTGTTTTCGTGATGTCTCGTGACTTTGCGTAGGTGTCGATCTCATGGCGCAACGCAGCTTGACGCTCTTGGGTCAAGGGATAAAACCAGAAAAATGGCGCAGAAAGTGTCAAAATCACCATAGGAACCCACGCATAGGTAACGAGAAGACCAAAAAGGGCTTCGGGCGTATTCACAACATTAGCCGTTTGAAAGCCAAAAAGCGTCGGCAATGTCGTTCCGATAAGGGCACCAAACGCGATGCCAATTTTTCCCAACATCCCAACCATAGCAAAATAAAGACCGTTCCGTGCCTGACCGGTCTTTAAGGTATCGATGTCAACAACGTCGGCAATCATTGCACCGATTAGAACAGCAAGAGCCCCACCACCAAATCCGCGTATAACGATGCAAGCAGCGTAAATCAGATCATCGTCTGGTTTAAGGAGTGGTATCGGCGCGCTCCAGGCGGCCATCCACAAGACCCCAATGGCCATTGCGCGATGTTTCCCGATACGCCTGGCGAGCATCAGCCAAATTGGTATGGAAACCATTCCGGCAATGCTTTCGGAGCCTAGGATTATTGGGAAAAGATTCCTCGCATCAAAGTATTTTTCCATCACAATGATATGGAGGGAAGCGCCGATGATCGCTCCGGCCATCAACACGGCTAGGCCCCCCAAGATCATCAAGAATGGCTTGTTATCAAGAATAACCGTGAAGCTCTCTTTCAGCGATGGCGGCTTGATATGGAGGTCTTCAATGTCAGGCTCGGGCACGAGGGAAAGTGTCAAGGCGAACAACACCGGCATTCCGATCACAAAGGCGACGGCCATCGCAAGCAAAGTATCGGTTAAGCCTTCGCTCCCCCGTTGTTGCATAACAAAGATCAGCACCAAAGCGAGCAAGCCCGATAGACTACCAAAGCCTTCCCGCCATGCGGTAATCCGTGCACGGCCCATATAAGACTTTGAAAGCTCCGCCCCCCACGCTTTGTACGGGGTGTCCAAAACGTTGAATGCCATAAAGGTGATTGTGATCCAAAAACCTGCATAGAGCGCGTCGACTTTGACGGGCGGCGCAAACACCATCCAGCATCCGAGCATCAAAATCGGCAAGCCACCCATGATCCAAGACTTACGACGCCCCAACGGGCTACGGGTGCGGTCAGACAGGATCCCAACGGTTGGCTCAACCACAATATCAAATAAGCGCGCCGAAAAGATGATTAGGCCAACGAGTTGAAGTGGCAGACCGTGCTCGCCGGAATAGAAGCTGGGGATAAATGTAATAAGTGGCGTCAAGGCCATAGCGTGGGCGAGGAAAGGCAAGGCGTAAATTATTGAAATCCGGGTCTCTTTATCGAGTTCAAATGACATCATGCCGCCCTCAGATATGAATTGGACCATTTGGACACGGCAGCTTCACTCAATGGGGCCACGAAAGGGCAAGTTGTAGAAAGTGCCCTTGTCGAACCCGTTTCGATACTTGCTTCAATCGCCAACATTGCATCAAGAGCGTGAACGGTCAGCGCGGGATCTGGCCAGGCACAATCTTCGCCTTCCAATCGATCTGCTGTTGCATGGAGACCTACAATCCAGAGGTTTTCGCTCCAAATTGGCTGCGCCGTAGCGACGGTCTCCCAGGCCCCCGCTTCTGATGCCACATAAACAGAACCGTCAAACTGGCTTGGATGTGGCAATTGAAGGCTTGCCCTTGTTCCAAAAACTTCCAAGGCTGGGCCAGCACTACTAATGCCGTCAAAGCTCGTGGTGAGCTCGGCGATTGCACCGTTTGCGAACCTCAGCAGTGCTGCGACATGGGTCCATACCTTCACATTGAATGACTGACCTGCGCGTGGCCCTTTCTTGATGCTTCGGGTTGTATTCGCTTGGCTTCCCATCGCGGTAACCTCACAAATCGGCCCCAGAAGCGCGATCAACGCCGCGATGTGGTAAACTCCCATATCAAATAGCGGCCCAGCCGCTTTATCAAAAAGTGGTGCGGGGTTGTGATGCCAATGATCGGGCCCGCGATAAAGGATGATGCCACGTGCGCCGATTGGCTTGCCGAGACTACCACTTTGCAGGTGAACAAGAGCGGTTTGAAGCGCCGGCCCCAAAAAAGTCGCCGGTGCACATGCCAACATAAGACCGCGCTCTGTTGCCAGATCGCACAGAACTCGTGCGATGGATAACTCATGTGCCAAAGGCTTTTCTGAGTAGACGTGCTTGCCAGACTCTAAGGCAAAACGGGTGATCCCGGCGTGAACCAGCGGTGGCGTTAGATTCACGATTAAATCGACGCGCTCATCTCTCACAAGTGCCTCTGTGTCTTCTTTTCGTTTCGAGACACCGACTAGTTTGAAGCGAGACGAATTCGTAACACAGGAAACATAGCGACCCGAAATGTCCCCGCCGCCAACAATGCCAATGCCTATTGGCGTCTGACATTGATGGCGGGCGGGTAAGTTAACGGGAGCCGACACTTAGAAGCGGTAAATCAAGGTCGCACCATATGTTCGCGGTTCGCCCGTGAATTTAAGGGTTGAGGTGCCAACTGGATAAGATGCTACACCGACCAACGGCAGAACCGATGTTAACTGCCCGAGTATGGAAGCGCGCGTCGCCCGGCCAAACGTGATCTCATCGGTCAAATTGCGTCCCCAAGCCTCTAACGCCCAGCCATTGCCTTGCTGGCCTATACCAACACGCAGATTGAACTTTGTGTGTGCTTTCTGAACTTGCAAAGGATCATAGGTCAGCTCTGTAAAGACGTTGGAGCGATAGAACATGTCGGCTTGGGTGTAGACTTTGAGGTTTTCGCCAATCGGCCGCTCATAACGCCCAACCAAGCTAGCCGACCATTCAGGTGCATCTGAGAGAGGCTTTCCGGTAAGGCTGACCCGACCAGACGGCCCTTGCGCGTTCGGATAGGATTCGAACGTTGCATCGAGGTAAGTGAAGCCACCGGAGAACGTCAGATTGTCAGTCGGGCGTGATACAAAATCGAATTCAACACCTTTGGATCGTACGCTGGCTGCATTCTGCAAGAAGAAACGCAACTGGTTATTGGCATCGGTAAATGACGATAGCGACTGGAAGTCTGCATACTTCATATCGAAAAGGACGACGCTTAGGCTCGTCCTGAGGGGCTCGAAAAAGCCCTTGGTGCCGAGTTCATAATTGTCGACTTTCTCGGAATCGAAGAAGTAGTCAGCACCAGGAATATTGCGGAGCAAGTTGGCGTCGTCATTGATACCAAAGGCTTTATACCCGCGGGTGTAAGATAGGTAGCTGTTCCAGTCGCCCGACCAATCATATTGAGCCACTAGCTTTCCGGTCCACTCGCCGCCATCGCGTTTCGTCTTATTGGCTGGGATTGTTTGCCGAGGTGACAAAGGCGTGCCGTTTTGGCGCAGACGCTCTGCGAATCCTTCAATCCGCTTTTCGTCATAGTTATAGCGCAGGCCCGCAGTGAGGCTAAACTTTGATGATAACTGCCACGTTGCCTCGCCAAAGAGTGCGGCGTTTCTATTGGTGATGTCATTTCCACTCGGCGAGAATTGAGCGAAAATCCCGCCGCCACCGATTGCGGCAAGCTGTGGGTTGATTACCGAGGCGCTGGTTTCTTCAACTTTCTTTTGGAAGAAGTAAGCACCCAATAAATAGGTCAAAGGCTGGCCTTTGGGGGACGTCAGTCGAAACTCTTGGCTGATGTGCTGATTAGAGCGCTCGACATTCGGAAAATTGATCAGGTTGAGCGACGAAAAATCTACGTCCGAAGCGCTGGTCTGATTGGCCTGGCGAAAAGCGGTAATCGATGAAGCCTCAAAACCATCGCCAAATTGCCAACGGAGGTCAAAACTCGCTGCAAACAAATCTTGCTTGAAGGAACTAGCGCCATCAACCGCGATTACTTGATCGTTTAGCTGATTTCTTGGCAGCGGCGCACCGGTTCCGTTGAATGGATATTGCTGAGAACCAGTTGCAAAACGTGCGTAGAGAGCTTCGGGAACGTTGTCCCAAACTGGCTGGCAACAGTTTTGGTCCGTCCTGGAAAACTCCATCGAAATATTGAGCTGAACGGGGCGCTCAGGAGCGACCAAAAGCTTTGCCCGGATGCCGTAGCTATTTTGGTCGTTCGTGTCCTTGCCAGCAAGGTTTCGGAGGTAACCGTCACGCTTGTTGGCGAAAACACTCACGCGACCAAGAAGCTGGTCGGGTATCAACGTGCCTGTTACGGTTGCTGCGAACTGCTGCTTGTTGAAATCACCGAGTGTAGCGCGGACCTCACCACTAAAGTCTGCTTCGGGGCGTTTTGTAACGAAGTTTATGATCCCGGCGGGTGAGGCGTTTCCAAATTGGGTCGATTGAGGACCACGCAACACTTCGACGGCTGCAACGTCATTGAAGTCGCCAATACCAATTGAGGTCCGGTCGGTGAAAATTCCGTCAACATAGATACCGACGCTTGGCTCCAAGGCAGCACTGCCACCGGCTGTCGCCACCCCACGAATGCCCACATTGGATTGGACGGGGCCTTGGCTGTTCGAAATAACTAAGCTTGGTATCAAGGTTGCAAGCTCGGAGGCATTCGTAGCGCCCGTGCCTTCGATTGTTTCTGAACTCACAACGGCAACAGACAGCGGCGCTTGAAGGACCGTTTGGCCACGCTTTGTCGCCGTGACAATGACTGTTTCAACGCTCGGCTTGCCTTGGGCGTTTGCTGTCGTGGTAAGCAAGAGGCCGCTTATTGCAACGAAAGCAGCAGCGATTGGAAAATGCGAGCTTTTGCTCCGCAATATGGACTTTCTCGACACAGTCATGGCTTCCCTCGCTTCTTGCGCCACGCTTTTTCGAGAGCGTCGGCTTTTTGCTTTTTTGCCGCAGGCACACCCTGCCCTTGACACCAAAGCATGGCATAGGCGTTATAGATGTCAACATGTCTGCATATATCCTATTGTTTTGGGGGCTCGATGATTAAGCTGAAAGAGGGGGACGCCTATATCGTTGCCGAAGACGACGGTTCGATAGATGGAGGTCGCTCAGGTTTTTTTCAGCGCGATACTCGATGGCTCTCAAAATGGGCCTGGGACTTCGGCCCGACGCTTCACCTTGCAACACAGGCGCGGCAAAATGAGTTATTTCAATACACTGCCTTCACCGACACCCACAAAGTTCAACTCATCGGCTTTGAGCGGCAATTGATTGTTTCGAAAGATGGATTTGTCGATCGATTGGTCCTGACAAACACTTCAATGTCCGAGCAGACCGTCACCGTCCGTTTGCATGTCGAACCAGACTTCCGAGACATATTCACTATCTGGGCAGGTAAGGAACTAGACCCCTCACTGCCCTTGGAAGTTCATTCTGCAGAAGGTCGCATAACACTTGCACGAGAGGCACGTGACGGCGTGCAATCAACCGTCGCCATCACCTTTGAACCCCCAAGCGCGACGCGTTCTTGGACATTTGTACTAGCGCCAGGTCAATTGCAGCGGCTTCACGCTGAACTAGTCCTAAGTCACACAGGGCACGGTTTTGACGCTGAATTGGCACGCATAGCGTTACCGGACCGCGAGGCATTTGCTGGGCGCGACACCTTGAAGTTTAGCAACCCGGACTGGCAGCGAGCCTACGAAAAAGCCAATGAAGACCTTCGCACGCTGCTCTTGCCAACAGAGTTTGGCCCATATCCCGCAGCTGGAATGCCAAATTTTGTCAATTTCTTTGGACGCGATGCCCTAATCACGTCCATGATGATTGGGCCTCAACATTCTGATATCAGCCGAGCAATTCTAAGGTTTTTGGCGGCCAATCAGGGAAAGTGCAACGACCCGTTTCGAGAAGAACAGCCGGGAAAGATACTTCACGAAATTCGTCGCGGTGAACTCAGTCGTTCCGGCAGCATTCCTTTCGGGCGTTATTACGGTTCTGTTGATTCAACGCCACTTTTCTTGATGGCTCTCGGTCAATATGTGCGCGACACTGGCGACCGTGCTTTGGCAGCGGAGCTGAATAGCCATTGGAAAGCCGCCCTCGCATGGCTGGTTCATTGTCAAACTGACGATGGTCTGCTGCAGTTTGAACCTTCTGGTTCGGGCCTGACAGTTCAATCATGGAAAGACTCACACGACTCGATGAACCATGCCGACGGCACATCAGCAGCCGCGCCAATGGCCGTCGCCGAAGTCCAAGGTTATTCGTTTGCTGCGTTTATAGCTGCGGCAGAGCTGTTTGAAATAGAAGAGGACTTGGCAGCTGCACGTGAGTATCGGCTTCGTGCAGCCAAACTAGGCCAACAATTCCACGAGCTTTTTTGGCTCTCGGACCTCAACACCTATGCAATGGCGCTCGACCGTGACGGAAAACCCTTGGCCGTCAAATCGTCCGATCCCGGCCACCTTCTGTGGTGTGGGATCGTGCCCACCGAGATTGCCCCAAAACTTGTGGCCTCCCTAATGGAACCAGAATGCTGGAGCGGATGGGGGCTACGCACGCTCGGAACCGGCGAAGTGCGCTACAATCCGGTCTCTTACCACAATGGCAGCGTGTGGCCGCATGACACCGCCATCTTTGGCGCCGGATTGGCACGGTATGGCTTTAAGCAAGAACTAGGAGTCGTGACCGAAGCGCTTTTTGCTTTAGCCTCAGAAATGCCTGGTTACTCGCTTCCAGAACTCATCTCTGGATTTCAACGCGCGCAAAATCGTCCGCCAATCCAATACACCCATTCATGCTCACCGCAGGCTTGGGCAGCCGCGGGGCTCCTGATGCTCGCTCGACTATCTGGGTAAACAACTCCCAGTGTTGGAAAACTTGCGCGGCGGTGATGGGTGCTGATCCGAGGGCGGTCTTTCCCTCGCTTGTTTCGAAATACCTCCCTTTCACGCATAGCTACGCAACCGTGGACCACCTTTGCTGTGTGATCCTCACTTTATCGCACCGGACCCAACCTCCGCCGCTTCTTAACCGAAGCACACCAGACTTGGCCGGCGGCAGCCGCGACTGCGTGATCGATGGATGGAGTTGGGTGTTTTGCGGCTCAGGCACGTTAAGCTGACGATACCCACGCGGCCTAGATGATGTCAGATGATGTTCGTCCACTTCGCTATGTCGATGCCAGAACTATGACCCGGTCCTCTGGATGGTAAAGTACCTTTGCGCGCTTGCTCGGGTTCACAACAACGCCTGCAAGCCGTTTATCAGAGGTATTTCCAGCTTCTGGACTGCGACGATAACCGAAAGCAACTTCGCCGCGTCGTCTGGCCGATTCAACTATGGAGTAAAAACTTATTGGGTGTTGAATATCAACATAATCACCGACGGGCCGAAGATATATTTCGGAGCCTTGTTCATCCAGCAAGTCGTCGATGATCGCAGCAAGATAGGGGTTCTCAGAAGCTTGGGCGAGCATTAGGCTGACTAATTTGTTGCTAACGATATAGTCATCCGCCCGTGTGACTTCAGCTAACTCACGATTGCGTACATCGATCATCTCAGAAACAACTTTAATATGTCTCCCAGTCCGTTCGGAGGCTTCTCGGAGATGAAGCAAAGTAATCAAGGTTCTTGTATCAGCCGATTGAGCAGGAAGGTCGTCGGCGTAACCTAGTACCAAAACACCGTCAAAGCTGGCGATATTGAGGCCCTCCAGTTGCGCAGCTTTGCTTGTGTCGACAGTTTCAACACTGATGCCAAGGCGCCTTGGATCAACTGACAGCTTAGCTACATCTTCCTTAAGAGAAGCCGCATCACCGGCAATTACTACATGTGAACCAAATGCAACGAAACGACTGATTTCCTGAACGATCGTAGATCCTCGATGGTTCCATCCCAAAATCAGAAGCCTTTCAGGCGGGGCTGGGGATTGGGAAGCAGTGCGGATAGCCTCAGTACTGATGTCATCAGCCCGGTGATCAGCCATTCGAATCGAAGCATCGTCTTCGGCAATAATGACTAATTTTGAGCCTTCCTCAATTAGGCTATCCATGGGCGGATTGATAGAAACGGCATCTTCTTTGCTGCAAAGACCAATCAAAGCGCTACTTTCAAACATTAACAACGCTTCGCCGAATGTCTTTCCAACAATTGTTGATGCCGGAACAACATAGATTTCGCACCCATCAAAATCGAGAATTTCAGTATAGATAGACGCAAGTCCGGGTTGGCGAATTGAATGAACCAGAATTCGTGAAATCAATTCGTCAGCAAGCACAAGCTGAACCTCATCACCGCCAACAATTCGTGCCACTTCCATTGTAGATGCATCTGCAAGCTCAGCGACTATTTTGTAACGCTCCTGACGCCGACTTGGCGCGTTTGTTAATGCAAGAATGGACTTTATAACTTGGCTGTCGGGATCCTTGGCACCCTCAGGTGATGTCACGATGATCGATTTGCTAGTCTGCGGATTGACGAGGCCAAGATCGAAGAGATCAGTTGGATCTCCAGATCGAATGATAATGCGCGTTCTTCCGGTATTCCCGACTTTGCTTCGGATCTCTTGCTCCATCTCCACCTTGTCTCGATTGGCCATAATGACGATCCGTGGTGCTTTTTCGCTGGCATTCGCAATGCAGAGCTCTGAGACGATATCAAAGATTGAGGGTGACCAGTTCAGGATAATGGTATGATTGTATTCTAAAACCTTAGACCGCCCCTTGCGCAGTTCCTCTAGTTTGCCATCTAAGCCAGTGGAAACCACGCCGATGAGGGCAGCGACGACCAACATGCCAAAAATTGTGACGAGGAGCATCGTCAGCCGAAAAGCCCAGCCGATATCTCCTCCCATCGTCCCTGAATCTAAGGTGCGCATGAGCGAAACCCAGAATCCTTCCAAGAAGCTCATTGGCTCTTCGCCAGTAGGCGCAATCCGGGTTACTGCAAGAAACAGTCCTGTCATCACGAGAGCAAAGATGGAAATCAATGCCAACCAACCGATGAGAGCGATTGGCCCGGCGGCCATGCTCTTGTCGAACTCGTAACTTAATCGTTGACCGAGGTCGGCCTTTGGCTTTTGCGCAGTTTTTTCTGGAACCCGCGCCAGATTTTTTGATGTCTCTAATGTCATAGTCATCGTTCCTTGCCTCTCACGAACACAGAAAGGCTCCCAAGGCTTTTGGCACTTGACGTGATTTCATCAAAGGGCGTCAAGGCCACAACAGACACCGTGACGTTTGATCCGACGAATGACACGAAGACCCCCGCCAGTCTCCTGCGCAGGGGCAAGTTGATAGGGCCGATTTTCGCGACCTTCTTAGCATGCCCGTCGACGACGGATTTCGCTTGCGCCCCAAATCTTCAGTCCGGATAATACTAATCCGACCTAGAAAGTTGGTTAGCCGAGATTGCCCGCCATAGGAGAGATGATGTCATTGACTGGAGATTGGGCAATCATGTCGGTGCTGTCACATTAGAGTTCGCCATTTATGCAAGAAATGTGGGCATCATGGCGAAAAGTGGAGTTTGGGTACCACCGATTTTGTCGACTTTTCTGAGCTGAGAAACTCGTCAGCTGGACCAAAAGTGGCGCTTTCAGTTTAACGTGACAGTATCGTTGGCGCTATTGAATTCGCGCTCCAATCCAAGCGCGGCTTTGTCTCCATGATGCCACTTCCGATGTGGCTCTTTGCTAGGAACAGCTTCGCCAAGAGAGGGGGGAGGTACCGCGATAAAGCCGAGGTGTTCTTCAGGGGTCGCGAGGGAAAAATTTTTGGAGCGTCGCCATTGGTTTCCGGCGACAATGTACTGGCAAATAAAGTCAAGGAGTTCTGCGCAAACCAGGAGACTTACAAACAGCGAGCCCGGAAGCTTACGGCGTGGGCCAATCGGCAGGATTTGGTTGCTGTCAAGCTAAAGTCGCTGTTGCCCGGGTAGGGCAGGAACTGGCCGATAACAGAATGGCAGGTTTGGGCTTGGCGTAGTTGGTAAGCGGCCGTTGTGAGGTCTTAGACGCGACTTGCAGTCTTCCACTAGTTCCAAACGCAATCCAATCAGACTTGGGCAGCGGCAACCGCCGCTGCGTGAGCAATGGTGGGAAGTAAGCGTTTTTTGGCCAAGGAATGATAAGGTGCCAAGACCCTTCTGCGAACTGACCAGAATGCCTAGCGGTGCTAGCGGGGCAAAACCATTGTTCGCCCCGCAGTCACCTTTCAGATCAATAGCGGAGCGAGACGCTGGCGCCCCATAGGCGCGGAGGCGCGTAGCTTGCCTGCAGTGCGCCGCCGCCACCCCAGACAAACCGTGTAGCTGTTGCCTGGTCTGTTACGTTGTTGACAAAAACTTGCGCACTAATGGCGTCGCTATAGTCCCAAGTCATTCGAAGATCAGCCTTCTCGAAGCGTTTCTGGCGCTCGAGAACGGAGTTGAATGGCTGGCCATGGAACTCACCAGAAAAGGTGATTGCCGCGTAGGGACGTAGAGTGCCCAAGGTGTCGAGATCGATGTCGTAGCTGACATAGATCGATCCTGAAGGTGCTGTCAGGCTAACTCTAACTTCTCTCCATTATTGGGAATGAGGCCAATGGGGAGAGCCCCGTGAAGCCGATTTCCTACAAGCGTCATCGGTTTCCGGCTGAGGTCGTTCGACATGCGGTGTGGCTATATTTCCGGTTCACGTTGAGCCTGAGGGATGTCGAGGAGTTGCTCGCTCAACGCGGTATCGCAGTCAGCTACGAGACGATCAGATGTTGGACGTTAAAGTTCGGTCGGCTGTATGCGCACAATCTCCGACGGTCTCGACCAACGCCGACTGCCCGATGGCATAAGGATGAAATGGTTGTGAAAATTGCTGGCAAGCGGATGTATCTCTTGCGAGCTGTCGATGGCGAAGGCGAGGTTCTGGACATGCTCGTGCAGGGGAGGCGTAACAAGGCTGCGGCACTGAAGTTGCTGCGAAAATTGCTCAAGAATACCAGTATCCATCCCGAGGCAATCGTCCCTGACACGTTTGCGTCATAGCGGAGTGCATCGAGAATGTTGGGCCTGCTGGGGCGCCATAAGCTTAGCGGCATGCGCGAAAACAACCGGGCTGAAAACTCTCATCTGCCGATTTGGCGACTGGAGCGAAAGCAGCAGAAGTTCAAGTCGAGAACCTCGACACAAAGGTTCCTCGCCACCCACGCAGCCAACTACAACGTCTTCAATCTTCAACCGCAATTGATCAGTCGACCCATTCTCCGTTACTTCCGAACCGAAGCCCACCAGTCGTGGGCAGCAGCAACCGCTGCTGCGTGATCGATGGATCGAAGTGGGCGTTTTTTTGCCAAGGGATGTTAACGTGACAACACCGATCGATGTGTGCGTTAAGGGAAACGTGAAAATACTACCAAAGATAGCTGGCGGAGAGGGAGTCCGTCGTAGTCCCATTGTTTTAATTGTCTTTTATTAGCCTACTTGAATCACGCCCCACAAAAAACCCCACAAAGTGCTTGCGCTTGACTGAAATTGTCTGAAACAAAGGGACGCAGAAAGGGCAGTCATGAAGCGCTCGCGCATTTGGCATTACTTGGCATTTTGCCTCGCTCTTGGCATCGTCTGATATTTAGACCATCCTCCATTCCATCGTTACGCCCTGTTTCCAATAGCCCCCGTCGCTGATCCACGCTGTATGCAGCGACCTAGCCGAACGCATTGTTCCTTATTGCTGTTAATTAGCACCCCTCGCACGCGATGCTTTCGGATAGCTTTTCCAAGCCTGTCAGATTTACTCGCTGTTCTTCGCTGTTAGCAGCAAGGTTTTCACTCGCGCGCACGCGCGATGCGTTGGGAAAATTCCTGCACCGGCATGTAATGGCAAGGCGATATGGCGGCCCACCAGCACTCACGCGTCATGCGTTCCGGGGTCAATTCGCGCCGCGAAGCGGCTTTCGCCACCTGTCGACGGCAAGGGTTCGGCGAGAAGCTAGCTCTATGGAGTCGCTTGATGCCGCACACGCCCTTTGATAGCGTGGGTTACGAAGATCAGGAACGTGGTCCATAAGGGATTGCGACGTTTCATCGAAGGCGATGATGCCAGCGGGTTGCAGCCCGCCGTCGTGTCCAAGATCCGCCGCTTGGTGACTTTCCTCCAGGACTTGGAGCGAGAGGACAAGCTGCGGACGGTGCCAAGCTGGAAGGCTCATATGCTGACCGGCGACCGCAAGGGCGCATGGAGCCTGTTCGTCACTAAGAACTGGCGAATAACGTTTCGGATCGATCAGGGCTAAGAGGATTACCACTAGGAGGGGGCTATGAACGCGATTTCTGGTTTCCGCTTGAAGAACCCTGCCCATCCGGGCGGCTTTGTGAAGCACGAGATCATCGAGCCTCTGGGCCTGTCGGTCACGGCGGCGGCGGGAGTGCTTGGCGTGACGCGGGCGACGCTCTCGACGCTGCTCAATGAGTGGGCGCACCTGTCCCCGGAGATGGCCTTGCGGATCGAAAAGGCCTTTGGCGTGTCGAAGGATACGCTGATGCGGATGCAGAACAGCTACGACATTGCCCAGGCCCGCAGCAGGGAAGGGGAGATCAAGGTCGCGCCCTTCAAGGGCAAGCCGCTCGATCCCCAGCCCGCGATGATTTGAGGGGCTGAATGACGGGGCGCTCACTCGAACTGTATTTCATCGACGGCAAGCCTGACGGGATGCTGACGGCCGAGGTTTTCAACTGGACCGGCCACGTCCTGATGACGCCCCGCACCCAGATCGCTGAGGCCCTCGCACGTAAGGAGGCCCGCTACACGGGCGTGTATGTCCTCCTGGGTGACAAAGAGGGGGAACCCTACGCCTACATCGGCGAAGCGGAAGATATCAGCGACCGGATCAGGTCGCATGATGCGAGACGCGAGTGGTGGACGACGGCTGTGCTGGTCACGTCGGCGGCGAACAATCTCAACAAGGCTCATGTGAAATATCTCGAAGCCCGCCTCGTCGAGATCGCGCGGTCGATCGGCAAGGTGCCGCTGGCGAACGGGAATACGCCTGCACGCTCCAGCCTGTCCGAGGCTGGGCAGGCGAACATGGAGTCCTTCCTCGACTACCTCCTGATGGTCCTCCCGGCTCTCAGGATCGATATGTTCCTGAGCAGCCGAAGAACGCTTCGCGCTGCTGTCGTGGCCCCCTCGATTGAGGGCTCTGGCGTGAGCTTTGAGCTGAATCTCCGGAAGCACGGCATCACCGCGCAAGCGGTCCTGCGGGACGGTGAGTTCGTCGTCCAAGCGGGATCGACGGCCAGACGGGAATGGGCCGGAATAAGCACAGAGGCCTCCGGCTACGCCATGCTGCACGGCGAGCTTTGCCGGACCGGCTTGCTGGTTCCGCAGGGTGACGTCAGCGTCTTCACCTCCGACTATGCCTTCGGCAGCGCGAGCGCGGCTGCCGCCGTCGTTTGTGGTCGGCCCGCCAACGGCACGTTGGAGTGGAAGGTGCAGGGCCAGGGAACAACCTACAAAGAATGGGAAGCCAAACGGCTTTCTGACGCCACACAGTGAATCCGGCCGCACGCTGTGCGCCGAAGGGGACGATGAATGAAAAGCCTGCTCGAACAACTGCCGTCCATTGTGGCCGAGGGAAAGCGCGAAGCCGAACGAGTCATGGAGCGGGCAGAGAGCAACTACCGGTTAGGGCTGCAAACGCGCGAGCTCGTCATCCCGTCACGCGATAGTAACTGGCAGACACTTCTCCAGCACGCCTCCAAGAATGAGGCCACGGAAGTCGAAGACGTAAAAAACCGCTTGATCTACGGTGACAATATGCTCGCGATGGCCGCACTGCTCGCGGGCGGCCAGAATGAAAAGTCTATGCGGGGCGGCGTCGATCTTGTTTACATCGACCCCCCGTATGATAGCCGCGCCGACTATAGAACAACGGTCGAGCTATCTGTCGGCGGCATTGAGAGCAAGCCAACGGTCATAGAGCAGTTCGCCTATGGCGATACGTGGCAAGACGGTGCTGCCTCATATCTACGTATGATATCGCCACGCCTATACCTTATGCGCGAGCTACTCTCTGAAACAGGCTCAATATACGTTCACCTCGATTGGCACGTAGGTCACTACGTAAAGGTCGTTATGGATGAGATTTTTGGCAAAGAGCTGTTTCATAACGAGGTAATTTGGAAAAGTGCGCCCGGTCACGGCGATGCTACCCTGATGGGTGTGACGCATAATACGATCTTCTTGTATTCCAAATCGGGATCACCGTTTTGGAAGCCACAGTATGAGCCATACTCTGAGGAGTACCTCGCTTCGCACTACCAGAAACGCGAGCCCGATGGCCGAAAGTTTGAAGATGATAACTTGACGGCGTACGGCCTCAAGGGTGGCGGCTATGAGTATGACTGGAAGGGCGTAACAAAGCTTTGGCGACTACCAAAGAGCTCGATGGAGAAGCTCGAACGCGACGACCTCATCTACTACACTAAGAACGGCGTGGCTCGTTTCAAGCGATATCTGGACACGATGCCGGGATCGCCTCTATCAGACTTGTGGACAGACATACCTCGTATTAATTCTCAGGCAAAAGAGAAGACGAACTATGACACCCAGAAACCTGAGAAGTTACTAGAGCGAATTATTGGCGTTTCGTGTCCAGAAGGGGGAGTAGTCGCAGACTTCTTTATTGGATCGGGCACAACTGCCGCAGTCGCGGAGCGAATGGGCCGCAGATGGGTCGCGTCCGACCTAGGCAAACCTGCCTGTATGATTACGCGAAAACGCCTGATTGATCAGGAAGCACGACCTTTCCTCTATCAGCACATCGGAGACTATCAGCTTGAGCATCTACGGTCGTCGATGGGGCGGAAGTTCCGCGTAGGCGACCTGTCCGAGATTGTTCTCAATCTCTACGGTGCCCTGCCGTTACCGGTCGAAGAGAACCCAAACAAAAACATGGGTCGGCTCCAAGGGAGCAAGACCCTGGTGCTGGCCGATAGCCCGAACAAGATGACTGGGCTGGCAACGCTTCGTCGTGCGATCGAAATCCGCGACAACCTGATGGGGGGCTGGGACAGGGTCATTATCCTCGGCTGGAACTTCTCACCCACCATCGGTCATGACATCGAGGCCTTGGGCCAGGGCGAGCGGCTAGAGGTGCTCGTCATTCCTCCTGATCTGCTCGATCGATTGAAGAAAAAGGGCCACAAACTGAAGGCCGACGAGGTGCGGTTCTCCTCCCTGCAATACCTCAAGCTAGGCGAGGTCACGCGCGAGCAGGTCGGTCAGGGAGAGTCCCTGACGGTCGCGATCGCGAACTATGTTCTGCTGTCACCAGAAGCCCTGAACCTCGACGACGCGAACCGGGAGAAGCTCCAAAAGGTGGTTAACGCCGACCCGATGGCACTGATCGAATACTGGAGTGTCGATCCTGACTATGACGGCGAGGTGTTCCGCTCGGTCTGGCAGGATTATCGCGGGAACACGGATAACGATGAAGATCCCTACCGGGTCGTCACCAAGGCCCGCCTGACCGGACTTCCAAAGAAGGAGGGCAAGCGCCGGGTCTGCGTGCGCGTGGTCGACGTGTTCGGTTTTGAGGCCGAAGCCACGGTCGAGGTGGCGTGATGGCGAGTATCAACGATCTGACCCTTTCAAAGGGGCTGACGGCCAAGGTTGAAGAAGTCTGCCAGGGGCTGGAGACCGGTGAAGCGCCGATCCTCGATCAGGTGTCAGAGATAACGGCCGAGCTGCTGAAATGGTGGTTCCAGTCCGATTTTCAGGACGCCCGCCAGTTCAACTTCCACCCCGGCCAGCGGCAAGCCCTGCTCAACGTGATCTATGCGCACGAGGTGTTGGGGATAAACACCCTCCAGGACCTGTATCAGGTGGCCGCGCCGGAGGTGATGCTGGCGAGTGCTCGCGATGCCGAGGCGATCCGCGCACCGAAAAACGCCTACCCGAAATACTGCCTCAAGATGGCGACCGGGACCGGAAAGACCTGGGTACTGCAAGCCCTCATGGTCTGGCAGATTCTCAACGCCAGCCGCTCGCCTGAGAGCGGCCGCTACACGAGGAACTTCCTCGTCGTCGCTCCCGGCCTGATCGTCTACGATCGGCTTCTCGATGCCTTCATGGGCAAAGAGCGTGACGGCAAGCGGGATTTCACGATCTCCGATCTGGCGATCTTCCAGGAGCTCTTCATCCCTGATGCCTATCGGGATGAGGTGTTCCGGTTCGTCCAGGGCGCGGTCTGCCCCAAAGAAGATATCGGCCGCAAGGTCACGGCGGGCGGGATCATCGCAATCTCGAACTGGCACGTTCTGTCGGAAGAGGGTGAGCCCCTCGAAGACGACGATATCGATGCACCGGGCGTCGCGCTCGATCCGAAAGCGGTCGTGCAAAGCATCCTGCCCCTGACACCAGGCACGAACGCCGGAAACGATCTCAACGTGCTGAACCGCCGCTATGAGCGCGGCGGCATCCTGTCCTATCTCCAGGATTTGCCTGCGCTGATGGTCTTCAATGACGAAGCCCACCACATCCACGAGTTCAAGCGCGAAGGCGAAGTGACCGAGGTGGAATGGCAGAAGAGCCTCAACCTTATCGCGGAGCCCAAGGGGAGCCGGTTCGTCCAGGTCGATTTCTCGGCCACGCCTTACAACGAGGTCGGGACCGGGCGGAATTCCCGCAAGTCCTACTTCCCTCACATCGTCGTCGATTTCGATCTCAAAACGGCCATGAAGGCCGGTCTGGTCAAGTCGCTGGTCCTCGACAAGCGGTCAGAGATCGGGGCCCTCAGCGACGAGGAGTTGGATTTCAAGGCTGATCGGGACGAGAACGGGAATCCGATGCTCTCCGAAGGGCAGCGGATCATGCTCCGGGCGGGCCTGACAAAGCTGCGGAAGCTGGAGATCGATTTCGCCGGGCTGGACCCCGACAAACATCCCAAGATGATGGTGGTCTGCGAGGACACCACGGTCACACCGCTGGTGGCGGAATTCATGCGTCATGAGGGCCTGGCCGATGACGAGGTTCTCCAGGTCGATTCCAATCGTAAGGGCGAGCTGAAGCCTGACGAATGGAAGGTGCTGCGCGAACGCCTGTTCGACGTCGATCGCCACAAGTCGCCGCGTGTGATCGTGAGCGTGCTGATGCTGCGAGAAGGTTTCGACGTGAACAACATTTGCGTCATCGTCCCCTTGCGGGCCTCCGGCGCGGGGATCTTGCTGGAGCAGACGATCGGGCGCGGCCTGCGCCTGATGTGGCGCGGCAATGAGTATGACGACATCAAGCGCGAAAACCGCCAGCTGATCCGCACGGGCAAGACGCCGAACAACATGATCGACATTCTCTCGATCGTGGAGCACCCCGCCTTTCAGAGCTTCTATGACGAGCTGATCCGGGAAGGCCTCGCCGCTGAGGTCGATGACGATGATGATCAGAACACCAGCTCGACCGGCGATCTGATCTCGGTCGGTCTGCGTGACGGCTTTGAGGAGTTCGATTTCGCCATCCCGTTCATCCTGCGCGAGCAGGTAGAGGAGCTGGAAGACACCCAGATTGATCCGACGGCCTTGCAGCCGTTCGGCTCGTTCTCGCTAGAGCAGCTCAAAAAGCAGCTCGGCCACGGTGAGAAGTTTCACTCGGAGGACGTCCAGGCGAAGACTCGCTTCGGCGACTACCGCGTGCATGGCGGGGTCATGACGGCCACGGGCTACAACGATTACCTCGCCAGGATCACCCGCCGGATCACGGAGGCGGTGACGCTGACGGAAGCGACCGGCAGCTCCAAGGCCTTCGCCAATGCGAGCAAGTTCCCCTACATCCAGATCAATCGGGCAGAACTGGCGGAAGGTATCGACGGGTTTATCCGGCAATACCTCTTCAACCAGGATTTCGAGCCTCTGGTCGATGAAAACTGGCGTGTACTGCTGCTCGATCCCGTCACAGAACACATCATCAAGGTGTGGGCACGGGCGATCCTCGAAGCCGAGGACAGTGTGATCGTCGCTGACGCTGAGGTGGCGCACCGGCGAATGTCGGAGGTGCCGAAGCTCGCCATGCGAGAGGGGTCCTCGCTGGCCGTCGAAAAGGCGATCTACCTTCGTCTGCCCTATCCGTCGCGCAACGGCGGCCTGGAACAGGGCTTCATGGAGACCTGTGAACGGGACGCCAGCGTCGATGCCTATTGCAAGATCAACGAGCAAAAGCACACGTTCGCGCGGCTCCGGTATATCAAGGAGGATGGCCTGCCAGCCTTCTATTCACCGGACTTTCTGGTGAGGGCGGGGGACGCGATCTATCTCGTCGAGACCAAGGCGCAAGGCCAGCTCTCAAGCCCGAATGTCCTTCGCAAGCGCAAGGCGGCGGTGGCGTGGTGCGACCGCATCAACAGCCTCGCGGCCGAGCACCGGCATGGGGCTGACTGGCACTATGTGCTGCTTGGCGAGGAGACCTTTTACGGCTGGCGCGACAAGGGCGGCTCGGTTGCCAATCTGCTCGCCTTTGCCCGCCTGCGCCCTGTCGAAGACAAGGGACAGGCGCAGTTCGCATTCTAGGGAGGGCATCGTGGATTTTGATCCAGCGGCTTCATTCGAAGACAACATGGCAGTATTTCGTGCCGAGGCTGATCGGCTAGATCCTGACTGCGCTCGTATTCTATTCGACAATCTGGGGACCCTTTCGCGCGAGGGTGATGCTGCTCGGAGCCGCCAAGCGATTCAGGATTTTCACCAGGCGATATTGGCCGCCGTTGAAGCCCTGCCGGACACGCCGACGCCATGAGCCGGTATTTCCTAGCATCCGCTACGATCGAGGGCTTTCGCGGCATTAACAATGACGGTGATCCGCTTGTGCTGCGGTTCCGGCACGATGCGGTCAACTCCATCCACGCCCCCAACGGCGTTGGAAAGAGCTCGATCTTTGAGGCTTTACATTTTGCCATCCACGGGAATGTGACGCGGCTCGAAGCCCTACAGGGGGCGGAGCAGGGCGACAGCTACGTCGTCAACAAATTCCACCCCGCGCAGCTGGCGACGATCGCACTGATGTTTTCCAGCGACGACGGTACGCCCGACGTCGCTATCACGGTCACTCGCGCCGCTGGAGGTGCAAGGATCGTCTCGTCACCGTCTGGCCACGACGACCCCGATTCATTCCTAGCGAGCCTGCGCGAAGACTTCGTTCTGGTCGACTATCCGCGCTTTGCCTCATTCGTGGACTGCTCCGCACTTGATCGCGGGCGGTCCTTTGCGTCGCTCGTCGGCCTAAGTCGCTATTCCCGCCTTCGCCAGGCCCTCGATGGCGCTAGAAACACGCGAAATTTGAACGGCGATCTTGGCTTCGCGGCCCTCGAAACGGAGGTCGCAACGGAGACACGTTCCATAGCAACCGTCGAAACGCGCCTCGTGGCCGCCTTTCAGGAAGTAACCGGGAAACAGATTCCGGGGATCGATGACGCGGCGGCCCTCACAGCCGAGGTAACGACGGCGCTCGCTGGCGTCGCCATTTTGGCACCCTTGCTGGTCAGAACCTCAGTTATGGACCTGAATTTCGACGCGGCGGAACAGGCTGTCGATAGAGAGGAAGGCGGGCAGGCTCGCAAGGCCCTCGATACGTTGAATAACAGCGTCACGGCTCTTGCGGGTCTACCGGTCGAGCAGGCCGAACTTGATGACGCGGACGCACTGGTTGCCCTCGCGCAAGCCCGCGATGAAGCGATGAGGCAGGTGGGAGCTGCCTCTATCCATGCGCTTCTCCGGGATGCTCAAGCGGTCGTAAATGGAGACGATTGGCACGATCCACACAAATGCCCTGTCTGTGAGAAAGCCGCCGACGTACCAATAGCCGATCAGCTTGCAGCGCGCATTGCATTCTATGACGAGGCCGATCGTCTAGATGCCGAGCTGAGGCGGCAGGCGGCGATTTCGGCTGCACTCGCGAAGCTGAGACAGCTCGAAGAACTTGCAGCGTTTGGTATTGCCGCTGGTGATCGCGTTTCGTCAGGAATCGCCCTTGCGATCCCGCAAGCGTCTATCGAGACCGCTGATCTTGAACGCGCCAAAGCCAAGCTGATGGAGCTGGACGGCCGACGAGTAGCCGCGATTAATGCAGCCAACGCCGAGATCGTGCGCCTTCAGGCCACGTTACCACCATCACTCGTTGCAGTTACGCGCACCCTCGGCCAGGCAAAGCAATATCGCGATGCGATGATCGAGCGCGAACGCGACCTGCCGCAGTTGAATGAAAAGAAGCGAAAGCTAGAGAAGCTCAACAGGTGGAAAACCTTCATTACAAGCGCCGCACAGAGATTCGCCACGTCAGAAACTGCGCTGGCGAATGCGAGGATCGTCGAAATTCAAACTGATTGCCAAGAGTTATTCGGGGCTCTCGTGCGGGGCGGCCCTGATGTGCGGCCGACACTTAGTCGTGCGCAGAATACCGAACAAGTAGATCTGAAACTGGCTGACTTTTTCGGTTTGCCCGATTTAAGCGCTCGCGCTCTGCTATCCGAAAGCTATCGCAACGCCGTTGCAGCAGCCATCTTTTTGGCGGCAGCATCCAGCCACAAAGGCGTGCCGCGATTTATGGTGCTTGATGACGTTACGTCGAGTTTCGACGCGGGGCACCAAATCGCCCTTATGGAGGCGATCCGCTGCAAGCTAAGAAATGGAGCCGTGGGCGGCGTCCCTGATGGCTTGCAGTTCATTATTTTAAGTCATGATACCTTGCTGGAAAAGTACTTTGATCGTCTCAACGGCACGGCGGAGTGGCATCACCAAAAACTCCAAGGAATGCCGCCCAAAGGTCGCCTTATGGTCGCCGCACAACAGGCTGATCGCCTCAAGGCGCAGGCAGAGCACTATTTAAACGCGGGGCAGATCGACATAGGCGAGCCTTTTCTTCGGCAATATCTCGAATATAAGCTCGGCCAGGTCATCTCTAGATTGTCGATACCTGTCCCGCCCGACTACGCGACGCGGGGTGACAAGCGCACGCTTTCGACATTCATGGATGCAATCATTGACGCCGTTGCTCTCTATCAGGCCGCACATAAGTGTGTTCTTACAGTCCAGCAGGTTGCCGATCTCCAGCAACGCCATGCACCGGCGATCATCGCAAACCATGTCAGTCACTACGAAACAGGGGCAGGCAATCCATTCAACGCTTACGCGCTTCTTGGCGTGCTTCAGAGCATTGACGATCTGGCCGACTGCTTCACCTGGATTGATCCTGCTAATCAGCAGAAGAAATATTATCGTCGCCTGGATCTAAGATAGAGTCCCAAAAGCCTTCCCTTTTGACGCTAGTCACCGGCCTCCGGGATTTCAACAGGTTGCGCGTTCCATAAGTCCATTTCAAAAGTCGACGATGAAAATCAGCTGATCGCGTGTCTCTTGACATATCCGCAACAAAGTTGTTGCAACTTTGTTGCGCTGAGCAACTAGCCAAGACGCGCGGCTCTTGCGGTCGTAATACATTTATCCGCCGGGAGAACCTATACGGGGGGTGGGCACTTGCATTCGCCAACACAGCGCAACAATCTCGACTTCAGGCGCAACAAAATCATTCTCAGGCAACGCCGAAGTTTGAAAGCCAGCGCTGTTCGCACGCTAACAGGCGAGGGCCTAGCCAAAGCCCGCAACACACTCGACGTTTTTTTGCGACAAAGGGTCGTTTTCGCTGGTTTTCATTTATTGGAACCGCGCAATCTTGGTCCCAATGAAATGCCTAAGTCTTGATCCCAATTCGGCCAGCAACAGGCTCGAACTGTCGGTTGTTGGCCGAAGGTGGAAGCTTGGGTTTGGAACGAGCGCACTGAAAAGAGAGCCATTACGTGGGGTTGCGTTGTCTGCCTTAGATGTAGCTGCGTCGCAGCCTAAACCTCGGCAACCTCAACCGATACGCGTGACGCTTTGTAAAGCTTGACACCGCCCCCGGTTGATTTGCTTGGCTCAAAAAGTGCGAGGTTTATTCCGTCGCTAACTGAGCTGCGATAAACGACGCCGTCGAAGCCGCTCTTTTTGATGAATTCACAAAGATACTGGCTAGGAATGTAATCGATCGCGGCTCCTGAAGGCAGGACCGGCCGCGTCAACTCCTCGCCCAGCCGCTCGAGAAACGGCAAGTCGGCGCGGAGTTGACCGATCGCGCTGGAATCTTCGAGAATGAAGGGCGAGATCAATTTGCGTGGATTGCGTAGGTCCACCGCCTGAATCTCGGGAATGGTGAAATCCGCGACGCAGGCGATCTCACCTGTGTGCGGTCGGATTTCTGCGACTGCGGTCTCTGGCTTCGAGCCAAGATACAGATAGGGAATGCCCGCTGGATTAGCGCGACCGTGCGACGCTTGCCGCTTTGGCGGCGCGCTCATGTTTTCGATCGCGTAGGTATCGTCGCCCGAGCGAATCCTCGCGCGATACCACAGGCACGGTAGCCCAGCGGACGGCAGAAGATCAAGCAGCTGGCGGAGCCGATCCGTATCGAGGCTCATATCCAGAAACCAGCGGTTCTGGTACATCATTTCGTCGCGGAGCGTCTCCCACTGCAACAATCCTTCGCTTTTGTAGGTGGGCGAAGGAACGAACGAGTCCCGCACGATGTCGCCATCGTCAAGTATGTCGCCAAGCAGCTCCTTAGCATGCGCAGTATCCATCACAGGATGGGAGAAGAGCTGCCAATCCCCCTTCATCCATTCGGTTAGCGACTGGCCATCGTCATTCCGTTCATAAACGTTGACGACTAGCTCGAAATAAGGCGACAGCGCCTGCGGCTCGAGCAGGTCGACGTCGCTCGTTCCGCAATAACCACAGTTGCCGCGCTCGGGACCTAAGAAGGGGAAAATCTGCTCACGCAGCCCACGGTCGTCAAAGCACTCAGGGCAACATCGCCGTTTCGGCATCGCTCAGCTCCGAAAATCGGCGAGGGTCTCAATGTGATGTTTCATAGAGAGCTTCTTCACATAGCCTAGGCCCGGAAAATGGCCCTTTGCATGGAGGTTACGGAACTCTTGGATCGCTGTAGATTCGAATAGCTTCGAGGTTCCGCTGTCTAGTTTGTCGATGAGCTTTTTGAGCGCTTGCGCGAACTTACCCGCAGGGTCGGTGGGTGTATCGTTCGTCGTTGAGACGAAATGGTAGGTAAACATTACGTTATCTTGACTTGGATCGATGAAGCTTAAGTGGATCGCCACCGCATAAGCCGGGCCGCCACCTTCTGAATAGTTGTCACCTACCGTCAAGAAGTCGCCGAACCCGTTCATATTCATGTCGCGAAAAGTGAGGTGTAGCTCGGAAAATTCCTCGAATGGGATCTTCGCATACTCCGAATTCTTGAGACGCTTAAAGCCGTCGCGAACAAGGATGCGCTGGCTTCCGTCATAGTGCTTGCGATATAGCGTGTTTGCGTGATCCTCGACGAATACATGGTGCGAATTCGGTAGATTGGCGCCAAGATAGTCTGCGAGCCCTTTCTGTGCAGTAAAGCCAGCATGCACGAAGCTCGGATTGTGGTCATTGTGCTTCGTGTAGGTATCTATCGCTGCCGCAAGGGTAGTTTCGGCGCGTAGAAGGATGCCGGCAGACACCATATTGTTGCCGATATAGCCTGCTTGGAGAAGTTGTGTGATGCTTGCACCGTCGTCTTGATGATCACCATGATACGGGTTGGCGATGACAATAGCTTGACCGCCGGCATCGGCAATCGCCTTTAGAGTCTTTTCGAGCCCGCCAAGCGATTCTTTCACGGGCTCAATTATGGGGACGAAACCAGCGGCTGCCATTAGGACAGCTGTCTCGCGCAATGTGATGAGCTCGAACTGCTTGCCGCGAAGATAGGGATGGTACATGTCGTTGTTACGCCCAAGTCAGTGCCGCCTTAAGCGGCGTTTTAACCGCTTCAAGCAGACGGCCATGATCGACGCGCCTAACCGGTATGGACAAGGCGGCGGCGTGCAGCGATACTGGAAGCTGGTTGACCAAGTCGCCGAGCGGCGCTAAGTTGCGAGTCCGTTTGAGGGTCCGAACGAACTCGTGATGTAGAGCAACGGGATCGAGACCTGAAAAGAGCGACCTCATTGCTGTGTACCGCTGGGTGTTAGGCACGTCGGGGATGCCAAAGCCGAGACCTTTCAAAATAGCAGTCGCCTCCGCCGAACGTACCGATTCAAAAACAGTCACTGGGCAGATTCGTTCAGGGCGGTCTTGGGCATCCCGCACCACCGAAAATTGATAGCGCTTCGATAGGCACATTATCCCGACATCAGGCGGTACCAACTCCCGAACACTGGCGACATGATTTTCGCTAGCGATAACGTTCACGGTGGCGAATACACGCTTGTAATGCACGACCTGATTAAGGAGCCGTGCGAGCGAGTCGCGTTCGGACTTAATTTCGTAAGCTGTGGCGGTGCCGTTCAAGATAACGAGATCGGCCTTGCAGGCCCCAACACGAAATTCGGTCAGCATCGACGCAGTTCGCAGCGAGTGCCTGCCCATCAGGATTTTCTTAGTAATGGCGGCGCGATATACATACTCGTCCCGGAACCCAGCAACCTGCAGAACCTCAAACGCCGAATCGAACACGGCACCCACGGTAGCGTCAACGCCACAGCGATCGGCAATCTTACTCAGCAACATCAAGCGCGTGAACAGCAGCGAGCTACCCTTCTTTGCCATGTCTTGGAAGACGGCTGAAGAGAATAGGCGTGTCATCGCGGAAAGTTCAGTAGCGTTCGGCGTCACTTTTCCCCCTTGGCCGCTTTTTTCGGAGATTGGCCCGATGTGGGTTTACTTAGCGCACTTAGCATCTCGAAGGAATCGATCATTGAGATGAATTTTCAATGATGTCGTGCTCTGATTTCGGTTAACTGAGCAGAACTATCAACGTCTGTCGATTCGCGCAGGAGACACCTAACTCTGGGCAGTGTCTCAGTTTCAAATTTGCCAATTCGTCCATGGCCGCGGCCTGATCGAGGAACGACAAGTCCTGAGTCCGCTGGCTATTTTAAGCATTGGGACAATCCGGGCAGTATCGGAACGTCCTAGTCGGACAGACTGGAGCCCGAAAATGTTGGGTTTGCGGCTGAAAAAAGACGCAATGCCCCGATGCGATCAACTCCGTTCTTGGAGCAGATATCGGCATTTTTCATGTGTAAGGCTCCTTGTCTATTCGGGCCTGCCACCCCTCAATCAAGACCCATCTCTTTTAGACGTTCAGGCGCGTACTGACAGATGATTGCTTCATTGCCTTCGGTATCCACAAACTGGCAGAGTTCGCAGATCGTCGGGATCGAATGCCGAGGTCCAAGGAGTCGCCCGCCCGCTGCTTCGATGAGCTTGCTGCTGGCATCGATGTCAGAAACCGCAAACGAGCATTCGTAGCCCTTTTTGCCTGATGGCAGCGGCTCGCGACGCTTTTGCAACGCTCCATGAACGCCAGCGCCCTCAATGAGATAAAACCCTGGCGGTCCCCACGGGGAAAAACGCCATCCGAAGACGCTTTCATAAAATTTGAGCGCGCGCTCAACATCGTCGGCTTCTATGGCGAAATGGGCAAGTTTGTTGGGCATGGAATGATCTCCTCACGCATAGGAAACCACGCTTGAGGCTTGACGCATACACCGCCTTGCGCCAATTTTGTTGGCGTATGCGACATCGCGCCTCCCGCGCTGACGAGCCCCATTTTTTGATCCGTTCGCTTGCCATCGATTATGAGGCGGGCGGACATGAAGACATGCACGCCCATCCTTGGCCGCAATTTCTCTATGCCCAATCTGGCGCCGTGCGTGCGGCGATAGAGGGGCGCTTCTGGACGCTTCCAACGCGCAGAGGATTGTGGATCCCTGCCAACACGCCACATCGCCTCTCAATGTCGTCGCGACTTCATTTGAGAACTCTCTATATCCGGCCCGAAAAGGACTTGACTCAAGGCGTATGTGTCGTTCCGGTCAGCGGATTGTTGCATGAGGCAGTTCTGCGTGTGTGTGCTCAGGGTACGCTAGACGACCGGATTGAAACAGACCGAAGTCTTGCGGCGGTCATCCGGGGAGAAATCAGCTTTCGCGATCCTGGACGCCTTGTCTTGTTGCAGCCGAAGGACGCGCGTGCGTTAAGGCTAGCAGAGTCCTTCTTCAACGCGCAAAGTGTGGGCGTGCCTTTAGATGTCCTGTGCAGGAAAGTCGGCCTCAGCCGCCGCACAGCAGAGCGTGTGTTTCAAGATGAATGTGGTCTGCCGCCAGCGCAGTGGCGCCGATTTGCAGCACTGTCCCAAGGACTTGTCAGCATTGCGGGCGGTTCAACAATCGATGATGCCGCAATCGCTGCAGGGTATCAAAGCCGCAGTGCCTTTAGCGAGGCATTTTCGAAGGCATTTGGCTTTCCGCCAAGCGAAGCGAAGAGGCATTGAGGGTGAGTTGCTTTAATCTTGAAGCCGCGCCTCAAGTTCCGCCTTCTGCTTACGTGTCAGGCCCGCGTAGATGAGATCATACGAACCGGCAATGAGCTTGCGGATTTCGCTCATCGGCACGTCGGCGTCTAGGTCAATGCTGATCCAGAAACGGCGGTCGAGGTGAGAGCGGTGACCGACGCCGCTATACGTTTGGCGCAGGATATCTGCGAGGCCGGGATCGCACTTCAGGATGACGAACGCCTCTCCCCGGACTGAAAGAATGGCGAACATCTTTCCCATCAGTTTGTACATCACTGCAGGAGCAGGCGCGCCACGGGGCATAGGGACGGGCTCGGCATAAGCACCAGACATCGCGCTTAGAACTGCGTTCAATTCCTCTGTTGCTTTATTGATGGGCATCTCAGCAACTTCAGGCTTACCGGGTGATATTCGAAGTCCTTTGGTCACGCCGGCCATCGTTTTGCTCCGCGCGGTTGGGATAAAGCCTTGCCTATCGTTCTCGAATTATACACCAAGTAAATGGCCTCGCCGGACCTGTGAAGCAGGGGACGCTCTAGAAACATCCGCTGCGAGCGCTTCTTGTGGATTCTACACATCGGCAGGACCCTTCCTAAACGGTCCACGGAGCAGACACTGCCGAAGAGGTGCATTACTGCCTCCATCGTCGCATGCCCGCTTCGCAACCACCCATTGACAGGCAGCGGCTTTCAGACCGTTCCCAGTCCCAAGCTATTGCTCAAAATTCAGACTGAGACACTGCCTGAGTATGGCACAACTCGGATTCCAGCAATACGATCGTTTATAATGGCTGATTCGATCATCTTTCCCAAAGATATCGCCTTACGTCTACCGCACACGATGGCGGGCCGGGCTTGGATCGGCCGTTTCGACGCTCCGGACCAAGAGACGGCGACTCGTTTGCTAGCATCGCTCACGCTTGTTTCCCATTCAGCATTTGAGCGGTCGCTCTCAACACTGATCCTCACGACGGCTGCGAAAGTAGCAGGGCCCGCTGCACTTTATGCGACTCGCGAGTTTGAGACTGGCACCGACTATTTTGCTGCAATGGCCGATGCCGCCGACCCACTAGCACCGCATGATGCAGTGGCAAAAGGCGCAGACCTTGGAAGTGAGGCGCGGATCGCGACTATGATCCGGAACCTCTGCAACGCCAATCCGGAGAAATTGTTAAACCATCCGTCGCTCAAAACGCTCCACTCCACCCGCGCTAAGGCATTGTTCGTCGTTGACGACATTATTGGCTCTGGCAAGCGCACAGCCACATTCTTACGGGCGATGTGGCGCTCGGTCAGCTTAATGTCATGGCACAGTCGGCATCAAATCCACTTCTCTGCGATCGCCTATTCAGGCACTGAAATAGGTTTCCGAACGGTATCAAGGCTGAAGTGCCGGCCAAAGGTCAATGTAGTGCGTCAATGTCCAACCTTTGACTCAATGCCTTGGCATAATGAGATCGGCAATGCGGTGATCTCCCTATGCGATCGCTATGGAAAGCTCACTTCGGAACCGAAAATGTGCCTCGGGTTTAAGAAGACGATGGCGGCGCTGGTGTTCGAGCATGGGTGTCCTAACAATGCGCCTTCAATCCTGTGGGCACCCGGTCTGGAGGGTGATAGGCCTCCGTTGTTCCCGGCCCGGACGGTGACACCTGAATCGGCATCGGCGTTTCCGCCTGACATCATGGCGCGCGATCCTGTGGCTATCCTTAGTGACCTTTCGAAAGAAGAGGAGTTTTACATTCCACCACCCGCGGTTCTAGGCGCGTCGCCGCTTGGGATCACTACGATCTCTGTGTTGGCACTGGCCGCTCAGGGCGTTCGGAGTCGCGCGGCGTTGAGCTATGTAACTGGCTACGACGCACACGAATGCGGGGCATTGCTCGATCGCTGTATAGCGCGAGGCTATCTTACTGGGACGCTTAGGCTGACGGCGGCGGGACGCGCCGAGCTAGGTGAATCGGTTCGTCCGCAGCCACGGCCCAGCAGACTTCCCTCTCGCGGTGAAGACGCCTACTATCCCAAACAGTTGAGGGGGCCACATACAGGCTAGTGCGTGCCTGCGAGGGCACATAGACGCTTGAACACACGGCTTGCGTTGGGACACGGATTACCGTTGTCCTAAGAAGAAGCTGGCGCTTGACAGGAGGTTGCATGCGACCTTCATTAACGAGCGCTTGTCTCCTAGAATGCCGCATGCAATCCGCCTGCGGCGGATATCGAAGTAGTCCTGAATGTGGTCTCCCCAACGCTATCGCGAGAACGGTCGCAAGCGAAGCATTGACGGAGACTTGTTAGAGCGTGCCGCCACGGCGATTGAGACTTTCACCGGAAAACACACGAAACTTCCTTCGATCCTAACGCTTGGCCACCTCGCCGAACGAACCGGGGTCTCGTGGTTTCACTTGCGCCTACTTGTCGAAAGCGACCGCGGGGACAACTACACCTATTTCCGGATAAGAAAGCGGTCGGGCGGTCATCGCCAGATCAGTGTTCCCGAAACCAAGTTAATGATCGTACAGCGATGGATCGCTGGCCACATCCTCGCAGCTTTACCGGTTCACCGGGCGAGTTTCGCATTTGCGCCAAAATCCTCGATCGTCGGCTGCGCAGCGGAGCATTGCGGGGCACGGTGGCTGATTAAACTCGATATTACTGGATTCTTCGGGTCAATCAGTGAGATTCAAGTTTATCGCGTTTTCTTGACAGCGGGTTATGCACCACTAGTTGCTTTCGAATTGGCTAGACTTTGCACCCATGCACCGTGCGGCAGTAAGCGGTACCGCAAGCCGGTCTGGCGTGCTCGCGCGTTGGGGCGGCCGATCTACAACTATAGGCAACCTCGCATTGGCTATCTGCCGCAGGGGGCGCCGACGAGTCCGATGCTGTCGAACCTAGTTATGTACCAAACTGACCTGAAGATCGCTTCACTCGCGGCAAAGGCTGGTCTTGCCTACACCCGCTATAGCGACGACATCACCTTTTCAACAAAAGGGCCGTTGGACCGCGCGAAGGCGATGGAAGTGGTATGGGAGACAGCGGCTATCCTACGGGCAATAGGCCTTGAGTTGAACAGGCGAAAGACACGCATCGTGCCGCCCGGCGGCCGCAAAGTGGTGCTAGGACTCTTGGTTGACGGGAACGTTCCCAAGCTGGCGCGCAAATTTCGTGACCAGTTACGAATGCACCTGCACTATCTGAAGACTCTCGGCCCAGAGGCTCATCGAGCGGCACGGAAATTCGACACTGTCGCTGGCCTCTATCGCCATGTGCTCGGGTTGATTGACTTTGCTAATTCCGTCGACGCAGACTTCGCTAGTCGGATGCGAACCGAATTCAATGCAGTAGGCTGGTCGCTTGACTGCACGGAGTAGCTCTGACGTTCGACTGACTGCATCTCCGAAGAAGAGCTTCGCGAATATGCTGCAGCAAAATGATCGACCTCTTTAGCCGAACCGCTGCCTGACGTACTCGGTTATGGATGCCCCAGACAATTCCGTCGTTGCGTTGCCGCCGCGTACAAAGAATCGTTGCAAGCTTCCGTCCTTGAGGAAGGCCGCTCTCGGCCCCTTCTCGCAGCGGATCGCCAGAACCCTCCCGCCATTTTCGTCCTGAAAGTGGGGGTGGACGTAAGGCAGGAAAACGGCGCCGATCCGATCTTTGACTAAGTTGACTAGGTGTAGGCCAAGTTTATCCTCGTTTTCGAACCCATCATGTTGAAGGCCTAAGACTTCGCCATTGTCGGCAACGCCGATCAACAGTGTCCCACCCTTAGCGTTAAGGAACCCACCGATCGTTTTCAGCGCTGCTAACTGAATTTTTTCGTCGATCTGCCCCGTGTGGAGATTCGTCCTCAGGGTAGACTTGAACTCCACGGCACCCGTTTCGCCGCCTGCAATCAAATCAGCGATGGCGATAGGTTCAACCGTAGAAGCGGGTACGGAACCGACCGTAAGCAGTTCCCATGCTTGGCGGATCACGTTGGCCATGCGGACCCGGCGCTGGACCAGAAATTCGTGATAGGGCAATTCCCACCACAATGGCGGAAGCGCGTGCCAGCCGTAAAGCCGGTCGCGCTCTTCCGCGCTCATGGCGTGATCGAGCGGCGGGACATACGCTGCTGGAGGCCTCTTCCCAATCTTAATGTTTGCAGGCCATTCCACGGCGGCAAAGTTCGCGATCTGGTTGATTAGTTTGAAGTCGACGATTCCTGACTCTTCCAGATAACCGCGTGGGAAAAGGTGGTGTTGTTCTAGCGCTGCCTTGGTGCCTTTTACCGCAGGATCAACCAAAGTAGAGATTTTAAGCGGGCTGTACAGCGCGTTAGCATCCAGTTTGATAAGTGCGGCTTGATAGGCGAACAGCGACGGACTGCGCGAGGCCGATGTCGCAAGCTGGCTCGGCAGAGTGATCGTCCAATAATCGCCGGTCAAGGTCGTTGTACAGAGTTGACGTAGCCGCGCTAAAAACGCTGCGCCATCAAGCAGATCGCGAATTAGCGTCAGGTCGCTCTCGAACCTAGTCTCGGGCGAATTAGTGTAGCGGCCCGTCAGCGTCGCCATGAAGAAGAATTCGGCGATAGTTTGGCGCATCGTCTCGCGATCAACGCCGTAGTCGCGCAACCCGATAAGGTAGAGGACATAGCTGAAAATGATCGTCGTCCCTGAACTGATCATCTTTTCGCTTCGATACCCCGCAAGCTTTAGGGCATCCATGAAATGATGCCAGTTGGCGAGGTTGAGTGTGGCCTTCTGCCCCTCGCGCATCAGCCCAAATTGAGCATCGCGGCGTTCTGGATCATCAAGGCCTGTCTTTGCGTCACGCCCGCGTAGCGCTCCATACACATTTTCCAGCCGGGCACGTTTGAGCGAAAGGCCGACCGTGGCACGCAACAACTGATCTGGTGAGGGCTTGATGAAATGGTTGAACGGGGAAGCCTGCTTGTCGGATGGCCGTGTCGCTGCAAGGGCGAACGCCTCCAACTCGGCCCGACCTTCATCCCAAAACACTGACATCAGCGTCAGAATAAAGTCGGCCTGGTTGAGCGTCTTTCCTTTGCCATTTATTCGAACAAACACTTCTGCGATTGTTTCTTCGTCTACTGTGGAGTGAAGCGTTAGCGCTACAAAGCCGTAGTGCAGAAGATTGCGAAGGTGGTCTATCGCCCCCTCGATCCGCTCGGCTTCGTCATCGGAAATTTCACGAATTTCACGAAGCTGTTTCAAAAACTCCCTTCGGTAGGAGCTGGGCCTAAAATCCGGTTGCCACAGTATAGAGATATCGGAAATGAACGCCTTGTCCTTCCGAATCGCGGCGTCAGCTACGTCAAAACGGCTTGAAAGCGGGTTGAACGCAATCTGGATGCGTTCTTTCTTGAAATTGGCGCGCACCACTTCGACGCCTTTCACCACCGCGTAGAGCGATGTCAGTCGCTGCTGACCGTCGACAATAGCGAGCTTCGGTGCGGCTTGGGCATTCTTGGTGCCAATCCCCCTCAATCCGGAACCGGCGCCGGTTTCCCAGAACAGCAGGAAACCCGCAGGGTAGCCGCGGTAGAGCGAATCGAACAGATCGCGGACGTTGACGTTCGGCCAGACGAAAGGGCGCTGGAGTTCGGGCAAGCCAATCTTGCCGAGGTCTATATCTTCGATCAGCGCCGTCAGCGGATAATTGCTTGTTGTGAACAGAGCCAAAGGGCACCCCCAATCAGAGCTTTATACCAACCCATTGCAAGTGTAACCATGATTGCATCTATCTTTGCTACGACCGCCCCGCAGTAGCGTTAACGTTTGCATGTTAAGGCTAGTTTCGGTCTGATCGTGGGCATCAGGCAAATCCAGATTAGGCCTACAATTTGAGGCTCCGGTACGCCAACGAAGTTGAACTGTTCGGCTTTTGACCGATTGAATCCGGCCCGCCTTACAAAGCGGAATAGGCATCGGACCAGTCAGGAGGTCGCAGGTGTTTCACTGTTTCACGTCCTAGAGAATGAAACGGTGAAACAGTGTCGCGTTTCACTGTTTCATCACGTGTTTCAGGGTATGTTTCAGGTGAAACAGCATGTGAAACATTAGGGATTAGACCCTGTTTCACGCACTGATCCCCTGAAGATAGAAAGTATAATGAAACCGGGGTTATTATTGGTTTATAGGTGTTTTTGGAGTGTTTCACTGTTTCTTTGACAGGGAATGAAACAGTGAAACGATTAGGCTTTTTGGCCACAATTGATCGAGCCAAAGCTAGTGCCCTAACCATTCCCGGCGTCCTTTTCCCGCTTGAGGATGCGATTGACGGTGGCAAGTGCAATACCCGTCTGGTTTGCGATTTCCCTCTGTGTAAGACCTTCCCCCTTCAGCTTTAGAACAACTGCGGATCGTGTGTCGCCTAGGTCCTTTCGTGTCCATTGATCCTCGGCGAAAGCCGCCTCAAAGGCTTCCGCTTCTGGTCCTGCAAACCCTCGTGCTTTCTCGAAATGCACTTCAAACCTTGCACCTTGCTCAGGCTCATAATCACTTGGCCGCTTCAGGTTGATCACCGTATCGAGAATGTCCTCTCGCTTGGACGTACCACGTTGAGCGCCACCCTTACCGGCGTGATGGATCAAGAGGACCGATCTGCCCTGCCGACGCTTTGCAAGTAGCCAGCCTTGGAACGCGACCCAGCTTTCGGAGTCATTTTCCTTCCCGGACCTAAGGAGGGTCGATAAGTTGTCGCAGACAATCAAATCAGCGTCGCCAAGCACGGCATCGATCGCCGCTTGCCCCTCTGGTGTGGCGAGATCAGGGATACCAAACTCCTCTAGGTCGCTTGCCACAAAGCGTAGGGCCTGACCATCTGGAGCCTGGCCGCCATTGGCTCTGGCGATGCTTGCAAGCCGCTCCTGAAGCGTTCCACCCGGCATTTCGCCATCGATATAAAGGACGCGCCGGGGTTTAGGCGCGCTCCACCCTAAGAAGTCACCCCCGGTGGCAACGGCCCATGCGATGTTTAAGCTTACCCACGTTTTGCCGATGCCCCGAGGCGCGAAGATCATCACTAGGCCCTTTGCCGGAAGCCATGGCCCCAGAACCAACTCACGAGGCGGAAAGGCTTTAGCGAGGAAGTCAGCCACGCCCATGGGATGAAGCTTGACGATAACGGGCCCGTCACGCCCCGGCTCTGGGTCGTTCCAGTTTGCGTTTTCGTCGAGGGCATCACGCGCTCGACTTGATAGCGGGGTAGGATTGGAAAAGGTCATACCGGAGCTTTCACCCCTCTGTTCACTATTACGTCGCCACGGTCTGCGCTAGCTTCCCAAGCCAACGCAAATTCACCGCACACATCCAGCATGTCAGTCATTGCCCATGGCGAGCCAGCGCCATTCAAGAAGCCTGTGAAGGGCGCGCGGCGTTGACAGTTGCCAGTCTCAGAGCCTTCAAAATGTGGCCGCCACCATTGGCAAATCCGGCAACAGGCTTCCGTCGAACGCTCTGAAGTGCTACCCAATGGACGTGACGCCGCCCGGCCATCACGATCCATCGCCCCGGCTACGCCTGCCAGCGTGCCGGGGTTTCTTGTTTCCAACACCTAAGCGACCACCCGTTTCCCCGCCGCAATAAGTGCGTTTAGGTCAGCCGGATCGAGAAGGCTTCGGGACCCTAGTTTGATTAGTGGAATTTTGCCCGCCGTCACCAGTCTGTAGATTGTTGACCGATTGATACCGAGACTTT